>Ga0208262_1000001_pt1 | contig 732757 bp, 637 predicted proteins | sample LakWasMet15_LOW5_2_FD_183863 | JGI IMG/M metagenome (GOLD analysis project Ga0208262, IMG submission 183863) | Freshwater sediment methanotrophic microbial communities from Lake Washington under simulated oxygen tension - Sediment Metagenome... | ecosystem: Environmental > Aquatic > Freshwater... | reverse complement strand
TTGTTTAATCGCTTCCATTCCCATATTCTTGTTCATCCCATCTGGCATCATTAAAACAGGAGCATTAAAACTTTGATCTCCCATTTGTATGGGCGTGTTTTGCACAATTGTTGTTACATCACCAAAGGTTGTTTTTACCGATTGGAAACTCTTGCCCTCCGTTATAATTTTGTTTGTTGAAATAGAATCTAATTGTTTCGAAAAAGGCATAACTATGCTACTTGTATTACCTGTATCCAGAAGATAATTATCTGTAACTCCATTTATTGTTAGCGGTATGAGTATTTGCTTTTTATCAAAAACAACGTTTATTTTACTATACCCATTTAATTTTTCTTTATCAAAATCGGTATTTATATAGGAATTGATAGTGTGATTTTCATTGTTTAATTCTAAAATTAAATTTGATTTCATAAAAGCATCAATGCCTATTAATCCATAATAAGATATTTTTGTTGGACATTTGCCTTTTGGCATTATAAATATCCCTACAATTTTGTTTTTCGATTCAAACCATGGGGTTTTAATGTATAATGCGGTAAGTTCTTGACGCGTTTTACTGCCATCTGGTGTCCAAACATTTCCAAATTTAATAGTCTTCCTTTTTTTGTTATCATCTATAATCGAATCCTGATTAATAACGGTTAAACTTGCGCCTGTATCAAACATAAAAGGCACGTTTTTTACATTATCAACATCAATGTTGACAAATAAACCCGGTGATTTTACCTCAACGCTCCCTGTTTTTGTTACAACTTCCTCGTTGTTTATTAAGGACATTAATTTACAACTTTGCAATAAAAAGAGTAATGGAATTATATAAAATAGTTTCGCTTTCATACTAGTTTCGTTTTAATAAATACAATGCTAATAAGTCTCATTTATTAGCATTGTATTCAATTTTATTTTTATGGTTTAGGAGGACATGGAACATCAAAGAAACCAAGGATAAAACAAATTGCGCCTGTATTTTGACTAATAAAATCCATCAATGCTTGCAAATGACAACCTATTTGGTACCATTTACATTTTGCTACTAATTGTGAACTTGTATTTTCGTAAGGATTGAAATCACCTGTTGTCCCTCCAAATAATTCCATTCCTTCCGTTTTTGGATTTTTAGCTTTTATTGTTTCTAATAATGCTAAAGCACTAGCCATTTCAATACCCGAATAACTTTTTAAAATAACATCTTTTGTTGTTCCTTTTGAAACATACTCATACGCTTTTTTTAATAAGGCTGTTCCTTCCGTGGTGTTTCTCCAACTACCTAATAGCACTTTTTCAAAACTAGCATAGGTTTGTCCGCTTTTATAAGCCGGTTTCACACCGTCAACTAAGGAAACCATACCTTCCGCTAACTTGTATCTTGCTTCTTCTTTAGTTATTTTCTGAGCATTCCCAATAAAACTAAATAATGCTGTGGCAATTACGCCAAATAATAATTTTTTCATAAGTTTGTATATAATTTTAATTATTTGCAGTCCTACTCTTTGTCGTCGAAAACATTATAAGGTAGGGCTGCTTTTTTTTGGTTGGTTTGGTCGTACTTCCCGTTTAATAACAAACCGATAAAATAAACAGAAAGAAATAATTCCTTTTGAAATACAAAAAATACCACTTTCCTGTATTTCTTCATTATGAGATGGCAAGTCTCTTTTTTGCCCGTAAAGTGTTTTAAATAAAGATTTTGACATTTATGTTACGTAAATTTATGTAGCCCTTTCGGATAAATTTTACGGTTTTTCCGTACATTTTGTTAAAATTTAAGAATTCGATTGTTTATTCTTCTTTTATGGAGGCAATTAATTCTGCCCTGAGTGCTTTAACGGCTTCGGCAACTGTTGTACAGGATGTAGAAATAGATCCAGAAACCGTCGTGGATATAAATTCTTCATTTACTGTAACCGATATTTCAACGGTTACTTCGCATTTTTCTGCTTTACTTTCCTTTGAAACAGTAGTTATATCGTCTAAAATCTTATTTGAATGCTCTTCAAAATCTTTAATTGTATCAAACTTATATTTGACTATCTCATCTTCCGATTTTACCGTTATAAAAGCAGATTCCGTTTTCCCTTTAAATTTTGTCGCAGTTTTCTTTTTTTGTGCATTTCCATGAAATGCAAACAACACCATAATGACTATAGTGAATACTGAATTTTTCATGATTTTCGAATAATTTTAAATATTTACAGCCATACCCATTTGTCGTCGAAAACATTATAAGGTATGGCTGCTTTTTCGGGCTTATTTATTCCCAATTTCCGTTTAATAACAAACCCAAAAAATAAACAGAAAACATTTATTAATTTAAAATACAAAAAACCACATTTTTGTATTTTATTAGTCCTGAGAGGGTAAGTCTCTTCTTTTACCAAACATAGTTTTTAATGTTTGGATAAATCTATGAGGTTGGTTTTGATAAAAATTACGGTTTTTCCACACATTTTGTTAAAATTTATGTGGCGGTTGGGTATAGAAAAGCTAGTAAGAAGTATAGAACTATCTTAAATCAATCCTTGTTTTCTGGCTTCGCGAAGGATATCTTCGTCCGTGCCTTTTAGGATTCCAAGGTAGTCTTTTATAATAGCTTTGCGCTTCTCAATAGCACTTGTAGAAAGATTGATGTGCTCATGAAAGTTTTTGGTTTTCACACCTTGTGATAGCAAAATGATGATTTGTCTGTTATAACTATCTAATGTTTTGACATTAGAAAGCATCTCGTTTTTATGGTTTCTAACGGTAGTGCTATAATATTTCTCTCCTTTTACAATGGTGTCGAAAGCAAGTAAAAATTCGTCGGGTAAAAAATCGCTTTTTACCAATAATCCATCAGGCTGACATTTATTTAAAATTCCATAAAGCACTAATGACTCTGTGTGGGATGTGAGCATTACTATCTTCGTTCCTGGAAGATGCTCTTTTACTAAAAGCACTAAATCTTCCCCCGATTCGATATTTTTTTCTATAAATGGAGGCAAGGTTACATCGACAAAAACAACATCGAAAGCTATTGGTTTTTGTTTTTCCGTTATAATTGAATAGGCCGTTTCACAGCTATAAGCCTCTACCGTATTGAGCTTATATCCAAAGGGATTGTATGACAATATGGATTTATATCCTTCAATAATAGGTGGGTGATCATCAACCATTAAAACATTTAAATCCATAGTAAGTTTTTTATAAAACTACATTTTTTTATGTAAAAACTTATAAATTTAATACTTTACTCTTAAATCTCCAAATAATTTCCGGCAGCGATTCTAGCAATAATTAAATCTACGTTCTCTTTGTAAGATTTAGAGAACGGTAATTTTGTAGTGGAATTTTTGATATAACAAACGGTATTTCCAGTGTGGATTCTGGAAACTTGAGCAATATTAATCATATAACTATTATGAATTCTTAAGAAATGAGTGTTAGGTAAAACCGTTTCAAAATGTTTCAATGTTTTGAACGCCGTAATCATTTCGCCATTACTTAAATGAATATCGGTTGAGTTATTATCCGCTTCAAAATAAAGCACATCATTGGAATCTATATAACGGTAATCGCCATAGGATTTAACGCAAATAATTAACGATTGTGGTTTTTGAAATGCAATCGGATTTAAATCAGCATTTCCAGGTCTTATAGTAACCGTATCTTCATCACCTTCTACTTCATCTCCTTGCTCACCATCGTTTAGTTCAGCTTCACGTTCCTGCATTTCGGCAACCGGAATATTTTCCTCCTCCAACATCGTTTCATCTAAAACTTCATAAGTAGCTATCGCTTCTTTGGAAACATTGGTTGTAACATTAGAACTTGTAGCTCTGTCCAATTTTAAAATGGCTTTTCTAAACTGATTGATATCCAAAGGTTTCAACAAATAATCAATCACTTCATATTGCAAAGCTTCATAGGCAAGCGTTTTTGTCTTGGTCGTAATAATAATTTTGGGAACTACTTTTAAATACCGATACAATTCATTGATTAAAGCAAGCGAAAGAAAGCTCTTTTTTTCGGTAGGATCAATTTCTAAAAAAACTAAAGTGGGTTGATGCTCCAAAATCAAGTTCACACCATCATCATAATTGTTCGCGGAAGCAATAAATACAAGACTGCGAAAACGCTCCGCTATTGCTTGAGTATTTAAGACGCTTTCTTGATCGTCGTCAATGATGATGTAAGTTTGCTTCATTAAAGCTTCCGGTATTAGTGTAGGGAAGCATTAACATGTTAAATTTTTTAGGTAGTTTGGGGAACTATTTTAAAATTTAGTCTTCTTTACGAAGGATTTTTATTTCACTGGTTAAAGATGTCGTTTTAATTCTACAAAATAAAATAACAACGATAACTAACTTGAATTTTCGATGAACGAATTTATAGTTTTTTACTTTCAAATGTCCAAAATGTTAATACTATAGGTTTTAGTGTTAATATGTTAATTTTAAACTCAAAAAATCCTTACGCTTTTAACATTTTCACTTCAAACTATCTTAAAAAAGAAAAGCTCCTCAAATTGAGGAGCTCTTATAAATATATCAATTTAAAAATTACATTTTCATCAACCAGTTTCGCATAGCAACTTCATTATTGATAATTGTTTTTAAATCGGCAATTTTTACACGGTCTTGTTTCATCGAATCTCTATGACGAATAGTAACTGTTTCGTCTTCCAAAGTTTGGTGGTCAACTGTGATACAGAAAGGTGTTCCAAGCGCATCTTGTCTTCTGTAGCGTCTTCCAACAGCGTCTTTTTCATCATACGCCACATTGAAATCCCATTTTAAATCTTCGGTGATTTTTTGAGCAGCTTCTGGCAATCCGTCTCTCTTTATTAAAGGGAAAACAGCTGCTTTTGTTGGTGCTAAAACACTTGGCAAAGCCAAAACTGTTCTGGTTGAGCCATCTTCCAATGTTTCTTCTTTCAATGATGTTGCAAAAACAGACAAAAACATTCTATCCAAACCAACCGAAGTTTCTACAACATAAGGAACATAGTTAGAATTGGTTTCTGGATCAAAATATTGTAATTTTTTACCCGAATATTGTTCGTGTGCTTTCAAATCGAAGTCGGTTCTTGAATGAATTCCTTCTAATTCTTTAAATCCAAAAGGAAAATTGAATTCGATATCAGCAGCAGCATTTGCGTAGTGTGCTAATTTTTCATGGTCGTGAAAACGATAGTTTTCCTTTCCTAAACCAAGAGATAAATGCCAGTTTAAACGAGTCGTTTTCCAGTATTCATACCACTTCATTTCTTCGCCTGGCTTTACAAAAAACTGCATTTCCATTTGTTCAAATTCACGCATACGGAAGATAAATTGTCTTGCAACAATCTCATTTCTAAAGGCTTTTCCTGTTTGTGCAATACCAAATGGAATCTTCATTCGTCCTGTTTTTTGAACATTCAAGAAGTTTACAAAAATTCCTTGAGCTGTTTCTGGACGTAAATATAAATCCATCGCAGTATCTGCTGAAGCACCGAGTTTTGTGCCAAACATCAAATTAAATTGACGCACTTCGGTCCAATTTCTTGAACCCGTTTCAGGATCGGCAATTTCCAATTCTTCGATTAATGCTTTTACATCTTCCAAATCACCATTCCCCAACGAACGTCCCATTCTTTCTAGAATTTCTCTTTCTTTCGAAAGGTATTCCATCACACGAGGATTTGTCGTTTTGTATTGCGCCTCATCAAAAGAATCACCAAAACGTTCTCTTGCTTTTTCAATTTCTTTTTTAGCTTTCAGGTTTAATTTTTCGGCATAATCCTCTATTAAAACATCGGCTCTATATCTTTTTTTGGAATCTTTGTTGTCAATCAATGGGTCGTTGAAAGCATCAACGTGTCCCGATGCTTTCCATGTAGTTGGGTGCATTAAAATTGCGGCGTCAAGACCCACAATGTTTTCATGCATTTGCACCATGGCTTTCCACCAATATTCTCTAATATTTTTCTTCAATTCCACACCGTTTTGAGCATAATCGTATACTGCGCTCAAACCGTCGTATATTTCGCTTGACGGAAATATAAATCCGTACTCTTTTGCATGCGAAACTACATTCTTAAATAAATCCTCTTGTTTTGCCATGCTGCAAAAATATAAAAACTGAGTTTAAAAAAGGAATTAAAAATACATTAGTATTACTATTTTTTATACTTTTATGTAAGAAATAGCTGTTTTTTATGTTTGAAAGTCTTATTAATTTGTTTTTTCCGAAGTCTTGCGCGGGCTGTCATTCTTTTTTATTGAAGGAAGAACTGGTTATTTGTACCGCTTGTCGCCATGAAATTCCACAAACCAATCATCATAAAACCCTCAATAATGAAACGATGCAAAAATTTTATGGAAAAATCCCACTAGAATTCGCCGCATCTTTATTGTATTTTCATAAAAAGGGAATTGTTCAGGAAATGATACACAAATTGAAGTATAAAGGACATGAAGAAATTGGAGAAACGCTCGGATATTGGTATGCTGAAGAACTAAAAAACACTGTGCAAATTAAAAACATCGATTATATTATTCCAGTTCCTTTACATCCAAAAAAATTAAGAGAACGGGGTTATAATCAAGTAACAAAATTCGGAAAATCTTTATCAAATGAGTTGCAGATTCCTTTAAACGATAGTGTCTTGGTTAGAAATGTCTATTCGAAAACGCAAACCCGGAAAAACCTTTTGGGAAGAACCGATGTCATTGAGAATATCTTTGATGTAGTCTTTTCGGAAGTCCACCACAACAAACATTTTCTACTCATTGATGATGTAATTACAACCGGTTCCACTTTGGAAGCTTGTAGTCGTGCCTTATTAAAAATTCCTGATGCAAAAATTAGCATTGTTTGCATGGCGATGTCGCATAATTGATTTTAGTTAATAAACCTTAAAAACATTTCGTTTCCACTAAATATAATTGTTATTTTGTGCTTTGAAAAAACAGCAATATGCCAAAATCTATATTCAGATTTCTTTGTTTCCTTTTAATTGTCATCTTGGCAAGTTGCGCCAAGCGTGGGACAATAACTGGCGGCGACAAAGACACTATAGCACCTGTTTTAACAGCAAGTTTTCCAAAAAACTTCTCAACAAATTTTAAAAGCAAAGAAATCAAATTAGTTTTTGATGAATATGTAAAGGTGAAAAATGCCAACAAACAATTGATTGTTTCGCCTCCTTTAAAATATCCCGCAGAAATTTTACCTTATACAGCGAGTAAAACCTTAACAATAAAACTGAAAGACACCTTACTTCCCAACACAACCTACAGTTTTAATTTTGGACAGAGTATCGAAGATTATAATGAAAAAAATCCCTTGTCGCAGTTTAAATATGTTTTTTCTACGGGAACTTATATTGATTCGTTGAGTTTAGATATAAAAGTGAAAGATGCCTTAGAGAAAAAAGTAGATGGTTTTGTATCGGTTATGCTTTATGAAGTCAATGATAAATTCAATGATTCCACTATTTATAAGGAAGTCCCGAGATATATTACCAATACATTGGACAGTCTAAAACAGGTGAAAATTGAAAACATCAAGGCAGGAAAGTATCTTCTAATCGCTTTAAAAGACGAAGCGAATAACAATAAATTCAATCCAAAATCGGATAAAATTGGTTTCCAAAAACAATATATTACCATCCCAAACGACACCGTTTTTGAAGTAGAATTATTCAAGGAAAAACTTCCTTTTAAAGCATTAAAACCCGCACAGGAAAAGGGGAACAAAATGATAATGGGTTACGAAGGAAATCCAAAAAACATAAAACTCACTGTAAAAAATGGCGCTGATATTATTCCATCAGTGGTCACACAACTACCAAAGAAAGATTCTGTCCAAGTTTGGTTCAAACCAATAAAGGTCGACTCCTTAAAAGTTAGTGTTCAAAAGGACAATTTCGACAAGGATTTCATAGTAAAAATCAAAACCCAAAAGGCTGATACTTTAAAAATAGAATCTCTATATAGCAGTAGTCTTCCTTTGAGAGAAAGGTTTGGCTTAAATTCAAACATTCCCTTGGTAAAGTTTGATGTTACAAAAATGAGTCTTGTAAATAAAGATTCTGTTGCCGTTCCTTTCACTACAGAATACGACGAATTTGAACAAAAATTGTTTTTTAATTTCAATAAGGAACCGCTCGAAAAATATAAAATATCGCTTTTACCTGGTGCATTGACTGACTTTTATGATACGCCAAATGACTCTCTAACTTATAAAATCGGTATCAAAAATTCCTCCGAGTATGGGAATTTAAAGGTTATTCTGGAAAACGTTAAAAGGTTTCCTGTGATTGTTGAACTTACCGATAAAACCGGGAAAATTTTAGCCACAGAATACTCTGAAAAAAATACAACAGTTGAATTTTTGGGACTAGAACCTGCGTTATTTACGCTGCGGCTAATCTACGATGATAACAAAAATAAAATTTGGGACACCGGAAGTTTCCTCGAGAAAAGGCAGTCGGAGGAAGTGATTTACTTTCCAAAGGAAATTGATGTCCGGGCCAATTGGGATGTGGAACAACCGTTTAATGTAGGTACGAAGTAAGATTTACGAAGTACGAAGTGTGGTTTAAATTATTTTAAAATCATCTTTATCTTCTAGAAAAGCTAATTTTTTTCTCGTTTCCAACAGTTGCTGTTTGTCTAAAGTCACAATAAAAACACCATCAATTTCTTGCGGTTTCTGAATGTAATTTCCAAGAAAATCAACAGCTTGTGAATGCCCAACATATTCGTGATTGTTGTTATCGGTTCCAATTCTATTCACGCCAATAGTGTAGCACATATTTTCCACTGCACGTGCTTTTAACAAAATATCCCAAGCATTTACTCGCGGTTTTGGCCAGTTGGCAACATAAAGCAGCACGTCATAATTCTCTACATTTCTGGAAAAAACTGGAAAACGCAAGTCATAACAAACCAGCGGACAAATCTTAAACCCTTTGTAATCTACAATCAATTTTTGGGTTCCAGCGGTATACACTTTGTCTTCTCCGGCAAGCGTAAACAAATGTCTTTTATCATAATGCTGGATTTCCCCCGATGGAAAAACAAAAACCAATCGGTTGTAATAATTTCCATTTTCTTCAATGATTAAACTTCCTGTGATAGCGCAATTTTTGGCTTTCGCCATATGTTGTAACCAAGAAACCGTTTCGCCTTCCATGGTTTCGGCAACTGCTTTTGGATTCATTGTAAAGCCTGAAGAAAACATTTCGGGAAGCACAATTAAATCAACATCTTCCATAAAGCCAGTGATTTTTTGTGCCAAATGACTTCGGTTTTCTATTGGGTTTTCCCAAGAAAGGAATGTTTGTATGAGTGCTATTTTCATGGTTTGTTTTATAAAACCCTTCCAGAGTTTTGAACTCTGAAAGGGTTAATCTTATTTTATCGTTATTTCATCAATAAATATAAACGCATCACCGCCAGCACCTTGGTGCCATTCAGGCAATTTTCCAAAATTATGGGCAATGACTTTTACGTATTTTGCGGTTATTGGTTTTTCGGATTTGAAAGCAAAATCTCGTTTTTTATTTTCATAATCTTTGGGTTCCACCGTATTTTCAACAGTTCCGACTAAAGTAAAATTGACATTATCGTTGGAAACATAATACTCGACTTTCGTCGGCATTAAAATCCAAGAACGTGTGTCCTGAAGAAAATCGGCACTAAACTGATTCACTTCTTTGCTTTGCTGCAAATCAATAACACATTCAAAATCCTGACTTTGATAGCCTTGCCAATCGCCTTTGCGCCAGTTGGTGGTTCCGAAAATTCCATCTATCAAACCTTCTGGTCCACCAGCATGATACTGCGGATTATAAACTGATTTGATGTTAATGGTGTAATTGTTTGGCTTTTTGAAGAAAGTAGCGGAAATGGTATCGCTTTTTACATACCAAAAATGTGAATCACACATATTTGAATATTTATAATCCGTATAAGCAAATATTTCAGAAGATTTATTAATTTCAAATGGTTTTGTATACTCTATATAATCATCATTTTTCTTGAAAGAATAAAATATTTTGTCATCTGAAAATGCTGTACTCATTTTAATTTGTACTTTTTCTTGAAAAGATTTTCCATTACTTTCAATAACTGGCAAAGTATGTAAAGTATAATACTCATAACTAGAAGGTCCGAAAGCTTCAATATATTTTGAACCTAACATGTTAAATTCTGCAAAGGAACCATGATCAGTTAAATCTATTATATCAAAGAGTTTATTATCTTTAATTTTTATTTTAATGTTTTTAAAAATTGGTTTGACAAGATTAATAATTTCTTGTCCTGGTGTAACTTGATACAAACCTATAGAGCTCAATACATACCACGCACTCATTTGTCCGCAATCTTCATTTCCAATCAAACCATCAGGTGCATTTTTGTAGAAATTATTCAGAATGTAATGGACTTTCTCGGCAGTTTTTTCGGGTTTGCCAACGTAATTGTATAAATACGTCATGTGATGACTCGGTTCATTTCCGTGTGCGTATTGCCCAATTAATCCCGTCACATCTACTTGCTCCCGACCAGTGGTTTTACTCTCACTACTGAACATTTCGTCGAGTTTGGCTTCAAATTTGGCCTTTCCACCATACGCTTCAATCATTCCAGGAATGTCCTGTGGTACGAAAAAAGAATATTGCCACGAATTGCCTTCGGTGAAATTGTTATTGATTTCTTTGGCATCAAAAGGTTTGTCCCAACCACTATTCTTTTTTGGTCGCATAAAACTGGTATTCCAATCAAAAACATTCTTCCAACTTTGAGAACGTTTCATGAAGTAATTATAATCATCCTTTTTATCTAAAATCTGGGCCATTTGGGCGATACACCAATCGTCATAAGCATATTCCAACGTTTTGGAAACGCTTTCATGTTCATCATCCATCGATATAAAACCTTGTTTTTTATACGCATCCAAACCTAAATGATCCATCATAGCCGAATGTTTTGCGGCTTCAAAAGCTTTTTTATAATCAAACCCTTTTATACCTTTTGCCATCGCATCTGCCATTACAGAAACCGAGTGGTAACCAATCATACAATCGGTTTCATTGGAAGCTAGTTCCCAAACAGGCAATCTGCCGCCTTGTTCGTATTGTTTCAAAAAAGTATTGATGAAATCTGCTGTGCGTTTCTTTTCAATCAAAGTGTACAACGGATGTGCTGCTCTAAACGTGTCCCAAAGTGAGAAAACAGAATAATAATCAAAGCCTTCGCCATCATGAACTTTGTTGTCACGACCACGATATTTTCCATCTAAATCTTGTGCAATGTTAGGTTGCATCATCGTGTGATACAAAGCCGTGTAGAAAACAGCGAGTTTATTTTTATCCGTTGACGTTACTTCAATTTTTGAAAGTTCCTTGTTCCAAAGTTGTTGGGTATTTTGCAATACTTTTTTGAAATCCCAATGCTTAATTTCGGACATGTTCAATTTGGCACCTTCATAACTTGTTGGCGAAAGCGACACTTTAACCAAAATCTTTTCTCCTTTTTTAACTTGTTTGGAAAAGCTCAATGCCAATTGAGAACCTGCAAAAAATTGGTCTGTAACTTTTGCAGGTGCAAATCCGTTATTCCGAACATTGGTGATTTTCATCGGAACATTAAATTCAATTCGGGAATATACATACTGATCTTTTGCCCAAGCTTCACTTCTTCTCAGGATTTCAATAGTCTTATTGTCGATAATTCGAACTTCACCCATAAGTAATAAATCGCGATGATTTAAGTCCAAAACAATATTCGCCTGACCGTCTTTATTGAAAGTGTATTGATGAAAACCAACTCGGGTGGAAGCCGTTAAAGCCACATTGATATTGTATTTATCCAATTTTACAGAATAAAATCCAGCGGATGATTTTTCGTTTTTATGGGAAAATGTAGAAGCATAATCGGGTGGATTTAAAGTAGCCTTTCCCATGGTTGGCATCAACATAATATCACCAAAATCCGAGCAACCTGTTCCATTCAAATGCGTGTGCGAAATGCCATAAATAGTAGCGTCATCATAATGATAACCCGAACAACCATCCCAACTTCCATCAACTCGAGTATCAGGAGAAAGTTGCACCATTCCAAAAGGAGTCGTGGCACCAGGAAAAGTGTGCCCATGCCCGCCAGTACCAATCATTGGATTTACATACTGTTGGTAATTTTGGCCGAAAAAGGAAAAAGAAATTAGTAAAAATAAGTTGGTGAGTTGAAGTTTCATTGAGTTGTGTGTTATTTGCATTTCAAAGATAAAAAATGGTTTTAATTAAAGCTAACTTCAACATAAACGGGCAAATGATCTGATGGATATTTTAAATCTTTGGAATCACTCAAAACCGCATATTTTTTGACTTTATACGGACTGTTTTTGGATAAAAAGATATAGTCAATCTTCTTTGTAACTGCTTCGTTATGCTTAAAAGCATTAAACGTTCCCGACGGTCCAAATGGTTTTTCTTCGGATATATCCTGACTATCGTCCATCAACTTTTTTAATTGAATAATCCTTTCTTCTGTTGGTTCCGAATTGAAATCGCCAGTAAAAAACACAGGATAATTTTTAGTGTTCAAGGTTTTAATTTTGGAAAGAATTAATTGAATGGAATTCGTCCGCGCCAATTCGCCAATATGGTCCAAATGGGTATTAAAAACCCAGAAAGTCTGCTTTGTTTTCTTGTCCTTCAGTAAAACATAAGTGCAAATACGATTAAGTGCAGCGTCCCAACCTTTAGAAATTACATCGGGAGTTTCGGAAAGCCAAAACGTATTTTGCTGTAACAATCCAAATCGGTCTTTTTTGAAGAAAATATTAGAAGATTCTCCTTTTCCAATGCCATCCCGACCAATTCCGGCATAATTATATTTTGGCAATAACGTACTTATATCCTGAACTTGATTTGGCAAGGCTTCCTGAATTCCGAATACATCGGGTTCGTAAAAAGCGACTTGCGAACAGAAATAGTCTTTGCGGTTTGACCAAGCATTTTCTCCATCGGAAGCAACATCCAAACGAATATTATACGTCATTATTTTCAGGCTTTGAGCATTCATAGCACCATTTGAAAACAAAATAGAAATCAGTAGTAGGAGAATTTTTTTCATCTGAATTAAATCTGAAGTTTAGGTATTGTAAATATACCATAAAAAAACGCACCCAATTATGAGTGCGTTTACTATTGCCTAATGGCTAATGTCTTATTTCATGCTTGCTGATAAATATTCTCTATTCATACGAGCGATGTTTTCTAAAGAAATTCCTTTTGGACATTCTACTTCGCAAGCACCCGTATTGGTACAATTTCCGAATCCTTCTTCATCCATTTGGCGCACCATGTTTAAAACACGTGCAGTAGCTTCTACTTTTCCTTGTGGCAATAAAGCGTATTGAGAAACTTTGGCTCCCACAAAAAGCATCGCAGAACCGTTTTTACAACTTGCTACACAAGCTCCGCAACCAATACATGCAGCTGCTTCAAAAGCTTTGTCGGCATCGTGTTTTGGAACCGGGGTTGCATTTGCGTCAATCGTTCTGCCCGAAGTATTTACCGAAACAAATCCACCCGCTTGTTGAATTCTGTCGAAAGAACTACGGTCAACTACTAAATCTTTTACAACTGGGAACGCTTTACTTCTCCATGGCTCGATAAAAATCGTATCACCATCCTTGAATTTACGCATGTGCAATTGACACGTTGTAGTTCCTGTTTCCGGACCATGCGCTCTACCGTTGATGTAAAGCGAACACATTCCGCAGATTCCTTCACGACAATCATGGTCAAATGCTACAGGCGATTTTTTTTCGTTGATTAATTGCTCATTCAATTGGTCTAACATTTCCAAAAACGAACTTGCAGTTGAAACATTATCCAATTTATAAGTTTCCATGCTTCCTTTAGCCTGAGCGTTTTTCTGACGCCAGATTTTAAGGTTTATATTGATATTTTTTGCTGAAGACATAATGTATATTATTTGTAATTTCTAGCTGCAATTTTGATAAACTCGTATTTCAATTCTTCCTTGTTCAGGATTTCCTTGCTGATATCGTAACCCATATATTCCCAAGCGCCAACGAATGAGAAATTTTCGTCATCACGAAGTGTTTCTCCTTCTGAATCCTGATATTCTTCACGGAAGTGACCACCACAAGATTCGTTTCTTTGAAGCGCGTCCATTGCCATCAATTGACCTAAATCGATAAAGTCGGCAACACGTAATGCTTTTTCTAACTCAGGATTTAATTCGTCTGAACTTCCCGGAACGTAAACATCTTTATAGAATTCTTCTTTTAAAGCTGCGATTTCAGCAATAGCTTCGGTTAAGCCTTTTTCGTTTCTTCCCATTCCAACCTTGTTCCACATAATCAACCCAAGTCTTTTGTGAAAATGGTCAACCGATTTAGAACCGTTGTTGTTTAGGAATGTATCGATAGTATCTTTTACACTTTTTTCAGCTTCAACGAATTCAGGTGAATCTGTAGAGATTTTTCCAGTTCTGATTTCGTCAGCCAAATAGTTGGAAACCGTGTATGGTAATACAAAATAACCATCGGCTAAACCTTGCATTAAAGCAGATGCTCCTAATCTGTTGGCTCCGTGGTCAGAGAAATTAGCTTCTCCTGCAACGAAACAACCTGGAATTGTTGACTGTAAATTATAATCAACCCAAACGCCGCCCATTGTATAGTGAACTGCCGGGTAGATTTTCATTGGAGTTTCATATGGATTCTCATCGGTAATTTTTTCATACATCGCGAAAAGGTTACCATATTTTTCTTCCAACCATTGCTTTCCTAATTTGGTAGTTTCTTCTGGTGTTGGATTATGATTTCCTTGCGCATACGCTGCTTGTTTTCCTTTGCTTTGGATTTCAGTTGAGAAATCTAAATAAACGCCTTCATTGGTGTCATTAGCCTCAATTCCGAAACCTTCGTCGCAACGCTCTTTTGCAGCTCTAGAAGCTACGTCACGCGGCACTAAGTTTCCGAAAGCAGGATATCTTCTTTCTAAGAAATAATCTCTATCATCTTCGGCAATTTGTGTTGGCTTTAATTTACCTGCACGAATCGCTTCTGCATCTTCTTTTTTCTTTGGCACCCAAATTCTACCTGAGTTACGCAATGATTCCGACATCAATGTCAGTTTCGATTGGTTAACTCCGTGAACCGGAATACAAGTCGGGTGAATCTGAACGAAACATGGATTTGCGAACAACGCTCCTCTTTTGTGCACTTTCCAACCCGCTGTAACGTTACTTCCCATAGCATTTGTAGAAAGGAAATATACGTTTCCATATCCTCCAGTTGCAATGACAACAGCGTGAGCCGAATGTCTTTCCAATTCTCCGGTAACTAAATTACGAGCAATAATTCCACGGGCTTTTCCGTCAACTTTTACTAAATCAAGCATTTCGTGACGGTTAAACATTTTAACACGACCTAAACCAATTTGTCTTGATAAAGCTGAATAAGCTCCAAGCAATAATTGTTGCCCTGTTTGTCCCGCCGCATAAAAAGTACGTTGTAATTGCGTTCCACCAAAGGAACGGTTGTCTAACATTCCACCATAATCACGGGCAAAAGGAACACCTTGCGCCACACATTGATCGATGATGTTAGCCGATACTTCAGCCAAACGATGAACGTTAGCCTCACGAGCTCTGTAATCACCACCTTTTATCGTATCGTAAAATAATCTGTAGGTACTATCACCATCATTTTGGTAATTCTTAGCAGCGTTGATTCCACCCTGAGCAGCGATTGAGTGCGCTCTTCTTGGCGAATCCTGGAAACAGAATGCTTTCACATTGTATCCCATTTCTCCCAAGGATGCTGCAGCAGAAGCTCCGGCCAAACCAGTTCCAACAACGATAATATCAATTTTTGGTCGGTTATTAGGCGCAACTAATTTTAAATGATCTTTATAATCTGTCCATTTGTCCGAAATTGGACCTTCAGGTATTTTTGAATCTAGTTTCATCTGAAATTATTGATTAAAATGGTGAAACAATGCAATGAAAATGAATCCGAATGGGACAATTATTGCAAATGCGTATCCTAATTTATGAAGTGCTTTCGAGAATTTATTATTAAATCCAACCGATTGCATTGAAGAGTTGAAACCGTGCCATAAGTGTAAAAACAAAAGGAAGAAAGAAAGGCAATACAATCCTGTTCTTACTGGACTTTCAAATTTATGAACCAATTCGCCGTAGTATCTTGTTGGTTCTTCAGGATTTCCTTCTACGTATTTGTAAACCATTTCGGGGAACCAGAAATCGTAAAAATGCAATCCAAGGAAAGCTAAAACCACCAATCCCGAAATAATCATATTTCTTGATGCCCATGAAGAATTAGCAGCACCATTATTTTTTGCGTAAGCAATTGGTCTTGCTGCGTTGTTTTTTATTTCTAAAACAAATCCCATTACAAAGTGAAACACAACACCAAAAGCTAAAATGGGTTGCATTAGATACTGAATTAGCGGATTGTATCCCATGAAATGAGAACATTCATTGAATACATCAGCACTAAATACCGAAACAAGATTAATAGAAAAGTGTAAAGCTAAAAATGAAATTAAGAAAAGTCCGGAAAGCGCCATAGCGACTTTTTTAGCAATGGACGAACTCAAAACGGAAGATTTTGCCATAAGACTGTGTAATTTATTTAAAAAAATCACACAAAAATACAGCTATTTGCCAACAACTACAACCTTTTCGTTGTAATTTATAATGAATTTAAAGTGAGTTTAACAATTGTTGAATTTCGAGTAAAAAACAAAGTAAAAATTATTTTACAAACGACGGAATTAATCCTCGTAATCCCATATCTACAACATTTTCACCTGCGCCTGGTTCATATTTTCCGTCAGCATTTACTTCATGCCATTCAAAACTATGGTTTACAGAAAGCGACAAGGTAACAACAACATCATTGGTTTCTGTTCCGTTAATAACCAAATTGTTTGCGAATTTCCCAGTAACCACACAAGTATTCAAATTACGCGGAATTGGAGAAGTCGCTTCAATCGGATTTGGAACTGTAGTAGAACCCGCTAGCGCTTGTCCTGATGTTGAATAAGGATTGTTATTTAAGCCAAATGCCCAATATCCTTGAGCTCTATTGGCATTAATTTCAAAAATATTATTACCAATATTAAAAGAATTTATATAGGTATTGAAACCCACAAAACTAGCTAATGTCCCTGTGTAATCTACACCTTGACTTCGAACAGCTATTTGATAATTCTGATAAGATAACGAAACTCGAATCCATTCATAACTTCCAGCAAGCACATCTTTCAAAGGGATTTTTATAAAAGTTTCTCCTTCGGAAACAATTCTGGATTGCGCAAAATCGATAGCGTTGGCACCTCCTAAAGTAGTTTCTGGCGCGTGATATAAAATTTCTCCTTGTCCTAATTGCGTATTGGCGTTGGGCGCTAATTCAATATAGTGAGAAGAAATCGTATTAAAAATTGGAGATTGTGCTGCATTCCCAGGAAGAACTGCCGAAGGTTGCCCCAAATTATTCAAACGAACTTGATTAGGATCAAATTGGAATTTAATAATCAACATGGGCTCGCTTTCGGTTTCATTTTCACAAGAGAGAAAAGGGAATACTGCAACAAATAATAATATGATAAGGGCTATGACTTTTTTCATGTTTCAATCCGTTTTGATTTTAGACGAAACTAATATGTTTTTGTTACGTCTTCATCTATAACGAGGATATAGTCGGCTTTATTGTAATTTTCTTTTTCCAAATTTAAAATATCACCTTGTTCGACACTCGAAATCGTAACAATTTTAATGTTTGGATTATAGGTTTTTAAATACCAATTAATCCCTTCAAAATTATCCGAATGATAACTTCCATTGTAATGAATGAAAACCGTATTTTCTTTTAAATTTTTGTTGATGAAATAACCCATCGTGGCATCTTTAACGGCTTGTGCTTTCATCATATTCGGCGAACCGTGATCGCCCATCATTTTCATCATCCCAACATAACCTGGCAATTCAGCATCATACGGAATGGGTTGTGGCGCAATCCATGATTTTTCTTCATCGGTTAGCGTAGCTAGTATTTCAAATCCTTCCTGAGATACTTTTGAAGCATATTTTCTCGGGATATTCGTAGCAATAAAAGGGAATTTTTTTTCTTTGGCAAAATCAACCAAAGGTTTGTAATCGTTTTTATAATTTTTCCACAAACGTGCCGAGGAATCTAATTTCTTCTGATTGATTTCGTCTTTTAAATATTGGTCTAATTGTTTCTGATTATCAGATTCAATCATTTCAGCACCCAAAACAACTGGCATTTTTTCGGCTATATCTTTCGTCAATTCCAATTCCAACCAATGCGAAATAGCATTGTTGTGAAACTCGCCAAACAACACAACTTGTGTTTTCAAAGATGCTTTCAACAGTTTTTCGTAAGACACTTTTTTGCCATTTTTATCATAAAGTTGGTATGCTTTTTTTTCCTGTGCCTGAAGCGACAAAGAAAAAAGCAACACCACTAGTAATACTCTTTTTATCATGATAGATATTTTTTATAAAATTATGGTTTTAAAATCGGAAACGAAAAGAATTGCATTAAAATGAATATTTTTGTTCAAAATTTAAACCGTGAAACCAGCAGAAAATAACACGCTTTTTTTAGAGTATATCCGCCAGTTTATTCGTAGTTCCAACAACGATATGGAAGCTCTTGCCCAAAAAGCAGGAAGTAGTTTTACGCCGTTGCGCTTAAAGAAAAACGATTTTTTTGTAAAGGAAGGCGAAATCTGCAGCTATTTCTGTTATGTTCAAAGTGGCATTTTACAACACTCGATTGAAATTCAGGACGAAGAAAAAACTACTTATCTCGCGTTGCGAAATTCGGTTACTTCTTCGCTGAACAGTTTTTTGAATACTATTCCTTCTCGAAAAAGCATCAAAGCACTTTCGGATTGTACTTTGTGGATAGTCGATTTAAAAACGTTCAAAGAGTTAATCGAAAACAATGCTGCTTTTCATGAGTTTTATTACAACGTTATTGAAAGACAAATTTGCCTGATTGACGATTACCGTATCGATTTGCTGACGATGACGCCCGAAGAACGCTATAAAAAACTATTGGTTACCGAACCCAAATTGTTGCAGGAAGTTCCGTTGCATTATCTTGCTTCCTTCCTCGGAATTTCATCACGACACATGAGCCGAATTCGTAAAAACATAAACTAATGAACAACATCGATTTTACCTCCATAAACTGGGACAATGTTCCCAAAACAGAACATGTTGGCGAAACAGGAACTTCGTTTTGGCAAACGCTTCAATTTGACGGAATCCGAATGCGAATAGTGGAATATTCGGTAAACTATCTGGCAGACCATTGGTGCACCAAAGGGCATATTGTTCATTGTTTGGAAGGTGAATTTGAAAGCGAATTACAAAACGGTGAAATCATCAAGTTGTCAAAAGGCATGAGTTATATTGTTTCCGACGAATTAAGTTCACACCGCTCTTTTTCTTCCAATGGCGTGAAATTATTAATCATTGACGGAAATTTTTTGGCTAAAAAATAAAATAACGCCATTTGGCTACTCATAAATTCACACTAATCCGTAATTTTGAGAAACCAATTTTCACTCGAGGGAGAATCCCGAACTGAGCGAAGCTAAATTATCTCATTTTCAAATTTTCAAATTAAAACCATGAAATACCATCAAATAGACCGCAGTTTGTTTATTAAAAACAGAGCAAAATTCACAGCACAAATGAAACCAAACAGTGTTGCTGTTTTTAATTCCAATGATATTTATCCAGTTTCTGCCGATAGTACTTTGCCGTTTGCGCAACACCGAGACATCTTTTATTTAAGTGGCGTTGACCAAGAGGAAAGCATTTTGTTATTATTCCCTGATGCACCTTACGAGCATTTGAAAGCCATTTTATTCCTAAAAGAAACCAACGAACACATTGCTATTTGGGAAGGTGAAAAACTAACTAAAGAGCGTGCTTTTGAAGTTGCCGGAATCAAATCGGTGATTTGGTTGCAGGATTTTCATAAGACTTTGAAAGAAGTTATGGCTTACGCCGAAACGATGTACATCAACACCAATGAGCATTATCGTGCTGCCGTTGATACCGAAACGCGTGAAGCTCGTTTTGTGAAATGGTGGAAAGAAAATTATCCAGCACACAAAGTGGAGAAATCGAATACGATATTGCAACGCATTCGTTCCATTAAAGAAAGTGAAGAAATCGATTTGATTCAAACCGCTTGTGATATTACTGAAAAAGGCTATCGTCGCGTGTTGAATTTCGTAAAACCGAACGTTATGGAATACGAAATTGAAGCCGAGTTTGCACACGAGTTTCTTCGCAATCGTTCCAAAGGATTTGCCTACACACCGATTATTGCTTCTGGAAATAGCGCCAATGTTTTGCATTATATCGAGAACAATTTGCAATGCAAAGCTGGCGATTTAATTCTGCTTGATGTTGGTGCCGAATATGCCAATTATTCCAGCGATATGACACGAATGGTTCCTGTTTCTGGAAGATTCACTGATAGACAAAAAGCAGTTTACAACGCAGTTTTACGTGTCAAAAATGAAGCTACAAAAATGCTCGCTCCAGGAACTTTGTGGAAACAATACCATGTAGAAGTGGGTAAAGTCATGACTTCGGAGTTGCTTGGTTTGGGATTAATTGACAAAGCCGATGTTCAAAATGAAAACCCAGAATGGCCTGCTTATAAAAAATACTTTATGCACGGAACATCGCATCAAATGGGATTAGACACGCACGATTACGGATTACTACACGAACCGATGCAAGCCAATATGGTGTTCACCGTAGAGCCAGGAATTTATATTCCGGCGGAAGGTTTTGGAATCCGTATTGAAGATGATGTAGTGATTCAAGCCAAAGGCGAACCTTTCAATTTGATGCGCAACATTCCTATTGAAGTGGAAGAAATTGAATCGATAATGAATTCTTAATAGAGAAAAGAAACAAGAAGAAAGATTAAAGACGACTCGCTATTGTGGGTCGTTTTGTTTTTTACACCTCTGGAATTTTCTCAACAAGAACTTCATTTCCTGCTTTGTCGTAATATGTGCAGGTCATTATATCCATTACAACCTCCCATTTTTCTATACCTGATTTAGCACAATCTTCCAAAAAAGTTGGATAATCGGTTTGCCCTTTTTGATGTGTTTTTAAATCCAATTTAAATTGATCTATATTACTTTTATCAGCAATTACTAATAGTTGTGGCCTTCCATCAGATGAAATTTGATAGTTGTTATTTCCATAATAATCGGTGTGGTTGTCGAATACAAAAGTTTGGAAAGATGTTACTCCTAATGCAATAATATCTTGCATGAACTTTGGAAAATCGGCGCCGCTTTTTACTCTTGAGTGAGCTTCTTTAATTTGTGGAATGGTAAACATAATTTTATAAAATTGGTATTTCAAAAGTAACAGATTTTAAATTCAAAAATCTACTTTTGTAGTGACTTTTTAATTCCCGATTTGAAAACTATCCTCTATAAAAACACGAAAATCCCCCTTGCCTTCAATCACTATAGTCTTTTTATTATTGTCTAATGACTACTGCCTATTGCCTCTTCATATAGAGTTAAATTAACACCTGTCGTATAGCTATCGTATAGCTGTCGTATAGTAAACGTATAAAACATGCCTGTCTGACTTATATTTATTTGCATAAACTTTATCAACAACGCTTCCTGTATTCGCTCCTAAAATCTATTTTTGCATCTATGAAAACCATCCTCTATAAAAACACCAATATCTCCTATTCCGACCAAGGGAAAGGAACGACTGTGGTTTTATTGCACGGTTTTCTCGAAAACAAAACCATGTGGTCAGCTTTTATTCCCGAATTGAGTCAGAAACACAGAGTCATCGCTATCGATTTATTGGGACACGGTGAAACCGAATGTTTGGGCTACGTTCATTCTATGGAAGACCAAGCCGACATGGTTCATAGCGTTTTATCTCATTTAAAGATTAGAAAAGCGGTGCTCATTGGCCATTCTATGGGTGGTTATGTAGCTTTGGCTTTCGCCGAATTGTATCCAGATACTATCAAAGGAATTGTATTGCAAAACTCAACTTCCCTTGCCGATAGTGATGAACGTAAAGTCAACCGTGACCGTGCGGTAGTTTGTGTCAAACAAAATTACACGAGTTTTGTAAGCATGTCGATTGCGAATTTATTCAGCGAAGACAACCGCGAAAGACTCGAAACTGAAATTGAAAAAGTGAAACTCGAAGCGTTAAAAACTCCGTTGCAAGGTATTGTTGCTGCTTTAGAAGGCATGAAAATCCGCAAAGACAGAGAAGTATTGATGCATTTTGCACCTTATCCAATTCAGTTGGTGTTGGGTAAAAAAGATGGTGTTTTGATTTACAAAGAAAACATAGACCAAATTGAAGGCACCAAAGTACAACTTACGACTTTTCCTGACGGACACATGTCACATATTGAAAATGAGAAAGAATTAAAGAAAGTCTTAGTTGATTTCTTGAAAAGGGTTTAACCGCTAGGTTCGCAAAGTTTTACGCAAAGTTCGCAAAGCCTTATAAATTAAAAGAAAAAAGCTGCGTTCATTGCGCGTTTTCTTCGCGCTCTTTGCGGTTAAATATTATATCTTCTCCTCAAAAGGAATATCAACATTCAAAATCTCCTGCAATAAAATCACAATCTGTTCCAAATAATTTTGCATAATCTCTGCTGTGATTACATCCGTTGCCTCTTTTTCTGGTTTGAATTGAAAAGGCAAAAATCCTGTTTTTAAATTCTTAAACGAAATGATTCCGGCTTCAATTTCCTTTCCTTTTGACTCTTTTTCATACATAAAAGCATACGCCAACACCTGAATGATTTTGTCGTTTTTGATGTCTTCTGTCAAGCCGTTCCAATCTTTTAGAATCACATTGTTTTTGTCGACTTTTCCTGTCTTGTAATCCACAATTCTAATCTTTCCGTTGCGAAGTTCAATTCGGTCCACATTTCCTTTTATCAAAACTGGAAAAGGCAAACGAGTATCGATTAATTCTCTTTCATAAGTAGTTTCTAAAGATATGATTTGAATGCTATCTCCATTTTTTTCAATGGATTCTAATTCTGTTTTTAGAAAATTCAGCACATTGCGCTTGGCGACTTCAAAAGCTAATAAGTTTCTCCCTTTTTTAATTTCGCCTTCTTTGTAAACCAATTTGAATTGATTTAAAACTTCGTCGTCAATTTTACTTAGACAACTTTTGATGTCTTCAACTGTCAAAATTCGTCCAATAAACGGCTTATACAATTCTTCTAAAGCGCCGTGAATAATGGTCCCAAGTGTATTTACTGCAATATTTTCCTCAACCTCATCAGTTTCCGAAATCCGCAAAACCCGTTGAAAATAAAACTGAATTGGATTCCGAATATAATTGGTCAATGAAGATGGTGAGAATCCTTTTTCGGCAATTTCGCGCAAGCGTAACATCACTTTTTCCGATTTTGGAACCACTATGGATTTATGTGCAATTTCGGGAACTTCGGCGTTATAGATTTTGTGGGTTAGCGTGTGATTGTCTTGTTTTTCAACTTCTAATTGCGTGATGAAACGGCTTTTTTCGCCAGCATCCATTCCTTCACTATCGGAATTGTAGAGCAGGTATATGTTTTTGGCGCGTTGCAACAAATGATAAAAGTGATAGGTGTAAATAGCGTCTTTTTCCTTATAGGTTGGCAAACCATATTCCCGCTTCACATCATACGGAATAAAGGAATTCATGCTTTTCCCCGAAGGGAATTTCCCTTCATTAACCGATGTAATAATCACGGTTTCAAAATCCAAAACGCGGCTTTCTAAAACGCCCATAATCTGCAAACCATTCAGCGGTTCTCCTTCAAAAGATACTTCGGCAACATCGATGATTTGCTTGTAAATAGCATACAACGTCTCAACAGAATCAATCGTTTTATGCGATGAAAAATAGGAGATTAGTTTGTTGATGACTTTAAAAATCGAGTATACAAAAGCGTTGGTGATTTTTTCTTCCTCGTTTTCAAAACTTAAATTGGACTTTATAATCAATAAAATTTGAGACAGATTTTCCAAAACCGTAACAGAAGAACTGTCCCATTTTTGAAATAACAGCGAGAATAATTCATTAGGAGAAGGGTGCAATTCTGCTATCTTTTTGTGAACAATAAACGTGTAATTATTTTGATTAATGCGATTGACCAATGCATAGGCATTTACAAAAGGCTCAATTAATGGATGTGTCAAAATATCCAAAACATCTTTGTAATACAACACATAATTAGTAGCATTTCTTGACAACGCTGCAGTGTGCATTTTGAATAATTTTGCCACTAAAATCTGTGCCGGATTATTCTTGCTCGAAAATCCCATGGTGATGTTTAGTGCATCAACGGTTGCAGGTAACGAATACAAAACGGGGAGCAACAGACTTTCTTCACCAAGAACTAAGGCTACATTTTGCAAGTAATTTTCTGGTTGATTTTCCTGATGTTGTTCAATGATTTTTCCAACAATTTTGGCTTGACCGATAGCTTTTGGCGTACCAATGATTTGGATGTTTTTTGATTGTGAATAATCGTTGCTAATCCATTCTAAAGGATTGGTTTTATAGTAGGGCCATTCTTCTTGAAATCTGCGAATGAAAAGACCTGCATCGTGGAATGTGTCTTTTAAAAGTGTTTGATCAATGTCCCAATAAATTTTTGCTTTATCGATGGCTAATAAATGCTGGACTATTTTTTCTTCGGCAGCATTGAGTGCATTAAAGCCTGCAAAGACATAGTTTTTTGTACCAATACCATTTGTAAAATGATTGAGGTTGTTAACTGCTTCTCTATAAATTAAACCTTGGTAACCAATATTTTTAGTGAGCAAATGTTGGTAGAATGAATGGTAATATACTGGGAGTTTTTTCCAGAAAGCGAGATGTTTTTCAACCAACTCTGTTTTGTTTTCGACTTTTTCCCACCAATGCTCAATTTCCTTAATGTCTTCGAGATATTTTAATATTTTATCAGGATCTAAAAGGTATCTGTCAATTTCATTAAAGTCTTGTAATACTGTTTTTGCCCAATTGGCGAAGGATTCAAAGGGTTCTTTATCTTTTTCGGTAATGGAAAGATATAATTCATAAAACTCAAAAAGCAATTCAATACTATCCACGGAGCGAATTCCGGCTATCTCTTGCACGAAATCTTCTATAGCAATAATATCTGGCGCAAAAACATTTTGAGAGATTAAACTCTTGAATTCGTTAATCAGGAAGACCTTTGCTCTTTTGTTAGGCAAAACGACAACCAAATCGGATAGATTTTTAGCATGCTTTTCAAGAATGACTTTGGCTAACTGATGGAGAAAGGTTGGTTTTGACATTGTATAAAAATAAAAAAACGTCCCGATAAATCGGGACGTTTTCAGAAAATATTTTAAAAAGAAATTATTTTACTAATTTCACTTCTACTCTTCTGTTGTTAGCTTTACCAGCTTTAGTTTTGTTAGAATCAATTGGCATTGACTCACCGAAACCTTTAGAAGTTAATCTTGAAGCAGCAATACCATTTTCTAATAAATAGTTTTTAACTGCACCAGCTCTATCTTCAGATAATTTTTGGTTAGCTGCATCTTTTCCATCGCTATCCGTATGACCTTCAATTGAGAAATTAGAAGAAGGGTATTCTTTTAATATCGCTGTAATTGATTGTAATACTGGGTAAGTTTGTTGTTGGAAAGTAGATTTACCAGAGTTGAACAAGATAGTTTTAGCGTAAGCATTTAATTGTTTAATTACTTCGTCAGAAACTTCAGGACAACCATTGTTTGCTACTGTACCTTTTACATCTGGACATTTATCGTCTTTATCAAGAACTTTATCTCCATCTCTATCTGGCCAAGGACATCCACCATTTTCTTTTGGTCCTTTAACGTCAACACATTTGTCATTTTTATCTTGAACTCCGTCACCGTCAGTATCAGGACAACCTGCAAATTCTTTCAAACCTTTAACTTCTGGACAAGCATCATCTTTGTCAACAATTCCGTCTCCGTCAGTATCAGGACAACCATTAAATTCAGCTGGACCAGCAACATCTGGACAAGCATCGCTTGCATCAGTAATTCCGTCTCCGTCTGTATCAGGACAACCGTTGAATTGTTTTAAACCAGCAACTTCTGGACAAGCATCATCTTTATCATAGATTCCATCACCATCAGTATCTTTTCCTCCAAATTTGAAAGTAAGACCTAAAAAGTGTTGCATGTGAGTTGGCATATCATCACGAACTTCTTCGAAAGAATGTTTGTATGTAGCACGGTAAGATAAACCTACATTTTCAGAGAACCAAAGGGTTAAACCTAAACCTCCGTTTAAAGTTCCACCTCTTTTTTCTTCACCTAACCAAGTATAACCTCCACCAATGTGAGCAGAAGGATCAATTACTTTTGATTTAATTAAGTTCATGAAGCTATAGTTAATAACCGCATCAAGAGCATAATAATTTAAGTCTCCAGGGTTAACAGTTACATAATCTGCATCGTTAACTCTAGGTTGAACGTATTTTGTAATTTTATTAATCGAACCTGTTAGACCGAATGAGAAATTGTGTCCAACGTATTTCGACAAACCTACATAAGATACAACTGGCAAAATGTTCCAGTGATCTTGCTCATTAAAGAATTCAGAAAACTGATCTTCTAATTTTGATGCAGCACTTACTCTAGTGTCTACTGCGTTTACCCCAAAAGATATTGCCCATGGGTTGTTACTGTCTTGCGCTTGTGAGCTAATTCCAGCTAACATTAGCATAGCAACAAATACTTTTTTAAGATGTTTCATACTTAATTTTGTTTAGATTATAAAAATATAATGTGACAAAAGTAATACCTATAAACGGAATAACAAAATGTTATGTTAAAAAAACGTGATTTACACAACATTTAACATCTTTGCAACCTCACTAAATGCTTGAATTGCCTTATCCAAATGTTCTTTTGTATGCGCCGCTGATAATTGCACACGAATCCTAGCTTTATCTTTTGGTACCACTGGAAAAAAGAATCCAATTACATAAATCCCTTTTTTCAATAATTCGTCAGCCATTATTTGTGATAATTTAGCATCGTATAACATGACAGGAACTATCGCTGAATCACCATTTATAAAGTCAATCCCAGCTTTTCGTAATCCGTCTTTGAAATAATTGGTATTCCATTCCAGTTTATCTCGAAGCGTAGTGTCTTTCTCCAATAACTCAAAAACTTTTATAGACGCCCCAACAATAGCTGGTGCTAATGAATTGGAGAACAAATAAGGTCGTGAACGTTGACGAAGTATTTCTATAATTTCTTTTTTGGCCGTAGTATAACCTCCCATCGCACCACCTAGTGCTTTTCCTAATGTTCCTGTAATAATGTCAACTCTTCCCATTACGCCTTTGGCTTCCAATGTTCCTTTACCCGTTGCGCCTATAAATCCGGCGGCGTGACATTCATCTACCATAACTAGTGCATCGTATTTATCGGCTAAATCACAAATTTTATCTAGTGGCGCTACCAATCCGTCCATTGAGAATACACCATCGGTAACTATTAATTTGAAACGATGTCCAGCTTCAACAGCTTTCTTCAATTGATTTTCCAAATCTTCCATATTGGAATTTTCATAACGGTAACGTGCCGCTTTACACAAACGTACACCGTCTATTATAGAAGCGTGGTTCAAACTATCCGAAATAATACAATCTTCTTCTCCTAATAGAGGCTCGAAAACACCACCGTTAGCATCAAAAGCTGCCGCATATAAAATAGTGTCTTCTGTTCCGTAGAATTTGGCAATTTTTTGTTCTAAAGTTTTATGAATATCCTGCGTTCCGCAAATAAATCGCACAGACGACATTCCGAAACCATGCGTATCCAAAGTGTCTTTAGCCGCTTGAATAACTTCGGGATGCGAAGACAGTCCCAAATAATTATTGGCACAAAAATTCAAAACCGTTTCGCCATTGACAGTGATTTCTGCTCCTTGTGTTGAGGTAATAATGCGTTCTTTTTTGAAAATCCCATTTTGCTCAATGGTATTCAATTCGTTTTGTAGGTGTTGTTGCAATTTTCCGTACATGTTGTTTAGTTGTTGTTTTTATTTTACAAATTTACCACATTGATTGTTTCTCCTATATATATAAGCGCTTTTTTAACGACTTTAAAACCCATTTTTTCAATGGCGTTTTGGTAATTCTCTAATTGATGCTGATATTTCGTTTGATGCGAACCTGTTTTATAATCTAATAGGTAAATTTCATTTTGATTATTAAGCACCATTCTGTCAGGTTTTACAAGATTCCCTTCTTTTTGAATGATCGTTTTTTCGTTAAGCACTTTACTGTTTTCAGCGAAAAATCCTGAAAGTTCCTGATGATTTACAATTTCATAAATGGTTTTCGAGACGTCCTCTTTCTGACTTGAAATAATCAATCCGTTTTCGATGGCTTTGGTTATGGCCAAATCAACATCGGTTTTGGTTTTTACAAACGAGAGGATTTCGTGGATAATATTTCCATATTCAATGGCTTTTTGCTGTTTGGTATTCCACATCAAACTTTCTCGTTGCGCAATTTTAATGTTTTTAGTGTCTAACGTTGAAGCTACTTGAGGGATGGTTTGTGATTCTTGCTGTTTATTGTTTTCTGGCGAAAGCTTATTCATTTTCCCGAATTCATATTCCATTTTGCTTTCGTCAAAACCATGATTTTCTAAAAACTGAATAAAAAACGACGACATATTATTGGGCAAACTTCCGTCTTTTTTGATATTCATATTCGATATAACGTGCAATTGTTCTTCGGCACGTGTTAACGCCACGTATAAAACATTAACATTGTCCAGTAAATCTTCTTGCTTTTTTTGATTATAAACAGCCGCTGCATCTTCGCCAAAATCTTCCACTTTACTGTTTTTATCGACAAGTATTTTTGGCAAACCCATGATTTTTTCATCGGCATTGAGCCAAATTTTTTCTTTTGGCCCTTTGCTAAAATCTTCTTCTGCAAAAGGAAAAATTACCACCGGAAATTCCAATCCTTTCGACTTATGGATGGTCATAATCCGAACCGCATCGTTTCCTTCGGGAGATGGAATGCTCAATTTTTCTCCGTTTTTATCCCAATAATTTAGAAAATCAGATATTCCTGCTTGGTTTCTAACATCGCGTTCCAAAATAATATCAAGAAAATATTGCACATACGCATTTCGCTTTTCGATGGAAATTCCCTTGGAAATGATGATTTCCGTGGCTTCATACAATGATTTCTTGCGTATATTTTCAAAACTCAAAGCGATTCCATAATCGGAAAGCCATTGTTGAAATTCCTTTTCAGATTGCAATGCCATTCCTTGCGCAATAAAATCGTGAATTTCAATTTTACCTTCTTGCTTTTTTGCCAAATAGTATAAAAAACTGGCTTTGGATTGCAAGTCGTTATTGTTTTTCAAATAATATAAAAAGTGGATGATAAATTGCACTTCGGAAGACGAATTAATCAGCAAACTTTCGGAAGATAAAATGGGAATTCCTTGTTCTGTCAAATAATTGGCTATGGCTGTTCCTTGTGCCTTTTTCCGAGTTAGAATTACAATTTCCTTATTTTTAAAACCGTTCTTTTTTACTTTTAAAATCGTATTTAAAGTGGCCAATAAATACAATTCCATTTTGTCTAAACTTTCCTCATCCGAAGTCTCTTCAACTTCAATTTTCGGAATAAAAGAGATGTTTACATAGCCTCCTTTTTTAGCGTTCTCCTTTTGACGGCTGTGGTTTTTATATAAATCTTTATAATTGTCATTTTCAAATTCATCGGACAGCAATTCAAAAAAATCATTGTTGAATTCGATAATTTGAGAGTAACTTCTATAATTAGTATCTAATGAAAACAGTTCTTTTTCGGGATTATTAAAGGGGTTTTTCGTTTTACTCAATTCGATAAACTGCTCCGCTTTTCCACCACGCCAACGATAAATGGATTGCTTCGGATCGCCAACAATCATTAAAGTTCCTTTTTCATCATTAATCATGCTCGAGGTGGCATTATCGATTAACGGAATCAGATTTTGCCACTGCATTTCAGACGTGTCTTGAAATTCATCGATAAAAAAGTGTCGGTATTTTTCTCCCAATCGCTCATAAATAAAAGGCGCAGGTTGATTTTGAATATGTTCGTAAATCAATTTATTAAATTCCGAAATGGAAAGAATACTTTGCTCTTCTTGGATTTTTGCCAGTTCATTACTTAAGGTATTCAATAGTGAAAGGGGCGTAATGTTTTTTAGGAAAGCATTATTGAACAAATATTTTTCTGCAATTTCATTGATTTGCTTTAGTTTGTTCAATAGTTCATCGGCAATTTCATCAACACTTTCTTTTTCATTTTGAGGTGTTTTTGCCGAATAGCGTTTGCCTTCATTTTCTTCTAAATATTTATAATGCCCAACGTGTTTGACAATCTCACCCGAAGTCAATTTCAAAAAATGTTTTGGCACATAACTCGAATAAAATGAATTGAATTCTAATCCTTTGCTCTTTATTAGTTGTAATGCTTCTTTTGCAATGGCTACACTTTCTGCCTGCAAATCATTGCAAAGCTGGGCGATTTTACTTTTTAAATTTACAAACTCGGCAATGGATTTGTTTTTAAAATGAATAATTTCCTCACGGTTGTTTTCGTTCAAAATCAATTTTCCTGTTTCCATAATTTCACGAGAAACATCCCAAGATTTGTCATCATCTGTTTTTTCCATCGTAAAATCGACAAGTAAATTTGTCAATTCTTCGTTGTTTCCAGCTTCGGCAATAATGGCATCAACGGCTTCGGTCAATAAATTTTCGGTATCCAAAGAAACTTCAAAAGTTATCGGCAATTTCAAATCATGAGCAAATGCCCGAATGACTTTATGCGTGAATTTATCAATAGTAGAAATATCAAAAGCAGCATAATTGTGAATCAGATTTTTGATAATGCTTTTCGCTTTCGCCTGAATGGTTGGAAGACTCAAACCCGTTTCGGCTTGAATATTCTGCATTAATTCCTGTGCTTTTTCGTTTGGATTGTCCTTTGCAAATTCTGAAAGACTTTCCACCACGCGACTTTTCATTTCGTGTACCGCTTTATTGGTAAACGTAATGGCTAGAATATTTCGATACGCATCATTTTTATGGGAAGAAAGAATAATTTTCAAATATTCTTTAACCAAAGTATAGGTTTTCCCAGAACCTGCCGATGCGTCGTATATGGAGAATGCTGGTTTTTGCATTTAGTTTCTATTAATTACATAAATATAATTCAGCTTTGAATCTTCGCCATAATATTCTACTTCAAATTCATCAATTTTTGTAGCGCCAATTTTTTCAATGGCTTTTTGGGAACGAATATTGTTGGCGCCAATATGAAAATAGACTTTATCTACATATTGAAACACATAATCCAACATTAGTTTTTTCAAAGCTTTATTATAACCATTGCTCCAAAATTTTCTACCTATAAATGTATAGCCAATCAAAACAGAATTATCCTTTTCGTTATAATCATAAAACCGACTGCTTCCTATTGGTTCATTAGTTTTTGCTTCACGGATGAAAAAGGCCCCTTTTGATTGTATTGCTCCTTCAAAATAATTTTGAAAAACCTCTTTTTGATATCGCAATTTGTTCGGATGTTGTTCCCAAACCAGAGGATCGGAGGCCACTTCAAACAATTGGTCAAAATCGCATTCCTGAAGTGGTATTAGTTTTATTAAATCATCGTGAAGAAATGTTGGTTGTAAATCAAACTGCATTACTGATTTTGGTTATTTGTTAATCGGAAAATTGAAAATCGAAAAATACTTATAATTGTATATTAAAAATTTATTAAAGGTCTAACTTTTCCGAAGTTAAATGTATAAATTTGAATTCAATTTAATAATAACTTAAACAAAAAATATCATGGCTTTTGAATTACCGCAATTACCTTATGCATATGACGCATTAGAACCGCATATTGATGCCAGAACGATGGAAATTCATCATACAAAACATCATAATGCCTATACAACGAACCTAAATGCAGCCGTAACTGGAACTGATATGGAAGGAAAAACGATTGAGAATATTTTAATCAATCTTGATATGAAAAATATGCCGGTCCGCAATAACGGAGGAGGTTTTTATAATCATAATTTATTTTGGACAGTGATGTCTCCTAATGGCGGTGGATTACCAACAGGGGATTTAGCGGATGCTATTGATGCAGCTTTTGGAAACTTTGACGAATTTAAAGCTCGTTTTGCAAAAGCTGGAGCTACACAATTTGGTTCGGGTTGGGCTTGGCTTTGTGTACACGAAGGCGGAAAATTAGATGTATGCGGAACGCCAAATCAAGATAATCCATTAATGCCAGGTGTTGGTTGCGGTGGAACGCCAATTTTAGGAATGGATGTTTGGGAACATGCTTATTATTTAAATTATCAAAACAGACGCCCTGATTATATTGAAGCTTTTTTTAGTTTAATTAATTGGACAGAGGTTTCAAGACGTTACGCTATCGAAAAATAATAGCTTTAAAATTAACGTGAAACCCCAATTGCAATGGCAGTTGGGGTTTTTTTATAAAATAAACAGGCGGAATCTCTTCCACCTGTTTGCCCCAAATCTACCATAACCTTAACCTACACTAATACTTATGGTAATGTAAATTTAACAACATATACTAACTTAAGGTCAATTATGTTAAAATATATTGGAATGATAGTCAAATGAGAGTGAAAAACACCTTTTTTGTGGCTTTTGGGCATTTTAAAAGTTTGTTAAAATAAAAAAGGTGAAGTAAACTTCACCTTTTTTGCCCCAAATCTACCATAAACTTAACCTACTAATGCTATGGTGATTCAAATGTATAGGAAGTGCCTTTGTTAAAAAAATAAAATAGACAAACAGCAAGTATAATCGTTGAATCTTTTTTTATGATTTTGAGGTGGGTAGAAAATAAAAAAGGTGAAAATTCCTTTTTTGTGGCTTTTGGGCATTTTGAAAGTTTGTTAAAATAAAAAAGGTGAAGTAAACTTCACCCTTTTTGCCCCAAATCTACCATAAACTTAACCTACTAATGCTATGGTGGAACAAATATAATAGGATTGACTTTTTAAAAACAAAAAATGTAGATGAACTACGTCAAAAGTCGTTAAAAAGCATAAATGTTAAAATCAGGAACTTAGAGGTGTAAAAAATTAATAGGCACGAGCATCTTTCCCTTCATAAAAATTCATAAATGCCTTATTCACAACACGGTTTCCTCCGGGTGTTGGATAGTCGCCTGTGAAGTACCAATCTCCTAGATTTTTTGGACAAGCAACATGCAAATTTTCTACTGTTTGGAAGATAATTTTCACTTCAGCTTTAATGTCTTCAGAGCTAAGCATTTCTGCAATTTTATTGGAAATTTCCTGTGGTTGGAATGGCGCATAGATCTCGGTGACAAAATTAGTGACTTCATGGTCCTTGAAACCTTCTTGCGATTTGCATTTTGCATAAACCTCATCCACAATATGGTACAAATTTCTCTCTTTCAGCAATTCTAAAGCGGCTTTAAAAGCAACCAATCCTTCTAATTTTGCCATATCAATTCCATAACAATCTGGATATCGAATTTGTGGCGCCGAAGAAACAATAACAATGCTTTTAGGATTTAATCTATCCATCATTTTAATAATACTCATCTTGAGCGTGGTGCCTCGAACAATACTATCATCAATAATTACCAAATTATCTGTTGGTTTGATTACGCCATAAGTAACATCATAAACGTGAGCAACCAAATCATCGCGGCTACTGTCTTCTGTTATAAAAGTCCTTAGTTTGGCATCTTTAATCGCTATTTTTTCAGTTCTAATTTTTACAGAAAGAATCTGTTCTAGCTTTTCCTTGGTCAACGTTTTCCTGTTGTCCAAAATAAATTGATTCTTCCTTTGATTTAAAAAATCCTGAGCTGCTTCGACCATTCCGTAGAAAGAAGTTTCTGCCGTATTTGGAATATAGGAGAAAACAGAATTATCGGTATCGTTGTCAATTGCTTCTAAAACTGCAGGCAAGATTAGTTTCCCAAGTTCTTTTCGCTCCTGATAAATCTCGGCATCACTTCCGCGAGAAAAATAAATGCGTTCAAAAGAACACGCTTTCTTTATAGTTGGCGTAATAATTTCTTCTTCAGAAATATCTCCGTTTTTCTTGATAATTAAAGCATGTCCTGGTTGTAATTCTTGCACTTTTTCAAATGGAACATTGAAAACTGTCTGAATTACGGGCCTTTCGGAAGCAACAACCGCAATTTCATCATCTTGATAAAAATAAGCAGGACGAATTCCAGCAGGATCACGGAAAACAAATGCATCACCATGACCCAAAAGTCCAGCCATTGCATAACCACCATCCCAACCTTTAGAAGCGCGTTTCAGAATTTTAGGAATATCTAATTTTTCAGCAATTACTGGCGATGCTTCTCTTTTTGAAAGACCATTATTTTTACATTCTTGGTACAAATCAATAACTTCTTCATCCAAAAAATGACCAATTTTTTCCATAACTGTAACGGTATCTGTCATTTCTTTTGGGTGTTGACCCAATTCTACCAAACTATTAAAAAGTTCGGTAACATTGGTCATATTAAAGTTTCCAGCCAAAATCAAATTACGATGCATCCAATTATTTTGACGCAAAAACGGATGAACACTTTCCAAACTATTCTTTCCAAAAGTTCCATAACGAACGTGTCCTAAAAACAATTCGCCGATATAGGGAATGTTTTCTTTCTGCAACGCAACGTTATCCTGATATTCTGGATGCACAGTCAGTTCTTCATTAATTCTTTCATTAATTTGGGCAAAAACATCCTGAATCGCTTGCGCTTTATTGGAACGAACTCTGCTGATGTATCTTTCGCCAGGTTCCACATCAAATTTTATTGAGGCAAAACCAGCACCATCTTGTCCGCGATTGTGTTGCTTTTCCATAAGCAAATACATTTTTTGTATGCCATAGAAAGCCGAACCATATTTTTCTTTGTAGTATTCTAACGGTTTCTTTAATCGTAAAAGTGCAATTCCACATTCGTGTTTTATCGCGTCGCTCATTGTAGTTGTTGTATTGTATTAGTAGTTGTATAAAAATAAAAATGCCCCGATATTTCGAGGCATAAATTTATGATAATTCTATTTCAAATTGTGTTAACGCTTTAAATTGTTTTAGTCGCTGGTTAACTTCTTCTTTTGTCAATGTCAACATTCTTTCTGTTCCAAACTTCTCTACGCAGAAAGATGCCAAATTAGAACCTTGAATAATGGCGGTTTTCATCGTGTCAAAGGAAACATTTCCTTGTTGTGTAATGAATCCTGCAAAACCACCTGCGAAAGTATCGCCAGCTCCTGTCGGATCAAATACATCTGCTAATGGCAATGCTGGAGCGAAGAAAATTTCGTGGTCATGAAAAATCAACGCACCGTGTTCTCCTTTTTTAATCACCACGTATTTTGGTCCCATAGTGTGGATTTTTGCTGCTGCTTTTACCAAAGAATATTCTCCCGATAACTGACGGGCTTCTTCATCATTGATTGTAATTACGTCAACGCGTTTGATTACATCTAACAATTCTGGCAAGGCACAATCCATCCAAAAGTTCATTGTATCAAGGACAACCAATTTTGGTTTTTTTGACATTTGGTTCAAAACACCTGTTTGTACAATTGGATGCAAGTTTCCTAGCATCACCACATCGGCATCTTTAAAGTTTTCAGGAACAATAGGATTGAAATCAGCCAACACATTTAATTCGGTAGCCAACGTATCTCTTGAGTTCATATCGTTATGGTAACGACCGCTCCAAAAGAAAGTTTTTCCACCTTTAACAACTTCAAGTCCAGAAATGTCTATGTTTCTTGCCGTTAATAAATCCAAATATTCTTGTGGAAAATCATCCCCTACAACCGAAACAATTGCTGATTGTAAGTTAAAATGCGAAGCCGAGAGACCAATAAAAGTTCCTGCTCCTCCTAAAATTTTGTCTGTTTTTCCAAAAGGTGTTTCGATAGCGTCAAAAGCAACCGTTCCTACTATTAAAAGTTTGTTCATTATCTGTGTTTCAAATTAAAGGCGCAAAGATACTTTATAAGTTTCAGAGTTGCAAAGTTTCAGAGTTACAAAGTTCTTCTCTTACGATAAAGTTTCTAACAAATTATCCAAATCATTTAACGTCATTGTAAATCCTTCTTTGAAGCCCATTTCAATCATTTTCTCCATTCTCTCAAGGGATTCATTATAAATAGTAATACTAACTTTTGTTATTCCGTTTTGTTCGCTAAAATTAAAATCCCAATCAGAACCTGGCAATTGAGGGTTTTCATCTTTGTCTGCAAAAGAATTAAACATTTTGAATTTGGTTTTTGGACTAATAGCACTATATTTCTGAAGTGACCAATGCTCGTCTCCTTCTGGGCTTACCATAGCATAAAATCTTTGTCCGCCTTCTTCGAAATTCATGTGTTTTGTTACAGATGCCCATGGTTTTGGCGCCCACCATTGGTCAAGAATTTCCTTTTTGGTAAAAGCATCCCAAACCAAAGGAAGTTCGGCAGCAAATTCTTTAGTTATAAATACCTGTTTTGTTGCTTTGTCAACGGTAAAATCAAATAATAAGTTGTTCATTTTTTCTCTTTTTTTATGGTTGATAATATAGTGTCGAGTTGATTAAATCGGGTTTCCCAAATCGCTTTGAATTGGGCTAACCATTTGTCTATTTCTTTCATTTTTTCAATTTCAAGTGAATAATAAATTTCTCTCCCCTTGTATTCCTGCTTCACCAATTCGGACTCTGTCAAAATACGAAGGTGTTTGGAAACCGCTTGTCGGGTCATGTTGAAATTCTCAGCAATGGCATTTGGCGTCATCGCTTGCAATGCAATTAAGGCAATTATAGCACGCCTTGTTGGGTCGGCAATTGCTTGATAAATATCTCTTCTCATGTTTCTATTTTTTTAATTACGCAACTAATCAGTTGCAAATATATACGAAACCTTTTGGTTGCGCAAATTTTTTTAAAGATTTTTTCAGAATGGTAAAAATTATTCAGAATATTGGTTTGGAAGGAATAGAGGTTTTTTGACTGAACTAGGGAATTCTTATTAAATTATGATAAACAGAAAAATGCATTTAACATTATTTTTTTCTGCCAAAGTCTGCTGGAATTTCTCCCCAGGCTTTAGTTTCCCATTTCAAAATTTTATTCTCAAAAGAATTGGTTTGTAACCATTCTTCTGCTCTTGCAATTAATTCAAATAGGGACTCGTTTTTTTTATTTTTTTCAAGGTTGGTTTTACATATTTTTTGCTTAATCCAACCTATGGCATTTCTTGAGTCAGAATAAACAGGGATAGTAATATTGTTTTTCTTAAGCAATGAAATTCCATGAACCAAAGCTAAAAATTCTCCAATATTATTTGTCCCTTCTTCAAAAGGTCCATTTATAAAAAGTTGCTCTTTAGTGTCAGTCATAACTCCTCTATATTCCATTATTCCTGGGTTTCCACTACAAGCTGCATCTACAGAAATAGAATTTAATATCGGTTTCCCTATTTTTAATAATTCCTCTGATGATAATTTAGTTTCAAATGGCTGCGTTTTGCCCACATAATCAAAATAATTATTCGAATATGCTTCTTTGGCAGATTTTAAGGTCGGAAAAGATTTGAATTTAGCTTGCTTATAACCTTTTGTCATAGATAAACATTTAGCCCAAGTATCAAATATTCCTGTTTCAAAACCGTCCCAAACAACATAAAATTTTTTTTCTTTTGCCATCGGATAAAATTATTTAATGTTAAGAAGTTTTTCAATTATTTGAGGAAAATATTCGTGTTCTAATTCTTGAACTTTTTCTGCTATTTCATCTGCGGAAGTGCAATCTTGAATATTTACTTTTTGCTGAAAAATGAATTCCCCCTCATCATAATGTTCATTTACATAATGAATTGTTATTCCAGTTTCTTGCTCATTATTTTCCAAAATGGCGCGATGCACATTCATTCCGTACATTCCTTTTCCACCATATTTTGGCAATAAAGCTGGGTGTACATTGATGATTTTATTGGGATACTTTTTAACTAGATGTTCTGGGAATTTTAGAAGAAATCCTGCTAAGACAATTAAGTCTGGTTGCATTTCCTCCATTTTATTTTCAACGAAACCTTCTGTGAGTTCGGTTTTATTAAAGACGACAGTTGAAATGTTATGGTTTTTTGCTTTTTCTAACACTTTGGCATCTGGATTGTTAGAGAAGATTCCGGATATAAAAATGGATGCATTAGATTTAAAATACTTAATAATATTCTCCACATTGGAACCATTTCCAGAAGCAAAAAGCACAATCTTTTTCATTTGTTCAAAAAAAATTTATTTGGCAAAAAAAAGAATAATAAACCAAGAAATTGTAAGATTTTGAATTTAATTTTTTAAATTCGTATCCACATTTACTAACAAAAATGTTGTTTTAAAATAAAGTTTTTTATTTTTGCCAACAATTTAAAATTAAAAATTAGAAATTATGTCAGACATTGCATCAAGAGTTAAAGCGATTATCGTAGACAAATTAGGCGTTGACGAAAATGAAGTAGTAACAGAAGCAAGCTTCACTAATGATTTAGGAGCTGATTCATTAGACACTGTTGAGCTTATCATGGAGTTCGAAAAAGAATTTGATATTCAAATTCCAGACGACCAAGCAGAAAATATTGCTACTGTTGGTCAAGCTATTTCTTACATCGAAGAAGCTAAAAAATAATAATTATTCACCCGTGAAAAATCAACACTTTTACGGGTTTTTATTATTTTAACAAAAAAGAATTAAACTGATTGCTATACAATCATAAAAATATTGCAATACCCATGTATCTTTAATGACTATATTTGAAGAAAACATGGGTATTATTTGTTTAAATACAATTCTAAAAAATAAATTATGACGTTAAAACGAGTTGTAGTAACAGGTTTAGGTGCGATAACACCTATTGGAAATAACATTGCCGAATATTGGAACGCATTAATAAATGGCGTTAGCGGTGCTGCTCCAATTACCTATTACGATACCGAAAAGCATAAGACAAAATTTGCGTGTGAAGTAAAAAACTTCAATATTGAAGATTATATGGATCGCAAAGAAGCTCGCCGAATGGACAAATTTGCGCAGTATGCTGTTGCAGCTAGCCAAGAAGCCATTGCAGATGCTGGAATTACCGATACCAATGTTGACAAACAACGAGTTGGAGTAATTTGGGGAGCTGGAATTGGTGGATTGGAAACTTTTCAAGAAGAAGTAATCAGCTACGCAAATGGAGATGGAACACCACGTTTCAATCCTTTCTTTATTCCAAAAATGATTGCCGATATTGCTCCTGCTCATATCTCTATGAGAAATGGTTTTATGGGTCCCAATTATACTACTGTTTCTGCTTGTGCGTCTTCTGCCAACGCCATGATTGATGCTTTCAATTACATTCGTTTAGGAATGTGTGATGTCATTATTTCTGGTGGCTCAGAAGCTGCGGTTACAATTGCCGGAATGGGTGGATTTAACTCAATGCAAGCCTTATCAACAAGAAATGAAAGTCCAGAATCTGCTTCAAGACCTTTTGATGCAACACGTGACGGATTTGTTCTTGGTGAAGGTGCAGGCGCATTAGTTTTAGAAGAATACGAACATGCCAAAGCGCGTGGTGCTAAGATATATTGCGAAATCGGTGGTGGCGGAATGTCATCCGATGCGTATCACTTAACAGCACCACATCCGGAAGGAATTGGAGTTATTGCTGTTATGAATAATACGCTTCGCGACGCCGGAATGAAACCAGAACAGGTTGATCACATCAATACACACGGTACTTCAACTCCACTTGGAGATGTTGCCGAATTAAAAGCGATAAGTGCTGTTTTTGGCGATCATGCTAAAAACATCAATATCAATTCAACCAAATCAATGACAGGGCACTTACTTGGCGCTGCTGGCGCGATTGAGGCAATTGCTTCCATTTTAGCTATGAAATATGGAATTGTTCCGCCAACAATTAATCACACAGTTGTGGATGAAAACATTGACCCAAGTTTGAATTTAACATTGAACAAAGCTCAAAAAAGAGAAATCAATGTAGCAATGAGTAACACTTTTGGGTTTGGTGGTCATAACGCTTGCGTTTTATTTAAAAAATTAGAAGATTAATATTCCATGAGAATACTTAAAAAAATATTTTTAAAATCCCGTCCAGATGAGGGCGGGATTTTTTTTAATGAAATTCAAAAAATACTAGGTTTCAAACCCGATAACATTCATTATTACAAAAAGGCATTCACACATCGTTCTTCCAACAAATTAGATATAAAAGGAAATCCGATGAATTATGAGCGATTGGAATTTCTTGGAGATGCTATGTTAAGCTCCGTAATTGCTGCTTATTTATACAATGAAGCGCCAGCTGGGGATGAAGGTTACCTTACCAAAATGCGATCAAAAATTGTAAGTCGCGAGCACTTAAATGAATTGGGTCGCGATTTAAATCTGATACAATTAATCGAGAGTAAAATACAAACCCAACACTTCGGAGAAAACATTCATGGGAATATTTTTGAAGCTTTGATTGGCGCTATTTTCCTGGACAAAGGATACCCTTTCTGTGAAAAATTTATCCAAAAAAGTGTCATTGTTCCTTATGTTGACATTGCGAAACTTGAAGGGAAGGTAATTAGTTATAAAAGCCTCTTGATTGAATGGTGTCAAAAAGAAAAAAAGTCATTCCACTATGATGTTTTTGATGATAATGGAATTGATGGTCAAAAGTATTTTGGCGTAAAATTAAGCATTGATGACAAAGTAATTGCCAAAGCAAGAGCTACTTCCAAAAAGAAAGCTGAAGAAATAGCATCTAAGCGTGCCTATTTCGTATTTCAAGAAAAAATTAACAATAAATAGTACAGTTTCTCAAAAACTACAACGATTTCGTTTATAAAATTACGTTAACCGCACACATCTGTGGTGATAATTCGTGTCAGATATACTATATTTACGACTTATTTTGGCGCAAAATGATTGTTCATAAAATACATTTAGACGAAATTGAGAAATCCCAATACCAATTGGTCGCGATACATACTTCGTTAGAGGAATATCGTTTAGCCTATTACATCAATCAAAAACTCCCAATTAATTTATCCAAATGCAAAAACGAGATTCAAATTAAATCGAAAGAAGGGGAAACTCAATTTTCGAGATATATTTATGAAGACGTGAAAAACGGTTTCTTTTGGAACTTAATCCAAAATAAAAATGAAATTGCAGTTGAAAATAAGACAGGCAATTTAGGTTTGTTTACCAATTCACAAAGCAGTTTTGCTACCAAAGTATATTTATTACCCGAATTCAAGAATGTCGACTATCTTCTAAAAATTGAAAACACAGAAGACGCTCTTGAAATCCCAAAAATAACAAGTCTGTTGAACTCTATTGAAAGAGTAAGCACCGTTTATGTTATTGAAAATGAAAATATAAAGTCAAAAAATAATTTAATATTTTAAAAAATGTCGACTAGAAAAAAAACCAAAATTGTTGCCACACTAGGCCCCGCTTGTAGCTCAAGAGAAGTCATTAAAGACATGATTGAAGCTGGAGTAAATGTGTTTCGTGTCAATTTTTCGCATGCTGATTATGAGGATGTAAAAGAACGTATCGACATCATCAGAAGTTTGAATGACGAATTTGGATACACAACAGCAATTCTTGCCGATTTACAAGGTCCAAAACTTCGTGTTGGTGTAATGAAAGAAGACATTGTTGTGAAACCTGGTGATATCATTACTTTTCAAACATCGGAAGATGTTCCTGGAACGGCAGAAAGAGTTTATATGAATTATAAAGAATTTCCAAGAGATGTAAATCCGGGAGAAAAAATTCTGCTTGACGATGGAAAATTAATGTTTGAAGCTCTTGAAACTAACAGAACTACAGAAGTAATCTGTAAAGTAATTCAAGGCGGTCCTTTGAAATCAAAAAAAGGAGTAAATCTTCCAAATACCAAAGTTTCGTTACCGGCTTTGACCAAAAAAGATATTAAAGATGCCCTTTTTGCTATTGAACAACAAGTAGATTGGATAGCGCTTTCGTTTGTTAGAACGCCAAAAGATTTAGAAGAATTACAGGATTTAATTGCCAAACATTCTAGTTATAAAATTCCAATTATTGCTAAAATAGAAAAACCAGAAGCTGTTGAAAACATTGATAAAATCGTAGCTTTTTGTGATGCTTTGATGGTTGCGCGTGGCGATTTGGGTGTCGAAATTCCAGCACATGAAGTTCCGCTTATTCAAAAGAAACTAATTCACAGAGCAAAAACAGCTCGTATTCCTGTTATCGTTGCTACACAAATGATGGAAACGATGATTACCAGTTTAACGCCAACACGTGCTGAAGTAAATGACGTTGCCAACTCGGTGATGGATGGTGCGGATGCTGTGATGCTTTCAGGAGAAACTTCGGTTGGTAATTATCCGGTTCAGGTTATTGAAAAAATGACACAAATTATTGAGGCGGTTGAAGATTCACCGCTAATTTTAGTGCCTCAAAACCCGCCTCACGTTAGAACCAAACGATTTATCACAAAATCTATTTGCTATCATGCTGCTATTATGGCCAATGAAATCAAAGCGAAAGCTATTTCTACTTTAACTAATAGCGGTTATACTGCCTTTCAAATATCGGCTTGGCGACCACAAGCTCATATTTTGGTTTATACTTCCAATAAGCGAATTCTAACGCAGTTAAATCTTCTTTGGGGAGTAAATGCGCATTACTATGATAAGTTCGTAAGCACGGATGATACCGTTGATGATATCAATCAAATTGCGAAAGATAACGGTTATGTGAAAAAAGGAGATATGCTTATCAATCTAGCTGCCATGCCGGTTGCCAATAAAGGAATGGTAAATACGCTTAGAATTTCTGAAATAGAATAAGTTAATTTTAAATCAAAAAAATAATCCGCTTTATTGTTTCTAATAGAAAAAAATTATATTTGATGTATTAAAAAAACTAGCACTATGAATTCACAAAATCCGTTTTTTAAAAACAAATCATTTTCAACAACATCAGCTGTTTCAAGAGATGTAGATAATAATGTTATTGATTATAATGACACCATGACGGTTTCAGGAACCATCAATAAAGGTTTCCTAATGTTACTTCTTTTGATTGCCAGTGCAGCTATTACTTGGTCTTTGACTTTTAGCGGCAGTAATCCGATGGTTTTGACTATTGGTGGTGCCATTGCAGGTTTTGTTTTAGTACTTATTGCTTCTTTCAAACCACAATATTCTACTTTTTTAGCACCTGGTTACGCCATTTTTGAAGGATTATTTATTGGAGGAGTTTCGGCAATTTTTGAAGCCATGTATCCTGGAATAGTTATTCAAGCGGTTGGTGCGACATTCGTCACGTTTATCGTTTGTTTCGCCTTATATAAATATGAAGTGGTAAAAGTTACCGAGCAATTTAAATCCATTGTCATTGCTTCAACACTTGCTATTGCAACCTATTACGTAATTTCATGGTTGCTATCTATGTTTACAAGCTTTCAACCTGTTCATTATGGAAATTCATGGATGAGCATTGGGATTAGCGTTTTTGTAATCGTAATTGCTGCTATGAATTTGTTTTTAGATTTTGACCAAATAGAAAAAGGAGCACAACAAAAACTACCAAAATATATGGAATGGTTTGGCGCTATGGGATTGATGATAACGTTGGTTTGGTTGTATATTGAATTCCTTCGTTTACTTTCTAAACTATCCAAGAAATAAAATACTACTAAATAATTTTCTATAAACCATTCGTTAAAAGCGGATGGTTTTTTTTATGTCTAAAACTCAAATTTCAATTGCACCACAACCGCTTTCTTAACTTCGGTGTTGAGATTACTCAAGGAAATACCCAGCAATCGCACGGAGTCTTTCATTCTTTCTTGGTATAATAATTCTTTTGCAGTTTCCAATAATAATCCTTTATCGGCAATAAAATAAGGCATTGTTTTACTTCTGGTTTGCGTGGTAAAATCGCTGTATTTAATTTTCAATGTAATGGTTTTTCCCGAAATGGAATATTTTTTTAACCGCCGTTCCAACTCGTTGGCAATACGTTCCAAACGTTCCAGCATAAAGATTTCTGAAGTCAGATTTTCATTAAAAGTATGTTCCGCCGCTACCGATTTTGTAATCCGGTTTGGTCTTACTTCGCTGTTGTGGATGCCGCGCACGATGTTATAATAGGAAGCGCCACTTTTCCCAAAATTTTCTTCGAGGTATTCAAACGATTTTGATTTCAAATCTACACCTGTGAAAATCCCATGTTGGTACATTTTTTCGGCGGTAACTTTACCAATTCCATAGAATTTTTTAATGTCTAAATTCTCTAAAAACGAAGGGACATCTTCGGGATTAACTGTCTTTTGTCCGTTTGGTTTGTTGTAATCACTAGCTACTTTTGCAACAAATTTATTAATCGAGATTCCAGCAGAAGCCGTTAAACCTACTTCTTCAAAAATACGCTTTCTGATTTCCTGAGCAATTAAAGTGGCGCTCGGATTTCCTTTTTTGTTTTGTGTAACATCCAAATAAGCTTCATCAAGCGATAGCGGTTCCACCAAATCAGTGTAGTCGTAAAATATCTTTCTTATTTTTTTAGAAATCTCTGCATAGCGTTCAAATCGAGGTCTTACAAATACTAATTCCGGGCAATTTTTTTTGGCTTGAACACCACTCATCGCACTTCGGACACCAAATTTTCTGGCTTCATAACTCGCTGCAGAAACCACTCCTCGAATCTCACTTCCGCCAACTGCCAATGGTTTCCCGCGAAGTTCGGGATTGTCCATTTGCTCTACCGAAGCGTAGAAGGCATCCATGTCGACATGAATGATTTTTCTATAGGATAGGTCTTCAGTCATATCACAAATTTATACTATCTTTCGATAAAATTCCTATCCGATGTTAGAAATAGAACGAAAGTTTTTGGTGCTTTCCCATGATTTTATAAAAGAGTCTTTTACACAAAACCGAATTGTGCAAGGTTATTTAAATTCCAATCCCGAGCGAACGGTTCGTATTAGAATAAAAGGAAATAAAGGCTTCTTAACTATTAAAGGGAAAGGAAATGAAAGTGGCACAACGCGATTGGAATGGGAAACCGAAATCCCTTTGGAAGACGCCGAAAAATTATTACCGCTTTGTGAAAATGGCGTTATTGAGAAAGTGAGATATGAAATAAAAGTGGGGAAACACGTTTTTGAAGTGGACGTTTTTTCAGGAGAAAATGAAGGTTTAGTAATGGCTGAAATTGAACTTCAATCGGAAGACGAATCCTTTGAAAAACCTATTTGGATTGGAAAAGAAGTTACTAATGAGGTCAAATATTACAATGCCTATCTAAGTAATCATCCGTTTAAAAGTTGGTAAAATTACTTATCAACTACTTCTAAAGTTACAAAAACAACTCCCGAATTTTTATTGCTCGCAATCTCCATAAAAGCTTTTTTGGACAAGTCGATTTCTCTTGCTTTTGTATAAGGTCCACGATCGGTAACTTCAACAATAACCGACTTCCCATTGGCTTCATTGGTCACTTTTACCATAGTTCCAAATGGTAATTTTTTATGAGCCGCTGTATATTTATTGTTGTCAAATCTGGCACCGCTTGCCGTTTTTTTACCATTAAATTTATCGTGGTAATACGAGGCGTGTGCTTGTTTTTTTAATAATTTAAGCTTTAAATTCTCAAGAACTCTTAAAGTATCAACTAGCTTCAGCGTTACTTTTGAAGTATCAATTTTAGTAGCAACAACTTCTTTTTTTTCTTTCTGATTTGTTACTTTTTGTTTATTTTTCTCTTGATGCTTTTTTCCCAAAGATAAATTGGCACCCAAAAAAATTGAAAGTATAGAGAAAGTAATAATGAAGATTTTGTTATTCATAAACGTTTTTTGGTTAATAATAACTACGGTTTAAAACGGAAGTTTTGCTGTTTTATTTCAACCATAAAGACCATGGAATTCTGCTTAAAATTAAAAGCAATCCCAAAGCAAAGAAAATGGCAATCGATTTGAATTTGGCTTCATTTGTTGCCGCTTTTTTATGTTTTGACCAACCTATGGTGATTAAAGTAATTGCGATGATGTTTGTCAAAGGATGTTCCAAAGAAGTTAATCGCAAGGCAGCATCTTTCATTTGACCAAAAACAGCAGAACCTAATGGCGAAACAAAATATAAAATCAATCCCACGAGTAATTGTATGTGTGTGGCAATTAAACCAAACATCGCAATTTTTCTATCTCTTGCTGTAAATTCTTTTTTGGAAGACCAACCAATTAGAGAATTAACAACTGCAACGACAAGTAATAAAAGTGCTAAATAAGCCCAGCCTGAATGAAATTTTTGTATGAATGTGTACATAGAATAAATTTTAGAGTAACAAATATAACGAAAAAGAGCTATAAAAAAACCTCATTTTGAAATGAGGTTTTGTGTTTATTTGTTTTCTAAAAAATAGTTCAATAAAAAGGAGGTAGAACTGTCGTGATTATTGACCGAGTTGGAATGAATTTCATCTAAAATGGAATTGGCCAATTGCTTCCCGAGTTCAACGCCCCATTGGTCATAACTGAAAATATTCCAGATTATTCCTTGTACAAAAATTTTATGCTCATACATCGCTACCAATGCTCCTAAGCTTTCTGGCGTTAATTTTTGAATCAAAAGTGTATTTGTTGGTTTGTTCCCGGTAAAAACTTTAAAGGGCAACAAATAAGATGCTTTGTCTTCAGAAAGGCCTTGTTTTTCAAATTCAGCTTTGACTTGTGATTCGGTTTTCCCGTTTAATAAAGCTTCTGTTTGTGCAAAAAAGTTGGACATCAATTTCTCATGATGATCCTGATTGCCATACAATGGTTTTACAAATCCGATGAAATCCGTTGGAATCAATTTTGTCCCTTGATGTATCAATTGAAAAAAAGCATGTTGGGAATTGGTGCCAGGTTCTCCCCAAATAATCGTTCCTGTTTGATAGTTTACAGGCTTCCCATCGCGACCAATACTTTTCCCATTGCTTTCCATAATTCCTTGTTGCAGGTATGGCGCGAGTTTTTGTAAATATTGCGTATACGGAATCAAGGCTTCGCTTTCGGCACCAAAAAAGTTGTTGTACCAAATGCTTAATAGCGCCAATATCACAGGAATGTTTTTATCAAAATCGGCAGTTTTGAAATGTTCGTCCATTTCGTTGGCACCTTTTAATAATTTATCAAAATTATCAAAACCTACCGCTAAACTAATGGATAAACCTACCGCACTCCAAAGCGAAAATCGTCCGCCAACCCAATCCCACATTGGAAAAACATTGTCAGGATTAATTCCAAATTCGGTGACTCTTTGAATATTGGTAGAAACCGCTACAAAGTGTTTGGCAACATCATCCTGAGCCGCATTTTTCAAAAACCAAGCTCTAATGGTTTCTGAGTTGGTTAGCGTTTCTTGTGTCGTAAATGTTTTAGAAACAATGACAAATAGTGTTGTTTCTGGATTTACTTTTTTGATGATTTCGTTCACATGATCTCCATCAACATTGGAAACAAAATGAACATTTAGATGATTTTTATAGAATTGTAACGCTTCAACAACCATTGCTGGTCCCAAATCGGAACCGCCAATTCCTATGTTTACAATATCGGTAAAGGTTTTACCTGTGTATCCTTTTCTATCTCCCGAAATGACTTCGTTTGAGAATTTTTGAATCTTGTTTTTTACCTCAAAAATTTCAGGAAGAACATTACTTCCGTCCACTGAAACCGTTGCTGTTTTTGGAGAACGCAAGGCAGTATGAAGCACCGCTCTGTTCTCGGTTTGGTTAATAATTTCGCCATTAAAATAGCTGTCAATAGCTGTTTTTAAATTTACTTCATTAGCCAAATTTAAAAGCAAATCTATGGTTTCTTGATTGATGATGTTTTTAGAATAATCAATTAGGAAATCATTCCATTGCAAGTGAAATTTTTCTGCTCTTTGAGTATCATTGGCAAACATTTGCTGCATGGAAGCCGTTTGCATTTTATTATAATGATTTTGCAATTGCTGCCAAGCAGCTGTATTGGTAGGATTGATTTTATCTAAAGCCATTGTTATATTTTCTTTTACAAATTTAATATAATAGTTTGTAAACTACCGAATAAGATTTTTAAGGTAACGTTGTAGTGATAGAAAAAAATTATTTTTTGAACTTTAAATCGGAAACACTATCCAATTCTCGTTTCAAAGGAGCCATTTGTGCCATGAATCTAGGTTTGTTTTTAGAGTCCATTGGTGTGGAATTTGGCAGTTTTAATTTCAAGGCATCCACTTGTACTCCGTTTTTCCAAAAGCGATAGCAAACGTGAGGACCCGTTGCCAAACCTGTACTTCCAACTTTTCCAATGACTTGTCCTTGTGTTACACGCTGTCCTCTTTTTACCAAGATTTTTGACATGTGTAAATATTGGGTGGAATAGGTTTTATCGTGTTTTACTTTTACAAAATTCCCATTTCCAGTTGTATAACCCGCTTGCTCAACAACTCCTGAAGCCGTAGTCATAATTGGCGTTCCTGTTGGGGCTGCATAATCCGTTCCTTTGTGAGCTTTCCAAAGGTGTTGCACAGGATGAAATCGGTTTTGGGTATAATGGGATGTAATATTGACAAATTTTAAAGGCGCTTTCAAAAAGAAGTTTTTTAATGCTTTCCCTTCTTCATCATAATATTCTAGTTTTCCTGAATTTAAATCATGTTCAAATGGGAACGCGTAGATATTTTTTCCTTTGTACTCAAAATACGAAGCTTTCAAACTATCAACGCCATCATAAATGGTATCATTAATATATCTTTCTGTGAAAGTAATGGCAAATTTATCTCCTTTTTGAAGTTTGAAAAAGTCGATGGACCACGCATATACTTTGGCAATTCGAGTAGCTAAAGAGGCATCAACCTTTTCATTCGCTAAGGTTTCCGAAAGAGAGCCATTCAAGGCACCCGCAATAGTTCGGGTTTTGAAGGTAAGGGGTTTTGTTTTTTTATGGGCGACAATAGAATCCCTAAAATCAATGATATAATAATTTAATCTATCGGGTTGATAAATGAATGCCTGCAATTTTTTGGTTTTATCCTTGGTTCTAAGTAGGGTAAATGGTTTTCCCTTTCTAATTTTTTTAAAATCAAAAGTGTCTTTTACTTTTGCAGCGATGTCAAAAACTTCATTTTCTCCAAGGTTTTGCGAATCTAAAATACTTCCAAATGTATCTCCATTTTCAACAGTATCCTGCACCACGTTGAAATCATTAAATTTAAATCCAAATTCAATAATGGGTGTTACAGGGTTTATTTTTTGCGCTGTTTCAACTTTGTCTTTTTTACAAGAACTTAGCAAAACTAGTACAATTAATAATAGAGATAATCTTTTCAAGGCGGTACTTTTTTGAGTAAAATTAATTTTCGTTACCCCAATTTTTTAATTCATCTTCGCTCCATAATTCTGGAAAAAATATTCTTCTTTGGTATTTTGGATGCATGTATTTTTTCCAATCACTACCTCCGGTTGCTTCAGCGACACCTTGTCCGCTCTCAATATATTTTCGCGCGGCATTTAAATGACCCATTACCCAAGTAATGTTTACAGTGTGGTCATAGTGTCTCATTGCATTTCTCAATGCTGGATTTTTTTGATCAACATCAGGTAGTAATTTGAATTTTTGCCAAACATTAATCGTGTTGTATCTTTCCATTTCGCGTAGAAAATGGGCTTTGTATTTATTTTCAAATGCTAAAAGCAAATAGGACTTTTCTCTCGTTTGATGATTTTTACCAGCAGCTTGCCAATATAAATGTTCAAAAGCGTGTTCGTAGGGAGTATTTCTATCTATGGTTGCTCTGAATCGGTAATCAATTAAATTTATTAAATCGGTGGAAGCAAATTCAATTAATCGGTATTGCTCGCTTTGAAATCCACTTGCTGGCGTTAGAGTGTTTCGGAATTTCATGTATTGTTCAACTTCCATTCCGTCACCCATGATGTCGAATGAGGTTGTCAACATATCGAAATACCTACTAATTCTGCCTAGTCTTTCTGTAAAAAAATCGGTTGTTGGTTTATCCGTATCACACAATTGGTTAATTTCCCATAGAATCATTTTGAACAATAATTCATTGACTTGGTGATACATGATAAAAACCATTTCATCAGGTAAAGTGGTTCTTTGAATTTGGAGATTTAATAAGGCGTCTGTTTGTATATAATCCCAATAAGTAATTGGTTTTGACCAAAGTAATCCTTCAAGATGGGTTTCTGTTTTTTGATTGATTGCTTCGAATTTTTGATCTAAAGCATTTAAGATTTGTTTTTGATTGAAATTATCGTTCATTATTTTTTTACTTTTATCATAAATGGATTTTTTAATCCTTTAAATCCATCTAGGTCTGCTTTTATGGAACCTACAGCTAAACTTGCTTTTATTCTTACAGGGATTTTATTTTCATCATCGGAAATCCAAATGGTTAAACTTTCCTCTTCTTTAAAAACTCTTCCTGATTGTACCAAAGGCCTAAATATCATAGTTGGTACTGTCCCAAATTTAGTTTTTATATCCTCTTTACCTATAAATTTTAACTTAAATTTTGTAATTTCATCATCAAAGAACATATCAACAGCTATGTATTCTCCAGGTTTCATGGTGTCTATTGCTGGATGATTTCTTAAGAAATAAAAAGTTGAAACAATATCCTGAACGTTTTCTGTTACTGAAAAAGTTTTCTCTGTTTTGTCTTTATAATTCTTGATTACTACTTTGTTGGCATCTTGATTAAAGAATCCTTCTTGATTTTTAGAATAACCTCCTTCGTCAATTTTTCTAACAAATTGGTAGGGTTTATTGGTTACTTTATCAAAATAGCTTTCATAATTATCATCCACTTTAAAAAAGAAACGAGACATACCGACAGTATATCCTTTTCCAATGGCATGGAAAACTTTTTTATTGTCTTTTACAGCATCTTTTATTTCAAGGGTGGCATAACCCGCATTTATGAATCCGTAGTGAATTCTAAATTTAAACCACTCACCAACATCATATGCTGGTGGCTTTTGAGTGTTAAACCCAGTTAGCACTATAAGTAATAATAATAGAATTGCCTTTTTCATAGTTTTTTAAAATTGATTTGCATGGTGCAATTACAATTTCTGTTCCAAATGTATTAAAACAAAAAAACCCAGTCAAATAATGACTGAGTTTTTATGCTATTAACCAACCAAAAACTATAAATTAAAAAAATTTATATAAAAACATAAGGAAACCACTCCTCGTGTTTTTGTTGGGACAAAGATATTGTAATTTTTGACGAATTTTCAACAAAAAGTCAACTTTAACATTTTTAATTCAACAATTGCATAACTACAACGTTGTAATCTGACAATATGTTAATGAAAAGTGAAATTAATTATAAAGTTCCTCTTTTTTCTTGTTCTCTTTCGATGGATTCAAATAACGCTTTAAAATTTCCGGCACCAAAACCTTTTGCTCCCATTCTTTGGATAATCTCAAAAAAGAGAGTTGGTCTGTCTTCCACTGGTTTAGTGAAAATTTGCAGCAAATAGCCATCTTCATCGGCATCAACCATAATGGCTAATTTCTCAATCGCATTTAAATCTTCATGCATCATTTCCATGTGAACACCTAGTCTTTCGGGAATTGCTTTATAGTATTCGTGTGGCGGTGCCGAAAGGAATTCGATACCTCTCGCTCTTAATTCAGTAACGGTTTTAATGATATCGTCTGTTGCGATAGCAATATGTTGCACACCCGAGCCTTCGTAGAAATCTAAATATTCTTCAATTTGAGAACGTTTATTTCCTTTTGCTGGTTCGTTGATGGGAAATTTAATTCTCCCGTTACCATTGCTCATTACTTTACTCATCAAAGCCGAATATTCAGTGTGGATTTGTTTGTCATCAAAGGACAAGAAATTTACAAATCCCATAACTTCTTCATACCATTTTACCCACACGTTCATTTGGTTCCAACCCACATTTCCAACCATGTGATCAATGTATTTTAAACCAACAGACGTTGGATTATAATCCGATTTCCATTCCACAAAGCCTGGTAAGAAGGAACCTTTATAATTTTTTCTTTCGACAAACATGTGTACTGTTTCTCCATAGGTATAAATCCCAGCTCGAACTACTTCGCCAAATTCATCTTTTTCTACTACTGGTTCCATGTATACTTTGGCGCCTCTTTTGGTAGTTTCTTCAAAAGATCTTCTTGCATCTTCAACCCAAAGCGCTATAATTTTTACACCATCACCATGCTTTTTAACATGTTCTCCTATAGTGCTATCACTTGTTAATGCTGTTGTAAGCACCAAACGGATTTTGTCTTGTTTTAAAACATAGGAAACTCTGTCACGAGAACCTGTTTCTAATCCGCAATAGGCATGGGATTGAAAACCGAAAGCAGTTTTATAAAAATGGGCTGCTTGTTTTGCATTTCCAACATAAAATTCTACATAGTCGGTTCCCATTAATGGAAGGAAATCTTGTGCTCCTTCAAATATTTTTTCTAGTCCGTATTCAACGGATTTTACTTCTTTACTCATTGTATTTATTTTATTTCTTCAACCTTTATAGAATCACTATAGATTGAATCGGTTTCTGTATTAATTGTGTCTTTTAATTTTTTGTCTCTTATTGAATCCGAAGTTTTTACTTTGTCATCTTTAATTTCGTCAAACTTGTCCTTTAAAATTTTTGAAAAACTAATTTGGTAAATGAATAATAAAACTATTGCGGTAAGTATATAGAGTGAACTTATAATCGTTCCGATAATGCAAACTATTTTCCCAGCGACAACATTGTTTTTACTTTCGACGGAATAATTCTGTGAATTAGCATCAAATTCACGTAAGCTTTTAGATGCTAACACCAGACCAACAATAGCTAATGCTAAAGATATAATAACTAGAAATCCACAACAACATCCAATTAGTATAATTACTAAACTTACCACTCCAAGTATTAAAGCTGTTGGATCAGCTGACAGTTTGTTTTTATTGTACATTATTTTTTATTCTAACCAGGATTTATAATATTTACCGTCGTCCAATCCCATGGCTTCTTCGGTTACCATTAACGGACGAAATGTATCTACCATTACTGCTAATTCTTGTGTTTCGGTTTGACCTATACTCCGTTCCATTGCACCTGGTGCTGGTCCGTGCGGAATCCCTTTTGGATGCAACGTAATATGACCTTGCTCAATATTATTTCTCGACATAAAATCTCCATCTACATAATATAGAACCTCATCGCTGTCAATATTACTATGATTATAAGGTGCCGGAATTGCCTTTGGATGATAGTCGTACAATCTTGGGCAGAAAGAACAAACTACGAAAGTCGACGTTTCAAATGTTTGGTGAACAGGTGGTGGTTGATGAACACGTCCTGTAATAGGTTCGAAATTATGAATACTGAAACCATAAGGAAAATTGTATCCGTCCCAACCCACAACATCAAAGGGATGTGTTGCATAAACAACTTCGTGCATCATTCCTTCTTTTTTAATTTTGATAAGGAAATCTCCTTTTTCGTCATAGGTTTCTAACTCAGTTGGCAATTTAAAATCTCGTTCACAAAATGGGGAATGTTCCAAATGCTGCCCCGATTCATTTTTATATCTTTTTGGCGTATAAAATGGCGCGAAAGATTCCACATAGAACAATCTATTGTCTGTAGTGTCAAACTGAATTTGATAAATCATTCCTCTTGGGATAATCAAATAATCGCCATATTCAAAGGAAATATTCCCCATCATGGTTCGTAACTTTCCTTTTCCTTTGTGGATAAAAATCATTTCATCGGCGTCAGCATTTTTATAGAAATATTCTGTTAATGATTTTTGAGGTGCAGCCAATCCAATGATGCAATCTCTATTAACAAGCATTGCTTTTCTGCTTTCTAAAAAATCTTGTTCGGGTTGTAGTTCAAACCCTTTTAAGAGCAATGATTTTATGTTTTTCCCGATAGCAATCTTGGGTTCAACACTATAAGATTTTAAAATTTCTTTGACTTGTGTTGGTCTATGAACATGATACAGTAAAGAAGAATGACCATGAAATCCTTCTGTACCAAAGAGTTGCTCATAGTATAAACCGCCAGTTGCTTTCTCAAACTGAACATGTCTTTTTTGAGGAAAATTTCCAAGTTTGTGGTATAATGGCATTTTTTTAAATGTTTAGATTTACGATTAGATTTTAAATTTGTAAAACTAAAAGCATATCATTCTGGATTCCTTTTGATGAGGAATTTTAAATGTAGAAGTAAGCCTTTCCAAGTTGATTTCATGTACACAAATATCGGGAAAATTTATTTTTTGGATGCAGTAATTACAAAATATTTATAAATAGAAAAAAGGCATTAAAAATTGATAGTTCAAATTTTAATGCCTTTTCTATAATAGTTTTTTAACTATTTATCTGGATTGTTCAGCTTGCTGTTTTTCTTACTGTAAGCAAAATAGATTACAATACCTATTGCCATCCACGCGAAAAGCCTCAACCAGTTCGTCCAACCTAAACCTACCATCATTAAAAGACAAGCGGCAACTCCCAATAAAGGAACTAATGGAACAAATGGTGTTTTGAATTCTCTAACCATATCTGGTTCTTTTTTTCTTAGAATAATCACCGAAATACAGACTAATACAAAGGCAAATAACGTCCCAATACTTGTCATATCCCCAACAATATCTCCGGGAATAAAGGCTGCAAAGGCACCAACGATTACTAGAATAATAATGTTTGCTTTGTATGGCGTTTGGAATTTTGAATGCAAATCACTGAAAAAACTTGGTAATAAACCATCTTTCCCCATGGCATAAAAAACTCTGGATTGTCCTAACAACATTACCAATATTACAGAGGAGAATCCTGCTAAAATTGCAACGGTAACCAATTGTCCCAACCAAGCATAACCAATCATGTATTTATTGATTGCAAAAGCAACTGACGCTTCTTTTCCACCTGTTCTAAAATCTTCAACGGTGGCAACACCTGTCAATACATGCGCAAAAAGAATATATAAAACGGTACAAACTGCCAAAGAACCTAGAATTCCAATTGGCATATTTCTTTTAGGATTTTTGGTTTCCTGTGCTGCTGTACTTACGGCATCAAAACCAATAAAAGCAAAGAATACGGTTCCTGCTGCTCCAACAATTCCCCAGAATCCTCCAAAATTATGATCTACACCATGCTCATCTGTGAAAATTGAACTTGGCGGAATATAAGGTGTGTGGTTTGCTGGATTAACAAAATTCCATCCAATTATGATAATTAGAATTACAATAACCACCTTCACAACTACAATAAGCCCATTTACAAAAGCGGATTCTTGTATTCCTTTTATTAAAAGCAAACTAATGATTCCTACAATAAACAAAGCAGGTAAATTTATCATCCCATGACTCACTTCTTGTGTTACCGGATCTGTCATCTGCTGAAATGGCGAATGGCATAATTCATAAGGAATTGGACTCATATGAAGTACATTGACCAGTAAATTATTGAGGTATTCACTCCACGCAATTCCAACTGTTGCTGCTCCAACTGCATATTCAAGAATTAAATCCCAACCAATAATCCAAGCTAAAAACTCGCCCATTGTTGCATAAGTATAGGTATAAGCACTTCCCGAAATTGGTATAGAAGACGATAATTCTGCATAACATAATCCTGCCAATGCACAGCCAATTGCTGCTAAAACAAAGGCAATAGTAACGGATGGACCCGCATTTTGTGATGCTGCCATTGCCGTTCTTACGAATAACCCAGCTCCGATGATAGCTCCAATTCCTAAGGCAATTAGTGACCAGGCCGTAAGCGTTCTTTTTAATCCTTTTTCAGAATCGGCGGCTTCACTTAATAATTGTGGTATTGATTTTCTTTTCCAGATTGACATAAATATAGTTTTTGGTTATAATTTTGATTTTAATAGTTTCAAATATATTGCTTTTTTCTATAACAAAAGATAATAATTTTTCCAGTTCTTTTTATTAGAACCAGAAGCCGACGCTAAACCAAAAAAAGCCTTTACTTAATTCGGGCGACCATGAATATTTAACTTCCACAGGACCTAAAACACTTTCCAATCCATATCCAATGGCATATCCTGAATATTTTGGTTTTTTTAACCAATCGTTAGTTGTAAAAAGTTTGTCTTCTGCATTAGCATAATTAGCCGAAAAATTTAAGTGATTTTTTTTGTAGATTTCATAATCAACCGTAAAACAGGATTTAATAAAACTATCTTTAGAAATACTCAAAAAATCATACCCATAAAAATGCTTGAAATTATTTATCGTATTATAGCCATAACCTCCAAGCACAAAATCGAAAAAATGAACACTTTCTCTACCAATGGCAAAACCCGCTTCCGATTGCACTTTTAAAGTTACTTTTTTATAAAAAGTTTGAGCAATTCCAATGTCACCTTTGAAAACAGAAAATTTATTAAACGTTTGAGTGTAATTTGATGAGTGTAAAAAAGATTGTATGTCTCCGTAAAAATACCATCCTTTTTTTGGAAAATATTTATTGTCAAAAGAGTCGTATTTCATATATCCAAAAGCACTCAAATAATCACTTTTTTCAAGAACTGGCGAATTGTTTTCAAGTGTTGGCGACTCAATTTTGAGGTATTTATATTCCAATCCCGCGCCAATTAAAAACTTTTGAATAAAGACGGTTTGTATGTATGCCTGATTCGTTAAATCTTTAAAATCGATGTTGATGTTATTGATTCCCAATTGCGTTAACAATTGTCCGTCACTAAAATCGGTTGGCACGTTCCGATTAAAGCTATTGTATCTCGACTTAAATCCATAACTAAAATAAAATCCATTATCAACATAATAATCCAAGTTGTATCGGATATTATCTCCAAGTCCAAGGTCAAAAGAAAGCACATCATTTTTTAAAAATCCCTTTTTATAAGTGAAATTTAGTAACGCCGCAGTTTTATATAATCCATCATAATGCAAACCAAATTTCAAATAAGACTTGGTTGCATTTTCTGTTAGGTTAATTTTTAGTTCATCTTTATCGCCAACTTTATCAATAGAATAATTTATATTACTAAAGTTTTGAGTCGCATTTAAATTATTAATCCCCGATTTTAAATCCTCATAGCTACAATCTTTCCCCGACTTTAATTTTAATTTTCCCATAACATAAGCTCTGGTGTATCTATCCAGTTTATTAATGGCAATATTATTTAAATGAATGGTGTCTTTTGTAACATGAAGTTCTTGTGTTGTTGGTTTTTCAGAAGTCCTTGCTAGTTTTCTCAATTCATCATAAACGGCAAGTGTAGCTTCTTCTCCTTTTTTCACGATAGCTGCACCTTCGCTAAAAGAGATAACACCAAATTCCGAAATATCAGGTTTTATGTAAATATCAGTAATCTTAATTTTATCTTTCATCTTCCTTATCATCTCCAAATTGGTAATTTGAACCAATATTCTTGTTGCATCCGTTAATGCTTTTCTGTCTTTCAAATCATCTTGTACATCTACACCAATAATGATATCGGCACCCATTTTTCTAACCTCATCTGCTGGATAATTATTGGCAACACCGCCATCAATTAATAACTTCCCGTCAATATCAACTGGAGAAAATAACGATGGAAAAGCAGAACTTGCCATCATGGCTTGTGCCAAATAGCCTTTGTCTAAAACCACAGCTTCGCCTTTTTCAATATCGGTAGCCACACAAACAAAAGGGATTGGGAGTTTATTAAAATCTCTAACATTTCGGACTTTATGCGTAAGTTTTGCCAATAAATTATAGTTGTACATTCCTTTTGATAAAGCTATTGGAATACCAATTTTGAATTTATTAAACGGAAGAGAAACGGCATACATTTCGTCATTTCGCTTTTCATAAAAGCTCTTGGAAGAACGAGGAATATAATCCTGAAGTAACTCGTCGAAATTTGTATTTGTGAAAATAGAATCTATTTGTGTGGCGCTATATCCCGAAGCATACAATCCTCCAACGACAGCTCCCATACTTGTTCCTCCAATATAATCAATTTTGACGCCTGCTTTTTCCAGCACTTTTAAAACCCCAATATGTGCAAATCCTTTGGCGCCACCACCACTAAGAACCAAACCAATTTTTGGTCTATTGTTTTTTATAGTGTCTTGTGCTTCCGCCAAATGAAGGAAACCAAAACACAGTAAAAGCAGCAAAATCTTTTTCATAGCTAAAATCAGGATTTACTTATTTGGTAAAATTCGGAAATTTTTTTGGCTTTTGATACACCAACAACGTCAGAAATTTCTTTTTCAGTGGCTAATTTTAATCTTTTAACGCTTTTGAAGTGTTTTATGAGTGCCAACATCGTCTTTTCGCCAATTCCCGGAATGGTTTCTACCGATGAATTCAAAGCAACTTTGCTTCGCTTATCGCGATGAAACGTAATCCCAAATCGGTGTGCTTCGTTTCTTAATTGCTGAATAATTTTCAACGTTTCCGATTTTTTATCCAAATACAACGGAACGCTGTCGCCAGGATAAAACAATTCTTCCAGTCTTTTTGCAATACCAATGATGGCAATCTTTCCGCGTAAACCCAAATCATCGATACTTTTCAGAGCTGAAGATAATTGTCCTTTTCCACCATCAATAATTATCAACTGTGGCAGCGATTGATTTTCATCAAGCATTCGTTTGTAACGTCTATAAACCACTTCTTCCATCGAAGCAAAATCATTTGGTCCTTCAACGGTTTTTATATTAAAATGGCGATAGTCTTTTTTGCTTGCTTTTCCATCTTTAAAAACCACACAAGCCGCTACGGGATTGGTTCCTTGAATATTGGAATTATCAAAACATTCTATGTGTCGAGGCTCTACAGAAAGGCGTAAATCCTTTTGCATTTGCGCCATTATTCTATTGGTATGTCGCTCCGGATCTACAATTTGAACTTGTTTGAGTTGGTCCAATCGGTAGTATTTTGCATTGCGTTCGGAGAGTTCCAAAATTTGTTTTTTATCGCCAAGTTGAGGAACAGTCACTTTTATCTTATCCCCAAAATCCAATTGGAAAGGCAAGATAATTTCCGTTGACAAAAGCTGAAAACGTTCCCGAAGTTCCACCACTGCAAGTTGCAATAGCTCTTCATCGGATTCGTCTAGTTTTTTCTTAAGTTCCAATGTGTGGGAACGAATAATGGCGCCATGCGCAACCTGCAAGAAGTTGACATACGCCGCCGCTTCATCGGAAACGATAGAAAAAACATCAATATTGGAAATCTTAGGATTAAGAACTGTAGACCGCGATTGATAATTCTCGAGCACGGTTATTTTTTCTTTAATCTTTTGCGCTTCTTCAAATTGCATGGCTTTTGAGAATTCCTGCATTTTGTTTTTGAAATCTTTCATGCTTTCTTTAAAATTTCCTTTGAGAATTTCTCGGATAGCATCTACTTGTTTTTGATAATCTTCAAGTGTTTCAAAACCTTCACAAGGTCCTTTACAATTGCCAATATGATATTCCAAACACACTTTAAACTTCCCGCTTTCAATGTTGGCTTTTGTCAAATCATAATTGCAGTTTCGCAACGGATACAATTCTTTTATCAAATCTAAAATCGTATTTACCGTTTTGAAATTGGTGTAAGGCCCAAAATATTCGGAACCATCTTTAACCATTCTGCGTGTTGGAAATATTCTTGAAAAAGGTTCTTTTTTGATACAAATCCAAGGATAGGTTTTGTCATCGCGAAGCAAAACATTATAACGCGGTTGTAACGTTTTTATCAAATTGTTTTCCAACAAAAGGGCATCTGCTTCCGATGAAACTACGATGTGTTTTATGGAAACAATTTTTTTAACAAGGACATTGGTTTTGGCTGTATCGTGGATTTTATTGAAATAGGAAGCCACTCTTTTTTTGAGGTTTTTGGCTTTCCCAACATAGAGGATTTTCCCGTCTTTGTCATAATACTGATAGACTCCTGGATTGTCTGGAAGTGTTTGTATTTGAAGTTCGAGTGACGGATTGTTCATGAAACAAAGTTACTAGGTTAATCCTGATTTTCAAATGATGTATTAAAAATATAATTTTTACTTTTACGCTATGAACAAATCGGAATTACGTCTTAAATACAAAGCGCTTCGCCAACAACTATCGGCACAGGAAATTGAAGATAAAAGTCTGGCTATTGCCAACAATTTATTAAAAATGGCTATTTGGAACAAAACCTATTTCCATTTGTTTCTCACCATTGAAGAGCAAAAAGAAGTGGACACTGAATTCATTTTGCAAGTTCTAGCAGGAAAAGATAAAGAAATTGTGATTTCAAAAAGTGATTTTTCAACTTTAAAAATGACTCATTTTCTTTTAACCGACAATACAAAAATCAAGAAAAACGAATACAATATTCCTGAACCCATCGATGGTTTGGAAGTTCCAACTGCTAAAATTGATGTGGTTTTTGTACCTGTTTTAGCCTTTGATGGAATTGGAAATAGAGTTGGCTATGGAAAAGGATTTTATGATAAATTCTTATCGGAATGCAGACCTGAAACCATAAAAATTGGCTTGTCTTTCTTTGAACCCGAAGTAAGAATTGAAGGTGTTTTTGAAAATGATATTCCGATGAACTTTTGCGTTACTCCAGAAAAAATATTCAGATTTTAATATTTTTTAGCGAATGCTTTTTTATTGAAAACGATTAAAATTCCAACACCTGTAGAGATTGCCAAATCGGCAACATTGAAAATTGCATTAAAAAATTTGAAGTTATTTCCACCCCAAATTGGAACCCATGTTGGCAAATTTCCTTCCCAAATTGGAAAGTACAACATGTCGACAACTTTTCCGTGAAACCAACTTCCATAAGGTTTGTCGGTAAATAATTCCGCTAAATGCATGTGACTATCGCTGAAAAATCTTCCGTAAAAAACAGAGTCTAATATGTTTCCTGCTGCTCCAGCAAAAATCAAAGAAATGGCTACCATTAAATAATTGGAACTATGCTTGGTGCTTGCATCATATAACCAATAAGCGATACCAGAAACAGCTAAAATTCTAAAAGTCGTTAAAATCAATTTACCGTATTGCCCTGGGATTTCGGTTCCCCATGCCATACCATCATTTTCAATAAAAAGGATTTTAAACCAATTAAAAACGTGGACTTCTTCTCCTAAAACAAAATTTGTCTTGATGTAAATCTTTGAAAACTGATCTACTAATAAAATAATTCCAATAATTAGATAGGCATTTCTTAATGACATTTTTTTGTTTTTAGTTGTGCAAAAATAACAATATTATTAAATAAAAAAAGAGAATGTTTCTAATGTTATGAATCTCATTTGCTTGATTTTACAAAAAAAGGACAAAAACCGAAAGCTTCTTTAGGATTAAGGCTTTATAATATTGTAAAGGCTGCTATTAAAATTCTAATTTTAAATATCTTATCCATTATTTTAGTAAATTTGGTTCAACAATTAAATCCTTAGAATATGAAATTTTTAAAATCATTTATTGTGTGTTGCACATTAGCTCTTTTTGCGGCTTGTAGCACTGATGATTCTTCGAGTGAAAAAGCCGTTTTTGCAGTTCCTTTTGTAAAATCATTAACCGCCATTAGAAATAGCGTTTCTGTTTCTACAGCGAGAGAAACCAGTTCTAACGGAAAAATATATGTAGCTGATAATTTATTGTTTTACGTAGCCAAAGAATCTGGCGTACACATTTTTAATAATTCAAATCCAGCTTTACCTGTAAATATTGCTTTTATAAATCTGGAAGGAGTTCATGATATTGCTGTGAAAGGAAATTATCTTTATGCTGATAATTATGTGGATTTACTGGTTTTTGATATTTCAAATATTGCGTCCATTACCTTAGTAAGAACTCTTGAAAACACTATTACTTTTAATCCTGCTTTTCCTAGCACCGCCGAATTCTACGATTATACTGTAGGCGCCAATACAGGAGAAATTGTTACTGGTTATCGACTGGAAAACAGAAATCGTCCAGAAGGTCAAACGTTGATTATGATGGAAGATGCTATGTCAGGAGTGTTAACTTCAAGCGGAAATGGCAATGGAGTTGGAACAGGTGGTTCTTATGCTCGTTTTCAAATTAACCGCAATGCATTGTATACCGTTGACGATTATCAATTGAATGTTTTTAACATCAGCGATCCTGTGAATAGCTTTTTTGACAAAGCCGTTTATATGAATCTGTGGCTAGGTGGCGGGCAATTTGAAACCCTATTTTTACAAAAAGACTTTCTGTTTGTTGGTTCCACTAGCGGCATGTATACCGTCAATGCGGAAGATGAATTTAATCCGTATTTTGTTTCTGGTTTTTCTCATGCAACCGCGTGTGATCCTGTTGTAGTATTTGGAAATACTGCTTATATAACCGTTCGTGGTGGTAGTAGTTGTGGCGCCATTGAAGACCAAGTAAACGTAATTGATGTTGCCGATATAGCAAATCCAACTTTACTTTCAACTTATTTATTAGACCAACCTTATGGTTTGGGAATTAAAGATGACGTCTTGTATGTCGGTTGTGGTGATAATGGATTAAAAGTATTAAACGCTTCCAATTCGGCTAACTTAACATTACAAAACACCTATACTGAAAACGTTATTGATGTAATTCCGTTAACGTCCCATTTAATTGCCGTTGGAAATAACAAAATAATCCAATACAACTACGGCCCTAATTTCACATTACAATTTATAAGTGAAATTAACTTCTAGTCAATTTAAATCATAAAAAAAATCCCTCGTTATTAGCAAGGGATTTTTTTTACAAACTAATTTTATTTAGCGTTGCGCGTTTTTAGATTCCATACTCATAGTAGCATGAGGAACAATCATCAACCTTTCCTTGCTAATTAGTTTTCCTGAAACTTTACAAACACCATAGGTTTTATTTTCAACACGGAAAAGCGCGTTTTTCAAATCACGAATGAACTTTTCTTGACGAATCGCTAATTGTGAATTGGCTTCTTTCGACATTGTTTCGCTTCCTTCTTCAAATGCTTTGAAGGTTGGCGAAGTATCGTCAGTTCCGTTATTTAAATCGTTCATGTAAGCACTTTTTATCAATTCTAAATCTGACTGTGCTTTATTTATTTTTTTAAGAATAAGCTCTTTAAATTCTGCTAAATCGGCATCCGAATATCTTGCAATTTCATCTATCATTTTCTGGTTATTTTGTGATTAATATTTTTGTTTTTATATCGTCAAATTCTATTTCAATTCCGTTTGCTAACGTTTCTTCAAATAGTAATGTATGTGTTAATGTTTCTGATTTAATATACGTTTCATTTGCCACGAATGCCTTTTCTAAAGCCGTGTTTTTTTGCAAATATACTATAATCTTGTCTGTTACGTCAAAGCCACTATCTTTTCTAATATTCTGGATTCTGTTTACCAATTCTCTCGCTATTCCTTCTTCTTTTAATGCTTCCGAAATAGTAATGTCGAGTGCCACTGTAACTCCATTGGCGTTGGCAACTAACCAACCCGGAATATCCTGAGAAGAAATCTCTACGTCTTCTAATGATAAAAGTATACTTTTTCCTGAAATATCAAGCATAATGCTTCCCGTGCTGTCCAATTGAGCAATTTGCTCTGCAGTAAACGCTTGTATCTCTTTGGAAATCAATCCCATATCTTTGCCAAAACGCGGTCCAAGTGTCTTGAAATTTGGCTTGATTTGCTTCACCAAAACGCCTGACGCATCGTCCAAAAGTTCTATTTCTTTCACGTTTACTTCGGCTTTTATAAGGTCGGAAATTGCTTCAATTTCAGCTCTTTGATTGGCGTCAAGTATTGGTATCATTACTTTTTGCAAAGGTTGACGCACCTTGATCATTTCCTTCTTTCTTAACGATAAAACAAGGGATGAAATTGTCTGTGCTTTTTGCATTTTACTCTCTAACGATTTATCAACAAAGTTTTCAACTGATGACGGGAATTTCGCCAAATGAACACTGTCAAAATTCTCTGTTTTTGTAGAAGAAATTAAGTCTCTGTATAGTTTATCCATAAAGAATGGCGCTATTGGAGCTCCTAATTTACTTATGGTTAACAAACAAGTATAAAGCGTTTGATAAGCAGCAATTTTATCTTGTGCATATTCTCCTTTCCAAAAACGACGACGACACAAACGCACATACCAATTACTCAAATTCTCTTGAACAAAATCGGATATTGCACGCGCTGCTTTTGTAGGTTCGTAATCTGCATAAGCATCATCCACAACTTTTATTAAAGTATTCAATTCAGAGATGATCCATTGGTCAATTTCTGGTCGGTCTTTTAACGGAATTTCAGCTTCTTCATAAACGAAATTATCGATGTTGGCATACAATGCAAAAAACGAATACGTATTGTAAAGTGTTCCGAAGAATTTTCGACGAACCTCAGCAATACCTTCAATGTCGAATTTCAAATTGTCCCAAGGATTGGCGTTTGAAATCATATACCAACGCGTAGCATCTGGACCGTATTCTGCAATGGTTTCAAATGGATCGGTGGCATTGCCTAAACGTTTGGACATTTTTTGTCCGTTTTTATCTAAAACTAATCCGTTTGAAACTACATTTTTATAGGCAATTTTATCAAAAACCAAAGTTCCAATGGCGTGTAATGTATAAAACCAACCCCGAGTTTGGTCAACCCCTTCGGCAATAAAATCGGCTGGAAAATCTTTATTCTCGTCAATTTTATCTTTATTTTCAAATGGATAATGCCATTGTGCATAAGGCATTGCTCCCGAATCGAACCAAACGTCAATCAAATCAGCTTCCCGTTTCATCGGTTTTCCTGATGGCGAAACTAACGTGATTCCATCGACTACATTTTTATGTAAGTCAACTAAATCATAGTTTTCCTCGCTCATGTTCCCGATTTCAAATCCTTTAAATGGATTTTCCTCTTGGAGACCAGCTGCGATAGATTTTTCGATTGCCTCATATAATTCCTTAACCGAACCAATTAAAACTTCTTCTGTTCCATCTTCTGTTCTCCAAATTGGCAATGGAATTCCCCAATATCTTGAACGCGATAAGTTCCAATCGTTGGCATTTTTCAACCAGTTCCCGAAACGTCCTTCACCCGTTGCTTTTGGCTTCCAGTTGATGGTTTCGTTCAAGTCGAACATTCTGTCTTTAACTTCGGTTACTTTGATGAACCACGAATCTAACGGATAATATAATAAGGGTTCGTCTGTTCTCCAACTGTGTGGGTAACTGTGAACGTATTTTTCAACTTTGAAAGCTTTGTTTTCTTCTTTTAATTGGATTGCGATTTCAACATCGGCAGAACGTTCTGGAGCTTTATCAGCATCGTAATATTCGTTCTTCACATATTTCCCAGATAAATCTCCTAAGCCTTGAATAAATTTCCCTTGTAAATCAACCAGCGGCACTGGATTTCCATTAGCATCCAAAACCAACATTGGTGGCACTTCCGGTTTTGCTTCTTTAGCCACTTTCGCATCATCTGCACCAAATGTAGGCGCGGTATGCACTACTCCGGTTCCGTCTTCTGTAGTAACAAAATCACCAGCAATTACCCTAAACGCATTTTCTGGATTTTGATAAGGCAATGTCAAAGGCATTAATTGTTCGTATCGAATTCCAACTAAATCTTTTCCTTTGAATTCGGTTAAAAATTTGAATGGAATATTCTTGTCTCCGTCTTTGAAATTTTCAAAATCGGAAGCTTCTTCACTCGCAAAAAATCCTTTTCCAAATTGTTTTCCAACTAAGTTTTTAGCCAAAACAACTTTCACAGGAAGAAATGTATATTGATTGAAAGTCTCAACCAAAACATAATCGATTTTTGGTCCAACCGTCAACGCGGTGTTACTTGGAAGTGTCCAAGGTGTCGTCGTCCAAGCCAAAATGTGAACCTCTCCAAAACCTTGTAAGAAGCTTGGTAAAGTTTCCTGTTTTGTTTTGAATTGTGCTACAACCGTTGTATCCGTAACATCTCTGTAACTTCCCGGTTGATTTACTTCGTGCGAAGATAATCCGGTTCCGGCTTTTGGAGAATAAGGCTGGATTGTGTAGCCTTTGTATAATAAATTTTTATCGTAAATCTGTTTCAATAACCACCAAACCGATTCCATGTATTTGGATTTGTAAGTCACGTATGGATCTTCCATATCAACCCAATAACCCATTTTTTCAGTTAAGTCATTCCAAACGTCAGTATAACGCATAACGGTTCGTTTACAAGCTTCGTTGTATTCTTCGATGGAAATGGTTTTCCCGATATCTTCTTTGGTGATTCCAAGTTCTTTTTCGGTACCTAATTCAACAGGCAAACCGTGAGTATCCCAACCTGCTTTTCGCTTAACTTGGAAACCTTTCTGCGTTTTATATCTGCAAAAAATATCTTTGATAGCACGCGCCATTACGTGGTGAATTCCCGGCAATCCATTTGCTGAAGGCGGTCCTTCAAAAAATACGAATGGGGTATTGCCTTCACGAGTGGTGACACTTTTCTCGAATATGTTTTCTTTTTTCCAAAAATCAAGGATTTCCGTTGCCGTTTTTGGCAAGTCAAGTCCTTTGTATTCAGTAAATTTTGAGCTCATTTTATCCTTTTCTAAAATCGATTTGCGAAAGTAGTGATTATAAGTAAAAAGGCAAACGTTGTCAGTATTTATTTTGTAATAACCAAAGAGGATTTATAAAAGTCGAAAGCCGTATTTATCAAATTGCGGTATTCACCAAATTTTTCTTTTTCCAAATGTGTGAAATTATAGAATTCTTCAATGGAGATATGAACCATATTACCTTCAATTTTGGCAGTAGATATAAAGCTTCCGATAACTTCTTTGGTTTCATTGTTTTGTATTTGTTTGCTGAAAACCAAATTATCAATGCTTTTTACGCTATAACCCTTTGGAATTGTTAGGTTGATAGTGTGAAGATACTTTTTCGGATACGTTAAATCAACTGCGTATTTTCGGTCTTTTTCCTGATACAAATCGGTTTGCTTTCCAAGGACTTTACCTATCGAAAACAGGTAATTTTTCCCGGCATTTTCCAACCATGCTTCCTTAACCTGAACCTCTGTGTCAAAAGTAAAAGGTTTGGAATTATCATAATTAAATTCATATTCCTTGTTTGAAATCGTATAGTTTTTGACTTCAACATCAATATCTTGAAAACAGTTTTCCTTGATGTAATCTTTTACTTTGTCCTCTACAAGAAACTTCATATAATATCTCGCATAAAAAGAGCGGTATCCGTTTGTTTCCAACTTTTTATGTACCATAACCGTTTCCATATCATCATCTATGGTAATATCACTATTGGTCTTCACTAAATTTTCATCCATAGGAACACTGTCTACAGTAATAAAATCATAGTATACATTGTTATTCATAATTCTGTAGGGCACATCAAAATAATACATAACGGCATCATTATTCACACAAACACTGACAGGCGGCCCATAAGGCATCCAATAATAAAATGGGGATAATAACTTTTTTGTTTCAGGGATAAAAATCATTATTTCCGAAAGCATACCAGGAACGACATGGAGTTCGTCAAAGCGGTCTTCAAACTTGTTTGTGGAAGCGATTATTTTGTATTTAATTTTTAGGTTATCGAGCACATCTTTATATAGGTTCAAAACCATTTTTGGCGTTATTTTTTTGTCGTCGAATACCTTTTTATAATTGGGTTGGTAGTCCAATTCCAAATTCTTTTTTATATAAATATCCATTTTTTTTAGCCTTTCATCTAATGGTACCGAGGTGTCGTCCAATTTCAAATCGGCTATAAATTTCTTTATCATCGACTTGGCATTCGTCCCTTCGGCATAGTCATAGATGTCTCGAAAGAAATCTTGAAAATCAAAATGGGTAAGACGGGCAAAGTAATAAACCTTGGCCAGATTGGCATAATTGGTTGCATTAGGCTCAAATTTGTAAGCAGGTAAGTTGGTTACTGTAAATATTTTCTGTCCGCGTGTAAGAACTTCTGTCATTCCGTTGTATCCATAGGCGTAAGTTACGGCTTGTGGAATTTCGTTTATCTGAAATTTGCCATCAAGGACCGGAATTGATCTCTGAAAATATTCAACGCCAGAAAAATCTGGATAGTCTTTTATCACATAATAGTATTCGACAATGTCTCCTTTTTCCACACCTTCAAAAACAAACTGTCTATCATCGGAATTATCTTTTTCGATGATTCTTTCTTTAGGAAGCTCTTCAATTTTACCATTTGGTTTGATTACACGGGCTCTTAAATCACGATAATCACGAACATACTTTTTGTCAATGGAAACCTTATTAAAATCATTAACACCGTTGTCTGTTAGGATTTTTATGGCACAATGTTTTACAACAAAAGCCTTATAAGCATAGGCTCCAATTCTGTTATCATAGAGTCTGTAATCTTTAAGAACAACCGCTGGATAACTCATGAATTCTGGCGGTATTTCTTTGAATTTAGGGACAGCATCCCATACGTAATTTTTTACTTCTTCTACTTGAGAAAAGGCAAATGAAGTTATGAATAACACTAAAAGTAAGGTCTTTTTCTTCATTATTTAGAGAGAATTATGTTTTGATTATATTGTTTTGTGATGCTTTTTACAGCTGCATTCCAATCGGTAAATTGTTTCTTTTCTATTAAAAGCGTGGTGACTTTCATTTCTTGGTTAACCGTTAGTTTATTGCCTTTTTGAGTATATGTGATTTTGGCATTCATCAAAGCGTTAGAAAACTCATAGTCGTCTGGTTTAAATTCAACCGAATAACCGTCCGGAATAGTAATGTCGTATTCAAAATTATAGGACTTCTGAAAATCAAATTCCAATGGAACTTTTCTTTTTTCGACATCAATTCGGTCATTGGAAAACGGAAAGAAAAGTATGGGTTTCAATATGATTTGGTTGTCCACTTTTTTAATCCATTTTTCAAGGTCAAAAGTGTGTTTTATTTCTAATGGATTTTGTGTCAAATCATCGTTTTTAATTTCAATGTTGGCTGTATTGATGTTTTGTATAAAGCGCGATAAATACTCTTTTAGGTTTTTTTCGTTATCAACAGCATTTCTAATTGAACCCACAAACTGTGTTTTTGAAAACCCTTTCAGTTTAAGAAGCGCGTCACCAACTAGTTTGTTTTCGTCAAAATGGAACGTAATTTTACCATTGGTGTTATTTTCTTCTGCGGCAATTATCGGAACTGGAACTATTTCATATTTGCTTTGATCAATCTTCAATAAGGCCTGTTTTCCTTGAATAAAAGGAGTAAATGAAGGGAAAATAGTAAACTGACCTGTAGCGTCAAAAAACACATACTTGCCGTTTATTTTGGCTACGGCAATCATGTGATTATCCACGATTGGTGTCGGAATTTCTTCGTAAGTGTAGTTGTTGTGGCGCGTTCCAATCCATGCAATATAGGATTCGATGCCGGCAAAACGAAGCATTTCGTTAAGAAGGTTCGCCATGTCTTTGCAATCACCATATCTTTTTTGGAAAACATCAGCTGCTTCCCTTGGAATGAATCCGCCCATTCCATCTTCAAAAGCAACGTAATGCACTTTCGTTTGCACAAAATCAAAAACAGCTTTCGCTTTCTCAGCTTCGGTTGTCAAACCTTTAATCAAATCGAGGGTTTGATTTTTTAAGGCCGTTTCGTCAGTTTTATTTATGCCTCCCACCGTTTGGTAATAGTATTTATACAGATTATCTACTGAACCTAAAACTTCCTGCTTACCCTTATCGTTTGTGTAATTTTTGATATAAAAAATTAAGTGTGGCGAATAATAAGATGGACTTGGTGCTTCATCAAAACGTTCTGGTTTTTCGGTATCAAGTAACTGCCAGGTATAGATTGTATAATCGCCTTCTTTTTGTGAAGTAAACTGGATTTTATCGGTATCATCGCCACGTAAAACATACCCTATTTCCACTTTATTGGAAACTTTCAATATTACTTTGGAATCTTTACAATCCAGATTGCCTTTAAAATAATAAGTGTCCAATAATTGCGGGACTTTGAACAGTTTTTTATAGGATGTGTACGTTTCTGAACCGTCTTTTAAATTCGGGAAATAATAATATTTGTATTTCATGTCGTGGTAAAAAACTTCTTCAATCTGGAGGTCTTCCGTTTGAATAGAATGTACCGATTCTTTGTTTTTTCCTGGAGAAATGCTGAAAGCTTGAATGTCGGATACTTCTTCAAAAGAAGCGGTATAATCAATTCGGTTGCCCTTTATAGCATTATTGTCTTTGTCTCCAACCCATTTTTTTTCTTGGGAAAACATGACTATAGATGGGTTGTTGCTTTTTACATCAATGGTATAATAATCTTCTTTGTAGACAATGTATGATTTGGGTTTGGTGCTTTGACCTTGAACGGAAAAGGCAAACAACAGAAAAGCAAGGATATTTAATCTGATAAACCGGATAGGATTGCGCATATATAATATTGAGTAATGCGAATTAACAATTAAAATTTGTTGTAAAAAAATACTTTAGATAAAAACCTCTTTTAAAACGTCGATCGACTTGGGTTTTTTAAAACCATCAAGATGAATGGTGTAGTAGTGAAGTAGGGTTTTGAGGAGGATTTGACGTTCAACGCCAGCAAAAACTTTCTGATCGGAATCAAATTTTAAATCGATTAGTTTTTTGAATAGGAATGTCTCGTGTTCCGAAAGGCAATTTGTTCCTTGAAAAAGAGAAAAAATTCCCTCATTCGTATCAAAAAATTTAAACTCCATTTCGGAAGTATCCGGATAAAAGCCAAGGAATTTGGTCATTTCGAGCATTAGAATCAAATGAAAATTTGCCATTTCATCATGAGCATCAAGCCAAAGCAAAGCCGATTCTAGAAAGTTAAATAAGTTCTCGTTTTTTTCTTCTTCGTGTATGCTGTGATGCAGAATTTCCGAAAGAAATATAACGATGGTGCTTTTGACAATGTTGGTAGAAATCGTTTGGTATGCGTGCGACAGTTTGATTTCTTTAAAATTTTCTAACGTGCCTTTATTTTTATGAACGGCTTCTATTTCAAGCAATGTGAGCGGTTGAAAATAGGCAATCTTCTGATTCGATTTTCGGGAAGAAAAGGCATCGCGAACGAAGTAGGATTTCAAGCCATCTGAAAGTGTAAAGCATTTAACAATCAAGCTTTTTTCCTGATATTTCAAGGAAGAAATGACAATGGCTTTGGTTTTAATTTGCATTATCTAATTATCATCACTTTTTTAACAGCAGTTTCGGTACCATCTTCAGCAGCAATAAAAATCATATAAACACCTGACGCTACTTTATATTTTCCAAAAGCTTTAGTATCCCATTCTATTGTTCCACCAACAGATGTGGTTTCGTATACCAAATTTCCTTCTATGTCGGTGATTTTTATGTTGGCTTTCGAAATTAATCCTGCAATTTTCACTGTCCCATTAAATTCGGGACGCACCGGATTTGGATATACATATACATCTTCAAGCGAATCGTTTGGGTCTGTAGAAGTTCCTTTGAAGGAAACCATTCCTTTATCGGTTACGAAAAAAACTTCGCCTGTGGTGCCATTAATATCAATATCATTGATAACATTACTTGGTAATGGCGAATTGTCTTTTGTGAAATGATATACTGTTTCTTGCCCGTTGGATGAAAATAAAAATACTCCAGAGTCGGCAGTTCCAACCCATTTTTGGTTCGCGCCATCCACGGCTATATCGGTAACAAATTGCTCATACAATAATTCCTGTGCCACACCATCTTCGAGAATTATAATAGGATTTGCCTTCATCTGACCTTCGTTATTAAAACTTCCAGTACTTGGTAAAACGCGTAATCCTTTTTTGGTGCCAATCCAAAGTTGGTTTCGGTTATCAATAGCTAACGCTCGCACATCTTCAATAGGTAGATTTCCTGTTTCTTCGCCAATGGTTATTTTTTTAAAAATACCTCCATTTTCATTAAAGGCAACCACACCGTCTGAAGTTGTACCTATCCATTTTGTACCACTTTTATCGATTACCATTTTACCTAATCGGGCGTCAAAAAAACTATCTATTATTGTTGTTACACTGTAGGATTGCCATTGTCCATTAGGTTTCAACACTTTTATTCCATTGGCAACTAATCCATTTGTCATCCATAAATTTCCAGCTCTATCAAATGCGCTTTGTTCTATTCTTAAATTTGAATCAACGGGATCTGTTGGAAAGATTGATTCTAATCCACTGTTGGATTTATTATAAACTGTAGTAAGCGCATCATCTTCATACACTAAAAGACCCGCATAATAAGAACTTACAAAAATTTGATTCTCATTGGTTGGATTAACCGTAACTCTAACCAAATCGGGGGTTTCGCTTCCTGGAAAATGAACTTCACTATATGGAATATTGAGCCATTGATTATTGATATATTTACTAATCCCGTGGTACTGAAGTGGCGATGGATCATATTGAGATGTATAACCGCCATAAACCGCCCAAACATTACTTGAAGAAGTATTGATAGAAAATATATTGTTTTTTGCAGGACCATTTGGCATTATAAATTCAAAACTTATTGGGTTTGCAATAGTAGATGAAACAATTCCGTTTTCATTGGTTCCAATATAAATAACATTATTAATTATAGTGGCACAGGAAAATGTGACTGGAATTTCGGTAACTTGAGTATTTTGTATATGAACTATTTGACTGAAACTTTGATTATAAATATAAACGTGATTTAAAGTAGTTGCTATCAAACCGTCGGTGGTTGCTCTGATATCCAATCCAGATTGTTGAAGATTCCCAAATTCAGCAAAAAAACTTCCGTTATGTCTATAAAGTCTGGTGTTGGTGTTCATTCCAATAAGTTGGTTATTGAAGGTCACAATACCACTCCAATAGCCACCATCAAATACTTGCCATTGTGCAAAATCATTCAAATTTGGATTGGTAATGGAAGCTTTTCTGATACCGTCATTTTGAGTAACCGCATAAATATCATTATTAAAAACGGTCGTTTGAAACACTTTAACTTCTTGACCTGCTGGACCAATAAAATAGGTGTCGCCAAATTCTAATGTAGCTAATTTATATTGTACGATTCCAAAATCGCATGACACATAAACAATTCCATCGTATTCCATAAAATGATTAACCCTTTTAATATTGTTTGGTATGGATTTATTAATAATATCCACAACGTTTAACATGGAACCATCTGCTTCGTTAATCACAATTAACAACCCATTTTCATAGCCAACTATTGTTTTGTTGAAAGTGGCACTATGGTATATTGCAGTAATCCTTTCGCCCGACAAACCATTAATGGTGTTAGTTGTTTTAATGTCGTTAGTGCTTAGGTTTTTTGAAAACAAGGCGTTTTCGGAAGCTGCGAATATTTTAGTTGGTGATTCCGATAAATCTTCAATTTCATTATAGGAGAAATAGCCTTTCCACAATTGGTTTTGTTGCGAAAATCCAAGTTGAAAACTTAATAGTAGTAAATAAAAAAAGCACTTCTTCATAGAAACAAAATTATCATACAAATATAGTATAAACGCAAATATTCCATTTTTTATATACTAATTAAAAAAAAATGCCTTCAAAACTGAAGGCATTCTAATTTATAATGGATAAAACACAGTGTGATTACACTACTCCTTGTCCTAACATTGCATCGGCAACTTTTACGAAACCAGCAATATTAGCTCCTTTTACATAGTCAACATAACCATCCGCTTCGGCACCATATTTTACACATGAAGCGTGAATTGCTAACATAATTCCTTTTAATCTTTCGTCTACTTCTTCTGATGACCAACTTAATCTCAAAGAGTTTTGAGACATTTCAAGTCCCGAAGTTGCAACTCCACCAGCATTGGAAGCTTTTCCTGGGGCAAATAATATTTTTGCATTTTGGAAAACAATTACAGCTTCTGGTGTAGAAGGCATATTTGCTCCTTCGGCAACACAGATACATCCATTTGCTACAAGCATTTTTGCTTCCTCTTCGTTCAATTCGTTTTGAGTTGCACATGGTAAAGCTACATCACATTTAACTTCCCAAGGACGTTTTCCTGCAACGTATTTTGCATTTGGATATTTAGTAACATAGTCACTAATTCTTCCACGAAGTTCATTTTTGATTTCCATTACATGCGCCAATTTTGCAGCATCAATACCATCAGCATCGTAAATATATCCTGCAGAATCTGACATTGTAACTACTTTTCCGCCTAATTGTGTTGCTTTTTCAGCAGCATATTGAGCTACGTTTCCAGATCCAGAAATTACTACTGTTTTTCCGGTAAAACTGTCTCCTTTTGTTTGTAGCATGCTTTGTGCAAAATACACATCGCCATACCCTGTTGCTTCTGGACGAATAAGTGATCCTCCAAAAGAAATTCCTTTACCCGTTAAAACTCCAGTAAATTCATTTCTTAATCTTTTATATTGACCAAACATATAACCTACTTCTCTTCCACCAACTCCTATATCTCCGGCAGGAACGTCAGTATTTGGTCCAATATGTTTAGATAATTCGGTCATGAAAGCTTGGCAAAAACGCATTACTTCATTATCAGATTTTCCTTTTGGATCAAAATCGGCTCCACCTTTTCCACCACCCATTGGCAATGTTGTTAAACTGTTTTTGAATGTTTGCTCAAAAGCAAGGAATTTCAAAATACTTAAATTTACTGATGGATGAAAACGAATTCCTCCTTTGTATGGGCCAATAGCTGAGTTCATTTGGATACGGTAACCTCTATTTACTTGAGTATTTCCAGCATCATCAAACCATACTACTCTAAACATAAAGATACGTTCCGATTCAACCATTCTTTCCAAAAGCATTTTGTTTTGGTATTTTTTATTCTCTTCAATAAAAGGGATTACAGTTTCTGCAACCTCTTTTACTGCCTGCATAAACTCAGGTTCGTTGGCATTTCTTTTTGCAACAGCTTCAATAAAAGCATTAATACTTTGTGACATGATTATTAGATTATTAAGTTTTAAGAAAACGATTTCGTTAATTGGCAACAAATATACATTTTATTAAAATATTGCTATGCTTTTTTTTAAATTCTCATAATTTTTATTATTCCATTAATGATTTTTAAAATTATATGTGTTTTATACTTATATTTAAAACTTTTAATGCTATTTTGCGTATATAAACCAACAAATGTTTGTTTTTTTTTATATCTGAATTTTGTTTTTATATATTTGTCGAGAATTGATTTAATTAGTATGCAGATGCCCAAGTATTTATTCTTAACCTTATTATGTGTTTTTGGTTTTACCAATAGCACAAACGCCCAATTTGGTTTTTCTCACGAAATAGGTGCCATTGCTGGCCCTGTTGCCTTTCAATCCGATTATGGTCAGCGACATAATTTAGCCACAAATGCTGGAAATACCGGATATGGTATAGGTATAATTCATTACCTTAACTTCTCCTATAAAGCAGAATGTAATTGCTACACTCCAGAAACTTTTTTTAATGATCACTTCAAATTAAGAAGTGAATTGTCGTACAATAAAACGAATTTAAAACATTACGGAAGATGGGTTGACCCTGGTGACACTAGCTTATTTGCGACTCAATTGAGAGGAATGAGAGGAAGTACAGCCGTAACTAACATTGGAATGCAATTGGAATATTTCCCATTGAGTATTAGAGAATTTACTTCAAGAATTGGTGCTTTAGCTCCTTTTGTAAGTTTGGGTGCGCAATTTAGTTTTTACGACCCTGAAGCTTATTCTACACTTGGCCCACAAGGTTCTCCGCTTGCATATCCACAAAAATATCTTGAAGGAGCAATAACCAATCAAGGAGGTACCGTTTGGTCAATAGTATCGAGCGTTGGATGTCGTTATAAACTAACCGAACTTTCCGATTTAATGATAGATTTACGCTGGCAATATTACTTTTCCAATTGGGTTGATGGTTTAAATCCTAATGAAAGAATTTATACAGAAAATAGAGCCAACGATTGGCTAGTATGGTTAAACTTTGGATACATCTATTATTTGCAATAGCAGATTGATAACATATAAAATAAAAAACCCAATACTAGAAGTATTGGGTTTTTTTATGAAAAGCAATTATTTATGCTAATGCCTGTTTTATATCTTCGATTAAATCTTCGGCATCCTCAATACCAACACTAAGTCGAACTAAATCGTCTGTAATTCCAATTTCTTTTCTTTTATCTTCTGGAATTGATGCGTGCGTCATTAAAGCGGGATGATTTGCCAACGATTCAACGCCACCTAGAGATTCTGCCAAAGTAAACACTTTTAAATTTTCAAGAAACTTAATTGAATCTTCTTTTTTGCCCGAAACAAAAGTAAAAGAAACCATTCCTCCAAAACCACTCATTTGCTTTTTGGCAATTTCATGATACGGATGACTCGGCAATCCTGGATAATAAACGGTTTTTATTTTGGGATGGTTGCTCAAAAATTCAACCACTTTTGCGCCATTTTCACAATGTCTTTGCACACGTAAATGCAATGTTTTGATTCCTCTTAAAACCAAGAAACTATCCATTGGACCAAGTGTAGCACCGGTTGCAAATTGTTGAAAATGCAATTGTTCTCCTAATGCTTCGTCTTTTACGATTAATGCTCCAGCAATTACATCGGAGTGACCTCCAAGATATTTTGTTGCAGAATGCATGACTACATCCGCTCCTAAATCTAATGGTTTTTGTAAATAGGGTGTTGCAAAAGTATTGTCAACCGCAAAAAAGATTTTATTTTCTTTGGTGATTTTAGCAATTTCCTGAATATCAGCCAACTTCATTAACGGATTGGTTGGTGTTTCAACCCAAACCAATTTGGTATTTTCGTTGATTAACGATTTGAATTTGGCAATATCATTCATATCCACAAAATGGAATTTGATACCGCTATCTTTATAAATTCTGGTAAACATTCTATAGGTTCCGCCATACAAATCGTCCATAGCGATGATTTCATCACCCGCTTTAAACGAGCGCAACAAACAATCCGTCGCAGCCAATCCTGATGAAAAAGCCAATCCGCGAGTACCATTTTCAATACTTGCCAAAGCATTTTCTAAAGCCGTTCGTGTTGGGTTAGCAGCACGCGAATATTCGTAATCTGGGTTTAAAGGTTTCCCCGGACTGTTTTGTACAAAGGTTGATGTTTGATAAACTGGTGGCATTACTGCTCCTGTTGACGGGTCATGATGTTGTCCGCCGTGTATGGTTTTGGTATTAAATTTCATTTGATTATAATATTTTGTGCAAATGTATTTTAAATTCTTGAAAAGAAAAGACGTCTTAACATTATATAAACTTTCTAATTTGCATCATGATTCCTGTATGAAGTCCTTCATGATAATAATTGAAAGCCATGGCCTCCTTGGCAGATTTAACAGTAAACCCCGACATGGTAGTGAATTCTTGGTAATTTTTAAAAGTAGCATTCTCAAAATCAACTTCCGATTGATTGATGGTTTCGAAAAGCAACTTTTTGATTTCATCAACCTCCGTTTGGCTGACGTTATGTTCTGGCTTGGTGCCTTTTTTATATTTTTCTGCCATTTCGCTGGAAATCATCATTGGCAAACCTGATAAATTATAAACCAACATTTGCTGTACCACAATGATATGTCCAATATTCCAAATAAGATTGTTACTAAAACCATGAGGAATTGTATTGAGTTCTTCCAAAGTATGTTTTTCTAGAAATTGTGATAACACTTTTCTGCTTGTTCTCGTAATTTCGAATGTTAGTTGCATTAGTTATTTTTTTGTCAAAAATAATCATTTTAAATGTCAAATGGATTTTCTTTGTAGTTAGAAACAATCGAAAAATGGACAAAATATATTATCTCGCCTCTTGCGACACCTGTCGAAAAATCATTAAATCATTACCCAAAAACAATAATTTGGTTTTTCATGATATTAAACAAGACCCAATTACTCTTGAAGAGTTAGAAAAAATGCATCAACTTTCAGGAAGTTACGAAGCGCTGTTTAGTAAAAAAGCACAGTTGTATAAATCGATGAATTTGAAAAACAAAGCTTTAACCGAAGACGATTATAAAAATTATATTTTGGAACACTATACTTTTTTAAGTCGCCCCGTTTTTATTATTGATAACAAAATTTACATCGGCAATAGCCAGCAAAATATGCTTCAAGTGATGAAACAATTTAGTGGTCAGTAATCCGTAAAAAAGTGATCAGTTTCGTCAATTTAAACTGAGCACTATGTACTGAACACTGAATACTTTTTCATTATCTTTGAAGACTTTAGAATAAAATTATGATACAATCAATGACTGGTTTTGGTAAAGCCACTTTACAATTACCAACCAAAAAAATAACCGTAGAAGTAAAATCGCTAAACAGTAAAGGCTTGGATTTAAACACCCGAATGCCATCGGTTTACCGCGAAATGGAATTGGGTTTGCGCAACGAAATTGCTTTAAAACTGGAACGTGGTAAAATTGATTTTTCGATTTACATCGAAATGACTGGAGAGCAAACCTCTTCCAAAATTAATGCGCCTATCGTAAAAGCCTACATCAAGCAAATGCAAGATGTAATTCCCAATGCCGATGAAACGGAACTAATGAAAATGGCTGTTAGAATGCCTGATGCTTTAAAAACGGAACGTGATGAAATTGACGAAAACGATTGGGCTGAAATTCAAAAAGTCATCAGAGAAGCATTAGACAATATTTTGAATTTCCGTCAAGACGAAGGGAAGTCTTTGGAAAAAGAATTTCAATTGCGAGTGGGTAATATCCGTCAATATATGAATGATGCTTTGGCTTTGGATCCAGAGCGAGTGCAAGCTATAAAAGACCGCTTGCAAACCGCAATTTCCGAGTTGAAAGTGAATGTGGATGAAAACCGTTTCGAACAAGAATTGATTTATTACCTCGAAAAATTAGACATCACCGAAGAAAAAGTAAGGCTGACCAATCATTTGGATTATTTTCTGGAAACGATAAAAGGCAATGAAGCCAATGGTAGAAAACTAGGTTTTATTACTCAGGAAATGGGAAGAGAAATTAATACCATGGGGTCCAAATCAAACCATGCGCAAATGCAAAAATTGGTCGTGATGATGAAAGACGAATTGGAGAAAATTAAGGAACAGGTGCTAAACGTTTTATAATATAACCTCGAATAAAAAGATACTGAAATAAATTCAGCATAAAATGAAAAAAGGAAAATTACTAGTATTCTCAGCTCCATCAGGGTCAGGGAAAACCACCATAGTTAGGCATTTATTAGGCAAACCCGATTTGAATTTGGAGTTTTCCATTTCGGCAGCAACACGCGAACCCCGTGGCGAAGAAGTAAATGGTAAAGATTATTATTTCATCTCTATTCCCGAATTCAAAAAACACATCAAAGCCGAAGATTTTATAGAATGGGAAGAAGTGTATCGCGATAATTTTTATGGTACTTTGAAAACAGAAGTAGAACGCATTTGGGCTTTGGGCAAAAATGTTATTTTTGATATTGATGTTTCTGGAGGATTGCGAATTAAACATAAATTCCCCGAAGAAACGCTAGCCGTTTTTGTAAAACCACCAAGTGTGGATGAGCTCAAACGAAGATTAAAAGAACGCTCCACCGAAAGCGATGATAAAATCAATATGCGAATCGCAAAAGCTTCTGTAGAGCTTGCTACAGCGCCTCAATTTGATAAAATTATCAAGAATTATGATTTGGATATCGCCAAAGAAGAAGCGTATCAATTGGTAAAAGAGTTTGTAAATAAGATGTAAGGTATTGGGTCTTAGGTCTTAGGTTTTCAACCTTAAACCAAGTACCCAAAACCCAAAACCGATAAAGATGAAAATTGGACTGTATTTCGGAACTTTTAATCCCATACATGTTGGGCATTTGATTATTGCCAATCACATGGCGGAATACTCGAGTTTGGAGCAAATATGGATGGTCGTAACACCACACAATCCTCTCAAAGAAAAAAACTCTTTGCTTGATGATTATAAACGACTGCATTTGGTTGTTTTGGCTGCCGAAGATTTCCCTAAAATAAAGGCTTCAGATTTTGAATTTAAATTGCCACAACCGAATTATACCGTAAACACTTTAGCGCATTTACAAGACAAATATCCTTCCCATGAATTTTCATTAATTATGGGTGAAGACAATTTAAAAACGTTTCACAAATGGAAAAACTATGAAGTGATTTTACAAAATCATGATATTTATGTGTATCCCCGAGTTTCCTCAGAGGCGGCAAATCCTGCTTTTGAAAACCATCCTCGAATTCACAAAATTGACGCGCCCATTGTAGAAATCTCTTCCACATTTATTAGAGAAAGCCGCAAGAATAAAAAGAACGTACAACCACTTTTGCCCGCAAAAGTTTGGGAATATATTGATTATAATAATTTATATAAAAAGTAAAAACAATGACAGACAATCCGAAATTTGCAGTAATTGGTGGAGGAAGCTGGGCAACAGCCATAGCAAAAATGCTGTGTGTAAATCTTCCTGAAATTGCTTGGTATATGCGAAATGACGATGCAATTCAGCACATTAAAACGCAGCATCATAACCCCAATTATTTGAGCTCTGTTGAATTTAATATTAATAAATTAAGATTAACGAGTGATATCAACGAAGCAATAGCTTATGCTGATTATATCGTTTTTGCTATTCCTTCCGCTTTCTTAAGTGCCGAATTAGCAAAAATGACGGTTAGCCTTAAAGACAAAGTTATTTTTTCTGCCATCAAAGGAATTGTTCCAGAAACCAGTTTGATTGTTGGGGAACATTTTAATAAAACTTACGATATTCCTTTTGAAAACATTGGTGTAATTACAGGACCTTGTCACGCTGAAGAAGTAGCGCTGGAGAGATTATCTTATCTAACCATTGCTTGCGGTGATGCCAAAAAAGCTAAAATTGTGGCCGACCATTTATCGGGGAATTACATCAAAGCCAAAATTTCGGATGATATTATCGGCACTGAATATGCTGCCATGCTAAAGAATATTTATGCTATTGCTGCCGGAATTGCACACGGAATTGGATATGGCGATAACTTCCAATCAGTGTTGATGAGTAACGGTATTCGAGAGATGAAAAAGTTCATCAAGAAAGTACACAAAATGAAGCGTAATATTAATGATTCAGCTTATTTGGGCGATTTATTGGTAACGGGTTATTCGGTGTTTTCCAGAAATAGAATGTTTGGAAACATGATTGGAAAAGGATACACGGTGAAAAGCGCGATGATGGAAATGAGCATGGTTGCCGAAGGGTATTATGCTACCAAAAGTGCGTGGCAACTGAATCAAGGTTATGGTGCTAAAACGCCAATTATTGATGCCGTTTATGAAATTTTGTACGAAGGGAAAGATGCCAAAAAAGTGTTTAAAAAGCTAACGGATAAATTGGATTAGTTATGAGCGAAAGATGGAAATATCAAATTAAAACAGGATTGTTTTGGGGCGTTTTCATGAGTGTTTTCAATATGCTATTTGAAATTCAGGAACATCCAATTATAGAACAACTATCGAGACCTGGTTTTTATTTTAGAAGCATTACTTTTATTATTGTTGGCATTTTTGTTTTAGGCTACTTCAATTGGAAGTCCATAAAAAAACCTGTAAAGTAACTTCACAGGTTTCAAAATTTATATTTCTTTTATATTAATAACCGCTTCCTGCGCCACCAATTTGTTCAATTGGATGCCAGGTTGTTTTGGTTTCTTGAAAATCAAAGATGTAATGCAAATTGTCGTGCTTTTCATCCGTATAATCGCTATTCTCACGAACTATAACTCGCTTAATATTATCGATTGCGAGGTCTTGGATAGATTTGATTATATTCGAATCCGTACCGCAATACAACAACGCATTTACATTCATATGGGAAGCAAATACCGAACTTAATTCCGCAATTTTCCCCGTTAGAATATTGACAACACCATTAGGCACATCCGATGTAGCAATTACTTCCGAAAAAGAAACCGCACATAATGGCAAATGCTCTGAAGCTAAAACCACACACGTATTCCCACCAGCAATGACGCTACATATTTGAGTAACCAATCCTAGTAATCCACTGTCTTCTGGAGCAAAAATTCCAACAACGCCCATTGGTTCTGGAACAGAGAAATTAAAATAACTTCCCGAAACTGGATTCACGCTACTGTGCATTTGCACGTATTTATCACACCATCCTGCGTAGTAAATCAATCGGTCGATGCTCAATTCTACTTCTTTTGTAGCTTTGCTTTTCGCAACACCTTGTATCTCCAATTCACTTACAAACTGTGCTTTTCTTCCTTCTAAAACTTCTGCCATTCTATATAAAATCTGGCTTCTGTTGTAAGCGGTTTTGGTTGCCCAACCACCTTGTGCAGAACGAGCAGCTACCACAGCATTTCTAAAATCTTTTACAGAGGATAAACACATGTTTGCAATTATTTTATTGTTATTTTTTAATGGATAAAAACGTCCCGATTCAGTTCTTGGGAATTTTCCACCAATAAAAATTTTATACGTTTTTAAAACTTCAATTCTAGACATAGCTTAAATTTTTAAACAAATTTTAAATACTGATCCAATCCGTGAACACCGCCTTCTCTTCCAAAACCACTTTCTTTATAACCTCCAAATGGTGATGCTGGGTCAAATTTATTAAAGGTATTTGCCCAAACGACACCTGCACGTAATTGCGAAGTCATGTTAAATATCTTCGAACCTTTATCGGTCCAAACGCCTGCAGATAAACCGTAAGGCGTGTTATTGGCTTTGTCAATTACCTCATCAATTGTTCTGAAAGTTTGAATGGCTAAAACAGGTCCGAAAATCTCTTCTTGAGCAATTCGATTGGATTGCGTCACATTGGTAAACAATGTTGGTTTACACCAAAATCCTTTAGTTGGAACCGTACAAGTTGGTTGGTATATTTCTGCGCCTTCTGCCAAACCAATTTCAATATATTTTTGAATGGTTGTCAGTTGTTTTTTAGAATTAATCGCTCCAATATCAGTATTTTTATCAATTGGGTCGCCAACCGTTAAGGCTTGCATTCTGTCTTTTAATTTCTGTACGACTTTAGCAAAAACAGATTCTTGCACATACAATCTAGAACCAGCACAACAAACGTGACCTTGATTGAAAAAGATTCCGTTTACGATACCTTCAACCGCTTGGTCTAATGCGGCATCTTCAAAAATGATATTGGCTGCTTTTCCACCCAATTCCATCGACGCTTTTTTAGGCGTTCCGGAAATGGCTTTCATAATAATTTTTCCAACAGCTGTCGAACCAGTGAAAGCTATTTTATCTACATCGGGATGATTCACAATATGAGAACCTGTTTGTCCGGCACCAGAAACGATATTCACAACGCCAGCAGGTAATTCTGCTTCTTGTAAAACTTCGGCTAGTAAATAAAGCGTTAGAGGTGTCGTTTCTGACGATTTAATAACGACTGTATTTCCTGTTGCTAAAGCGGGAGCAATTTTCCATGCTGCCATTAATAATGGGAAATTCCATGGAATGATTTGTCCAGCAACACCCAATGGTTTTACTTTTCTATTTGGAAAAGCGTAATCCAATTTATCGGCCCAACCTGCATAATAGAAAAAATGTGCGGCTGCTAAAGGAACATCTACATCGCGTGATTCACGAATGGCTTTTCCTCCATTTAAAGTTTCTACTACTGCAAATTCTCTTGAACGTTCTTGGATGATTCTTGCAATGCGATACAAGTATTTTCCGCGTTCTTTACCAGAAAGTTTGGACCAAGTGGAAGTATATGCTTTTCGAGCTGCTTTTACCGCCGAATCAATATCTGCTTCGTTGGCTTCAGCAACTTTCGCTAATACTTTTTCATTGGCTGGATTAATGGTATCAAAATACTTCCCTGATTTTGGTTTTACAAATTTCCCATTGATAAACAAATCGTAAGTTTCTTTTAACTTAACGTTTGCTGTACTTTCGGGAGCTGGAACCAAATTCCAGTCGGAACTGAAATCTATATTATGTTGTTTTTTCATCTGATTTAAACTTTAGAAAAATAATCACCTGATTGATAAATACCTGATTTTTGTTTTACGATTTGCATCAAAACATCGTTAGCCAAGCTACTTGCTCCAAATCGGAAATATTCATTGGTAAGCCATTTTCCACCCAATGTTTCTTTTACCATCAACAGGTATTGAAGGGCTAGTTTTGAATTGGATATTCCGCCCGCAGGTTTCATTCCAATCATAATTCCAGTTTCATAATAGTAATCTCTAATAGCTTCTAGCATTACTAAAGTAACAGGCAATGTTGCTGCCGGACTTATTTTTCCGGTAGATGTTTTTATAAAATCGGCACCCGCCAACATAGCGATATCACTTGCGCGACGCACCTTGTCCAATTCGCCTAATTCACCTGTTTCCAAAATTACTTTTAATCGCACGTTTTTTCCACAAGCTTCTTTTATCATGGCAATTTCATCGAAAACAAAATTGTAATCGCCACTATGAAATCGGCCACGGCTTATCACCATGTCCACTTCATGAGCACCATTATCCACTGCTATTTTAGTGTCTAAAAGTTTTATTTCAGCACTGGATTGGCCGCTTGGAAAAGCAGTAGCAACAGAAGCCACTTTTACGTTGGTTCCTTTTAATTCATGAACCGCTGTTTTAACAAAATTTGGGTAAACACAAACCGCTGCCGTTGTTGGCAATCCAAGAACAGAATCGTGTAAATGATGCGCTTTATAACAAAGTTGTTTTACTTTTTCTTCGGTATCCGCACCTTCCAATGTAGTCAAATCTATCATGCTAAGCGCCATCATCAGCCCTTGCATTTTAGCTTCTTTTTTGATACTTCTTGCGGTAATTCTGCTAATTCTATCATCAACTCCAACCTGGTCGATTGTAGGAGAATTTAAAAAATTATATTGTTTCATTTACTATTATTTTTTGATTGGTATTCCTTTGAAGTCAAATTTTGATTTTAAAGGGCTACTATCTAGGTATTATTGAATAAATTAATTTTAATTCGTAATGCTATCAATAGACAAATTAACAACTTTTTATTTTACTATCCCACCATCCACAAACAAAATTGGTACTTCTTCCACATAATCGAGCGTTGTGTAATTGGTTTTGATGGGTTGTTTTCTGTCGTAAAAAGTTGGTTCAATAAAGAAAGCAACCACAAACTCAATGTACAACAACAAGATATTTTTTTTCATAAAATTTCTAATCAAATTACTTCTTAAAACTTATTATTTAAAAAATTTACTGTGTAAAGTCTTGTTAATTAATAAATAACAGTTATTTTTGAGTTATGGGGGGTAAGTACAAAATTTTCATTAGCACTTTGATGCTATTTTTCGTGTTGCATAGCAATGCCCAAAAACAAGGGCAGTTACTAATAGATTCTTTAATGACCGAACTGCCAAGGGCAAAAACAGAGAAGCAAAAGGCTATGTTGCTCAATGATCTTTCCAATTCCTATGGTCCGATTGATGCCAATAAAGCTATTCAGTATGCACAAAACGCATTGACACTAGCTCAGAAAAACGGATGGAAGGATGTCCTTTCCCGCTCCTTTAATTTATTGGGAATGAATTATCAGCGTTTAAAAAATTATGACAGCGCTATCGATTATTATTTAAACGCCCTGAAAATTAACGAAGACGCCGGCAATAAAAAGAATACAGCTTCTTTAGCAGCAAGTATTGGTTCATTGTATTATACCAAAAAAGACAACTCCAATGCTCTTGACTATTTTTTGAGGTCAGCCAAATTAAATGAAGAATTAGGAAACAAAAAAAGCCTTTCTATGTTGTACGGGAATATAGGAAACTGTTACAATGATATGTCCAACGCACCCAAAGCGCTCGAATACTATTTGAAATCTATTGATTTAAATGAAGCTTTAGGGAGTCAGCAGGCTGTTGCCGTTATGTCTGCCAATATAGCCAGTATTTACAAAAGTCAGAAAAATCCAAAAGCGCTCGAATATTATCTTAAGGCGCTTAAAATCAATGAGACACTTAATAATGCTAAAGGTGAGGCATTAAATGCAAGTAGTATCGGCTCGCTGTATTTTGCTCAGGAAAATTATAGCGATGCCCTTGAATATTATTCCAAATCACAAAAGGCCTTTGAACAGTCTGGAAATAAGGAAGGTGTTGGCAGAAGTAATGGAAACATTGGAACTACCTATCTGGAAATGGCACAAGACTCCAAAAACACCAATAATCAAAAACAATTGCTACAACAGGCAATAGATAAGTTAGACATTGCTGTAGAACAACTCACAGCTATTGGTAGCAATGACGCTAGTCAACAATTCTCTAAATCATTAACTTTTGCCAAAAGCTTGACGGGCGGAGATATCCCTTTGAAAGTAAATGCTTCAAAACGTTCCAAAAAAGATACCGTTTATATTAGGGAAGATAGATCCAAAGAGTTTAATGAGGCTCAGGCAAATTTAAAATCGGAATACAATCGCAAACAGGATTCTATTAAACTTGAAAGTAGAAATAAAGAATTGACTTTCAGCAAAGAAATGGATTTGCAACAATTAAAATTTGAGTACGAAAAAAAACAAGCTCTAGCCAAGACAGATGAGGAGCGCCAATTACTAAAACAAGAAGAAGAATCAAAACGTCAACGAATTGAAAGCAATTACAAAACTTTGATTAATGCTGTTCACACAGAACAACAACTAGCGGATGCAAAACAAGAGAAAAAAAATAGTTTAGCACAGGCAGAAATCCAACGGCAAAAAAACATTCGTAAAATCATATCTGTCTTTGCAGTATTAATTCTCATAATGGCTTTTTTGGTTTATCGAAATTTGAGAAATCAGAAAAAATCCAATAAAATAATAACCGAAGCCAATCGCACTATTCTTATCGAAAAGCAACGTTCAGAAGAATTGCTTCTAAATATTCTCCCCTTTGAGATAGCCGAAGAATTAAAAATAAACGGTAAAAGTGAAGCGCGTTTTTACAATGAAGTTTCCATCTTGTTTACAGATTTTGTAGACTTTACACAAACTTCAGAAAAACTAAAACCAGATCAATTAGTTGCAGAACTTCACGAATGCTTTTCTGCTTTTGATGAAATAATAGGAAGAAATGGTTTAGAGAAAATCAAAACAATTGGAGATGCCTATATGGCTGTATGCGGTTTGCCAGAACCCTCTCCCGATCACGCTCGCAGAACCGTACAAGCGGGAATTGAAATTCGGAACTTCATCGCTGAGAGAAGTAAAAACGAAAATGTATTTGAAATAAGAATAGGAATAAATAGCGGTCAGGTTGTAGCCGGAATTGTTGGGGTAAGAAAATTTGCTTACGACATTTGGGGGGATGCTGTAAATACTGCCTCCCGAATGGAAAGTAGTGGTGAAACAGGAAAAATTAATATTAGCCAAAGTACCTATGAATTGATAAAAAATGATTTCCTTTGTATGTACAGAGGCAAAATAAATGCTAAGCACAAAGGGGAAATAGACATGTATTTTGTTGAAAAAAACACGTAAAAATGGAATTTTTAAAGGCAAAAGCACATATTGCTAAAAGGCTGAAAAAAGAGTTGCCAAAATACTTGTATTATCACAGTACGGAGCATATTAAAGACGTTTATGATTCTGCTAAACAAATTGCGCTTAAGGAAGGAGTTAAGGGAGAAAACCTTAAATTATTGTTGATTGCTGCCATGTATCACGACTGTGGTTTTATCATTCAATCTAAAAATCACGAAAAAGTCTCTTGTGATATTGTTAGAGAAACACTTCCTAAATTTGGATTTTCCACTGAACAAATCAAAACAATCTGCGGTATGATTATGGCTACACAAATACCGCAAAAACCTCAAAACCATCTTGAAGAAATCTTGTGTGATGCCGATCTTGATTACCTCGGTAGAGAAGATTTTTTTAAAATTGGGAATCATCTTTTTGAAGAACTAAAATCCTATAAAATTGTCAATACCGAAAGAGATTGGAACCTATTACAAATCCGCTTTTTGGAAGAACATAACTATTTCACAAAAACTGCTATTGAGATAAGAAAGCCCCAAAAAGACATGTATTTGAAATTTTTAAAAGAAAAAACGGAAAACAATGAATGAATCCAAAAAGTTGCTCATTTATGATTATTTATACATAGCCGTTGGTGCCATTATAAGTGGTTTTGCTTTAAAAAGTTTTTTAGTTCCAGAACATTTTCTTGACGGTGGCGTAACAGGAATATCGTTGCTACTCCATGAAATTTATGGTTGGAATATTGCACTGTTGATTATAATAGCCAATCTTCCGTTTATCTTTCTTGGTGCCCGATATATCGGTATGGGCTTTGCGATAAAATCATTAGCAGGTTCAATCATTTTTGCTTTCTGTCTTTGCTTTTTAGCCTATCCTGAATTTCATTATGACAAATTACTTACCTCAACATTTGGAGGTTTTTTTCTTGGTTTAGGGATTGGTTTAGGGATGCGCGGCGGATGTGCATTAGACGGCATTGAAGTTTTAGCTCTTTATACCTTAAAACGAACCGGATTTACTATGAGTGAGATTATCCTCGGAATTAATGTGATTTTATTTTTGATAGCTGCTTTTTATCTTGGTTTTGAAACGTCACTTTACGCTTGTCTTACCTATTACACCGTTACTAAAACGATAGATTATGTAGTTGAAGGGCTTGAGGAATATACGGGAATAACCATCATTTCTGGACAAAGTGAATTAATTAAAGAAAAATTGGTTTTAGAACTAGGTCGAGGAATCACAATATACAAAGGGGAGCGAGGATTTTTAAAAGACAAATATGAAGAAAGTCACGACTGTGATATTATATTCACAATCATCACAAGGCTTGAAGTAAGACGATTAAAAAATATCGTTATGAAAATTGATGAAAAGGCGTTTGTTTTTACGTATACCATAAAAGAGGCCGCCGGCGGTGTATTAAAGCGTAAGAAAGCGCATTAATAGAAACTATTTTATCTTACGATAACACCATCTACGAACAAAATTGGCACTTCTTCCACATAATCTGGTGTTATGGAATTGGCTCTGAAGATGTATTTTCTGTCGTATAAAGTGGGTCCAATAAAGAACGTAACCATGAACTCGTTGTTCAATAGTAAAACGCTTTGTTCCAACAATTCGATTTTTACAACAGATACTGCTGGGACTTTTACAAAGGCATGACGCAAAAGCGATGTCTTTTTCATTTCGCCATCTAGTGTTCCAAAAGCTTTGGATACCACCATTACGCTGTCTAAATCAAAGTCGGAGTCGTTTACTAAATGGACATACCAAACTTTTTCCATAAACTCGTCGCTCCATTCTTGAACGGCAGCGAGGAAAACGTTTTCTACTTCGGGAATAGTGATATCTTTTTTCATAGATTTTTAGACTTCTTAGAGACTGTGGAATTTCTTATTAGCCCCGATTGCAGCAAGTATCCTTTTTTTTCAAAAGACATCTCGACAGCGCTAGATGTGACAAAAAAGATACTGCGGAAAGCGGGAGGAGTAGTTGTTAAATACTCGATTTGAACTGCTCCAAGAAACGCACATCGTTTTCATAGAACATTCTAATATCTCCAATTTGGTAGAGTAACATGGCGATTCTTTCTATCCCCATACCAAAGGCAAAACCATTGTATTCATCGGGATTGATGCCACAATTTTTCAAAACATTAGGATCTACCATTCCGCAACCCATGATTTCCAACCAACCTGTTCCTTTGGTGATACGATAATCGGTTTCGGTTTTTAAACCCCAATAAATATCAACCTCAGCGCTTGGTTCGGTAAACGGAAAATAAGATGGTCTCAAACGGATTTTTGACTTCCCAAACATTTCTTTGGTGAAGTATAAAAGCGTTTGTTTTAAATCGGCAAACGAAACATCTTTATCAATGTACAATCCTTCTACTTGGTGAAAAATACAATGCGAACGGGACGAAACGGCTTCATTACGAAAAACCCTTCCTGGAGAAATCGTACGGATGGGCGGTTTGTTATTTTCCATATAACGCACCTGAACTGAAGACGTGTGTGTACGCAACAAAACATCAGGATTGGTTTGGATGAAAAACGTGTCTTGCATATCTCTTGCCGGATGGTATTCGGGCAAGTTTAAGGCGGTAAAATTATGCCAATCGTCTTCAATTTCTGGACCTTCAGAAACATTGAAACCGATGGTTGAAAAAATATCTATAATTTGATTTTTAACTAATGAAATAGGATGACGGGAACCAATAACCAACGGTTCGCTTGAACGCGTTAAATCGCCATAAACGCCTTTGATTTCTTCTTTGCTTTCCAACTCTTCCTGAATAGCCTTTACTTTTTCTTCGGCAACGGTTTTCAAGGTATTGATTACTTGTCCAAAATCTTTTTTCTGGTCGTTGGGAATGTTTTTAAACTCGGTGAAAAGCTCTTTCAAGAGTCCTTTACTTCCTAAATATTTGATACGGAAATGCTCTAAAGCTTCTTTATTTTTGGTGTTGAATGCTTTAGCTTCTTCAATATGTTCTTTAATCTTGTCTATCATCGTCTTTTGGTAAAGGTGCAAATTTAGGGATTTTAGTTGAAAGTGAACAGTCGCAGTCGCAGTTTACAGAAAAAACTAACTGATTACTGAGACTGAGACTGAAAACTATTATTCTATAACTTCTTTTTCCAGAAAATAATTCACAATCGCTTCTTTCATTAAAACCGATTGTTCTCCTGCTTTCAAAGGTGGTAATTCTTCTTTAACGGTGTAATGAGGCCAACCGTCTTTATCCACAAAATCAAATTCGTAGTAGCCATAAGGTTGCAATAAACGACAAATAGCAATGTGCATTAAATTGAGCTTTTCGTCCTTTTTAAACGGCCCTTTTAATTGTCCCAATTCCTGTACTCCGATTAAGTATATAATTGCGTCTAAATCCAAAATATCTCCTTCAGCAAACTGATTGGAAAGGATTTGCACGACTTTGTCCCAGCGGTTTTTTAATTGTTCGTCTCTTGACATAATTCAGATAAAAGAAAAAAGAAGCAAGAGTAAAGAAATCTCGCTTCTTGATTTAAATTTTGACAAAGATAGTTTGTTATTTTGAAAGGCTACTTTTTAATTTCCTTAATCGCGCTATCTTCAATCCAACCTGTAGTTTCGTCGGTTAGTTCGATTTTTTTCCAGTTGGCGATGCTTTCCAAGATGTAGACTTTTGTGCCTTCATGTAGGACAAAGGCATCCGGACTTGCACTTTTTGGTTCGCTTTTTACCGGAGCATTTTCGGCAAAAACTATCGCTGGTTTTTCGTTTTCATAATGGTTTTTTTCATAAACTCCGGCAGCAACGCTAAGTGTTATTCCGATTAGCAATGCAAACATGCCCAAGAAGAATATTCTTTTCAACAGCGTTGTTTGTGAAAAATAATATCCAATAAAAAACAATAAAAACACAAAGGCGAGGGACACCGCAATCCATGCCCAAGTGTTGTAATGATAGTTGGATGTGAAATCTTTAATGAGTTTGTGAAAACCTACTTTTGGAATTACCTTGATATCATCAATTGCCATTTTTTGGGCAAATTCCAAATTGGTTTGAATGTCTTTATCATTAGGACTTAATAAAAGTGCCTTTTCAAAATTGTAAATGGCTGGCGCCACTTTGTGCAATTTATAATAGCAATTTCCCAAATTAAAATACAAACCTGCTGAATGCTTTCCTGATTTTAGGATGCTTTCATAACTTGTAATCGCGGCTTGATAATTCTCTTTTTGGTAATACTCATTCCCTTTTTCAAAGGCTGTTTGCGCCAACGAAATTTGGGAAATCAAGAGGAATATATAGAATACGTTTTTCATTTTTTTACAATTAAGACAATTGTTTTTCTAAACTCGATATAATCACTACTGCTTTATCATAATCCTGCTGAATGGCGGTTTGTGATGACGGAGCATATCTGGCAAATTCACAGTTTTCGGTTAAAGCAATAAAGCTGCTTACGGTTTCCGAATCTGCCTTTCTGGAAAGTAAAATCTCCGTAATTTTTTCTTTACTCATTTCCGAAGTTTCAATATGCAGTTTCGCTTTCAGGAAGTTGTGCATGGCTTTTTCTAATGCAATATAAAACGGTTCCTTGCTGCTCAAATTCTTTTTGGCTTCTGATAAATATTTCTTTGCCAATTTGTTTGACATTCTTATTTTGTTCCCAACAACATCACCATCGATGGCGTCTTTTCTCTTTTTAGCAATCATAAAAAACGGAATCGCTAAAAACGGTAAAGTCATCAACGTATAAAATAAATTAGAACCTAAGAAATCATCTTTATCAATGGCAGAAAGTGTCGTTTTTTGCTTGTTATAGGCAAATGTTTTCGTGGCTTCAATTTTTGTTTTAGCCGCTTCATTTGGATTTGGTTTGCTCGAACTAGCAATACTTGGACCGTCCAAAACATTGACTAAAATTTCTTTAGAAGTAATGGTTTTGTAACTGTTGGAACCCAAATCAAAATAAGTAAAACGCATTGGTTTTATTTGATAATTCCCTTTATACTGAGGAATAATGGTGTACTTATCGGATATTCTTCCCGTCATTCCAGAAAGCGGCGTCGTAACACTTTCGTTGTGAATTGGGTCGTACATTTCTAATGCAGAAGGCACAACAGGTTTTGGCAAAGTGAATAGTTTCAAATTTCCTGATCCTGCTACGCTTACATTCAAATCAAGGGATTCTCCGTTTTTTAACTGGGTTTTTGAAGGCGAAACTGTGAAATCAAATTTTCCAACAGCTCCCGAAAAATCTTGTGGTTTTCCTGCTTCAGGCAATGCTCTCACATTGATAACTTTGCTTCCCGCCGATACTCTTTTGCTGTCTTGCGTCATTAAAACCTGACCCCAAATATTTCTTCTGTTGGTTGGCACTTGACAATCAATATCTAAAGAAAGAGGCTCTATCTCCAATTTCCCCGATTTTTGTGGATACAATACTGTTTTTCTCAATACCACATAACGATAGCGCTCGCCTTTAAACATTCCGTCTTCGGCAACGAGCTGTTTGATGTCGATATTCTGACTCCAAAAATCATTGTATTTTGGTTTGCTTAATTCTTTCCAGTTGGTAATTCCGATGTTGTAACTAAAGTAGATTTTATAAACTACAGTGATGGGTTCGTTCACATAGGGATTCCCTTTTGAAACATCGGCAACGAGGTAAATATTATCGTCAGCGCTAATGGCGGGTTCGTCGTTTGGATCTCGAGGTAATTCAACTGCATTGGTGACATTCATTTTTATGGGCGACGTTTTATAAGTCTGCCCATTGATTTCGATAGAAGCCTGTCGGATTGTTAACGCGCCTTTTTGCGTAGGCATTAAAACATAGGAATAGGATTTCTGAAAAGTACTTCTTCCGTTAATCCATGATTGGCTCACCGATTGACTTGGTCCGCCAACAACTCTAAAGCCCGAAGCTTCAAAATTGGGTTGAATAAAATTATCGCCATCAGCATTCATGCTGAATTCAATGCGGACTTTTTCGTTTAGTCCCAAAGTGTTTTTGCTCACTTTTGCCTCAAATTGTACCTGAGCCAAAACCGAATTACAAAAAATTAAAAATAATATTACCTTAAACTTTTTCATTTTCAAATTGTAAATTAATTTGATTACCAGTCTTTTTCAACTTTTCTCGGATTGGCTTTCACCTTTTGAAGATTGACCTTATCCTGTACTTTTTTCTCTTCATTATTTACAGCATCCAACATACTTTCTAATCGTTGTTTGGAAATTCCACCCGGCTGTGGTTGTGGCTTTCCTTGCTCTTTATCTTTACCGTCTTGCTTGTCTTTATCGTCTTTGCCGTCTTTCTTCTTGTCGTCCTTGTCTTTTCCTTTGTCGTCTTTCTTGTCTTTGTTCTCTTCCTTCTTCTTGTCGTCCTTCTTATCCTTATCTTTTTGGTCTTTGTCCTTTTTATCCTTGTCCTTTTTTTTATCGTCTTTCGGAGGATTGTTTTTTAAATACTCTTTCGCCAAAGCATAATTGTATCTTGATTCTTCATCCGAAGGATTATTTCGCAATGCATTTTTATAGGCTTCAACCGCATTGGAATAATCTTTTTCATTCATATAGGCATTCCCAAGATTATGAAAAGCATTGTGTTTTTCAGGACGCGTTGTGGCTGTTTTTGCCGCTTTCGCAAATTGATATTTGGATTCCCCCGATTGATTTTGGCGATAAATGGAATTCCCTAAATTATACGATGCAATAGATTTCTTTGGGTTTTTGGATTGTGAAATTCTAAAATCGGCTTCCGCATCGGCATATTTTTTTTCAATAAAAGCATCATTGCCTTTTGGCAAGTCTTTGTCTTTTTCTTGAGCTTTAACAGCAAAGGAAAGTACTAGTAACAGATATATTAATATTCTTTTCATTTTATATTTTGAGGCATTGGCGAAACAGATACTTCATTTTCTTCTCCGCCGTTATTCCATATTTTAATTAATTCCGCTTTTGTGTGAAACTTATATACTTTTAAATACCCTTTCAAAATTTCATTATTCGGAAAATCCTTTTTCAACTTATCTAATTCCTTTTGTGCTCTTTCTAAATCTCCTTTTCCTTCAAAAGCACCAGCATATTCCATTCTGAAATTGAAATCATTTTTCATTTTATTATCAGAACTCATAATATCTTCATACTTTTCTATACCTAAATCATACTGTTTTTGTGCTTCTTTTGTATTTCCTTTGATGTCAAAAAACAAACCTCTTTGTATAAGCCATATTGGCTGATTTGGTCTTAATTCTATAATTTTTATGTTGTTTTCCAACAAACCATCAATATCTTTTTTCTTTGTTAAAATGGTTGATTTAGTGTCATACGCAGGAAAATAATCTTCATCCTTTTCTATAACTTTATTGACGATAATCAAACAGCTGTCAAATGCTTTTAAATTTTTGTTACCTATTAATTTATAATTGACAGACTTTATGATTGCTTTCGATTTATCGTGATTATTACAACCAAAACAAATTAATGTCAATATAAAAAGGCATTTTTTCATTTATTCTTTTTCATTAAATAAGTTCATCTTTTTAACCCATTTGGTTCTTTTTTCCAAAAGGAAAATATCTAAAAATAACAAGAAAAAGGCAAATCCTAAAAACCATTGAAACTGCGATTGGAAATCGGCCATTTGCGTACTTTCAAATTCTGTTTTTTCTATATTATCTAATGCATTTTTGACATAATCCAAAACCGCTTTGGTTGAATTTCCATCCACATAACCGCCTTTTGTTTGTTTCCCAATGGCTCTTAAAACTTCCGAATTTCTTTTCGTAGTTACCACTTCATTGTTTTGGTCTCTTTGAAAACCTTCAACAATGCCGTTTTGTTTCAATGGAATTGGTCCGCCGGTTTCAGTTCCAACACCAACCGTAATAATTTTTAAACCTAACTTCTTGGCTTCTTCAGCGGCGTTTTCAGTTTCTGCATTATCGGCATGATCTTCACCATCCGAAAGGATAATCAATAACTTATTAGTCTTGTCTTTTTTATCAATAAACGTTGTTGCCAAAGTAATCGCCTGATCGATAGAAGTACCTTGAGAAGAAACAATTCCAGGATTCATTCCTTGCAAAAACATTTTGGCAATACTATAATCCGTAGTAATTGGCAGCACCGGAAACGCACTTCCCGAATAGGCAATAATTCCAATTCTATCACTTCCCAATTGGTTAATGATTTGCGAAACTATCTGTTTACTTTTTTCTAATCGATTGGGCGCAACGTCTTCCGCCAACATACTTTTGGAAACGTCAATGGCAAAAACAATATCTATTCCTTCTCGTTTTACGGTTTCTAGTTTGGTTCCGATTTTTGGATTTACCAAACCAATAATCAAACAAGTTAAAGCCAGTAAAACAACCGTTATTTTTAAAACAGGTTTGAAAACAGATTTCTCTGGACTTAACTTTTTGATTAATTCTAAGTCGCCAAATTCCTTTTGTTTTTTTCTTTTCCAGAATTGAACATACAAGAAAAGCAATGCCAAAACTGGAATGACAATTAAGAAATACAAATAACTTTTTTCTTCTAACTCGTACATAATTCTTTATATAAAACTTCTGTAAACTGTGTTTCGTAAACCAACTTCAAGCAACAATAAAATCCCAGCAATCCAAACAAAAACGCGATATTGCTCATCGTAATCATAGAATTTTAGTTCCTGAATTTCGGTTGTTTCTAGCTTGTTGATTTCGTTATAAATGTTCTCCAATTTGCTGTTGCTACTCGCTCTGAAATATTTTCCGCCCGTGTTTCTTGCAATTGTTTTTAACAAATCCACGTCAATTTCAACAGGCATCATTCGGAATAAAAAGCCGCCGTTTGGCGCATACGCATACGGAAACATGGCGTTACCATTGGTTCCAATTCCGATAGTGTATACTTTAATTCCGTATTCTTTTGCAATTTGGGAAGCCGTTTCTGGCTCAATAAATCCAGCGTTGTTCACACCATCTGTCATCAGAATGACCACTTTGCTCTTGGCTTTACTGTCTTTCAATCTGTTAACAGCGGTTGTCAAACCAACGCCGATTCCAGTTCCGTCCTGCAAAACATTATCATATTTGATGCTTTTTATAGCATCTGCTACAACAGCTTTATCGCTTGTAACCGGTGTTTTTGTATAAGCTTCGGCAGCGTAAACTACGATTCCTATTCGGTCGTTGGGTCTGCCTTCAACGAAATTTTCCGCCACTTCTTTCAAAGCTTCCATTCGGTTTGGTTTCAAATCTTTGGCCAACATACTTCCAGAAACATCAATTGCCATTACAATATCGATTCCTTTGGTAGATTTGGTTTGGCTGCTTATATCTACTTTTCGTGGTCGCGCCATGGCAATTATCAAAGCACTTAAAGCCAATAATCTTAAAACAAAAAGCATTGGTTTCAGTTTCGCCAACAATGATTTATGCGCCTTGAATCCTCTAATCGAACTGATTTTTAATGTGGCTACGGATTGTTTGCGTTTCCACATATACCATACAACTGCCAATGGAAGTAATAAAAACAACCATAAAAGCTCAGGGTTTAAAAATGTAACTTCTTTTCCCATTATTGTTGCTCGTTATTAAGTTCGATAGAATTGATAACTCTTTCGGCAATTTGACTTCCAAATTTATCGTCTTCTTTGTGCATAATCGTAATTTGTTGCAAGCCGCCATTCTGTCCAAAAACCAATAATTCATAATACATTTTGGTAGACTTTCCTCTAATTTTATCGATGACAGTCATTGTTCCATAAGCTTTTTTACCAGAAATCCCTTTTTGCGTATCGAAGTCTTCCGTTTTAACAATGATGCGTGTAGCACCTTGTTGTTCAAAAAGCTTCAACGAGGTTTCCGCTACTTTATCTAAATCCAATTGGCTTTCCTGCTTGAATTTGGTCGTGCTTAAAATGATATAGAAATCATCCAAAATACTTCCATACATGAAAGACTGCATTTCTTTAATTAATGCGGCAGTGTCTTTTGGAAGCGTTTTCGCAGCATCAATTCTTTTCAAGACTTTAGGCGTTTCTATTTTCACGCCAGGATTTCCATATTCGCTATAAACCCATTGACCTTCTACCAATTCTTTTGTTGGATGACCAATTACGGTATCTTTTAAATAGTCGTATCCTTTGAAGTAAACAACGCCGCCCAAGAACAACACCAACATTCCTATTACAATTCCAATAGTCGTGATGATGCGAACTCGTTTTTGTTTTTTTAGTTTTCGCAAACGATCCAATTCTTTTTGTTGTTCATTCCAAATGCTCAACTCGTCATCTTCTTCCACTACCGTTGGAATGGATTTGTGAATGGTTATAATGGAATTGGAAATTCGTTTTTTATCTTCTTCCATTTCAAAATCCAGCGGTTTTGATTTGGCAAATTTCACTAAATCGGCTTGCATTAAAACTTTCTCTAAATTGGCAACGGTTTCGTTGGAAAGTTTTAATTTTTTATGTTTTGCAGCATTTCGCAATCCTTCTATTAGTTCCGAAGTCGTGCTTTCCATTGCTGGAATGTTAATTTCTTCTTCGATATAATTTCGGGCAATTTCGGTTAGTTCCGAATAATAGTTTTTTACTTCTCCTTTTTGCCAAAGTTCTTTGGTTTCCAATTGCATCAGCAAACTCGTTGCTTTTTCAATTGGCGATTTGTAGACAACAACCTCAACTTTTTCGCGAGTTTGTCTTTTTTTGATAAAGCGATAAACGAAGAATCCAATAACGGCAATCGCTAAAAGTATCAGCAAATAAATCCACCAACTTCCCAAAGGGCTTTCCGCTTGTGCAATATCCTTGATGTCATACATTTTTTGTGTCAATGTATCGACTTTGATATTGTTGACTTCAACTTTAATGCTATCTGAAAAAGCTGTTTTCCCATTGATTACAACAGGAATTCTAGGAATACTATATCTTCCGCTGTCGAACTGCGTTAAGCCGTATTTTTTGATTAATTCGTAACGCGCTCCGTTTTTAACCGTGTCAATTTTGTACGACTGAATAACTTCCAATGCACCAAAATTCTTGGCTTCTGGAAATTTTACTTTGGATAATGTATCGACATCCGTTTTCAGCGTGAGCCTGAATTCGGCACCAATTTTATTTTTTGTTTTATCAATAGAGGTAGTCACTTTTTGGGCGAAAAGTGAAGTCGTTAGTAGAAAAAATAATATGTATAATTTTATTTTCATGTTTTTTTTATAATCTAACCCTTTGAGGGTTTGAAACCCTCAAAGGGTGCTATCGCGATTTAAAATAACCCAATAATTTTGTCACGTAACTTTCGTCAACACGTGTATTTACAGTTCCAGAGCCACATTTTGAAAAGATATCTTTGAAGTAATTTACTTTGTCCTGATATTGTTTTTCATAACTCATACGTGCCTTTTTAGAACCCGTATTCACTACTAAAACTTCTCCTGTTTCGGCATCTTCCATTTCCACCATTCCAATGTTTGGCATTTTTTCCTCGCGAATATCATACACACGAACACCTGTAATGTCGTGCTTCTTACTAGCAATTTTTAAAGTTTGCTCGTAATCATCATCGACCATAAAATCAGAAATCACAAAAACAATAGCTTTCTTTTTTTGCGTTCCCGATAAAAATTTCAATGCTTGCGATAAATCGGTTTTGTTGCTTTTGGGTTGGAATTCGATTAACTCACGAATGATTCGCAACACGTGGGATTTTCCTTTTTTTGGTGGAATATATAATTCGATTTGGTCTGAAAATAAAATCAAACCAATCTTATCGTTGTTTTGTGTTGCCGAAAAAGCCATGGTTGCAGCAATCTCGGTAACGATTTCGCTTTTCAATTGATTTCTTGTTCCAAAACTTTCTGAACCCGAAATATCTACCATCAACATCATGGTGAGTTCTCGTTCTTCTTCAAAAACTTTTACGTGGGCTTCATTATATCGAGCGGTTACATTCCAATCGATGGCTCTGATATCATCGCCATATTGGTATTGACGCACTTCCGAAAAAGTCATTCCGCGTCCTTTAAAAGACGTGTGATATTCGCCCGAGAAAATATGATCACTCAATCTTCGGGTTTTGATTTCGATTTTACGAACTTTTTTTAATAAGTCTTTTGTTTCCATTTTTTGATAGTGTTCAGTGTTCAGAGATTAGTGTTCAGTTGCTTTTTGTTAAAAGACAAATAACTGACCACTCAAAACTGACCACTGCCAACTTTGAATTAAGGAACTTCTATCTCGTTTACGATTTTGTTGATGATATCAACAGAAGTGATGTTTTCAGCTTCAGCTTCATAGGTGATTCCGATTCTGTGACGTAATACATCATGTACCACAGCACGAACATCTTCAGGAATTACATAACCACGACGTTTGATGAAGGCATAACATTTGGCAGCATTCGCCAAGTTGATACTTCCACGTGGTGAAGCTCCAAAACTGATTAGTGGTTTTAGACTTTCTAGTTTATATTTTTCCGGGAAACGCGTTGCAAAAACAATATCCAAAATGTACTTCTCGATTTTCTCATCCATATACACTTCACGAACTGCTTCCTGCGCTCTTAAAATTTGCTCAACAGAAACAACAGGGTTTATTTTTTCGTTAGCGCCTTTTAAATTCTGACGGATAACCATTCTTTCCTCATCCATTTTTGGATAATCGATAACGGTTTTTAGCATGAAACGATCGACTTGAGCTTCTGGCAAAGGATAGGTTCCTTCTTGCTCAATTGGATTTTGTGTTGCCAAAACCAAAAACGGTTTGTCTAGTTTGAAAGTAGTATCGCCAATAGTGACTTGTTTTTCCTGCATCGCTTCTAGTAACGCTGATTGCACTTTGGCTGGCGCACGGTTAATCTCATCTGCCAATACAAAATTGGCGAAAATAGGTCCTTTTTTTATGGAAAACTCGTTGGCTTTAATGTTGTAAATCATGGTTCCAACAACATCGGCTGGTAACAAATCTGGTGTAAATTGGATTCGGCTAAAACTTCCGTGAACAGCTTGCGAGAGCGTATTGATAGCTAAGGTTTTTGCCAAACCTGGCACACCTTCTAAAAGTATGTGTCCTTGTCCTAAAAGTCCAATTAATAATCTTTCTATCATGTGCTTTTGACCGATGATAACTTTATTCATTTCCAAAGTTAGTAAGTCAATAAAAGCACTTTCGTGTTCAATTTTTTCATTAATTGCTCTAATGTCTAAAGCGGCAACATTTTCTTCCATTTCCATATTTTTATTACTGTAAATTCGGTTTAAAATTTTAACATTTCAAAAGTGAAAATAAAAACAGAATAGAGATGTTAACATTCCGTTAAAACTTTTATAAAACCCTTATTTTTAAGGATGATTTATGATTTTGTTTTGCTATTTTTAAGGATTAAAAATAAATACTATGAAAACAGCGCTTTCTCCCATTATTGCTGGGACTATGAATTGGGGTGTTTGGGATAAGAACCTCTCCACTTCGGAAATGGTACATTTGATGAATATCTGTATCGAAAATAAAGTCACCACTTTTGATCATGCCGATATTTATGGAGGTTATACCACCGAAGCGCAGTTTGGGAAAGCATTTTTGGAAAGTAAAATCCCTAGAGAAAAACTGCAGCTTATTTCAAAATGTGGCATCCAGCTTACCCATGGCAGAAACAATCCTATCAAACATTATGATAATTCCAAGAAATACATCATTTGGTCGGTAGAAAATTCGTTAAAAAATTTACAAACTGATTTTTTAGACATCCTGCTTATACATCGTCCAAGTCCGTTAATGGTTGCTGATGAAATTGCGGAGGCTGTTGCTAAACTCAAATCGGAAGGAAAAATTATAGATTTTGGTGTTTCTAATTTTACTGCTTCACAAACCGAATTGATTCGTCAGAAAACAGAAATCAATTATAACCAAGTACAATTTTCAGCAACACATCACCAAGCTATGTTGGATGGAAGTCTGGATTATATGCAACTACACAACATTCGTCCAATGTCATGGAATCCATTGGGAACTGTTTTTCGCGAAGACATTGAACAAACGAGAAGACTGAAAAAACTATTGGCGCAATTGGTTGATAAATATCATTTGGGTGCCGATTCTATACTTTTAGCGTGGGTTTTAAAACATCCAGCCAACATAATTCCAGTTGCTGGAACGGTAAACGTTGCCCGAATTCAGTCGCTGGTAAAAGCCATTGAAATGGATTTAGATCCATTAGATTGGTTTGCCATTTGGACAGAAAGTATGGGGAATGAAGTTCCTTAAAATTAGTATTCAGTGTTCCGTAATTAGTAAGCAGTTACTGAACACTAAAAACTGACCACTGACCACTATATGATTAATAAACGTCTTCTCATAAAAAACCTATTAGCTCACAATGATGAGTGCAGTTTTTATGATAAAAAGCGCCAATTAAATCTGCATACCAAAGAAGGGAAAGCCAAGTTTTTAAAACACATTTGTGCCCTTTCAAATTCAAATCCTTCCAACAATTCTTATATTGTTGTTGGCGTTGAAGATCAAGACAACGAAATTCTTGGCGATGACTTTTTTGACGATAGCCGAATTCAGAATTTGGTGAATGCCTATTTGGAAAATCCGCCGAAAATTCAATACGAAAATGTGCCTTTTCCTAACTTACCAAAAGACCGAGTTGTGGGTTTGGTAACGATTAAACCAAAACACAAAACCTCCTTTTTCAAGAAAAACATTCATACCATTTTGGCGAATACTGTTTTTGTTCGGGTTGGTAGCAATTCGATGCCAACGGAAAACAAGATTCCATATTCAAAGACGAATATTGAAACGGTAATTAGTATTGAAAATAGCTCGCGAAACAGCATTGCCTACACGCTTGACGGCGTTATGGATTTCATGATTCAACGTCATGGCGATATGATTTCACAATACAAAGTTTTCAAAGAATTGTTTGTTATTTGTTGGGCCGGAAATCCCAAAAAAATCAGAGACACAACCTATCTTTCCCGTGTTGACATTGAATTAATAAACGAACAGGTTAAGCTTTTTTATTCGGCACTTGATGTTGTTTCCATTCAATATGATGAACAAAGTTTTACTATTACTGAACATGTTCCGTTAGGGCTAAATGATAAAACAAGTTACTATCCATTGGAACAGCAGAAGATTTCTTTTTTTGACAATGGTTATTATAAAATAGAAAACCAGATGCTTTTTGAACCGCCTGCATTCAACAAAAAAATACTGCATCACATATATAATTCGAATGTGGTATTACTGAATAAATTGCAAAAAGGAATGACCATTTCTGAACAGGAAGAAAAGGATTTGGAAAACCTCCCTTCCACTTTGATGATTTGTTATCTGAATGGTTTTGATGATGCCAAACAAAAACTTGTTGATGCTAAACCGCTTTTGAAAATACAAAAAAACGCAACCGTTTATTTAAGTTTTAAGGAAGCCATGCGAATTTTAAGAAAAATGAAATACAATGAAAATAATGCCTAGAACATTAGTAATTGGCGACATCCACGGAGGATTAAAAGCGGTACATCAAATTTTGGAAAGAGCCAAGGTAACCAAAGAAGATACTTTGATTTTTCTTGGCGATTATGTTGATGGCTGGAGCGAATCGCCACAGGTTATAGATTTATTACTCCAATTAAAAACAACCAACAACTGCATTTTCATTCGAGGAAATCATGATGAATTGTTGTTGGATTGGCTGCTGAATGACAATAAAAACATTGACGAAGGAATGTGGTACAAACATGGCGGCGAAGCTACGGTTTTGGCTTATGCAAGTGTTTCTTGCGAGAGAAAACATATCCACATGGATTTTTTAAGATCATTAAAAGATTATTATCTGGACAACCAAAATCGATTGTTTATTCATGCGGGTTTTACCAATATGAACGGCATTGACTATGAGTATTTTCCAAAAATGTTTTATTGGGACAGAACACTTTGGGAAACGGCAATAGCATTGGATAAATCCATTCCAAAACATAGTGTACATTATCCAAAACGACTGACGTTGTATGACGAAATTTATATTGGACACACGCCTGTAACCCGAATTGGAGAAACAACTCCTATTCAAAAAGCATGTGTATGGAATGTAGATACTGGAGTAGCATTCAATGGTCCGTTGACAATTATGGATATTGACACAAAGGAATTTTGGCAAAGCGAGCCTTTAAGCGAATTATATTTTAACGAAAAAGGAAGAAATTAAGACATTCCTATTTACATTTGCACAATTAAAATTTAAAAAAATGAAAAGAATTAGTGTTGTTTTATTGCTTATTTCTGCAGGTTTTGTGAATGCTCAAGCCTATAAAGGAAAAGGAGATATCAAAGTTCAGGTTGGTTTAAATTCTCAAACTGGCGGTACTGGAATCCATGCTTCTACCGATTTTGGTTTGGGTCAAAATATGTCATACGGATTTTCGGGTTCTTATTTATTGAATGCTTCTGGAGGAAATGCTAGTGATGTGAAATTTGGAGACAGAATTGATCTTAAAGCACGTTTTAATGCCAATATTGGTGATGTTATTGGAATGGATAAAAAAATGGATTTTTATCCTGGATTAGATCTTAGTTTGAAAAACTTTGGTGCTCACCTTGGGTTTCGCTACTTCTTTACAGAAGGTTTTGGAGTTTATACAGAAGGAGGATTTCCTTTAGCGAAATATGATGCTAATGCTATTGATTATAACAATCAATTCTATTTTAATATCGGTGCTTCTTTTAACTTATAGTAGTAATTATTCAAAATAAAAAAGGGTCTTGTATAAAAATTACAAGACCCTTTTTTTATGCTTTTTTGAAAACTACAAATCAAATTTTATTCCTTGTGCCAATGGCAAATTGGTTGTGTAATTGATTGTATTGGTTTGTCTTCTCATATAAACTTTCCAAGCATCAGAACCTGATTCACGTCCGCCACCAGTTTCTTTTTCACCACCAAAAGCTCCGCCAATCTCAGCTCCAGAAGTTCCAATATTTACATTGGCAATTCCGCAATCGGAACCAACTTGTGAAAGGAAAGCTTCTGCTTCACGAAGATTATTGGTCATAATAGCAGAAGATAATCCTTGTGCCACACCATTTTGAATTTCGATAGCGCTATTCACATCTCCAGAATATTTTATTAAATATAAAACTGGTGCAAATGTTTCGTGTTGTACAATTTCAAATGAGTTGTTGGCTTCTGCAATGGCTGGTTTTACATAACAACCGCTTTCATAACCTTCTCCCGAAAGAACGCCTCCTTCAACAAGGATGTTTCCACCTTCGGCAACCACTTTTTCCAAAGCTTTAGAATACATTTCCACTGCATGTGTGTCTATAAGTGGTCCAACGTGATTGTTTTGATCCAATGGATTTCCAATTCGCAATTGTTTGTAAGCAGATGCTATAGCGTCTTTTACTTTATCATACATGCTTTCGTGGATAATCAATCTTCGCGTAGAAGTACAACGTTGTCCTGCTGTTCCAACTGCTCCAAAAACAGCACCAATAACGGTCATTTTGATATCGGCATCTGGCGTAACAATAATAGCGTTGTTTCCTCCCAATTCTAAAAGTGATCTTCCCAAACGACCAGCAATAGTTTGTGCTACAATTTTCCCCATTCGGGTTGAGCCTGTTGCAGAAACTAAAGGAACACGTTTGTCTTGTGTCATCATTTCACCAACTTTATAATCACCATTGATTAGACAAGAAATTCCTTCTGGAAGGTTGTTTTCTTTGATAACTTCGGCAATAATATTTTGACAAGCAATTCCACAAAGTGGTGTTTTTTCAGAAGGTTTCCAAACGCAAACATCACCACAAATCCACGCTAATGCTGTGTTCCAAGCCCAAACCGCTACTGGAAAATTGAATGCCGAAATAATTCCAACAACTCCAAGTGGATGGTATTGCTCATACATTCTGTGTCCAGGACGTTCTGAGTGCATTGTCAATCCGTGAAGTTGTCTTGAAAGACCCACTGCAAAATCACAGATGTCTATCATTTCCTGAACTTCTCCGTATCCTTCTTGCAATGATTTTCCCATTTCATAGGAAACCAATTTACCTAAAGCTTCTTTGTTTGTTCTTAGTTTTTCTCCAAACTGACGTACAATTTCGCCACGTTGTGGAGCTGGCATTAATCTGAAAGTTTTGAAAGCTTCGGTAGCGCTTTGCATTACTTTTTCATAATCGGCAGCCGTAGTTGTTTTTACTTTTCCGATAAGTTGTCCGTCAACTGGCGAATAACTTTCTAGGATATCTCCGTTTGAAAAATGATTTTGTCCTGTTGAAGTTCCTTCGTTAATGGCTTTTACACCAAGTATTTGTAGCGCTTCGGTCATGCCGAATTGTTGAGCAATTGTTGCCATTATAATATATTAAGTTGTTTGCTTTAAAAATCTACGCAAAAGTAAATGTTTATTTTGAATTTTAGCCCAGATAGGAACGACATCCTTTTTATTGTTTTATAAAAACGTTCTTGGACTGCGCTCAAGGTGAAAAAACAATAAAAAGATATAGTGGATAGCTGGAATAGCTCCAAAAAATTATTTGGCAATAAATCGGGGATCCGTTTCCATTACGGTTCCGCATTTATCACACGTTCTTAATTCCTTTGAATTATAGAAATGTTCGAAATGTTTTAGGAAATCTTTTTCGATATCGGTAAGTTCAAAATAGACATCATACAATTTATGATTGCAGTTATCGCAAAACCAAAGCAGGCCATCTTTTGCGTCAGAACCAGCTCTTTTTAATTCGATTACTAAACCGATGGAGCCTTCGCTTCTGTTGGGAGAATGTGGCGTTTTTGCTGGATGCAAATACATATCGCCAGCCGAAAGTTTCATGGCTTTCTTTTCGCCATTGTCTTGAACATAAACCGTGATATCGCCTTCGAGTTGGTAGAACAATTCTTCGGTTTCGTTATAGTGATAATCTTTTCGGGCATTGGGTCCCGCAACAATCATCACAATATAATCTTCGGAATCAATATAAATGTTCTTATTGCCAACGGGCGGTTTTAATAGGTGACGATTGTCTTCAACCCATTTGAGAAGATTGAAAGGTTTTGGAATTGCCATAAAATGTTTTTTACGAAATTACAAAAAGATTTTCCCGCAAAGACGCAAAGCCACAAAGTTTTTTATGGTTGTTTTGAGTGTTTTTAAAATTAGTCCAAAAAAAAAGATTAGCTCTCGCTAACCTTTTAAAATTTTTATTTCGCTTCTTTTATCAAATAAACATAAACGGGGAAGTGATCACTAAATCCTACTTCTGTTGCCTGATGTCTAAGCGGGTACCCTTTGTATTGTCCCGTAGTTTGAATCATAAATGGTTTGTTGTAAATACCTGCTTTCCAGTATTGGAATCCACCATATTCTTTCTTTATCAATGTTTCCGAAACCATAATTTGGTCGAAGATATCTCCAGCATCTCTGTAAAATAAAGACGCATTCCCTTCTTTTGCCATTTGCTCAAAAGGATTGTAAACGCCAAATTGTTGAACTTCTTCTTTTTTCCTTTTGGCACCAACACCTTCTTTTACACTTTTGTTATAAGCTCCGTCATTCAAATCTCCCATATTGATAATCTTCGCATTGGGGTTAATTTTATAGATAGAGTCCATTATTTTTCGGTCTAATCTTCCTGCATCTTCACGGAAAGGAGAACTTTTCTTTTCGCCTCCTGAACGTGATGGCCAGTGATTTACCATAACGTTAATTTCTTCACCATCAAGAAAACCTGTAACAAGCAATACATCTCTTGTATAAACTCTTTCTGAATTTGCTTCAACTTCTGATTTATCATCTGCTATATCATCTGTTGCATTTTTCCTTTTAGCAGATGTATTCATTTGTTTCTTATAAATCAACAATGGAATGTTTCTATAACTTGTAGGTTTAAAATGTTTCTTTTGATATAACAAGGCAACATCAATTCCTCTTTTATCAGGAGATTCAAAATGTACGATTCCATAATCTTTACCTAAAAGGGCTGGTTCTTTAATAAGGTCTTCCAAAACACCGCGGTTTTCAATTTCGGCACCGCCTATGAACGTTGGCGAATTGTTTGGATTTTCTGTAGTTCCAATTTCAGATAGAACTCTGGCTAGATTGTGTAGTTTTTGGTGGTATTTCTTTGAAGTCCAGTTTTGAGCTCCATTTGGCAGCCATTCTTCATCATTGTTAGGTTGATTTATAGTATCGAAAAGATTTTCGAAATTATAAAAGGCCACTGTGTGAACAATGTATTTTTTTGCCTGTGCATTTCCTACAAATGTTACGAATATAACAAAGAAAAGGGCAATAAAGTTTTTAATTCTCATAAAACGTATATTAAATTATTAACAAGTTTGTTACAAAACTTGAGCCAAAAGTAGATAATATTATTAAATGATGTACATTTGTCGGCTGTTAAGTTTTCATTAAGACTTAACTATAGAAAAATTAACTTAATTTTATTTATGAAAAAGCTTGTTATTAGTACATTATTCGTCATGCAAGTGTTTTTTGTTTTCGCGCAAACAACTACAGGATTAACTGGAAAAGTTGTAGACTCTAAAACACAAAAACCGTTACAAAATGTTGTTGCCTCTATTCAAAACACTACTTTAACTGCATTGACAGATGGTAGTGGTACGTTTACTTTTAAAGACGTTACTAAAGGTAGTCAATTATTACAAATTAAAAGCAGTGGTTACAAAGACCAATTGTTATCCGTTGAAATCGAAACTGGAAAAATGTTAGATTTAGGCGTTGTTGTTTTAGAAGAAGATATTACTTCGGAGCAACAATTAAGTTTAATCACCATTACTGAAAATGATTTGGGAGATGACAACAGTGGTTCTGAAAGTACAGCTGGATTGTTGCAAGCTTCAAGAGATGCTTTCCAACAAGCAGCAGCTTTCAATTGGGGTCAAGCTCGTTTTAGAATTCGTGGTTTAGATAATGAATATGGAACTACCATGATAAATGGAGTTACAATGAACAAAATCTATGATGGAAGACCACAATGGAGTAACTGGGGTGGATTAAATGATGCTACAAGAAATCAAGAATTTACAACAGGTTCTTCACCATCAGATTATACTTTTGGAGGTATTCTTGGAACTCAAGAAATCAATACTAGAGCTTCTATATATAGAAAAGGGTCAAGAATTTCATTCTCTGGAACCAATACTAATTATAGTTTTAGAACCATGGGAACTCATGCTTCTGGAATGAACAGACAAGGATGGGCATTCGTAGTTTCTGCTTCAAGAAGATGGGCGCAAGAAGGTTACTTTGAAGGTACTGATTATAGTGCCAATTCATTGTTTGCAAGTGTTGAAAAGAAAATAAACGAAAAACACAGTTTAAATTTCACTTCAATATTCTCTCAAAACAGTAGAGGAAAAAATTCACCAAATACTAACGAAGTAACTCGTTTAGCTGGAGAAAAATACAACTCCTATTGGGGTTGGCAAGATGGTAAAAAAAGAAACTCTAGAGATAAAGATGTTGAAGAGCCAATCTTAATGTTGACTCACTACTGGAAAATGTCTGATAAAACAAACTTGACAACTAGCATTATGCACCAATTTGGTAAAATTGGAAACAGTCGTTTAGATTACCAAGGTGCTGATAATCCAGACCCAACGTATTACAGAAACCTTCCAAGTTATTATACTTCTGCATACGACCCAGATGATTACACTAATTTTCTTGGGGATGATCCTGCTTATGTTGCTAATGGTATTGCTGCTGGGACTAATTTTTTGGCAAACAAACAAATCAATTGGAATCAATTATACCAAGCCAATCAAACATCAGATGGTCACAGTGCTTACATTTTATATGAAGACAGAACAGATGATAAAGTTTGGACAGCAAACTCAGTAATAAGTTCTCAATTGGCAGACAACATTAATATGAATGGTGGTGTGTCTTTTAGAAAATTGATTTCGCATAACTTCCAAAATCTTTTAGATTTATTAGGTGGTCAATATTACCAAGATTATGACAACTTCCAAGTGGGTTCAGAACAAGAAGCTGATTTGAATCATCCAGGAAGAAATGTAGGTGTTGGTGATACTTTTGGTTACAACTATAACTTATTGGCAAATACACTTGATGCCTTTACACAGTTTAAATTTACTTACAAAAAAATTGATTTCTATTTGGGTGAATCTTACACAAGAACACAATACCAAAGAGAAGGATTGTACAAAAACGGTTTGTATCCAACCAATTCATTCGGGAATAGTCGTAAATACATTTATGAGAATTTTGGTTTCAAAGGAGGCTTAACATACAAAATCACCGGAAAACAATTCCTTACTGTTAATGCGGCTTACATGACAAAAGCACCAGCGTTGAGAAATATATTCCCTAATGCACGTCTTAATGACAATGTACCTGCAAATCTTCAATCAGAAAATATAACAAGTGGCGATTTTAGTTATATTATTAAAGCACCTAAATTTAAATCAAGATTAACGGCTTATTATACTAATATCAAACACGCAACTGAAACCTCTTTCTTCTTCGGGGAAGGAATTTTTGCTGATGATGGTGGAGATGGTGGAGATGCATTTGTTGCTGAAACAGTTACCAATATTGAAAAACAAAATATTGGTTTGGAGTTAGGAATGGAGTATCAAATTACTTCAACTATTAAGGTATCACTTTCTGGTGCTTATGGTGAAAACACCTACCAAAACAATCCAAACGTTTCTTTGAATAACGATAATAACGCTAGTCCAACCAATACAAATCCAATAACTGACTTTGGAACTGCAAAATTAAAAGGATACAGACTTTCTGGTGGACCTCAAACAGCAGCTTCCTTTGGGGTAGAATACAGAGATCCAAAATTCTGGTGGATTGGTGCTAACGTAAATTATCTTGCTGATAACTATTTAGATATATCTTCATTATTAAGAACCGATAACTTCTTCAGAAATCCACAAGATTTAGAAGGTTTAAGTTTCCCAGAAGCTACTCAAGAAAGAGCTAAAGAATTGTTGAAACAAGAAAAGTTTAATGAGTTCACCTTGATAAATTTAACTGGAGGTAAGTCTTGGAAAGTTAAAAACACTACCTTTGGTTTGTTTGCCACAATCAATAACGTGTTTAACGCAAGCTACAAAACTGGTGGATTTGAACAAACAAGAAACGCCAATTTTAGAGAAGTAAATCAAGATGTTTCAAGTGGAACGCCTGCATTTGCTCCAAAGTATTTCTACGGATACGGAAGAACTTATTTTTTAAATTTATATATTAATTTTTAAATATTAAAGCTATGAAAACCTATAAAAAATTATTGCTAGGATTCGCTTTTATAATGCCTTTCGTTGGATGTTCTCCAGAGAATGACATTAAAATTGCAGAATCAACAGATTACAAATTTTACGAAGAGTTCTTGAGTTTTTCTCAAGAAACTGAAGGAGAGGACATTGCTATTGAAGGATGGACAAACTATGCTCAAGCAGGAACGGTTAAATGGGAAAACGGGTATTACAGCGGAACAAAGTATGCTGAATTCACTTCGTACCAATCGGGACAAGCGTCAAACATTGCTTGGTTAATTTCCCCTGCTATTAGCATGGATGCTATTAAAAAAGAAATGTTGGCTTTTGATGTAGCGCAAGCTTATGTTTCTTCAGCATCAAACTCAATTGAATTGTTAATATCAAAAGATTATGACGGAACTAATGTGCAAACTGCTACATGGAAAACTGTAACGTTCACTACACCTCCATTGAATTATGATACTAACTTCGATTTCTTTAGTTCTGGTATTATTGATTTAGCGCCATATATAGACACAGACACGGAAGATGGTCTTCCTTACACAGGAAATATTTATCTAGCATTCAGATGTAAAGGTTCGGGAACTAATACTTCTCTTGATGGAACGTATGAACTAGATAACATTAGAATTTTCAACCAAAAATAAATTGTAAAAAATGAAAAATTTAATTCTAAAATCCGTTTTACTATTATCATTAACCACTGGTATGTTAACTAGTTGTGTCAATGATGATAAATACGGTACTCCAGAAAATACTCTAACAACATACGAGTTAGTCCCTACGACAACCGTTGCTGCAGTTTTGGGAGCTACCAATGCAATTCCTACAGAAATTACTACTGAAGACATTATTGAAGCTTATGTAACATCAAGTGATGAAAAAGGAACTTTCTACAAGTCGATTTCATTCCAAACAATTCCAACAGATGGTTCTAATCCAATTGGTTTCAGTGTGCCTATCAATGCTACAACATTATATGGAAAAGGATTTACGCCTGGAAGAAAAGTGTATATCAAACTTCATGGATTGTACAGTGCTATAGTTTATGGTTCTATGCAAATAGGTTCTTTGTATCAACCGAGTCCTGCAGACCCTATTGAAGTTGGAAGACTTTCAGAATTTGATTGGAAATCTCATTTATTCCCATCGTCTACAATCGTTCCTGAATCTGAGTTTGTTAGAACTATGACTTTGAATGCTGCTTATACTGATGCTGTTCAGAATACTTTAATTGAATTGGATGTTGTTCAATTCTCTAATGCATCTATCAACAGAACGTATTATGATATTGATTCAGGTGGTGGTGCTACAAACCATACTTTAATTTCTCCTGCAGGTGGTACTGAAAGAATTATCCGTTTCAGTAGCTTTTGTCCTTTTACAGGGAAACGAGTTCCATCGGGAAGTGGAAAAATTAGAGGTGTTTTAACAAAATACAGTACTGATTTTCAATTTATCGTTCGTTACGAAAGTGATATCAAACTAGATTTAGACCGTTTTGATACATCGCCACCAGTTGTTGGTACAGCATTAACCTATACAGGTGCTTTAACTGAGAATTTCACTTCTTATGCTACCAATCTTTCTGTTTTTCCAAAATACATCAACGATCCAGTTATTGGTTCAAGATATTGGCAAGTAAAAACATTTGGCGGAAACAAATACATGCAAATGTCATCTTTTGGAGGAACTCCAGAAGCTAATAGAACTTGTTTTATTGTTCCTGTTGATTTTACAGCTGCCAATAACTTTTCATTCAAAACTTTATCTGGCTTTGATAATGGATCATGCTTAAAAGTATACTACTCTACTGATTATACACCTGGAAGTGATTTAACTGCAGCAACATTAGTAGATATTACATCTAGCTTTAACATTCCAAACGGACCAGCATCTGCATATGCTTCATCATTTACAAGCAGTGGTGTTTATGCTATTCCACCAACATTACTTGGAAATGGTTATTTCATCTTTGAATATATTGGTAATGGTAACGGAGGAGTTACAACTACAATGGAAGTAGATGATTTCTTAATCAACTAATAGTATTTCATAATAATAAAAAGCGTCCCGATAAATCGGGACGCTTTTTTTATACGTTTTATTTAACGTGGATTCCTTGTTTTAATCCAGGAATGATAGTAAAGCTGTCTATTGCAAGTTTAAGCTTTAAAACAGCTTAAAAAGTTATTAAACACAACTTCGTTTTAAAATAGCAGCAACAAAATTACAATAGCAATATTTCAGTACAATTTATTGCTTCTAATTCGGCATATATAGTAATAACAACACAAACCTAGCCAAAAACAAATTTAGCCTTTTAAATAGCTTGAAATCTATGTTAAACCAATTGCTTTATGTTTAAGATACTGATGAATTTTTTAGGTTTAATGTTGAACGTTTTATACTAACTTCATAAAACAAGAAAACCCTTTGCTTTCGCAAAGGGTTTTCTATTTATAACTTCCTAATTTACTATTTCACAATTAAGAATTCTGCACGTCTGTTTTGAGCGTGTTGCTCTTCAGTACAGTCTTTACCGCAATCCACTTTTGGTTCCAACTCTCCCATTCCTTTACCAGAAATTCTGCCAGCATCTATTCCTTTTGAAACAATGTATTGAACAGTAGATTTTGCTCTTCTATCCGATAATGCTAAATTGTATTTATCGCTTCCTCTATTATCTGTGTGAGATTTAGCAAGAATAACAATTTTGTCATTGTTTTTCATAACCTGAACCAATTTGTCTAACTCAAAGGCGCCATCTTGTGTGATATTGCTTTTGTTGAATTCAAAAAAGATTGGTTTTAAAACAATTTCTGTTTCTGTTACAATTACATCAATTGGTTGTAATGCAGCACTAACTTTAGCTTCTGGTCCTTTGCTTTTTGCAACAGCGAATGTATTTCCTTCATAACCATCTTTTGAAGCTTGAATTACGTAAGCTTTATCACATTCTACACGATATTTCACTTCCCCTTTGTCATTTGACATTTCAGTAGCGATAGTGTTTCTTTTTTCGTCAACGATAGCAACTTTTGCATTAGCCAAGATAGCACCTGTTTTAGCATCAGTAACTATTGTAGTTACATCTACACCACAAATTGGAGAAACAGCAAAGATATCGTCATTCCCATTTCTATTACTTGATAAAAAACCAGCGCCTTTTACGCTATTGAAAGTAAATGCGAAATCATCTTTTTCAGTATTAACCGGTTTACCTAAATTTGTTGCCTCAGCACCTGAATTTAAATCGACTTGGAAAATATCCAAACCTCCTAAACCTGGTTTCCCATTTGAAGCAAAGAATAGTGTTTTGTTATCATCCGCTATGAAAGGAAAGTTTTCGTTTCCTTCTGTATTTACTTTGTTCCCCAAATTTTGAGGCTCTCCATAAGTTCCGTCTTCGTTTACAGCCACTTTCCAAATATCAGCACCTCCAAGGCTTCCTGGTCTGTTTGAAGCAAAATATAATGTTTTACCGTCTCTACTTATTGAAGCGTTACTTGTTGAGTATGTTTTATCATTAAATGGAAGTGGTGTTATACTACCCCATTTGTCACCGTTTTTAGTGGCTTTATATAAATATACTTGACTGAATTTAGCATTAGCTTTTTTGTCTTTTTCTGATACTTTTTCATTATAACTTTCACTAGTATAGTAGATAGTGTTTCCGTCTCCAGTAATACTCGCTGGGCCATCATGCCATCTTGTGTTAATTTCAGTTACGGTAGTAGCGTTTGTGATTGTTCCATCAGCATTATAATCTGCTCTATAAATGTCTAAGAAAGGCTCATCTGTCCAACCGTAGTTTTTTCTGGCACCATTTCTTGCACTGGCAAAATACACGCTATTGTCATATAAAACTGCACCGAAATCTGATTTGTCACTGCTAATATCTGATGAATTAACATTGTAAAATTTTGATTTATCCAATAATTTAGGAACATAGTTCGGATTTTCTTTAAATGCTTTAGCGCGTTGGTCATTAGGAGCTGCTGCTGCAAATTTTTGCATTTGTTTGTTCGCTTCTTCATATTTTCCGTTAGCCTTCAACATTTGAGCATAACGATAATACGTTTCTGAATCTTGTTGTGTTTCGGTTGCTTTTGCATACCATTTCGCTGCTTCTTCTGTATTAAACATATTGAAATAAGTATCAGCTAATTGTTTGTACACATAAGGATCTTGTTTACCGTTTTCAACAAGTTTAAGATAGGCTTTAGCGGCATCGACATATTCATATCGGGCGTATAATTTATCTGCTGCTTTTGTGTCTTTATTTTGGGCTGTAATTGTTAAGGTACTAACCACTAAACTTAATGCTATATATAATTTTTTCATTTTTACTTTTAGTTTATAGATTAGAAATATCTTGGTGAACGTGATACTTTTTTCGGGAAATTCAAATCAAATAATAAAATGAACTCATGAGAAGCTGGTGTCACAACTTTTAAATCTGAAATAACATGGTCATACGCATATCCAATTCTTAAGTTTGGAGTAATTGCAAAATTAACCATTCCTCCAAATGAATCTTCTAATCTATAGGTGGCTCCTAATTCTAACTTATCGTAAATCATAAAGTTGGTTGAAACATCAAATGATGTTGGCGCATTGAATGCCGATTTAACCATAGCAAATGGCTTGAATTTTAAATTTGGATTTAAATCAAAAACATAACCTCCTGTGAAGAAGTAGTGCATTACTTCTGTTCCATATTGAGCACCATTAAAATCTAAATATTTTGATTTTAACATGTTTGGCACCGAAAACGCTAAATAATATTTATTTGTATAATAAAAAACTCCTGAACCAACATTTAAAAATGTTTTATTAGGATTGGCTCCCCATGCTTCATCTCCTGGATCTGGTAATGTTGGGATGATATTGGTGAAATCAACTTTATGCATTGTAGCGCCTCCTTTTAATCCAAAAGCCAATCGGTGTTCTCCTCCTAAATTTAGAGTATAAGAGAAGTCAGCGTAGATGTTGGTTTCGTCGACTGGTCCAATTTTATCTGAAATAACAGATAATCCCAAACCAACATTTCTTCCAACAGGACTGTGAATAAAAAAGGTTCCTGTTGTTGGAGCGTCTTCAATTCCTACCCATTGTTTTCTGTACAACAATCCACCTGATACACTTTCTTTAGAACCAGCATACGCGGGATTTATAACACTCATATTATACATATACTGGGTATAATTGGGATCTTGCTGTGCTTGTACCGCCGTTATTCCGGATAGGGCTAATATAGCAATGAAATATAATTTCTTCATTTTGTTTTGTTTTGTTATTTTTATAATTACTACTAAAGTTCCTTATTCAGATAAATCCAACCTGTTTTGGTTTCACCACTATCACGTTCAATAACATAATAATAAGTTCCGTCAGGTAATTCGTCACCATTGTCTGATTGACCGCACCACTGATTGGTATATCCTCCTCGGCTATATACTTTCATTCCGTATCTGTTAAAAATACTTAATTTTTTAACATTAAAGCCTTGAAGATCCAAACAGTCATTTAATCCATCAGGAGTGCTATTTACAGAAATTCCTTTTTGAATAACACAAGTAATATCATCTGCATTAAACATAGCAGAACCCGAACAACCATCTGAAACAACTGTAACAGTATATTCTCCTTGCTCAGACACAATGATACTTTGAGTATTTCCTCCTACTGGAATTCCTGAGCTATCCTCCCAAGAATAAGTAACAGCAGTTGGATCAAAAGAACTATCTATTGGATTAGCCGTTAATGTATAATTGACACCTACGCAATCTCCTGTAACACTTACTTCAACTGGATTTGAAATAACGATTACCGCTGTTCCTGAATTTCCTGATTGACATAAAGCTGTTGTTGTACTTTGATCAACAGTATAAGTAACAGTATAAGTTCCAGGTGTACTTGTTAAATCAATTTCCCCTGTATCGATATCAATAATTAATCCTGTTGTAGAAGAATAGTGTCCTCCAGCGGTGCCTGGTGCTGGAGTTGGCAATGGGTTTATACCACCTGCACAAAATGGAGTATTGTAGCCAAATATTACATTTGCTGGCGCGGCTCCAATAATTTCAATAGGAACTGCTAACGATGTAGTAGTCGATTGACAAGTAGTTGTATTTTGACCTATTGAATAAGTAACCGTATAAGAACCTGGTTGCGAATTCTGAACATCAATAATACCTGTTGAGGCACTAATCAACAATTGAGTTGGAGCACTTGAAATAAATGTTCCGCCTGAGACAAAACCTGCATCCAAACTTGGAGGCAAAGTGTTTTGAGCAATTTGACAAACTGGAGTTGTATAACTGAATAATACATTAGCAGGAGTAGTCGCATTAATTACAATAGGAATAGCTAACGATGTTGTAGTCGCTTGACAAGTCGTTGTATTTGGACCTACAGAATATGTAACCGTGTAAGAACCTGGTTGCGAATTCTGAACATCAATATCACCTGTAGCATTAACTAATAAATTAGTTGGATCACTTGAGGTAAACGTTCCGCCTGATACAAAACCTGCATCCAAGTTTGGTGACAAAGTGTTTTGAGCAATTTGACAAACTGGAGTTGTGTAACTGAATAACACATTAGCGGGAGTAGCTGCGATTATTTCAATATTCACTGGTGTTGAATCGGCTGCTGCTTGACATGTAGTTGCGTTAGCATCTACATGATAAATAACCGTATGTGTACCCGCTGTTGAATTAACTAAATCAATTTCTCCTGTAGCCGTATTTGCAAATACCAATCCTGTTGTTGTAGATGATTCCGAGAAAGTTCCTCCTGTTGAAAATCCTGTAATAGAAGTATCAGCGACTGGATTAACACCCGCAATTTGACATACTGATGTTGGATATGTAAATTCTGTAATTGGTGCCACAGCATCTAATATATCAACCGTTATAGTTATCGGTGCCGATGTACAATTGGTTGTCAAATCTTTAACAACTAAAACGTGAGGACCTCCTGCTAAACCGCTGAAAAGAGGGCCGTTTTGGAAAGCACCATTATCAAGACTATATTGATAGTTTGAAACCGACAATAGGTAATTACCAACGCCACCATAAACTTCTGGAAATGCAGTAGACCAATCTGCTGGATTCCAAGTTGCGCTTGGAAGGGTTGCGTCAGGATTTCTTCTGTATACATAACCACCACCGTTTGGTGTATATACAGAACCATCTGTTGCGCCCCAATTATCAATTACAACTCCAGCACTTGTAGTTAATTTAATATTATCATTATCATTAACTCCATTACAATTAGCAAAAACTAAATTTGGAACAATACTTCCTTGATTAGTGGCCGAACCAATAGCAATTACTTTAAGGGTATTATTCGGCATAGTTCCAGACAATAACAAATTAGAAGTTGGTTGTAGTGTTGGTGAACCATTATAATAAACTCTCAATCTATAATTCGCCAAGTTAACCGTAGCTCCAGTTCCATTATACAATTCTACATAAGATAATGAACCAACGCCGGCATCTGTAACTTCGGATATAAAGATATTTCCTGGAGTTGACCCCGTTACAGAATTTGGTGTAAGAACCGTAATAGTACCCGTTGGTGGAGTACAAGATGTTGATGTTACTGAATAAGTTGGTACTGGAACAGTATTAACATTTACAGTAAACGATTTTTCACTATAACATCCATTCGCATTAATGGCATAGATATAAACTGTTTGCGTTGAAGTAAGTGGAATAGAAATATCCAAAGGTGTGGTTGCTCCGCCTAATTGCGATTGAGAAAAATATTCCCCAACGGTTAAAGCAGGAAGTGTATAACTATCACATGCAAAAACTGCTGCTGGTTGAACAATATTCGGTATATCTAATATTTCTACTGTTGCTTGTGGATTAGCAGCGGTGCACGCTGTTGAACCTGGCATATTGTAGGTAATTGTGTAGATACCCGGCGCACTTAAGCTAGGGTTAATAGCACCGGTATTCGTATCAATATTCAATCCTCCATTTGGAGATACTGCGTAAGTTCCTCCAGTTACTCCTGTTTGTGTAACAGGGACTGGAGTTATACTGCTTTTACAGTACGACGCTGGTAAAGGATAGCTTATAGCTGCTACTACTGGCGCAACAAGACTAACAGTATATGATCTTAGTTTTTCTTCATTACATGCTCCTGTAGGAGCAACAGTATTGAGGATTACATAATTTCCAGGTAAACTATTTGCTAAATCTATTTCCCCTGTTGCTGTGTTCGCAAACACTAAACCTGATGGCGAAGCTGGCGATACCGAAAAAATACCCGCTTGCGAACCTGCCAGTATTTGTGCTGAAGGATTTGATGCACCTGGAGACAAACAAAAAGTAGAAGGTTGGTATATAAAGTAAGCATCAGCACAACATAAAGGAACACCTGCTCCTGGGGCACCCGCGTTAGTTTGATTGAAGGTAATATACCCAGGTTGGTTGGAATAATTTGTAATCAATACTATATAATATTGTCCTACTACAGCATTGGCAATATTTAAGGTTTCTGTTGGATTGGCAGAAAAGCTACATCCTGTTTGTTGCGTAACTGCAACTCCAATTCCTGGCGCTAATGTTGGAGGATTACCAATAGCTGCACATGCGGCACCTTGACCCGTAAAAGGACCCCATGCAGCATAATCTACATCACGGTCTGGAGTCCCTCCAGGTGTGGAGGATTGCGATAACAAAAAGTTTATAGCACCTGAAGTTTGAATTTGAATCGTATAAAAGTTTGGATTTGGTGAAGTCCCTAAACATCCTATTGTTCCTAATCCTGGCACTACGCCAACAGTACTTGGAACAGGACTCGCAAGACCACAAGCTGTTTGACCTGAAAGACAAGAAGATGGTGTAGCGATACACACATCAAAAGTGGTTGTTTGAGCCGTATTTCCATTCGAATAAACTCTAATGTAATAGGTTTGTCCTACAGTTAAACTATTTACAATTGCTGTTAAGACATTTGCAGGGCTACAAAATATTTGTGTTAACGAACCGCAGGCTCCTGAATATACACCAAAATTTAAATTGGTAGTTGATCCTACTACGTTTGATAGTGTAACACTCACATAAGGGTTAGTAGCTACAAATTGAAACCAAACATCATCGTCAGCTGTTCCTACGCAAGGCGCGGTAGTGCCTGGAGTTGAAGCTGTGGCTCCGGTTATAGTTCCTGGTGTAACTTGTTGACAAGCTGAAGTTGAATTTACTGGTGTAAATATTGCTCCTGTACAGTCATCATTAATTATTAAAGTAGTAAAACTAGCTGCTACCGACCATAAACTTGTTCCGGTAGTTGGGCATATTGATCTTACATAAAATGTGTAATGCGTTGCAGGTGTTAAACCTGTGAATAGTGCTGGATTAATTGAAACTATAGTTCCTGTTGCTGTTGGAAGAGGAACTGGATCGCCAAATGGCACTACAATTACTTCCCATTGTGTTACTGCTGGAGTTGGTTCAGTCCAACCTAATAATGCAGACGTAGAAGTAATACTCGTTGCTGTTAATGTTGTTGGTCTAGGGCAATTCGGTGCAGGAGCACAAGTTACATTTGCGACCCATCCCGTTCCCGTTACACTACCGTCAGATGTAAAGACGAAAGTTAAACAACCATTGGTGGCGCTAGAAGTAAATGATGGCGGAATACCCGTTCCTTGAAATGTTCCTAACAATGGAGCGGCATTACTATTCCCATCAAAAATACTTAAATGATCACAACAGTTTTCTGTTCCAAACGAAGTAAAGGTAACCGTTACAATATCCCCTGGATTTGTTGCGCAAATTGTCGTTGTTATGTTTTCATTATTTTGATATGCTCCTGCCGCTCCACCTGAATCTACAAAAGTACCTCCACAAACTGGTGGTGCATTTTGTGTAGTTACTGATATAGGTGTAGACCACAAACTCACTCCGTTTGAAGAAGAACTACAATCTCCTCTAACATATAAGTTATAACAAGTTGATGGCGTTAATCCAGTAATTAAATATGGATTTGTAGTTACTGCCGTCCATCCTGTTGTAGTATCTGTTGGTGCTGGCGAAGTACAAGGTAAAGCCAAAACTTGCCAAGATGTAGCTGGACCATTATTTGTCCATCCTAAAGAAACAGAAGTAGATAACAATCCCGTTGTAGTAAGGACAGTTGGTTTTGGACAAACTGGTGCTGGTGCACATGTAATATTAGCAATCCAACCTGCAGCTGTTACACTTCCGTCTGAAGTAAAGACAAAAGTCAAAGCTCCACTAGCTGAACTTGCCGTAAATGATGGCGGAAGACCAGTTCCCTGAAATGTTCCTAACAAAGGTGATGCTGCAGTAGGACCATCAAATATACTCAAATGATCACAACAGTTTTCTGTGTTAAAAGCTGTAAACGTAACCGTTACTTGATCACCTGGAGTTACAGGATTTATTACAGTAGTTTGGTTTTCATTATTTTGATATACCCCCGTTGTTCCTCCTGAATCAACAAAATTCCCACCACAAACTGGCGGAGCAACCGTTGTATTTAATATAATCGGACCTCCCCAATCACTATTTTCTGTAGTACAAACTCCTCTTACATAAATATTGTAGCATGATGCTGAAATCAAACCTGTTAAATTAAAAGGATTTGTCGGAGCGTCAACCCAACCTGTTGATGCAGCAGTTGGCGCTGGTGAACCACATGGCAAAGCAAGAACTTGCCAAGCTGTTGCAGAACCCACATTTGTCCAACCAATAGTTGCCGTTGTAGGTGTAATATTTGCAGTTGTTAAAAGTACTGGTTTAGGACATGCTGGCGCTGGTGCACAAGTAACATTTGATTGCCACCCCGCAGCAGTTGTAGTTGCATTTGATGTAAATACAAATGTTAAACTACCATCGGCAGCTGAAGATGTAATTGGACCTGGTATAGTAGTTCCTGATAAACTTGCAATAAGTGGAAAAGTAGCATTAGGCCCATTGTAAACATTTAAAATATCAAAACCTGCTTGCGTGTTAAAAGCTGTAAAAGTAACCGTTACAACATCCCCAACGTTAACTGGGTTTATCGTAGTAGTTAGATTTGCATTGTTGGCATAATTACCACCTATACCTCCTGAGTCAATATAATTTCCGCCACAAATAGGCGGAGCAACAGCAGTTGTAAAGTTGTTCGACACTGCCGACCAGGCACTAGTATATCCTGTAGAACATAAGGATCTTACATAATATTTATAAGTTGTATTTGGTGATAATCCAGTAACTGGATAAGGAAGTGGTCCGCTATAAACAACACCAACTCCAGTTGGCGTATTTGCTACTGGTACTACTTCAATTTCCCATGAAGTGGCACCACTTGGATTAGCCCAGTTTAAATTGGCACCATTGAAAGTAATTCCCGTTGCTGTTAATGTCGTAGGAACTAAACACCTAACATTTACACTAACATCATCCACCAACCATCTGTCGCCACCTAGAGCAGCTGTTGGCTGAGTAAAAACTTGCACAAATGCAATATATCTGTTCTGTCCTGCATAAGCTGATAAATCAACTATTTTTTCCTCACAAACATTATAAACAGCAGTCAAAGTAGTTTCATCCCATTGCTGAATAACCGTATAATCGGCTGGATTTGTTTGAGAACCTCCTACTGAACAAATTCTAATTTGGAAAAGTGTTCCCTGATTATTGTTTGTAAATGTTCTTGTTTTAAAATGTAGTTCTCCATTGGTAGGGATTGGTACTAGTGGCGTTGCCAAATAGTCTTCTGAAGTATTTCCTTGCCCAATAAACTCCCTATTCATATAGGCAATTTGATTTCCAGCACATACATTTGTTGTGTTTATACCCCAACGTTGCACTGTACCGACTCCATTGTCAAAAACAGCCCAGTTTAGTCCTCCTAAAGTCCAATTGGTTGATGGTAAAACGTCTGGTCCAGTTGTTGTTTCAAATCCTTCTAATGCAAGCTGTGAATAGCCTGAAACATAGAACAATGACATTAACAACACTAATGTAATTTTCTTCATTTAAAATATAGTTTTAGTTTTTTGTGATTTTTGAATTCCAAATTTAGCAAAATTTATGAAAAAATTAAGTTTTTTTTGCTTTTTAATCCAATCTTATGAAATTTAACACATTAAACGAATGAAATTTAATTTATTTCAACGGATAAAAACCTTTAGATTTGCAGTAGAAATTATGATATGTTAGAAAAAGAAACTATTACATTTGAAAAGACAATAATTGTTGGAATTATTACTCAAAATCAAAGCGAAGATAAACTTACGGAATATCTCGATGAATTAGAGTTTCTAACATTTACTGCTGGTGGAGAAGTCATAAAACGCTTCTTTCAAAAGATGGAACGCCCTAATCCGAAAACATTTTTAGGAACAGGAAAAATGGAAGAGATTCATCTTTATGTCAAAGAAAATGACATTTCTACCGTAATCTTCGATGATGAATTATCGCCATCTCAACAAAAAAATATAACTAAAATATTAAACTGTAAAGTTTTAGACAGAACCAACCTTATACTAGATATTTTTGCGCAAAGAGCCGAAACATCCTACGCTAGAACTCAAGTTGAACTAGCACAATGTCAATATTTACTACCTCGCCTTTCGGGAATGTGGACGCATTTGGAACGCCAAAAAGGAGGAATCGGAATGCGCGGTCCTGGAGAAACTGAAATAGAAACAGACAGACGAATTGTCCGCGACAGAATTGCTTTGTTAAAAGACAAAATAAAAATTATCGACAAGCAAATGTCGGTGCAACGAGGCAATCGTAGTGCTATGGTTCGAGTGGCTTTAGTTGGTTATACCAATGTTGGAAAGTCTACTTTAATGAATGTAATTAGCAAAAGCGAAGTTTTTGTAGAAAACAAATTATTTGCTACACTCGACACCACGGTTAGAAAAGTAGTGATAAAAAACCTTCCTTTTCTGTTATCGGACACTGTTGGTTTTATTCGAAAATTACCAACGCAACTCGTGGATTCCTTCAAAAGTACCTTGGACGAAGTTCGGGAAGCCGATTTATTATTACACGTTGTAGACATTTCACATGCCGATTTTGAAGACCACATTGCATCCGTTAACCAAACTTTAATGGACATCAAAAGCAATAACAAACCCACAATTATGGTTTTCAACAAAATTGATGCTTTCAAACATTTAACGATTGAAGAAGACGATTTAATTACCGAAAAAACAAAAAAACATTACACCCTTGACGAATGGAAACAAACGTGGATGAGTGATGTTGGGGAACAAAATGCGCTTTTTATTTCGGCAACCAATAAAGAAAATTTCGAGGAATTTAGAGAGCGAATCTATGAAGCGGTTAGACAAATTCACATAACTCGTTTTCCGTATAACAAATTTTTATATCCTGATTACAAAGATGTAATTGAAGATGAAGAATAAAAAAAAGCCTTGAAATTTCAAGGCTTTTTTTATTTAGAATTTTTTTAGAACGTATAATTAACTCCCAATCCAAATACTTCTCTAATCTGCACTTCCGATTTAACCGGATTCGCATTATCATCATATATTGCTTGGAAAGCCACATTCGCTGAAATGTATTTATTCACTTTCATCACCAAATTCATTTGGTAATCCACATCAACATTTTCTCCTTTGTCTAAATAGTTGGAATAAAGATTTAAAATATTTTCCATAGAAACATTTTCCATCAAATTCAATTTATAATAGGCGTTTACAGCTGCTCCAAATTCAAATCGAGAGTTGTCTCCTTGCTTAACGCCAAATGACGGTCCGAATTCAGTAAACTGTTTATCCACCAATATTACTCTTGAAGTAGCTGGCGCAATATTTACTTTCAAATTATCGCTTTTTTTCCATAATAATCCAGGACCTGCTTGCAAATAGGCTGGTGAAAGAAAGTGAGAGATTTTTGTATTAGTTGCCAAATCAAAACCCGAATCCATCTGGGTTTTAAAATTCAAAAAGCCTGAGAAATACCAATTTCCTTGACCAATTTTTCTACCATAAAGAGAAGAAAACTCTATTCTATCATCTGTTTTTGTAGTTTCTTTATCTTTTTGTTTGGTTAATCCGTAGGTTACAATAATCTTGTTATCCCAAACTATGTTTTTATTACTGTAATTAAAATCATAATTCAATCCTAAATTTCCAGCAATACTAGACGTTCCACCACCTAACCATGCATTATTAAAGGAGGATTGATTAAAAAGGAAAACAATATTTCCGCTGCGTTTCCAACCAAATTTGGTAGTATCAATAGCTTTTCCAGACAATTTAACCACTTTGTCTAATCCTTCTTTTTCGTTTGTTTGAGCAATAACTGTATTAAATGCTATTAATAACAGCAGTCCAAGTAAAATCTTTTTCATGTTTTTTTGTTAAAAATTCAGGCGCAAAGATAAGTAGATTTGGACTTTAACAAAAACTTTTAAGTCGTTTTAGAAGATTTATATAACGGAACAGCAGAACATGCTTCACCATACATAATGCTTTTTGCAAAGGGTTGCAATTTCTGAGTGGCAAAAATATAGGCGCTTTCGGGAACGGGTTTTTTAGAACAGCCTTTTATTATTACTGGTTTCCCTTGGTATTTTGAGTAATCAAGCGTTGGCAGAATTTCTTGGTACAATGCCGATTCTAAATCTGTTAGATTGCCGCTTACCACTTTTTTAGCAAAAGGCGCCACATGAATCGTAACTAAAATAGAAGCCCAAGCCGGAATTATAGCATCCGTTGCACAATGTATCGCAACAAAATGATCTTGATATTGTTTCCAATCATGATTTTTCAATGCCTCGCGAAAGTCCTTTTCTTTTAAAAGAAATCCTTCGTAAAGCCATTGAGAAATATCAATTTGTGTCCGAATTCCAATCGGGTAATAATCTTCCAAATCGAAAACCTCGAGGACAGAATTGGCAACTCTATTTATTATTTCGTCTTGCATTTTAAAGCATTCCTAGTTCTAATTTGGCTTCTTCGCTCATCAAATCTTTGCTCCACGGCGGATCAAAAGTGATTTCCACTTCACAGGATTTGATAGTATCAATTTTGGCAACTTTCTCTTCTACTTCTTTCGGCAATGTTTCAGCCACTGGGCAATTTGGAGAAGTTAATGTCATTAAGATTTTCACTTCGTTATCTTCATTAATCATCACGTCGTATATCAATCCTAATTCGTAAATATCTACAGGGATTTCTGGGTCATAAATGCCTTTTAAAGTTTTTACAACGTTATCTCCTAAGTTTATTGTATCGTTAAATTCTTCCATGTCTTTTTAATTTTTTGCATTGAATGCCAATGCATACATTTTTATTTGTTTAATCATCGAAACCAAACCGTTGGCTCTTGTTGGTGAAAGGTGCTCCTTTAATCCAATTTCATCTATGAAATCGGTATTTGCGTCCAAAATATCCTTTGCTTTTTGATTGGAAAAGGTACGGATTAAAATTCCAATTATTCCTTTAGTCAAAATCGCATCACTATCGGCAGTGAATATTATTTTATCGTCTTTTTCCTCCGCATGAACCCAAACTTTAGACTGACATCCCTTGATAATATTATCTTCGGTTTTGTATTTTTCGTCTATTAAGGGTAATGATTTTCCAAGATCAATGATATATTCATAGCGTTGCATCCAATCATCAAACATCGAAAACTCATCAATAATCTCGTCTTGTATTTCTTTTATAGTCATTTCTTAAGGTTTTGCAATCGAAACAATTTTGTTTACAAATTTTTCAATTTCTACTGGCGGCGTTCCATGATCAAAAGCTTGTGTTTCATAGGTTTTCCCGTCATATATAATTCGTAAATTGGCAATTGCCGCGCCATCATAAAATCGTTTTTCTGTTGGTGCTTTGTATTCCGAAAGCTTTTTAAGATTGATTACTTTATATAAATCGGCTAATTCTTTCCAATCGCTTTTTGACAATTTATAATCTCTTGGCTTTCCATCTTGCTTATCAATAATTGACAAATCTTCATCATGAATAGTAATGTTCAAAAAATAACCACGCGATAAAGCCTGATATTCAATGGTGGTGTTTTTCATTTCGTCATTTAGTTCCTTATTGCAACTTTTTGACAAAAAAATCGATAAAAAAATCATGGCAATTACTTTCATTGTTTTTAGTTTTAGGACAACATAATTTGTGCTTTTTTCAAGGCTTCAACCATTAAATCAATTTCTTCTTTAGTGTTATAAAAAGCAAAACTTGCTCTTAATGTTCCTGGTATTTTAAAGAAATCCATAATCGGTTGCGCGCAATGATGACCGGTTCTTACGGCTATGCCCAGCTTGTCAATTATAGTGCCAATGTCATAGGGATGGATGCCTTCAATGTTAAACGAAATTACGGAAGTTTTTGCTTCTGCAGTTCCGAATATTTTCAATCCATCAATTTCTAATAATCTTTTAGTTCCGTAAGCTAACAACTCTTTTTCTTGCTGCTGTATATTTTCAAAACCAATTGAATTTAAATAATCAATGGCTGTTCCAAGCACAATACCTCCAGCAATATTGGGCGTTCCTGCTTCAAATTTATGCGGCAAATCGGCATAGGTGGTTTTAGCAAAAGTGACCTCTTTTATCATTTCTCCACCACCTTGATAGGGCGGTAGTTTATTCAACCAAACTTCTTTTCCATATAAAATTCCCGTTCCTGTTGGCCCGCAGATTTTATGTCCCGAAAAAACATAAAAATCACAATCCAATTCCTGAACATCAGGCTTTAAATGAGGAACAGCTTGCGCACCATCGATTAAAATTGCGGCTCCAAATTGATGTGCTTTTTGAATCATTTCCTTAATAGGATTAATGGTTCCCAAAGCATTTGAAATATGATTAACGGTAACTATTTTAGTGTTATTGGAAAGTAATTTGTCATATTCTGACATGATTAATTCTCCATTTTGATTCATGGGAATAACTTTCAAAGTAGCGCCAGTTCTTTCACAAAGCATTTGCCATGGCACAATATTACTGTGATGTTCCAATGCCGAAACCAAAACCTCATCTCCAGCTTTTAAAATCGAAGCAAAACCATTGGCAACCGCATTAATTCCATGTGTAGTTCCCGATGTGAAAATTACTTCGTGCGGAAATTTGGCATTAATATGATTTTGGATTTTCCCACGAGATACTTCGTAAGCATCCGTCGCCAATTGACTCAAAGTATGGACGCCTCGATGAATATTGGCGTTTATTTCCTGATAATATTTTGAAATCGCATCAATAACCACTTGCGGTTTTTGCGAAGTGGCTCCATTATCGAAATATACAAGCGGCTTACCATTCACTTTTTGAGAAAGTATCGGAAAATCGGCTCTTATTTTTTGTAGGTCTAACATCTTATTATTTAGAAAAATTCTAAATACAAAAGTAGAAAAATAGAAGTGTAAAATGCGCTGAATTCACGAATATTTATGATTTGTTTGCATTTGAATTTGAAACCACAAAAGAAACAGGATTTTATTTTATAAATTGCTTCAAATTTATTTCTCATGAAAAACTTCTTCAAAATTTTCGGCTTATTACTTCTAGTTGTGCTCCTTTATTTGCGAATTGCCATTTATCCTCAACTCGATTTAATCTCTGGCTTTTCATCCAAAAGTTTGGCATCCGGACATTTTTTAGACAACCGTTCACAAAAAATGATTGAGCAAGGAGACAATGATATCGATAAAATAGATTGGGCAACTAACGAAATCAATGATGCTGGGAAATTTGTAACGGCAACGGTTCATGGATTAAAAGAACGCAAAGCAATTTATCGAGAAGGTTTGGGCGCAACATTAATCAATGATGATTTTGATGTTTCTAAACCGTATGAAGTTCCAAAGAGAAAAAAACAGAACAACAATTTGCCTTTCCCATATGGAAATCTGGAACCAAAAGATACTGTTTTTTCAGATGTTGATTATGATAAATTACAAAAAGCTGTAGCCAATGCATTCGATAAAAAAGGAGAGAAAAAGAACAGAACTCGCTCAGTAGTTGTGCTGTATAAAGGAAAATTAATTGCCGAAAATTACTATGTTGGTTTCGCTAAAAATTCAAGAATTTTAGGCTGGTCAATGACAAAAAGCATCACTTCAACTTGTTTCGGGATTCTGCAAAAACAAGGCAAAATCGACATTATGAAACCCGCTCCAATTGATGAGTGGAAGAATGACGAGCGTTCCAAAATTACCATCAACGATTTACTTCACATGAATTCGGGATTGGAATGGGAAGAGGATTATAATAAGATTTCCGATGTAACCAAAATGCTTTTCCAAGCGGAAGACATGACCCAATCGCAAGCGGAAAAACCAGCGAAATACAAACCAAATTCGCATTGGTATTATTCCTCTGGAACGACTAATTTACTGTCGGGAATCTTGAGAAAACAATTCAAAACACATCAGGAATATTTAGATTTTTGGTATTCGGCTTTGCTTGATAAAATCGGAATGAACTCAGCTTTAATAGAAACCGATATGGCTGGGAATTTTGTTGGCTCGTCCTATGGTTGGGCAACCACAAGAGATTGGGCGAAGTTTGGGCAATTATATCTCAACAAAGGAAATTGGAATGGCGAACAGTTATTTAATGAAAGTTGGGCCAACTATGTAGCCACACCAACCAACACTTCTAACGGACAATATGGCGCGCAATTTTGGCTCAATGCTGGTGGGAATTTCCCAGATGTGCCAAGAGAAATGTATTATTGTAGCGGTTATCAAGGTCAAATGGTTGCCATTTTTCCAAGTTATGATTTAGTAATTGTGCGAATGGGGTTAAGTGAAGATTTTGATTTTAATGGGTTTTTGAGAGATGTGATTGGGAGTTTGAAGAAGTAGATTATGAAAAGAAAAAAAATAATTTCTGCGACATCAATAATCATTGGATTTTTTCTTGATGGTTTTGCTTTCACAACAACTTTAGGAAATCCAATAAGTACAATTTGTTTGTTACTAGGTTTAGCATTAATGCTTTTTGGATTTGTATTATTTATGATATCTTTTAGCGAAAAATAAAAAAGGTTGTCTTTCGACAACCTTCATTTTATAAATTAAATCCCAAATTCACACCCAGTTTATTAGCGATGATTTTGGTAATTCTTTTTTTCAATTCTGGGATTTTGATGCTTTCAATAACCGCATTTGAAAACGCATACATCAATAATGCTTTGGCCTCTTTTTTTGGAATTCCACGTTGTTGCATATAAAACATGGCACTTTCATCCAATTGCCCAATAGTACAACCATGCGAACATTTTACATCATCAGCAAAAATCTCTAATTGTGGTTTGGCATTGATAGTGGCTTTATCGCTCAACAAAATATTGTTACTTTTTTGGAAAGCATTGGTTTTTTGAGCTTCTTGTTCTACGAAAATTTTTCCGTTAAAAACACCTGTCGAACGATCGGCAAAAATGCCTTTATAATCCTGGTGGCTTTCGCAATTCGGTGTAGAATGTTGCACCAAAGTGTAATGATCCACGTGTTGCTTTTCGCCAATTATGGTAATTCCGTTAAGGTGACTTACTATTCTTTCGCCAAAATGATAAAAATTCAAGTTGTTTCTGGTCAAGTTTCCACCAAATGAAAAGGTGTTTACCGACACAATACTCTCTTGTTTTTGGGACACAAAAGTGTTGTCAATCAAATTCGCTTCAAGCGTATCGTTTTGAATTTTATAGTAATCGATTATAGCGCGTTTTTGCGCAAAAATCTCGGTAACCGAATTCGTCAAACCAGGATTTTCATTCAAACTTTGATGACGCTCAATGATTTGTACATGAGCATTTTCACCAACAATAACCAAATTCCTTGGTTGTATCATCAACGCTGCTTCGGAACCCGTTGAGAAATAAATAATTTCAATTGGTTTTTCAACTACTTTGCTTTTCGGAATGTTAATGTAAGCACCTTCGCTTGCAAAAGCCGTGTTCAACGTGGTTAAAGTTTCTTCTTTACTGGCTATTTTATTGAAATATTCGTCAATAACCATTTTATATTTGGGTTTGTTTAATGCCGATGACATCAAGCAAACATCCAATCCATCATGCGTTGTTGCTGATAGAAACGAAGAAAATATTCCGTCAACAAAAATCACTTTATGCGTGTCTATTTCGTGAAGGAAAAACTTTTTCACATCTTTAAATTCAACCGTATTTTCTTTTTTAGGGAAAACACTAAAATCATTTTTTAAGATTGAATTCAACGAAGTGTACTTCCAAGCTTCGTCTTTTTTGGTTGGGAAACCTTTGCTTTCAAAGTTCTTTATAGCCGAAGTTCGAACGTCATGTAGTTCCGAATGAACATCAATTTGTTCTTCGAAAGCCATGAAAGAGGATATGAGTTTATCTTTTAATTCCATTTTATTTTAAACTTCTGCCGTTTCCGCTTTAATCCAGTCGTATCCTTTTTCCTCAAGCTCGTATGCCAATTCTTTTCCGCCACTTTTTACAATTTTACCATCTAATAAAACGTGTACAAAATCGGGGATGATATAATCCAATAACCTTTGGTAATGCGTAATTACAATAACCGCGTTGTCTTTGCTTTTCAATTTATTAACGCCATTGGCAACAATTCGAAGCGCATCAATATCTAATCCTGAATCGGTTTCATCAAGAATAGCTAGTTTTGGTTCCAACATCGCCATTTGAAAAATCTCGTTACGTTTTTTCTCTCCGCCCGAAAATCCTTCGTTTAAAGAACGTGACAAAAACTTTCTATCGATTTCCAATAATTCTGACTTTTCACGAATAAATTTCAGCATTTCATTAGCTGGCATTTCTTCTTTTCCTTGTGCTTTTCTAGTTTCGTTGATAGCTGTTCTCATAAAGTTCGTTACCGAAACTCCTGGAATTTCAACTGGATATTGAAAAGAAAGGAAAACACCTTTGTGCGCTCTTTCTTCGGGTGCTAAATCGGCAAGATCTTCACCATCAAGAACAACCGTTCCGTCTGTTACTTCATAATTTTCGTTTCCAGCAATAACCGCCGAAAGCGTACTTTTACCAGAACCGTTTGGTCCCATAATAGCGTGAACTTCCCCAGCGTTTACTTGTATGTTTATCCCTTTTAGGATTTCTTTATCGCCTATTGATGCGTGTAAATTTTTTATTGATAACATAATTAATTTGGAAATTTGGAAATTTGGAAATTAGATAATTAAAAAAGATTGATTCATTTTCATATTCTCTTTTCTTCAAATTTTCACATTATTTTTGTTTTGATGTTATTATTATTTTATTGACTATTCTTGAAATATTATTTACTTGTTCTATTAATTCATCTACACTTGGATAGTTTTTCGAGAATTTACAAAGCTCTAACCAGTATATTGTTTCTTCAATTTCTTTTGCAGAAATTTTAAACTTATGAATAAAATCTGCTTTACTTTCTGCATTTTGAGCTTCTCTAATGTTGGCTCCAATTGATGTTCCTGACTTTAGAAGCTGATTCGCAATAACAAATTTCTTATCTTCTTGTAATCTTTCGCAGTATTTGATGATATCTATAGCGAACTGAAAAGTTAATTTGATAATTACGTTGTCTTTGGCTTCCATTTTCAAATTTTCAAATTACCTCATTTTCAAATTATCCAACGCTTCCTTCAAGAGAAATTTCCAATAATTTCTGTGCTTCCACAGCAAATTCCATCGGTAATTTATTTAAAACCTCTTTGCTAAATCCATTCACGATTAACGCAATGGCTTTTTCGGTTGGGATTCCTCTTTGGTTGCAATAGAAAACTTGGTCTTCCCCAATTTTACTGGTGGTTGCTTCATGCTCTATTTTGGCTGTTGGATTTTTACTTTCGATATACGGAAATGTATTCGCGCTGCAATTGTTTCCCATTAGCAACGAATCGCATTGTGAAAAGTTTCTAGCATTATCGGCACGTGGGCTAATTTGCACCAAACCACGATAACTGTTATGTGATTTTCCTGCCGAAATTCCTTTTGAAATAATAGTTGATTTCGTGTTTTTACCCAAATGAATCATTTTGGTTCCCGTATCTGCTTGTTGGAAATTATTGGTAACGGCTATCGAATAAAACTCACCAACTGAATTATCTCCTTTCAAAACACAAGAAGGATATTTCCAAGTTACTGCCGAACCTGTTTCTACTTGTGTCCAAGAAATTTTTGCGTTTTTCTCACACAAACCTCTTTTGGTTACAAAGTTAAAAACACCGCCTTTACCTTCTTTATTTCCAGGATACCAGTTTTGAACGGTTGAATATTTAATTTCTGCATCATCTAAAGCGATTAATTCCACAACGGCAGCGTGCAATTGGTTTTCATCACGACTTGGCGCCGTACAACCTTCCAAATAACTCACATAACTTCCTTCATCTGCGATAACAAGCGTTCTTTCAAACTGACCTGTTCCTGCTTGATTAATTCGGAAATAGGTTGATAATTCCATAGGGCAACGAACGCCTTTTGGGATATAACAAAAAGAACCGTCTGAGAAAACAGCCGAATTTAATGCTGCATAAAAGTTGTCTTTTTGTGGTACTACTGTTCCTAAATGTTTTTGTACTAATTCGGGATATTCACGAATGGCTTCCGAAATGGAACAGAAAATAATTCCTTTTTCGCCCAATGTTTTCTTGAAAGTTGTAGCCACCGAAACGCTGTCAACAACAATATCCATAGCAACACCTGCAAGCATTTTTTGCTCGTCGATTGAGATTCCTAATTTCTTGAAAGTTTCCAATAATTCAGGATCCACCTCATCCAAACTTTCATATTTTGCTTTGCTCAAAGGAGCCGAATAATAGGAAATGGCTTGAAAATCGGGCTTGTCATAATGAACGTTTGCCCATGCTGGTTCTGTCATTTGTTCCCAAGCTCTAAAAGCTTCTATGCGCCAATCGGTCATCCATTGCGGTTCTTCTTTTCGCAAAGAAATAGCACGAACAATGTCTTCATTTAAGCCAACAGGAAAAGTGTCCGAAGCAATATCGGTGTAAAATCCGTATTCGTATTCTTTATTTTCTAGTTCGATTTTTAAATCGTCCTCGGTATACTTTGACATTTATTTGTTTTTTAATTTAAAGCGAAAAAGATTCTCCGCAACCACAAGTTCTACTTGCATTTGGATTGTTAAATACAAATCCTTTTCCGTTCAATCCGCCTGAAAACTCCAATATGGTTCCCGCCAAATAAAGAAAGCTCTTTTTTTCAACGGCAATTTTCACATCGTTATCTTCAAAAACCTTATCGTTTTCACCTATCTGATTGTCAAACTTTAATTCATAAGACAATCCCGAGCAACCACCACTTTTTACGCCCACTCGAACGTAATCTTTGGCTGCATCAAAACCATCGTCTTTCATCATGTCAACGATTTTCTTTCTTGCTGTATCCGAAACTTTTATCATTGTTATTTTGATTTTGTCTAAATAAAGCACAAAGATATTACTTTTATACGTTTTTGCTATACTTCTTAACATTTTTATGTTTGATGATGACATAGAAAATGTTTATTCGTTTGACTAAAAGCAAATGTATTTCCTAACTTTGACATCTATTTTAAAAACCCATAAAAATGAAATTGTATCCTATAGAATCTGGTAATTTTAAGCTTGATGGTGGCGCTATGTTTGGCGTGGTTCCCAAAACCATTTGGAATAAAACCAATCCAGCCGATGAAAATAATTTAATTGATATTGCTGCGAGATGTCTTTTGATTCAAGACGAAAACCGCTTAATTTTGATTGATACCGGAATGGGAAACAAACAATCGGAAAAATTTTTTGGGTATTATTCGCTTTGGGGAACGCATTCCATGGATAAATCATTGGCAAAATATGGTTTTCATCGCGATGATATTACCGATGTTTTTATGACGCATTTGCATTTTGATCATTGTGGCGGAAGTGTACAATGGAACAAAGACAAAACGGGTTATGAAGTTGCCTTCAAAAATGCCAAATATTGGACCAATGAAAACCATTGGGAATGGGCAACCAAACCAAATCCTCGCGAAAAAGCCTCTTTTCTTTCGGAAAACATTTTACCCATACAGGAAAGCGGACATCTCAATTTTATCAAAAGACCAGAAGGTGATTTTCTTTCTATATCCGAGTTGAATTTTGGAATTTTCTTTGTGGATGGGCATACCGAAAAAATGATGTTGCCGCAAATTCAATATCAAAACAAGACTATCGTTTTTTGTGCTGATTTAATCCCAACAGCAGGACATTTGCCATTGCCATATGTTATGGGTTATGACACGCGACCTCTCTTAACCTTGCCCGAAAAAGCAAAATTTTTAACAACCGCAGCCGAAAATAATTATTATTTATTCCTAGAACACGATGCCCACAATGAAATTATAACCGTTGAACAAACCGAAAAAGGCATTCGTTTGAAGGAAGTTTTTCGCTGTGACGAAATCTTAAAATAGCGTTAATCTCAACAGTCGCTGTAACAAAACTATTTAATTTTACACCTATTCCATTATCCATAAATTTAAAAGAAATGAAATTTATAAAAATCTTACTGCTTTCATTGTTTTCGTTGACAATGTTTGCCCAAACTGCCAGCAATCCGTTAGCCAAAAAAGCACCTTTAACCGATCAGGAGCTTAAGCGTTGGAGTCATCTGGATTTAGAGAAAGATTCTATTCCCGGGATGAGTGTGGATAAAGCTTATACCGAACTTTTAAAAGGTAAAAAAGGAGTGAAAGTGATTGTTGGTGTTATCGATTCAGGTGTTGATATCAATCAGGAGGATTTAAAACCTTCTATTTGGACTAATAAAAAAGAAATTCCAAATAACGGAAAAGATGATGACAAGAATGGTTTTGTTGACGATGTACACGGTTGGAATTTTTTAGGCAATTCTAATAATGAAAACCTTGAATTGACTCGCCTTTTGAAAAAAGCAGACGATGGTTCGGATACGTATAAAAAAGCGTTGGCTGATTATAATGCAAAATTAGCGGAAGCTAACGATTTCAAAGAAAATGTAGATGTCCTACTTAATGCGGATAAAACCGTTCGTGATTTTCTAAAAAAAGACAATTATACTATATCCGAACTTAAAGACATGCCTTCTGTTAAATTTGAATTGTTTAGTGCTAAACGAATCATGTTGTCTTATTCAAGCCAAAAAGGAGATTCATTTCATGACGATTTAAAATCTTACCAGGACTATGTTTATGACAAATTAGATTATAATTTGAACAAAGATTTCAATCCAAGAAAATTAGTTGGTGATAACCCTGAGGATATTAACGATAAGAAATACGGAAATAATATTGTTTATTCTAAAGACAGAAAAGATTCGCTTCACGGAACCCACGTAGCTGGAATTATAGCTCAAGGGAGAAATAACGGACTTGGCGGAGATGGTGTTGCCGATAATGTAGAAATTATGCCCGTTCGCGCAGTTCCAAATGGAGATGAGTACGATAAAGATATTGCTCTGGCGATTCGATACGCAGTTGATAATGGCGCTAAAGTCATCAATGGAAGTTTTGGAAAAGATTTTTCTCCACATGCACAATGGGTCTATGATGCTATAAAATATGCTGCAAGCAAAGATGTTCTAATTGTCCATGCTGCCGGAAATGATTCAAAAGACATTGATACCAAGCCAAACTTTCCAACAGACGAAGTAAATGGCGCTGAGATTTCAGATAATGTATTGACAGTGGGTGCTCTGAATTATGAATATGGAGATAAAATAGTGGCTTCGTTTTCAAACTACGGAAAAAAGAATGTAGATGTTTTTGCACCTGGTGTGAAAATCTATGCCACCGTTCCAGGTAATAAATACAAATATCTCCAAGGAACATCAATGGCCTCTCCAAATGCTGCTGGTGTTGCGGCTTTGATTCGGGAGTACTATCCAAATTTGAAAGCGGCACAGGTAAAACAAATTTTAATGCAATCCGGAACGCCGTTGAATCTTGACGTTACGGTTGATGAAAAGGAAATTAAAATTCCATTCAGTGATGCTTGCATTTCGGGAAAAATAGTCAATGCCTACAATGCTTTAAAAATGGCAGAAGAAATGTCAAACTCGATTAAGAACAATCCAAAATTATAACCCTCAAATGGAAGGCAAAACCTTCCATTTTTTTATTGCATACTATGAAAAAAACAGTCCTTCTTAGTTTATTTATTCTTGGTTTTCATAACGCTTTTGCACAATCCAAAGGGTATTGGCAACAAAAAGTTGATTACAAAATGGATGTTGTAATGGATGTGGAAAACTACCAATACAAAGGCAAACAAAAACTAGTTTACACCAACAATTCTTCGGACACACTACGACGTGTTTTTTATCATTTATACAATAATGCTTTTCAACCTGGTAGCGAAATGGATGTTCGAGCTCAAACTATTGCTGACCCAGATGCTCGTTTTATTACTAAAGTCAAAAACTTTGATGGAACAGATACTAAAGTAAGTAGGATTTCCAAATTGCTTCCCAACGAAATTGGGTATTTAAAAATCAGCAACTTCAAGCAGGATGGTATTTCGGCGAAAGCAAAAGAAGTAGGAACCATTCTTGAAGTTACTTTAACAAAACCACTTTTGCCCAATTCAAAAACTACTTTTACCTTAGATTTTGACGGTCAGGTTCCGGTTCAGATTCGTCGTTCAGGGCGAAATAATAAAGAAGATGTTGCCCTTTCAATGGCGCAATGGTATCCAAAAATGGCAGAATTTGATTTTGAAGGTTGGCATGCCGATCCTTATATTGCCAGAGAATTTTATGGTGTTTGGGGAAATTTTGATGTCAATATTACCATCGATAAAGACTATATTTTGGGCGGAACAGGTTATTTGCAGAACGCAACCCAAATTGGTTTTGGTTACGAGAAGAAAGGCGAAAAAGTAATAAAAAATGCCATCGCAAAAACATTAACCTGGCATTTCTATGCACCCAATGTGCATGATTTTACTTGGGCTGCCGATAAAGAGTATCTCCATGATGTCGTGCAAGTTCCAGATGGAGCGACTTTGCATTTTTTATATAAAAACAATCCGAAAATTATTGACAATTGGAAAAAGATTCAGCCAAAAACAGTTGAATTAATGCAACTTTATAACAAAACCGTTGGCAAATATCCCTACAATCAATACTCCGTAATTCAAGGCGGTGATGGCGGAATGGAATACAACATGTGTACGTTAATTCTAGGAGAAGGCACTGCAGATGGTATGGTTAACAAAGTAATCTCACACGAGATGGCACATACTTGGTTTCAAAATATTTTGGCTTCAAATGAAAGTAAGTACCCGTGGATGGACGAAGGTTTTGCTTCGTTTCTGGAACATTATGGTGTGAATGAATTAAACAAAACAAATCTTCAAAACCCTTACAAAAGTGATTATGATGCTTATTTTTCAATGGTAGAATCGGGGAAAGAACAACCCCTTTCTACACACGGGGATCGATACGACACAAACAAGGCTTATAGCACTGCTTCCTATCGCAAAGGGGAAATATTTTTGTCGCAATTACAATACCTCATCGGAAAAGAAAATGTAATGAAAACATTGAAGCGTTTTTATCGCGATTTCAAATTCAAACATCCAAATCCAAATGATATTAAAAGAACAGCAGAACGTGTTTCGGGAGCAAGTTTAGATTGGTACTTAATGGATTGGACACAAACCACCAACACTATTGATTATGGAATTAAAGAAGTGACCGAGAAAGACCAATCGACTACAATAACGCTGGAAAGAATTGGCAGAACACCAATGCCTATGGATGTTTTGGTGGAATATATAGATGGTTCCAAAGAAAGTTTTTACATTCCATTGCGGATGATGAGTTTTGAAAAAGAAAACCCAAATCCCGATACAAAAAGAACAGTTTTAAATGATTGGGCATGGGCACAACCAACCTACAGTTTCGAAATTCAAAAGCTAAAAAGTACTATCGAAAAAATCACCATCGACCCAAGTGGTTTAATGGCAGATGTCAAGAAAGACAATAATGTTTTTGAACAGAAATAAATAAAAAAAGTGCTTATGCATCGGGGTGCTTATTTATGAAATAGAATTTGTAATTTTACCATCGATTAAATTTTCGAAAAAATGAAACTATTGCAATCTCTTCTTATTTGTCTCTTTTTAAGTTTTGGTATTCAACAAACTTCCGCGCAAGTCTATCGGTTTAAAACCAGCAGTTTAAGCGTGATGAAAAAAGACGATAAAAACAAATGGGGCAAATGGTCCGAATTTGGAAAAGCCGAACTTATCATAACTCTTGATGGAGCAAAAAATAGAATCGTAGTAAATTCAATTGAGTTGCAATTGTTCAATATTGTTACTTACGGCGAAAAAGTCTCCACCGAATTTGACGACACATTAACCTTTGAATGTGTAGATAATGACGGCGGTTCTTGTACGATTATGATTGTGACTCGGAAAAACCAAAACAACCGAATGCAGTTTTACATCAATTATAACGATGTGAGAATGGTCTATAATATTTACAATCTAGATTAATTTTGATGGAAACTAATAGTTTCAAATATCCAAAAGCAGAAAAACTTAAAAGCAAAAAAACCATCGATTTACTTTTTACAGAAGGTAAATCTGTGAGTAAATATCCCTTGCGATTGGTTTTCGTTGCCGATGATTTTGAAGAAGATGTTCCATTGAAAATTGGCGTTTCAGTTTCAAAAAAATATTTCAAAAATGCTGTGGATAGAAATTATTTCAAACGTGTTTTGAGAGAATGCTATCGTTTAAACAAGCAATTGCTTACCGAAAATGTAAATAAAAAATACGCCTTGATGTTTTTTTATCAAACCAAAGACCGGTTAACCTATCAGGAAATCAATGAAAAGACGATAAAATTGTTTGAGAAATTTTTGACGCTGCAGCGAGAAGAAAATGTTAATCAATAGGTTATATTTGAAGTTATTTACTATATTCGTTCGCTTGATTTTACCCAAAAGAAAAAACAACTACTATGTTTTCAAAAATTAAAAAGAGATATTTTATTCCCGTTATTTTAAGTGGATTTTTATTGGTTGGAGCTAGTTTTAAAGACGATTTTTTTGAAATTGCCAAACAAATCGAAATCTTCACAACGCTATTCAAAACGGTGAATCAAAACTATGTGGACCAAACCAATCCGGCTGAAATGATGGACAAAGCCATCAAAAGTATGTTGGCCGATTTGGATCCGTACACCAATTATTTCAACGAACAAGACGTTGTGAAATTTAAAATCAACAATACTGGTGAATACACTGGAATTGGTGCTTTGATAACTCGAAAAGATGATAAAGTTATTATCAAAGAACCTTACAAAAACTTCCCTGCCGACAAAGCCGGACTTAAAGCTGGTGATGAAATTATTCAAATTGGCGATATCGTTTTGGCCGATTTTAAAGACGACGCATCCCAACTTTTAAAAGGGGCAAAAAACACCAAAGTGAGCATTAAATACCTTCGACAAGGGAAACCAATGACCACGCAATTGGTTTTGGATGAAGTTGAAATTAAAGCCGTTCCTTTCTTTGGTAAAATTGATGAAACTACGGGCTATATTGTTTTGACACAATTCAACAGAAAAGCATCTCAGGAAACCAAAGAAGCTTTAGAAAGTTTAAAAGCCGATGGCGCCAAAAAAATAGTTTTAGATTTAAGAGGAAATCCTGGTGGTTTATTGAACGAAGCGGTGAACATTTGCAATCTTTTTGTGCCAAAAGATGAAGTCATTGTAAACACAAAATCGAAAAACGAAAAATACAATATCACCTATAAAACAACGAGAGAACCAATAGATACTGAAATTCCTTTGGTTGTAATTGTAGATGGAAAAAGTGCTTCTGCTTCTGAAATTGTTTCTGGAGCGCTACAAGATTTGGATAGAGCGGTTATTGTTGGAAGTAGAAGTTATGGAAAAGGATTGGTGCAAAGACCTATCGACATGACTTATGGAACGCAAGTAAAAGTGACTATTTCGAGATATTATACGCCTTCTGGAAGATGTATTCAGGCTTTGGATTATTCACATAAAGATAAAAATGGGAAAGCCATTCGCACCGAAGAAAAAAATTATAACGCGTTCAAAACCAAAAAAGGAAGAACCGTTTATGACGGTGGTGGAATTTTACCAGACGTACAAATAGAAGAAACCAAGTTGAGTTCCATTGCGGAAGCGTTGCAAAAAAACGATGGGATTTTTAATTATGTTACCCAATATTATTATAAAAATCCAACGCTTGGTGACAAAATTCCAACTTTAACGGATGCTGATTTAGCTGATTTTAAAGACTTTTTGAAAAAAGAAAAAATCAGTTTTGATACCGAAACAGAAATAGCTTTGAAGAACACTTTGGAAAAAGCCAAAAAAGAAAAAATTGATACCGCTATAACTGTGGAATACGAACAATTATTGGCTGCTTTACAAAAAAGCGAAGAGACTTTGATTGATAAAAATCAAAAGGAAATCAAGAATCTGATACTAGATGAGATAATTAAACGTTATCAATACAAAGAAGGATTGTATCAATATTACATCAAAAACAATTTTGAAATTAAAAAAGCAGTTTCGCTTTTAGCCAATACACCAGATTACAATAAAATTTTAAAAATTTAAGATGCGTTTTCTAAAATACCTGCCGTTATTATTTATTGGATTGCTACAGGCTCAAGAAGCGGTGGTTTATTCTGTTTATTTTGATTTTGATAAAGCCATTTTGAACGAAAAACAAGCTGGCGAAGTCGTAGAGTTTATTCGAAAAACGGATTCAACACGAATTGAATCTATCCAAATTTTTGGTTATACCGACGATATTGGAAAAGAAGCCTACAATTACAAACTTTCCTCCAAACGCGCGGCAGCGATTCAAAACAAATTCATTGAAAGCGGCATAAAAAGCAAAGTTATCGTTACCATAGAAGGGAAAGGAAGAGTATTAATTGACGACGATATTGTTGAAAATCTTCCCGAGAAACGCTCCAAAAACCGTCGTGTGGATGTAGTTTTAAATTTAACGGAGTTACCCAAAATCAAAATTCCCGGCATGTACAATACCATTCCAAAGAACGCCATTGTTGGGGATCATATTTATCTTGACAATGTATTGTTTGAAAGAGGAAGTAGTAAATTAACCTTCAAAACTAAAACGGCTTTAGACAAAATTGCCAAGTTGTTATTGAAATATAAAAACCTTGAATTTGAAGTGCAAGGTCACGTTTGTTGCACGCCTCCTTATCAAAAAGAAGCTATTGATTTGGATACTAAAAAGCGCCAGCTTTCTATTAACAGAGCCCAGTCGGTGTATAAATATTTGATTTTTAAGAAAATTAAAAAAGAACGAATGACTTTTAAAGGCTATGGAAATACAGTGCCATTAGGAAAAGGAACAGAGTACGACCGAAGAGTGGAGTTGGTTATCTCGAAAATCTAGTTATTGCCTTTTCATTTCAATATGCGGAATATCGTCTTCTAAATACATTTCGCTGGTTTGTACAAAACCATGACTTTCGTAGAATTTTTTCAGGTATAATTGCGCCGAAATTGTAATGGCTCTTTCGCCAAAATATTTGTGAATTCCTTCAATACACTCGCGCATTAATATGTGTCCGATTTTTTTATTTCTACCTTTTTCACCAATAACAACACGACCAATAGAGGCTTTTTCGAAATAGTCTTTTGGCTTGAACAATCTGGCATACGCAATAATTCTACCTTCATATTCGCCTATAACGTGTAGAGCCTTTTCATCTTTGCCATCAATGTCCTGATAAACGCAATTTTGCTCCACTACAAAGACTTCGCTGCGTAAATGTAGGATTTGATATAGTTCGTTTAAAGAAAGTGCTTCAAATCGCTTTATTTTCCATTGTAGTAACATGACTTCTGTTTCATTAAATTATAAAAACCGTATTGATTTTATGATGGACTCCAATTCAAACATTAAATCTCTTTTCTCCTTGGAAGGCGCATAACAAAATCCCTCCAACACCAATATCCTTTTATTTTTTTTATCCATAATGACATAGTTGATAAAAGGTCCCGACATAAAATCATTGTTCATTTCCCATGTCCCTTTGGTTTCATAGGCTCTTTTCCCGTCTAAATAGGTCATCGAAAAATACGGTGAATACGCAGCTTCAGTAATCATCTTACTTCTGGATTCTGTTCCGTGGATGTATAAATTCCCAATGGAATCTCTGCTTCTTATAACGCTGTTGACTTCGTTGTATTTTGGAATCGCACTATAAGGTAATTGATAAACTAAAATACTCGTATTCCCGCTCGTGATTTCTTTTTTAATCCAAACGAAATTTTTTCTTCGCATCACATACTTGTATTTTGAAGGAACTTGAAGCGAAATATTAAATTTATCCTTTAGCTTTTTTGGACTCAATAAAGAATCTCTATTTATTCTTTGATTCTCTTGAAGTTCGGTTGCCCTCATTTTATTAATAATTAGGGTTTTATTTTGTTCTAAAAGATCAATAATTTCTACCGTCGATTTTCCCGAAATATGAACTGCATTTTGGGGTGTTGCATATTCATTCTCTTTTATTTTAAAATTGGTCTTTCCTTCTTTTTTCACAATAATGATATTGCGACTGTCCGTTGAAAATCCTTCGAATAATTTTACCGGATATTGATTGATGCTAAAAAGCGGTTCTTCCTGCGGCAATCCCAAAACAGGAGAAGCAAATTTATTTCTAATACTATCGCCAACTTCGCCATTCCAAAGTTGGTCATCAATGATTACAGCTATTGTATTTATAGGACCTGATGTTACTCGCGGCCCTTTATCCTCTTTCTTTTGACAAGAAAGGCAGGAAATTAAAAGGCATAAAAAAAGGGCTTTATTCATAATAGAAATAAAACCCAAATTTAAAGAAGATTTTCGGATTTTATCCGTTAATTTTTAATTTCATACCGGGTTTCAAACTTTCCACCTTAATGTCTTGGTTCCATTTTTTAATATCTGAAACAGTAACGCCCGATTTTTTGGCAATGCTAAATAAAGAATCTCCTTTTTTAACATAGTATAATTTGGCATTTTCTTTTTCAACTGCAGCGATGTATTCTTTTTCCTTTTTAGTAGTTTTTGGTTTAGTATCTGTTGAAACAATTAATTTTTTTCCAACGATTAACTTCACTCCTGATTGAATATCATTATTGTCGTCAAGGTTATTCCAATCTTTCAAGTCTGACAAAGAAACATCATGTTTTTTTGCGATATACGCTAAATTATCCCCTCTTTCAACAACGTATTCAGTTGTTTTAATTTCTGATTTATAAGTTGTCTCTGTTGCATTTTCATTAGCACTTGCCAAAGATAATTTTGAGCCTTGTTGAATATTTCCATTATCTAGATTGTTCCATTTTTTCAGGTCTTCAAAACTAACGTTGAATTTTTTGGCAATCGTAAATAAGTTATCTCCTTTTTGAACTTCATAAAAATCGCTTGGCTTATCCGTTGCATCATCATTAGAAGCTACACCACTTTCAAGAGTCGATTTATCTGTTTTGATTTCTTTCCTAACTGTAGAAACAACTCTTTCATTTTTAATGATTTTCAAGCTTTTTCCAACAGGAATGTTGCTTCCTTTTATGTGGTTCCACTTTTTTACATCGGCAATAGCAACATCATATTTACTTGCAATTTCCCCAAGATTGTCGCCTCTTTTTACTTTGTGTAATTTTACAACATCTTTATATGAAACCACTTTTTCTTCTCTGTATTGCTTAACAGCCTTACTCTCCGTTGCAGCAATTTGGCTTGAAGTAGCTACCGAAATAGTATCTGATTTAGACGTTTTTCTAGGATTATAAGCAACACTTTCTGAAGTGATTATTTTTAAATTTCTACCCAAAGGTGCTTTGCTACCACGAATATGATTCCATTTTTTCAATTCGGTCATGGTAACACCATATCTGTCCGAAATCTCGCTTAAGCTATCACCACGCCTCACTTTGTGAAATTTTACTCTTCTAACGATTCTTTCTCCGTCTACTGAAGAGGAATCTCTTGAAGCCAATCTAGTTTCATAAGGTTTTTCTCTTTTGCTTGCTTCAAATTCAATGTAAGCATATATCTTATCTTCATTGGAAGTAAACATTGCTATTTTATCTACTGGCAATCTTAAGAAGTTGTTTTGTCCTGTGATATAAGGCACCTCTTCTCTTTTATACGATGGGTTTAAAAACTGCAATTCCGCAACTGGAACGTCTAACAAATTAGATATTTGCGTAAACGTCATTGCTTTTTTAATCATAATTGTATCCGTTGCAAAATTATTTGCGATAGGTCTATTCGGTTTAATTCCATGCTCTTTGTGGTATTCGAAAATATACATCGTAGCCAAGAATGCAGGCAAATAACCTTGCGTTTCTTTTGGAAGGTTTTTTCTAATATTCCAATAATTTTGTTTTCCTCCAGAACGTCTGATAGCTTTGGCTACATTTCCAGGACCTGAATTATAAGAGGCTAAAACCAAATCCCAATCGCCAAAAATCTTGTACATATTACTCATGTACTGCGTTGCCGCCTGACTTGCTTTCAGAGGATCGCTTCTTTCGTCAACATAAGAATTGATTTCAAGATTGTATTGTTTTCCTGTTTGATACATAAATTGCCATAATCCTGTAGCACCAACTCTTGAAACCGCTCTAGGATTTAAAGCCGATTCTACAACCGCTAAATACTTAATTTCTAAAGGAATATTTTGAGCAGCCAATGCTTCTTCAAATAATGGAAAATAAAATTGAGAAACGCCCATTAATCTTTCGAAGGCTTTCTTACGATTCTTTAAAAAAGACTTAATCACATTTTCTAAACCAACATTGTATTCAATATTAAATGGCGATTTCTCATCCATTTTTTTCAGTCTTTCTTTTAAAAGTTCGGTTGGTAATTCATAATCCACTTTTTCATCAATATCGATGTTTTTGATATCAAGCGTTAGTTCCTCATACAAATCCAAACCAGCCAATTCTTTCATCCACAAACTGTCAATACATGACGCAATATTGTCGTGAACAAAGGTTGCTTTTACAGAATCTAAAACCTGTCTATTCGTTAGATTTTTGGTAAAGGGAGCTATGTTTAGGTTGTCTTGAGCGAAGATTACCGAACAAAAAGAAAGTAACGCGACGGTGGTTATTTTTTTTAAATTCATAATGTTTTATTTAAAGTGGTATTATTCAAATATTTAAGTTTTGCAAACTTAAAACCTAATAACGAATATTTTTGTTTATTTATTGTTAAACTATTTGTTAATTTAAAATGGCTGCTATTCCTGGAAGAACTCTTCCTTCCAACATTTCCAACATGGCGCCTCCGCCAGTAGAAACATAACTCATTTTATCTTCAAAACCGAACTGTTTTACAGCTGCAACCGAATCTCCTCCACCGACTAGTGAAAACGCTCCGTTCTCCGTTGATTCGGCTATATAATTTCCTAATTGAATTGTTCCGTTGGCAAATGTTGGCATTTCAAAAACTCCTAATGGTCCATTCCAAAGTATCGTTTTTGAATCCAAAATTACTTGCTTGAAATTTTCTAACGATTTTGGTCCGGCATCCAAACCTTGCCATCCATCAGGAATTTCACGAACGTCAACAACTTTTGTGTTGGCAGTATTCGAAAAATCATCGGCAGCAACAACATCAACAGGAATGTGAATTTGAACGTTTTTTTGTTTTGCCAAACGCAAAATTTCTAATGCCAATTCTTGTTTATCATCCTCACAAATTGAGTTTCCAATTTTTCCTCCAAGGGCTTTAACAAACGTAAATGTCATTCCCCCGCCAATTATCATGTGATCTACTTTATCTAAAATATTCTCAATAACCGTAATTTTTGAAGAAACTTTCGATCCTCCAAGAACTGCGGTTACTGGTTTTACTGAATTGTTCAAAACGCGGTTTAGGCTTTCAATTTCTTTTGCTAAAAGCAATCCGAAACATTTATGATTTGGGAAAAATTGAGCAATAATTGTTGTGGATGCATGAGCACGGTGTGCTGTTCCAAAAGCATCATTCACATAAATATCTCCAAGCCAAGCCAATTCTTTTGCAAAATTAACATCGCCAGCTTCTTCTTCAGTATAAAATCTAAGGTTTTCAAGCAATAAAACTTCGCCTGGTTGTAAATTTTCGGCAGCATTTTTTGCAATTTCGCCTCTACAATCGGAAGCAAATTTTACATTTACACCCAAAACTTCTGATGTTTTTGCTAGTATATGTTTCAGCGAATATTTATCTTCTTTTCCTTTTGGTCTTCCAAGATGTGACATCAAAATTACACTTCCTCCATCGGCAAGAATCTTAGCAATAGTAGGCTTAGCAGAAGTAATTCGAGTATCATCGGTAACATTGAAATTTTCGTCCAATGGCACGTTGAAATCAACTCTGATTATTGCTTTTTTAGTACTAAAATTAAAATCTTGAAGCGTTTTCATGTATTACTTTTCTTGGTTTGATATAGGGCAAATATAGTAAAAATTTAATTTGGTCGATGTTTTTTGTACTTTAATCGATGAAATGCATGTTTTTTTAGAATTCCAAGACGCTAAAATTCAGCTTATTATCTTCTTTTTGAATCTGATTTTACATTGTTTTTAAATTCCGATAATGGTTTTTATCCTAGCAAAGAATCTGCTATATTTGCTCGATGCAATTTTCAGAAATCTTAGGACAAGAGTATATTAAGAACCATTTAACCACGAGTGCTTTGTTGGGAAGAATTCCTCATGCGCAACTGTTCATTGGTCCAGAAGGTTGCGGAACTTTAGCTATGGCAATTGCTTATGCGCAGTTTGTTTTGTGCAATAATTTGGATAATGAAAATGCTGGCGGAAACGATTCCTGCAATCTGAAATTCAAATCTCTTTCTCATCCCGATTTGCATTTTGTATATCCAAATGTTACCAATGAAGACGTAAAATCGAAACCTAAAAGCTCCGATTTTATTATGGATTGGAGGGAATTTGTAGCTCAAAATCCCTATGGAAGTTTGTTTGATTGGTACACCCATTTGGGCGTTCAAAACAAGCAAGGTGAAATTCGGGTTGACGATGCTCAAGACATTTTGAAATCATTAGCTTTAAAATCCTATGAAGGTGGTTATAAAATTATGATTGTTTGGATGGCGGACAAAATGAATATTGCAGCCTCTAATAAACTATTAAAACTGCTTGAAGAGCCGTCAGAAAAAACGCTATTTATTTTAATCTCCGAAAACGAAGAAGACATTATTCAAACCATTCGTTCCCGATGTCAAGTGTTGCATTTTGGTGCTTTGCCTGAAAGTGTTATTTCGGAAGCATTGGTTTCACGTTTAAATATTGATGCTAAAACGGCGACAATAATTTCACATCAAGCGCAAGGAAATTATAACAAAGCCTTGCATATTTTGCATGAAGACAGCGAAGATTTACCTTTTGAAAAATGGTTTGTGGATTGGGTTCGGGCTGCTTTTAGAGCCAAAGGAAATGCGACTGCCATTTTGGATTTAATTTCCTGGAGCGAAGAAATTGCTGGTTTGGGAAGAGAAGCGCAAAAGAAATTTTTGAATTACTGCATTGATATGTTTCGCCAAGCATTGTTATTGAATTATCAAACGGAAAAATTGGTTTACATTGAGACAAAAGTCGAAAAATTTAAATTGGAGAACTTTGCTCCTTTTGTAAATGGGAATAATATAAATGCTATTTTTAACGAACTTTCGGATGCGATTTATCACATTGAACGCAACGGAAATGCCAAAATTATTCTAACTGATTTATCTATAAAACTAACTCGTTTAATCCATAAAAAATAATATCATGAATAACGCCGCCTCCATTTTAGTGTTACTATTTCTTGCTGTTACTTTTGTACAATCGGCTTATGAAAAAGTCTTTGGTTGGGATGCCACTGTAACGTGGATGAAAGAACATTTTGCTAAATCGGTATTGAAAAATAATGTTCGTGAAGCCTTGTTTATTCTACTGATATTGGAACTTTCTGCTGGAATTTTATGCTTAGTAGGTTGTATGGAACTATTAATAAATGGCGGTAGAGCTTTTGGTTTTTATGGCGCCGTTTTTTCATGTGTTTCCTTGCTTTTTATGCTTCTCGGACAACGTTTAGCGAGAGATTATGATGGAGCTAGAACCATTGCTATTTATTATATTCCGGCCGTTTTAGCTGTTTTTTGGTTGAGTTAATTACAAACTCGCTTTAAACATTTTCAATTCGTCCCACGTGAATTTATCACCGTGTTTTTCCTTTAAACCATTGAGCGTTTCTTCCTTGTAGCCTTTAAATGCTTTGGTTAATTCTTCGATTTTATCTTCTGGTAAAACATCGGATATGGAGATGGTTTCAGATTCTATTAATTTGGCAATATGGCTACCAATGGTTTGTGTTGTAAGCTTACGAATAGCTGCAATTTCTTTAATAGAATTCCTTTGTTGCCACAATTCATAGGTTTCTTGAACAGTTGATTTCTTAGGTTCCTTATTGGATTTTTTCTTTTTGGTGTAACGTTCCAAATCCACTTCGTCTTCTATCAACGTGATGTTCACGTTTTTAAATTCCTCCCGAATGGTTTCTAATTTCCTGATTTTGTAATACTTAATTTCATCTGAAGCTAATTTTTCTTTAGAAATTGTTTCGCCTTTCATAACCGTTTCTATCAACAATTTGGCTTTCATTAATCGCAAAACAGCTTTGATTTGCAACGCTTCCAAAACCAAAAGTTCATCGTGAAACGCTTTGACTTTTTTAATTCGAATTACTTCTTCCAACTTCCAAAGGATTTCATAAACCAAGCTATCCAAAGGTTGTAAAAAATAGGAATATGCCGCTTGAATTCTCTCGAAAACAAAATTAAAATCAACATTCTCTTCTTTGAAAAGCGTGTTCAATTGAGCCATGAATTTTCTAGAAGGATCCAATAGATTTTCAATGGCTTCCGTTTGATTTTTGGCCCAAACAGCATGTTTAGATTTTGCCGATATTTCTGAATCAACATTATAACTGAATTGATGATTGCGCCATTCCTGAGCCAAATCGGTCCAATCGAAACTGGAATTTAAATAGCTATGAATAAAATTTTTGGTTTCTAATTTTAACGTGTTTTCTAAATAGGCTTCGTTGGCTTTATTTTCGGCATAATCCATCACATCTTGATCATTCGAAATCCCATTCATTTGCAACGGAGAAAGCAAAACCAGGCCGTTTAATGACCGCAATCTTGAAAGCGCTACATAAGCTTGTCCAGGAAGAAAAACTTGCGAAACATCGAGCGCCGCTTTGTCAAAAGTTAATCCTTGGCTTTTGTGAACGGTAATTGCCCAAGCCAATTTTATTGGATAATGGGTGAAAGTTCCCAAGACTTCTTCGCTGATTTCTTTAGTGTTTTCATCCACATAATACCGAATGTTTTCCCATTCATAACGTTCTACTTCTATGGTTTTATTTTCTTCGGGAAAATGAACCCAAATTTCATCGTCGGAAAGAGATTTGATTACGCCCATTTTCCCATTGAAATAATTCTTATCAAAAGACAAATCGTTTTTGATAAACATTACTTGAGCACCAATTTTTAATTCTAATTTTTCTTCCAAAGGGTATATTTTATCTGGAAATTCATCTACAATTAAAGCGTTATAAGTTTTTGATTTTCCTTCTAAATCTATTAGAGATTGTGAGTTTATTGCGTCCGCTTTGGCATTATGTGTCGTCAAAGTGATGTAACCTTTATTGGCTTTCAAATCAAAATTTGGTTTTACAAATTGGTTGAGAATTTGAATATCGCTTTGTGCTATTTGATTGTTTCTTAAATTGTTTAAAATGGAAATAAATTGCTCGTCGGTTTGACGGAAAATTTTAGACAATTCTATATATAGCGGCGGATTTTGTTGAATTACATGCGAATGAAAAAAGAATTTTCCTTTGTAATAATTACGCAATGTTCGCCATTCCTCATCTCTAATAACCGGTGGTAATTGCAATAAATCCCCAATAAAAAGCACTTGTACGCCACCAAAAATTTGATTTTTTTTTCGAACCGATTGCAACATAAAATCGATGGCATCCATCAAATCGGAACGCAACATACTCACCTCGTCAATGATGAGCAATTCCATGTTTTGGATAACCGCTTTCTTCAATCCGCTCATTCTAAAATGTCGGCGCAATGTTGCTCTGGTTTCAAACTTAGAAGTATCGGAGAATTGCGGATCAGAATTATCGGGAATAAAACCTCCAAAAGGCAACTGAAACATCGAATGAATCGTAACGCCACCAGCATTTAAAGCAGCAATTCCCGTGGGAGCAACAACTACACAGTTTTTGTGAGTCGATTTAATAATCTCTTTGAGAAGTGTTGTTTTTCCTGTCCCTGCTTTTCCGGTGAGGAAAATAGAACGATTGGTTTGATTAATAAATTGCAACACATAGTTTGCTTCTGCTGATACGGATTCCATGGCTTTTAAATTAAGAAAAACAAATATAAAACATTGTATGTCAATATTCAACAAAAAAAACGTCCTCGAAATCGAGGACGTTTTTTGAAATTAAACAATTACGTTTTTATTTTTTTTCTTCTTTAGATTCTTCTTTTTTTCCTTCTGATTTATACTTGTCATTTACAAGTTTGATAACCTCTTTTGAGATATCGTATGAATCTTTAGCATATAGTATTGAAGCTGTTTCTCCTGTACCATAGATATAATCATAGCCTTTTTCTTTGCCATAATCTTTAATAAGTTTCTTATATGTACTTACTAATGAATCCATTTCAACACTACTTTCTTGTTGTAATTGTTGCAACATTCCTTGTTGTGCATAGGTTAATTGTTGTTCTCTTTGTTGCAATTCAGATCCTTTTTGTTGCGCCCATGCTTGTCCGTTTGCTGCTGCATTTTTCTTAAAATCTGCTGCATCCGATTTAAATCTTGCAACTTCAACTTCAAGCTGACTTCCCATAACTTTAGATTTTTCTTTATATTTTGCTTCAATGTCTTTTGCTTGAGTTGATTCTTCAAGTAATTTAGAAGTATCAACATAAGCTGTTTTAACTTCTTTTGATTCTGAAGTTTTATTACACGCAATAATTGAAAGTGCAAATGCAAAAAGGATAAAAGTTTTTTTCATTATGAATTGTTTTTTTTAATTTTTTTCAAAAGTATAAAAATAAACCACATTATTCTTAAAGAGGAAAAAAATGTAATTTAAGTAAGGTTTTTAATATTATAAGGATTAGTTATGAATTTTTAATTTAGAATAAGGAATTGTTATGATTTTTGATTTGAAATTAAGCCATTTAAGCGACTTTTATAAATATCTTATCCGGTAACATGTTTTGTTCTTAAATCTTTAAATAGGAGTTTTAATATCGCGTTTACTCGTTTTTTATCACATAAATATGGGATGAATATTCCATATTCCGTTTTCCATAGTGATTTGACTTCAAGCCAATCCAAAATGCCTTTAAGAAATTCATGCTGCCGTTTTTATATTTCTCTGATAACAGACTTACATAAAAACTATCAAATTTCATCGGTACAATTTTTACCAGTTTTAAATTTTCTATTGCGAAAAGTTTTTCAATAGCAGTTTTGGAGAAATGCCATAAATGTCTTGGAACGTCAAAAGCTGCCCAAAATTTTCCATAATAATTTGCATCAAATGATTTAAAGTTTGGAACGGCAATTACTATTGTTCCGTTGGGTTTTATTAATCTTTTTAATTCTTTTATTTGAAATTCTAAATCGGGCACGTGTTCTAAAACATGCCACATTGTAATTGCGTCAAAAGAATTATCTTCTAATTCAGCCAAATCATTTGCAAAAGAAACACCTTTTTGTATGGCAATATTTCTTGGTTTTTCTCCTGGTTCGATTCCTGTAATTTGCCAACCATCCTTTTTTGCAACAACTAAAAAATCACCCGTTCCTGCTCCAATATCTAAAAGTTTTCCTTTTTGAGATTCCGAATTAATTAGGTTTAATTTGTTTTTTAAAGCAATATTTTTAATGAAATGATACATCTTTTCAAACAGCGATCTCTTGCCATCTGTGTGAGAAATGTAATCTTCACTTTCGTAATAACTGGGTAGTTTTTCTAAACTTGGTTTTGGGAAAGTAATTAAAAGATCAAATTCAGGATTGTGATGCAGGTCAAAAATTTCTTTTGAAACCGAATAGTCTTTTGCTTTTTGATAAAAAATATTGTTTTGAAAACTCATGTAATGTCTTTTTAAATAAGGCTTGGCAAGATTCGTTTCACGTGGAACAAAATTATCTTCCCATATAAATTAGTAATACCGAAATGTCGCTTGGAGAAACGCCGCTTATCCTTGACGCTTGAGAAATTGTCACTGGACGTATTTTGCTTAGTTTTTGTTTTGCTTCAATCGACATGGATTTTATTTTATTATAATCGAAATTATCTGGGATTTTTACATCCTCCAATCGCTTTAATTTATCTGCGTTGTTTCGTTCTTTATCGATATAACCCGAATACTTCACTTGGATTTCTGCTTGCTCTAAAATCTCTTTATCCAAATCATGTATTGCAACGTATTCTTTTACTTTTTCAAATTTCAAAATATCATTCAAATCAATTTGTGGTCGCGAAAACACCTTAAACATTTTATCGGCTTGTACAATAGTAGCGCTTTCTTTTGATTCAAGAATTGGATTTGTTTCAGCAACTGTGACACTCGTTTCTTTAAAGAAATCGACCATAGCTTCGCTGGCGGTTTGTTTCCTTTCCATTCGTCGTAATCTCTTTTCTGATGCCAAACCAATCTCATAACCTTTGGCTGTTAATCTAAAATCAGCATTGTCTTGACGCAACAATATTCTGTATTCAGCACGAGAGGTAAACATTCTGTATGGCTCTTCGGTTCCTTTTGTGATTAAATCATCAATAAGAACGCCTATATAAGCTTCGTCCCTTTTTAAAATTAAAGGTTCTTTTTCCTGTACTTTTAACGCTGCATTAATTCCTGCCATCAATCCTTGAGATGCTGCTTCTTCGTATCCTGTAGTTCCATTTATTTGACCTGCAAAATACAATCCTTCAACCAGCTTAGTCTCTAATGTGTGTTTTAATTGTGTTGGCGGAAAATAATCATATTCGATGGCATAACCTGGGCGGAAAAACTTAACATTTTCAAATCCAACAACCGAACGCAATGCTTTGAACTGAATATCTTCTGGTAGAGATGTTGAAAATCCATTTACATAAACCTCAACCGTATTCCAACCTTCTGGTTCTATAAATAATTGATGTCTTTCTTTATCTGCAAAGCGATTAATTTTATCTTCAATAGAGGGGCAATATCTTGGTCCAAGACTTTTAATTCTTCCATTAAACATTGGAGAACGATCAAATCCTTCACGAAGAATGTCATGAACATCCAAGGAAGTATAGGTCATGTGACATAGTTTTTGATGAGTTAACGGTTTTGTTTCATCAGAATATGAAAACTTATCCGGAATCAAATCTCCAGGTTCCTCAATCATTTTAGAATAATCTAAAGAGCGTCCATCAACTCTTGGTGGCGTTCCAGTTTTCATTCTTCCCGATTCAAAACCAACACCTGTTAAATCTTCAGTAATTCCATAAGCGGCACTTTCGCCAGCCCTTCCTCCACCAAATTGCTTATCACCAATATGAATTAATCCATTGAGGAAAGTTCCATTAGTCAACACAACTGTTTTGGCTTTAATTTCTAATCCAAGAGAGGTTCTTATACCTTCAACTTTTCCGTTATTGATGATTAAACCCTTAACCATTTCTTGATAAAAATCGAGGTTTGGTGTTTGTTCCAACATTAATCGCCATTCTTCAGAGAAACGCATTCGGTCACTTTGAACACGTGGCGACCACATTGCGGGGCCTTTTGATTTATTCAACATCTTAAATTGAATAGCTGTCTTATCAGAAACAATACCAGAATAACCACCAAGCGCATCAATTTCGCGAACAATTTGCCCTTTCGCAATTCCTCCCATAGCAGGATTACAAGACATCTGGGCAATGTTTTGCAAACTCATTGTAACCAATAAGGTTTTGCAACCCATGTTGGCAGCAGCGGCAGCAGCTTCACAACCAGCGTGACCCGCTCCTACAACAATGACATCATATTTTTCTAAAAACATTCTTTTGATTTTGGCATTAGATTAAAATCTAATAGTTATTGTTTCACGTGGAACATTTTAATTTTTTCGTCTTCTTTGAGTCGCATTATCTTTTCATCTTCTTCCGACTTGTCTTTGTAACCACAATAATGAAGTACGCCGTGAACCAAAACTCTTTTCAACTCTTCTTCAAAAGAAACTTTGAAATCTAAAGCGTTTTCACGAACTCTTTCTATGGAAATAAAAACATCGCCGTGTAGCTCGTTTCCTACCGAATAATCAAAGCTAATAATGTCCGTTAACGTATCGTGATCGAGATATTGTTGATTTATTTCTAACAAATAATCGTCGTCACAAAAGATATAATTTATCTCTCCTTCGCTTTTATTTTCGGAAAGAATTACTTGAGACAACCAGTCTGATATGTTGGCTTCGTTTTCTAGAGTAAATTCTAATTCGTAATTAAAACTAATCATTGCTTTTAAAATATTCTTGAACCTTTTGGTTAAAATTGGAGCGCAAAGGTAAGCTTTGTCTATTTAAAATCTCAATGCTATTTATATAATCTTGAAGTCGGGTTGGTAATGCATTGGATTGATTCGTGAATTCTTTCTTGTTTGTTTCAGATTGGCGTTTCTTTTCTTCGCCTTGTTGCTGTAATGCTTTGTCTAATTTTAGCAACTCATATTTAACATTTAAAATCTTTTGCAAGGTTTCATTATTGAATCCTTTATTAAGCAATTGCTTTTCTATTTGCTTCATTTGATCCAATGCGTTTTGACCACTTCCACCAAGACCTTTCTTATTTAATTCATCTTGCAAAGCTTCCCGGAGTTGTTGTTGCTCTTTATATATTTCCATAATAGCTTTCGCGTCTCCTTCGCCATTTTCTCCTTCTTCTCCTCCTTCGCTGTTACCATTCCCGGAACCTTTTTCACCACCTTTATCTCCCTTATTCCCTTTACCACTTTTTCCTTGACTTCCTTCGCTTCCTGGTTTTTCTCCTTGATTTCCTTCTTGACCGTCACCAGGTTTCTCTCCCTTTTTCATTCCTTTTTTTGCTTTTTCACCAAGCCCTTCCTGCTTTTTAATAATATCAGGCAATTGCATTCCTGAACCTTGTCCCTTACCTGGTTTTGGTTTGCCCATTCCTGCTCCCGACATTTCCATCTGCATACTGTTAAGAATGTCACTTAACATATCGGCAAGTTTATTAGAAGAGGAAATAGCAAATTGTTGGTGTGAATTTCCTTTTGGAATATTGGCTTCCGCTAAATTTTCTATAGCCTTATCAACGTTGTAATGCACTTCGCCTATCTCTTTTGTAATTCCTTCTTCCAATTTTGGATTACGCAAAGACATGGCAAATAAACTATCATCAACATGTTTGAATTGCTGTTTTAAATCCTGCTGAATTTTTAAATTTTTATTAAAGGATGGCGAGCCTCTTTTTAGCCCTTTAATTTGATTCATTACATCTTCTTGAGAAAAAGAATAAGCCAATAAATTATCCAATATTTGACGAAGCATGGCTACATCTTCTTCCAATTGCTCCTGCTCTCCAGCCGCCATCGATTCTTGCATGCCCTGACTCATTTGCTTCATTTTTTTGGAAGCGCTTTTCTGTTTTGGCTTAGCTTTATCTTTTTGTTGCTTTTGCAATTTATCTTTGGCATCCTTCAAATCCTCGTCAATGCTTTTTTCTTTCTCTTCAGTTTTTGGCAAGTCCATCGGAGATTTTAATTCCTTATTGTCTTTTTGTAAATCCTTTAATTCTTCCTGAATTTTATCGAATTCCTTGTTTATATCTTCCTGCTTTTCATCGTTGTTTTCTTTATCGGCATCAGCAAGTTTATCCTGTTTTTCTGCTAATTTATCAAGCTTGTCCGCAATTTGTTCTGCTTTTTTCTCAACGTAATATTTCTTGGTAAGTTCCACTAATTGCTCCAAACTTTTCATTTGGTTTTTGCTATTTTGTTTGAACTTCTCCATTTTTTCGAAAAACTCTTCCTTGCTGATTTTGTCATTCAGCTTTTTAAGTTCGTCCAAAAGTTTTTGGTTTTTCTCTAAATCTTTTTGAGATTTCTCTAATCTATCTTTTAAAACTTCTTTTAATTCGTCTTTTTTATCCGTTTTTACTTTCTCAAGATTGTCTTTCATTTTCTCGGCAAACTCCTTCATCATATCGTCTTGTTGCTTCTGACGTTGAATAAAATCATTCACTTTTTGTTGTTCTTTGAATTCTAATGTTTCTTTTTCTTTACCCATTTTTTGCAATTTATCCATTTCGGAAATTTGTTTTTCTTGGGTATTTAAAGATTTTTGCATCGAATTAATATTGTCATTCTGCTCTTGAATGATTTGGTCTTCTTTCTCAGTTTGGGTTGCTATACGATTGCTAAAAACAGCCGACTTTGTACTTTTAAAATTATGAATGGCATCATTATCAAAAATTTCAAAATAATACTCATAAGAAACACCTTCTTCCACGGGCAGATTACTTGGAAACGAAAACACAAACTGATCAAACACATCTCGTTTAACCGAAATTAAGGCTCTTTTAATTGCGTTTGGAATATCTTTTGGATAATAAACTATTTGAAGTTTTGAAAGCCCATAATCATCCGAAACTTGTCCTAAAACATAATTCTTACCAACACGCAAAGTGTCTGGAGCATTATTGACATTAATAGTTGGAAATTGATCTTTGATTACCGAAATCTGATAATTCAATTTCTCATAATTCTGAACTTTGTTATTGGAAGTAAGAATTTGATAATCGGTATTTTGACTGATACTTTTAGTTAGTGAAAAAGTATTGTCTTGTTTGCCAAAAGTAACTTTAGAATTAGCGTCTATCCAATCCACTTTTTGAGTAGCAAGCGTATTCATTTTCCATGTGATTCTTGTTCCTTCCGGAATAATGGCATTTCCTGTTCCCTTTACGTTTTCAGGTTTTTTATTTAAATATCCTGGGAAATTTAAAACCATTTCAAAATTGGCAATCGAAGGAACCGTAACCACATTCAATTCATATTCTTTGGAAGAAACGGTTGTGGATTCTATATGAAATTCAACGTTTTGTGAAGGTTTTGGAATCACAAACTCAAATTCACCTGCTTTGTTGCTTTCCATAAAGTAACTTTCATCACCAATAAAAATCATGGCATTTTCGGGAGCAACTTTACCGACCGTTCTCACTTTCAAAAGGAAATCTTTGTTTTGTTCGGTTTGCAGGTTTGCATTCAAAACCTCAAATTCAAAAGGCGCTGGTGGCAAAAATTGTTGCTTGAAATTCACCACACGATTCAAACTTTGAGAAATCAAACTGCTGTTTCCTGAAATATAAAAGAAGGCAAAAAACAATATTGGAATTATCGCCAAAGGCAAATATTTCATATTACCACCAAAATTTATAGCATTTCCAAAAGGTATTGGCTGCAGCGTATTTGCTTTCTGATCAATCGAAGCTAATAATAATTCTGATTTATTCTTGTCTTGAGAAAGCTGCAGAAAGTTGGTCAACTTATCTCCTACTTCACTAAAGTGATTTCCAATAATTGCCGAAGCGTCATTGTAATCAATTCCTTTTTGAAGCTTAAATAATTTGAATAACGGAAAACATATAAATCGGAACAAAAGAAAAAGCTCAACGAGAACGAAGGTGTAAAACAAAACTGTTCTTGCCGTTGGTTTCAACCAAAGAAAATATTCCACAAAAAGCGTGAATATAAAATACAGCAAACCAATCCCCACGAAGAAAATAGTTCCACGTAGTAATTCGTTCGTATAAAACTTCTTGATGAAGCTTTCTAACTTCTGATATATAAGACTTGAGTTCTCCAATTTTAGCAATGCTTATTTATAACCGATAAAAGTACAATTTTTGGCGAATAAGCAAGCGTTAAAAATTTGCCAATTAAAAATTCATCATTTCGTGGCTAATTAAATTTTATCTTTGCACCAAAATTTTAAGAAAATGTCAAGACCTGTTAGAGTTCGTTTTGCGCCAAGTCCAACTGGACCGTTACACATTGGAGGTGTTAGAACTGCCTTATTTAATTATTTATTTGCGAAAAAAAATAACGGCGTTTTCTATTTGAGAATAGAAGATACCGACCAAAATCGTTTTGTTCCCGGAGCAGAACAATACATTTTTGAAGCTTTAGAATGGCTTGGAATTGCACCAAGCGAAACTGTTGGAAAGAACGAAAAGTTTGGTCCATACCGTCAATCCGAAAGAAAAGAGTTGTACAAACAATACGCCGACCAACTGATAAATTCAGGTTGGGCGTATTATGCTTTTGATACTGCTGAATCATTGGATTTTCATAGAAAACAACACGAAGAACAAGGAAAAACATTTATCTACAACTGGCACAATCGTGAAAAACTAGATACTTCTTTGGTGATTTCTGCTGAAGAAACTGAAAAGAGAATTGCTGCTGGCGAAGCGTATGTAATTCGTTTTAAAACGCCTGTGAATGAGACTTTGCATTTGCATGACATCATTCGTGGTGATATTAATTTCGAAACGAATTTGTTAGACGATAAAGTTTTATTCAAATCGGACGGAATGCCGACCTATCATTTGGCGAATATTGTGGATGACCATTTAATGGAAACTTCGCATGTTATTCGTGGTGAAGAATGGTTGCCGTCAATGCCTCTACATAGTTTGTTATACAAAGCTTTTGGTTGGGAAGCACCTGAATTTGCACATTTGCCATTGATTTTAAAACCAATAGGAAACGGGAAATTATCCAAACGCGATGGCGATAAATTAGGATTTCCTGTATTCCCATTAGAATGGAAAACAGAAGAAGGCGTTTCATCTGGTTATAGAGAAAACGGATTTTTCCCGGAAGCGGTGATTAACTTTTTAGCTTTATTAGGTTGGAATGACGGGACGGATCAAGAGTTATTTTCATTGGAAGAATTAGTGGAAAAATTCGATTTAAACAGAGTTCATAAGGCCGGAGCCAAATTTGACCCAGAAAAAAACAAATGGTTCAATCATCAGTATTTACAAAAGCAAAGCGATGAAAAATTAGCTGATTTATTCATAGCTGATTTACTTGGAAGAGATTTCTCCTTCGTCGAAATGACAAACAAACCGCTGATGACAAGAGTGGTTTCGCTAATAAAAGAACGTGCCAACTTCGTTTCAGAATTCTGGGAAATGAGCAACTTCTTTTTTGAAGCGCCGACATCTTATGATGAAAAAGCAGCCAAAAACTGGAAGGAAGACACTCCTGAATTAATGAAGCAATTAATAGAAGTTTTGAATGCTATTGCAGATTTTACTTCCGTAAATATTGAAACTATCGTTAAAGACTGGATGACACAAAACGAAATTGGAATGGGAAAAGTAATGCAACCGTTTCGTTTGAGTTTGGTTGGCGCTTTGAAAGGCCCACATCTTTTTGACATTGTAGAACTCATTGGAAAGGAAGAAACCATTAAACGATTGGAAAAAGCAATAACAAGTTTATAAAGAAAAAGCCTCGATAAATCGGGGCTTTTTTTATTAGAAGTAGAAAATGATATTTCCATTAATTACAGAAGCATGTCCGCTTAAATTACCATCTACTTTCCCAAGCGGATTGCTTAGTCCATATTGATAGGTAATATTTAAACGAGCATTTCTAACTCCAGCTGTAATTCCAACAACTGGATAAAAACTAACGTTGGAAGTATTCATCAAATCTTTTGCAGTAAGCTCTTCTTGTCCTTTGATCAAATACTCTTCATCTGTTTTTTCTACAGCAAATTTTCCGTTGATTTGGACCATTGGACCAAACTCCACACTCAAATGGTTTTCAATAAATTTATAGCTCAACTGAAAAGTAATATTGGCACACGGCAATTTGAAATTAGTTTCTCTACTATTTAACGATGGAGTTAAAGTAGCCACTTTAAAATTGTATTCGCTAAACTGAATTCCATAAAGAGCATCCCAATCATTGTAGAAATTTCCGCGCATCGAAAGACCAAGATTCCAACCTGTTCCTGGAGTGGTTTCAATATCTGAAGTGTTTAAACTGTATTGATTTAATCCTAAAGTAATTCCTATCATGTTGGAATCACGGTAACCGTATTGTGCAAATCCAAAAGTTGTAGTAAACAACAAAAGGATTGAAAATTTCTTAATCATGAATTCGTAACTTTTAATTTGTAACAAACATACATTTTTTTCGTACAACAACTTTACTAACTTAAATATTTAAAAAAATGCCTGTATTTTTAATCGTATTTCTCGTTTTAGGTCTCTTTGTTTTATTATCTTCTTTCTTTACAGTAAAACAACAAAGTGCTGTAGTTATTGAGCGTTTTGGAAAATTTACCAGCATCCGAAGTTCTGGTTTGCAACTTAAACTTCCTGTTATTGATAGAATTGCTGGTCGTGTGAATTTGAAAATCCAACAACTGGATGTTATTATTGAAACCAAAACCAAAGACAATGTGTTTATTAAAATGAAAGTTTCGGTTCAATTTAATGTGATTCAAGACAAAGTTTATGAAGCATTTTACAAATTAGAATATCCTCATGATCAAATCACAGCTTATGTTTTTGATGTGGTTCGTGCCGAAGTTCCTAAACTTATTTTGGACGATGTTTTCGAAAGAAAAGATGATATCGCCATTGGTGTAAAACGTGAATTAAACGAAGCAATGATGACTTATGGTTATGATATCATCAATACTTTGGTTACCGATATTGATCCGGATATTCAAGTGAAAAATGCCATGAACCGAATCAATGCTGCTGATAGAGAAAAAACAGCTGCCACTTTCGAATCGGAAGCGCAAAGAATTAGAATTGTTGCCAAAGCAAAAGCGGAAGCCGAAAGTAAAAAATTACAAGGTCAAGGTATTGCTGATCAACGTAGAGAAATTGCACGTGGATTGGTAGAAAGTGTGGAAGTTTTAAATAATGTTGGAATTAATTCCCAAGAAGCATCGGCTTTGATTGTAATCACACAACACTATGATACGCTTCAGGCAATTGGTGCTGATACCAATTCGAATTTGATTTTGCTACCCAATTCGCCACAAGCCGCGAGTGATATGTTGAACAATATGGTAACCAGTTTTACCGCTTCAAGCATCATGGGAGAACAAATGAAAAATCAACCGAAAAGAGTTAAAAAAAATAAGGACATGACTTCGTTGGATTATAATCCATCAGACACCTCCAATCCTGCTGAACCAAACGAACCAGCATAATTTCGGAATTCAAAATAAAAAAGAGGCTTAATCGCCTCTTTTTCTATTTATATACCAATTGATTACAATTGGAATTAATGTTTTTATAACCGTTCCAATAGTTCCTGAAAATACATTTTCATAAATATTATGAATAAAAGAAATGGTTTTGGATGGTGCCAAACACTCTTTAGTCTTATCAATACTTAAAAGCATTTTCTTATAATGGATTTCTTTTTTGAGCTTTAGAATTTCCAAATCGTGATTTATTTCGGCGTACGAAGAATATTTTTTTGCTTTCATAATTAGTCCTCGTTAAAAAATATTTCTGAAAATTTCTCCAAAATAGGTCCTTCTACAATTTTGTCTTTTACCAAGAATAAAAGCAACGCCAAAATCAAATAAATTCCAGCTACTGCTAAAAATCCAAGAGGATAACTGCCGAAAACATTTCCTAATGCCATCGCTCCAGCAACCGAAACGAAAAGTAAAACGATAATTAAACAAATGGCTATCAAGAAAAATTTAAGCGCTAATGTCGTTGACTTCATCGCGACTTTAAAACCCCATAGTTTGTAGTAAGCAATGCTGCTTTCTAAATAGGCTTTGGCATTTTCCTGAATGTCTTCAACATTTTCCTTTATTTCTTCTAACGCCATTATTTCTGAAGTTTGGCGTTTTGCCTTTTAAGCTCGGCTAATTTTTCTTCCAAATAAGTAATCGCATCTTCGGCTTTGTGACTCGAATTGGAAATCAACTCATCAACGGTCTCTTTCAAATCTTCTTTCGATTTGGAAAATTTATCTTTAGTCTGATCTTTCAAATCATCAAAACCATCTTTTATTTTTTCTCTTGTTTTCGAACCTTTATCGGGAGCGAATAAAATTCCTAATCCAACTCCAACTGCTGCTCCTGCCAAAAGGGCAATGAGACTATTATTTTTTGCTGACATGGTTTTAACTTTTTAAGTTTTAATAAAGTTACGACAATTAAATCCGAAACGACGTTAAATTCGCGTTAAACCGCCAAAACTTATTTTAAAGCCAAATCCTAAAAGTTCACAATAGGATTGATAATTTGCCTTTCCTAAGTTCTAAAAATGCACTAAAATCAATCTATGAGAGCCGTTTTGATTGCTAAAAATTATATGGTTTTTGATTTTAATAAATTTTATAAATAATAATAAAAGCCCCGATTTGTCGAGGCTTTATATATAAAAAATCTATTCTGTTTACAGCAAAATAACTGAACACTAAATTCTGAACACTGAACACTAATTACTGCTCACTAACTTTTGCCCAAGTATCTCTTAAGCCAACCGTTTTATTAAAAACCAATTTTTGAGCCGAAGAATCTTTATCAACACAATAATATCCTAAACGTTGAAATTGGAATCGTTCACCGTTTTTAGCTGAAGCCAAACTTGGTTCTAAATATCCTGTAATCACTTCCAACGAATTTGGATTGATGTATTCTTTGAAATCTACCTCTTTATCTCCATCCGGATTTTCGTGCGTAAACAATCGGTCATAAATACGAACTTCTGCTTCAATCGCATGATGGATAGAAACCCAATGAATCGTTCCTTTTACCTTTCTTTGAGAAGCTTCTGAACCGCTTCCGCTTCGGGAATCTTCATCATAGGTACAATGAATTTCTGTAATATTTCCTTCTGCATCTTTTACAACAGATTCTCCTTTGATTATGTAAGCATTTTTCAAACGAACTTCGGTTCCTAATGTCAAACGGAAAAACTTCTTGTTGGCTTCTTCTTGAAAATCTTCTCTTTCAATGTATAATTCTTTTGAAAAAGGAACTTTTCTGAAACCTAAACTTTCATCTTCCTGACTGTTTTCGGCATCCAAAATTTCTTCTTTTTCATCAGGATAATTAGTAATAACTAACTTAACCGGATTTAGAACTGCCATAACTCTCGGCGCTGTTTTATTTAAAATATCGCGAACGCAAAACTCTAACAACGAAACATCTATTAAGTTTTCACGCTTTGCAATTCCAATAGTATTCGCAAAATTCCGAATCGCCATTGGCGGATAACCACGACGACGCATTCCAGAAATCGTGCTCATTCTTGGATCGTCCCAAGAAGTAACGTGTTTTTCTTCAACCAATTGCAATAGTTTTCTTTTCGAAACTACTGTGTGAGAAAGGTTTCTACGTGCAAATTCTCTTTGTTTTGGACGAACCTTTTTAATATCATAAACTTGGTTTAAAAACCAATCGTATAATTCTCTGTGAGGCAAAAATTCAAGTGTACATAATGAGTGTGAAATTTGTTCTATATAATCACTTTCGCCATGCGCCCAGTCATACATTGGATAAATACACCAATCATTTCCTGTTCTGTGGTGATGTGCGTGTAAAATTCGGTACATAATTGGATCACGCATCAACATATTGTTGGCGCCCATGCTTATTTTGGCACGAAGAATATGAGTTCCGTTTGGAAATTCACCGTTTTTCATTCGGGTAAACAAATCTAAATTCTCTTCAACCGAACGATCTCTATAAGGTGAATTTGTCCCTGGAGTTGTTGGCGTTCCTTTTTGAATGGCCATATCTTCCGAAGATTGACTGTCAACATACGCTTTTCCGGCTTTGATAAACTCAACTGCCCAATCGTATAATTGTTGGAAATAATCAGAAGCATAGCATTCGTTACTCCATTGGTAACCAAGCCATTCAATATCTCTTTTGATAGCATCTACATATTCTTGCTCTTCTTTCGCTGGATTCGTATCATCAAAACGCAAGTTTACTGGCGCTTGATAATCAATCCCCAAACCAAAGTTTAAACAAATCGCACTGGCATGACCAACATGTAAATAACCGTTTGGTTCTGGCGGAAAACGAAAACGTAATTTGTCCTGAGACAAACCTTTTTTCAAATCTTCTTCTATAATTTGTTCAATAAAATTAAGCGACTTCTCTTCTGTTGACATTTTTTTGTTTAATTTTAGCAAAGATAAAAATTTAGATGATAGATAATAGAGAATAGAGGATAGATGCATTATTATTTAAACGATTCAAACTGAACACGGAATACGGAACACGGAACACTATAAAACATGGGTACTATAAAACTTCAAAACATAAGAACATTTTCCTTTCACGGATGCTTGGAAGAAGAAGGGAAAATTGGTTCGGATTACCGAATTGATTTAGAAATCAAAACCGATTTGAGAAAATCCTCAGCGACAGATGAATTAAAAGATACAGTGGATTATGTGCTTTTAAACAAAATTGTGGTGGAAGAAATGGACATTCGTTCCAAATTATTAGAACATGTTGCGCACCGAATAATCACTCGAGTTTTCAAAGAAATTCCAGCGGTTTCAAGAATTGTTTTAGCGGTTTCAAAACTAAATCCGCCCATTGGTGGTGATGTTGAAGCGGTTACCATTGAAATGGAAGAATATAGAAATTAGGTTGGATTTACGACAAAGCAGCTATTTTAAAAAACTTTGGAACTTTCAAAAAAAAGTCTATATTTGCCGTCCAATGGCGTCGTGGCCGAGCGGCTAGGCTGGGCTCTGCAAAAGCTCCTACTCCGGTTCGAATCCGGACGATGCCTCAAAAACCTTCAAGGAAACTTGGAGGTTTTTTTATTTTAAATTTTTAAGAAAAATTAATTAAAGTTATGTTCGAATCCGGACGATGCCTCAAAAACCTTCAAGGAAACTTGGAGGTTTTTTTATTTTAAATTTTTAAGAAAAATTAATTAAAGTTATGTTCGAATCCAGACGGAGAACTCATATGTCCTCTAGGAAGTTTGATTGTTTTTCTAAATTATTGTAATGGTTATAGGCTCAACCTTTAGTGATGATGTACCGCATCTAATCAAGACTTTTACATCATAAATAGTTATTTGATCACCACTTGAAACATATTTATTGATCACATTGAACGATTTCTCATCAAGATTATATCCCATTATCTCCAATGGTTTTCTATTGGGGATTTTTATTTTAAAATCCGTTATTAAAAGAAAATCTGTTGTAACATTCCCATCAGCAAATTTTAACCTTAAAATGGCATCTTTTAACTTATCCTTCTGTAGTTTAAAAATTGTTCCTTCTTGATGATTTAAAGTTACAAGTAACTTACTGAGTTCTCTTATTTTAAAAACCTGTTTTTCACTAATTTTTTTATTGTTTTTTAGAACAATATCAATGGTTAAAATGCTTTCAGAACCTATGCTGGCATTTAAGTAATAAATATTTTGATTCTTTTTAGTCACTCCATTACCCAAAACCTTAAAAGACTTAACGTTTGGAACATCAATGAATATTTCATTAGGTAATCCTTTATAAATTACTTTTAATTTTTTAGCAGTAACAAAGTCATGGTCTGTATGTCGAACAACCGAAAGCGTATCATTCTGTCCATAAAATGAAAGTGAAATAAAAAGCAATAAGATTAATAAACTATTCTTCATCTGATTTTTTTCTTTCCACAATCATCACTTTAATTATGCCTGGACCTGTTCGGTCAATATTTAACGGATTGGGATAATGTATATCTGAAATAGTGAAAATAGAACCCGTTTTCTGTTTATTAATAATATCTAATGTCTTACTATCGAATTTATTATCAAAAACAGAAGCGCTATTATTTTTTGAAAACTCTACTCTAAATGAATCAACTTTATCCATAAATTCTATTCCATAAATTGACAGATGATAATCCGCAGAAATTATAGCGGTTTTAAGTTCTTCTTTTGTCATTTCAATAACACATTGTTCACATGATAAACCGTTAATGGTTCCTGAAAATTTTGGAACATTTTTAATTCGAAATCGGTGTACTTCTTTCTTATTTGTACCATCATTCAGAGTAATATCTAAAATAATCATAGATTCAGTCCCAGAACCAGGAAGTAAATTGTATTTGCCTTCAGCATATTTATATAAATAATTTCCTGAGGCTTCAAATGATTTACAATTAGGAACAACTATTGAAATTGGATTTGGTAAACCACGATAGACTACGTCCATTTTATCTAAAGAAACAACACTGATGTTTGACTTTTTTACATCAGAAGTCCTATTATTTAGTATGGAAATAGGATTTGCATTTTTTAATCCACTATAATTAATATTCGTTGTATCAACAGATCCAACCCTAATGTCTAAAGTTTTCACATCGGAAATCGTATCATTCTGCCCATAAAATGAAAGTGAAAAAAATAGAGAAAGAAGTAGCATTATTTTTTTCATGGTTTTAAAATTTCTCTTAATCTATCTTCTCTAAAACCTTTTTGGCGAGTTTGTTTTCGCTTGGAAACCAACCTTGAAACATCAAAACCAATCCGAAAACAACTAATAAAACACTAATTAATTTCTTGATTTTTAAAATATTAACAGGTGTCATTTTGCTTTTTAACTGTTTGGCTAATACTATTTTACCAATGTCAACAAGTAAATAAGTGGTAATTACCGTTGCAAAGAATATCAACATTCGGGAAGTTTCCAATTCTAATTTTGGTCCGAAAGTAATTAACACCAAAAACCAAAATAATAAAACTCCCACATTGATAAAATTCAATAAAAACCCTTTAAGGAAAAGGCTTCCGTAATTATTCTTTTTAATTTCCAGGATTACATTTTCGTCCAGATTTTTACTGGCTTTTTTAATTTTTAGATAGGAAACCAAACCATAAGTAAGCATCAAAATGCCTCCAAAAATATAAATGGCAGGATCATTTTTAATTTTGAGAATCAGTCGGTAACTACTAAAATAGGCTAAAGAAATAAAAACAATATCCGCCGTTACAACACCTAAATCAAATACCAATGCCGCTCGAAACCCTTTAACAGCGCTTGTTTCAAGGAGTACAAAAAAAACAGGACCAATCATGAAACTTAAAAAAATTCCCAATGGTATTCCCGAAAATATATCTTGTAGCATATAATTATCTAAAGTGAAAATCAAAAATAAGAAATTATTTCTTAGCTTCTTCTATTCTTCCGCCAGCAACGGTTTTTTGATTAATCTGTTTTGGTTTTCCATGAATCATAATAACACCGCCAGCACGAACTTTGGCATCTACAATATCAGTAGCATAAATATCAGAATCTCCTCCTGCATTTGTAGTAATAAAAGTTTGACTTGTTATTAGTTTTTTTGCTTCATAAATTCCTCCAGAATTAATCAAAACATCTTGAGTTGTGGCATTTCCTTCAACATGCACTCTGGAACCATTAGCAACTTTTACTGTTAATCTATCCACTTGAAGATTAATTTTTATCTCCGATCCTTCTTTGGCAATGATATCAAAACCTGTTGCTTCAAAAGTAGCTTCGCTTGAAATTCTAGATTTTTCATTCGCTTCAACTGCTGTAAGTTCTTTAAAATAAACCGTTGCTGAAATGTTATCTCCAGAAAGTAATTTTGTAAGCGGCATTCTGATTTTTAATTCGCCGTTTTTATTAATTAATTCCACATCATCGGAACCATTTCCATCCAGAATTACTTTGTTTTCATCCGATGCAATCAGTAAAACATCAATTTGGTCGAATGCGGTTACTTTATAGAAATCACCAACTTCTTTCTGAATCTGAGAAAAAGCTGTTGAACTTATTAATAATAAACTAAAGATTAATTTCTTCATGATACAATTTTAACTGAACACTAATTACTGAATACTGAACACTACTTATTAATTCCTTCTAATAAAATTAAAATCCAATTGTTTCTTAACTAAATCGGCATTTTTTACTTTCACAACTACCTCGTCACCTAGTTGTAAAAGACTATGTGTTGTGGCGCCAACAAGCGCATATTGTTTTTCATCGAAGGTGTAATAATCATCTTTAATTTCACGGATTCTACACATTCCTTCGCATTTATTTTCGATAATTTCCACATAAATTCCCCATTCGGTAACACCCGAAATAACACCAACAAACTCTTGATCTTTGTGGTCTTGCATGTATTTAATTTGCATGTATTTAATAGAATCGCGTTCAGCATTCGTAGCCAAACCTTCCATATTGGAAGCATGCACACATTTTTCTTCATACACTTCTGCATCTACAGATTTTCCACCATCCAAATAATATTGCAGTAAACGATGTACCATCACATCTGGATAACGTCTAATTGGCGACGTAAAATGACTGTAGTAATCAAATGCTAATCCATAGTGACCAATATTATCCGTTGAATATTTGGCTTTACTCATCGTTCGAATCGCTAAAGTGTCAATCAGATTTTGCTCTTTTTTACCATTTACATCCGCCATCAATTGATTCAAAGATTTTGAAATGTCTTTTTTCTCTCGTAAATCTATTTTGTAACCAAACTTAGAAATCAATGCTTGCATCGCAAACAACTTGTCTTCATTGGGTTCATCGTGAATTCTATATACAAAAGTCTTCTTTTGTTTTCCTATATATTCCGCCACTTTTCTATTCGCCAACAACATAAATTCTTCTATCAAATGATTGGCATCTTTGGAAACTTTAAAATAAACGCCTTCCGGTTCACCTTCTTCTGTTAAATTGAATTTCACTTCTACTTTATCAAAAGAAATGGCGCCATTATTCATTCGGTGTCTACGAAGAATTTTAGCTAATTCATCCAGTTTTAAAGTAGCTTCTACAATTTCATCGGAAGCAATAAAATCACTTCCAGTTAACGAAATTTCAGCTGGAATTTTATTCGATTTTGTTTCTATAATTACCTGCGCTTCTTCATAAGCAAATCTTTGGTCAGAATTGATAACGGTTCTTCCAAACCACTGATTTAAAACAGTTGCTTTATGATCAATTTCAAAGATGGCAGAAAACGTATATTTTTCTTCGTTCGGACGTAACGAACATGCAAAATTAGATAATACTTCCGGCAACATTGGCACAACTCTATCTACCAAATAAACTGAAGTTCCTCGTTTATAAGCTTCATCATCCAAGATGGTTCCTTCTTGTAAATAGTGGGAAACATCGGCAATGTGAATACCAATTTCGTAGTTTCCATTTTCTAATTTTTTGAAAGACAACGCATCATCAAAATCTTTAGCATCTTTTGGATCAATCGTATAGGTCAACGTATCACGCATGTCACGACGTTTTGCAACTTCATTGGCTTGAATAGAAGTTTCTATTTTTTGAGCAAAAACTTCAACTTCAACTGGAAAATCATACGGCAAACCATATTCTGCAAGAATAGCATGAATTTCTGTATCATGCTCTCCAGGTTTTCCTAAAACTTTTATAATCGAACCAAAAGGAGAATCGGCTCTTTTTGGCCAATCTTCAATTCGGGCAATAACCACATCACCTTGTTGCGCATCACCTAATTTATCTTTTGGAATAAAAATATCGGTATACATTTTGGCATTGGCAGTCGATACAAAAGCAAAATTCTTTTGAATATCTATAACACCAACAAATTCTGTTTTGGCTCTTTCTAATACTTCAATAACTTCACCTTCAGGACGTTTTCCGCTGCGTCGATTATAAACATAAACCTTGACTTTATCTTTATCTAAAGCACGATTTAAATTGTTGGTGGGAATAAAAACATCTTCTTCAAAATCTTCACAAAGGAAATAAGCGGTTTTTCTGGAAGTCATATCAATCGTGCCTTCATAATAATCTTGACTAACCGCTTTGACTAAATATCTTCCAGGTTCCGATTCGATAATGACTTTTTGAGCAGCAAGAATTTTTAAATCTTTTATGATTTCATTCCTGCTTTTGGTATCATCTAATTCTAAAACAGCTGCTATTTGTTTATAATTAAAGGGTTTATTGGCGTGTTTTGATAGTATTTTTAAAATCTTTTCCGAGAACGTTTTCTCGTTTTTTCCAAACTTTTTTGGTTTCTTACTCATAATTCTTTTTGTAATAAAGTTGAAAATTACAAATAAGAAAATAGATAACAGAAAATAGATAATAGATTTATTGAAAATATAACTTTTAATAAAAAAAGGTTTACCAATTAGCAAACCTTTTTAAACTATTTAAATAATAATAATTTACTCTTTAATAAACTTTTTAGTTATTTTATTAGAACCTTCAATGAGGTTTAAAAAATAAATTCCTTTTTCTAAATTATTTGTGTTTATTGTAGTTTCTAATCCATCAAGAATTTGATTATGAATAGTTTTTCCTAGAATATCAGTAATTGTAATTTCTTGATTTGGTGTGAAAAAATCAAGTTTTAGAGTAAGATTTTCTTTTGCAGGATTTGGAAAAATTTTACCAGTATTATTTATGTTAAATTGATTATTATTAAGTAAAAAACTTATTTCTCTAATTCTATTATTATTGGAATCGGCAACAAAAATATTTCCGTTTTCATTTAAACATAAACTCCATGGATAATTAAATTTCGCTAGAATACCAATATTATCTTCATAACCAGTAATACTTCCTGCAATAGTAGTTACTTCATTTGTATAAATATTAATTTTTTTAATGTGATTACCATATAATTGTGATAAATATAAATTACCATTTCCGTCAGAGCATAATCCGCCAGGTGTATTATATTGCATATCTATTTGATTATTTTGATCATCAATTGTATATCCTAAAAAAGTACTTACTTCACCAGTATTTATTTGTATTTTTCTTATTTTGTTATTTGTACAATCAGTTACAAATAAATTTCCATTTCCATCATAACAAATACCGTGTGGTCCATAAAATTTAGCATTTGTTCCAATTCCATCTTGTAAACCAATAGTTGAACCAGCTAACGTGCTTACTATTCCAGATGAAATTTCAATTTTTCTAATTTTATTATTATCAATATCAACAACATATAAATTCCCATTTCCATCTGAACAAATACCAAAAGGTGATATAAATTTAGCAATTATTCCAATTCCATCTAAATAACCCGATGAAGAACCTGCAATAGTTGTAACTATTTTTGTAGAAATATTTATTTTTCTAATTTTACTATTATTAGAATCAGAAACATACAAATTTCCATTTCCATCATAACAAATACCTGCTGGACTATGAAATCTTGCAGATGTTCCAACTGAATCATAATAACCTTGAGTAGAACCTGCAAATGTGCTTACTATTCCAGATGAAATTTCAATTTTTCTAATTTTATTATTACTAGAATCAGAAACATATAAATTTCCATTTCCATCTGAACAAATACCCATCGGAAAATTAAATTGTGAATTAGTTCCTATTCCATCTAAAAAACCTTGAGAAGAACCAGTTAAAGTATTAACTGTCTGTGAATTTAAATTAATATAATTTAAAAAAATAATTAAACCAATAATTAAGCTTTTCATTGTATTTATTTTTAATAAATTACTCATACGAAAATAATAAATATTAGTAAATTTATAAAAAAAAGATGACCGAGTTTGTAACCGTAGCGACTTTTAATTTCACTCACGAAATAACTATTCTAAAAACAATTTTAGAAAACAAAGGCATTCCTTTTTTGTTTCAAAACGAGAATTTAATATCCGTTGATCCATTAGCAAGTTTTGCTTACGGCGGTATTAACTTAAAAGTGCATCCAAATGATGTTAACGAAGTAAAAGAAATTTTAAATAATCTTTCTGAAAATGAAAATTTAAGAATTGTTTGAAGTTTAAAAGTTGTCAACACATATTAAAAACAACAAAATAAAAAGGAAATTTAAATTTAATTTTTGATGGTTATTATAGCGTGTTAACTTGTACAATAAGTTTTGTTTTAAAAGTTTTATTTTGAAGTTATTTAATTTTATACTTATTTATTAACAGGGTTGTGAAATAGTAAATCATTCATTTTGAAGTCATTTTTAAAGATAATAAACAGTTGTTCACAACTAGATAAACACTGTTTTTGTAAATAACTTTATAAATAGATTTCTGTTGAAAAACATAATTTTTATAGTGATAACTTTTCCAAAAAAAAGCCAAACTAAATTTGATTTTCTCAAACCTATTTTTGATTACAAATTATAATTATACCACCAAGAAAAACTTCTAATTTTCTATCCAAAGTTGTTAACATTTGATGTTAACTTAAGGTTAACTGATTATCAACGAATTGTGTTTTGCTATTAACAATTCATAATTTTAACATTTTTACTAAATAATAACCATTGATTTATAGCAAGTTGTGAAATATTCTAATTTTTACTTTTCGGTAGCTGTTTTAAAATCAGGCGTTTAAAATAATAGCAAAATCAATCCGTTACTCTTTATTATATTATTAAATTTGTACGGACAATTACAAACCACAACACTATGAAAATTTCTATTGGAAATGACCACGCTGGACCGGATTATAAAAAAGCTATTGTGGATTTTTTATCAGCAAAAGGATACGAAATAATGAATCACGGAACAGATACTAATGACAGTGTTGATTATCCCGATTTTGGTCATCCAGTAGCTATCGATGTTGAAAGTAAAAAAGCTGATTTTGGAATTGTAATTTGTGGTTCTGGAAATGGAATTGCTATGACGGCAAATAAGCATCAAGGAATTCGCGCTGCTTTGTGTTGGACAAAAGAAATTGCTGCTTTAGCACGCCAACATAATGATGCCAATATCATTAGTATTCCTGCTCGTTTTACTTCAATTCCTCAGGCTGTGGAAATGGTCTCCACTTTTCTTACTACCGATTTTGAAGGCGGAAGACACGCAACCCGAGTTAATAAAATTAGTTGTTAGATTAAAATCTAAATTTCTAAAAATCTAACAATTTAAAAATGTCTAACAATCACGTCCACATTCACAAACACGAAGTAAAAGGCAAAAATCTTTTATTTTCCATTGTTTTAAATCTTATCATCACTATTGCGCAGGTCATAGGCGGAATTTTATCAGGGAGTTTGGCTTTAATTTCGGATGCGCTTCATAATTTTTCGGATGTTTTGACTTTGGTTTTTAGCTTGATTGCTCATAAATTATCCCGAAGAAAAGCCTCTATTGAACATACTTTTGGATATAAGCGTGCTGAATTAATCGCCGCTTTTGTGAATGCAGCAACTTTGGTTATTGTGGCAATTTTTTTGATCTACGGAGCAACCGAGCGCTTTTTTAATCCACATACTATAAAATCTAACTTGGTAATTTGGCTGTCAATTTTAGGAATTATTGTCAATGGTTTATCGGCTTTAATGTTGAAAAAAGATGCTAAACACAATTTGAATATGAAATCGGCTTACATCCATTTGTTTACCGATATGATGGCATCCGTTGCGGTTTTAATCGGCGGAATTTTGATGAAATATTTCCAATGGTATTGGGTGGATAGTGTTTTAACAATGCTTATTGCGCTGTATTTGATTTATGTTGGAGTTGATTTATTAAAATCGTCAACAAAAATGTTGATGCTTTTCACACCGGATCATATCGATATCAAAGAACTAGTTCGGGAAGTTCACAAAATTCCTGGCGTAAATAAATTACACCACATTCATGTCTGGCATTTAAACGATGATGAATTGCATCTCGAAGCGCATTTGGATTGTTCCGAAGATATAAAAATGTCTGAATTCAATGCGTTACTAGAAAAGGTAGAAGATGTTTTATTTCATCAATTCGATATCAATCACATTAACATCCAACCCGAATTTAAAAAGAAAGATCCCAAAGATTTTATAGTCCAAGATTAATATGACCAACATACAATTTATAGCAAAATACGTCGCCACCACTCCTATAAACATTGAAAAAACAGTAAGCCTTTTACAAGAAGATTGCACCATTCCTTTTATTTCCCGTTACAGAAAAGACCAAACTGGAAATCTGGACGAAGTTGTTATTGAGCAAATTGCCAAACTTCAAGCAGTTTATGAAACTATCGTAAAAAGAAAAGAAACGATTCTAAAAGCCATCGAGGAACAAGGACAATTATCGCCAGAATTGAATAAAAAAATTCAGGAAAGTTTCGATTTGCAAGAATTGGAAGATTTGTATTTGCCTTTCAAAAAAAAGAAAAAAACGCGTGCCGATGTAGCTCGCGAAAACGGATTGGAACCCTTGGCAAAAATCATCATGGCTCAAAATAACGATGATGTCGATTTTATAGCCACACAGTATTTAAACAAAAATGTCATCAATGAAGATGACGCTTTGCAAGGCGCAAGAGATATTATTGCCGAATGGATTAATGAAAATATTTATGTTAGAAAACAGTTGCGACGTGTTTATGAACGCAAAGCTGTTATAACTACCAAAGTTTCAAAATCAAAAAAAGACGAACAAGAAGCTCAAAAATTTTCTCAATATTTTGATTGGACAGAAAACCTTTCCAAAGCGCCTTCACATAGATTATTAGCAATGCTTCGTGCCGAAAACGAAGGTTTTGTGAAATTAAAAATCGAAATCGATCCCGAGAATTCAGGCGAAGAAGCTATTGAAATGATAGATGAGATTATCATTAAAAGACAAAATGATACTACGCCACATCTGCATCTAGCCATTGAAGATAGTTTTAAACGATTGTTGCATCCAGCTATTTCCAACGAAACTTTGCAGGAAGCAAAAGCTAAAGCTGATACCAATTCCATTCAGGTTTTTGCTAATAATCTCGGGCAGTTATTACTCGCTCCGCCATTAGGAGAAAAGAGAATTTTAGCCATCGATCCGGGATTTCGCAGTGGTTGTAAAGTGGTTTGTTTGGATGAAAACGGCGAATTATTATACAACGAAAATATTTATCCTCACGCGCCGCAAAATGAAACGGCTATGGCGATGAAAAAAATACGTTCCATGGTGAATGCTTATCAAATAGATGCAATTTCTATTGGAAACGGGACAGCGTCACGCGAAACCGAATTCTTCATCAAGAAAATTGCCTTCGACAAACCCATACAAGTATTTGTGGTTTCTGAAGCTGGTGCCTCAGTTTATTCTGCTTCAAAAATTGCGCGCGAAGAATTTCCAAATTATGATGTAACGGTTCGTGGTTCGGTTTCTATTGGAAGACGACTTTCTGACCCGTTGGCTGAATTGGTAAAAATTGATCCAAAAGCAATTGGCGTTGGTCAGTATCAACACGATGTTGATCAAACCAAATTAAAAGAAGAACTAGACAAAACGGTCATTCGTTGCGTGAACTCGGTTGGTATCAATATCAATACGGCAAGCAAGCATTTGTTGAGTTATGTGAGCGGCATTGGAGAAAAACTAGCCGAAAACATTGTGCAATACCGTTCGGAAAATGGCCCGTTTGTAGATAGGAAACAACTCAAAAAAGTACCGCGATTGGGCGATAAAGCATATCAACAAGGCGTGGCATTTATTAGAATTAAAGAAGGAAAAAACCCGTTAGACAATTCGGCGGTGCATCCTGAAGCGTATGAAATTGTTGAAAAAATGGCAAAAGATTTACAACTTTCAGTACATGATTTAATTGCCAATAAAGAAAAAACTAAACTCATCCAACCCGAAAAATACATGACTCCAGAAATTGGAATATTGACGTTAAAAGATATCATCAAAGAACTCGAAAAACCAGGGTTGGATCCAAGAAAAGCAGCGAAAATTTTCGAATTTGATGCTAATGTAAAATCCATAAAAGATTTAAGAACAGGAATGGTTTTGCCAGGCATTGTCAATAACATCACTAATTTTGGTTGCTTTGTAGATATTGGAATAAAAGAAAGTGGCTTGGTTCACATTTCCCAACTCAAAGCAGGTTTTGTTTCGGATGTGAATGAAGTGGTGAAATTGCAAGAACATGTTCAGGTAAAAGTTACCGAAGTAGATGAAGACAGAAAACGCATTCAGCTTTCGATGATATTATAAAAATAAAAAATCCCAAATACAATAATAGCATTTGGGATTTTTGTTTCTTAGAAAAGAAAACTATTCTTTAGTTTCGTCTTTTTTTGCTTCTGGAGCTTTGTCTTCACCTTTGGCAGCGTCTTTAAATTCCTTAATTCCGGTTCCTAAACCTTTCATTAATTCTGGAATTTTTTTACCTCCAAACAACAAAACAACAACAACAAGTATGATAAGCATTTCTGTAACACCAAATCTTCCCATAATATATAAAATTAATGCTCTCGCAAATTCTTAATTAAACTGAGGACAAAGGTATAAAGAAAATAATATTGATAGCATTTTATGCATACTATTTATAGTTAAACTTCGTTAAATAGCTATAAAATGCCACAAACGCTATAAATTTCTATATTTGTAGTATAATAAAACACCATGTCAGAAAAACGACTTAAAAGAAAATTATTAAAAAAGAAACTCTTCACGAAAAACCGTCTGGTTATTTTGAACGAAGACACTTTTGAAGAAATTTTTTCCTTGCGTTTAACCTTAATGAATGTATTTGTAGTAGCAACGGTTGGCGCTTTATTAATCATTTTTGTAACGACTTATATTATTGCTTTTACGCCTTTGCGCGAATATATTCCTGGTTATGCTTCTACCCAATTAAAGAAAGACGCTACCGAATTAGCTTTAAAATCCGATTCTTTATCGAATGCCTTGAAGAAAAACGATGCTTATATTCAATCGTTAAAAAAGGTTTTGACTGGGGATTTAGAGTATGCTAAATTCAATAAAGATTCCATTTTGGCAACACCCGTTGAAGAGGTTGAAAAGGAAGATTTAAAACCTTCCAGCGCCGAAATAAAACTACGGGAACAAGTAAACGAGGAAGAAAAGAAAAACAAACTTCCAAAAGGGAAAAAGTCTAAATAGTAAAGCAAAAAGATGTCAATAAAGTCAATAGCTGCAAAACTTTTTGCCAAGATAATTTACAAAAAAACTTTGGCTTGGGCTTCCAATCCGGTGGTTACTCAACAGCAAGTTTTTCAAAATTTAATTCGTCAAGCGAATGAAACGCAGTTTGGAAAAGACCACAATTTTGCTTCTATAAAAACTTTTGAAGACTTTGCAAAACACGTTCCCATTAGAGATTACGAAGAACTAAAACCCTATGTTGACAAAGTTGTAAACGGCGAATCGGACATTCTTTGGAAAGGGAAGCCGATTTATTTTGCCAAAACTTCAGGAACAACTTCAGGCGCAAAATACATTCCACTCACAACAGAATCAATGCCGTTTCATATTCAAGCAGCGAGAAATGCAATTCTCGGATATATTCACGAAACTGGGAATGCCAATTTTGTCGATGGAAAAATGATTTTTTTACAAGGAAGTCCAATTTTAGAAGAAAAAAACGGAATTCAATTAGGCCGACTTTCCGGAATTGTGGCGCATTTTGTTCCCAACTATTTACAGAAAAACCGAATGCCGAGTTGGGAAACCAATTGTATAGAGGATTGGGAAACCAAAGTGGATGCTATTGTTGGTGAAACCATCAACGAGAACATGACTGTCATTTCTGGGATTCCTTCATGGGTTCAAATGTATTTTGAAAAATTGCAAAAAGAAAAGAATAAACCTGTTGGCGATATTTTTAATAACTTCAATTTGTTTATTTATGGCGGTGTAAACTTCGAACCGTATCGCGCCAAATTTGAAAACCTAATTGGAAGAAAAGTAGATTCCATAGAATTGTTTCCGGCTTCCGAAGGTTTTTTTGCCTATCAGGATTCGCAAAAGGATAAAGGCATGTTATTGCTTTTAAATGGAGGAATTTTTTATGAATTTGTAAAATCGGAGGAATTTTTCACGGAAAATCCGAAGCGCTACACGATTGGCGAAGTGGAATTAAATGTTAATTATGTTTTGATAATTTCCACCAACGCCGGACTTTGGGCCTACAATATTGGCGACACGGTGCAATTTACGAGTTTGAAACCCTACCGAATTATCGTTTCGGGCAGAATCAAACATTACATTTCCGCTTTTGGTGAACATGTGATTGGTAAAGAAGTAGAATGTGCTTTGAAAGAAGCCATGGAAAACACAGAAATTCAAGTGAATGAATTTACGGTAGCGCCACAAATTTCTCCTAACGATGGTTTGCCATATCACGAATGGTTTATTGAATTCGAAAACGAAGCTTCAAATATAGAAGAGTTTGCACTTCAAATTGACAATGCTATGCGTAAGCAAAATGCCTATTACGATGATTTGATTGTTGGTAATGTGTTGCGAACGCTAGTGATTTCAAAAGTTCAGAAAAATGGTTTTCAAGAGTATATGAAATCCATCGGAAAATTGGGTGGACAAAACAAGATTCCTAGGTTGAGCAATGATAGAAAAATTGCAGATTTATTAAAAGGAGCATAGAAAAAGATGAAATCAAAAAGACTTTGGTTGTTGTTTTTATTCATAGGTATTTCTGCTGCTGCTCAAGTCAAAAATGTTGATGAAAACAGTAAGTTGGTTCCAATTCCAATAAAGGAAGTACTAATTGAAAATCCGCGAGGAAGCATTACCAATGAACTCGCTAAATTTGATAAAAACAAGGTTCATTTTTATTATGGTTTGGGAACAGATCAATATTCGTTAGCGAAGTTTTTTGTGTTTAATGATACCATCAGGCAAACACCATTTTTAAAAAGTATCACTATCGATACGAAAGCACATAATAGAACATCATCGGTAAAAATCAGGATTATGGCTGCCGATGAAGATGGAAATCCAGGAACAGATTTAATCAATGAGGATTTGATTTTAAAAGTTAAAAAAGGGCATCGAAAATCAGAATTAGATGTTTCCAAATACAAATTAAAAATAGACGAAGAAGGCTTTTTTGTTGTCATTGAATTGTTAAAAATAAAGGACAACGAATATTATTATTACGATAAAAACAAAAAGAAATATGTTAACTATTCTCCAGCCATAGGAGCTTTACCTTCTGAACAAAAAACGTTATGGATTTATAATAAGGAATGGAAAAAACATGCGAATAGAGATCCCTATGATTATGAAGACCAGAGAGAATATTACAACAAGTTTATAGAATTGGCCATAAGCTTAAAATTAACCAACTAAACATGAAAAGAATAGTACTATTTCTTTTATTTTCGATTTCTCTTTCTGCCCAAGTCAAAGGTGTCATTGTTGACGAAAATAATCAGCCGATTTCCTATGTAAATATTTGGGTAGAAAACGAAAATATTGGAACCACTTCCGAGGAAAACGGCGTGTTTTCGATAAATGTTTCGGGCAATAAAATTTTAATTTTTTCAGCATTGGGATATGAAAAAAAATCCGTTAAAGCTTCGGATGCAGAAAAAGTAGTTTTGACAGTTAATGAGACTAAAATCGAAGAGGTTGTTATTGTCAAAAAATATGAAACCAAGGAAATTGAAATAGGGAAAGTCAAAAATGAAACCTATCAGGCTTTTGACAACGGACCGAGAATTGATGCTAAGTTTTTCCCGTATATTCTCAAATACAAAAAAACAAAGTACATAAAAAAAGTTAGCATTTTTACGGATAGCGAAATAGAAAATGCTACTGTAAAAATTCATTTTTATTCGGTGGATGCCAATGGTTATCCGGGCGAAGAAATGTTGAGCAAAGACTTTTTGGTTTCGGTAAAAAAAGGCGTGAAAAAAACCTTTTTCGACATGTCCGATTTGAATTTAAGAATGCCAAAAACTGGAATTTTTGTGGCTTATGAAAAATTAATAATTGATAAAAATAAACTAGAAAAAACCGTTGTCGATTTAAATACGAATGGTACAAAAATTCAAAAAACCTACTATCCGTTTATGCTTTATAATTATGTTCAAAGGGATTTTACCTATACATTTTTTGGTGGAAAATGGAATAAACAAACCAAGCAGGACGTCAACAATCCTTCGGAGAAAATGATGGTATATGAACCATCAATAAACCTAATTCTGACCAACTAAAATATAAAAACCCTATATTTGTGGGTTAGAAAATAAAAAATGAAAGAAATTAAAAACATTTCGCGCTCACGAGCGCAAGAATCGTCGGCAGCTATCGAACGATTGTACATTACCATGAGGCATTTATTTAACAGAGGTTTCTACAAACCGATGGGTGTTTCAGGAGAAACTTTAAGAGAAGCTTTACTTTCTCTAAGACCAGAAATTTATGGAAGCATTGCAGAAGAAAAAGTAGAACTAAGCGGTTTACTTTATGTAATAGAAAGACTTCCGGTTGGCATTGAAGAATGTCGTTTTATCAATTTAACTTCAGACGAAGGCTATTCAAAATCCCATTTTCAGGCAATTGTTCCACCAAAAAGAAGAAGAAATTGCTACCGAATTGATGACGAACAAATGAACGTGGAAATCACACGTGGCCGTTCCGACATTTACGATATTTTGACACACTTGACCTTTATTTTTATCGAATCGCATAAAATTAAAGACAGAGTTTTATTGGATGAAATAGAAGTAGAGTTAACTCGCGATTGGGAAAAACTAGAAGATGCCGTTTTACAAAACAAAAAAATGTCGCTCAAAGAAAAGGAAATTGCCATTTCTCACGCAGCCAATGTTTTGGGCAGAAGTTTTTCAGAAGTTTTAGACATTTATGACGATTTTGGAACCAAAGAAAAACCAGATAGATTTCTACACGTAATTTATTGGTTAGGAAAATTGGCGATAGATGAGGTTATCAACAACAACAAAAGAACCATCACTTTTAGTCCGATTTTAAGAGAAAGATTAGGACATCATATTCACGGAGAGATTTGGGCAAATAATATCAAAGAGGCTTTGAAAGCCAATAATCTTTTGGAAAGACCCATTCACATTATCAGTGCGAACATGCATAGTGTGATGAATTCGATTTTTGCAACAACGGTTTTAAAAACTAAGTTCAAAGACAAATCAGATTTCTTTATTTATGAAGAATTGAGTAAATCGGGGGCCAATGATGTTAGAAATAAAGTGGAAGAAGTTGCGTTAAAACAAGGAATGATTTCACTTCCAGATGACGCTTCGGGAACCAATATTGATGTTCAGTTATTTGACACTGCCAAAATTGATTGGGCAAAATCTAGTTTTCCAAAAGCAAAAGTTGGTAAAGAAGCTCCCGTACTTATTGTAATGGATTATGCTTTTGGCGAGCAGGCTTTTGAAACCATTGACGAACTTTTGAAACCATACAAAGAAGGAAAAAACAGAACGTTCTTAAATGTCGAATCAGTATCGATTATGGGAAAAGCAGGAATTTTGGAAGGAGGAAAAGGAGATATCATGATACCTTCGGCACATATCAATGAGGGAACTGCGGATAATTATCCTTTTGAAAATGAATTAACTGCTGATATGTTTGAAGGAAATGGAATTCCAGTTTGTTCAGGACCTATGGTTACTGTTTTGGGAACATCGCTTCAAAATAAGGACTTATTGAAGTTTTTCCACGAGTCAACATGGGAAGTTATTGGACTGGAAATGGAGGGTGCTTATTATCAAAAAGCGATACAATCGGCATCCAAAATCAGAAAAAGTATTCCGCAAAACGTGAAAGTAAGATACGCTTATTATGCTTCGGATAATCCATTGGAAACAGGAAGCACATTGGCTTCCGGAGGTTTAGGAACTACGGGTGTAAAACCTACTTATTTGATTACTATTAAAATATTAGAACAAATTTTTAACACTAAATAATTATTTTTTATGAGTGCAACACCTCAAAATAGCGACAATCAGGAAATAGATTTGTCACAAATTTCAAAGAAAATTGGAAATTTTTTTGAAAACATTTCTACTTCTATTTTTAAAGGATTTTTGTTTTTCAAAAGAAACATTCTTTGGATAGGAATATTATTTGTGCTTGGAGCAGTTTTGGGTTTTTACATGGATAAGACCACTAAAGTATATGATAACGAAATCATTGTAAGTCCAAACTTTGGTTCGGTTGATTATTTGTATGCAAAAGTTGAATTAATTAGTTCAAAAATTAATGACAATGACACTGTTTTTCTTAAAGAAGTTGTTGGATTAAAAGACCCAAAGAAACTTAAGCAAATAGCAATTAGACCAATTACAGACGTTTATAAATTCATAAACAACAGCGATAAAAATTTCGAATTTGTAAAATTATTGGCAGAAGACGGTGATGTTAAAAAAGTAGTTGATGAAAACCTGACAAGTAAAAACTACCCGTATCACATGATTTCTTATACAACAGATAAAGAAACTTCAATTGAAAAAACCGTTCAGCCGCTTTTAAACTTCCTTAATAATTCTGAATATTTCAAATTAGTACAGAAAGAATACGTGAACAACATTAAAGTAAAAATAGTTGAAAATGACTCAATTATTTCTCAAATTAATGGATTGTTGAATGCTTTTTCAAATACAGCGAACGGCTCTCAAAAAAGCGACAAATTGGTTTATTACAATGAAAACTCGCAGCTGAATGATGTAATTAAAACCAAAGATGTGTTAGTTAATGAACAAGGAACACACAGAGTAGAATTAGTTAATCTTGACAAAATTATAAAGGATAGCAGTACAACTTTAAATATAAAAAACACAAAATCTGTGAATGATAAAATGAAATTGGTTCTGCCATTATTATTTGTCTTTTTATTCATTTTGTTTGGATTTTTTAAATCCTATTATAAAAATCAAATGGCAAAATTGAAAAATTAATTTATGAAAGGAATTATTTTAGCGGGTGGTTCGGGAACAAGATTGCATCCGTTGACTTTGGCGGTGAGCAAGCAATTGATGCCGATTTACGATAAGCCCATGATTTACTACCCACTATCAACCTTGATGTGGTCGGGAATTCGTGAAATACTAATAATTTCAACACCTCATGATTTACCGTTGTTCCGACAATTATTGGGTGATGGGAAAAGTTTAGGTTGCCGATTTGAATATGCCGTTCAAGAGCATCCTAATGGATTAGCAGAAGCTTTTATTATTGGAAAAGAATTCATTGGAAACGATAAAGTAGCCTTAGTTCTTGGCGACAATATTTTTTACGGAACAGGTTTATCCGATTTGCTTTTAGCCAATAACAATCCGGATGGAGGTATTATTTATGCTTATCATGTTCAAGATCCAGAACGTTATGGCGTTGTAGATTTTGATGCCAACGGGAAAGTACTTTCCATTGAAGAAAAACCGTTAAGTCCAAAATCAAATTATGCGGTTCCAGGCGTTTATTTCTATGACAATGACGTAGTAGAAATTGCGGCAAATATAAAACCAAGTCATCGCGGCGAAATTGAAATTACCGACGTCAATAAAGAATATTTGAGAAGAGGAAAGCTTAAAGTTAGTATTCTCGATAGAGGAACGGCTTGGTTTGATACAGGAACATTCAATTCGTTAATGCAAGCGTCCCAATTTGTTCAAGTTATAGAAGAACGCCAAGGATTAAAAATTGGTTCCATCGAAGAAGCTGCTTTTAGAATGGGTTTTATAGATGAAACACAATTAAAAAAATTAGCCGAACCGTTATTAAAAAGTGGTTATGGCAAACACTTATTAAGTTTGATTTAGAACATGAATTTTATTCCCACGAAACTCGAAGATTGTTTTATTATTGAGCCCAAAATCATTCTGGATGAACGCGGTTATTTCATGGAAAGTTTCAATGAAAACACTTTTCAAAATGGTGTTGGACAAAAAGTTCATTTTGTACAAGACAATCAATCTTTTTCCTCAAAAGGAGTTTTGCGTGGTTTGCATTATCAAACGGGAGAACATGCCCAAGCCAAATTAGTTCGCGTATTGCAAGGTGAAGTTTTGGATGTTGCTGTTGATATTCGTCCCAATTCTAAAACCTACGGACAATATGAATCGGTTCTTCTAACAGCTGAAAATCAATTACAGCTTTTTGTTCCAAGAGGATTTGCTCATGGCTTTTTAGTGTTGAGTGAAACAGCTACTTTCTTTTATAAATGTGATAATTTCTATAATAAAGAATCGGAAGGCGGTATTAGTTATGATGATAAAACCATCAATATTGATTGGAATTTCCCTTTCGAGGAATTGATTATTTCCGAAAAAGACAAAGTGCAACCCACTATTGAAAACGCCAAAAAAGCATGGTAGTTTTAGTCACTGGAAGTAATGGACAACTAGGTCAAAGCTTGCAGTTTATTGCGTCAAATTATCCTGAGCTGCAATTTATTTTTTGTTCTTCATCAGATTTAGACATTACAAATTTTGCTAATTGCGAACAGCTTTTTGCCAAATACAAACCAAATTATTGTATCAACACAGCGGCTTATACGGCTGTTGATCAAGCTGAAAACGAACCCGAAAAAGCCCATTTAATCAATGTTATTGGCGCAAAAAACATAGCAGAAGTTTGCAAAAAACACCATGCAATCTTACTTCATGTTTCTACCGATTTTGTTTTTGACGGAACAAAAACAACTCCGTATACAGAAGAAGATATTCCAAACCCAACAGGCGTTTATGGGCAAACTAAATTAGACGGAGAAAAAGCAATTCAGTCTGTTTTTGACAATTACTATATCATAAGAACATCCTGGGTTTATTCCCAATTTGGAAATAATTTTATGAAAACGATGTTGCGGTTGGCTGCCGAAAGAGATACAATTTCTGTGGTAAATGATCAAATTGGAACACCAACATATGCAGTTGATTTAGCGGATGCTTTGATTAAAATAATTTGTCATACTGAGCGCAGTCGAAGTGCATCTCAATATGGCATCTATAACTTTAGCAATGAAGGGCAATGTAGCTGGTACGATTTTGCAAAAGAAATATTCAGGAATAATAATATTTCGATAAATTTACAATCAATTCCCAGTTCCGCATTTCCAACATTAGCGAAAAGACCAAGTTTTAGCGTTTTGGATAAAACTAAAATCAAGAATACATTTGATATAAAAATCGACAAGTGGGAAGAGAAATTTTAAAAGAGATTTAAATGATTTTATCTATAGTATCGCCTGTATACAAAGCAGAAAATATAGTTGAAAAGCTTGTTTCTGAGATTGAAAAAGAAGTAAGCAAACTGAATATTGCTTATGAAATCATACTTATTGATGACAGAAGTCCTGATAATTCATGGCAAAAAATGATGGAATTATCTAAAAGCAACCCCAATGTTAAAAGCATACGTCTCAGTAAAAATTTTGGGCAGCATCCAGCTATCATGGCGGGATTGAGTCAGGCAAAAGGAGAATGGATAGTGGTGATGGATTGTGATTTACAAGACCAACCCAAAGAAATAGAAAAGCTATACAATAAAGCTAAAGAAGGATTTGATATTGTAGCTGCAAGAAGGACAAAAAGACAGGATGGCTACTTAAAAAAGCTTTCTTCAAAACTTTTCTCTAAAGTTTATGGTTTTTTTACGGATACAAAATACGATAATGAAATTGCTAATTTTGGTATATATAACAAGAAAGTTATTCAATCTATTCTTGAGATTTCTGATTACATCAAGTTTTTCCCATTATTTGTAAATTTTGTTGGTTATAATAGAACTTCAATAACGGTCGAACATGCTTCTAGAGAGTCAGGAAGTTCAAGTTATGGGATTTATAAACTCATCAGCTTAGCTTTCAATTCAATCATTTCATTTTCTAATAAACCACTTAAGATTTTTGTAAAATTTGGAATCATTATTTCTTTACTATCTGTTATTGTTGGTAGTTATTATCTTTATGAAGCACTTACCAACAAAGTAGAAGTAATAGGTTATACATCAATTATTGTATCTATTTGGTTTTTGTCAGGCGTTATTATAACTACAATTGGTATTACAGGTATTTATGTTGGGAAGATTTTTGACCAAACAAAGAATCGTCCTGTTTTTATAATTGATGAAATAAGATGATAAAAAGACTGCAATGGGATTCAGATTTTTTTAATTTGAATGTTGGTGAGCTGCAATTTGAAGAAAGAAATGATTCTTTAAATTATACCGATTATGATTTATTGTACGTTGTTTCGTCAGATGATTTTGATTTGAAATTAAAAAAATTTGAAAATTCATTTTCTGAGCAAAAAGTAAAATTTTATAAAGAGTTGAAAGAAACTGTGTCAATGTCACAAAATGTTCTTTCATACAAAGATGTGGAATACAATATTGATGATATATATCAATTGGCCTATGAAAGTGGGAAGCATAGCCGTTTTTTACTTGATAAAAAATTTGATGCTGAAAAATTTAGAGAGTTGTACAGACTTTGGATAGATAATTCAATTTCAAAGAACTTTGCAGATGATATTTTGTTATACAACTATGAAGGGGAAACAGTAGGTTTGTTAACGTATAAGATTATTAAAAAAAATGCTTTTATTGGATTAATATCCGTCTCGCCAAAACATCAAGGAAAAGGAATTGGAGGAACGATGCTGAAACATTTGGAAGCCCTTTTATATAAAAAAGGAATTGAAAATTTAACAATACCAACCCAATACGAAAATCAACAGGCATGTTATTTTTATAGTAAAGAAGGGTATTCAATTTCCGAGAAAACCTATGTCAAACATTATTGGAAAAATTAATGATACCATTTAACAAACCCTATTTAACGGGAAAAGAAACAAACTATATTGAAGAAGCAGTTAAATCTGGAAAGATATCTGGAAATGGCATCTTCACAAAAAAATGTCAAGACTTTTTTGAATCGAATTACGGTATAAAAAAAGCATTGTTAACTACATCTTGTACAGATGCTTTGGAAATGGCAGCTATCTTGATTGACATTCAAGAAGGAGATGAGGTTATTATGCCTTCTTATACCTTTGTTTCGACAGCCAATGCCTTTGTTTTACGAGGCGCAAAGATTGTTTTTGCTGACAGCAGAAAAGACCATCCAAACATAGATGAAACAAAAATAGAATCTTTAATCACGTCCAAAACTAAAGCCATTGTGCCAGTTCATTATGCTGGAGTTGCTTGTGAAATGGATACTATAATGGATGTTGCAAAAAGGCACAATTTATATGTAATTGAAGATGCAGCTCAAGCAATTGACAGCTATTACACGGGGAAAGATGGTGTAAAAAAAGCATTAGGTTCTATAGGTCACTTAGCAGCATTTTCATTTCATGAAACAAAAAACATTATCTCGGGCGAAGGTGGTTTATTGGCTATAAATGATGAAAAGTTTATTAACAGAGCTGAAATAATCTGGGAAAAAGGAACCAACAGATCTTCTTTTTTTAGGGGAGAAGTCGATAAATATGGCTGGGTTGATATAGGAAGTTCTTTTTTACCATCTGAAATAATTGCGGCTTTTCTTTGGGCACAATTAGAAAACCTAGTACAAATTCAAGACGTTAGAAAATCACATTGGGAAAATTACAGCACAAAGTTAAGAGAATGGGCCAGTAAAAATGAAATAGAATTACCTCAAATTCCAACCTATGCAACTAATAATGCTCATATGTTTTATTTAGTTTGTAAAAACTTAGAGCAAAGAACAAAGTTGTTAAATTATTTGAAACAAAATGGAATTTTAGCCGTTTTCCATTATATTAGTTTGCATAATAGTCCATTTTATTTATCAAAACACCATGGAGGAGAATTGCCCGAAACGGATAGATTTACGGATACATTGGTAAGGCTACCGCTTTTTTATGAACTTAATATCCAAAGCGTAATAGATGCAATTTTAAAAGCAGAAATATAAATTCCAAGTATCCGGATTGTGTTTTTTGATTATTCAAAATAAAGAGGAGCTCCCTTATCTTTTCCTAGTTTAACGACAACAATGTTGTTAAACATTTTAACGGATTCATAATCTGGCCAAACAGGCATTTTATTTATTGAATCTTTAATTGAGTTAAGTTTTTCTTTAGTATCAATCATTCTATATTCCGCTACATCGGCTTCTCTAAAAAAATTAATCATTCTGTAGTTGTTTCCATTATCCCAATTAAAAATGGAACCTCCAAAAACCTCGGAGTCTTGTAATCTAAATTTTTGATGGTATTCATATGGAAAATAACCAAAAAAGTAAACGTCTTTTTCTGATGTAGAAAAGCTAGGGTATTTGGTCTGGATAGTATAATCAATCTTTTCTGCAATTTTTTTATCGTGTTTGAATATTTTATTTGCTGTGTAAAAAAGGTTAGTTACAAAATAAAAATTGGTTAGCCCAATTAGAACGAAAGCAATTGTGGTAATAGTATAAGAACTTAATTTAAAATGATTTACAACAAATACTATTACAAACGCAAAAACAAGATTAGTAGCCACATACAAGCGAGGCGGATGATATCCGCCTGTAATGATGAAGGAAATTAAAAAAGGCATTAATAAAAGGGTAAAAAGCAATAAAAAGCGAATAAGAATAAGCTTTTTTTCAATAAAAAAACGAACAAATAAACATAAACTCAATACAAGTACAAGAATAAATGTTCTCTCACCATAATAAAAACCTCCAACAAGATTCTTAAACCAAATGGAGCAAAAATTTAAAAATCGATTGTCTGACCCTCCTGAAACAAAAGAAGTAAGGTATCCTCCGTCTTGAATTGGAGGGCAAATTAATTTTACTGAGAAATAATATAAAACTAAAGAAATCAGGACTAAACCTAAAAAAAGCAATGAGTTTTTTATTTGGAAATTTAATTTAAAGGTCTTGTCGAAAGTGCTTTGAAAAAACAAAATAATGTATATTGCTGTAGGAACTAATATAAATGCTTGATAAATTGATAGAGTAAACATTAATATTAGAGATACTAATGAAAAAAATATTATTTTTTTTAAAGAAGATTTTTCATCTAACCCTTTTAAAAACAATTCGATACTTATAACAGAGAGCAAAACACCGAATCCAGCAATATCTGCCATCATACCAAAAACAACTTGATAGGAAATTTGAGGGAAAGTTATAAATAAACCACAAAAACAATAGGCTGTAAAGTCATTAAACTTAAAGATTTTTGTAAGTCGGGTAGCCGATACGCTAAACAAGAGAAGACTTAGGACAAGCGAAAAATATTGCAAATGCCCTTTAAATAAATGATATCGTATTAAGTTTTGTCCCCATCGTCCTAAGTCTAATCCATAATCAGGAAAAATAGGAATTTCATTATCAATACTTAAAGTATAATTTGTAAGTGCAAACCCGTAAGTTAATAAAGCTAATGAAAAAGTAAAAAGAAATAATTTGAAAAAACGTTTACTTTCAGAGGAGGATAGATTTGACATCAATGGTTAATTTATCAGCAAAAGTAATTATTTTATTTAAATTTGTAAATAACAGGGATAATCATTTATTTTACAGAATTAATTTAATAAACCATAACACCTTAAATTCCCATAAAAAATGAGATTAAAAAAGTCACTTTTACTATTGTTTGTAATTCTAACAGCAATAAGTTGTAAAGACGAAACTAAAAAAGACGAAAATGGCGCACAAAATCAACAAGCTGTAGCGACTTCAGCAAATACTTTTAAAATAACACTTGTTTTTGTTGCCAAAAGCAATGATGATTTTTGTTTATTACATACGGAAGACGGATCACTAGATTTTAAAGACGGAATTTGGAAAGAAGTTAAAGGCTCTAATGATGATCAGACAATTGAATTCTCGTTGCCTGAAAATGAATTTCCAACTCAGTTGAGAATGGATCTTGGTAAAAACCAAGATGAGATTTTGTTAAAATCTGTAAAATTTGAATACAACGGAAAGACCCGCGAGATAAAAGGATTTGAAACAGGAGTATTCTTTAGAGCGGATGCATCAAAATGCACTTATGATGCTACTATGGGTGTTATTAAAGCGTTAGTAAAAGATGGTAAAAAAGAAGCAATTTCTTTATATCCAAATGAAGCAGTTATGGCAGCCGAGTTACCTAAATTGAAATAATAAATTTTATAAATTAAATTTAAAGCCATAGATTAAATAAAACATCTATGGCTTTAAATTTTCTATACATATAGAAAAGCATACAAGACGGGTATGATAAAAGGAATAGCAACGAGCTTTTTTAAGGGTAAGCGAACTAATGATTTTTTTATCTATAGTTTTGGTCAGGCAATTAACATTTTAAGCCCATTATTAATTACTCCCTATTTAATCTTTATATGTGGTATAGAAAAATTAGGTATAATTGCCATGGGACAATCTTTGGCATATATTCTTATTGTAGTTGTTGATTATAGTTCATACATTATAGGAGTTAAAGAAATTTCAATTAACAGAAGCAATAAAGAAAAGCTTGAAGAGTTGTTTAAAACAATTTATTTATCAAAATTCTTTCTGGTGATATTGGTTTTTTTATTCTTAGTTTTAATAACATTTCTTATTCCCTTTTTTGCCAAAAATGCACTGACAATATTACTTAGTTTTTCTATTATTTTTGGGCAATTTTTAAATCCAACATGGTTTTTTCAAGGAGTTGAAAATTTTAAATGGATAACTATTATTAATATATTATCTAAGGTAATTTATATTCTAGGAGTTTTTGTTTTTGTGAAATCTGAAGAAGATTTTGTTTATGCCAATTTTTGGTTAGGTTTTGGTGTAATTGTTTCAAGTATTTTGAGTTTTGTTTATATTTTAAAGAAATATAAATTCTCCTTCAGTGTTATCTCAACAACTTTAGTGAAAGACTTACTTATAAGAGATTTTTCTTTTTGTGTTTCTCAATTGTTTTTTGCAATTAGAAATTATTCAGCAGTATTGATCATAGGTTTTTTTGGCGGAGATTATATTGCGGGACAATACAAAGTTATCGAGCAAATAACCAATCTTTTCAGAACCTATCTTCAAATGTTTTTTAAATTTTCTTATAGCTATGTTTGTTTTGAGATTGACAAAAGCATATCGAAAGGAATAAAATTGTGGAAAAAATTTAACGGTTATAATTTTCTTCTGGCTATTGTACTGTTGTTATTAGTGTACTTCTTATCGCATAATGTTTTAATTTTCTTTAAAGTTGATAAACATATATTTAATCAGCTTGAGAATTACCTCCATATTGCACTATTAATTCCACTTTTTACAGCAATTACATTACCTTTAGAGCAGTTAATTTTTGGTTTAAATAAAAATAAAATATACATAAGATTAACAATATCAATGACTATATTTAATATAGTGGGAATTTCTTTTTTAATGAAATTTTTCGGATTGTATCAGGTTTTTATTTTACTAATTCTTACTGAAATAATACTTATTACGATTTATTTTTCAATATTAAAAAAGTACTTTTTTAATGTAAATGACACAAAATGAAAAACCTTATTAAGTTTCTTTATAAAAAAATCTATAATAGACTAAACTACGATGTTCAAAAGACATTATTATTAAATGGTAAAATTTTAGCGGATATAAACAATAAAAAAGAGAATATCAGTTCTCTTGATGAAGTAGAATTTCAAGTTTTTTCGCAAAGAGGAGAAGACGGAATAATTCAATATATTATAAATAAAATCGAAATTCCTAACAAAATATTTGTTGAATTTGGCGTTGAAACCTACACCGAATCGAATACTCGTTTTTTGTTAGTAAACAATAACTGGTCAGGATTGGTAATTGATGGCAACCAAAAAAACATAAAATTTATCAAAGAAGATTTTATTTATTGGAAATATGATATTACGGCCATTCAAAGTTTTATCACCAAAGAAAACATTAACGATTTGATTTCAAGTTATACAACCGTTGAGGATATTGGATTGTTAAGCGTAGACATTGACGGAAATGATTACTGGGTTCTAGAAGCTATAGATTGCATAAAACCAAGAGTATTAATTTGCGAATATAATTCTGCATTTGGCGATGAGAAAAAATTGACAATTCCCTATAAATCAGATTTTGTTAGATCAACCGCACATTATTCAGAACTATACTTTGGGGCTTCTTTAAATGCTTTTTGTCATTTAGCCGATAAAAAAGGTTACGACTTTATAGGAACGACAAAGGCAGGTGTAAATGCTTATTTTGTTAGAAGAGATTTATCAAAACCATTCAAAAAATACAACTCAATAAACGGTTACAATCAATCGGATAATAGAGATTCAAAAGATAAAAATGGGAAATTAACTTTTTTGAGACATAATCACAGATTAAACGAAATCAAGGATCAAATTTTAAAAGATGTCGAATCAAATCAAGAGAAAAAAATTGATGATTGGTTTGATAAACTATAAATCAATGGTGATTATAGTTTAATTTTTTTAGTTTTAAAAAGTAGTTTTGTAAACGACAAAGCAAAAACCAAATGGTAAAAGAAAATTCTAATAATGTAATATATCAGCTCCTTTACGCTATTTGTATATTGGTTCCTTTTATTAATAATTACGAATTAACGTTTTTTGTTTGGTTTTCAACCGCAGGTATAACAATCTCGAATAGATATTCTTTAGGAATGATAAAGTATATCGCATGTTTCTCTATTATTTTACTGACAGCATTTATAGTGAGTTTTTTTAAAACCGAAAGCGCCTATAACTTTTTCAGAGATATTGCTTATTTACTCAAGCCCATAGTAGGGATTCTTGTGGGATACCAACTCTATAAAAAATGTCAAGGCAAATTCTTCACAACTATAATTTATACAGGAGTATTTTTATCGGCAGTTCATCTTTTAATTGTATTTATTACCTTTTTAAGATTTCACACCATTTCGGTTAATTTATTACGTGAATTTTGTGGCTACCATAGTGATTATGAAGTTTATGTACTGGTGATGTTGCTGTTTTACAAAAAACTTCAAATTAATTGGTCAAGTAGTAAAGTTTATGCCTTTATACTTATCGTAGCAGTATCAAGCTTCTTGTATTTATCAAGAACAAATTTTATTCAATTTATCATTCTTTACATTGCTTTAAAAGGCTATTTGGTAATTAATAAAAAATCAATTACTGTAATCTCATCGGTTATTTTATTTGTGGTTATAGGCTATACAGCCATTTATCAGTCTAATCCACAAAGATCAGGAAAGGGAATAGAAGCTTTTTTATATAAAATTAAAATTTCACCAATTGAGCCGTTTAAAACAAAAATAGATAAGGATGATTGGAAAGATTTTAACGATAATTATAGGTCTTATGAAAATATTCTAACAGTAAAACAAGTTAGCGAAGACGGAACATCTTCTGTTTTATTCGGAAAAGGGTTAGGCGCAACAATAAATCTTGGAAGAGAGATTTGGACGAATGACGGAGAGTTCATTCAATACATACCAATTCTTCATAACGGTTTTGCAACCGTATTCCTAAAATCAGGAATTTTTGGTGTGTTGTTTTTAATTATCTTCATGTATCTGTTAGGAAAACCCAAAAAGTCAGATTTAATTTCGGTTAAAAACATTAATCTACTGCTAATCGGAACGGCTGTTTTTCTTATCGTTTCTAATTGGGTTTTTATGGGATTGTATTTAAAACTGGATAATAAATCCATTTTGTTAGGTTTTATGATTTGCTACAGAGAAATTCTAATGAAAAACGAGAGGTTACAAAATACGGAAGCAAAAACAATAACATGAAAAAAATAAAAGTATTTGTTGACTGTCATGTTTTTGATGGGGATTTTCAAGGAACTACAACTTATCTTAAAGGACTTTATTCAGAGCTTTTAAAAGATAAAAATAAGCAGTTTTATTTTGGCGCTTCAAACACAGTCTTTCTGGAAACTATATTTGGGACTCATGATAACCTTACTTATGTTAGTTATAAATCCCAAAACAAATTCTATAGATTGCTCTTTGATATTCCAAGAATCATAAAGGAAAACAATATCGATTTTGCCCATTTTCAGTACATCGTTCCACCATTTAAAAAATGCAAATATATAGTTACTATTCACGATGTTTTATTTTTGGATTTCCCTGAATACTTTCCTTTAGCTTATAGAATTAAGAATAAGTTTTTATTCAAAAAAAGCGCAAAAAAATCAGATATAGTATTGTCGGTTTCCGAGTACTCAAAGCAACAAATTCAAAACCATTTCGGAATAGAAAAGGTAACGGTTACAGCTAATGCTGTTCACCAAAGTTATTTTGAAATCTATGATAAAATAACGGTTCGAGAACAAGTAAAGGAAAAGTTTAAAGCAGCAAATTATTTTATTTATGTTAGTCGTTGGGAACCAAGAAAAAATCACGACCAACTGCTAAAAGCATTTGTTGAAAATGAATATTATAAAGTACATTCATTAGTTTTTGTGGGAAACAAAGCGATAGAAAACAAAATATATAATGACTATTATGCCTCACTGCCAGAGGAAATAAAATCCACCGTTTTCACTTTTAACAAAGTGAATGATCTAGATTTATTGTTGTTAGTTCGTGGAGCCGATTTATCAATTTACCCATCAATTGCAGAAGGTTTTGGAATTCCGCCTTTAGAGTCTTTGGCGGCAAAAATTCCAACAATTTGTTCTAATACAACTGCCATGGCTGATTTTCAATTTTTTGGAGATTGTCTTTTTAATCCACTTGATTTAACCGATTTAAAAAGCAAAATAGAAATTGGTTTGAAAGACACTCAAATTGATCAAAAAAGAAATCAAATGAAAGAGGAATTTACATGGCAATTCGCAGCGGAACAATTCAAAAAAGCTATTTCGTAAACCAATAAAAAGTCAATTCTATTTGTTATGTTTGCATCGAGAATAAAATAGTTGCAAATCGTAATAAAATTTCATGAAAATAGCCATATTAGGAACCCGTGGTGTACCCAACTATTACGGAGGTTTTGAGCAGTTTGCCGAATTTTTTTCAGTTTATCTTGTTGAAAAAGGGCATGAAGTATATGTCTATAATTCACACGATCATCCTTTCCAAGAAAAATCTTTTAACGGTGTAAACATCATTCATCAATACGATCCCGAATATAAATTGGGAACTTTTGGGCAATTTATTTATGACTTCAATTGTATTATGGATTCGCGCAAAAGAGATTTTGACATTATCCTGCAATTAGGTTACACCAGCAATTCCATTTGGTATTTTCTTTTGCCAAAAAAATCAATCATCATTACCAATATGGATGGTTTAGAATGGAAGCGGACTAAATATTCCAAACCCGTTCAACAGTTTTTAAAATTTGCCGAACGATTAGCCGCAACAAGCAGTGATTATTTAATTTCGGATTCTTTAGGAATTGAAAAATTTCTTAAAATTCGTTATGATAAAGAATCTACCTATATTGCCTACGGAGCACATCCTTTCGCCAATCCTGATGCAACTATTTTAAAGGAATACAATCTCGAAAAGGATTCCTATAACATGATAATGGCGCGTTTTGAACCTGAAAACAATCTCGAAATGGTTTTGGATGGCGTAGTTTTGAGTGAGGAGAAAATGCCTATTTTAGTGATTGGGAAACACAACACCAAATATGGCGAATATTTAAAAACAAAATATAAACCGCATGCCAATATTCTGTTTTTGGGAGGAATTTACAACCTGGAGCATTTAAATAATTTACGGTTTTTTTCTAATTTATATTTTCATGGTCATTCTGTTGGTGGAACAAATCCTTCATTGCTGGAAGCTATGGCATCAAGAGCTTTTATAATAGCACATGACAATGATTTTAATAAAGCAATTTTAAAAGAAAACGGTCATTATTTCTCCAATCCAACGGCGGTGAAAAATATTCTCGATACAATTAAAAAAAGTGATAACTTGCAATTAGTTCAAAACAACTTTGACGCCATTGTAAACGAATATAATTGGGATAAAATAAATGGAGAATACCTACAACTTTTTGAAGAATGTTTTTCTGAATCTAAAAAAAGAAAACACAAACAATAAGCTTTTTGTTCCAATTCTTTTAGTATTAGTTACTATTCCTTTGAGTTATGCTATTAACAATGTTGCGCTTGGACTTTTAGTTTTAACCACATTAATAACATTCAAAAAAGAGAATTTCACATTTGAAATTAATTTAATTTACCCAATCGCATTATATGCTTTAATGGTAATTTCTTTTTTTTGGTCCATTGACAAACCAACCACATTGATGGCTTTGTCCAAAGAAATTCCGTTATTATTACTTCCTTTTTCTTTCTTATTAATAAAAGATTTATCGGAAGAACAAAAACAAAAAATTGTAAAATATTACAGCTACTCTATTGTTTTACTTACTGTTTACTTTTTAGTTCGTGCTTTGATACGCTATTTTATATCTCATGATTCTAGAGCGTTTTTTTATCATGGAGAAGATTATGATGATTATGGGTTAGTACCAAAATTACTGAACGCCATTCATGTTTCCGTTTTTGTTTCCGTTGCTTTTTTTTACTTTTTTTCAAAAGAAGTAAAGTCAAAATTGGACATATTAATTTCGATTGTCCTTTTCGGATTTGTAGTATTACTTTCTTCCAAAAACATCATTTTAGTTTTTCTATTGCTTGTCTTGCTGTATGTTTTCTTTTTTTCAAAATCGTCACATAAAATGCGATTGAGGAACTTAATTATTTTTGGCTTATTAGTGGGCTTAATCTTTTCATTCGGGAAAATAAAAGAGCGATTTGAAAACGAATTTCATACAAACACCAACAAAAGCATTAGCACAAATGTTATACATGATGTAGCAGATAACGGCGTTCATTTTATTAGCTTAAAAGAAGCATGGTCCAATGAATCATTCACTCCAAATGATTACTTTCCAGGAACCGCCTTCAGGGTTTATCAGTTTAGAATTTTCATTGAATTACTTCAAGAAGAGAATATTTTTTTTACGGGTTTTGGGCTTAATGCATCCTATCCTAAGATTAAAGAAAAAGCCATTCAGCACAATCTCTATATGGGGAATGATAAAGAAGAGGGTTATCAAAACAAAAATTTTCACAATCAATACGTACAAAATTTTGCAGAGTTGGGATTCTTTGGCTTTATATTATTGATAATTATGCTATTTATTAACTTAAGAAATGCGTTAAAAACAAAAAATTTTATTCATTTTGCTTTCGCAATTCTAATGATAAGCCTATTTTTGACGGAATCATTTTTATGGAGACAAAGAGGAGTGGTTTTTTTCACCCTATTGTATTGTGTTTTTAATACAAATACTACTCAAAGTAACTCAAGAATTGAACAAAAAGATTTATGAAAAGAATATTAATAACTGGAGCAGCAGGTTTTTTAGGTTCCCATCTTTGTGATCGTTTTATTGCCGAAGGTTACTATGTAATTGGAATGGACAATCTTATTACGGGAGATTTAAAAAACATTGAACATTTATTTAAACTTCAAAACTTTGAGTTTTATCATCATGATGTAACCAAATTTGTTCATGTTCCAGGAGAGTTAGATTATATTTTGCATTTTGCTTCGCCAGCAAGTCCAATAGATTATTTAAAAATACCAATCCAAACGTTAAAAGTAGGTTCGCTGGGAACGCATAATCTTTTAGGTTTGGCTAGAGTAAAAAAAGCAAGAATCTTAATTGCATCCACTTCTGAAGTATATGGAGATCCATTAATTCATCCACAAACCGAAGAGTATTATGGCAATGTGAATACCATTGGACCAAGAGGTGTTTATGATGAAGCAAAACGTTTTCAGGAATCTATAACAATGGCTTACCACACTTTTCACGGTGTTGAAACCAGAATTGTTAGGATTTTCAATACGTATGGACCAAGAATGCGACTCAATGATGGACGTGTAATCCCAGCATTTATTGGTCAAGCGCTACGAGGAGAAGATTTAACTATTTTTGGAGATGGTAGTCAAACGCGTTCTTTTTGCTTTGTTACCGATCAAGTTGAGGGTATTTTCAGATTGCTGCATTCCGATTATGTATACCCAGTAAACATTGGAAATCCACATGAAATTACCATTAAAGATTTTGCCGAAGAAATTATAAAGCTTACAGGAACTAACCAGAAAGTAGTGTATCATCCACTGCCTGTAAATGATCCTATGCAACGCCAACCGGATACAACAAAAGCCAAAGAACTTTTAAATTGGGAAGCAAAAGTTTCTCGCGAAGAAGGAATGAAAATTACCTACGAATATTTCAAATCACTATCTTTAGAAGAACTTTTAAAAGAAGACCATAAAGACTTCAAAAGTTATATTCATTAACCTATGACGGCATCCCAATCAGGTAGATATTCAAAATTCATTAGGCCTATTAGCGTCGTTATTGACCTAGTAGTCATTACTGTTTTTAGTTTATATTTCTTTAGGGAATTAAAATTAGACATGCACTATTTTATTCCATATCAAACATTTGTATGGATATTAATTGCCTATATTATTAAGTTCTACGAAATCTACAGATTTACAACTCCAGTAGAAATAATTACCAAATTAATAAAACAAGCGGTACTATTTTTACTGGTTACCATTGCTTTTTTCCCGTTTGCTAAACAATCCATTTTTAGCGGAAATGCCATTGCAATTTTTAGCACTTGCAGTTTTTTATTAATAATGCTTTTTAAATATTTACTTTTTTATTACTTAAAAAAGTACAGAATTATAACGGGAAGTAACTTTAGAAATGCCGTTATCATTGGATATACACCAGAATCTATTCGATTAAAAGAGGTTTTTGAAAATAGAGGAGATTTTGGATATCGTTTCTTAGGTTTCTTTTCAGATAAAAAAGAAAATCCAGAGATAATAGGTAAAACAGAAGCGTTAAAAAAGTTTGTTATCGAAAAAAATGTAGATGAAATTTATTGTTCTCTCAACGAAATACCAGATGGTCAATTAAAGGAAATTGTTGATTTTGCAGACGAAAATAGAAAAGTCATTAAATTCATTCCCGATACAAAAGAAATTTTTTCTAAGAATTTAAAAATTGATTATTACGAATTATTCCCGGTTTTATCACTTCAAAAAACACAATTACACGAACCTTTTATAAAAGGGATAAAACGGGTTTTTGACATTGTTTTTTCACTATTAGTTATTGTTTTATTGCTTTCATGGTTAATTCCAATTTTAGCATTCCTAATAAAATTAGAATCAAAAGGTCCTGTTTTTTTCAAACAAGGAAGACCAGGTTTGGATGAAGAGGAATTCTTCTGTTACAAATTTAGATCCATGCAAATTAATGGAAGTACGGAGCAGGAAGCCTCCAAAAATGATCCGAGAGTTACCAAAATGGGTAAGTTCATGAGAAAAACAAGTATTGATGAACTGCCTCAATTTTTTAATGTTTTACTTGGCGATATGTCAGTAGTTGGACCAAGGCCTCACTTATGGTCTCAGAATAAAGCTTATGCAAGCAAAGTTAAAAAATATATGGTAAGACATTATGTTAAACCTGGAATAACAGGACTAGCTCAAGTAAAAGGATTTAGAGGTGAAATTGAAACAGAAGAAGATATGGTAAACCGTATTAAGCTAGATGTTTTTTATATTGAAAATTGGTCTATGGTTTTAGACATCAAGATAATTGTTCAAACCTTAATCAACATCTCAAGAGGGGAAGACAAAGCTTATTAGAACACGTTTTTTTCAATCAATTCTTTAATTTGAACATCAAGGTTAAAAACTTTTTCAGCTTCTTTAAAAATCGTTTTTTTCATCAAAGCCAATTCGGTTTTTTCCAATTTTGAAATTTCGGATAACTTCCTATTTAAATCGGTATAATCTCCAACTTCAGCAACCCAACCTAAATTATTTGCCTCAACAATATCTCCTCCTTCGCCACCGCCAAAATATAAAATAGGAAATCCAAGTGACCCATATTCAAATATTTTTGAAGGAACTGAACCATAAATTCTGGTTTTTAAAGGAACAATGGCAATGTCAAATGAGTTCAGTTTTTCGTGAAGTTCATTGCGGTCTAACATCCCGTAAAAAACTATTTTTTGGTGTGTTTGAAGTTTAAGGATTTCTTCAATTTGAGATTTTTCGGCACCATCACCAAAAATATGCAATTCAATATTTTTTCCTTCTAAATCAATATTTTGACAAAGCTCCAAAACACCTTGAGCAACGCCTAAAAGCCCAGCATAAAAGATTTTTATAGGGGCATTCCCATCTGTTTTTAAAGCCATTTCCGAAACTTTGTGATCAGGGAAATTACGATACAAATAGGTTTTTTTCTCGGAATACAAAGAATGAATATGAGTTAGTATTTCATTGGATTGACCTAAAACTAGCGTTGCCTTTTTATAGATATAGCGTTCCATAAACAACGATACTTTATGCGAAAAACTACCTTCTTTAATCGCTTTTAATTCAATCGCCGCCGAAGGCCAAAGATCGGAAACGTTTAAAATTATTTTTTTGTTTTTCAGCGAAAGCACGAAAACAGAAAGGAATGAAAGTAAAAGCGGCGGCGATTGCACAATCACTTTTTTCGGCGTTTTACAAAACAACAGATAAAAAAACAATCCAACCGAAAACGATAAAATAGACAGTATTCTTTTTAATATATTTTTACTAACACTTGGATAAATCCAAAGGCGTTTCACGGTAACATTTTCCCGATTTTCTGTAACCGAAAATTTGCCTTTATATTCTGAAAATAATTCGCCTTTTGGATAATTTCCCAATGGACAAATCACTGTAACGCGGTAATTATTTTGATGTAATTTTAAAGCTAATTGCTCAATTCTATTAGCAGCAGCGCCTTTTTCCGGCGGATAATAATTTGATATGATTAGGATTTCTTCCATTACTTTGAAAGTAAAATACTAATGATTCTCTCAGAAGCTTTACCGTCCCAAAGCGCTGGAATTCCATTTTTAGACAAACCATTTTTTAGAAATTTTGTAAATTCTAAAGTCAGATTTTCAATAGTAATCCCAACCAAATTATTGGTGCCAATTTCAATAGTTTCAGGTCTTTCCGTTGTAGTTCGCATAGTAAAACAAGGAATTCCCAAAACCGTAGTTTCTTCAGAAATCCCACCCGAATCAGTGATTACAGCAAAACTATTTTTTATTAAAAACATAAAATTCAAATAACCTTGTGGCTCCACAAAAAAGATGTTTTTTAAATTCAAATTGTTCTCGCCCAAAATGGCTTTGGTTCTAGGATGAATTGGGAAAATAACTTTTTTGTCTCCAACAATGGCGTCAATTCCTTGTAATAATTGAATTAGCGATTGCTCTTCATCTACATTGGATGGGCGATGGAGCGTCAGAATAATATAATTGCCAGTTTCTAAATTAAATTCCTTCCAAAAATCGGGAGCCGAAATTCTATCTAAATTTTGATATAAAGTGTCAATCATCACATTTCCCACAAAATGAATATTGGAAGGATTTGCATCTTGTTTTAATAAAGTAGTAGATGCAGAATTGGATGTTGTAAAGAAATAATCGGTAATACTATCGGTAACAATTCGGTTGATTTCTTCGGGCATTGTCATATCGCCAGAACGAATTCCCGCTTCAACATGCGCTACTTTTATATTCATTTTTTTGGCAACAATAGCACAAGCCATCGTCGAATTTACATCGCCAACAACCAAAACCAAATCACATGGATTTTGAAGTAATTCATTCTCAAAAGCAATCATTATGGCGCCAGTTTGAACCGCTTGTGAACCACTTTTAACTTCAAGATTACTGTCGGGTTGCGGAATTCCTAATTCTTCAAAAAAAGTATCGCTGAGGTTTTTATCATAATGCTGACCTGTATGCACCAATCGGAAGGAAATTTTCGCTCCTTCGATTTGCTTTTTTTCAATCGCTTTAATAATGGGAGCGATTTTAATAAAATTGGGTCTAGCACCTGCTATTATTGTAATTTTCATGATTTATTTTAGTAATGAAACAAATTGTTTCAATTTCCCACTTTTACTTCTTTCTAATTTTTCTTTTCGTGTGAAAGTAAAAGTCAGGCCCGTTTCGAGATAGGTTGTTATGGCTTTTTCAATATGTTGAATTTGAGCTTTCGTTAGCGCTATCTGACTTACATACTCAATGTCAAAAGTATCGATTTTGGTTTGTTTAATCACAAATTCTTTTACATTTCCATCATCTTCAATAATGCTTTTGGTTACGTAATAAAACGTTAATCCTGGCGATTTTTTTCCGCTAGGTAAAATGGCAATATCATTTGTTCTACCGATTAAACTTTTTAAAATGGGTTTTTTAAGCGTGCTTTTTTCATCCAAAATTCCAACATCACCAATGTCGTAGCGAATAAATGGATGTGCCTTGTTGTATAATGAAGTAATCACAACGCGACCTTCTTTTCCATTGGGAAGCACTCTGTTTTCTTCATCCAAAATTTCTACAAACAGTGTTTCCGAATTCACTTGCCACTCGCCATTAGGATTTTGAAAGGCTATTAAATCCAATTCGGAAGCGCCATATTCATTGATTACAGGCACCCCAAAATAGCTTTCCATGAGTATTTTATCTTCTTCAAAAAGCATTTCCGAAGTCACGACACAACACTTTAATGTGGGACAAACTGTCTTTAAAACAATGTTTTTTTCTTTTAAAAATTTGGCAAAAAGAACAATGGAACTAGTATAACCATTGATATAATCGAATTTTTTATGTTGGAATTTTTTTAGAATTTTCTTTAAGACAACATCTGATAAATCAAAAATAGTAAAGCGATATCTTTTACTCAAGAAATCCTTGATGCGCTCTTTGGTATTTCCAATAAAATCCAACGGAATTCCATAAAAACGTGCTTGCAATGAACTATTGAAATCAATTCCAAACCAACCAAACCGATTGATAATATTGGCCCAAGTCAACGCATGACAAAAGTTGTCTTTTGCGAAAATAAAAGGGTCGCCACTAGAACCTGAAGTTTTATTTACGTACACATTTTTAATGGTATAACCATCGGAAAGTCTTTCTGCTAAAGGTTTTTGAAAATCTTTCTTGGTCATTATGGGAAGGTCTTCCCAGTTTTTGAAAGTTGCTTTTCCAACTAATTCTTTATAGGAAGCATTGTTCTGTAGATGAAAAGCTGCGATTTCAGTTCTTTTAGTATTTACAAAATCTTCAAAATCATTTTCCGAAATGGACATAACGCGATCCAATTCGGCAGTAGCTTCCTTCATTGGGAAACCTTTTATTTGAAGCGTTAAATTAAAAAGATGCAGCACCGGAATTCTATTTTGTTCAAAAATAGGAAAACCGAAAATGATAATCGATAAACCATAAACTTTTTAGCGGAATATCTTCATATTCTTTTTAAAACGAACTATTTTTGCCACACAACTAAACAACACAACACAATGACAATTTTACTTTTAGGTTCGGGCGGAAGAGAACATGCCTTGGCATGGAAAATGCTTCAGAGTCCGCTTTGCACTTCGCTATTTGTAGCTCCCGGAAATGCAGGAACTCACGCTATCGCAACCAATGTTAATATCAATATTCTAGATTTTGAAGCAGTAAAAAACTTAGCTATTCAAGAGAAAATTGAAATGGTTGTTGTTGGTCCCGAAGATCCTTTGGTACATGGAATTTATGACTTTTTCAAAAACGACAAAGAACTACAACACATTCCAGTAATTGGTCCGTCACAACATGGTGCACAATTGGAAGGAAGTAAAGAATTTGCCAAGGAATTTTTGGTAAAACATAATATTCCAACAGCTGCTTATGATAGTTTCACTGCCGAAACCGTTGAGAAAGGTTGTGCCTTTTTAGAAACATTACAACCACCATTTGTTTTAAAAGCGGATGGATTGGCAGCTGGAAAAGGTGTTTTGATTATCCAAGATTTAGAAGAAGCCAAAACCGAATTGCGAAATATGTTGGTGCATGCCAAATTTGGAAACGCAAGTGCCAAAGTGGTTATTGAAGAATTTTTGGACGGAATAGAATTAAGTTGTTTTGTTTTGACCGATGGTAAAAATTATAAAATCCTGCCAACCGCCAAAGATTACAAACGAATTGGAAATGGCGATACAGGATTAAATACGGGTGGAATGGGAGCTGTTTCTCCAGTTCCGTTTGCGGATAAAATATTATTAGAAAAAATAGAAACGCGGATTGTAAAACCTACAATTGCGGGACTACAAAAAGACGGAATAGAATATAAAGGTTTTGTTTTTATTGGCTTAATTAATGTCAAAGGGGAACCAATAGTTATCGAATACAATGTCAGAATGGGCGATCCCGAAACGGAAGTGGTTATTCCAAGATTAAAATCGGATTTGGTGCAATTGTTTCAAGCGGTTGCCGATGAAAAACTAAACGAAGTTACTTTAGAAATAGACGAAAGAAGCGCCACTACAATCATGATTGTTTCTGGAGGTTATCCAGAAGATTATGAAAAAGGCAAAATTATTTCTGGTTTCGAAAAGGTGGAAGATTCGATTGTTTTTCATGCAGGAACAAAAATCGAAAACGGACAAATTGTAAGCAACGGCGGAAGAGTATTGGCAGTAACTTCTTTTGGAGATAACTTCCAAGAGGCCATAAAAAAATCTTACCAAAACATAGACAAGCTACATTTTGATAAGATGTATTTTAGAACAGATATTGGCTTTGACTTACTTAGTTAAGAAAGAATGTGCCGTTGTATCTTGTTTGTCTTCTCCTGTGTCTTTGTGTAGTTTTAATTGCTTACACCAGTAAACGGTATAATAAGCACAAACAATCATCAATGTCCAACTAACAATGTTAGCTAACCACCAATTGCTTAATTCAAGGTTTCTTAATAAATCAAGTGGCTTAAATAAAAAATCTACAAATAAACTTTGTATGCCTTCAAAAAATGCTCTCATTTTATAAAATGTTATATTTACAGTCACAAATGTATAAAATATCCATATGATAACAAGCCTTTTTAGAAAATCTACACCATTAAATTATTCTTTGGTTGTCATTCTCTTGTTGTTTTGCTTTTTTATGTATCAATTTCACGATACTAATATAGCGAATACCTTAAGTTTAAAAGCAGCTATTCTAGCGGTTTTATTAGGACTTTTATTTGTGGTTAATTTTATTGTTAAAAAGAACGGACTTACTAAAAACAGTAGTTACACGATTCTTTTCTATTTAATGTGCTTGCTTTTTTTTCCGCCAGTTTTTAGTGATTTCAAATTACTTTTAGCCAACTTATTTTTAATGATGGCCATGCGAAGATTGATTTCGCTACAATCTTTAAAATTGCCTAAAGAGAAAATTTTTGATGCTTCGCTGTGGATATTTGTGGCAAGTTTGTTCCATTTTTGGTGTATTCTTTTTATCCTATTGGTTTTTATTTCGATAATTTTTCACGTCTCAAGAGATTACAGAAACTGGTTATTGCCTTTCGTAGCTTTTTTTGCTATTGCAATAATCTTTGTTTTGGCTGCTATGATTTTCAATCCAACATGGATTGAGCATTTCATGGAGCAAAGTAAAATGAACTTCCAATTGGATTATTTTACCAATAATTATCAAAATATAGCGCTTTCTATGTATGTCGTTACGGCTTTATATTTTGTGTTTTCGATGATTTTTTCTGTAACGAATAAGCCTTTGATTCTACAAGCATCATTCAAAAAAATGATCTTTGCTTTTTTTATCGGAATCGTGGTTTTTTTAATTTCACCTGAGAAAAACAATACAATACTGATGTTCACTTTTATGCCATTGTCAGTTATGGCAACAAGTAATATCGAATATTCACAAAGTAAAATGTATCAGGAAATTGTTTCAGCCTTGTTTATTATTTTGGCCGTTTTCTGTTTCTTTTCTCAACTATAACTTACTTCCATAAGCTAAATCACCGGCATCACCTAGACCCGGAATGATGTACTTTTTCTCGTTGAGTTTTTCATCTAAAGCCGCAACCCAAAGATGACAATTTGAAGGAAGGTTTTTTTCAAGATAAGCAATGCCTTCTGGAGCAGCAATGACAACTGCAATATGGATTTCTTTTGGTTTTTGTTCCAAATGCAATTTCTGCAAAACCGCAACCATGGAGTGTCCTGTGGCTAACATAGGATCAATTAAGATTAGGTTTTTATTATCAAAAGAAGGAGCTGCTTGATATTCTACTAAAATTTCAAAACCTTCATCACTATTATTGTGATGACGCGAAGCAGAAACAAAACCGTTTTCGGCATTGTCAAAAATATTCATAAAACCAGTATGCAATGCTAATCCAGCACGAAGAACGGAACACAAAACAACATGATCGGCAATGGTGGTGGTTTGTTTTACGCCAAATGGAGTTTGTACATCAATATTTTTATATTCCAAAGTTTTGCTCAATTCGTAAGCCATGATTTCGCCAATACGTTCAATATTTTTACGAAAACGCATGCTGTCTTTCTGAATATTGACATCACGAATTTGTGCTAAAAAATGATTAAGGATACTGTTATTTTTGGAAATATAATGAAGATGCATAAATATGAAAATTTGTATGTTTATGTAAATGTAGAAAAACTATATTTGTAAATTAAAATAAAAACTATGTTTTCAAAATTTGCCTATTCCATATTTGAACAGAGTATCAAGGATTATCACGTATACGACAGCGTGGATCAACCTATAAATAATCCTTATCCGAATGATAAAATAGAACATCTGTTGTATTTTAAAAATTGGATAGATACCGTGCAATGGCACTTTGAAGATATCATTCGCGATCCCAATATTGATCCCGTTGCTGCTTTGACTTTAAAAAGAAAAATCGATGCTTCCAACCAAGAAAGAACCGACATGGTGGAATATATTGACAGTTATTTTCTTAAAAAATATGCGAATGTAGCGGTAAAATCTTCTGCTAAAATAAATTCCGAAAGCCCAGCTTGGACCATAGACCGATTGTCGATTTTGGCTTTGAAAATTTATCATATGTCAGAGGAAGCCAATCGCGCAGAAGCATCACAAGAACACAGAGATAAATGTCAAGAAAAATTAAATGTTTTGTTGGAACAAAGAACCGATTTATCAACAGCCATTGATGATTTATTGACCGATATTGAAAATGGCGATAAATTCATGAAAGTGTACAAGCAAATGAAAATGTACAACGACGATGATTTGAATCCTGTTTTGTACCAGAATAAGAAGTAAACTTTTCCTTTTTTGTCAAAAAAAATAAAACATATTGCTGTCATCCGACTCTCTGCAATGGGAGATGTTGCTATGACAGTTCCTGTTATTAAGGCTTTTGTACTTCAAAATCCTGACGTAAAAATTACGTTTGTCAGCCGACCTTTTTTCAAACCTTTTTTCGATGGCATACCCAATATAAATTTTTTCGGTGTTGATTTAAAAAAACGCCACAAAGGATTTTTTGGATTACTTCGGTTATTCTCCGATTTAAAACAATTGGATGTTGATGCTGTTGCCGATTTGCATAATGTGTTGCGCTCCAAAATTGTTAGAAACTTATTCGCTTTAAGCGGAAAGAAAGTCGCCTTTACAGATAAAGGAAGAGCTGGTAAAAAGGCACTAACACGTTCCCAAAACAAGGTTTTTAAATCCTTGAAAATGATGGTGGAAAGACATATTGAAACTTTCCAAAAATTGGGTTTTCCAATAGATTTATCGCATCCAAAGTTTGTTGACAAAGCTGTTTTATCGCCTGATGTTTTAAAATTATCAGGAGAAAAAAACAACCTCAAATGGATTGGAATTGCTCCTTTTGCTCAATATGACAGCAAAGTATATCCACAGGATTTAATGCAAACGGTTATCGATGAATTGGCAAAAAACAACACCTATAAAATCTTTCTTTTTGGTGGCGGCAACAAAGAAATTGAAATTTTAAATGCCTTTGCATCAGACAAACAAAATGTAATTAACGCCGCTGGTAAAATTTCCTTTCAGGAAGAATTGCAGTTGATTTCTAATTTGGACATCATGCTTTCTATGGACAGCGGAAATGCCCATATAGCCGCAATGCTTGGCATAAGAACCATTACACTTTGGGGAGCAACTCATCCTTATGCTGGATTTTCAGCGTTCAATCAACCTTTTGAAAATTGTTTGGTTTCCGATAGAAAACAATATCCATTATTGCCAACATCGGTTTATGGAAATAAAAAAGTGGAAGGATATGAAGACGCAATGCGAACGATTTTACCAGAAACGGTAATCGAAAAAATCGAATCTTCTTTAAAATAAAAAACTCCCAATAAAGGGAGTTTTGTGTTATTCTTTTCTCTAATTAAACATCATCATAATCCACATAAATCTCAGGAGATGTTGGATGTGCCTGACATGTTAAGATTAATCCTTCGGCAATTTCACCATCCGTTAAAATGGAATTCTTTTTCATTTCGGCAGTTCCAGAGGTAATTCGCGCCAAGCAGGAACTACAAATCCCACCTTGACAAGAATAAGGAGCATCAAGCCCTTGTTTCAAAGCCGCTTCGAGTAGTGTTTGCTTTTGCGACATTTCAAAAGTCGTTTCTTCATCATCAACTAAAACCGTGATTTTGGTATGGCCAGTATGTTTATCGGCGTTTGGATTTTCATTAGCCGTAGAAGTAGAAAACAACTCAAACTTGATGTTTTTATCAGCAATATTGTGTTCTTTCAAAACGTTAGAAACAAGGTTAATCATTTCTTCAGGACCACACAAATAGAACTTATCAAACTCTTTTTCTTTGTGCTTGTTGTTCAACACAAAATTGACGGTTGATTTTTCAATACGTCCAAAAAGTTCGCCATCCAATTTAACTTGACTGTATACATAATGCACAAAAAAGCGCCCAACATATTTTAATTGTAAGTCGTGAAGTTCTTGATGAAAAATAGTTTCGTCGGGAGTTTTGTTACCATAAACCAAAACAAAAGTGCTTTTTGGTTCGTTTTCTAAAACCGATTTTAAGATGGCCATTACTGGTGTGATTCCACTCCCCGCAACAAATCCTGCATAGTTTTTTAGATTGGAGAAAGTAGGTTCAAAAGTAAAATTTCCTTCTGGCAGACCCACTTCTATAATATCGCCAACTTTTAGATTATCGTTTGCAAATTTCGAGAAATTCCCGCCTTTAACCGATTTAATGGCAATGCGTAAATCGCCACTATTCGGTGAAGAACAAATGGAATAGGCACGACGAATCTCCTGACCATCGAGCGTTAACTTCAAGTTGATGTATTGCCCTGCAGTGAATTTATAATTTGGTTTTAATTCATCAGGAACATTAAAAAGAACAGAAACCGCATTGGCAGTTTCGCGTTTTACTTCTTTGATTTGTAATTTATAAAAGGAAGACATGTAGTATTATTTTTTGCAAAGGTAAGAAATCATTATGATTTGTAAATGTTGGAAATTTGGAAATACGTGTAACATTTTATTACATTTATGAACTAATCTTCAAAACCTAAAATAACCAACATGTTCAAACATTTTATTACTCTTGAATGGAAATCCTTTATTCGTTCAGCAAGTTTAGGGACAAACATTGCCATGAAAATTATAATGGGATTGGCAGCATTATATTTCATTGGTGTTTTTACTTTAGCGGGTGTTGGCGTTTTCTTTCTGATTAAAGAAGAAGCCCATTTAGAACCGCTCGAAACGGTAAATAAATTTATTATTTATTATTTCCTTGGTGATTTATTCATTCGTTATTTTTTTCAAAAAATGCCGGTAATGAATATAAAACCTTTGTTGACTTTACCAATTAAGAGAAATACGATTGTCCATTTTACATTGGGAAAAACTGGAATTTCTTTTTTTAATGTGATTCATGCTTTTTTCTTTATTCCCTTTACGGTCGTTTTACTAATGAATGGTTATTCGCCGTTGAATGTTTTGTTTTGGCATTTGGGTATTGTGGCAATGATTTATGCTAATAATTTCATCAATGTTTTAATTAATAATAAAGACAGTTTTTTCTATCCAGTAGTTTTAATTGTTGCTTGTATAGCCTTATCACAATACTATAATTTGTTTGATATTACGCTTTATACGGGACCGTTTTTCCACTCTTTTTATACGACTAATTATGTTTTTATTGTTCCAATACTTGTGGTAATTGCGCTGTATTATTTTGCTTTTAACTATTTCAAAAGCAATCTAAATATTGATACCGGTTTGGCCAAAAAAAGCGATGAAGCTAAAACCGAAAATTATACATGGCTAAACCAATTTGGAACATTAGGAACTTTTCTAAAAAACGACATCCGATTATTGAAAAGAAACAAGCGCTCTAGAACTACTTTAATAATGAGTGTGGTATTTATATTTTATGGTTTGTTGTTTTTTACCAACTCTATCGAAGCCTATCAAAATCCAGCGATGCAAGTTTTTGCCGGAATATTTGTAACGGGAGGATTCCTTTTCACCTTTGGACAATTTGTGCCAAGTTGGGATAGTTCCTACTATCAATTGATGATGAGTCAGAACATTCAGTATAAAGAATACTTGAGTTCAAAATGGTGGTTGATGGTTATAGCTACAGTAGTTTCAACAATAATAGCTTCCTTTTATTGCTATTTTGGATGGCATATTTATTTGCTAATTGTAGTTGGTGCTATTTTCAATATTGGCGTTAATTCGCATTTGGTTTTATTGGCGGGTGCCTTTGTAAAAACTCCAATAGATTTAACTCAAGCAAAAGGTGCTTTTGGAGACAAGCAAGCCTTTAATATAAAAACGATGCTGATTTCGTTACCAAAATTATTATTGCCAATGGGTTTATATGCTTTAGGATACTATATCTATAGCCCGAATGTTGGATTAATTTTAGTTGCTTCGGCGGGAGTCTTAGGTTTTGCTTTTAGAAACAAAGTGTTTTCATTAATCGAAAGAATCTACAAAACCGAAAAATATGCTACCATCGCAGCATACAAACAAACAAAGTAAAGACGTTGCATGCAACGTCTCTTCATAAACCTTTCTAAACTTTTTAAAAATGATACAAGTAAGCAATCTTTCAAAAACATATAACACAGGAATACAAGTTTTAAATATTACAAATCTGGATATTCCAAAAGGACAAAGTTTTGGATTAGTTGGAAATAATGGCGCTGGGAAAACTACTTTTTTTAGTTTGTTGCTCGATTTAATTCAACCGAGTACGGGATATATAAAAACGAATTCAATCCAAGTGAATACAAGCGAGTCTTGGAAGCCTTTTACAGCAGCTTTTATTGATGAGAGTTTTTTAATTGGTTATTTAACTGCCGAAGAATATTTCTATTTTATAGGTGATTTACGCGGTCAAAACAAAGCCGATGTGGATGCGTTGTTATCGAAACATGAAGAATTTTTTAATGGTGAAATCCTTAAAAATCGAAAATACCTTCGTGATTTATCCAAAGGGAATCAAAAAAAAGTGGGCATTATTGCTGCTTTAATTGGCAATCCCGAAGTTGTGATTTTGGATGAGCCTTTTGCAAATTTGGATCCTACAACCGTGAACCGATTGAAAAAAATCATCAAAGAATTATCGGATGATCCCAATGTTACGGTATTGGTTTCAAGCCATGATTTAGTGCACACCGTTGAGGTTTGTAACAGGATTGTAGCATTGAATAAAGGTGAAATTGTAAAAGATATTCAAACATCGCCTGAAACTTTAAAAGAATTAGAAGCATTTTTTGCGGTTTAATTTTTTGCCATATCAAAAAGAAACGTATTTTTACCCGTTAGTTATACTATAATTAGCTTTTTTGAGTTAATACTAAAAACGTTTTACTTTGAAAACCAATACTATAAAATATTTCTTTTTATTAGGATTTTTATTTTTTTTGATTGCCTGCTCGGTTAAAAAAAACAACTTTGTATCTAGAAACACTCACGCATTAAGCACCAAATACAATATTTTGTATAATGGCGGAATTGCACTCGATAAAGGGATTGTTGATTTAAAATCCCAATTTCACGATAATTTTTGGGAAATACTTCCTGTTGAAAGAATGCAGGTTTCGGATGAAAAATTATTACCTGGCGATACTAAAAACGCCAATTTTGATCGTGCCGAAACCAAATCCATAAAAGCGATTCAAAAACATTCCATGAACATTAAAGGTTCGGAGAAAAATCCTCAAATGGATGAAGCGCATTTGATGCTAGGGAAAGCAAGATATTACGACCAAAGATTTGTTCCTGCACTCGAAGCCTTTAATTATGTGCTTTACAAATATCCAAAAAGCGATAAAATTTATGAAGTAAAAATTTGGAGAGAAAAAACCAATATGCGTTTGGATAACGATGCATTAGCAGTAAATAATCTTCGAAAATTATTAAAAGAAATAGATTTTAAAGATCAAATTTTTGCCGATGCCAATGCCACTCTAGCGCAAGCTTTTTTAAACTTAGCAGAAAAAGACAGTGCTGTTGCCAAATTAAAAATAGCAACAGAATTTACAAAATCCAACGAAGAAAAAGCAAGATACCGATTTATTCTTGCCCAACTTTATGAAGGGATGAATTATAAAGATAGCGCTTTTGTGATGTATCAATCGGTGATTGATATGAACAGAAAATCAGCAAGACAATATGTAATTCAGGCGCATGCAAGACAAGCTCAATATTTTGATGCTGAAAAAGGGGATACTATTGCGTTCTTAAAGAAATTCAAAGATTTGTTGGAAGACAGAGAAAATCGCCCTTATTTGGATGTATTAAATCATCAAATGGGATTGTTTTATGGTAAACAGAAAAACTTCGACCAAGCCAAAAAATATTACAACGCTTCTTTAAAAAAGAAAACGCCGGATACTTATTTGATAGCTTCTAATTATAGAAACTTGGCAGATATTTATTTCAATAGCGCCAAATATCTTACTGCGGGACAATACTTCGATAGTACTTTAGTGCATTTACAACCTCGAACTAGAGAATTCAATTTGATAACCAAAAAGAGATTGAATCTTGAAGATGTAATTAAATACGAAGGAATTGCGCAACGCAATGACAGTATCATTTCGGTGTTTAACATGTCGGAAACAGAAAAAGCAAGCTACTATCAAAAGTATATTGAAAAACTAAAAAAAGAGGATAAAGCCAAATTGGCACTAGCTGAAAAACAAGCTCGAATAGCTGAAAATTCAGGAGCAAGTGGAGCTAACGGAAATCCAGATGACATAAAAGGAGCTGATAATGCACCGGGTAAAACGAATCCTTCGACACCACCAACTACTAATCCCGCTTCTTTAGGAAAGGCGAGTAGTTTCTATTTTTATAATCCTTCTACAGTTGCTTTGGGTAAATTGGAGTTTAAGAAAAACTGGGGAAATAGAACCTTACAAGACAACTGGAGAGTTGCTTCTTTAACAAACAATAAAACTACTAAAGAAGATAAAAAAGATGATGCGCTTGCCGAAGATGAAAAAAAGGGCGGAAAGGAAGATGCTAAAAAAGAAGAGGAAAAATACACTTCCGATTTTTACATAAGCCAATTGCCAACCTCTCAAACCGTAATAGATAGTTTGAGTAAAGAGCGAAATTTTGCCTACTATCAATTGGGTGTAATCTATAAAGAGAAATTCAAAGAATACCAATTGGCAGTTAATAAATTGGAGCAATTATTAAAATACAAACCCGAAGAACGTTTGGTTTTGCCTTCCATGTATAATTTGTACAAGCTTTATGAAATTTTGGGCAATAAAGACAAGGCGGAAGCCATGAAAGCGAAAATCATTTCGCAATATCCAGATTCTCGTTATGCACAAATATTAAGTTCTGGAACTACTACTGCAAATTCAAGTGATTCTCCCGAAGCTATATATGAAAACTTGTACAAGCAATATGAAAAAGGGGAATACAGAGAAGTATTGGCAAATTTAAATTTGGCTATTGATAAATTCACGGGAGATGAATTAGTCCCAAAATTCGAATTGTTAAAAGCTAATGTTATAGGTAAATTGAGTGGATTGGCAGAATACAAAAAAGCACTTAATTATGTTGCCTTGAATTATGTAAATAATGAAGAAGGCAAAAAAGCCGAGAAACTATTGTCTATAAATATTCCAAAATTGGAAGCCTTGCAATTGACAAAAGAACCTTCTAAAAACTGGAAAATTCTTTATAAAGCAATAAGTCTGGAAGACAAAAACACAAAGAATCTTCAAGATAAAATTAAAAAATTTATTACCGATAGAACTTTAGACAAACTAACAACTTCTTTTGATATTTATACAATGACCGATAATTTTGTGGTTATTCATGGTATGAATTCGGAAGATTTTGCCAATGGAATTGTCGCAATTTTGAAAGATTATAAAGATTACAAAATCACAGACACTCCAATTGTTATTTCTTCTGAAAATTATCTGGTGGTTCAAGTTAAGAAAAACATAGACGATTATTTAACTGGAAAATTTGTTGAAAATGCACCTAAACCAAATTGGGATGGCACTTTTGAAAGACCAGTAGTACCACAGCCAAAACCTGTTGCGATTAATATCCCAGTAAATGAAAACGGGAATAATGCTTCAGAACAGGGTCAAGCAGGACAGATTCAAAATCCTGGAAAAAACAAAAAAGAAAATCCGAATGATCAGCAAAATAAAAATTCTGATTTACCACCTTCTCCAGAAGGTCAAGACCCGCCTAAAAAACGATAATACTATGTTTGAAAAAAGCCCAAAAACATATACAGACCTTTTAGGAAAAACCAACAGAATCGTTGAAGGAACAAGTATTAAAGGAGATATTAATTCCCCAGCCGATTTTAGATTGGATGGCCATCTGATAGGAAATTTTCAATCCAAAGGCAAAATAGTTATTGGTCCGGCAGGAAGTGTAAAAGGCGATATCATTTGTAAAAGTGCCGATATAGAAGGAAAATTTGAAGGCAAAATTCAAGTTTTAGAAATACTAAACATCAAATCCAAAGCAAGTATTCATGGTGAAGTGCTGTGCGGTAAACTTTCGGTTGAACCTGGAGCCGAATTTAGCGCAACTTGCGTAATGAAAACCAATGTTAAGAACACTAGTGATGGACAATCAAAACCCGAAGAAACGACCTAGTAATAAATGGTTACTCCTTATTAATATTCCTATTCAAATGGGAATTATTATTTTTCTTTTTTCACTTTTGGGCAAATGGCTCGATCAAAAATTCCCAAACACACATGCTATTTTTATTAAAATCATAACGCTGATAGGAGTAGCCATCGCTTTTTACAACGTCAACCGACAGTTAAAAGAGATTAATAAAATGGACGAATAAATATGAAATCGAAAAAGTACCAACCCATTTTAGAAGTTATAGTTGTAGCAATTCTGGTATTCCTATTACATAAATTGTTTTTTTATTTCAATGCCAACAATCCTAAGTTTCAAAATTTTCACACTTCAGTAGAGGCTTTGTATGGTTTTTTTACCCTATGTTCTGTAATCATCCTTTTTATTTTGATACAAGTAAAAGAGAAAAGTCAGGAACAGGTAGGTTATGTTTTCCTTTTTGCAACTTGTACTAAAATGGGGATTGCCTATGCCGTTTTATCACCAATTTTGCATAGCGGAAATCCAAACGTTGGAATTCAAAAAATCAATTTTTTTATAATATTTGCTGTCTTTTTGACAATAGAAACAGTTGTAACTATTAGAATTCTAAACAATAAGCAATAAACCTTGCCTAATTTGATAAATCCGTCAAAAAAAATAAAACTTATACTTTCAAATATTAATTTATATTGTACTTTTGCACCAAATTTCAGAAAGTAAAAATTAAGATATTCAACGTATATGGTGTTTTCAAACAAACCACTTCGAATTTTAACAGTAATTTTAATTGCATGTCTTCCATTATTTGGTACCGCAAACACGGTTTCAGATAGCACAAAAACACATACTGAAACGGAAGCTGTTTCAAAAGAACACAGTTCAGAACCAGTTGACGAAACAACTAAAATCAAAGAACAAATTGAGGAAGTAAAAAACCATCACGTTCTTGACGGTCACGAATTTTCTATTTTTGAAGATGAAGAATCAGGAGCACATTATGGTTTCCCATTACCAATAATCCTTTGGGACAATGGAATTCAATTTTTCTCTTCTTCTAAATTTAATCATGGGGAAGCTGTTGCAGAATCAAACGGAAACTTTTACAGATTACACCACGAAAGAATATACAAAGTAGCAAACGCTACGGAAGAATTAACTCTTGATGAGCATCATCATCCAACGAATGTTCAACCATTAGATTTTTCAATTACGAAAAGTGTTTTGAGTATTATGGTTGTGGCATTATTGATGTTTTTATTATTCTCAAGTTTGGCAAAATCATTTCCTAAAAACGGTGGAATTTCTACAGGAGCTGGACGTTTTTTCGAACCAATCGTATTATTTGTTCGTGATGAAATAGCTATTCCAAACATTGGAGAAAAGCACTATAAAAAATACATGAGTCATTTATTAACTGTGTTTTTCTTTATATGGTTTTTAAATATTTTCGGATTAACACCACTAGGAATCAACGTTACAGGGAATATCGCTGTTACTTTTGGATTAGCAGTTGTTACTTTTTTAATTACCAACTTATCAGCAAATAGAAATTATTGGGGACACATCTTCTGGATGCCAGGCGTTCCTTTGCCAATGAAAATCATTTTAGCACCTATTGAATTGATGGGTTTAATCATTAAGCCTTTTGCTTTGATGATTCGTTTGTATGCTAATATGTTTGCGGGTCACTTCGTATTGATGAGCTTAATTGGTTTAATGTTTATATTCAAAAGTTGGATAGGAAGCAGTTTATCATTCGTATTGTCATTTGCGATTTCGATGATTGAAATTTTAGTTGCGCTTTTACAAGCTTATATTTTTACAATACTATCGGCACTTTATTTTGGTTCGGCAGTACAAGAGCATCATCACGAAGAAGAAGCTCATTAAGAGAGAATGTTTAATTTTTAATACATATTTTTATGGAAATTCCTAAAATCATTGGAGCAGGTTTAGTAGTTATCGGAGTTGGAATTGGTGTTGGTAGAATTGGTGGTTCAGCAATGGACGCTATTGCTCGTCAACCAGAATCTTTCGGTAAAATTCAAACAGCGATGCTTATTGCAGCAGCACTTGTTGAAGGTATTGGTTTCGCAGCTTTGTTTGCAGTAAACTAGTAAAAATTACAATAGTTACAACGGTTGGTTGTAACTATTGTTTTATTATTAAATAATACAGTATTAAATAGATATATAATTATGGAAAAGTTAATTAGTGATTTTTCGTTTGGATTGTTTTTTTGGCAAACATTAATTTTCGTAGGATTGATTTTCTTATTGAGAAAATTTGCTTGGAAACCAATTTTGGATGCAGTGAATGAAAGAGAAGAAGGAATTAGAACCGCTTTGCTTTCTGCAGCTAATGCTAAAAAAGAAATGCAAAATTTGCAATCGGACAACCAACGTATTTTGCAAGAAGCAAGATTAGAGCGTGATACTTTGTTAAAAGAAGCACGTGAAATGAAAGATAAAATCATTGCTGATTCAAAAAATGATGCTCAAATTCAAGGGCAAAAAATGATTGAGCAAGCGAAAGCGGCAATCAACAGCGAAAAAAATGCAGCTATTGCTGAATTGAAAGAGAAAGTTTCTAGCTTATCTATCGAAATCGCTGAAAAATTATTGAAAGACGAATTATCTAACAAAGAAGCTCAAGCAAAATTGGTTGAGAAAATGTTGGGTGATGCTAAATTAAACTAATATGGCAAGTACAAGAGCAGCAATTCGTTACGCAACAGCAATCCTTGATATCGCAAATTCAAAAGGAGTTGCCGAAGCAGTAAATAACGATATGACTACTATCGGTTCTACAATAAAAGGCAACTTGGAATTAAGTACTTTTATTCAAAACCCAACTACAAAAGTTGAGGCAAAAGAAGCGGTTTTATCGGAAGTTTTTGCAAATGTAAACGCAGTAACAAAAAGCCTTTTCCGTTTGTTATTCGAAAACAAAAGATTTGAAATTCTGACTGACATCACATCAGAATATAACAAATTATTTGACGAATTGAATAATGTTGAAACGGCAAAAGTAACTACGGCAATTGCTATGGATGCTGCTTTAGAAGCAAAAGTTTTAGCAAAAATTGCAACGCTTTCCAATAAAAAAATTACCATTGAAAACATTGTAGATCCATCCATCATTGGAGGATTTATTTTAAGAATAGGCGATAAGCAATACAATGCTTCTATTGCCAACAGATTACAAGTATTAAAAAGAGAATTAAGTAACTAGTTATTTATAAATAATTATGGCGGAAATTAAACCAGCTGAAATTTCAGCAATTTTAAAGAAACAAGTAGAAGGATTTGAATCTGGTGCTACTTTAGAAGAAGTAGGATCGGTACTTCAAGTTGGAGATGGAATTGCTCGTGTTTACGGACTTTCAAATGTTCAATATGGTGAGCTTGTAGAATTTGACAATGGTCTTGAAGGAATCGTTTTGAATCTTGAAGAGGACAATGTTGGGGTGGTACTTTTAGGACCATCAACAGGAATTAAAGAAGGTTCAACAGCAAAAAGAACACAACGTATTGCGTCTCTTAAAGCTGGAGAGCAAATGGTGGGTCGTGTAGTAAACACACTTGGTTTTCCAATTGATGGAAAAGGACCAATTGGTGGTGATTTATACGAAATGCCATTGGAAAGAAAAGCTCCTGGAGTTATCTTCCGTCAACCCGTTACGGAACCATTACAAACAGGTGTAAAAGCAATTGATGCGATGATACCAGTTGGTCGTGGACAACGTGAGTTGGTTATTGGTGACCGTCAAACAGGTAAATCTACCGTTTGTATTGATACCATTTTAAATCAGAAAGAATTTTACGATGCAGGAAAACCTGTATTCTGTATATATGTTGCAATTGGACAAAAAGCGTCAACTGTAGCAGGAATTGCAAAAATGTTAGAAGAAAAAGGAGCAATGGCTTATACAGTTATTGTTGCAGCGAATGCTTCTGACCCAGCTCCAATGCAAGTATATGCTCCTATGGCAGGTGCTGCAATTGGAGAATATTTCAGAGATTCTGGTCGTCCAGCTTTGATTGTTTATGATGATTTATCTAAACAAGCGGTTGCTTACCGTGAGGTTTCTCTTTTATTAAGAAGACCACCGGGACGTGAAGCATATCCTGGAGACGTTTTCTACTTACACTCTCGTTTATTAGAAAGAGCTTGTAAAGTAATTGCTGATGATAGTATCGCAAAAGACATGAACGATTTACCAGATTCATTAAAAGGTATCGTAAAAGGTGGTGGTTCATTAACAGCTTTACCAATTATCGAAACACAAGCGGGTGACGTTTCTGCTTATATTCCAACCAACGTAATTTCGATTACAGATGGTCAGATTTTCTTAGATGGAGATTTGTTTAATTCGGGAGTTCGTCCGGCGATTAACGTAGGTATTTCGGTATCTCGTGTTGGAGGAAATGCTCAAATTAAATCGATGAAAAAAGTAGCTGGAACTTTGAAATTAGACCAAGCACAATTCCGTGAATTGGAAGCGTTTGCAAAATTTGGTTCTGATTTGGATGCTGTTACTTTAAACGTAATCGAAAAAGGAAAAAGAAACGTTGAGATATTGAAACAAGCAGTTAACGATCCTTACACAGTGGAAGATCAAGTTGCTATTATCTACGCAGGTTCTAAAAACCTATTGAGAAGCGTTCCTGTTGAAAAAGTAAAAGAATTCGAAAGAGACTTTATTGACTATTTGAATACTAAAAACAGAGATACATTAGACGCTTTAAAAGCTGGTAAATTCACAGATGAAATTACCGATGTTTTAGAGAAAGTAGCTAAAGAAATTTCAGCAAAATATAACTAATAATTTGATGATTTGAAAATTTGAAAATACTGCATTTTCAAATTTTCAAATTGCCACATTTTCAAATTAAAAATGGCAAACTTAAAGGAAATCCGTAATAGAATTACTTCCGTTTCATCAACGATGCAGATTACATCGGCGATGAAAATGGTTTCTGCCGCAAAGTTGAAAAAAGCACAAGATGCTATTACAGCAATGCGTCCCTATGCCGAAAAACTAACGGAATTATTACAAAACCTTTCTGCAACTCTTGATGGAGATGCTGGAGGAGAATTCACTAAACAACGTGAAATCAAAAAAGTATTATTGGTAGCAGTAACTTCGAACAGAGGATTGTGTGGTGCTTTTAATACCAACGTAATTAAGGAAGTAAAACTTCGTGCTGAATTTTATGCAGACGTACAAGTTGATGTTTTTGCTATTGGGAAAAAAGGAAACGATATTTTAAGTAAAACACTCACGGTTGTTGATAATCAAAGTTCAGTTTTTGATGACTTAACGTTTGATAATGTGACCGTAATTGCACAAACATTAACAGATAAATTTGTTGCAGGTGATTATGATAAAATTGAATTGGTTTACAACCAATTTAAAAATGCCGCTACACAAATCGTGCAAACGGAACAATTTTTACCATTGGCTCCAGTAAAATCGGATAAATCGGCTTCAACAGGAGATTATATCTTTGAACCTTCAAAAGAAGAAATCGTTTTAACGTTGATTCCAAAATCGTTGAAAACACAATTGTACAAATCAATCAGAGATTCATTTGCTTCAGAACACGGCGCTCGTATGACCGCAATGCACAAAGCAACGGATAACGCAACCGATTTAAGAAACCAATTAAAATTAACCTATAACAAAGCACGTCAAGCTGCTATTACTAATGAAATCCTTGAGATTGTTGGTGGAGCGGAAGCTTTGAAAGGGTAATCAATAATTTATACTATTTTCAAAAAGAGTCAACAATCGTTGGCTCTTTTTTTATACATTTAAATAAAAATTCCAATGGAAATCAAAGAACTTACTTCATTAGAAGAAATGTTGGCTCAATTGGAGACCATCAAGTTTCTTTATCCAAATATGACCATAGAAAGATATAAATCGTTTCTCGTGGATATGATTCCTAAAAGCTACAAACAAATTGCCGTTTTTGAAGAGGAAGTTTGCGTTGGTTTGACGGGTTTTTGGTATGGCACAAAATTATGGACAGGCAGCTATCTTGAAATAGACAATTTTGTGGTGCATCCAGATCATAGAACTAAAGGAATTGGCAAACAAATGACCGATTATATTGAAGCCAAAGCCAAAGAATTAAAATGTACTTGCATAGTTCTAGATGCATTTACAGGAAACTTTCAAGCACATCGTTTTTATTATAATCAAGGATATGTTCCTCGTGGATTTCATTTTATAAAAACTATTGATGAAAATGGATTTTCGTAATCAAAGAAAACAGTATTTTTGTTTCACTAAGAAAACACACCTTGAGTTTATATAAAAATCTCTTTAAACAAACTTTAATTTACGGATTAGCGACCGTTTTCCCTAGGATAATTAGTTTTATTCTAAACCCATTGTTTGTTTATTATTTGCCAGATAAAAGCAAAATGGGGGAAGTCTCCGTAATTTTTGCGTATTTGGTTTTCTTCAATGTGGTGCTTTCCTACGGAATGGAAACAGCCTTTTTCAGATTTTACAATTCGGAAGACAATAAGAAAAATGTCATTTCAACTTCTACGGTTTCACTGTTTTGGTCAACGATTGGGTTTTTAGTTTTGTCGTTATTGTTTCGAAAAACATTAGCCAGTTGGTCGGATATTAGTGTGGAATACATTACCTATACCATCTGGATTTTAACGTTGGATGCTTTAGCGATTATTCCTTTTTCAAAGCTGCGTGCCGAGAAAAAACCACTAAAATATGCAGCTATAAAAATTGGAAATGTTTCCATAAATTTATTGCTAAACATTTTCTTTTTGGCATTTTTACCAAAGTTAGTGGCCCATAATCCGAATGGATTTTTAAGCACAATTTATCTTGAAAACTTCCAAATTGGTTACATTTTCATTTCAAATTTAGTGGCAAGTTTTGTCACGTTCCTTGTCCTAGTTCCTAATTATACGGGGATTGACTGGAATTTTGATAAAGTGCTCTGGAAAAAAATGATGAAATATGGATTGCCCATTTTATTCGCCGGAGTTGCCTTTGCCATCAACGAGCATTTTGATAAAATCCTATTAGATTGGATGCATGTTCCGCTATCTGAAATCGGAGCGTATTCGGCTTGTTATAAAATTGGAATGTTTATGGTACTTTTCAGAACAGCTTATACTCTTGGCATCGAACCTTTTTTCTTTAGTCATGCAAGTAATGAAAATGCACAACAAACTTACGCGACTATCACGAAGTATTTTGTGATTTTTGGTTCATTCATTTGCTTGTTTGTGATAGTTTTTGCCGATTTATTAAAACATGTTCTAGTACCTAATGCGGATTATTGGGATGCAATGAAAGTGGTACCGTTAATTGTTTTAGCCAATTTTTTCCTCGGGATTTACACCAATCTTTCTGTTTGGTACAAGTTAATTGACCGCACAAAAGTCGGAGCTTATATTTCATTAGTTGGAGCCGCAATAACCTTAATTCTGAATTGGCTTTTAATTCCAACAATGAGTTATTATGGTTCGGCAATTGCAACCATTGCTGCATACGGAAGCATGATGATTATTTCCTATAAAATGGGACAAAAACACTATCCAATTCCCTACGATTTCAATAGAATTTTCAGTTATTTAGGATTGACGATTTTATTTTCGGCAATATCATTTTACATACCGTATTTAAGGGAAAATTATCTTGTGAAATTCACTTTGTTAGGCTTATTTTTATACTTCATTTATTACAGTGAAAAAGAAACATTACTCAGAATATTAAAAAGAAAATAATGACCATAAAAATCATCAATAAATCACAACACGAGTTGCCTAATTATGAGACCATTGCTTCGGCAGGAATGGATTTACGAGCCAATATTTCCGAACCAATTACTTTAAAATCATTGGAACGAGCGATTGTAAAAACAGGTTTGTTTATTGAATTACCAATTGGCTATGAAGCGCAAGTTCGTCCACGTAGCGGATTGGCTGCCAAAAAAGGAATTACCGTTCTCAATTCTCCTGGAACAGTTGATGCCGATTACCGTGGTGAAATTGGTGTGATTTTAGTAAATTTATCCCATGAAGATTTCGTTATAGAAAACGGAGAAAGAATTGCCCAATTAATCATTGCCAAACACGAACGTGCCGAATGGATTGAAGTCCAGGAATTGTCTGAAACCTCTCGTGGTGAAGGCGGTTTTGGAAGTACAGGTGTGAAATAGTTATCAGTTCTCAGTCGCAGTAAACAGTTAAAATAAATTATATTAGAGTGTTTTGTCTTACTACTTAATACTCAAATCTTAATACTCAAAACAAATGAAAATAATAGTACCCATGGCAGGTCGTGGTTCACGTCTTCGCCCACATACATTAACCATTCCAAAACCGTTAATTCCAATTGCTGGAAAACCAATTGTTCACCGATTAGTAGAAGACATTGCTGGCGTTTTAAATCAGGAAATTGACGAAGTTGCATTTATCATTCACGAAAGTTTTGGTAAAAAAGTTGAAGAAGATTTGATTGCCATTGCTCAAAAATTAGGAGCAAAAGGAACCATTTATTATCAGAATGAAGCTTTAGGAACAGGTCATGCCATTATGTGCGCCAAGGATTCTTTGAGTGGTCCCGCGGTTATTGCATATGCAGATACTTTGATTCGTGCCGATTTTGATTTAGATACCACTGCCGATAGCGTTATTTGGGTAAAACAAGTAGATGAACCGGAAGCTTTTGGTGTAATCAATTTGAATGCTGCTGGCGAAATAGTGGAATTGGTAGAAAAACCAAAAGAGTTCGTTTCTGACCTTGCCGTAATTGGTATTTATTATTTTAAAGACGTTGCGGTTTTAAAAAACGAACTGCAATCAGTGTTGGATAATAACATCATTCACGGTGGCGAATATCAAATTAACGACGGAATTAAGCAAATGATGGCAAAAGGCATGAAATTTGTGCCGGGGAAAGTCGATGAATGGATGGATTGTGGAAACAAAAATGTAACTGTTGAAACCAATTCACGCATGTTAGGGTTTTTACATAATGACGGCATTCATTTGGTGGATTACGATGTAAAATTAGAAAACGCAACCATTATTCCTCCGTGTTATATTGGTAAAGATGTGATTTTGATTAATACAACTGTGGGACCAAATGTATCGTTAGGTGATGGATGTCATCTTCAAAATTCAACCATAAAAAACAGCTTGGTTCAAAACCATTCACACATAAAAAATGCTTCTTTAGACAACGCGATGATTGGAAGTCATGCAAGTTTTGATGGGAATTTTACAAGTATTAGTATTGGAGATTATTCGGTTTTAGAATAATAATTTGAAGTTTTAATAATGAAAAAAATAGTTTTCTTTTTCTCTTTTGTCTTCTTGCTTTGCAATGCCAATGTGCTTTTGGCGCAAAATGAGCCCGATGCTGTAGCTTTGGCAAATGACGAATTTCAGAATTCCTTTTTCGAATCATTGAAACAAAAAGGCATGGAAAACTATGACCGTGCCATTACAGCATTACAAAAATGCGATGATTTACAACCCAATAATTTTGTGGTTAATTTTGAATTAGGTAAAAATTATCTCTTTCAAAAAGAGTATAAAAGAGCTTACGAATTCTTCGAAAAAGCCACAAAAATTGACCCTAAAAACCAATGGGCATGGGTTGGAATGTATGACGTTTGCTATGAAACACAAGATTACAATCAAGCGATAGTTATTGTACAAAAACTAATAGAATTTAAAGCCGATTATAAAGAAGATTTGACATCGCTTTATATGAATACGCAACAGTATGACAAAGCTTTAGACCTTATCAATGAATTAAATCAAAACGTTGGGAAGTCTGAAAAAAGAGAATTGTATAAATCACAGATTATGCAAGATTCTAAATATCAAAGCGCGGAAAAATTCAATCTCATCGACCAGATTAAAAAATTTCCTCAAGAAGAATCCAATTATATTGCTTTGATTTTTTTGTATTCACAAAGCAATCAAGAAGAAAAAGCGTTAGAAATTGCCAAGAAATTGGAGATTGCTATTCCTACATCCGATTGGGCGCAAGTAAGTTTGTTTAAATTTCATTTGAGCAATAATGATGGCGACTCCGCCGTTAAAGCAATGAACATAGTGTTGCCAAGCAAAAAAATCGATCAAAAGATTAAGCACAGAATGCTAAATGAGTTTCTGATTTTTGCTAAAAATAATCCAAAATACGAACCCGATTTAGACAAAGCGATTGCCTACTTTGATAACGATAAAGCAGTTGATGTTGCTAAAGAAATAGGGAAGTTTTATTATGCTAAAAAGGATTGGGACAAAGCCATCAAGTATTTAGAAATGCATTTAAAAAATGCGAAAGAAGATATTGAAACGCAAATTATTTTATTAGAAGCCTATACTGAAAAGCAGAATTTTAGCGTTCTTAATCAAAAAGCGGAGAACCTGATTCAGTTTTTTCCAACACAACCCGATTTTTATTATTATGCTGGTTTAGCCAATAATCAATTGAAGAATTATAAAAAAGCGGCTAATGTATTGGAATCGGGGCTTGATTTTGTTGTGGATAATGTAGCTTTAGAAATTAATTTCAATATCCAATTAGGAGAAGCCTATCACGGTTTGGGAGATGCGAAAAAGAAAGAGAAGTATTTCTCAGCAGCAAACGAATTGATTAAAAGCCAAAAGAAGTAATGAAAAAGTATTTAGGTTTTTTGGTTTTATGTTTTATGTTTTCATGCAAAACAAAAGCAGTTTTAAGCGAAGGCAGCGCAAGTAACGAATTGACTTCGGAGACAATAATTGTAAATAATTATAAGAACAAAAAAGGTTTTTCGACGCTAAATATTAGCGCAGGCGCAAAGTATAAAGATGAAAAATTATCGCAAAGTGTTAGTGCCGAAATCAAAATTAAAAGAGACGAAAAGATATTGGTAATCATCAGAGTTTTGGGATTTCCAGTTGCAAAAGCACTTGTTACGCCGAAGCAAGTCAAGTATTATGAAAAAATAAATAACACGTATTTTGAAGGAGATTATAAATCTTTAAGTCAATGGCTTGGCACCGATTTAGATTTTCAAAAAGTTCAAAATTTATTGATAGGAGAGGCGATAGACGATTTAAACAAAAGCGTTTTTACGAACTCGATTATTAATAAAATGTATAAATTGAATAATACAGATGGCATCACCGAGAAATCATTTTTCTTTGAACCCGATCAATTTTTACTTAAAAGTCAGCAAGTAATTCAAACACAAAAAGAGCGAGAGTTTAGTATAGATTATTCCAATTTTCAGACGATTTCAAATACAATAATGCCAACCCATTTGGACATTAATGCCATTCAGAAAAAAGGGAAAACTAACATTTCTATTGATTACAGAACGGTTACCTTTAACGAAGAACTTACTTTTCCTTATAGCGTTCCCGAAGGTTACGAAAGAATATTTATTGATTAGATTTGTATAAATAAATTACAATATGCCAAAATTCATTTTAACGTTGATTTTTATTTGTATTACTTCGCAAATGTGGAGTCAACCGCCTAGCCAACAACAATTGGAAGAACGAAAAGCTAAAATTCAGGAAGAAATTCGTGAAAAAGAAGCGTTGTTGCAGTCGGTTAAGAAAAAGGAAAAATCAATCGTTAATCAATTGATTATTCAAAAAGACAAAATTGGATTAAAGGAAAAATTAATCAAAACTACCGAAAAGCAAACCAAGCTTTTGGGGAATGATATTTACATCAATCAAATTAAAATCAACCAGCTTAATCGCGAATTGGATGACTTGAGACAAGATTATGCCGAGATGATTTCCAAGTCCTATAAAAGCCGGTCAGAGCAAAGTAGGGCTATGTTTTTATTGTCTTCCGAAAATTTTCTTCAGGCCTATAAACGGGCACAATACATGAAGCAATATGCCAGTTATCGAAAAATGCAAGCCGATGAAATTAAAACCAAATCATTACAATTAACGGGTTATAATGACAAAATTGTGGTTCAAAAAACCGCAAAAGAAAAATTAATTGTAGAGAACGAAAAAGAGAAGCAAGAACTTGTAAAAGAGAAACAAGAGCAAGAAAAAATTGCTAATGAAATCAAGAAAGACAAGGGAAAAATTGCTGCCGAAATCAAGAAGAAACAGCAAGAATCTAAAGCTATAGATAAGCAAATCGACAAATTAGTTAGAGAAGCAATTGCTGCTGCCAATAGAAAAACTGCAGCTGCCAATGCTAAAGCCAATCCAAAATCGGTGACAGCGGCTTCCACTAAAGCAACGGAGTCTTCTACAAAAATTGTATTAACTCCCGAAGGACAAATGATAGCCAATAATTTCAAAGCTAACAGAGGAAGATTGCCATGGCCAGTTGAAAAAGGAGCTATTTCATTAAAATATGGAGACCAGCCACATCCAATATACAAAACATTAATTGTGCACAATAGCGGTGTTGAAATCACAACAGAAGGCGGTTCTAATGCGCGTGCTGTTTTTGCTGGAGAAGTAACCAATGTTATTGTAATTTCACCCGTTAATAAAGCCGTAATGATTCAACACGGGGATTTTTTCACAGTGTATCAAAACTTGGGTAGGGTGACAGTTAACAAAGGAGATAAAGTTTCGGCAAAGCAAAGTATTGGACAAATTAGAACCAATGGCGATACTGGAAAAACAATTTTAAAATTCCTAATTCTTCAAAATACAACATATAACAATCCAGAGAGTTGGTTGTCAAATTAATAAAAAAAGGGCTCGTTTTAACGAACCCTTTTTTTATTAATTCATGATCCTTGGGTCATAAAAGTAAGTTATAACGACCCATTTATGGTTTATTTTTTCAAGTAGAACTACCTTGTTTTTAGTTTCGCCACCATTGAAATAATCAAAGCTGCTATAAAAAATCAAACCATTTTTTTTGTTTCTGCTGATTAATGGTTTAGATATTATAAAAGCTTCAATATTTAAAGAGGAACTACCATTGGAAATAATTTTTTTAATTTCATCAAGCTTTTTTATTGTTAATGGATTATCATCAAAATCAGCTTTTGTCCATTTTAAAGAAGCTTCTCCTTTTTGATTTAACAATTCTTTTTTCAAGAAATTTATCTCCAAGCTATCTATAGGCCAAACATTGAAATTGATGTCGCTTGCAACAGATTTTCTGTTAAAATAATCGCTTTTCTTTCTTTCATTATAAGCGATTTCGTAATATTCGAGAGCCTTTAATTTTGTTTCAGATTCTTCTACGATACATATAGTAGCAATGTTTTTTTGTTGTATGACGACTTGTTTTTTGAAAGCATTAAAAACTTGTTTCTGAACTGTGTATGATGACGAACAGGACAGGAATGGTAAACTTAAATAGAAAATAAAATATTTTTTCATAATATTCATTTTAATTACAAGGAGTTCCCAAAGGATTTTGTTTGTCTGTTACGTAAAATTTATCGACTTTGAGTAGATTGGTGGCGTATTTACGAACCCTTTTTTATTATACAAACAACGCTTTCAATTCCGTTGCTTCATGCGGATTTAATTTTCCAGCAAGTACCAAGCTTAATTGCTTTCTGCGTAAAGCGGCATCAAAACGTTCTTTCTCCAAATCGGTTTCGGGAACAATGGCAGGAACTTCTACAGGACGACCCGTTTCATCCACAGCAACAAAGGTATAGATGGCTTCGTTCGCCTTGGTTTTCATTCCTGATTCGCGGTCTTCAACCCAAACATCCAAATAAATTTCCATAGAACTTTTAAAACTTCTAGAAACTTTGGCTTCCACAGTAACCACGCTTCCTAGCGGAATAGCTCTGTTAAATGCCACGTGATTTACGGAAGCAGTTACCGTAATTCTACGCGAATGTCTTCGTGCTGCAATACTTGCTGCTCGGTCCATGCGCGCTAATAATTCGCCACCAAAAAGGTTATTCAAGGGATTGGTTTCACTTGGTAAAACCAAATCGGTTAATATCGTTAAGGATTCCGAAGGATGTTTTGGAGTCATATCTTTTTTTGACAAAGGTAATTACTGTAAATAAAAAATCCCGATAACATCGGGATAAATTTTATAATGCTTCAATCAACAACCACGCTTCGGGATTGTGAACTTTTTGAATGGTGTCCATCGCTTTTTGAGCTTCAGCAAGGGTGGCATAACTTCCGTATAAAACAGGAAATAAGCCATGTTTGTTCGGTGCAACTCTTCTGGCTTTATAACCCAATTTTGTTAAACTTTCAAATATTTTTTCGGCATTGGCTTCTTGTCTAAAAGCACCCGCAACCACATGATAATTCATTTTTTCGTTGGCAACAGTCAAGGTTACTGCTGGCAATGGATTGGCAATTACAAAAGTCGCTTCCTGAATTTTTTGATTTACTTTTTTCTGAACATTCGTTTCAACAGCAAGCGTTTCTTCAGCTACTTGAGTTAAATAATTATCATATAATTTATAACCAATACTTCCTGCAATTCCAACAGAAAGCACAAAAATGGCAGCGTATTTTAAATAAGAACGACTATTTGTTTTCTCAGGAATAAAAGCAATTGGTGCTTTTTCTTCTATCTCTATTTGCTGCGTTTCAAGAATTACTTTTTCAATTTCACGTTTTACAGAAGGCGAAATATAAGTAGTCAATCCAAAAGATTCTTTCAAATAATTCAATTGATCTGCAGGAACAAAAACTAGGTTTCTTTCGGCATTTAATGAAAATTGACCAACGCTTTTCAATGAAAATTGTCCCAATTCCTGAATGTTATTTTTCCAAGCGGTTACTTGGTCATGAATTGCATTTACAGCAACTTCATAGCCAATTTTTTCTACTTGCGCCAAATGGTTTGCCAATAATCCATCATTATTTTTCAAATAAGGATTAAAGGAAATTAATTTTTTGGGTGGGTAGAAGGTATTGGAGTTTTCATGCAATTGTGCCGATTGGAATTCGGTAAGGAAAGCACCAAATCCAGGAACGGTAACGCATTGATAACGGTATAATAGTTGGGAAATCGAATCTTCAATCTTCATAATGGCAAATTTAGAAAAACAATACCGCTAGCAAAAAAATAATGAGATAATTTATTAACAATCCAAGAAAAAGCAATTAATTTGTGTAGTAATTTAGAGACATGAACGAAGCAGAATTAGTATACATTTTGGCCTTATTAAAAGTGGAGGGTGTTGGTGATATTGTTGCCAAAAAACTCATTAATCACTGTGGTTCAGCCGAAGCCGTTTTTAATGCTAAACCTAATCACCTGAAATCTATAGACGGAATTGGCTCTGTTTTGCTTCATAATCTAAAAGACAAAACGGTTTTTGAAAAAGCACAACAAGAACTAAAATACATCGAATCTGAAAACATAAAGGTGTTGTATTATCAAGATGCCAATTATCCGGATAGACTGAAACATTGTATCGACGGACCCGTTTTGCTTTTCGCTTCGGGGAACATGAATTTCGAAAATCGCAAGATGATAAGCATCGTAGGTACGCGTCAAATTACGTCTTATGGCATGGATATTTGCAAAAAACTCATCGAAGATTTGGCGGTTTTCAATCCCATAATTGTTAGTGGATTTGCTTATGGCGTTGACATTGTTGCGCATCAAGTAGCTATGGAAAATAAGCTGCAAACGATTGGAGTTTTAGCGCACGGATTGAACCAAATTTATCCGAAAACGCATAAAAAGTATGTTGCCAAAATGGAAGAAAACGGCGGTTTCCTAACAGAGTTTTGGAGCCATTCCAATCCAGATAAAGAAAACTTTGTTCGCCGAAATCGTATTGTAGCCGGAATGAGTGAAGCCACTATTGTTATTGAAAGTGCCGAAAAAGGAGGCTCTTTAATTACGGCCATAATAGCCAATGATTATAACAGAGATGTATTTGCTGTTCCAGGTAGAATTAGTGATAAGTACAGCCAAGGATGTAATAATTTAATCAAAACGCAACGCGCCAATTTGCTTACATCTGCTGCGGATTTAGTCTATATTTTGAATTGGGAATTAGAAACAAAAGAGACAAAATCGGTTCAAAAACAACTGTTTGTTTCATTAGACGAAGAGGAACAAAAAGTGTACGATTATCTTCAAAAGAATGGTAAGCAATTGCTTGATGTAATTGCATTGGAATGTGATTTTCCTATTTTCAGAATTTCTTCTATTCTTTTAAATATGGAATTGAAAGGTGTAATCCGACCGTTGCCGGGAAAATTATTTGAAGCAATATAATTTATTCAAACCCCAATTTTTCTCTAACTCTTTTTAAAACACTATCGGCAACTATCCCAGCTTTTGCAGCACCTTGCTGTAGCAAAGCATCTACTTCCGGAAGATTGTTCATGTAGTAATTGTATTTTTCTCTTTCGGTTTTGAATTTGGCAATGATTAGTTCAAACAATTCCTGTTTGGCATGACCGTAACCAAAATCTCTATTGGCATTAGCATATTTTACTTTCATTTGGTCAATTTGTTCAGTGTTTGCTAATAATTTATAGAGACCAAAAATTTTACAGGTATCAGGATTTTTTGGTTCTTCCAATGGAGTGCTGTCGGTTTCAATGCTCATGATTTGCTTGCGCAAGGCTTTGTCATCCAAGAAAATATTGATGAAATTACCACGAGATTTACTCATTTTATGACCATCGGTTCCAGGAACAAGCATGGTGTCTTCCTGAATTTTTGGTTCTGGAATTACAAAGGTTTCTCCCATTTGATGATTGAATCGAGAGGCTACATCACGAGTGATTTCTATGTGTTGTAATTGATCTTTTCCAACAGGAACAAAATTAACGTCATACAATAGAATATCGGCAGCCATCAACATCGGATACGAAAACAAACCTGCATTTACATCTTCCAATCTGTCGGCTTTGTCTTTAAAAGAATGTGCTAATGTCAATCGTTGGTAAGGAAAAAAGCAGCTTAAATACCAAGATAGCTCAGCAGTTTGTATCACATCGGATTGGCGATAAAAAACAACTTTATTTACATCCAATCCACAAGCCAGCCAAACAGCGGCTGTACTATAAGTGTTTTGACGTAATTCCTTTCCGTTTTTTATTTGCGTGATAGAATGTAAATCGGCGATGAATAAAAACGATTCGTTGGTTGGTTGTTTTGATAATTCGATAGCAGGAAAAATGGCGCCCAAAAGGTTTCCCAAATGAGGCGTTCCAGTACTTTGAATACCCGTTAATATTTTTGACATTAGAATTAATTTTAAGGCAAAGTTAAACCTTTGTATTAAAAATTACACATGTTTCCTTACATTTGACATCATGAGAATAGTAAAAATTATTTTTTGGACCTTTTATCGTATTTGGTTTTATATTCTAATGGCGATTCCCATTATTGTCATGTTTCCGTTTCTTTTTATTTCCATACTTTCCGAAAAATGGTATCCTTATTTTTTCATCATGGCCAGAATTTGGGCAAAATTCATACTGTTTGGTATGGGATTTACGCCTAAAATAGAAAGGGAAGAAGAGCTTGTTGATGGAGAAAGTTACATGTTTGTTGCGAATCATACTTCAATGACCGATATTATGTTAATGCTTAGTGTGGTCGAAAACCCGTTTGTATTTGTTGGAAAAAAAGAATTAGCAAAAATTCCGTTGTTTGGATTTTTCTATAAACGCACTTGTATTTTGGTGGACAGAAGCAGTTCCAAAAGTAGAATGGAAGTTTTTAATAGAGCGCAAAAAAGGATAAATCAAGGATTGAGTATTTGTATTTTTCCTGAAGGTGGCGTTCCCGATGACGAAAGTGTTTTGTTGGACGAATTTAAAGATGGCGCTTTCCGATTGGCGGTGGAACATGAATTACCCATTGTTCCTATTACTTTTGGTGACAATAAAGAAAGATTCTCGTATACTTTTTTTAGCGGAAGTCCGGGGAGAATGCGTGTAAAAGTGCATTCTTTTTTTCAAACTAAAAACCAAAAACCCGAGTATAAAAAAGAAGTAAAAGAAGCAGTTAGGAATGTAATTTTAAAGCAACTACAAGATTATATAAAATAAAAAAGAGCACTATGCCTTAGTGCTCTTTTTAGTTACTACTCGAAAGCAATAACACCACTTAACTAATTTAACCTAAACCAACTAGCATTAAAAAGTATAACTGATTCCCGAATACAAACCAAAAGCATAAGGTTTGAAATTGCCAGAATCAGAGTTGAAAGTATTCATTTGATATTTAAACATCGGGTTTACGTTGGCATTAAAAGCCTTCCAAAAACGATATCTAAAACCAAATCCTAAATTACCACTAATGTGAAAATCATTTAAATTATTAGCTTTCCCAATATTTATAAATTCACCACCACTGCTTGATAAAACAGAAACAGAATTCTGACTTAAAAACAAAGAACTAAATCCGCTAATCAGGTCAATCCCAATTTTTTTATCCATTAATTTATAGCTAATCTCAACAGGAATTTCTATATATCCCATTTTTTGATTGATGCTTCCATTAAATTTTTCAATAATTTCCGAATTGGCACTTAATTCAGGTGCTCCAAGGTTGGCTTTATTATCAATTTGGATCATAGATCCTTGCAGATTGCTTTTAACATGTTCAATTTGGCGCGCATTCGCCGTTTGAAAAAAGACTACATTATTTGTTTTGTATTCTAATGCCAATGAATTTACACCGGTTCGTACACTCCATTTTTTATTCAAGGCATAATTTACGCCCAAACCATAACTAAAACTAGGTTGAAATTCCTTGTCATTGGACTCGAATCTAGAATCCAAAGGAGAACCGCCAGAAGTTGAACTAAAATAAATAGGCGCAACAGTTGTAGCAACTTGCCACCTATTTAATTTAGGTTCAGCTTTCTTTTTAACTTCTTTTTCTTTTAGCAATTCTTCCAGCGCATTGGTCACAACAGCAATTTTTGTTGTGTCAATATTTTTAATCTCTTTGATTGTTTTATTAGCCAAAAGCTCTTTATTGAGGTTAAGAGATTCGGATGATTTATTTTCGAAAGTAGATTTTGGGTTTATAATATCTTTTGAAACAGGGTTTTCTTGATTTGTTATAGCTTTTTCAAGAGCGTTGTTTTCAACCTGGTTTTTGTTGGTAACAGCTTCTTTTTTCTCCAAATCTGAGGAGACGAGTTGATTGTTTTTAGTAATTGCAATTTCTTTTTTCTGCAAATCTTTAGGTGCTTTGCGATCGTTTTTAGCAAGTACCGATGGATTTGTATAGTTACTTGATTTTTTTCGATTTATTTTATCTTTTTGATTGATGTTATTGGTAACGCTATTTCCATTTTTACCTTTTTCGTTGGAATAAACAATGTCATTATTGTTTAGCGAATTGTTTTTCGGTAATTTCAAAGAGCTTTCAGTTGCTTGATTCTGGCTCGATTTATTGTTTGATACTTTTGTTTCCGAAGCCACAATAGCGTCTGTTTCTTTTATTGCTTTAATGGAATTTTCATTAGATTTTCCATTAGGTTGTATTTTACTTGGAATGTTATTGTCTTGATTTACTACATTGTTATTCTCAATCGGATTAGAGAAAAATAAAGCATTTGTAATTAAAAAACCAATTAATAAAGCCGCAGCAACTCCAGAAAGGCGCCACCAAAATGGAATTATTCTTCGTTTTTTCTTTTCATCTAATTGTGTTTCAATGTTGTCCCAAATATGTTCATCTGGGATAACTTCAAAATCCTTAAATTTTTCCTGAAACAGTCTTTCTATATTTTTATTCTCGTTCATTTTGCTTTTGGGAAATTATTATTTTCACTGTTTTTATCAGTTCTATTCTCTATTTTTTCTTTCAAATTCATTTTTGCTCTCGCCAAATTTGACTTTGATGTTCCAACTGAAATTTCTAACATTTCTGAAATTTCTTGATGTGAGTAGCCATCTAAAACATAAAGATTAAAAACCAATCTATACCTACTTGGCAACTCTTGAATTATTGACATCAAATAATCCATGGATACATCGTCATCGTCTAATTCTATTTCAACTTCTTGAGCAATATTTTCATCCACTAATTTTAAAAAAGTTTCCGACCTATATTGTTGAAGAATATGGTTTATCACTAACCTTTTAATCCAGCCTTCAAAAGAACCCTTAAAACCAAATTGACCTATTTTTTCAAATATTAATATAAACCCGTCTTGTAAATTATCTTCAGCTTCAGCATGATTGCGTGAGTATTTCAAGCAAATCCCAAACAATTTTGGCGAATATAATCGGTATAATTGTTCTTGAGCTTTACGGTCATTTTTTTGACTATCTAATATGAGCTGGTCTAAACTCAAGGCATATACTATTAATTATTGAACTTCTACATCATAAACTATATATTGATCCACCCCGTTATCATCAGTACCTGTCCAAAACTTAAAGGTATAATCTCCTGCCGTTAATGGCTTAAAATCTAACGGCACTTCATACAAACTTTCAGTATCGCTTGGGCAATTGGTTTGATTTAACTTTACCACTTGAATCCCTACTGTTCTTACATTTCCTTCGGCTTTATAATAAAAACCATCAAAAATATGACATTGAGTAGGTCTTCGATATTTTACCATTATTTGCGAAATATTTCCAACAGTATAACTAGCCGGCATTGTAACTGATTCAACTGGTAAAAGAAAAAAACTTCTATCTGGGTTGTCACCAGTTGAACAAGAACTAATTGTAATCGCAATTAATAGTAGTAAAACTATTCTTTTCATTATTGTAAACTTTGTTAGTGTTAGATACAAATTTCGGGAAAAGGTTGCGTCTAAAAACAAAAAATCACGCTTTTAACGTGATTTTTATATTAGGCTTCTTTTTCTTTAATCAAATTCTTAATTTTTTGTTCCAATTCATCGGCAAGTTCCGGATTGTCTTTTATTAAAACTTTTACAGCATCCCTTCCTTGCCCCAATTTGGTATCGCCATAACTAAACCAAGAACCTGCTTTTTTGATGATTTCAAATTCTACGGCTAAATCTAAAATTTCTCCTGTTTTTGAAATCCCTTCGCCATACATAATGTCGAATTCGGCAACTTTAAATGGTGGCGCCACTTTATTTTTAACAACTTTTACTTTGGTTCTGTTTCCAAGTACGTTATCCCCATCTTTTATTTGTGTAGAACGACGAATATCTAAACGTACAGAAGCGTAAAATTTCAAGGCATTTCCACCTGTAGTTGTTTCTGGATTTCCAAACATAACGCCAATTTTCTCTCTCAATTGATTGATGAAGAAAACGGTACAATTGGTTTTACTGATGGTTCCTGTTAATTTTCTTAAAGCTTGTGACATCAAACGGGCATGTAATCCCATTTTGGAATCACCCATTTCGCCTTCAATTTCACTTTTTGGTGTTAATGCCGCAACCGAGTCGATTACAACAATATCAATAGCGCCAGAACGGATTAAATTTTCAGCAATTTCCAATGCTTGTTCTCCATTATCAGGTTGTGATATGATTAGATTTTCAATATCAACGCCTAGTTTTTCAGCATAAGTTCTGTCGAAAGCGTGTTCTGCATCTATAAAAGCTGCAATCCCACCTGCTTTTTGAGCTTCGGCAATAGCGTGTAATGTTAAGGTGGTTTTTCCAGAAGATTCTGGACCATATATTTCAATAACTCTTCCTTTTGGATAACCGTTTACGCCTAATGCTAAATCTAAACCTAGCGAACCAGATGGAATAGTTTCTACTTCTTCCACGGCTTTATCCCCCATTTTCATTACGGTTCCTTTTCCGTAGGCTTTGTCTAATTTGTCAAGCGTTAATTGTAATGCTTTTAATTTGGCTTCTTTTTCTGAACTCATTGGTCTCTCTTTTAATTGCTCTTGTTTTTCGTAAAAATAGTACTTTTTTTGATGTGAAACCAACTGGAGATTTAAGAATTATAAACAATCTAAAATAAATTTTATTCCTTACTTTTGCTGTCAATTTTTACCTCAATGGAAAAACTCATATCCTATCCCATTTCAGTAGTATACTTTCTGTGCTTCGGATTGTGTTTGGTTGTTTTCCATCCTATTCAATGGGTTTGCCTGCATGTTTTTGGCTATCAAGCGCACAAAAAAAGCGTTGATTATTTAAACTTTTTCTTGTCTCGTTGCACGATGCTTTTGGGCACTAGTTATACTTTTGAAAACAAAGAAAGAATTCCAAAAGGCGTTCCCATTATATTTGTTTCCAATCATCAAAGCCTGTTTGATATTGTTGGAATTATTTGGTACTTGCGTCGTTTTCACGCCAAGTTTGTAAGCAAAAAAGAATTAGGAAAAGGGATTCCAAGTGTTTCTTATAATTTGAGACATGGCGGTTCGATACTCATTGATAGAAAAGATCCAAAACAAGCCATTCCCTTAATTAAAGGTTTATCGGAATACATAGAAAAGCACAAACGTTCGGCTGTTATTTTCCCAGAAGGCACCCGAAGCAAGAATGGAGAACCAAAAGAATTCGCACAAAGCGGATTAAAAATACTGTGTAAATATGCGCCTTCGGCTTATGTTGTGCCAATTACAGTGAATAATTCGTGGAAAATGGTTAAATTTGGAGCCTTTCCGATGGGATTGGGAAATAAATTGCAATTTATAATCCATGAACCCATTGCTGTTAGCGAGCATTCTTTTGAAGATTTGATGGCGCAAACGGAAAAAGAAATAGTACAATCAATAAAAAATTAGAGCCGTAATGTCTACACATAATGTCCGCCTAGAAGTAATGCATTTTTTGGAAAACAAAATCGATGGTTTTGTAGATCAATTTTTGATTCCAATAGAAAAAATTTGGCAACCTTCCGATTTTTTACCCAATTCTGAAGATGAAAATTTCTTTGAAGAAGTAAAAGAATTACGAGAAATAGCTAAAGATTTGCCATACGATTTTTGGGTAACGCTTGTTGGTGATACCATTACTGAAGAAGCATTGCCAACCTACGAATCCTGGTTAATGGATGTTGACGGTGTTGGGCAAGTAGAAAGTAATGGCTGGAGCAAATGGGTTCGTAATTGGACTAGTGAAGAAAACCGTCACGGTGATTTGCTAAACAAATATTTGTATTTATCGGGTCGGGTAAATATGCGCGAAGTAGAAATCACAACCCAACATTTAATTGCCGATGGATTTGATATTGGTACAGGTCGTGATCCCTATAAAAACTTTGTTTACACTTCTTTTCAAGAACTAGCGACGTACATTTCTCATAACAGAGTATCGCAAATCGCAAAAGATTATGGCGATAAAAAGCTGTCTAAAATTTGCAAAATGATTGCTGGCGATGAAATGCGTCATCATCATGCTTATTCGGAATTTGTAAATCAGATTTTTAAAGTGGATCCAAGTGAAATGCTTCTGGCGTTCAACTATATGATGAAACAAAAAATCGTAATGCCAGCGCAATTCTTGAGAGAATCAGGCGAAAAAATTAGTTCTGCTTTCTTGAATTTTTCAGATTCAGCGCAACGAATTGGTGTTTATACTGCTGCGGATTATGTGGATATTATGCAAAAACTGATTGAGAAATGGGAAATCGAAAAACTTTCAGGATTGACAGATGAAGCTGAAAAAGCGCGTGATTATTTAATGAAATTACCAGCCCGAATGGTAAAAGTTTCGGAAAGATTAGTCATTCCAGCGGAGTCTACAATTTTCAAATGGGTGGAACCTGCATTAATAAGATAATAGACTTTTGATAATAGATAAAAAACCTTAAATCCTTTCCAACCGAAAGGATTTTTTTAAACCTAAAAAAGATGTCATTGATTGATAACACCATACTTTTTGTAAAACAACAATTAGAAAATGCAGAAGGAGGACACGATTGGTTTCACATGGAACGTGTGTACAAAAATGCTCTTTTAATTGCTAATGATGAAGATTGTGATTTGACGGTTGTAAAATTGGGCGCTTTGCTTCATGACATTGCCGATAGTAAGTTTCATGATGGCGATGAAACCATTGGTCCAAAAACCGCAAGAGCTTTTTTAGAAAATGAAAACGTTGACGAAGCCACGATTCAACACGTGATTAATATCATTGAAAACATCTCTTTTAAGGGCGGAAACTTCGAAAAGAAATTCCACTCCAAAGAATTGGCAATTGTACAAGACGCAGATAGATTGGATGCGCTTGGTGCCATTGGAATTGCAAGGACATTTAATTATGGAGGATTTAAGAACCGTGTTTTATACAATCCCGAAATCGCTCCTAATTTAAATATGAGCAAAGAAGAATACAAAAATTCGGAAGCGCCAACTCTGAATCATTTCTACGAAAAATTACTTTTGTTAAAAGACAAAATGAATACAGAAACGGGTAAAAAAATTGCTTTGGAACGTCACAAGTACATGGAGAATTTCCTTTCGCAGTTTTATGCCGAATGGGAGGGAGAGAAGTAAAAAAAGAGCCCCGATATTTCAAAATATCGGGGCTCTTTTTTTGTTATAATGTCAGTTTTAAAATTTGCTTTTTCTTACCCTTTTGACCTAGAAAGAAAACCGAATTGCCACAAAGTTCTCCATAAGCTACCATAAATGGCACCTCATTGTCTTTGTCGTCTAGAACTTCACGGTAATCAAAATCGCCGTTTTCGTTTACTCTTATGATATTTAAGTTAGAACGTTTAGGACTGGCTTCTTTAAATTCAATTCTGTCTTTTCTAATTTTCCTTACTTTTTCACCTGTATTTATAAAGAAATAAGCATCGGATCCTTTTGCTGTGGATGTATATGAAAAATAAGGATTTGGCGCTGATGAATCCTGACGTTTATTAATATTTCTAGCCCAAGCAATATCACCAGAGGTATTAAGTTTTGCGCTAATAATGTCATCATAATGATATACATAATAAGTACGACTTCCACCTTGTTGAGAATAAGTTGTTACTGTAGTAATATAGAATTCCTCGGCATTTAGAATAATTTCATTCTGACCAGTTACAATCAGTTTTTTAAAGGATACATTTTTTAATTCCTTGTCTTTATCTTTTCCGTACTTGTCAATCATAAATTGCTCAGTGAATGGACTAAATTTTGATTTTTTAATAGCAAGATTTACAGGGTCTAATTCAAAATAACAAATGCCTTTGAAGCGATTATCATTTCTGTCGGAATAGAAACCAATACACGTTAATCTATCTTGAAAAATGATGGTTTTTAAGGATGCAGCATAATGTTCATCCGTATCAAAAGCCTGTGTTTTTTCATCTTTGTTGGTTATTCTGGTCAATTCATATTGATATCTTCCGCCATCTTTTTTCTTTTTAGCATCGTCTGTTTTTACTTTTCCTAAAAGGTATAAAGTGTTACCATCTTTAGATACATCAATGTTTTCATAAGTGAATTTTCTATCTTTAATATCTCTTTTAAATGTGTGGTCAATTTTTTGAGTTAAGGTTTTATCATATAGATATAACTTATGCGTTTCACTTGTTTTGTCTTTAACATCAACAGTTATGGCAAATGCGGTTTTATCTTCATTAATAATCATTTTAGCGCCACTGTCATTATCATAATTTGCAGCACCTGATCCAATTCCGAAAAAACTAAATCCTCCTTTTTGAATTTGCTCGGAATTTATTCTAAACAATTCTTTGGTTGTAAAATTGAAATCATTAATATTCGAAGTCATAGCATTACAGATAAATGCTTTTTCTGTTTTATCGTAAACGTATTCCAGCATATTGATTTCCTGCCCGTTTAAAATAATACCAAGGATATAACCGTATGTTTTTTTATCTCCCTTTTTTTGCTTGGATTCATATTCGTATTCTTTCAGGAGCTTCAAATTTTTGTCATAGTGCTCAAAATAATAACCAAGTCCCGAAGAAAAAATACCGCCAGCATAAGAGCGGACAATTAAAACGCCACCACTTCCGTCGTCTTCAACTAGTTCAATGTTTGAGTGTTTATACTCATCTTTAAAAAGTTCGCTTTTCGTAATTTGTACAGGAATATCCTGAGCATACGAATGACAGGAAAGCATAGTGAAAACTACGCCAATAAGAATTTTTTTCATTGATTTTGGTTGTTTTATTGTTGTGCCGAATATAAGAAAATTTTTAAACAACAAGGAATTATTTTCCCGTAAAGCTTGGCTTTCTTTTCTCTAAAAACGCAGTGGTTCCTTCTTTAAAATCTTCGGTGCCAAAGCATTTTCCAAAGTTTCTAATTTCGGTATCATAACCATTTACACCATCTTTAAAATTAGCATTGACAGCTTTTATAGCTTTACTAATGGCAACAGGAGAATTTTTCATAATGCGTTGCGCCAATGATTTGGTAAAATCTAATAGTTCCGCTTGAGGGACAACATGATTCACTAATCCAGCACGATGAGCCTCTTCTGCAGTTACCATTCCCGCCGTCATAATCATTTCCATGGCACGACCTTTACCTACTAATTGCGGTAATCTTTGTGTGCCGCCATAACCTGGAATAACGCCAAGTGAAACTTCTGGTAAACCCATTTTAGCATTATCGGAAGCAATTCTGAAATGACATGCCATTGCCAATTCCAATCCGCCACCAAGCGCAAATCCATTTACAGCTGCAATGACTGGCGTTTTTAAATTTTCCACAAAGTCAAATAACAATTCCTGACCTTGAGCGGCTAATTGCGCTCCTTCTTCAATAGAAAAATGAGCAAATTCCGAAATATCGGCACCAGCAACAAAAGCTTTTTCGCCTTCTCCGGTAATGATAATTACTCTGATTTCTGGATTTTCATTCAAACTTTCAAAGGCATTATGCAGTTCTTGTATGGTCGCTACATTCAAAGCATTTAATTTTGAAGGACGATTGATAGTGATTTGTCCAATACCGTTTTCGGTTGTGATGATGAGGTTCTCGAAGTTCATAATAATAGTTTTATTTTACAATTGGCAGTGTAACGATAAAAGTTGTTCCCTTACCAAGTTCTGTTTCAAATGTAATAGTTCCTTTGTAATTTTCTATAATGTTTTTTATAATTCCTAAGCCTAATCCCATTCCGCTGGTTTTGGTGGTAAATTTTGGTTCAAAAACGTGTTCAATATTTTCGGCTTCAATGCCAGTTCCATTATCTTTTACGGCAATGATTACGTTTTCATCGACTTCTTTTATGGAAACCAATACGAATTTTTCTTCCTGTTCTTCTGGAATAGATTGTGTTGCATTTTTTACCAAATTGGTAATAATTCGAATGAGTTGCGTTGGATCTAATTTGGTAATAATTTCTTCTTTATCTCTTTCAAAAACGATATAATCTTCATTGAAAATATCCAAAGCCAATTCCACTATATTCACCACATTCAGCGTTTCGTTTTGTTGAGCAGGCATCGAAGCAAAGTTTGAAAATGCCGAAGCCACCGAACTCATCGTGTCTATTTGCTGAATTAATGTTTTGGAATAATCGTTTAGCTTTTGTTTTAATTCAGGATCGTTGGCGTCAAATTTTCGTTGGAAACTTTGGACCGTTAATCGCATGGGCGTTAATGGATTTTTGATTTCATGCGCCACTTGTTTGGCCATTTCGCGCCAAGCTTGTTCTCTTTCGCTTTGCGCTAATTTAGTAGCACTTTCTTCCAATTTATCCACCATGCCATTGTAGGCATTTATCAATAAATTGATCTCTTTACTGTTGGCTTCAATGACTATTTTTTCATTGATTTGATTCAAATTGGTCTCGTTGATTTTATCTGAAATGGTTTTCAACGATTTGGTGATATAACTCGAAAGGAAGTATGCCAAAGCAAAAGCAATTAGCAACATAAATCCGTAAACCTGTCCTAATCGAATGAGGAAATTTTTCAATTCGGTTTCATAAAAACCGTCGTCTTCCACGTAAGGCAAATTCAAAATCCCAAGCGGTTTAAATTTCTCATCTTTAATCTGACTATAGGAAGAACGGTTTTTCACACCGTCAATGTTTTTAATATCAACATATCTTTTTTCGATGGAAGATTGCACCAATTTTAGAATGTATTTCGGAATTGGTGGCGAAACGGTATCAATAGAAAATGACGCTTTGGAGGATTTTAGTAATTTACCCTTTAGACTATAAATATTAATTTCGAGATTGTGAATTTGTGCTAATTCGTGGATTTTATCTTTAAAGATTAAGCCCAAATTGTTGGACGTAAGCGGATAAGTTGTGTTGGAAAGAATATAATCAATGTGCGCTTTAATAGCTGTTTCTTTACGTTCAAGTCGTTCTTGATGGTAATCTTTGGCTTCATTTTTAAATTGAATTATCGAAATGGAAGCCATTAAAATGGAAGCAATCAAAACCAATACAATCATCGAAAGGAAAATCCTAATTCGAAGAGAAAGCATTGATATTTTGAAGTTTTTGAACATAGTTTTTTAGTTTTCAGTCGCAGTTTTCAGTCGCAGTTTCTGTATACTGTGACTGAGACTGTGAACTACTTTTTCTCTCTTATTCGTTTGTAAAATTTGAAACCCAGCATAAGAATTATCGAAAATAGAAAAATGCCAATTACGCCATAAATCCAATTGAAAGCATTTTTTAGAATTACTAAAAATACAACAGCAAATAAAATTAGAGTCGCACCTTCATTCCACAATCGCATAAAGTTGGAACTGTATTTCACTTCATCTCTTTGCAATTGATTATAGATTTGATGGCATTTTAATTGGTAGACAATTAACAAAACTACAAATCCCAGCTTGACATGCATCCAAGGCATTTGCAACCAGGAAGGCATTAAAATCAATAAACAAATTGCAAATAGCGTTGCCAAAATTGCGCTCGGCCACGTAATAATATACCACAAACGATACGTCATTATTTTGTATTGCTTTTGCAGAATTTCTTTCTCTGGCGAAGGTTTGTCGTTGGCTTCAATTTGGTAAACAAACAAACGTACAATGTAAAACAAACCCGCAAACCAAGTGATGACAAAGATGAGGTGTAGTGATTTTATGTAGTTGTAGTATTCCATTTATTCTATTTTTGCCAGTCTTTAATCCAATTCGCAACCGTTCCACACCATTCGTCATCATCGTTCATACAAGGAATTGCCATAAATTCTTCGCCACCATGTTCCTTAAATTGATGATTGGCTTCCATGGCAATTTCTTCCAAAGTTTCCAAGCAATCTGAAACGAAAGCAGGCGTTACAACAGCCAGTTTCTTAATTCCTTTTTCAGGCATTTTGTTTACTTCAACATCTGTATAAGGCGTTAACCATTTGTCGCCAGCCAATCTCGATTGGAAGGTTTGGCTGTATTTGCCTTCGGGGATTCCCAAATATTGTACCACTTGTTTTGTGGTTTCATAACATTGGTGACGATAGCAAAACTCGTGCGCTGGAGAAGGCGTGTTGCAACAAGAACCATCAATTTTGCAATGTGATTTGGTAACGTCCGTTTTACGAATATGACGCTCTGGAATTCCATGATACGAAAACAATAAATGGTCGTAATCGTATGTATCCAAATACTTTTTCATCGAGTTTGCTAAGGCTTTAATATAACCTGGTTTGTTGTAAAAAGCTGGTACAATTGTGAATTTCATTTCGGGAAAATGTTTCTTTCTTAGCTCTTCAGCCAATTCCAAAATGGTAGTTGTAGAAGCCATTGCGTGCTGCGGATACAAAGGGAAAAGCATCACTTCAGTTACGCCTTTGTCTTTGAGTTCCTGCAACCCTTTTTGAATTGTCATTGTTCCGTAACGCATTGCCAAAGCAACTGGAACATCAACCAATTGCTGTACTTTTTGATGCATTTTTTTAGAAATCACAATCAGCGGCGAACCTTCTTTTGTCCATACTTTAGCGTAAGCTTCAGCCGATTTTTCAGGACGTTTTCTTAAGATAATTCCACGAACCAAAAACGCTCTTAATAAATAAGGCACGTCAATGACGTATTTGTCCATTAAAAATTCATCCAAATAAGGTTTTACATCTTTTGCTGTTGGACTTTCTGGTGAGCCAAGATTGACTAATAATACTCCTTTCATGTGTGATTTTAATTTTATAAAAGTACTTAAACTTCTTTTTATTGTTTAGCGAATGTCTGTTTTAGTTATCCTGAAATTTTTCTCATAATTGTTTCTAAAGGACCGTTTTTAAATTTTTTACTCCAAAACCAACTAAAGCCAACGCTTGCAATGAAAAAGCAAATGGCATAAAGTAAAATATATAGCGGCGATGTTGGTGTTTGATCTTCTAAAAAACCAGTATATGTTTTTCCGGTTAGTTTTTCTAAAATTAACATACCAATGGTAATATGAATTACATAATGAGACAAAGTCATCTGACCTGTTTTTGCTATGCAGAGAATGGTTTTAGTATCTTTAAATTTTTCACCAAGAAACAAACAAAAAGGAATTACCATCATAGCAAAGCCTGCAGTTACAATTAAAAATGGCAGGTAAGGAGGAAAATATTCACTCAAAATATAGCGGTGTGAAAAATCATCAACAAATGGATTTCTCGCCCAAAGACGAATCAATTGGATGATTGTAAAAAGGAATAGTCCAACGATAAAAATATTTCTTCTAATTAATTTAGAATTCCAATCCAATTTTCCCAACCACATTCCTATTACAAAAAATGTAAACCACGGAAAAATGGAATTCCAGCCGTTGTAAAAAGTGTTTCTTAAAAAACCAATTGGAGTCCAAAAATCAGCATATTTATAAGTGACAAAATCCCAAGAAGTTTCAACCGGAATAAACCATAATAAGAAATGATAAATCACAATTATGATAGAAGCAATCCACAAATAATAACGCTTTGGTACAAATAAAATAAATGCTGCAATATGCATGTAACCACCATAAAAATGTAAAATATCACCCGACCACCAATTAAAAAGCAACAATCCAACGGCGAATAAAAACCAAGAACGTTTCAAGATGATAGCTTTATATTTTGCTTTTTCCTCTTTTGAAATGTCGGGTTTATTGGTCATTAATGAAACGCCCATTCCTGCTAAAATAATGAAGATGGAAGTAGAATTACCTGTAAACAAATTTAAAAAACGTCCCATTTTATCTTCGGTTGCATAAACATTCCCAAAACTAAAATTAAAATTTACGATAAACATCCCAAAAATGGCGTAAGCTCTTGCTAAATCAAAGCCAATGATTCTGTCTTTCATTTTATGTTTAATTCGAAGGATTTAACGACATCAAATATTTCTTTGGAGTCGTGGCAAATTTCTTTTTGAAAGCCGCAATAAAATGGCTTCCCGTGCTGTAGCCAATTTTCAGCCCAACTTCATTCACATTATAAGAACCACTGTCTAATAATTGACGCGCGTAATCCATTTTGTGGTCAAATAAATAACCATATACGGTATCACCATAAATTTGTTTGAAACCCATTTTTAGTTTTTTCAAACTCAACCCAACTTTATCTGCCAATTCTTCTAAACCTGGTGGCTCCGCCATGTTGGCAATGATGATTTCTTTGGCTTTTCTGATTTTTAAAACGTTTTCTTCATCAATCAAGAACGGACATTGTTCGGCATCTGGATCTTCGGAACGATTAAAATATAAACTCAATAATTCATAACCTTTCCCTTTGTAATACAGGTTTTTTATCGACGGATTTAGGTTATAATGAAACAGTTGGCTCAAAACAATCGCCATTGACGGACTTATATCGTTCTCTTTATAATATTTTCGGTCTTTATTTTCTTCACTCAAGAACGGAATGTGATTCGCGTCATCGGAAAACAATCCGTGGAACTTTTGAATGGAAATTATCACCGAAATCACCCAAGAATTTGGCGCTAATTCTAAATTTAAAGGCAATTCTTTTTGTGGATTATAGAACAAAAGCGACTTCTCATCTTTCAATTCCAAAGCATAAGTTCCTTCATTAAAGACAAATTTTGCTTTTCCTTTTATGCCAAAGTGAAATTGAATAAGCCCTTGATTAATAGGCCTTTTTACCTGAAAATTTTCATTCCCATCATTCTGAAAGCGAATGAGGGTAAAATCATTTTCAATTGTTATTACTTCTTGAGAACCCATAGCGATATTTTTTCGTATATGATTTGGAAGACAAGCGAAAAATCTATTTAGAATTATTCTACATAGAGAAATTAAAACCACTTGATTTCATTGCAAATTTAATAGAAATTACGTTGTAAGTACCATTTTGGATTAAAATATCTCTAAGCGATACAAATAGTACTTACAGCGTTACTTTTATCAATGGTATAGTAATAATTTTGTTGAACTTTTAAGAAAGTAAAATATGGAAATCAATAATTTGTCAAAGCCACAATATTTCTACGCCGTTGGATTGAGCTATAAAAAAGCAGATGCCGAAACTAGAGGGAAATTTAGTTTGAACTTAGAAGCTAAAACCAATTTGCTTAAGCAAGCCAAAAAAGAAAACATTGAGAGTCTAATTGTTACTTCCACCTGCAATAGAACCGAAATCTACGGTTTTGCCGAGCATCCTTTTCAGTTGATAAAATTGATATGCGAAAACAGTCGCGGTTCGGTTGAAGAATTTCAAGAAGTAGGTTTTGTTTATAAAAATCAAGAAGCTATCAATCACATGTTTCGTGTGGGGACAGGTTTGGACAGTCAAATTCTTGGAGATTTTGAAATTATTAGTCAGTTGAAAACCAGTTTTAACGAATCCAAATCTTTTGATTTGATCAATACTTTTCTGGACCGACTTATTAATTCGGTTATTCAAGCTAGCAAAAAAATTAAAAATGAAACCGAAATCAGTTCAGGAGCTACTTCTGTTTCTTTTGCATCGGTACAATACATTATCAAAAATGTAGCAGATATTGGAAATAAAAATATTTTGCTTTTTGGAACGGGAAAAATAGGAAGAAACACTTGTGAAAACTTAGTTAAACATACCAAAAACGAGCATATTACTTTAATCAACCGAACCAAAGACAAAGCAGAAAAGCTAGCAGGGAAGTTGAATTTAGTTGTAAAAGATTATGCCGATTTGCATTTAGAATTGCAAAAAGCAGACGTAGTTGTTGTTGCTACTGGAGCACAAAATCCTACGATTGACAAAGCCATTTTGAATCTAAAAAAACCATTATTGATTTTAGATTTATCCATTCCAAAAAATGTTCACGCTAATGTTTTGGATTTAGAGCATGTAACTTTAATTCACATTGACCATTTGTCTCAAATGACCGATGACACTTTGGAAAGAAGAAAACAACACATTCCTGCTGCCGAAGCAATTATTGAAGATATAAAATTGGAATTCAACACTTGGATGAATGGTAGAAAATATGCCCCGACAATCCACGCTTTAAAAGCAAAATTGCATGACATTAAAGAAAACGAATTGAATTTTCAACGTAAAAAATTGGTTAATTTTGACGAAGAACAAGCGGAATTAATCACCAATAGAATCATCCAAAAAATCACCAATCATTTTGCCAATCACTTAAAAGACGAAAACACTTCCCTTGATGAAAGCATTGATTTGATTGAAAAAGTATTTCAAATTGGATTGGCAACTCCCAAAGTTACCGTTTCAGATGTTGAAGAAAAATACGGAGTTAAGTTATCATAATTAAAAACCTTAACATCTTTAATGGTTTAAAAAAGTAAAAGGTTTAATGACTTCAAAAAAAACAATAAGAATAGGAACTCGTGATAGCGAATTAGCACTTTGGCAAGCTCATCATGTGGAAAAAAAACTCCATGATTTGGGTTACAAAACGGAAATTGTAGCTGTCAAATCCCAAGGAGATATTATTCTCGACAAACCACTATACGAATTAGGAATCACAGGAATTTTTACTAAAACACTCGATGTTGCCATGATAAATGGGCAAATAGACATTGCGGTGCATTCGATGAAAGACGTTCCCACAGTTTTGCCAATTGGAATTGTGCAAGCGGCAGTTTTACAAAGAGCCGACGAAAAAGACATTCTGGTTTACAATAACAATCTAGATTTTCTAGAAACGAATGGAATAATAGCAACAGGAAGTTTGCGTCGTCAAGCGATGTGGCTCAATAAATATCCAAATCACCAAGTGGAAGATTTGCGGGGTAACGTAAATACAAGATTGCAAAAACTGAAAGACAACAATTGGAACGGAGCCATTTTTGCCGCCGCGGGTTTAGAAAGAATAAACATCAAACCTACGAATTCTATAAATTTAGAATGGATGATTCCTGCGCCAGCACAAGGAGCAATGGTCGTTCTGGCGATGCAAAATGACGAATTTTGTAAAGAAGCTGTTGCCGAATTGAACGATTTGGAAACCGATATCTGTACTTACATAGAAAGACAATTTCTAAAAACACTTGAAGGCGGATGTACAGCACCAATAGGAGCTTTAGCAACATTTGGAGAAGATGAAATTTCGTTTAAAGGTATTTTACTATCTGTTGATGGAAAGCAAAAAATAGAGGTTGAAAAAACAGTTCCTATTCAGGAATGGAAAAAATTGGGATTCCATTTAGCAATGGAAATTTTGAATAATGGTGGCAATGAATTGATGAAGAACATTAAAGAAAGTTTGAAAAAATAATGAGTACTCCAATCAAAATAGCATCCACAAAAGTATTTTCCGGCGCTCAAAGACAGGAATTAGTAAACGCTAATTTGGAAGTTTATGAAGCCGATTTTATCAAAACCGAAAGCATCGATTTTGATTTAAAAACCATTAATACCAATCTGATTTTTACCAGCCAGAATGCGGCACAAAGTATAATGTTGCATCCAAAACACGAAGAATTAAAAGCTAAAAATGTTTTTTGTGTGGGTTTAAAAACCAAAGCTTTATTAGAAGAAAACGGATTTACAGTGGTAGTTTATGTTGATTATGCTTCCGATTTGGCAGAAATAATCTCCTTGATTTACAGCCATGAAAGCTACACTTTTTTTAGCGGCAACTTGAGAAAAGAAACCTTGCCCAAAGTATTAAAAGAAGCCAATATTCAATTCAATGAGATTCAGGTATACGAAACGACTTTAACACCACACAAATTAAATGTAACCGTTGAAGCCCTGTTGTTTTTCAGCCCATCTGGAGTTGAAAGCTATTTGTTGGAAAATAAAATAAAAAAAGAAGTTTGTTTTTGCATTGGCGAAACCACCGCAGAAGCATTATCATCAATAACAAAAAATATAAGAATCGCACAAAGTCCCTCTATTGAAGACGTGATTTTTGAAGTGATTGAAGAATTCAAATAAAACAAACTTTGCAACTCTGCTACTTTGGCACTTTGCAACTATAATAATAAAAAATGATTAAAAACGACCTATTTCTAAAAGCTTTAAAAGGAGAAACCGTACAACGACCACCAGTTTGGATGATGCGCCAAGCGGGAAGATATTTACCAGAATTTATCGCTTTGCGCGACAAGTATGATTTTTTCACGCGTTGTCAAACACCTGAATTGGCTGCAGAAATCACTGTGCAACCCATAAGAAGAATTGCTCCCGACGCTGCGATTTTGTTTTCAGATATTCTTGTTGTGCCACAAGCCATGGGAATTGAAGTGCTAATGAAAGAAAACATCGGGCCGTTTTTACCGAATCCAATTCGTACGATTCAGGATGTAGAAAGAGTAATTGTTCCCGATGTTCATGAAACTTTGGGTTATGTTTTTGACGCTATCAAATTGACGAAACAAATGTTGAACGATGAGGTGCCGTTAATTGGTTTTGCTGGTTCACCATGGACTATTTTTTGTTATGCTGTGGAAGGAAAAGGCTCCAAAAGTTTTGATACGGCTAAAGGATTTTGTTTTTCACAACCAGAAGCAGCTCACGTTTTATTGCAAAAAATCACCGATACTACCATTTTATATTTGAAAGAAAAAGTGAATGCAGGTTGCAATGCCATCCAAATTTTTGACTCTTGGGGAGGCATGTTGTCGCCAGTAGATTATCAAGAATTCTCATGGAAATACATCAATCAAATAGTGGAAGCTTTGGCAGACATGACTCCGGTAATTGTTTTCGGAAAAGGATGCTGGTTTGCGCTTAACGAAATGGGGAAAAGTAAAGCTTCGGCGCTAGGTGTAGATTGGACTTGTTCGCCAAGAAATGCCCGTTATTTATCGGGAGGAAATATCACTTTGCAGGGAAATTTTGATCCGTCAAGATTGTTATCACCCATTCCAACTATCAAAAAAATGGTGCATCAAATGATTGACGAATTTGGAAAAGATAAATACATAGTAAATCTTGGTCACGGAATTTTGCCTAATATTCCTGTAGATCATGCCAAAGCATTTATTGACGCGGTGAAAGAATATAATCAATAGTTAACATAATGAAATTTGAAAACTGGAAAACGGAAACCATTGTAAATATTCTTCCTGAAGAGTTTTTTGAACTGATTCAGAAGAACAAAAGTCACATTCAGAATACGTTTCCGGTTACTGTAGCCAATTGTTTGGATTTAGAAAAAACAACAAATTTCATCACAGAAAATATTGAAAAAGAAAATAATAAAGAGGGTTACTATTTCTACATTCGGAATTTAGAAACCAATAAATTGATAGGTTATGTTTGCATCAAAAACGTCAACAAGGATGTTATGAAATGCGAATTTGCCTATTTCATCGACAAGGATTTTGAAGGACAAGGCATCATTTCTAAGGTAGTTTCACAAACGATTGCACTTTGTTTTGACGAATTGGAAATGAATAAAATTTTAATTTGCACGTCAAAAATTAACAAAGCCAGTCAGCAAGTTGCTTTGAAATATGGATTTCTGCAAGAAGGGATTTTGCGTGAAGAATTCAAAAACCACGAAGGAATTTTAGAAGATATTGTCTATTTCGGATTATTGAAATCAGATTATGAAGGATAAATTTTATCAATACATATTAAATCTCCAAGACCAAATTGTTTCTGGATTGGAAGCGGTTGATGGTGTTGCCAAATTTCGTGAAGATATTTGGGAACGTCCCGAAGGCGGCGGAGGAAGAACACGTGTTATAGAAAATGGAAAAGTAATCGAAAAAGGCGGCGTAAACATTTCGGCAGTTCATGGAAAATTACCTGAAGCAATGCAAAAAATGTTTAGTGTTGGCGAAGCCGATTTCTTTGCCTGCGGATTGAGTTTGGTTATTCATCCAAAAAATCCAATGGTGCCGACGGTTCATGCGAATTGGAGGTATTTTGAAATGTATGATGACAATGGAAATATTATTCAGCAATGGTTTGGTGGCGGACAAGATTTAACGCCTTATTATCTATTTGAAGAAGACGCGAAACATTTTCATCAAACTTGTAAAACAGCTTGTGACAAACATAATTTGGAATTTTATCCGAAATATAAAAAGCAATGTGACTCTTATTTTTGGAATGCACATCGCAATGAAGCCCGCGGAATTGGCGGATTATTTTTCGATTATTGCAAAGAAACGGAGCAAATGTCAATGGAAAATTGGTTTAACTTTGTAACTGAAGTTGGCAACAGTTTCCTTCAAGCGTATGTTCCGATTGTGGAAAAAAGAAAAAATTTAAATTATACCGAAGCACAAAGAAAGTGGCAGGAAATCCGTCGTGGAAGATATGTAGAATTCAATTTGGTTCACGATAAAGGCACTTTATTCGGATTAAAAACCAACGGCAGAATTGAATCTATTTTGATGAGTTTACCACCGCATGTGCAATGGGTTTACGACCATCATCCAGAAGCAAATTCGGAAGAAGAAAAATTAATTAAAGTATTAGAAAATCCAGTAGATTGGATATAAATAGTAAAAACCATCGCTTTGCGTCTTTGCGTCTTTGCGAGAAAAAATAAAAAATATGTTCCCACTACAAAGAGGCAGAAGATTACGAGTAAACGAAAGCATTCGTTCCTTAGTTCGTGAAACGAGTTTGAGTCCGGCCGATTTTATGTTTCCAATGTTCATTACAGAAGGCGAAAATTACCAATCTGAGATTTCATCAATGCCAGGCATTTTTCGTCGTTCGATTGATTTGACGGTAAAAGAAGTTAAGGAAATTTATGATCTCGGAATTCGGGCTGTAAACATCTATGTAAAAGTTGATGAAAGTCTGAAAGACAACACCGGAAAAGAAGCGTGGAATCCAAATGGATTGATGCAGCAAGCTATCAAAGCCATCAAAGCGGCTTGTCCTGAAATGATTGTGATGCCCGATGTTGCTTTAGATCCCTATTCAATTTATGGTCACGATGGCATCATCGAAAACGGAGATATTGCCAACGATGCAACAAATGATGCGTTAGTAAAAATGGCTGTTTCGCATGCGCAAGCTGGTGCCGATTTTGTAGCGCCAAGCGACATGATGGACGGAAGAGTTTTGCGTTTGCGTCAAGGTTTGGATGCTGCTGGTTTCCCAAATGTTGGAATCATGAGTTATTCGGCTAAATATGCTTCGGCGTTTTATGGACCGTTCCGTGATGCTTTAGACAGTGCACCAAGAGAAGCCGATATAGAAGTTCCGAAAGACAAAAAAACATACCAAATGGATTACGCCAACCGCATCGAAGCCATCAAAGAAGCGCTTATGGATGTGGAAGAAGGCGCCGATATGGTCATGGTAAAACCAGGAATTGCGTATTTAGATATCGTTCGCGAAGTCAAAAATGCGGTGAATGTTCCAGTAACAGTTTTCCATGTTTCTGGCGAATATGCTATGATAAAAGCCGCTTCGGAAAGAGGTTGGTTGGATCATGACAAAATCATGATGGAACAGTTGATGTGCATTAAGCGTGCTGGTGCCAGTTTGATTTCGACGTATTTCGCCAAAGAAGCCGCAATTTTATTGAATAAATAAGATGAAGAAGCTAGTTTTATTTATTCTTTTAATCACTTTTGTGTCATGCAAAAACGGAGAAAAACAATCCGTAGATTCATCAGCAACTAAAATTTCTGGACAAGAACTTTTTGAACAAAAAGGAAATTGCGTTGCGTGTCATAAACCCGACCAGAAAATAATTGGACCGAGTTTACAGGAAATCGCCAAAATCTATAAAGAGAAAAACGCTAGTATCGTTTCGTTTCTAAAAGAAGAAAGCAAACCCATTGTTGATCCAAGTCAGTACGAAGTAATGAAAACCAATTTTGCCATTACAAAATTAATGTCTGATGAAGAACTAAAAGCAATTGAAGCTTACATTTATTCTCATTCAAAATAAAATTTGGTAACTTTATCAAATGGAAACTGCCTTTATAGAATCACCGCTCGGAATCACCAAAATTGTTGGCGATGAAGATGGCATTTCAATAATTTCTATTTTAAGTGAAGGCGAAATCACTACCAAAATTCCAAAGAATCTTAAAGCATGTGTTTCCCAACTTCAAGAATATTTCAAAGGAGAACGCAATCATTTTGATTTCAAAATCAATCCAAAAGGAACCGATTTTCAACAAAAAGTTTGGCAGGAATTACTCAATATTCCTTACGGGAAAACCATGTCTTATATGGATTTATCCAAAAAATTGGGCGATGTAAAAGCCATTCGCGCTGTGGCTTCCGCCAATGGGAAAAATCCGCTTTGGATTATAGTTCCGTGCCATCGCGTGATTGGAACAGACGGTTCGCTTACAGGTTACGCCGGTGGTTTGTGGCGCAAAAAATGGCTATTAGAACATGAAAATCCTACAAATCAACAAAGTCTCTTTTAATTTTTATAGGAATAATTTTATTTTTTGAAAGAATTTTATTAATTTAGTTACCAATTTCTAATTTAAATACAATTCTTATGATAGATAAAATCCGTCTCGATAACATCCTTTTCTTAGATATAGAAACGGTTCCAGAAGAAGAAAATTTCAACACATTGGATGATGAAATGAAACAGCTTTGGGAACTCAAAACCCAATACCAACGCAAGGAAGATTTCTCTGGAGAAGAGTTTTATGATAGAGCTGGAATTTGGGCTGAGTTTGGAAAAATTGTCTGTATATCGGTGGGTTATTTTACTATAAAAGGAGACATTCGCAACTTTAGAGTGACATCATTTTTTGGTGAAGAAAAGAAAATTCTTCACGATTTTATCAATCTTTTGAACAATCATTTCAATCAACCGCAACATGTTATCTGTGGCCATAATGCTAAGGAATTTGACATTCCGTTTATTGCACGACGCATGATTATCAACCAAATTGCATTACCACAGAAACTTAATTTATTTGGAAAGAAACCTTGGGAAATTCCTCATTTGGATACTTTGGAGTTGTGGAAATTTGGTGATTACAAACATTTTACTTCCCTTAAATTATTAACCAAAATCCTCGGTATTCCTTCTCCAAAAGGTGATATTGATGGTAGTCAAGTAGGGCATGTTTTTTATGTAGAAAAAGATATTGATCGAATTGTGACGTATTGCGAAAAAGATACCATTGCTGTTGCCCAAATTTTTCTGCGATTACGTAGAGAAGATTTGTTGATTGAAGAAGAAATTATTCACGTTTAATTTTGTTTAAATAATTACATTTACAAAAAAGTAAATTATGGTATTGAGCAGATTTTGGTTGACAATTTTTATTTCTTCAATTCTATTTGTGGTTTTTAATTTGTTTTTTGGCGACAGCTACACCATTGATTTTGTATTAAATGGGAAGAAAGATGAGCCTATTTTAATAAGTGAAAAATACATCAATCAGGTTCCGGTTTTTATAAAAGATAGCATCGAAAAAGCGCCGGAGCAAACCATGATTATCAATAGAGATACGCTTAATGCCGATACTACTTATGTTTATAAAAATCAAACCGTAAAAGTTTACAGTGGTGTTCAAAAATCGGATGGTTTACTGCCAACGTGTAAAAACACTTTGCTTGATTTAATTCTTCCTCTTATTGCCTATTTGGCTTTCTTCTGTGGATTGATGGAACTTTTAATTATTTCTGGAGCGTCAGGAAAATTGGCTAAACTATTGAGTCCCGTTTTCGTAAAAGTGTTTCCGAGTATTCCAAAAGACCATCCGTCTATATCCTTCATGACCATGAACTTTGCTGCCAATTTCCTTGGATTGGATTCGGCTGCTACACCATTTGGGTTAAAAGCTATGGAAAGTTTACAAGAAATAAATCCCGAAAAAGACAAGGCGAGTGATGCGCAAATTATGTTTATGTGTTTGCATGCTTCGGGACTGACTTTAATTGCGACTTCTATTATTGGTTACCGAGCTGCAGCTGGTGCAACCAATCCTGCCGATGTAATGTTGCCTTGTATTATCACTTCATTTATTGGAACGATTGCGGCGTTTCTGATCGTTGGAATCAAACAAAAAATCAATTTCAAAAGCGCTTCTTTGGTTGTCGCTTTGATGGGATTAATTGCTGCAATTATAGGTTTATTGATGTATGTGAATCATTTGGACATCATTGGGAAAAACTATTTTACTTCTAATCTTTCGGCTTTAATATTGGTGGCCATTATTGCTTTTACTCTGATATTTTCCTTCGTTAAAGAGAAGAAATTTACTGAGGCAAAAACAACTGTTTTCGAAGCTTTCGTTTCGGGAGCCAATAATGGTATTAAAACGGGAGTTACTATTTTTCCTTATGTTTTGGGAATGTTAGTGGCCATTTCGTTATTTAGAAACAGCGGTTTATTTGAAATTATTAGTAATTGGATAGCGTTTGGTTTTTCGAATATGGGAGTAGGAAAAGAAATTACGGATGCGTTACCAGTTGCATTGCTTAGACCTTTTAGTTCTGCAGGATCAAGAGGATTTCTGATTGATTCGATGAATACCTTTGGCGCCGATTCCTTAACGGGAAGATTGAGTAGCATTTTCCAATGTAGCGCCGAAAGTACTTTTTATGTAATTGCCGTTTACTTTGGTTCGGTAAATATAAAAAATACGCGTTATGCTTTAGGAACGATGCTTATCGTAGATGTGATTTGTGTGATTACTGCGATTTTTGTGGCTAGTTGGTTTTTCTAGAATTTCTTTTTAAGACATAAAAAAACCGCAAGTTCTAATTTGAATTTGCGGTTTTTATTTTTAATTAATAACCATCTCTGGAATTTCACCTTCAATAATTAAATCGGCCTCCGTGGAAGCGATAATATGTTCTACAGTAACGCCTGGCGCTCGTTCCAATAATTTAAATCCTTTTGGTGTGATTTCTAGAACTGCTAATTCGGTTACTACTTTTTTAACGCAGCCAACACCCGTTAAAGGCAAGGTACATTTTTTCAGGATTTTACTTTCGCCCGCTTTATTCACATGCATCATGGCAACGATAATGTTTTCGGCAGAAGCCACTAAATCCATTGCGCCTCCCATTCCTTTCACCATTTTTCCTGGAATTTTCCAGTTGGCAATGTCGCCATTTTCGGCAACTTCCATAGCGCCAAGAATCGTTAAATCTACTTTTTGACTACGAATCATTCCGAAACTAAAAGCGGAATCAAAGAAACTCGCTCCGGGTAACGTTGTGATAGTTTGTTTTCCCGCATTGATAATATCGGCATCTTCTTCGCCTTCAAAAGGGAATGGACCCATACCAAGAACGCCGTTTTCGCTTTGAAATTCTACCGAAATATCATTTCTAACATAGTTGGCAACCAAGGTTGGAATTCCGATTCCTAAATTTACATAATAGCGGTCTTGCACTTCCTGTGCTATTCGTTTTGCGATATCGTTTTTATCTAAAGCCATGCTTATTTCTGTCTTACGGTTCTTTGTTCGATTCGTTTTTCAAATTTTTCTCCTTTGAAGATACGTTGTACCAAGATTCCAGGAATGTGTATTTCATTTGGATCTAATGAACCAACAGGTAATAATTCTTCTACTTCGGCAATGGTAATTTTTCCGGCACCAGCCATACAAGCATTAAAGTTGCGAGCTGTTCCTTTGAAAATTAGATTACCAGCTTCGTCACCTTTCCATGCTTTTACGATTGAAAAATCAGCTTTATAAGCCAATTCCATTATGTGCATTTTTCCGTTGAATTCGCGGCTTTCTTTTCCTTCAGCTACTTCGGTTCCAAAGCCTGCAGGCGTAAAAAAAGCTGGGATTCCGGCTTGAGCGGCGCGACATTTTTCGGCTAAGGTTCCTTGCGGAGTCAGTTCCACATCCAATTCTCCTGAAAGCATTTGACGTTCGAATTCGGCATTTTCTCCCACATAGGAAGAAATCATTTTTTTGATTTGTCTTTTTTGAAGCAATAAGCCCAATCCAAAATCATCGACGCCGGCGTTGTTTGAAATACAAGTCAAGCCAGTTGTTTCTTTTTTTACCAATTCGGCAATGCTGTTTTCGGGGATGCCACAAAGGCCAAAACCGCCCAACATGATGGTCATGTTATCTTGTATTCCTTGTAATGCTTCTTGTACGGAGTTTACTTTTTTGTTAATCATAAGATATTTTTTAGCCCAGATTGCAACGGCATCCTTTCTTGTCTTGAACTTGTTTCAAGATCTTGAAACAAGTTCAAGACAAGAAAGATACAGTGGAAAGCTGGAAACAGCTCCTGAAATAAATTCAGGATAAATTCTAAAATTTATAACCCAAATTCATCAGGATTTTGTTCGTCTTCTGGAGTAACTGCTGTCGAGTCGACTTCTACTTTTCTAGGCGTATAACAATCCACTTTTATGGACAGATTATCGGGTCTTTCAAAAGGGTCTTTGGAGACTTGCAAATCTTTGTCTTCGTAACATTTTTTCATATAATAACCCCAAATTGGCAAAGCAGCGGTTGCTCCTTGACCATAGGTTATTCCTTTAAAACGCGCCGATCTATCTTCGCAACCTACCCAAACACCTGTTACCAAATTGGGTACCATTCCGATAAACCAACCATCGGATTGATTTTGAGTCGTTCCCGTTTTTCCGGCAATAGGATTAGTGAACGCATAAGGATAACCGGTCCAAACATTGTCTCCATTTCCTCCACCTTGCGTTCTAAGACGCACACCAGAACCTTCTTCGGTTACACCTTCTAAAAGTTTGATAACTGCATAAGCAATGTCTTTATTCAAAACATCGTGAGAATCTATTTTAGGTTCGTATAAAACGACTCCATTTTTATCTTCAATTCGGCTAATGAATTGCGGTTTGATGTAAACCCCTTGATTGGCAAAAGTGCTATAAGCAGCCACCATATCTTCTACGGTTATATCAACGGCACCAAGTGCAATGGAGGGTTGAATAGGAATTTCTGTTTTTACACCTAGTTTTTTTGTTAGTTCCACAACGGCTTCTGGACCTACTTTATCCATTAGTTTTGCCGAAACGGTATTGATGGAATTCGCAAGTGCTTTTTTAAGCGTAACCATGCCACGATATTTGTTATCGGAGTTTTTTGGCGTCCAGGATTCGGTCACGTGATGTCTTCCAACAGGAATTGTAAACGGCGAATCGATAATAGAATCACAAGGCGACATCCCCAATTGTTCGATGGCAGTTGCATAAACGAACGGTTTGAATGTGGAACCTACTTGTCGCGCTCCTTGACCCACGTGATCATATTGAAAATATTTGTAATTGATTCCACCAACCCAAGCTTTGATGTGGCCTGTTTGTGGCTCCATTGACATAACTCCAGTTTGTAGAAAATGTTTATAATAACGAATGGAGTCAATAGGTTTCATTATCGTATCGATTTCACCATCCCAAGAGAATACTTTCATTTTTGTTGGCACTTGGAATGAAGCGGTAATTTCCTCGTCTGATTTGTCGTTTTCCTTCATGACTCTCCATCGTTCAGAGGATTTCATAGCCTTGTCAAAAATCCTTTTGGTTTCAATTTCGGAAATGTTTAAAAACGGAGCATTTTTATTGTCTTTAGATTGTTTGAAGAACTCTTTTTGTAAATTCTTCATGTGAGCAGCAACAGCTTCTTCAGCGTGTTCCTGCATTTTGGAATCGATGGTGGTATAAATCTTTAGACCATCGCTATAAATATCATAATCGGTACCATCCGGTTTTTTATTTTCCTTCGCCCAGTTTTTCATGTATTCACGAAGAAATTCACGGAAATAGGTTGCCATTCCTTCTTTGTGACTTTCCGGATGAAAGTTTAACACGATTGGCTGACTTGCTAATTTATTCTTTGTTGCTTCATCCAAAATACCATTTCTGACCATTTGCCCAAGAACTGTATTCCGTCTGTCAAAAACTAATTTTTTTCTTTTTTCTCTTACCGGATTGTATAGGGAAGGATTTTTCAACATTCCGACAAACGTTGCAGCTTCATCAATGGTTAAATCTTTTGGTTCTTTACTAAAATAAACTTTGGATGCAGAACGTATTCCTACTGAGCCGTTTACAAAATCAACCTGATTTAAATACATGGCAATGATTTCGTTCTTAGTATACTGACGTTCGAGTTTAATGGCGATTATCCATTCTTTTACTTTTTGAACCATTCTAAAAACAATGAATTTTGATCCTTCGCCATGGAATAGATTTTTAGCCAGCTGTTGGGTTAATGTACTCGCTCCTCCATCTTTTCCAAGTTTTAAGGCGGCACCTAATGTCCTTCTTCCGTCAATTCCAGAGTGTTCATAAAAACGCTCATCTTCTGTTGCGACTAGTGCTTTTACCAAGTGTTGTGGTAAATCTTCGTATTTGATTGGCGTTCTGTTTTCGTTGTAAAACTTACCAATAGTTACGCCATCAGATGAAATGATTTCGGTGGCTAAATTGGATTCTGGATTTTCTAAATCTTCAAACGAAGGCATTTTTCCAAAAAATCCCCAAGAGGCTAAAAAGAAGAAAAGCACGAATATTCCAAGGCCATAAAAGAACAATTGCCAAAATTTCTTTTTATAGTATTTGATATCTTTTACGGGAGTATTATTTTTTTGTGACATGGTATTAATCTATTGATTCTATTCTAAATCCAACATCTGAAATTCCTGTTAATGCTGTAACGCCTTGGATTTTTCCAGTTTGTCTAACAGCCTGTTTAATGTGAATTTTATAAAGTCCTTTTTGGTCAAAAGTCACTTTGCTTTTATAAAAAAGCTTGTTTTCTTTTATATCCGAAAAGCCATAGCCAAGAAGCGTTCCATCGGCATTGGTCATTAAATATTCGAGTGTGTCTACTTTTACTTTCCTGTTGGGTTGCTCCAAAGAGACAATTAAAAAAATATTATTAAACGGATAATCATTGTTGTCTCTAATATTCACAAACATATTGAATGCTTTTTTAGGCTCTAATTTTGGCAAATCAAAAGTGACGATACTGTCTTTGTGCCAAGCATCTCCAACAGATTTGTATTGATCAAAAACTCTTTTTTTGTCACAAGAAATAACTAAAAAAAGCAGTAAAACAAAAAGTAGCTTATTCTTTATTCTCATTCTTCTTGATAATTATGGGTGCTTTTTTTGGCTGAGGATTTTTATTTTGTTCCTGATTTGGCTTCGCTCCGTTTTGCTTCGCCTCGGGTTGGCTTTGATTCTGATTGGTAATTTTCTTCTTGTTTTTGTTTCTGTTTTTGCTCTTTTTTGGTTGGTCAAAACGCGTCAAACTCTCTTGTCCCATAGCATTGTTAAAGTCTTTTTCAACTTCCACAACTATTTCAAAAGCAAAATCTTCCAAAGAACTTACATTCTTATTTTGTTTGTTTTGAGCAACGATTTCTTTTACTTGTTCGATTTTTAAGACGTGCCAATTGGCAAAATTATCGGTATAAGCATACCACATTAATCCTTTGAAAATATCTTGTTTTTGACAAAGTGCGTCGCCTTTATCAGTTTTTAATTTTAAATCAAAATCTGGAAAATCTTTCAGCGCATCAAGGTAAGTGTCTAATTCGTAGTTCAGACAACATTTCAATTTACCACATTGTCCCGCTAATTTTTGTGGATTTAGAGACAATTGTTGGTAACGCGCTGCTGAGGTATTTACACTTCTAAAATCGGTTAGCCAAGTAGAACAACATAACTCTCTTCCGCAAGAACCAATTCCTCCAAGTCGCGATGCTTCCTGGCGCAATCCCACTTGTTTCATCTCGATTCTATTGTTGAAAACGCGAGCGTAATCTTTTATCAAAAGACGAAAATCCACACGGTCATTGGCGGTGTAGTAAAAAGTAGCTTTGGAACCATCTCCTTGAAATTCAATATCAGAAATCTTCATTTCAAGTTTGTGTGTAATCGCTAATTCACGTGCTTTTACCTTCATTGGCTCTTCTTTATCACGTGCTGCCGACCAAATATCGATGTCTTTTTGAGATGCTTTCCTGTAGATTTTTGCAACTTCTTTGTTGTTGTGATCTACTCCTTTTTTCTTCATTTGGATTTTCACCAACTCGCCAGTTAATGTCACAATTCCAATGTCGTGACCAGGAGAAGCTTCAGTAGCAACAATATCTCCAATGCTTAACGTAAGTTTTTCGGTATTGCGATAAAATTCTTTTCTTCCATTTTTGAAACGCACTTCAACACAATCAAAAGGAGCTTGTCCGCTTGGCAAACTCATGTTGGAAAGCCAATCAAAAACGGTTAATTTATTGCAGCTATCGGTGCCGCAGGTTCCATTATTTTTACAACCTTTTGGCGCACCGCCATCTGAGGTTGAACAACTTTGACATGCCATAATATATATCTAATGTTGCGACGAGCACAACTTAAGTTCTTAAAACGATTAATTTGTAAAGATAGTATTTTGTTGAATTAATTTTAAAAAGAATTTCTTAAAGTAATAGAAAGAAATTTAACTAAGTGAAATGGAGTAATTCAACATGTTTCTGTTGGGTTTTTCGAGCTCTTTTTTGGATAAAAAAATGTTTCTAAACAGCGTTTGATTCCATTTATTTCGCTTTTTCCAACTTGAAAAAGTTTCGTTTTTCCAATCAAAATCATCTTTCCAATAATAGCTTGGCGAAGCATAGCAATAAGTGTAGGGAAGCAAATAGGAACTGTTGTTTTCGGTTTTGACTACCAACGATTCGTTTTCATTTCGCGAAATGGATTCGGGAAACAAAAGCGTAACGCCTCTTTTTGCGCATTCTTCTTTTAGATAATTCGATATTTCAGCATACTCGTTTTCAATGGCTTTTAAACTGAAATTATTATACGTTGTTTCGCCAATTTTATCAATGGGACGCAACTGGACAATGTCAATCGAATAGGAATCATATACTTTGAAAAAATCTTTCAGTTCATGGAAATTATCCTGATTGAAAGTATAATTGATGCGCAAACGTAATTTTGGACTGGTTTTTTTCTGTTCAGTAATGAGTCCCAAAATCTCATGAAACTTTTCATAAACACCTTTATCCATAAGGTCTTCATAGGTTTCTTTGGTAACACCATGCATGGAAAGTATGAATTCATTAAGTCCAGCGGTAGCAAATTCCCGGATGTCTTTTTCTGTCAATAAATTGCCATTGGTAACCATACTGATGTAAGGAACCTTGTGTTCTTTGGCAATTTCAATAAGTCTAGTATTGTGTTTGAAAAGCGTAGGTTCGGCACCGCAGCCAATTTGTAGTTTTAGCGCATTTTTAAAATTAACGTTGGCTAAATTTTCTAAATCGGCTTCTGGGAAAATCCCTTTCATGTTCTTTTTGACATAATCGGCATCAGTGAAATAACACATTTTGCAACGAAGATTACAAGCCAAAACGGGATCAAATTGTATGGAAAGATATCTTTTGTTTAAAACACTAAGCAACCACAATCCAAAGAATTTTATTCGATGATTTTTGATATAGTTGTTAAATTTTAAAACTTTGTAGATGTCCATTTTTTGTTGTTATGCGTCCAATTTATACAATTTGTCCGAAAGTCGTATTCTGAAAGGCACTTCAAAAGTTACTTTGTCGCCTTGTTTTGCATTGGTGTTTTCGGTTCCGTTTACCATCATTTTTTCTAAAAGTAATTCTTCATTTCCAGTTGTTGGCCCCGAAATTAGAATTTTATCGCCGACATTTAATTCCTGATTTTCAATAATAAAAAGGCCCACACTAGCTTTCGTATAATAATGTTCAGCTTTGCCTAGTAGTGTCTTTTTTACTTTTATTTTTTGGCGAATGCCTGTTGGATTTTTAAAAGTGGATAAGGCCACATCCGACAGTTCTCCAGAATGTTTATAAACCAATTTATCGGACTTCCCTTTTCTGAAAATTTTGTTGCCATTTTTTATACCACGCCTTAATTTTACTTGATCTACCAATGACATATGAATAATTTCCTGACATTCAGAGGAGCAACAATTTTCCATTGCGGCTTTGCATTCATCACATTGAATAAACAACAAATGACAACCTTCGTTTTCGCAATTGGTGTGATTGTCACATGGTTTCCCACATTGATGACATTGGGAAACAATATCGTCTGTAATTCTTTCGCCAAGACGATGGTCAAAAACAAAATTTTTACCGATGAATTTGCTTTCCAAACCTTCTTCCTGGATTTGTTTGGCGTAATTGATAATGCCACCTTCCAATTGGAACACATTTTTAAAACCTTGATGCTTAAAATAAGCAGAAGCTTTCTCGCAACGAATTCCTCCGGTGCAATACATTACTAAGTTTTTATCTTCTTTATGGTTTTGAAGTTGCTCGTTTATGATAGGCAAACTTTCTCTGAACGTCTCAACATCTGGAGTTATGGCGCCTTTGAAATGGCCAATTTCACTTTCGTAGTGATTTCTAAAATCCACCACAATTGTGTTTGGGTCTTCTAATATTTGATTGAAATCCTTGGCCTTTAAATGAACTCCAATATTGGTAACATCAAAGGTTTCATCATTCAATCCGTCGGCAACAATTTTATCACGAACTTTTACGGTCAGTTTCAAAAACGAATGGTCATCTTGTTCGACAGCGACATTTAATCGGATTCCTTTCATGAAATCATAAGCTTCCAATGTTTCGCGGAAAGCTTCGAAATTTTCGGCAGGAACCGACATTTGGGCATTGATTCCTTCTTTGGCGACGTAAGTTCGGCCAAGGGCATCAAGCTTATTCCAAGCTAAAAATAAAGCGTCTCTAAATTCTTTTGGGTTTTCAATTTTGGCATACGCATAGAAAGACAAAGTAAGCCTTTGTTTGCCGGCTTGGTCAATAAGCTCGGCTCTTTCTTCTGCGCTTAAGGTGTTATACAGTTGCATGCTATAAACTTTTTAGCGGCGCACTTTAGTGCGTCTGTTCAGAAATATGTTATGAATTCTAAATGGAAGAATTCGGTGCAAATTTATTATTTAACCGCAAAGTACGCAAGGATTTTTCGCAAAGTGCACCAAGTTTTAAAAATAAACCGCAAATCACAAGTTGAAATTTGTGAATTTGCGGTACTATATAATTTTATTTTGCGAACCTAGCGTATGCCTTTGCGTACTTTGCGGTTAAGTTTTAACAGAATTCTGCGTAAGCGTCTTTTAAGTTCTCAGCAATCATTTCAGCTGGACGCCCTTCAATGTGATGACGTTCCAACATGTGAACCAATTCGCCGTCTTTGAATAAAGCCATACTTGGCGAAGATGGCGGAAAAGGAAACATTTGTTCTCTGGCAGCATCAACAGCTTCTTTATCAACTCCAGCAAAAACCGTTATCAAATGGTCTGGTTTTTTTGCTCCGTCTAAACTCATTTTTGCTCCCGGACGCGCATTTCTTGCAGCGCAACCACAAACTGAATTCACCACTACAAGGGTTGTCCCTTCAGCTTTTATTGCGTTTTTTACATCTTCTGCATTATATAAATCTTGAAAACCAGCGTCTGAAAGTTCAGCTCTCATTGGTTTTACCATTTCTTCTGGATACATAATTTTTATTTTTAAAATTCAACGAGACAAAGTTACAAAGTTTTATAGTTTAGTTTGAATTACAAATGATAAAGAATTGTTATAATACTATTCGGGTTTATATTCGGAATGAAAATCCAAAAGCAATATAATTTTCGGGAGCATTATTGGTAATTCCAAAACCCGAAGAGATGTCCAACATAAAATTAGGATTGATTAAATAAGTCAAGCCAGCATCAAAATTGTGATTGGCTCTGTCTTTTTCTGGCGCAAAGCCAAACAATTCGGTATAACACCCCAATTTTTTATTGATTGCATATCCAGTAGTTAGCGTGTAAACAATGGTAGTTTCTGGCGTCATTCCGTCCCATTCGCAACCTAAATTGTAACTCAATGAAAGTTTGTCAGAAAGTGTGTGCTGCATGGTAAATCGAAATTCTGGTGCGACAAAATCGGTTTTGTAAATTGTAGAAGCAGCATTTGGCAAACCAATATGTCCGATAAGAGAAGTCTTTGGGATTATTCCCTTTTCTTCACAAAGTTTGACTTTTAGACCAATTAAAATTGGACTGAATCCGCTATTTTTTGAGTTTTCGATTTCTTCCGTTACAAATTCGGTAATCAAGCGTAATTCAAAATTTTCGTTCACACCATATTTCCACAATGTTGAAGGCAAACTAAATGTTTTGCTATGCGTATCATTTTTTTGAAAAGTGAACCCCGTTTCTACTTGAAACATTCCTTTTGGAACAATGGCAGGCGTTTCGGTTTGGTCGGGTCTATCTGCCTGAATGGGTTCGCTATTTTGTGCAGAAACTAGATGAACCAGAAAAAGCAACAGTAACGTAAAATAAATTTTCATAATTAATTTTTAGACAAACCTAAAAAAATATTTACTTATATCAAATTTATTTTTATATTTGCTTCAAATCAATTACAATGGGTACATCTTTAGAAGAAGTAAATCAATCGGTTCCGACTCAAAATAAAGCAACCGTTTTCAGAAAAATACTGGCCTTTTTTGGACCTGCTTATTTGGTAAGTGTTGGTTATATGGATCCGGGAAACTGGGCAACCGACATTGCTGGTGGTAGTCAGTTTGGTTATGCGCTGCTTTGGGTTTTGTTGATGAGTAATATCATGGCGTTGCTTTTGCAAAGTTTGAGTGCTCGACTTGGGATTGTAACACAGCGTGATTTGGCGCAAGCCTCCCGAGAAACCTATTCCAAATTCATCAATTATATTCTTTATTTTCTTGCCGAAATAGCCATCGCAGCCTGTGATTTGGCGGAAGTTTTAGGTATGGCAATAGGTCTTAATTTATTGTTTGGAATTCCGTTATTACAAGGGGTAATGATTACCGTTTTAGACACTTTTTTATTGCTATTTCTTATCAATAAAGGGATTCGGAAAATGGAAGCTTTTATTATTGCATTGGTAATGATTATTGGAGTTTCCTTTATTTTTGAAATGATTTTTGCCCAACCCGAAGTAGGAAGCGTTCTGAAAGGTTTGATTCCCAGTATGCCAAATGAAACCGCTTTGTATATTGCTATTGGTATTATTGGTGCGACAGTTATGCCTCATAATTTGTATTTGCATTCGTCATTGGTACAAACGCGAAAATTTGACAGAAGCAAAAAAGGAATTAAGCAAGCCTTGAAATATAATTTTATTGACAGCACCATCGCTTTGAACCTTGCGTTTTTTGTCAATGCTGCGATATTGATTTTGGCTGCAGCCACATTCTATAGAAACGGGATGTTTGAAGTGGCCGAAATTCAAGATGCGCATCGATTTTTACAACCCCTTTTAGGAACACAATGGGCGCCTATTTTGTTTGCTGTGGCGTTGATTGCTGCTGGACAAAGCTCCACAATTACGGGAACTTTAGCAGGGCAAATTATCATGGAAGGCTATTTAAATTTGCGAATTCAACCCTGGGTTCGAAGAATAATTACCCGATTGATTGCCATAGTTCCCGCCATGATTGTAATCTCCATTTTTGGCGAAAGCGTAACTGGAAAATTGCTTATTTTAAGTCAAGTGATTTTGAGTTTGCAATTGGGTTTTGCCATTATTCCTTTAATCCATTTTGTAAGTGATAAAGAAAAAATGAAAGGTTTTGCCATTAGTAAAACCACTCAAGTTGCTTCTTGGATTGTGGCTTTGGTTATTGTTTCGCTAAATGCAAAATTGGTGTTTAATGAAATTCAAGATTGGTTGGCAACTTCTGAAAATCCAATTGTGTTGTGGTTAACGGTTGTTCCGCTAGCATTAGGCTTTTTGATTTTACTGCTTTATATTGTTTTTAATCCGTTTATGGCAAAAACAAAACCAACTATAGAAAATCATTCGCCACATAACTTGGTTCTAAAATTTACGCCTTCGGAAGCCTACAATAAAAAGAATATTGCCATTGCCGTTGATTTTTCAAATGCTGATGATATTGCCATAAATAGTGCTTTCGAGCTTGGTGGAATTCATGCCAATTATACGCTTATTCACGTTGTAGAAACCGTTGGCGCATTGATGTATGGCAGCACTATTATTGACCACGAAACCACAATTGACGAGAAATTATTAATGGATTATTACAGAATGTTGTCTGAAAAAGGGTTTAAAGTAGACACTAAATTAGGCTTTGGGAAACCCAATAAAATAATTCCCAATATAATCAACGCAGGTAATTTTGATATCCTTGTAATGGGTACACACGGACATACCGGATTTAAAGACATCATTTTTGGTACTACGGTAGATAAGTTGCGTCACAAAATTTCAATTCCATTATTTATTATAAAAATATAAAAATGACCTTTTCAGAAGAAAATTATCTTAAAACTATTTACCATTTAACAACGGCTTCGGGAGAGGAAGTGAGTACCAATGCCATTGCTGAAAAAATGGAAACCAAGGCTTCTTCTGTGACGGATATGTTGAAAAAATTAGCGGAGAAAGATTTGGTAAACTATAAAAGATACCAAGGTGTTTCACTCACAGATAAAGGGAATTTGTCTGCCAAGATGATTGTGAGAAAGCATCGTTTATGGGAAGTTTTTTTGGTAGAAAAATTAAACTTTTCTTGGGATGAAGTTCATGATATTGCCGAACAATTGGAGCACATAAAATCGGAACAGTTGGTTAACAAGCTGGATGATTTTTTGGGTAATCCAACCGAAGACCCGCACGGAGATCCCATTCCCAATGTTGATGGGAAAATAGTGAAAATCGAAAAACAATTGCTTTCGGAATTAGCAGAAAAGCAAATGGGAATTTGTGTTGGCGTGAAAGATACATCTTCGGAATTTTTGAAATATTTAGACAAACAAGGCATTGCTTTGGGGTCCAAAATTGAACTGCTGTCAAAAGAGACTTTCGATTTATCCTTAAAGATAAAAGTTGACAGTAAGGAATTAACGATTTCTAATAAAATTGCGAGTAATTTATTTGTGAAATTGGTTTAATTGCAACCGCAATCATCACCACAATTTTTACCTGATTTTTTCTTTTTAAAAAAGAACTTCTTCATTAAAAAAGCAACGGCTATTCCTAAAATGATATAGGCTATTATTTCTTGTATCATCTGGTTTATTTTAAAAGTTGATAGGCAATCAAGGCTACTATATAAGCCAATCCACTCATGAAAATTAATTGACCCAAAGGCCATTTCCAGCTATTAGTTTCTTTTTTTGTAACCGCCAAAGTACTCGCACATTGCATCGCAAAAGCATAAAACAGTAATAAGGAAATCCCAGAAGCAAAATTAAAAATGGTTGCCCCAGTTTCATCGTTGGTTTCTTGTGCCATTTTATTTTTTATGGTGTCTTCATTATCGCTGCTTCCAACACTGTAAATGGTGGCTAAAGTTCCAACAAAAACTTCTCTTGCGGCAAAAGAACTAATCACTGCAATTCCAATTTTCCAATCATAACCCAAGGGTGAAATGGCAGGTTCAATGGATTTTCCCAACACGCCAATATAGGAGTTCTCCAATTTATAGGAAGCAATTTTATCATTCAAGTCTGTTTTTGATAAAGTTACATTATCGGGATTTGAATTTACTATTGCTTCGGCATTATTAAATCGGTTTCCTGGCCCATAGGAAGCCAAAAACCATAAAATTACGGATATCGCCAAGATGATTTTTCCGGCTCCAAAAACAAACGCTTTGGTTTTTTCAACCACGTTAATAGCTACGTTTTTGAACATTGGTAATTTATAGTTGGGCATTTCTACCACGAAGAATGTTTTGCAATTTAGTTTTAGCACTTTGTTGAGCACATAAGCAGAAAAAATTGCCATTCCAAATCCTAAAAGATAAAGCAACATCAAGGTTAATCCTTGCATATTGATAATTCCAAAAACGCGTTTATCGGGAATTACGAGTGCAATAATAATGGCATAAACTGGCAATCTAGCAGAACAGGTTGTGAAAGGGGTAACTAGAATTGTAATTAATCTTTCTTTCCAATTTTCGATATTTCTTGTTGCCATAATGGCCGGAATAGCACAAGCCGTTCCAGAAATTAAAGGCACAACACTTTTGCCCGACAGTCCAAATTTTCGCATGATTTTGTCCATCAAAAATACCACGCGACTCATATAACCACTTTCTTCAAGTACGGAAATGAACAAAAACAGAAAGGCAATTTGCGGAATGAAAATCAAAATTCCACCAATGCCCGGAATGATGCCTTGTGAAATCAAATTGGTTAAAACACCAGGAGCTAATTTTGTACTAGCAAGAGAGCTTAAGTTGGCAAAAGTGGTGTCAATAAAATCCATAGGAACTTTCGACCATTCAAAAATGGATTGAAAAATGCCAAACAAGATGAAAAAGAAAATCACATAACCCCAAAATTTATGGGTTAAAACTCTATCCAGTTTGCTCCTGAAATCTTTGGCAATGGTTTTATCAATTTTCAATCCTGCTTTCAGAACATCATTAATAAATTGATACCGTTTAATGGTTTCTTTTTGTTGTAACCTTTTTAAATCCGAATGCGATTTTGTAAAAGAATTTTTGATTTCATTACGCTCTAAATTTAAAAAATTCACGTCCTGCGTAATCACTAGCCACAATTTATATAGCAATTGATTGGGGAATGCTTTTCTTAGTTTGTCAAAATATTCAACGTCAATACTAGAGGCATTTAAACACGGTTCGGTTGAAATGGTTTTGTAATTGACAATTATGTTTTTCAATTCCTCAATTCCTTTTCCTTTTCGGGAACTTACCAAAGCAATTTTGGTTTTTAATTGTTCCTCCAGATAAGGAATATCGAGCGAAATACCTTTGTATTCCATTCGGTCAATCATATTGATGACCAAAATGGTTGGAATTTCTAGGTCTTTTATTTGAGTAAAAAGTAATAAGTTTCGTTTTAGATTTTCTACGTCGGTAATCAAAAGCGCCACATCAGGATATAGTTTGTCGTTTTTATTGAGCAGTAATTCAATGACAACATTCTCATCAATTGAACTGGCGTTTAAACTATAGGTTCCGGGTAAATCTAGAATATTGGCTTTTGCATTATTGGGTAATTTGCAAAACCCAATTTTTTTCTCAACAGTAATTCCGGGATAATTTCCAACCTGCTGATTTAATCCTGTAAGTTGATTAAAAACAGATGTTTTCCCCGTATTTGGATTTCCGATTAAGGCAATATTAATATTCTGTTTGCTATTCATCAGAAGTTGCTTTAATAATTTCAACTTCTATTTCTCGTGCAGTTTCCATTCGAATGGCGAGGTGCGACCCATTAATGTTTAAATACAGCGGATCACCAAAAGGAGCAATCTGAAGCAACTCTACCATATTCCCAGTCAAGCAACCCATTTCCAAAAGTTTTAATGGAATAGCTTCAAGATCAAATTCTTTAATGATGGCTTTGTCTCCTTTTTTGAGGCTGGCTATGGTTGTGCGCAAATCTTATTTAGATTGAATTAAGATTACAAAAGTACTGATAAAAAAAGAATTTCAGATGATAATTATCAGTTTAACTTTTTTTTATTCATGGTCGCAAAGCCAATTAATATCTTCGATTAGTCGTTGGATTTCTTCTTTTTTGGTGCCGTCATAAAACCCACGAACACGTCTTTTTGTATCTACCAAAACAAAGTTTTCGGTATGTACCATATCGTATAATTCATTTGGTTTTCCGAGTTTTACGGCTAAGTATGATTTTCTTGCCATGCGGTAAATTTCTTTTTTATCACCATTAACCAAGTTCCATTTGGAATCCACAACACCATTTTCTTTAGCGTAGGCCTTTAGAACATTCACATTATCAATATCGGGTAAAACCGAATGAGAAAGCAACATCACTTTTGGATTGTTTAAAATTGCTTTTTGAACATCCACCATATTCGTAGTCATAATTGGACAAATGGATTGACAGGTAGTAAAGAAGAAATCGGCAACATAAATCTTCCCTTCGTAGTCTTTTTGGGTAATTGTTTTTCCGTTTTGGTTGGTAAAAGAGAAGTCGGCGATTTTATGCTCTTTGGCAATATATTGTACTGTGGAGTCAACCAATTCGGGGTTTACATCCGCAGGATTATAGATGGGTAATGCTTTGCTCGGTTTTAAAACATTGTAAAACAAAGAGATAGTTATGATGGAAAAAACTAGAAAAGTGCCAAAGAAAATTCTATATTTTTTTATGAATTCGAGCATTATTTTTTTTGCAAAAATACAAAAGCTGCTTATTAATTTGTAACATTTTCGAAGTAATAAAGACTTATAGTTTTGTTAAAAAAATGTTTCTTTCATTAGAAACGGTAAATTTGTATCAACTAACAACAAATACCTAATTATGAAGTTTATTACTCTTTCAAAAACATTGATGACAGCCGTTGTACTTACAAGCGCTTTCCAAGTCAATGCACAGGAAAAAAAACCAGGAATTAATTTGTCTTTAATGGACAAATCGGTAAGCCCAAAAAACGATTTCTTTAAATTTGTAAACGGGACATGGTTTAAAAACACAGAAATCCCTGCAGACAAAACACGTTGGGGAAGTTTTGACGAATTGCGTCAAAATACAGATAAAGATGCCTTGGCAATTTTAAAAGCGGCCACTAAAAATCCAAAGTACAACTCAAGTACCGATCAAGGAAAAGCAATAAGCATGTACAAAGCTGCAATGGATACCGTTGCAAGAAACAAACAAGGAATTAATCCAATAAAAGCAGATTTAGCCAAAATCAATGCAGTTAAAAACGTCAAAGATTTGCAAAAATTGATGATGGAAGAAGAAGCAGTAGGTGGAGGAATTGGATTTTTTGGATTTGGAATTGGAGCTGATGACAAAAACAGCAATAAAAATTCAGTAAGTCTTGGAGCTGGTGGATTAGGTTTACCAGACAAAGATTATTACATTTCTGACGATAAAGATTCTAAAGAAAAAAGAGAAAAGTATCAAGTGCATGTTGCTAGAATGCTTGGTTTTCTTGGAGAAACTCCAGAGCAGGCAAAAGCTGATGCTGCAAAAGTTTTGGCTTTAGAAATTGAAATGTCAAGACCAAGATTAGACAGAGTTGAAAGAAGAGATCCTAAAAAACAATACAATCCAACAGCAGTTAGTGATTTGAAAAAAATGACACCAATTATTGATTGGAATGCTTATTTGAAAGGTATTGGAATTACAAAAATAGATACAGTTATTGTTTCTCAACCAAGATATATGGCTGCTTTGCAAACCATTTTCACTGATAACAAAGTAGAAGACTGGAAAGCTTACATGCGTTGGATGTTAATCAGAGGAGCTTCAGGACAATTATCAACTGATATTGAAACAGCTAACTGGGAATTTTATGGAAAAGCATTGACTGGTGCTTTGAAACAAAGACCTCGTCATGAAAAAGCACTTCAGGTTGTGAACGGAACTGTTGGAGAAGCATTAGGAAAATTATATGTTGAACAAATGTTCCCAGCTGAAGCAAAAGCAAAAGCATTCAAAATGATTAAAAACGTTATGCGTGCTTATGAAAACAGAATCGATAACCTAACTTGGATGTCGGCTGAAACTAAAACGAAAGCAAAAGAAAAATTAAACGCCTTAACTATCAAAATTGGATATCCAGACAAATGGAAAGACTATTCTGATTTAACAGTTAAAAGTCCAGAAGAAGGAGGAAGCTATTACCAAAACATTAAAAATGTAAGTGGATGGCAATGGAAAAAAGACTTGGAAAAATTAAGCAAACCAGTTGATAAAACAGAATGGGGAATGTCACCACAAACGGTGAACGCATATTACAATCCATCTTACAATGAGATTGTTTTCCCAGCAGCAATTTTACAACCACCTTTCTATGATTATAAAGCGGATGAAGCTGTAAATTACGGTGGAATTGGAGCTGTTATTGGACACGAAATCTCTCACGGATTTGACGATCAAGGAGCAACGTATAATGCAGAAGGAAATCTTGTTGACTGGTGGACTGCCGATGATTTGACAAAATTCACAGCATTAGGTGGCGCTTTGGCTGACCAGTATTCAGCATTAGAGCCATTGCCAGGAACTCACGTTGATGGTAAATTTACATTAGGTGAAAACATTGGAGATTTAGGCGGAATCAATGCTGCTTACGATGGTTTGCAATTGTATTTAAAAGAAAATGGTAATCCAGGATTAATTGATGGCTATACACCAGAGCAAAGATTGTTCATTTCATGGGCAACTATCTGGAGAAGTAAAATGCGTGATGAAGCTTTGAAAAATCAAGTGAAAACTGACCCGCATTCACCTGGAATGTACAGAGCTTATGTTCCTTTGTTAAACTTGGATACTTTCTACCAAGCGTTTGATATCAAACAAGGAGATGGGATGTATGTGGAACCAGCAAAAAGAGTTAAAATTTGGTAATCAAATTCCAATTATAAATAAAAAAAACCTCAAGTTAATCTTGAGGTTTTTTTATGCTTTTTAATAAGCCGATGGCACTAATGATTGCCCATGTTCCTTCGAGAATTACGAAGGGCCAAAACGGAATGAGGTAAGAGGAGAAGCAAGCAATGGCACCACCTATAATATTTAAGCCGTAGAATAAAACGCCATCCTTTTTTATCAACGAAAAAATGTTCAGGAAATAGGCAATAAGGATAAGTCCAACGCCAATAGTTCCTATAATGTCAGTTGTACTCATAGTGTGGTATTTTGAAATTTATAATGTAGCATGGTTTCCAATTTATCACATATAATAGTTTTCCCAATAGAAAATTTTCCTTCTTCAAATTCGGGTAAAGGTAAATGGAGTTCAATAGCTTTTTGAGTGTAATATGCTTTTCGTGTTGGATGAAATGGCGTCACAGCGTTGAAGGTTTCGTCCCAGTAATCTTGTCGAAGAATCTCTTCAATAATACCTATACAATCCGTTTGATGAATCAAATTAATTGGTGCATCCGGATTTTCAAGGTTTTGTTTGCCAGCCAAAAAATGAATTGGATGCCTATTTTCACCAATCAATCCGCCAAAGCGAAGAATTGTAGTTTGGAAATTTTTGTTGCTTTGTAACAATTGTTCGACTTCCAAAAGTTGCTTTCCACTTTCGGTTTCAGGTTGAGGTTTTGTGTCCTCAGTAATAACGGAATTGTCATCAGCATAAACAGCTGTAGAACTCACAAATATGACTTTTTCAACTGAGGATTTTTCTATAAAAGGAATGAGATTTTGAATCTTTTGAACGAAGTTTTCACTTTGATTTCCTCTTAATTTTGGTGGAATATCAATAATTAAAATTTCTGAATTTTCTAAAAACGAATTGATTTCTCCTTTGATTTGGCTTTCGCCAATTTCGATTTGAAAAGCATGAATTCCATTATCTTTTAAGACAGCAATCTTATCCAACGAAGTAGTTGAACCTTTAACGGGAAATCCTTTTTTCAATAATGATTTTGCCAAAGGCAAACCTAGCCACCCGCAACCTAAAATGGAAATTTGTCTCATTATTTCAAACTGTCAACAGCAACAGTCATACTATCTCTTTGTGTTGGATATCTTCTGAAACCCGGTTTTTTTTCCTCTACTTTTGGGCTCGCTTTTAAAGTTTGCATAATCACAACCGCATCATTCAAAACAAAAGGAGTTGGTATCATTCCTGATTTTCTTGGTTTCACTTTTACCAATGGATTTGACAATAAATCAAACGAACTTTCTTGGAGATGCATGTCTAATTTCTGATCTTTTGGTATTGAAAACTCCATTTCCAAAGGTAAATTGTCAACCACATAATACGTCAGGATTTTGGAACTGCGGTTCTTATTAATAATGTTGCTGTGCAAGTCTAACGATTTTACGCCATTGGCTTTTAGATTGTGAACGCTCATTATTTCATTGGTATAAATATCATAGCGATTTACTTTTCGGTTTGGCGTTATCAAGATTTTCAATAGGCGTTGATTTCCTTGAACGGTATCGCGAAGAAATGTTATGGTTGGCTTTGAGACTTTTTTTACTTCGGCTTTCGCCATAAAGGTAAATTCAGAACCATATTTACTATACATTTTTGTAGTATTTAAAGTTTTAGCTGCTTTAGGGTTTTCGCCCAAATATTCTTTCGTCCATTCATCCAGATTGATGTCATACGTTGTCCAATTCGCTTGATTTTTATCGGCATCCAAAACATATAATAAACTGTTTGGTTTTGCTTTCTCAGTATTATATTCGGATGCTTGATGTGCTTTGAAAAAGAAACCTATCGCAATTAAAAAGAAAACCAATGACCAAATTCCTTTTTTGGTAAACGAACCAAAAATCGGCAACAGTAAGGTGAAACTCAACACGGTTAAAATGGAACTACCGACCAAAATTTTCAATCCTAAACCAATCGGAAACATTTGAATAAAGGGAGCCAAAATCACTAAAGTTGGAATGGCAAAAAGAATATTCAAAAACCAACTGCTTTTTTGAGTAAGCACAAAATAACCCAACATCAGCATGCTTGAAATGACAGGAATGATTAAAAATCCGGCTCCTTTTATGGAAATAGCAATGCCTAAATTGATGAGCAACCAAATAAATAATGGCGCAATCATTTGATTCATTTCAGGTTTCTTTTTGCCGTTATTATGGTAAAACAGAAAACAGATAGCAAGTGTCAAACATACAAACGCATAGATATAATCGTGACCATTATAGGTAAATCCTTGAAGAATATCATTGTATTGCGGGTAAACCGATAATAAAATTTTCCATCCAAAATAAGTTACCAAACCAGCCACAACAAGTGTTGAAATAAGAGGAATAAAACCAATAAAGATGTCGCGCATTTTTAAAGTACGCTTGCCTAAACCAACAAAAAGTAATAATAGGAAAAGGACACAAGCACTAATCAACATTGGTAAAATCCAGGAAAAAGGATAACTAAGAAAAGCAAAAGGAACATTGAAATAGACTTTGTCCTCAGTAGAATTCAAATTACTCAAATCGGTATTTGAAAAATAATTCAGCAATGGAACTAAATAAGTCCCTTGATGCGCTAAGGTTTTTGGATCTAAATTTTCAGGAATATCTTGAGCGGTATGATAATTAAAATGGTTGTCAATGAAAGCAAAATTAAAACCTTGAATTTTTCCATGTTCTCTAAAAACAGTCAAATCCGTATCATTAGGTAACATTTTATAAATGCTGTACATCAAAGAATTGGAAACGGGAAACTTGACATTCCCAGCGGTGAAAGCATCAACCATTTTAGCATTTCCTTGGTTGGTTTCCATGAGCATATAACTTGGTCCTGAACTTCCCCTTGCTTCAAAATTTAAGACCATCCCAACATTTTTTGCCCAATGATGTTCTTTCACAAATAGTGCGGCACCGTTTAAACCTAATTCTTCAGCATCCGTAAAAAGAATGATGATGTCATTTTTATGTTGCGTTTTATTATGCAAAAACGCACGAACACTTTCTAGGATTGTTGCCACACCGGAAGCATCATCACTTGCGCCTTTTGAAAAGGAATGGGGTGCACTGTCATAATGGGAAAGTAGCACCAATGCTTTTGAGGAATTACTGCCTTTTATTTTGGCTAAGATGTTTTTGGATTTTACTAATGTACCATTTTCAATTAAGGTAAAACCTTCCTGAAATGAGGTTTCCAAACCTAAATTCTGCAATTCTTTTTGAAGATATTGTGCTACAACTTCATGGTTTTTGGAACCTACAAAATGAGGCTTTGATGCAATTACTTTGACTTTATCTAAAGCTCTTTGGGTAGAAAATTCGGAAAGAGGAGCTTCACTTTCGTCATAACTTTGCGGCATCATAAAATAAAAAACACCAAACAAAAGTGCCGCCAAAACCAGAATAGAAACTAGAGAAGTATAATTTTTTTTCATCAGCGTAAAGTTAATATTCTTTTTTGACTAACAGATAAGAATCATTATCCAAAAAGCGATAACCTTGGTCATAAACAAAATGATACGTGTTACCAGTATTTGTATTTAAGATGTTTGTGAAAAATTCGAAATCAAAACCCTTGCTAAGCAATTTTGTTTTGGTAGTTTTCGATTTTCCTTCCGTGTTAAGTTCGGATAAAATGCGATAATTTTTGCGCAATTTATTATTCACATTGCGCATAAAATTGGTGCTGTCTTTATTGATTTTATTGTTGTAGGCATTGCGACAACCATCGCTGCAGAACTTTTTGTCCTCCCGACCTATAATTTTTTCGCCACATTCTAAACAATTTTTCATGAGCTGCAATCCTTTTAAAATCAATCAAATATATACATTAATTTCCAATTACAAACGGTTACAAACATTTACAACCGAAAGTAAGCGGTTATCTACCGACTAATTTTTGATGGACTTCACATCTTTGCCATGTCGAAATGAAACAACAATCGGCAAAAATATATACTAACAATTAAATTTTACAAGCCATGAATGCAATGAGAAACAAAGTACAGTTAATCGGTCACGTAGGACAAGAACCAGAAATCAAAACTTTTGATGGAGGAAAAAAAGTAGTCAACTTCACCATCGCTACGAATGAGAGTTACAAAAACGAAAAAGGAGAAAAAGTAGAACAAACCGAATGGCACAGAATTTCGGCTTGGGGAAAAGTGGCGGACATTATTGAAAAATATGTTACCAAAGGCAAAGAGGTTGCTATCGAAGGAAAACTAACTCATAGAAGTTATGATGACAAAAATGGAGAAAAGCGTTTTATTACGGAAGTAGTTGCGAACGACATTCTTTTGTTGGGAAAATAATTTCTAAAGAGTAAGTCATGAATATTAGAGTATTTAACATCCGTCTTGCTAAAGAATTTTGTAAAGAAGATCAGGATAGAATGAATGCCTTTTTGGATACTGTTGAGGTGAAATTAACTTCCACAAATTTTGTGACAACTGGAACTTTGGATTATTGGTCGGCGGTGGTTTTTTACACATCAAAAATCAATAAAAAAGAGAAAGCAGTTGTCAAATTTTCCGAAGAGGATTTGTCTGTAAATGAAAATGAAATTTTTAATGCTTTGCGTCATTGGAGAAATGATTTGGCACAAAAATTAGATTGGTCAGCTTTCAGAATCTGTCATAATTCTCATTTGGTTTCCATTGCAAAAGCTAATCCGAAATCCATTGAAGATTTAGAAAATACCACAACTTTTGGAAAAACCAGAACCGAAAAATATGGTGATGATGTTTTGGCGGTGTTAAATGCTTTATAATTCAAGCAACAAATGTAAAAAGCGGCAAGGCGAATGTTTTGTCGCTTTTTTCGTTTATGAAAGTATAATTTATTGCTGCTGAAACGAAAACGTTTTCCAATACAACTAAAGGCTCATCAATTCTTCAAAAAAGCTTATAAACAGCCCAACATGATAACCGTCCATTAATCCATGGTGCACATGAACCGCCATATTCATGGTTTTCTTTCCGTTTTCATCTGTCATTTTGCCAAAAGAAACCTTAGGACAACTATCAGGATAAGTAAAACTTCGCGCGTGGGAATAGGAAGTAAAATTTACCCAAGGCACAGCTGAAAAATGAATTTGGTTTTCAGGAAATTCTCTTGTTATAAGGCCGGTTGTGTTTTGAATTCGCGCAATCTCCTTCTTTGTAATTTCAGCAAATTCATGAAGGTCTTCAGCGTATTCCATCCATGAAAAAGCAAAAGTTTTGTCTTCGCGAAGAATGGTTGCAGAAGCATCAATTTGGTCAAAAATATAAACTTCGTTGTCCATAATTCGGTAACGAAATGGCTCAATGGTATTGATTGCAACTAAAGTTTTATGCAGATAATAAGTAAAAAAGGTAACGCCCAGTTCTTTTGATTTGGCGTAGGCTTTGGTACAATCTATCGGAACGGTAACTCCAAAAAAAGGTTCCTGCATTTGGCTAAAAAACTGAAAATGTTCTTTACGATTCCAGGTATTGATGTCTAACTTTCGCTTCACTTTATTTTAATAAAATTTCCAATACTTCCGAGATTTTTTCCACCGTTCTAAAGTTTGGATGCTCTACTTTATGGTCAATTTTTTCATGAGCCCAAGTGACATGAAACGGAACGTGAACAGCATAACCGCCAATTTCCAATACCGGTAATATATCCGATTTTAAAGAGTTCCCAATCATAAAAAACTCATGGGGTTCAATTTCTAATCGGCTTAATAAATGGGTGTAATTGATTTCCTGCTTATCACTCATTACTTCAATGTGGTGAAAATAATGTCCTAATCCGGAACGATGCAATTTCCCAAGTTGGTCTTTTAAATCACCTTTGGTGGCAACAATTAATTTGTATTTACCATGAAGTTGTGCCAAAGTTTCCTCAACACCTTCCAATAATTCAATCGGTTTTTGAAGCAAATCTTTTCCATACTCAATAATCTTTTCAATGATTTCCATGGAAATGGTATTGTTGGAAATTTTCATTGCTGCTTCAATCATCGAAAGGGTGTATCCTTTGATTCCATAACCATACAAGTGCAGATTGTCCACTTCGGTTTTAAAAAGCTGTTGCGACAAACCTTGTTTCGATAAATAATCGCTCATCAAAACACAGAACTTTTGTTCTACCTCTTGAAAATAAGGTTCGTTGACAAAAAGGGTATCATCAGCGTCGAAAGCAATTACTTTTATATTTTTCATTTTAACTAATAATTGTTCCATTCTCAACACCATCGGCATCTGGATTTACGAAAACCAATTTACCTGTAGCGTCGTTGGTCATCAAAATCATACCTTCACTTTCAACACCGCGCAAAGCTCTTGGTGCCAAGTTGATTAAAACCGTTACGCGTTTTCCAATCACTTCTTCTGGCGAAAAATGCTCAGCAATTCCCGAAACGATTGTTCTCACGTCTAAACCTGTATCGACTTTCAATACTAAAAGTTTGTTGGCTTTCGGCATTTTTTCCGCTTCTACAATCGTTCCAACACGTAAATCTAATTTTGAAAAATCTTCAAAAGTTGTTGTTGCTTTTTGAGGTTCGGTTACTTTATTTTCCATCGCGTTTGATGTTTTGGTAGCTTCTAATTTGTCTATTTGTTTTTGAATTTCGGCATCTTCAATTTGAGCGAATAAAATCTCTGCTTCGCCAATTTGATGTCCAGCAGGAATCAAATCGGATGTTTCTGAAACCGTATTCCAACTTATTTTACTGTTCAAAATGGTTCCTAATTTGTTGGATGTAAACGGTAAAAAAGGTTCGCATAAAATTTGTAAAGCTGCCGCAATTTGAAGCGCCACATACATTTGTGTTTGCACTCTTTCTGGATTGGTTTTTACCATTTTCCAAGGCTCTTCGTCTGCCAAATATTTATTCCCAAGACGCGCCACATTCATCAATTCACCTTGCGCTTCTCTGAATCGGTATCTTTCAATAGAACTCGAAATCACCGCAGGATAAGCTTTTAATTCCGCTAAAGTTTGTTCATCAACTTCTGAAAAGTCATTTGGAGTTGGTACAATTCCAGTGTAATATTTATTCGTTAAAACTACCACACGATTAATGAAATTTCCAAAAATCGATGCCAATTCATTATTGTTTCTCGCTTGAAAATCCTTCCAAGTAAAGTCGTTGTCCTTTGTTTCTGGAGCGTTTGAAGTCAGTGCGTAACGCAAAGAATCTTGTTTGTCTGGAAAATCCTGTAAATATTCATGCAACCAAACCGCCCAGTTTTTGGAAGTAGATAATTTATTTCCTTCCAAATTCAAGAACTCATTTGCCGGAACATTATCTGGTAAAATATAACTTCCTTCGGCTTTTAACATCGCCGGAAAAATGATGCAATGGAATACGATATTATCCTTCCCAATGAAGTGAACCAATTTGGTATCGGCATCTTTCCAATAAGGTTCCCAATCTTTTCCTTCGCGAGCAGCCCATTCTTTGGTTGACGAGATGTAACCAATCGGCGCATCAAACCACACATACAATTTTTTCCCTTCGGCACCTTCCACAGGAACATCAATCCCCCAATCTAAATCACGAGTTACAGCACGAGGTTTTAAGCCATCATCCAACCATGATTTCACTTGACCAAGAACATTTACTTTCCAATCTTTAGCGTGATCTTTTAAAATCCATTTTGATAAAAAATCTTGGTATCTGTCCAAAGGTAAAAACCAATGTTTAGTCGATTTCAATATTGGCGTTTCGCCAGTAATTGTCGATTTTGGATTGATTAAATCCGTTGCATTTAATGTAGAACCACAACGCTCGCATTGGTCGCCATAAGCTTCCGGATTTTCGCATCTTGGGCAAGTTCCCACCACAAATCTATCGGCAAGAAATTGATCCGCTTTGGCATCATATAATTGCTCGGTAACTTCTTCAATAAAATCACCTTTGTCGTATAAAGTTCTGAAAAATTCCGAAGCTGTATCGTGATGAATTTTGGAAGAAGTTCGGGAATAATTATCAAACGAAATTCCAAAATCCAGAAACGATTGACGAATAATTCCATCGTATTTATCAATAACCTGTTGAGGCGTGATGCCTTCTTTTTTGGCTTTCATCGAAATAGCCACACCGTGTTCATCGCTTCCGCAAATAAACGCTACGTCTTTGCCTTGTAATCTCAAGTAGCGCGCATAAATATCGGAGGGCACATAAACACCTGCCAAATGACCAATATGAATGGGTCCATTGGTATAAGGCAACGCGGCGGTAATAGTATATCTTTTTGGATTTTCTGACATAAGTAGTTTTATAAGGTTCTGAAACGAGTTCAGAATGAATGCAAAAATAAGTATTTTTATGCCAAGATTTAACTAATTAATTTTGGGATTTGTTTACTTTTGAAAAGGCTATTTTCCAAACCAAAACGATTGATGCGAACGCTGCTACTTTTACTATCTTTAATTTCAATTTCCTCTTATTCTCAAAAAAAGATGATTATACCACCCTATTTACAAAAAGGCGACACCGTTGCCATCGTTTCTACGGCAAGAAAAAACATTGACGACAATTTAAAACCGACTATTGCTTTGCTTGAAGGTTGGGGATTGAATGTAAAAATTGGTAAGACAATCGGGTTGAATTATTACCAATTGGCAGGAACGGATGAACAACGTGCAGCCGATTTTCAGGATCAAATGGACAATCCAAATATCAAGGCGATTTGGTGTGTTCGCGGCGGTTATGGTACCGTGAAAATTATCGACAAATTGGATTTTACGAAGTTCAAACAAAATCCAAAATGGATTATTGGTTTTAGCGATGTGACAGTTTTGCATAGTCATTTGAATCGGATGGGAATTGCGTCATTGCATGCAACGATGCCAGTTGCGATTCCAAGAGCAACGGATGAAGCTAAAAATTCCTTATGTACTGCTTTGTTTAATGACAAATTGGAATACACTTTAGATTGCGATGCTTTGAATCATAATGGTAAAGCCAAAGGAGAATTGGTTGGCGGAAATCTTTCGATTTTATATAGTTTGTTAGGTTCTGAATCGGCGGTAGATTGCAAGGATAAAATTTTGTTTATTGAAGATTTGGACGAATATTTATACCACGTTGATAGAATGATGGTAAACCTGAAACGCAACGGATGTTTATCAGGATTGAAAGGAATTATTGTTGGCGCCATGACCGAAATGAAAGACAATGATATTCCGTGGGGAAGAAATGCTTTGGAAATCATTGAAGACACCGTTAAAGGATTAAATATTCCGATTATTTACAATTTTCCAGCGGGACATATCAGAGACAATCGCGCTTTGATTTTTGGAAAACAAGTTGCCATTGAAGTGAATGCTGAAGGAAGCAAAGTGACTTTTGAATAAATGGCAGAACACAACGAACTTGGAAAACTAGGCGAAGAATTAGCTGTAGAATTTCTACAAAATAACGGCTATGATATTCTGGAAACCAACTGGGTTTTTCAAAAAGCTGAAATTGATATCATTGCTCAAAAAGAAAATGTGTTAGCGGTTGTAGAAGTAAAAACGCGTTCCAGTATTGATTTTGGTTTACCACAGGATTTTGTGAAACCAAAGAAAATTCAACTGCTCGTCAAAGCCATTAATGAATATGTTATTTCCAATGAATTGGATGTGGAAGTCCGATTTGATATCATCGCCATTAGCAAAGAAGACAAAGATTTTAAATTGGAGCACATTGAAGATGCCTTTTATCATTTTTAATTCAACACTATGCAAAAAATTCTCCTACTTCACGGCGCTTTAGGAAGTTCCAAAAACTTCGAATCCTTAGCATCCCTTTTGCAAAATAATTTTGAAGTACATACGTTGACATTTGAAGGTCATGGAGGAAAAACAATTCCAAATGATGATTTTACAATGGAACGTTTTGCCCAATACAGTTCATCCAATTGAAAGAGTCAATATAGAGGAACTAGCCCATCAGATTAAAAAATTTCTCAAAGCTTAAACTCCGAATAATCAATTTATTAGAGATGAAGAAACCAAATTTCATAAGGCTTCGTAAATTATGTGTCGCGCTTTTGATGAGCCAATTTTAAAAGGACAGTTAAATGTCAAAATAAATCATTTGCTTTTGAAACGTTTTCACTACTTTAGCACATTATTTAATAAAATTATTATGAAAAAAATTGTAGCAATCGCCTCATTGTTATGCTTCTTTGTTGGATTTTCGCAAAATGAAGTAGGTAAAAAGGTAAGAGAATATGAAAAGGAAAGTGAATTTTTCAAACCAGTTTCGGTATTAACTCCAGACGGAACTATTTCAAAAGCACAAGTTAATGTTGCTGTGGATAATTCGACTTTAGCAAAGATTAATTTGGCATCAGTAAATGATGTTGTTGCTAATCAATATGACTTTATTGAACTTTCAATTCCTTATAATGGAGCGGAAATTTTGGTTAGTCTTTATAGAGTTAACCTATTTACAGAGGATTTTCAAATTGATACCGACAAGGCAAAAAACATTGAATATACTAAGGGAGTATACTATCGAGGAATTATAAAAGGAGATTATACTTCTATTGCTTCCTTTAACTTCTTCAATAATGAATTTAATGGTGTTTTCTCAAGTAGTAGCTATGCCAATGTAGTAATTGGAAAGCTAGACAAACCTAATAATTCGTCAGATTACATTGTTTATTCAGATGCGTTTTATAAAGGACCAAAAGGATTTGAATGTTCATATAAAGATGAAGATGTACCAATGCAAACACAAGACGCTCATAGAGATGTTTTAACCACAAGATGTGTTACGGTTTATTTTGAGATTGATTATAATTTGTATCAGTCAAATGGGAATAGCACTACAACTACTACTAACTGGATGACTTCGGTTTTTAATAATACACAAACTTTATATACTAACGAATCTATTTCAACAGCACTAAAATCCATGTTTATTTGGACTACTCAAGATCCCTATACTGGAGCAGATTCAGGAGATTATTTAGGTCAGTTTAATGAAGTCCGACCTGTTTTTAATGGAGATGTTGGTCAATTAGTAGGTATCGATCCAGGCGGACTTGGAGGTGTGGCTGTTACCATAAATGGTTTGTGTAGTCAAAATAATTTTAGCTATTCCGATGTGAATTTTAGTTATAGTACAGTGCCAACCTATTCTTGGACGATTATGGTTGTAACTCATGAATTGGGACACTTATTAGGTTCAAGACATACGCACGCTTGTGCATGGAATGGAAATAATACGGCAATTGATAATTGTGGTCCAATTGGTGGAGGAACTTCAGAAGGAAGCACCTGTGTCACAACCCCTCCAACAATACCTTCAGTTGCTGTGAAAGGAACTATAATGAGTTATTGTCATTTGACTTCATCGGGAATAGCACTTAGTAATGGATTTGGCCCACAACCTGCAGCAGCAATTACAGCAGCTGTTAATGCTGGGACTTGTTTGAGCACTAATTGCGTGAATACTTGTATAAATTTGGTGACTGATATTAATGCCCAAAATGTTACTAATACAACTGCTACTATCGCCTTTAGTGAATTAGGGAGCGCAACTGCATGGCAAAAAGCAGTCATTCCTTTTACGACTACCACCAACACATGGACAACAATTTTAACCCCAACTTTCAGTGCTACCGGATTAACGGCAAACACCTATTATAAAGCTAGGCTAAGACCAACATGTCCATTAGGTGTAGTATCGGCAACAAGAGAAGGTGTTTTTGCAACTACAGCTGATTATTGTAATGGTATTACTATTACGGATACTGGAGGTTCTTCAGGAAATTATACCGATAATGAATCTTTTGTTAGAGTGCTTTCGCCCAATGTTGCCAATCAAAATGTAACATTGACATTTAGCGCCTTTTCATTAGAATTGGATTATGATTATTTATATATCTATGACGGAAATTCAACTTCAGCAACACTATTAACGCCAGGCGGTTTAACAGGAAATGCTGCTATACCAGGACCGTATACTTCCACTGCTGCAGACGGTTCATTAACCATGAGATTCTACTCTGATCAAGGAGTTGTTGATACAGGTTGGGTGGCTGCGACTTCTTGCTCAACGCTTAAAAATAATGAGTTTGATGGAATCGATTTTACGTATTTCCCAAATCCAACTAACGGAAATGTTGCTATCAATTCAAAAACGGTAATTAGCCAAGTTGCTGTTTACAATGTAACAGGTCAGTTGTTGTATCAGAATGTAATTAATGAATTGAATGCTAATGTGGATATTTCCGCCTTTGCATCAGGAACCTATTTCTTCAAATTGAAATTTGATGGTGACAGAGAAGTAAATTTCAAAGTCATAAGAAAATAATAGAAATTTTATAAGTTTAAAAAAAGCCTCGATTAATCGAGGCTTTTTATTTTTTCATCAATTCCATAAACTCCAACGCTCTGTTGATGGATTTTACGTTTTCAAAAGTTAAGAGTAAACGAAGTCCATTTTTGGTTTCTTTCTCTTTCATTTTGCAGATGTTTCCGTTTTGTTGTACAAATTGCAACATCTGTCTGAATTGCTTCGAATTATAATAATTCGATTGCTGGTCGCCCACAAAATAACCAATGAGTTTGCCTTGCTTCATGATGATTTTTTCAATTCCCATTTGGGTTGCAATCCACTTGATGCGGATGCTGTTTAGCAATGCTTTTGCTTCTTTGGGTAACGGACCAAAACGGTCAATCAATTTTGTTTCGTATGCCAATAAACCAGCTTCGTCTTTAACGTTTCCAAGTTCGTTGTAAAGATTTAAACGTTCACTAATGTTATTGATATATTCATCGGGAAACAACAATTCAAAATCGGTGTCTATTTGTAAATCTTTGACGTATTCTTTGGTTTCAGTATCATTTTCGTCCTGATACAATTCCTTGAATTCGGTTTCTTTCAATTCTTCAATGGCTTCGTTCATGATTTTTTGATAGGTTTCAAAACCAATCTCATTGATAAACCCACTTTGTTCACCACCCAATAAATCTCCCGCGCCACGAATCTCCAAATCTTTCATGGCAATGTTGAATCCGCCACCCAATTCACTAAATTGTTCCAATGCCTGAATGCGTTTTCGAGCATCGTCCGTCATCACAGAATATGGCGGACATATAAAATAACAAAACGCTTTTTTATTACTGCGACCAACACGACCACGCATTTGATGCAAATCGGAAAGTCCAAAATTATTGGCGTTGTTAATGAAAATTGTATTCGCATTGGGTACATCCAAGCCACTTTCGATAATCGTCGTAGCTACCAAAACATCGAATTCTCCATTCATAAATCCGAGCATTAATTCCTCCAATTTATTGCCTTCCATTTGGCCGTGACCAATTCCAACACGTGCATCAGGAACGAGTCTTTGAATCATTCCGGCAATTTCTTTGATATTTTCGATACGATTATTGATGAAAAAAACTTGTCCGTTACGCTGAATCTCATACGAAATCGCATCCCGAATTACTTCTTCGTTGAAACCCACCACTTGAGTTTCTATAGGATAACGATTGGGTGGAGCTGTTGTGATTACCGATAAATCTCTCGCCGCCATCAACGAAAATTGCAACGTTCTTGGAATGGGTGTCGCCGTTAAGGTTAACGTATCAACATTCGCTGCAATGGTTTTGAGTTTGTCTTTTACGTTCACGCCAAATTTTTGCTCTTCATCCACAATGAGCAAGCCTAAATCTTTAAAAACCACGTTTTTATTGACCAATTGATGTGTTCCAATAATAATATCAAGTTTCCCCGAAGCTAAATCTTCCAGGGTTTGGGCTTTTTGTTTAGCCGTTCGAAAACGATTCAGATAGCCCACATTTACAGGCATTTCCTTTAATCGCTCCGTGAAAGTTCTGTAATGTTGGTACGCCAAAATAGTTGTTGGAACCAAAATAGCAACCTGCTTACTATTATCAACTGCTTTAAAAGCAGCTCTAATTGCAACTTCTGTTTTCCCAAAACCTACATCGCCACAAACCAATCTATCCATTGGACGGTCTTTTTCCATGTCGGTTTTTACATCACGCGTAGCTGTGATTTGATCGGGAGTATCTTCGTAGATGAAGGAACTCTCTAATTCTTTTTGCAAATAACTATCAGGTGCAAAAGCAAATCCTTTTTCCAATCTACGCTTAGCGTAAAGTTGAATTAAGTTAAAGGCAATGTGTTTTACGCGTGCTTTGGTTTTCTGTTTTAGAACTTTCCAAGCATTCGAACCTAGTTTGTAAATTTTGGGAGGCGTTCCGTCTTTACCCGTGTACTTTGAAATTTTGTGCAGCGAATGAATGCTCACGTACACAATATCATTATCCGCATAAACCAATTTTATAGCTTCCTGCGTTTTGCCTTCGACTTGAATTTTTTGCAAACCACCAAACTTTCCAATTCCGTGGTCTATATGCGTTACATAATCGCCAACCGAAAGTGTGTTGAGTTCTTTTAGTGTTAGCGTTTGCTTTTTGGAATAGCCATTTTTGATGGAAAACTTATGATAACGGTCAAAAATTTGATGGTCCGTATAACAGGCAATTTGGTTTTCCTCATCGATAAATCCTTGATACAACGGCAGAACAATAGTGTGATATTGCTTGCGAATGTTCTCGCTGTTTTCTTCGTCTAATGATTCAAAAATATCATGAAAACGATTCGCCTGCGCTTCATTGGAACAAAACAAATAATTGGTATAACCATTAAAATGATTGTCGCTCAAATTGTTCAGCAACAAATCAAATTGTTTGTTGAAAGAAGGTTGAGGTTGTATGTGAAATTCAAACGTTTTGGAGGTTTTGAATAAAGGTTTATTTGCCAATTCGATGATAGAAAAATCCAAAGCCTTTTTATTAAAACTCGATTGATTGAGGAATAATTGTTCGGGCGAAGCGTGTTTTACTTCTTTGGATAATTTATCAAATGTTTCGACCGCTTTTTCAAAAAGTTTGTCCAATTGCGAACCTAACAATTCACCATTTTCAATGCAAATGATGGTATGCTCATGGATATAATCCAAAAAGCTCTCGCGATTTTCCTTGATGAATTTATTCTCTAAATTTGGGATAATTGTAATCTTATTTTGTGTCGCCACCGATAATTGTGTCGCCACATCAAAAGTTCGAATACTTTCCACTTCGTTGCCGAAAAACTCTATACGATAGGGATTGTCATTGGAAAACGAAAAGACATCCAAAATCCCACCACGAACCGAAAACTCTCCAGGTTCCGTTATAAAATCTACGCGCTTGAATTCGTATTCAAACAAGACTTCATTAATAAAATCGATAGAAATTTGGTCGCCAACAGCCACTTTCAAAGTGTTTTTTTCCAGCTCTTTTCGAGTTACCACTTTTTCAAAAAGCGCTTCTGGATACGTAACAATTACAGCAGGTTTTTTTCGGGAGTTGATTCTATTTAGAACTTCGGAACGCAACAAAACATTCGCGTTATCAGTTTCTTCTATTTGGTATGGTCGTCGATAGGAACTTGGATAAAACAACACGTCATTGCCGCCAATCATTTGTTCCAAATCGTTGAGGTAATAAGCAGCTTCTTCCTTTTCGTTTAGAATTATCAAAAACGGCTTTTCAGTTTTTTTAAAAACAGCTTGCATGACCATCGACAAAGAAGAACCAATCAATCCTTTCAAATGAATTCTGGAAGTATCGGCGGTTAAACTGTCAACAATTTGCTTTACTTTTTCAGAAGTAGTGTAGCTGTTTATAAGTGACGACTGACTCAATGTCTATTTTTGTGGGTTTAATTTTGGATTGGAAACGTTAGGAATAGCCCGGACTGTGTCTAACATCCTAATCATATCGGCTTCACCATCTTCCGTTTTTATCTTATTTTTTCTGTCAATTTCATCCAGTTGTAATTGCATAGAATTTAAATCAGAATTGACTTCCTGAACGAGTTGAACAACTTTGGTGTCAGGAATTTGATTCAGATGAATGAATAAATCGATGGCGTTAATTTTGGTTATGATAACCGCTATTCTGCTTTTTATTTCGGGTTTGTTATAAAAAAAGGGAATATGGTTGTTTAAATCGAGGGCTTTTTTGGAAAGGGTTTTTGCTTTTTGTTGGAAAGCACCAATACTGCTTTTTGGTTTTTGAGAAAGTTCTTTAAGGAAAATGCGCCATTCATACCAACTAGTTGCCAGTGCTCTGGAAGTTTCATTGATAGGTTGTGCATTAAAGTTCCATCCTTTATTGATATTGGCAAAAACAATTTCCTTTTTTTGAGCCTCTTTTTGTTGTTCAATAATGCGGAGTTTGCTTTCATCTTGGCACGATAAAAAAAGCAGAAAAGTAAAAAGTAAAAATAAAATCTTCGCCTTCATTCATTTAGAAATTTGAAATACAAAAGTACAAAGGTAAGCCGAAACTTCGTTGGTATAATTTTAATAAATTATAGTTAAATAATAGAAAAGAGAGAATTATGAAAACAGTATATTTGTAGAAGAAAAATTAAAAACATGAGTACGAAAATCCTAATCATTGGTGCTTGCGGACAAATTGGAACGGAACTTACCAAAAAGCTACGTGCAATTTATGGTGTTACTAATGTCATCGCTTCCGATATTCGAAAATTGAATAATGATGTAGTAAATTCGGGACCTTTTGAGGTGGTGAATGCTTTGGATTTTAATCAAATTGAGCATATTGTTGAAATGCATCAAATTGAAGAAGTGTATTTAATGGCGGCGCTTCTTTCGGCAACAGCCGAAAAAAACCCTGCATTTGCTTGGGATTTGAATATGAATTCCTTATTTCACGTTTTGAATTTGGCGAAAGCAAAAAAAATCAAAAAGATATTTTGGCCATCGAGCATTGCGGTTTTTGGACCTACAACACCAAGAATAAACACGCCACAATATACGGTCATGGAACCTTCAACGGTGTATGGAATTTCAAAACAAACCGGAGAACGCTGGTGTGAATATTACCATAATATCTATGGTGTCGACGTTAGAAGTATTCGTTATCCAGGATTGATAAGTTGGTCCACGGAACCAGGAGGAGGAACAACAGATTATGCGGTGGATATCTATCACAAAGCTTTGAGTGATAAAACCTATGAGTGTTTCCTTTCTGAAAATACGGCTTTGCCTATGATGTATATGGATGATGCTATTCGGGCGACCGTTCAAATTATGCAGGCGCCAAGTGAAAAAATAAAAATACGCTCTTCCTATAATTTAGGAGGTGTTAGTTTTACGCCAACAGAAATTGCAGCGACGATTAAAACTCACATTCCTGATTTTACCATTACATACAAACCCGACTTCCGTCAAAAAATTGCCGATAGTTGGCCTGCCTCTATAGATGATAGTTGCGCAAGCAATGATTGGAATTGGAAACACGAGTTTGATTTGGAAATGATTACCGAAGAAATGTTGGAAAATTTGAAATAAAAAAAGCGCTATTTATAAATAAACAACGCTTTTTCTACCAACCAAAAAATAATCTTATTGAACAATAGGATCTCTTAAAGATTCTAATACGGCAACAATATCTGTATACAATTGCGTGTTTGCAGCTACACCATTTTGAACCGCTGCGGCTCCAACATATCCCTCAAATTTGGTATAATTGGCATCGGTAGCTGTTGTTCCCATTCTTGTATTCATAGCTGGATTATGAGCAGTAACCATGTCTAAACCAGAATAGGTGTTTACGGCATTTGTACCTCCCGTGTTAAAGGAGAAAAAATCGGTTAAATTATCAACCAATTCGGCTAAATTAGTTGTATTACCAGCGCCAACTTCAGTTAAAAGAGGGGTGAAATGTGCTCCTAAATTCCCTGTTGCTCCAGCTTGAACATCGGCAACTATTAAACCAACGGTTGTGTTTACTACTTTACGATAGCTTAAACGTCCCGCCTCAATCATTTGCCCTGGATTATCAGGGTCACTTACCATAGTTGAACCACCTAGCCTTTCGTAGATGGAAGGTGTCGCGGCAACATCATCGTCATTATCTTTACTACATGAAGTAAAGACAGTTGCTCCGATTACTAATGCACAAAGTGCAATTTTTGAAAATTTGATCATAATATTTATATTTAAGATTAATTGAAAACACTTCGGATAAACTTGGCAAACTTATATTTAAAGCCATCTTTTTTCATTACAGGACAAACTTGTGCATTGGCAAGACTTGCAGGAACAACAAACGGATTGGCATTATAGCTTCCTTTTTTCATTAGGGCATTAAAGACCTCTTTGGAATTGGTAACGGTATTGTCGTGAAAATAAACGACCACATTATTTTTGACAATAATCTCTGTTTTAACACCTTTGATAGCGTGCAATTTTTCTTTGATTTCGATAGTGCTTAAAGAATCGAAAGGTTTGTCAAAATCAATTCTACTTACTTGAATGTTCGCATTTTCTATCGGTCTTGCGTTGACAATGTGATAAACCAAAATTGCAAACAGTAATAGAAAGGTGCCAAGTACACTAAGCAATGCGATTTTTACTTTTTTGTTGATTTTCATAGGGGTTTGTTTTTGTGGTTAACTAATTGTTTCAACATTGAAAAAAGCCATATAACTAATTAATAGTAATAGACAAGCCATTATCACAAACAAAGCGCTTGTAAATAGTACGTTTATTCTTTTATTGATATTCATAATCTTAGTTTTTTTGGTTCGTGAAGTTATTTACGAAATAAAGTAAGCTATGGTTTTTGGAAGATGAAAATTGTTTATTTTTATAAAGATTTAAGAAAGGATTTAACGATGAGAAAAATTTTAATACTGTTGGTTGTTTTTGGCTTTTTAGCCAATGTTTCTTGTAAAAAGGAAAACGATGCTAAAAAGGAAGAAAAACTAACGGCTAAAGCTACTACACAAAAGACCTACACCTATACTGGAATTCCTTTTGACAGCACTTTGGTAAAAGATTTTTTTGTTAAATATCCAAAGCTCGTTTCTCAACAAGCAGATGTGGAAGCGTTATATAAAAAGCATCAATTTCAGTATATCTGGTATGACAAAAAAGGGCTAAACGAATTGGGAGATTTGTTGTATAATAAGATTAAAAACTTGGCAGATGAAGGCGTTCAGGCTTCGGTTCCTTATAAGGATAAATTAGATGCGGTTTTACAAAAAGCAAGCAAGGTCAAGAAACCCGATATTAACACAGAGCTGTTGCTAACGTCTTTATATTTCTTTTATGCCGAGAAAGTTTATAACGGTATTGATGTCGAAAAAACCAATGAACTCGGTTGGTATTTGCCAAGAAAAAACCAAGAGTATGGCGCGTATTTAGACTCCCTGTTGACCAATCCTTCTTTGATAAATAAAAATGAAAATGAAGTAGTACCACAATATTACAAGCTTAAAGAAATATTAAAGAAGTACAGACAAATTGAAAAAAACGGAGGCTGGAATACCATTGTTTTAGACACTAGTGAAACGTCTTTTAAACCTGGAGATTCTTCTAAGACAATTGCTCAAATAAGACATCGATTACTCATAACGGGTGATATTTCCAATGATTCTGAAAGCACTTTGTATGACGATGATTTGGCGAAAGGTATTATAAAATTCAAACAGCGCCATTCGTTTAAAGAAGACAATATCATTACTGCAAAACACCTTAGAGCCATGAATGTACCTGTTGGCGAAAGGATAAAAACCATTATGGTCAACATGGAACGGTGCCGATGGATTTCACCCGATATTATCAAATCAAAAGAGCTTATAGTGATTAATATTCCGGCGTATAGATTGTCTTATTTTAAAGAAGGCAAACTCGAATTAGCAATGAAAGTAGTTGTTGGAAAAGACATGAATCAAACCGTAGTTTTTAGTGGTGAGATGAAATATATTGTTTTTAGACCTTATTGGAATCTGCCAAGAAGCATCATCAAAAAAGAGATAAAACCCGCTATGGCTAAAAATAAAAACTATTTGTCAGAACACAATATGGAATGGAACGGGGGCAATATTAGGCAAAAGCCAGGACCAAAAAACTCGCTCGGTTTAGTAAAATTTTTGTTTCCTAATACGAATGATATTTACTTACACGACACACCATCAAAGAGTTTGTTTAATGAAGAAAAAAGAGCCTTTAGCCATGGTTGTATTCGCGTCGCAAAACCTAGACAGTTGGCCAATATCATAATGAAAGACGACAAAAATTGGTCGCCCGAAAAGATTGATGCGGCGATGGATAACGGCACCGAAAAATGGTACACTCTGAAGAATACCATTCCAGTTTATATTGGCTATTTCACAGCTTGGGTAGATAACGAAGGCGATATCCATTTCTATGATGACGTATACTCCAGAGACCAACGTCTAGCTTCTTTGATATTTACAAATTAAAACCACCAAATTGTTAAAAACGACGCCGTTTTCTAATATTGGAAATCTTTTATTACTTTTAACTTTCTAATCAAAACTAACATTATGATAAACAAAAATTTTTTAATTAAATCTTCGGCAGTCTTGTCAGCATTGTTGCTGCTTTCGGCTTGTAATAAATCCGAAAAAGAAGAAGCACTAGTTTCAGGAATTGAAATAAAAAATATGGATACTTTGGTAAAGCCAGGGGATAATTTTGATGAGTATGTAAATGGAACCTGGAAAAAGAAGAATAAAATTCCAGCAGACAAAGCGGGTTACGGAGTTTGGGATGTTATCAGTGACCAAGCAGATGAAGATGTAAAAGCAATTATCACGGAAGCTTCCAAAGGGAAATTTGAAGATGGTTCCAACGAACAAAAAATAGGTGATTTTTACAACACCTATATGGATCAAAAACTAAGAGACAAAAAAGGAATTACACCACTTGCACCTGAGTTTAAAAAAATTGATGCGATTGCAACTTATTCTGATTTAGCAACTTATTTTGGAGAAGCCAATCGCGCAGGAACCCTTTCTCCACTTGGTTTAGGAGTTTATTCTGATTTCAAAGATCCAACAAAATACATGTTACTTACTTGGCAAGGTGGACTGGGATTGCCAGAAAGAGAATATTACTTTTTAGAAGATGCTAAATCTAAAGAAATTCGCGAAAAATATGTAAGCCATATGGAGAAGATGCTTACACTTGGAGGTGTTCAAAATGCGACTGTTATCGCTCCGCAAATCATGGCATTGGAAACTACAATTGCTTCCAAACATATGAAGAAAGAATTAACGCGCGACATGTCTAAATTATACAATATGTACGCGGTTAAAGATTTGAAGCAATTAATGCCCGATTTTGATTGGACAGCTATGTTAACAAGCGCAGGTGTTGCAGGTGAAAAAACTATCGACGTAACTCAAGTGGATTATGTTAAAGCATTGAACGGAATTATCAAAGCGACGCCATTAGATACTTGGAAAAATTATTTAAAATGGGGAGCTATTCACAGTTCAGCAACAGCTTTAAATTCAGCTTTAGATCAAGAGAATTTTAAATTTTACGGTACGATTTTAAATGGTACAGAAAAACAAAAAGATGCTTGGAAACGAGGAGTAGATAGAGTCAATGAAAACCTTGGAGAAATTATAGGGAAAGTATATGTAGAAAAACATTTTTCTCCTGAAGCCAAAGAGCGCATGACGGTTTTGGTTAAAAACCTTTTAAAAGCCTATGGAGAAAGTATAAAAAAACTAGACTGGATGTCGCCAGAAACGAAGAAACAAGCATTAGATAAATTGTCTAAATTCATGTTGAAAATTGGTTACCCAGATAAGTGGAGAGATTATTCAACACTAAAAGTTGTAAAAGACGATTACTATGGCAATATGCAGAGAGCTACAGCTTTCGAATACAAACGCCAATTAGACAAATTAGGTAAACCAGTGGATAGAGCAGAATGGGGAATGAATCCTCAAACCGTGAATGCTTATTACAACCCGTCTTTAAACGAAATTGTATTTCCAGCGGCAATTTTGCAACCTCCGTTTTTCAATATGAAAGCCGAAGACGCCGTAAATTATGGTGGAATTGGTGCCGTTATTGGTCATGAAATTGGTCACGGTTTTGATGATCAAGGAAGTACTTTTGATGGCGATGGCGTAATGAGAAATTGGTGGACAGAAAAAGATTTAGCAGCTTTCAAAGAAAAAACAGGAGCACTAGTAGCTCAGTATAGTGCTTTCAAAGCCTTTCCAGATCTTAACCTAAATGGAGAATTTACTTTAGGAGAAAACATAGGCGATTTAGGTGGATTGTCTATTGCTATTAAGGCTTACAAAATGAGTCTTAAAGGGAAAGAAGCACCAAAAATGGATGGCTTTACGGGAGACCAACGAGTATTATTGGGTTGGGCGCAAGTTTGGTTAGACAAATCTCGTGAAAAAGCCATTCGTAGTCAAATTGCAAATGACCCACATTCGCCAGCTAAATTTAGAATTAATGGAGTTGTGCGCAATGTGCCAGAATTCTATAAAGCTTTCAATGTCAAACCTACAGATTCATTGTTTTTAGCAGCCGATAAGCGAGTTAAAATATGGTAAAAACAATTTTGTTTTAAGACAATAAAGCACATAATGATAATCAAAGCCTCTAACATTTTGTTGGAGGTTTTGTTTTCTAAAAGATTTTTAATCTCTTTTTTAATAAAGTAAAACTTAGAAAAATTTAAGGATTATAGATTTTTGCAACTATAACGTTGTATATTAATAATTAGTTACTATTTTTATTAAAATATTTATAAAATAAACCCAAAAAATAAATGACTCGAGCTTGCGACAGCTTGAGAACATTAAAAAAACAAAAAACAAAACGAATGAAATACCCAGCAATTCAGAATTATATCGGAGGCCAATTTGTCAATGCTTCCACCTCAAAAACAATGGACGTAATTTCACCTTTAGATGGGAATTATTTATCAACTGTTCCAATGTCAGCTGCCAAAGATTTAGACGATGCTGTCAAAGCCGCTCAAGCCGCATTTCCTGCCTGGAGCAAAACACCAATTAAAGAACGCGTTCAAGTGTTTTTTAAATACAAAACTTTATTAGAAAAAAACCTGAAAGAACTCGCTGAATTATGTAGCGAAGAAAACGGAAAAACATACGGAGAATCGGTAGCCGAAATAGAAAAATGCATCGAGCTTACCGAGTTTGCAACATCACTACCACAATTAATTACAGGTGAATTATTAGAAGTTAGCAAAGGTGTTGAATGTAGAACAGAGCACGTTCCATTGGGAGTTGTGGCTTCAATTGTGCCTTTCAACTTTCCATCGATGGTTCCAAATTGGACGATTCCAAATGCGATTGCGTTAGGAAATTGCATGATTATAAAACCTTCTGAAAAAGTGCCTTTGAGCTGTGGAAGATTAGCCGAACTTTTAAAAGAAGCAGGTTTGCCTGATGGCGTTTTCAACATTGTTCATGGCGATGTCGATATCGTAAATGCAATTTGCGACCATCCCAATATTGAAGCCGTTTCCTTCGTGGGTTCAACCAAAGTAGCGAAGATTGTTTACCAACGTGCGACATCAAATTACAAAAGATGTTTGTCTCTTGGCGGTGCCAAAAACCACTTAATGGTTTTACCAGACGCCATTCCAGATATGACCGCTCAAAACGTAGCGGCTTCCATGTCGGGTTGTGCTGGGCAACGTTGTATGGCAGCATCGGCAATGGTTGGTGTAGGTGCTATTGATCATATTGTGGAGAAAATTTGTGATGAAGCCAGAAAGATAATTCCAGGACAAAACTTAGGAGCAGTTATCAATAAAGAATCCCAAGAGAGAATAGAAAGATATATTACACAAGCCGAAAAAGACGGTGCCAAAATATTAGTGGACGGAAGAAATGCCAAAGTTGCCGGAAAAGAAAAAGGAACTTATGTCGGGCCAACCGTAATCGATTTTGTAACACCAGAAATGAGTGTGGCAACCGAAGAAATTTTCGGCCCCGTAGTTTCTATTATCCGTACTAACACCGTTGACGAAGCATTGGTTATCGAAAATAATAATCCTTATGGAAATGCGGCGAGCGTATTCACTCAAAATGGAGGTATGGCACGTTATATCATCGAAAAATCAAGCGCAGGAATGATTGGTGTGAACGTTGGAGTTCCTGTTCCAAGAGAGCCTTTTAGCTTTGGTGGATGGAATGATAGTAAATTCGGCGTTGGCGATATTACTGGAAAAAGCTCAATTGAGTTTTGGACAAAATTGAAAAAGAGCACGATAAAATGGAATGCCGAGGCAGGCGTAAACTGGATGAGTTAATATTTTTTTTAGGAGCTAATCCCGCTATCCACAGTATCTTTTATTGTTTGTCATCCCGAGCGCAGTCGAGGGACTTTTCTTAAAACAATAAAAGGATACTTGCTCCTATCGGGGCTAGGAAATCGAAATTATTAAAAACCCTCATTTAAAATTCAAAATAAAAAATGATTACAAAAGAACAAGAGATGACGAAAGAAGAAATCATCAACGATAGTAAAAAATACAGTTTGTTTTCATGGTCAGCACAAGCGCCTGTGAATCCAATTGCAATTGATAGAGCCGAAGGCGTGTATTTATACGATTACGACGGCAACAGAATTATAGATTTTTCTTCAGGCTTAATGTCCGTAAACATCGGTCATGGTGACCAACGTGTAACGGATGCAGTTGTAGAGCAAATGCAAAAAGTAAGCTTTGTAACGCCATCATGCACGACAGAAGTCAGAGCGAAATTATCTAAGAAGTTAGCCGAAATATGTCCAGGTGATTTGAACAAAGCATTCTATACTTTGTGCGGAACTTCGTCTATTGACAACGCGATTAAGTTAGCAAGACTATATACCGGAAGACATAAAATCATAGGAAGATACAGAGCCTTTCATGGTGGTTCTATCGGCGGAATGTCCGTTGGTGGAGATCCAAGAAAATTAGCGAACGATTCACAACAAATGCCAAACGCCATTCATATTGATGATCCCTATTATTTCTTCGGCATGAAAGATTTAGACGATGCTACCAAGCTAAGTTTGAGTTTGGAATACGTTGAAAGAGTAATCCATTTGGAAGGCAAAACCAATATTGCCGCATTCATTTTTGAAGGCGAAAGCGGTTCTTCGGGCTGTTTGCATTATCCAAAAGGGTATCTGAAAGGCGTAAAAGCACTTTGCGAAAAATACGGAATTCTATTCGTTGCGGATGAAGTAATGAGCGGATTTGGCCGTACAGGAAAATGGTTCGGTTTCGAAAATCACGACATCGTTCCTGATATGGTTTGTATGGCAAAAGGATTGACTTCTTCGTATTTGCCATTGGGTTGCCTAATGGTTTCGGATAGAATTGCCGAAAAATTTGAGAACACTCCAATGATGATTGGCTTGACGTATAATGGTCATCCTGTAGCTTTGGCTGCGGCTTTGGCTGTAATCAACATTTACGAAAGTGATAAATTGATTGAGAATACTCGTGAAATGAGTAAGTATCTTGAATCAAGAATTGACGAAATGAGAAGTCAGCATCCGAGTATGGGAGCGTTCAGAAACACTGGACTTTTGGGTTGTTTGGATGTCTTGAAAAACAAAGCTACTGGCGAATTGATGGCACCTTATAATGCAACTGCCGACGATATGGTAGTGTCTAATAAAATCGCAGCCAAGATTCGACAATTAGGAATGTACACGTTTGTGCGTTGGGGTTATATTTTTATAGCGCCACCATTGTGTGTAACCAAAGACCAAATAGACGAAGGTTTAGCGATTATCAGCGAAGCCCTAAAAATTGCTGACGAAGCTTTAGTATAACAATCAACCAATCAAAAAATCAATGAATACAAATTCCTCTTTGTATAGCGAAGACTTGGCTCCAATTTCGGCTGAAAAGCGAACTTGGACGACATGGAATTATGCCGCACTTTGGATAAGCATGAGCTTGTGCATTCCAACGTACATGCTGTCAAGTTCATTGATTGAAGGTGGAATGAATTGGTGGCAGGCAATCCTGACCATCTTTTTAGGAAACACGGTTGTTTTAATTCCGATGATTTTAAACGGTCATGCCGGAGCCAAATACGGAATTCCTTTTCCAGTTTTTGCAAGAGCAAGTTTCGGAACAGCAGGCGCCAATATTCCGGCAATGCTTCGAGCAATTGTAGCTTGTGGCTGGTTCGGGATTCAAACCTGGATTGGTGGCTTTGCAATCTTTCAAATGGCGCGTTTGTGGATTCCAAGCATTGAAACTTTACCACAAGTTTTCCCTGATTCATTCGGATTGCAAACCGGACCTGCAATTTGTTTCATTTTATTTTGGTTACTGAATATGTATGTGGTGTATTTAGGAGTTGACAGCATCCGAAAATTATTGGTTTTCAAAGCTATCTTTTTACCGGTTGCAGCACTAGCTTTATTATTCTGGGCATTGAGCGCAGCGCATGGTTTAGGACCAATTTTAGACACACCATCAAAATTTACAAATACTACCGATTTCTTTCATTTCTTCTTTCCGGCACTAACCGGAATGGTAGGTTTTTGGGCAACATTGTCTTTAAATATTCCCGACTTTACACGATACGCAACCTCACAAAAAGCCCAAATCAAAGGACAGATTTATGGTTTGCCAACATCGATGACTTTGTTTGCATTTGTTGGCGTTGTAGTAACATCGGCAACAACAATTGTTTTCGGAACGATGATTTGGGATCCAGTTGTTTTAGCTGGAAAATTTGACAGCAAATTATTAGTAAGCATTGCCATGATTGCAGTAGCAATTTCAACATTGGCAACAAATATCGCAGCAAATATTGTCAGTCCGGCGAATGATTTTGCAAATCTTTCTCCATCCAAAATCGATTTCAGAAAAGGCGGTTACATCACAGGAATAATTGGAATATTAATCTTCCCATGGAAATTAATCGCCGATCCAACAGGTTATATTTTTACTTGGCTCGTTGGTTATTCAAGTTTACTTGGACCTGTCGGCGGAATCATGATAGTCGATTATTATTTCATTCGAAAACAAACATTAGTTGTCGACGATTTATACAATACAAAAGGGATTTACGCTTTTTCAAAAGGTTTTAATTTCAATGCGATTATCGCTTTGTTAATTGGAATTGCTCCAAACGTTCCTGGATTTTTCACCACGATAAAAGTATTTCCAGCGGATATGTTTCCGACTTGGATAATAGGATTATACAGCTATGCGTGGTTTGTTGGTTTCGCTTTAAGCGGACTTGTTTATTGGTTATTAATGAAAAATAAAAATTTGAACCACATAGAAACATAGAAAAATTATTAAACGCAAGAGTTTTTAAAGAAATTCTTTTTCGCATAGTCAATACTATGAAAAGCAAAGCGTTTTTAAAATTCTAAAACAAAAACCTATGTTTCTATGTGGTAAAAAAAAAGAAAAATTATGTCAATACTAATTAAAAACGGAAGAATTATTACCGCTACCGATGATTATCTAGCGGATATTTATATTGAAGGAGAAACAATTTCAGCGATTGGCAAAAACTTAAATGTGAATGCCGATACCGTAATTGATGCTTCAGGAAAATTAGTCATGCCTGGCGGAATAGATCCTCACGTGCATTTGGATATGCCGTTTATGGGAACCTATTCGAGTGATAATTATGAAACAGGAACACGTGCCGCGCTTTATGGTGGAACTACAACCGTGATAGATTTCATTTTACAAACACAAGGTAAAAGTCTGCAATCTGCTTTGAAAGATTGGAAAGGCAGAAGCGATAATAACGCTGTTGGCGATTACAGTTTCCACATGGCAGTAACCGATTTCAATGACGAAACTAAAAAAGAAATTCAGCATTTTATAGAAGTTGAAGGCATCACGTCTTTCAAAACTTTCATGGCATATAAAGGAGCATTGATGATTGACGACCGTCAAATGATTGGTCTGATGGAAGAAGTAAAAAAGCACGGTGGATTAATAAATGTCCATGCAACTAATGGTGACATGATTGATTATCTAATTCAAAAACATAAAGAAGAAGGAAAATTGTCTCCATTATATCATTATTTATCACAACCTGAAGTTACCGAAGCAGAAGCCAGCGAACGTTTTGTTGACATGATAAATTATACAGGCTGTCCAGGATATATTGTGCATCTGACTTGCGAAGGCGCTTTGAATGCAGTGCGTAATGCAACCAGAAGAAATCAAAATTTATTCGTAGAAACCTGTATTCAATATCTGATTTTGGATGCGAGTTTGTATGAGAAAGATTTTGAAGGCGCCAAATGGGTAATGTCGCCACCATTGCGCGAAAAGAAAGATCAGGAAACCCTTTGGGCAGGATTGAATCAGGGAATGGTCCAGGTTGTCGCAACCGATCATTGCCCGTTTATGTGGGAGCAAAAACTAATGGGCAAGGACGATTTCTCTAAAATCCCGAATGGTCATCCGGCGATTGAAAACCGTATGGAATTGCTTTTCAGCGAAGGCGTAAACAAAGGCAGAATTACATTGAATAAATACGTAGAAGTGGCAAGTACCAACGCAGCAAAAATCTTTGGTATGTTTCCGAAAAAAGGAACAATTGCAGTAGGAAGCGATGCCGATATTGTATTGTTTGATGCTAATGAAACGCACACGCTTTCAGCAAAAACACATCACATGAATGTTGACTACAGCGGTTACGAAGGCTGGAAAGTAAAAGGAAAAGTAAAAACCGTTTTGCTTCGCGGACAAGTTGTAATTGATAATAACGAATGTAAAGTTCAAAAAGGTTATGGTCAATTTGTAAAACGAAATAAAGTTCAAGGAAAAATATAAGTATGGCACGAATAGTAAAATCAGGATTAATCCAATTGAGTTTGGCCAAAACGGAAGGCGAAGGAACCATTCCGGAAATCATGGAAGCGATGTTTCAAAAGCACATTCCGTATATTGAAGAAGCCGGAAAGCAAGGCGTTCAGATTCTTTGTTTTCAGGAGATTTTCAACACACCTTATTTCTGTCCCGGACAAGACAGCGCTTGGTATGCTTCGGCAGAAAGTGTTCCCGGTCTAACAACCGAACGTATGCAGGTTTATGCAAAGAAATACGATATGGTAATCGTTGTTCCAGTGTATGAAAAAGACCAAGCCGGAGTGCTTTATAATACAGCCGCAGTCATTGATGCTGACGGAAGTTATTTGGGTAAATACCGCAAAAATCACATTCCGCAAACGGGCGGTTTCTGGGAGAAATTCTTTTTCAAACCAGGGAATTTAGGATATCCAGTTTTCCAAACAAAATATGCTAAAGTCGGCGTTTACATTTGCTACGACAGACACTTCCCAGACGGTGCAAGATGTTTGGGATTAAATGGTGCCGAAATAGTATACAATCCATCAGCTACAACTGTTGGGCAATCCCAAAATTTATGGAAACTAGAACAACCGGCACATGCTGTCGCCAATGGCTATTTCATGGGTTGCATCAATCGTGTCGGAATTGAAAAGCCATGGAACCTGGGAAGATTTTACGGAACGTCATACTTCGTGAATCCATTAGGTGAAATATTCGCCTGCGCTTCTGAAGATAAAGATGAGCTTTTGGTAGCCGAATTTGATTTGGATTTGATAGAACAAATCCGTGGCAAATGGCAGTTCTACCGAGACAGAAGACCGGAAACCTATGGAGAAATTACTGCACCATAAGAAATGATACTTTTTTAACCACATAGAAACATAGATTTTTTTATTAAAATGATAACGCAAAACTATTTAGATGAGTTAACCTATGAAATTGTTGGTTCAGCAATTGAAGTCCATAAAATTATGGGTAGAGGATTACTTGAAAGCGTTTATCACGAGTGTTTGAAAGAAGAAATGACACATAGAAAAATAAATTTTTTATCAGAGATGAGAGTCCCGGTAGTATATAAAAATAAAGAATTAGAAACAGATTTCAGATGTGATTTATTTGTGGAAAATTGTATTGTTGTCGAATTAAAAGCTGTTTTTGAAATACACCCTGTGTTTGAAGCAAAGCTTCTAAACTATATGAAACTTTTAAAATCTCCAAAAGGGATTTTAATTAATTTTAATTGTTTCAATATTTTTAATGAAGGTCAAAAAACATATGTAAATGAATATTTCAAGAAATTACCTAAAATGTAAATCTATGTTTCTATGTGGTAAAAAAAACAGATAATCTTAAAAATAAAACCAACCAAAATAATAATTATGGCTATAAAAAATAACCGATTAACCCCAGCTGAATATCAGGAGAATTTCGCCGATATTCATCCGCCATTTGAAACGAAAGATGCGGCTCTAGTAGAAGCAAACCGTTGTTTGTTTTGTTACGATCCTCCTTGTATGAAGTCGTGTCCAACATCCATCAACGTGCCAAAATTCATCAAACAAATTGCCACTGAAAACCTAAAAGGTTCGGCACATACTATTTTTTCTTCCAACATTATGGGAGCCGGATGCAGTAAAGTGTGTCCAGTAGAAAAATTGTGTGAAGGTGCTTGTGTTTATAATATGATGCACGAAGAGCCAATTAATATTGCCCGTTTGCAACGTTATTCTACCGAAAAAGCAATGGAAAATAAATGGCAATTGTTCGACAGGAAACCATCAAAAGGCAAGAAAGTCGCAATTGTTGGTGCCGGTCCAGCCGGATTGAGTTGCGCGCATACATTGAGCCGCGAAGGAATCGATGTAACGATTTATGAAAAAGAAGCCAAAGGAGGCGGATTGATGACTTACGGAATCGCAGCATACAAAGTAACACCAGAATTCTGTGAAGAGGAGGTAAACTACATTACTTCTATTGGCGGAATCGAAATCAAATACAATCAGGAATTCGGAAAAGATATTAAGTTAGAGCAATTGCAACAAAACTACGATGCTGTTTATATGGCATTCGGTGTTGGATTGGCGCGTCAATTGGATATTCCGGGTGAACATTTGGAAGGTGTTGAAGATGCTATCAAATTCATTTACGAATTGCGCGATAATGATTATTCTAAAATTGCTGTTGGCGATAAAGTTGCCGTAATCGGAATGGGAATGACTGCAATCGACGCAGCAACTCAAGCCAAAAGATTAGGCGCTTCCGACGTGACTTTGGTTTACCGAAGAACGCAGGCTGAAATGCCTTGTACTCAAAAAGAATTAGACATTGCTAAACTAGATGGTTGTAAAATCACTTGGCTAGCTTCTCCAAAAGAGATTCTGGGAAGCAACGGAAAAGTAACACAGTTAGTTTGTGATGTTATGAAATTAGGTGATGCAGATGCTAGTGGCAGAAGAAGTCCGGTAGTATCTGGAGAAACATTTACCTTGGATGTCGATATGGTTATCAAAGCAGCTGGGCAGATGCCTTTTACTTCTTTGGTTAATGAAAATAACATCGAAAACAATAACGGAAAAATTGCGGTAAGCGGAAAATCAGCGTCTAAAATTGCCGGAGTTTTTGCCGGAGGAGATTGTGTAAACGGCGGACGAGAAGTCGTTGATGCAGTTCAGGCGGGAAAAGACGGAGCAGCGGCAATATTAAAATACATGATTGGACCAGATTATATCATCGAATCCGAATTAAAACCAACCTTTAACAATTAAGATTATGGCAGATATATCAACCGATTTTTTAGGCATAAAATCACCAAATCCATTTTGGCTGGCAAGTGCGCCACCAACAGATAAATTAATCAATGTCGTTCGTGCTTTTGAAGCAGGTTGGGGTGGCGTTGTATGGAAAACATTGGGTTCCCAAGTAAAAAATGTGTCCTCTCGTTATTCTTCTGTGAATTATGGAGGAAAACGAATGATGGGTTTCAATAATATTGAATTAATTAGCGACCGACCTTTAGATATCAATCTAAAAGAAATTACGCAAGTCGTAAAAATGTTCCCCGACCGAGCGATGATTGTTTCGCTAATGGCGGACAACGATAGAAAATCTTGGCATGATTTAATCATGAAAGCCGAAGATGCTGGTGCGATGGGATTTGAATTAAACTTTGGTTGCCCTCACGGAATGACCGAAAGAGGCATGGGAGCAGCCGTTGGTCAAGACCCAGAAATTGCCAGAATGGTAGTGGAATGGGTAATGGAAAAAGCAACGATTCCCGTAATTACAAAGCTGACGCCAAATGTTCATTCGGTTGTCCCGACAGCACAAGCCGCAGTTCTGGGAGGAACTGATGCATTGAGTTTAATCAACACGATTCAAAGTGTAACCGGAGTTGATTTGGATACGTTAGTTCCAAATCCGTATGTTGCTGGGAAAAGTGTTTTCGGTGGCTATTGTGGACCGGCTGTTAAGCCAATTGCTTTGAAAATGCTAACAACAGTAGCGCAGGATCCAATCACATCCAAAGTTCCGATTTCTGGAATTGGAGGTGTGAGCACTTGGAAAGACGCGGTTGAATTCATGCTTTTGGGCGCGACATCTGTTCAGGTTTGTACCGCAGCCATGAACCACGGTTTCCGAATTGTGGAAGATATGTGTGAAGGGTTGAACAACTGGATGGACGAAAAAGGGTTTGAAAAAACCACCGACTTCATTGGAAAATCAGTGGAGAAAATTACGCATTGGGAAGATTTGGATATTAATTATCATCATATTGCCAAGATTGACCAAGACAAATGCATCCACTGTGGATTGTGTTTCATCGCTTGCGAAGATACATCACATCAGTCTATCAATGTCGAAAGAGGAAATCCATATAACAATTACACCGTGAAAGAAGAAGAATGTGTAGGTTGTAATTTGTGTAAATTAGTTTGCCCAGTTGACGAATGCATCACGATGGAAGAACACAGAGTGGCTCCGGAATATGTAAACTGGAAAGACTGGCAACGAGAAGGTCGTCCTTTGAATGACCATTAAAAAAAATTTTAACCTCAAAGGGTTTCAGACCCTTTGAGGGTTCTTAATTCAAAATAAATGAAAATAAATTCAGCCCGACTTCAAAGCTACTTTGAAGCGATGAGTGAAATTGGAAAAATAGGAGAAACAGGAACGTGTCGCCCAGCGCATACTGCTTTGGAAAAGCAAGGATTTGAAATTGCAAGTTCATGGATGCAGGAAGCTGGAATGACAACCCGTATCGATAATTTTGGAAACCTTATCGGAAAACTCGAAGGCAAAAATCCTGATTTACCCGTTTTGATGATGGGTTCACATCTCGATTCTCAGCCTTATGGTGGACGTTTTGATGGCGTTGCCGGAGTTTTATGTGCGATTGAAGTTGTGCGAACATTACATGAAAATGGAATTGTTCCCGAAAGACCAATCGAAGTAATTTCGTTTGCTGATGAAGAAGGATGGCGTTTTAATAAAGGCCTTTTCGGTTCGCGCGGAATTCTAGGAAAACTAGAAGAAGGCGAATTACAACGTGCCGACAAAGATGGAATCACACGTGAACAGGCCTTGAAAGATTTTGGTTGTGATATTACCAAATTCAAAGAATCAGAATATAAAAAAGGAAGCATCTTTTGCTTCTTGGAATTACATATTGAGCAAGGGCCAGTTTTAGATATGGCTCACAAAGCTATTGGTGTTGTTTCCGGAATTTCGGGGCCACTTTGGTGGACAGTGAAATTGAAAGGAATGGCGGGACACACAGGTTCTGTACCAATGCCAATTAGAAAAGACGCTTTAGTAGGTGCTGCTGAAATCATTGTTGCTGTTAATGAAATAGCGACTCAAGTTCCTGGTGCACCAACTGTTGGTACTGTTGGAACCATTAATGTTTTTCCAGCTTCGAGAAATATTATTCCAGAAGAAGTGGTGTTTACGGTTGACTTGCGCGACATCGATTTGGATAGAAGAAATCGGTACGAAAAGCAATTGCGTGACCGAATTGATGCTATTACTACCAAGCATAATTTAACCTATGAAATCTCAGAAGACACTAAAAGCGACCCGCGTTATTGTGCCGATTGGATTAAAGAACTTATTCATGCCGAATGTCAAAAACTGCAATTAGACGAAATTGAACTGATGAGTGGTCCCTTCCACGATGCGTTAGCATTGTCTTATGCTTGCGATTACGGAATGATATTCGTGCGCTGTAAAGATGGTATTAGTCACAATCCCTTGGAGTATGCTTCTTATGAAGATTTAGCGCTTGGCGCCAATGTAATGTTGGGAACCGTTGTTGGAATTTTAAATAAAAAAATCTGATTCCAAACTTGTAAAGGTTTTTTGTTTAGCATTAGCAAAGTATAGCTTTGTGTTTCCATTCTCGATAACGATTGAGCTACCCATACATTACTACAACATTAAAGGGGGTATAAGTCATACAGTATATCTCAAAACGTTTAATTATTATGGTTAATTGATAAACAACATTAGCAATTTAAATTAATTGCGAATTGTATAGTTTCTATAACAGGAAAAATCTAAATCAGGAAAAAAAAAGCTTTATTTTTATGAATTAGAAATAATTTTAGAACGCTATGAAAAAACAAATAATCATTTCATTAAAAAAAATACAGTTGTTTTTCTTTTTACTAATTGTAGGCTGTAATTTTTTAAATGCCCAAATCCTAACAAATGGTGGTTTTGAAACTGGTGGGAGTGGCGTTGGTTTTCTTGTAACCGATTATACTTTGATTAACCCACTTACAGGAACTAGTAATCCTGGTTTTTATGCTAGAACTACAAATCCAACATTGATGAATTCAACCTATATTGCTGGAGGAGATCATACTACAGGAGCAGGGAATATGTTAGTTATTGATGGCGGAACGACTCCCAATAGATTCTTTTGGACAACAGGCAATACAGGTGGAACAATTCCCGGATTTACGGTAGGCGTATCCTATGTTTTTAGTTATTGGATTAAATCAGTTTCCAATTTGGTTACAAATGATGCAACTCGAGCCAATATCGCCGCTTTTTTTGTTAATGCCACTAATATCAATCCGGCATCATTAAATCATTTGGCACCTTTGCCAGCAGATGGTTGGCAACAAGTTAGTTATTCCTTTGTGGCTACAAATACAAATGTGATGGTTCGTTTAAAAACAATGAGCGTTGCTACTTCAGGAAATGATTTTGCTGTGGATGATTTTTCAATAACACAAGGAGCACTTCCTTTTACAGGAACATATGTTTCCACAAACCCTACTTGTCCTAGTACTACAGACGGCTCTATAACAGTGACGCTTTCGGGTGGGTTTTTACCTTATGGCAGTTATACTTTAACGGGTACCGTTACACAAACCAACGCCAATGGTATATTTTCTAATTTACCTGCAGGAACGTATACTATTTCTGCTACGGATTCTAACAATCAAGTATACACCCAGTCTAATATTGTATTGAGTGCTCCAAATGATTTGGTAATAAGTAGCCCGGTTACTATTTGTGCCGGCCAATCTACTTTATTGACCGTAAGTAGCGGACTTAATACTTACACATGGACGGCAAGTCCTGCTGACGCCTCCATTACCAATCCCAATAGCGCCAATCAAACTGTCAGTCCAGCAACTACTACTACATATACCGTTACATCGGGGGCACCCTCTTCACCAACAAATCTGATAGAAAATGGTGATTTCTCTTCAGGGATTAGTGGTTTTACAACCGAATATACTCAAGTTGATGATCCAAATCCATTCGGAGTTCAATCGTCTTATAATATTGTTACTAATCCTGCCGCTTGGTTTACTCCTTTTTCTTCCTGTGGAGATCACACTACTGGCGTGGGTTATATGATGGCATTTGATGGAGCAACCGTTGGAACAGGGGATGTTAAAGCTTGGTGTACAGCAACTCCAATTACAGTACTTCCAAACAAAAGTTATACATTTTCCTATTATGTAGCTTCTGTTTCTTCGGGCACGCCTGCAAGACTAGAACCAACCATTAATGGTGTTTCATTAGGGGCGCCAATAACAGCTCCAGTAAGTACTTGTGTGTGGACATTAAACTCTTTTACATGGAATTCGGGCGCCAATACAACGGCTGATATTTGTATTTATGACAGAGAGTCTTCGCAAGGAGGAAATGACTTTGCAATTGATGATCTTTCATTTAGAGAAACAGTAACCTGTATCTATCAAAAAACCGTTTTGGTTACAGTTACGCAAGCAACAATTCCCACGTTTACTGCAGTTCCAGCAATTTGCTCGGGTGCTACTTTGACCGCTTTACCAACTACTTCAAATAATGGCGTAACAGGAGCTTGGGCTCCGCCTTTAAATAACACGACTACCACGCCTTATACTTTTACACCAACTGGGGGTCAGTGTGCGACTACAGCTCCCCTTACAATAACAGTAAATCAGCCAGTGACACCTACCTTTACAGCGGTTCCAGCAATTTGCTCTGGTAGTACTTTAGCTGCATTGCCCACCACTTCAAATAATGGATATAACGGAGCTTGGGCTCCACCTTTAAATAACACGACTACTACGCCTTATACTTTTACACCAACTGCTGGACAATGTGCTAACAATGGCGCGCTTACGATACAAGTAAATCAAACAACAGCGGCTACTTTCACGCCTGTTCCTCCAATTTGTTCTGGTGATGTGCTGGATGCCTTGCCAACCATTTCGGATAATGGCTATACTGGAGCTTGGTCTCCCGCATTAGATAATACAGCAACTACGGGTTATACTTTTACCCCAGATGCAGGACAATGTGCTACCAATGGAGCGCTTACGGTAGAAGTAAATGCCTTACCTCAATTTTCAGTTTCGGGAGGGTGTAATGGAGTCTATACTTTGAACGCTGTAGAAACTAACCCAACAGGTTCGACCTACGCTTGGTATGATCCACAAAATAATCAAATTGGCACCAACGAGTCGATTGTTATAAATGCTCCAGGAACCTATACGCTAGTTGTGACTCAAAACGGATGTAGCAATGACGCGGCTAAAAACGTGCTTAGTACGTTATGCGATATCCAAAAAGGAATTTCTGTGAATAGTACGCCTGATGGATTAAATGATGAATTTGATCTTGCGGGTTTTAATGTTACCAATTTACAAATCTTTAACCGATATGGACTTGCGGTTTATGATAAATCCAATTACAGTAATGAATGGCATGGTCAATCCAATAAAGGGGATGAATTGCCAGACGGTACTTATTATTATGTAATCAATTTTGAAGATGTACCTACAAAAACAGGATGGATTTATATCAACAGAGAACAATAGCCAATTATCCTATCCAAATAATTGGTTATAGAAAAAGAGCAACAGTGATGTTGCTCTTTTTTGTTGCTCTTTTTTTGGGATTAAAATGCTCTGATTATTCCAATTCTAAATCGATAACCAAAATCATTTTGAAGCCCATTCATTCCATTAATTATAGGTAATGAAAGGGTTATTGGGAATGCCCATTTTTTATATAAAAAGGTGCCACCCAAATTGGCAAGCCCCAAGTAATGTCCCGAATCTTCATCCACAACGTTATCTTCTTTTAGTTTGTCCAACCATTCGCCGCTGTAGCCAACAGTTGCGGATATACCAAAATCACTTGGCGTTTTAGTGTCCAAACCATCCGTGGCGCAAATAGGATTTTCGCCTTTAATTTTATAAGAAACACCAACACCATGAACGGATAAACTTCCGTAATAGTTGTCTTGAAAACCATTGGTGGTATGTTTGTAAAGCGCATTACCACTCAAGGTAAGTTTGTTCCATTGTTTTGAAAACAACACACCAACCATTGGATCGTAAGAACCCGAACCTACAACTACAGTCGTGTTATCAAATCGGGAACTTTTTTGAACTCCAGTTGGCAGTTCAATTCCGCCTTGAACCGCAAAATTGAATTTGTCTTTTGCATAAACCGTGTAGGTTCCTAATAAAATTAAATCTCCCAATCCGCTGTCGGAGCCATTGTTGGTGTACAAATTCACATAGGGTAACAACGCAGAAACGGTTAGATTTTTGGTTATTCCATAGCGAATTCCCACCGAACTTATGAGCATTTTGGTTAAAAGTTTTTCGTCTTCTTCGGGCGCATTGCCGTCTTTTATGGTTCTAAAATCGGAATAGGCTTCCACAAGGAACATTTTCTTGGGTAAGGTTAGAATTCCATTGTTGTAATCGCCGTTGGAAGAACCAATTCCAGCACCTGCACAGCAAGCGCATTGGCTATAGATTGCTACTGTTGCAAATAATAGAGCAACAGTTAAAAATATTTTTTTCATTCGTTTTTTTTAAATTTTTATTTGTGACATAGCGTAAAACAGCATCACAAGTCAGAAGACTTATGATAATTACACAGTAAAAACGATAAAAAATTAAACGAATGTAGGCGGATGAAAAATGAAAAAACTAGCTTGTTGAAAGTATAAATTGGAGTAATGGTCTCCAATAGCAACATTATTTTGAGAATAGGTTTGATTAATTTCTGACGATTTTATTTCCTGAAAAAACAACACTTCTTGTTCTTGAACCGTTGATTTTTTAATAGGAGAAATAGGTTTTTCTCCCGAAGCGTCGGGATCGGCAGCTTTTGCCAATTCTTTCATCAAATGACATTTTCCGTTACAGTGCATCATGGGTTTGTCCTTATTCACACAAAGTACTTTTGAGATATACTCATAATTAACTGCATAATCCAAAACCGGAAGTACTGGTTTTAGGAACATTACGAGTGCGATTATAAGTATTGTTTTTTTCACTTGAATTTTACTATTGCATATCCTTACTGTAAGGATGTTTGGCATACTACTATTTCAAGATGCAAATTTACCTTGAATGTTATGATTAAATATGATAAAAGTCATAGATTTTTGGTTTTAAAAAAGCAAATTTTGTAAAATATATTATTTGATTCTCTTTTAGCGCAGTTAGTTTTAACGAAACAGATTTACCATGCAAATAGATTTAGATTTACTTTTTACTTGGGGAGCCATTGCCAAAGAATATAAAAAAGGCGAAGTGATTTTTAATGAGGGAGATACGGCTAATTTTTATTACCAAATCGTTGTTGGTAATGTGAGAATGTTCAATTCCAATGATGAAGGAAAAGAATTTACGCAAGGATATTTTAGCCGAGGAGAGAGTTTTGGCGAACCGCCTTTATTTATTAATGAGACGTATCCTTCAACCGCTCAGGCTTTTCAGGAATGCAAAATTATTAAATTGTCCAAAGACAAGTTTTTAAAAATATTGGATGAATATCCGGCCATTCAAAAGCAATTCTTAGAATTGATATGCAAAAGGTTGCATGCCAAATCCAAAACGACAACCGCTATAATCAATCAAAAACCGGAGTTTCGAATCATGGCATTTTTAAATGCGCATAAGAAAGCAAATGGGGAGAAAAAAGAAATAGTGCCTTTTACAAGACAGGAAATTGCCAATTTTACCGGCTTAAGAGTTGAAACAGTGATTCGTACTTTTTCTAAAATGAGAGCTCAGGATAAAGTAGACATTGTTCATCACAAAATATTTTACTAATGCAGTTTGAAAGCAAGTTTTGGTTAAAATTTTCATTAGTTAACCTTTTAATCGTAGCTTTACTTGGTCTTTTAATGCGCTATAAAATTGGTTTCGAATTTCCTTTTTTGGATCAAAAACATTTGCAGCATTCCCATTCCCATTTTGCTTTTTCAGGTTGGATTAGTCATACTTTGATGGTGCTGATGATTGCTTTTTTAGAGAAGAAAGGTATCTGGCAAAAGGCTTTAGACAATAGGCCAAAAAAATACAATTTGATTCTTGTTGCCAATTTAGTCAGTGCCTATGGCATGTTGATTTTCTTCATCATTGAGGGATATGGATTTTTTTCTATCCTGTTTTCTACTTTATCTATCGTTGTTTCCTGTGTATTTGCGTATTTTTTTATTAAAGATTTAAGGCTAATTCCGGCCGATGATTTGTCGAAGAATTGGTTTAAAGCGGCGCTCTTTTTTGCTGTTTTTTCATCACTGGGGACTTTCGCTTTGGCCTATATGATGGTAACGAAAAACATACATCAGGATGAATATTTAGCGTCAATTTATTACTATTTGCATTTCCAATATAACGGTTGGTTTTTCTTTGCCTGTATGGGATTATTGGTTTCATTTTTAAATTTAAAAGCAGCGGAAAATCCTTTTTACAAAACTGTTTTTAAATTGTTCTTTTTTTCCTGTATTCCGGCTTATTTTTTATCGACTCTCTGGTTGGATTTACCTGTTTGGATTTATGTTTTAACGGTAATTGCTGCCATCACGCAAGTCTATGCATGGTTCCGATTTTTACTTATTCTGGTCAAAACAAAGCGGGATTGGATTGAAAATCATCCTTTCTTTTTGCGTTACATTTTGCTGTTTGTGGCATTTTCATTGAGTGTCAAATTTTTGCTCCAATTGGGTTCCACCATTCCAGCTTTAAGTCAATTGGCATTTGGATTCCGACCTATAGTAATTGCCTACTTGCATTTAGTTTTATTGGCCATTATTAGCTTGTTTTTACTCTTTTATATTTACGCTAATCATTTAATTCGTTTCAATAAACAAATAAAAAGTGGAGTGATTATTTTCTCCGTTGGGGTTTTTCTAAACGAAGTTATCCTTGCTGTACAAGGTATTGCATCGTTTAGTTATACCGTTATTCCTTTTGTAAACGAAATGCTTTTCGGTGTTGCCATTGTGTTGATATCCGGAATTGGAATCACAGCAGTTTATTCCATTAAAAAAATTAAAAATCACCAGCTTTTATGATTTCAATCATAGATTAACAATCTTATAATCAAGTCCTTTGTGTCTATAAACCGAAAGAAAACAAAACCTTTTTATTATGAAAAAATCAATTAAAACATTATTTTTAGCGAGTTTACTAATAGCGTTTGGATGTAAAAATACGAGCGAATCAGCACCACAAGCTACAACAGAAAATACCGAAACCAAAGCAGCAGGACAGGAAGGAGTAGTTGATGATGCTTCTGCCCGAAATATTGTCCAAACGGCTATAGGAAGCAAGGATCACACAACATTAGTGGCAGCTGTAAAAGCAGCCGATTTAGTTACTTCATTGAGTAATGCAGGACCATTTACTGTTTTTGCACCTACCAATGCCGCCTTTGATAAACTTCCTGCGGGAACTGTTGAAGGATTATTGAAACCTGAGAAAAAAGAAGCCTTGCAAAATATTTTAGGATATCATACGTATGTAGGAACTTTAAAAACCGAGTATATGCAAGACGGACAAGAATTTGATATGGTTTTTGGCGGGAAAGTAAAAATCACCAAAAAAGGAGATAAAACTTTTGTAAACGGTTCCGAAATACTAGCCTCCATTCCAACGTCAAACGGAATTATTCATGTAATTGGAGATGTCTTACTTCCTAAATAATAATTTATTAATTCAACCTTTATTGTAATGTTCTTTTAATTTAAGCAGAAAGCGTGAATTTTTGTAATTCACGCTTTTTTGTGATTAATTAATCAACACCCTTTCTATTATTGCCTTTTCCATGAAAAATCAGTTATACTATCGGCTCTTTTTCTTGCTTTTAGTTGCCTTCTTTTTTTGTTATAACTTCCGTATTTATAACCAAAATTCCGACTATGGTGCCGTTCATTTATCCAAAAAAGCGCTGGCTGGCGAAAACTTGTGGCGACAATACAATTGCAACAGTTGCCACCAACTCTATGGCCTTGGAGGCTATATAGGTCCCGATTTGACAAACATTTATTCTCAACCGGGTAAAGGAGCTCCTCAAATTAAAGCAATGCTCAATAGCGGTGTAAAAGCAATGCCGTTATTTCATTTTACGGAATCAGAAAAAGAAGAATTGGTGAATTTTTTCAAAGCAGTTGATCAAACAGGAAAATATCCCAATCACCAAGCTGTTATTGAACCTAACGGTTGGGTTTCCTTTAAAACCAATGGGCAATGAAAAATAGACAATATGCCCTCTCTTTTTTAGCATTAGGATTAGTTTCTTTGCTTCTTGGTTTGCTTTGTGGTTTTTTAGCCGGATTGCAATATGTGATTCCCGATTTTATTAAATCAATAGTGCCTTTTAGCGTGATGAGACCTTTACACACGCTATTTGTTATTTCCTGGATTATTCTTTCGGCAACTGGCGGTATTTATTATTATATCCAAACTTCGCAGCAAACTATATTTAAAAGAAAACTTATCCGATGGCATTTTTGGATTTTTATAACTACTGGAATTGGAATTGCAGTTACTTATCTGACGCAGTATTTTGGTGGAAAAGAGTATTTAGAATTTCCATTTTACTTTTATTTTCCAATTATGATAGGCTGGATTCTGTTCGGCATTAACTATTTCAAAACCTTAGTGCCTCAGTACAAAAGTTGGCCAGTGTATTATTGGATGTGGGGAACTGGAATTCTTTTTATGATGTATCATTTCACCGAAGCACATCTTTGGATGCTGCCACATTTCAGAAGCCATTTTGTGCAAAACCTGATGTTGCAATGGAAAGCAGGCGGGTCTTATGTTGGTTCATGGAACATGTTAGTGTATGGAACCGCCTTGTATGTTATGTCCAAAGTAAATAATGACAATCGTTACGCTACTTCAGGCAAAGCTTTTTTCTTTTACTTTTTAGGATTGACTAACCTTATGTTGGGCTGGGCACATCACGCTTATATAGTACCATCAGCTCCCTGGATAAGGTATTTGGCTTATGCTATCAGTATGAGCGAGTGGGTTATTTTGATTTCCATTATTTATGATTGGAAAAATAGGGCAAAACAAGAACAGCTAACCAATTTCCCCATAGCGCGTCGCTTGATGCTTTTAGCTGATGTATGGATATTTTTTAATATTATTTTGGCTTTATTAATTTCTATTCCAGCTATTAATTTATTTACGCATGGCACGCATATTACTGTAGCCCATTCTATGGGTAGCACAATTGGTATTAACACCTTGATTTTACTCTCGTCAATAACGTACATACTTGAAACGGATAAAGACTTTATTCAAAAAGACATGCAGATAATTAAAACCGGAATAAATATATTTCAAATTTCTTTTCTGTTGTTTTGGATGATCCTATTGCTACTGGGAGTGAGAAAAAGCTACTGGCTATTTTGTAATCAACCCATTTCATTTGGCAATTTTCAAGAATCCTTACATGCAACTTATATATTTTTCATAATCTCAGGTTTGGGCTTATTGATTGGTTTGTATATTATTTGCTACAAACTATTAATTCGATTAAAAGAAAAAATTATAACATGATACTTATCATCGTATTGCTATCATAATTTCATAAAATTCGCTAAATAATATTTAATCTTTTTCAACCTTTAAAAAGTGTAATAACTAGAATTATATTAAGGAAGCAATTAACACTATTAAACTCTAAACATGAAAAACTGGAAAAAACTACCTTCAGATGTCCGATTAGAAAAAATAACACATGCACTACAGGAAAATGTAAATTTTTCTAGAGATATTACGTTAGGATATCCCGCATCCAAATTAGACGGCAAAGTATTTTATGAAGAGGCACACTTCCTGAAAGATGCTCCGGTTTTGATGACTTACCTTTCCAATCCAAATCACATTGGCTGTCATACTACTGGAATTTCTGAAAAAGCGTTTAAAGGCACTCAGGAAATTGAAAAAGAGGTATTAGAAATGGTTGCTGTTGATATTTTTAAAGCAACATCCAATAATTATGATGGCTATATTGCAACTGGAGGAACAGAAGCCAACATAGAAGCTTTGTGGATTTACAGAAACTTTTTTATCAATTCTTACAAAGCAAAATTATCCGAAATTATGATTATTGCTTCAGAAGACACGCATTATTCTATTGCTAAAGGCAGTAATCTTTTAAGTATAGATTGGATGAAAGTTCCAGTTGATTTTGAAAACAGAACCATAGTTGAAAACGAATTTGAAGCACTGCTTTTAGAAGCCATTTCAAATGGAAAAAGATATTTTATAGTAGTGGCCAATATGGGCACTACTATGTTTGGTTCGGTTGACAATCCTGATGTTTACACAAAACGTTTAGAGCAACATGAATTAGCATTTAAACTCCATGTAGACGCGGCTTATGGAGGTTTTATTTATCCTTTTCTTGCAACAGACAGCAAACTGGATTTTGACAATAAAAACGTTTCCTCTATAACCATTGACGCTCATAAAATACTCCAGGCTCCTTATGGTACGGGAATATTTTTATGTAGAAAAAATTTAATAGAAAATGTTCTAACCAAAGAAGCAGAATATGTGGAAGGAATGGATTTAACCATTTGCGGAAGCCGCTCCGGGGCAAATGCAGTGGCCGTTTGGATGATTTTGAAAACTTATGGTCAAAACGATTGGTTTGAAAAAGTAAAAATTCTTCAAATGCGAACCGATTGGCTTTGCAATCAATTAGATGCTTTGAAAATTGACTATTTTAGAGAGCCTTTTATGAATATTGTCACCATTAAATCAGAATATTTACCAAACGAATTAGCCCATAAATACGATTTAATACCTCAAAAATATAGTACTAATAACCACTGGTATAAAATTGTTTTGATGGATCATGTCAATGTTAGTGGCTTGCAAAAATTAATAACTGATTTAAAGAATTTCGTTTTTATCTAAATACGACTTTAATTTTTTTTGTAGATAAGTAATCAGAATTAAGATTTTGTAAAGACCAATTTAATTTCCCTATTGTTTCTGTGTTATTTCTAAAATATTGAATGTAGTAATTGCCATTATAGTTGTAAGCTTCTAAAATGGCAATTATTGCTTTAATATCATTTTTATTTAGCAAATGGGAATGATAAGTAGTTCTAACTTCAAAAGCTATTTTAGAATTAGTTATGATTTTTAAAGTTTCTAAAAAAGGTACAAATAAATTAGATTTAGTGATTTCCTGAAACTTATCGGGCACTGATTTAAAATCTAAAGCTACATAATCAATCAAATTTTCTTCTATTAATTCCTTTAAAACTTCAGGTTTTGAACCGTTAGTGTCTATTTTTACAACAAAGCCTAATGCTTTTACTTGTTGAATTTGCTCCCTGATATTTTTGTGAATCATGCACTCGCCACCACTAAAAACGACAGCATCCAGCAAACCCATTCGGGTTTTTAAAAATGACAGTACTTTTGAAAATTCAATAGTACCCTTACCCAGAACAATTTCGGGATTATAACAATACAAACAACGCATATTACAGCCTGCATACCAAAGAATACAGGCTGAATGATGCGGATAATCTAATAAAGTGAAAGGTGTAATATTGCAAATAGGTTTGCTTAGCACTTCACTTCTTTGAAATGAACGCGTTGTTTATGCTCTCCTTTCTTACCAATATTAAAACTCTCTACAGGACGATGGTAGCCCATGACCCGAGTGTACACCAAGCATTTGGTTCGTAAGGATTGGTTTTGCTCTAAAATTTGATTAGTTTTTGTTGACATCTTCTGTGTTATTTAAGGTTTCTAATAGTTTCTCATCACATTTAGGACAATATTCATGTTCTCCATTCAGGTAACCGTGAATAGGGCAAACGCTAAATACTGGCGTAACTGTTATATAAGGCAATTTAAATTTTGTAAGCACGGTTTTTACAAAGTTTTTGCAGGCTTCGGGAGAGCTGATTCTTTCATTCATGTATAAATGCAGTACCGTGCCTCCGGTGTATTGACATTGCAATTGATCCTGCATCAACAACGCTTCAAAAGGGTCTTGTGTAAAATCTACTGGAACCTGAGAACTGTTGGTATAATAAATATTCTCACCCATTCCGGCCTGTAATATGTTTGGATATCTTTTCTTGTCTTCCTTGGCAAAGCGATAGGTAGTTCCTTCTGCTGGAGTAGCTTCCAGATTGTACAGATTACCAGTAAGTGTTTGAAATGATTTCAATCGATGTCGGATATAATCCAAAACATCCAGACTTAGCTTGACCCCAACAGGAGTGGTGATATCCTCCTGGTCATTAGTATAATTTCGTACCATTTCATTCAGACCATTAACCCCGATAGTAGAAAAATGGTTCCTAAAATGCGGCAGATATCTCTTGGTATAAGGAAACAAACCTCGGTCATACATCTCCTGAATGAAAACTCTTTTCTTTTCTAAAGTATCTTTTGCAAGATCTAGCAATCGATCTAAGGCAATATACAATTCATAATCATTTCCTTCATACAAATAGCCTAGTCGCGCCATGTTAATAGTAACTACACCGATACTTCCGGTCATTTCGGCACTGCCAAACAAACCATTCCCACGCTTTAACAACTCTCTTAAATCCAATTGTAAACGACAGCACATACTACGCACCGCATTGGGTTTGTAGGCGTTTGGATTTTCAATGCGCTCACCGTTATCATCCAAAATATATTGGCTGCCAATAAAATTCTGAAAGTAGGATGAACCAATTTTGGCAGTATTTTCAAAAAGCAATTCCGTATTCTCTCCATCCCAATCAAAATCTTCTGTGATATTAACCGTAGGAATCGGGAATGTAAAAGGTTGCCCATTAGCGTCACCTTCGGTCATCACGGTATAATAGGCCTTATTAATTAGGTTCATCTCCTTTTGAAAATGTTCATAGCGTAATTCAGTCAAAGTAGTAACACCTCTTTTTTTAGCTCGGTCAAACAGTTTTCCATCTGTTACATTTTCAAATAAATGATGGTCATTTCGTGTCGGTATCTGTTCTTTTAAATCATCTGGAACTACCCAATCTAAAGTGATGTTGGTAAAAGGCGACTGTCCCCAACGAGCTGGAACATTCAAATTATATACGAAACTGCGAACTGCTTTCAATACTTCCTCAAAAGACAAATTATCTTTAAAGACATAAGGTGCTAAATAAGTATCAAACGAACTGAAAGCCTGAGCTCCTGCCCATTCACTTTGTAAAATCCCCAAAAAATTAGCCATTTGACCCAAAGCTTCTCTGAAGTGTGAAGGTGGTTTGCTCTCCACTCTTCCCCTAACACCATTAAAGCCTTCATTGAGCAATACCCTTAAGCTCCAACCTGCGCAATATCCGGTTAGGCAATCTAAATCGTGAATATGGATATCACCGTTTCGGTGCGCATAGCCTTCCTCTTTAGAGTACACTTTGTCTAGCCAGTAGTTGGCAATGATTTTACCCGCAACATTATTGACTAATCCTGCATTAGAATAGGAAGTATTAGCATTAGCATTAATCCGCCAATCCGTCTGATTAATATATTCTTCTATGGTTTGTGTGCTGTCTACATAAGTCGTGTCGTCGTTAAGCCCTTCAACATGTTCCCGTTGTAATTTTCGGGTATGTCGATAGAGCATAAAAGAGCGCATCACGGTAAAATAACTTTTCTCAAAAAGCACTTTTTCTATTAAATCCTGAAGTTCTTCGACAGCCCAGGTACTCTTCGTTTTAACCGAGTTTAGTACTTCTTTATAAACTGTGCCGTCGCATGGTATTGAAACACTGGCAAAACTTTTGGCAATGGCATCTTGCAGCTTATATTCTATAAATGGTTTATACTTACCATTTCTTTTAATAACATATTTTTCCATACTGTAGATTTATAGAATTTAAACAATGGTAAATTTTTCTTCCATCGCTTTGGCTTTTGGAAATACGATATTGTTTTCTAAATGAATATGTTTGTGCAAATCCTGTTCAAATTCCTGAAGCATGGCAAATGTCACGCGGTACGTTTGACAGGCATCAGCCGGAGGCGTATAATTATTGGATAATTCCGCTATCAATCGGAAGCGTTCTCCTTCATTTTCATGTTCCTCCTGCATCATGGCAATTGGATTATCTACTGTTCCAAAGTGTGGTTGATCGATATCCGTTTGATTGCTTAAAGCATTGTGCATCTTTTTGATAAAGGGAAACAAAATCAATTCTTCCTTTTTCATATGCTGTGCCAATTCTCCTGCACAGATTCGGAAGTGAGTCGCTATCTCTATAAGCTCTGGATGTCTTTCACCGTGAACCTTGCAAAGTTTATCCAAAAAGAAAAGCAGGCTGACTGATTTTTCTTCAACATAACGGTGATGTGTTTTCTCGATATAGTCAATCAACAAGTCTATAGGCCAAGAAATATAAAGTCCGCCAATATCTGCATTTGACTCCATAACAGCATCAATCTCCTCCTGGATTAAGTGAGCATTCAATCCTTTTTTAGTACAAACTTCTGCTAAACTTCTATTGCCTTTACAGCAAAAATCAATGCCATATTTAGAAAATACTGCGGCCGTTCTGAAATCAGCCGCTACAAATTCTCCAATGGTGGGGTTTTCTAATGTATTCATATTTATGATTTTTTATAGTATTAAAATTATCTTCAATATTAAGAAGTAATCACTATTGCCAAATATGATTAAAGTCATAGTGCAGGTGCTTTTTCCGTAGTTATTTTGTAATTGTAATTAACCCTTGAAAAAATTAAATCAGACCTTGTGAATACGCTGAAAGAAAAGATTCTTGCACTTAAAAAAGAGAAAAACGCCGTCATTCTTGCTCATTATTATCAGGAACCCGCCATTCAGGAAATAGCCGATTATGTAGGTGACAGTTTGGGTTTATCGCAGGAAGCCGAAAAATCAACTGCCGACATTATACTCTTTGCCGGTGTTCATTTTATGGCTGAAACCGCCAAGATTTTAAATCCAAATAAGAAAGTAATCCTGCCTGATTTAAATGCGGATTGTTCTTTGGCAGATTCTTGTCCGCCGGATATATTTAAGAAATTCATTGACGCACATCCTAATCATTTAGTCATAACCTATGTCAATTGTTCTGCCGAAATTAAGGCCTTGAGTCATATCGTTTGTACTTCTTCCAATGCAGTTAAAATAGTGCAATCTGTACCCGAAAACATTCCGATTATTTTTGCACCCGATAAAAACCTGGGAAATTATATTAATCAGCAAACTGGTCGCAAGATGCTATTGTGGGACGGTTCATGTATCGTACATGAGGCATTTTCTTTAGAGAAACTAATCGCACTTCATAAACTACATCCGAAAGCCGAAATCATAGCACATCCGGAATCCGAAACAGTCATATTGGAAACAGCAGGTTATATAGGCTCTACAGCAGGCATGGTTGCTCATGTAAAAAACAGCACTAAAACCGAATTTATTGTGGGCACCGAAGCAGGAATTTTATACAAAATGCAACGGGAAGTACCTGATAAACTATTGATTCCCGCACCAGCGAAAGAAGATAATACCTGTGCGTGTAGCGAATGTGCTTTCATGAAAGTAAACACATTGCAAAAAGTTCACGACTGCCTTTTAAACGAGAGTCCTGAAATCATAGTGCCAAAAACCATTATTAAAAAAGCTTTAGTACCCATTAGGAGAATGCTCGAATTATCGAAACTATGATAAAAACAGATTATTTAGTTATTGGCTCCGGTATTGCAGGTTTGAGTTTTGCCATCAAAATAGCCAAACAGTTTCCAACCAGAAATGTGTTGGTTGTGACCAAAGCATCAGAAGAAGAATCCAATACCAAATACGCTCAGGGAGGCATCGCCGTGGTGGTTGATAAAATCAAGGATTCTTTTGAAAAACACATTCAGGATACACTTATTTGCGGAGACGGATTATGTGACCCCAAAGTAGTAGAAATGGTCGTAACCAAAGGCCCGGAACGATTGCAAGAGTTAATAGATTGGGGAGCACGTTTCGACCTTACCTCAATCGGTCATTTAGATTTGGGAAAAGAAGGAGGTCATTCCTATAATCGTGTTGTGCATCATAAAGATCAAACTGGTTATGAAATTGAAAAAGCCATTGTTGCAGCAGCACATAGTCAACCTAACATCGAGTTTTTTGAGTATCATTTTGCCTTAGATTTAATTATTGATGACAACTGTTGCCTTGGCGCTACAGTATTGATTGAAAAGAGCAATGAAATCATTACAATTCAATCGGCATATACCTTATTAGCGACCGGAGGCATTGGTCAGGTATACGGACATACAACTAATCCGTTAGTGGCTACTGGTGACGGTATTGCCATGGCTAAAAGAGCAAATGCTATGATTAGTGATATGGAATTCATACAGTTTCATCCTACCGCTTTATATTACAAAGATGTTAATCCTACCTTTTTGATTTCGGAAGCCGTTCGCGGTTTTGGCGCAGTTTTGCGAACCAAAGATGGTCGCCGCTTTATGAACGAATACGATGAAAGAGCTGACTTAGCTTCGCGCGACATCGTATCTCAAAGTATTGAATATGAACTGAAAAAATCAGGTAATGAATGTGTATATTTAGACTGTACTCACTTGGATATGGTAGCCTTTAAAAATAATTTCCCAATGATTTATGACCGTTGTAAAGCGCTTGGTATTGACATTGAAAAACAGTGGATTCCGGTTATTCCGGCGCAGCATTATTTATGTGGTGGCATTGTGGTAAATACCAACGGACAGACTTCAATTACTAATTTATTCGCTTGTGGCGAAAGTTCCCGAACAGGTTTGCACGGCGCCAACCGATTGGCTTCTAATTCGCTTTTAGAAGCTCTCGTTTATTCGGATAATATTTATGCATATCTTACTGTAAAAGAGATTGATTTTCACAAAATAAAGATTATTGACTCTCATGAATTCATTGTAAAACCAGATGATTTGAGTCAAAAATACCTGACATCAGTTCGAATACACTTGCAGCTATTAATGCAACAAAACATTGGCATAACGCGAAATGATACTGATTTATACAGTACACAAATCGAATTGGAACACTGGCAGCTGGAACTTTCTATTTTGAAAGATAAATATGCAGTGAATAAAGATTTTTATGAATTAAAGAATATGATTGAAGTGGGTTTACTGATTGTACAACATTCTATCAATCGTAATGAAAATCGTGGCGGCTTTGTAAAAACCAAAAAACTACAATCCGCCCAATCTGACCAAACTTCCTAAAACCAACATCGCTACACCAATAATTGTAATGGTTACTATCTGAATAGCGACTGGTGTTAATCGTTCTGATGTTACTTTCGGGAAAACAAATAATTGGGCATTGACAGCCATGATTACGGAAACAAACAGTAAAATCAATTTGATTGAAACAACTCGTTCAATATTGTTGGAAAAGGAAAACCATTTGGTAATCGTCACATCATAGTCATATGCCATGAAAATTCCTGTGACCAAAAGAATTATAAGTGAAGGCATGCCTATTGGTTCAAATTTATCTTTAAAATTTATCAGTATTGAAGTATCTTTCTTTTTCAGGGCTTCGGGTAAAAATCTAATGGATAAAAATAAATGACCTCCCACCCAAATGGTAGCGGCCAGTAAATGCAATGTCAGAAAGATGTGGTGCTTCATTGCGACAGCGTTTTATACATCATCACATCGGAAATATTCAATGCCCTGTTTTTAATTTCTTCAGCTTTTTTACCTTCAAAAAGTTTATCAACCGTCTGCGTGAATAAAGCATTCCAATGCTGAAAATGTACTTTGGTCATGGGGCTTTTTTGATGAAGTTCTTTATGTCGTGCCATCGGATTGCCTTCATAATTAGCAGTAAAGAAAAGAATGTTTTCCCAAAAATCATACATCTTGGGTAAATGCAATTCCCAATTTACTTTGGCAACCTCATTAAATAAATAGCCAATAATTTCATCGTTTTTAATTTTTTCATAAAAGGTGTTGACCAATTTTTCAATATCTTTTCTATTTCTGATATCTGTTTTCATGACTATAAGTCTTTGGTATTAAATTTTTTAAGAGAAATTAAAAACGGCACAATGGCCCACAAACAAAGTAATAGGAAGGAAACGATTAAACCTGTTGACGTGCCAAAAAAGTCTTTAAAAATAGCGCCGGTGTAGCCCATCATCGCCGAAACATCCAAGTGTAACAGTATTTGAATTCGCGCTAAATCAATAGGACTTAAAGCCGTTACGCCCACCATAGCATTTTCGATAGGATAATCGGAAAATTGAAATAATAAAAACAAAACCATACCGTCAAAAAGCAAGGCAAAATACAGCCATGTCATAATTGCAATGCCTATTCCTTTGGCCTTATCTCTAGTTAAAATGGCGCTCAGGAAGGCCAGTGCTACAAATATTAGCGATATAAGACAACCAATGATAATCATCATCATCCCGATATTATCAGGGGAATAAATCAACAATGGGATTCCGGCACCTACGAAAAAAGCCAGCACCATGGATAAGGACAAACCAGAAAACAAACTCAGCCAAATCTTTCTTCTTTTTATAGGTTGGCTCAACAGCAATTCTATAAATTCGGAACTGTTGTATAAATAAATGGTGGCAAAAAGAATAGAAACTAAAGGGACTGTGAATAAAATCACATTCAAAATGGTTAAAATTCCTTTTGAAGAATTGTCTTCTAAAGCAAAAGAACTCCAGGATAAAATGGCTAAAATCAAGGTGTAAGCCAAAACGATTTTGCTTTTAAGAATGTCGAGTAATATGATTTTTACTATTCGGTTCATAATTAATTACTTTTAGATTTCAGCACAGACGCTATCGCTTTTGAAATTTTTTCTTCGTTGGTCTCGGCTTTTAAATCGGCTACTTTTTTATGAAAATGCACTTGCCCTTCCTGCATAAAAATGATTTCGGTTATCAAATCGTCTAGTTCACTCAATAAATGAGAGGTAATCAAAATCAGTTTGCCTTTTTCTTTTTCCTTAATTATTTTTTCTTTCAACAGTTCTGATGCCAATGGATCCAAACCTGCTGTAGGCTCATCCAAAATCAATATATCCGGATTAAAAAGGAAAGCCAATGTAGCGCTCACTTTTTGAGTGGTTCCACCCGAAAGGTTTCGCATTTGTTTGTCGAACATTTTTTCTAACTCAAAGGCTTTCAGTAAATCTTCATCCAGTTCACTTGTACTGTTCCTGATTTTTTTAATCATTTCTATAATTTGACCAATAGTCATGGTATCCGGATAGCGGCCTATTTGGGGCATATAGCCAATAGTTTCCCGGTATAAATATTCGTTGCGGATGGATTTCCCATTGCATTCAATCCCACCGTTGTTGGGGATAACCATTCCTAAAATGGCTTTTATCAAAGTGGTTTTCCCGCAACCGTTCGGACCAATCAAAGCAATGCATTCTCCTTTATTGAAAGTGAGATTGATATCCTTTAAGACTTCCAGTTTTCCAAACTTTTTGTTTATGTTTTTTATTTCAATCATAGGGGCAGTGACTTCATTAAGGGCGTTTTATCTATAAAATTATCAGGCGTTATGCTGGGCAAAACTTTTTCCGATTTGTCTAAAAGCGTAATCATAAAACTGCGGTAGAGCAACATTGTAGAAGCATTTTTTTCGGTTAAAACCGCAAATAAACTCAAAGGGTGGTATGGCACATCGCCAATTCCGTTTTTGTCCAAATCATATCCTTCGTATTTGTCCCAATAATTGCTGTTGAAGGTGTTTAAAACCAAGCTTCCGTTGGTGCTGATATCAAAGGTGTTTTTAAGAAAATTATTGTTTACAATTTCATTATCCATGCAACTTGCCTGGATTTTCATTCCCCAGCCGTTCGAGACAAAATCATTTTTCTCTACTTTCATCCGCGAGGTTCCTTCCATGTAAATGGCGGAAGTATTTTGAATGAATTTATTGTTAAAAAGGTAGCCGTCCGAAATTTCTTTGAGCAATAATCCATAAGCCGAATCGCCCCAGTTTTCTTCAAAAGTGTTGTTAAACATTTTTACACTTTTGGAAAACATAACGGCAACTCCGGCACCATTATTTTTAAAAAGATTACTGATGTAATCATCGTCATTGGAAAACATAAAATGCAATCCGTAGCGAATATTTTGTACTGAAATGTTTCGCCAAATAACAGAATTGGTAACAAATTCAAAATAAATTCCATCGCGATGCCCTTTTATAGTATTGGCTATAATTTGGATGTTTTGGCTTTTCCAGCAATGAATCCCGTTTCCGATTAATTGTTCTTCTTTTCCGTAGGCTACAATGTGGTTCCCTTTTACGATACAATTGTTACAGTTTTGGAGGTAGATTCCGAAGAAATTATTGTCCAAAACATTATTAATAATCCGTGCAAACGATTTGTTGTATACTTTAATTCCGCAGGGATCTTCAAGGGCGGCGTGCCCGGAATTTATCAGTTTAAAACCTTGTACCCAAACACTGTCTGCTTTTACAGACAACACTTCATTTTTGTTTTGCCCATCAAGAACTGGAAAGTTTTTCCCGATGAAAACTATTTTCTTGTCAATGATAATGTTTCCTTCTCTGTAGGTTCCTTTGTTTACTATAATGGTGTCACCGGCTTTGGCTAAAGCAATTGCTTTTTTTATAGTTTTTACAGGAAAATTGGAGCCAACCTGAATGGTATTTGCCTCCATGAATTGCAATCCTAAAAACAGAAAAAGGACAAAACAAACATTTTTCATTTAATAGGTATTATAAATTGCTGACCAAGTTGCTTTTTGAGCAGAAAGCTTTGTCTGATAGGCTGTTGTGTTTTCGTTGGTGACAAATGCCGCAACTTTTCCGCCCATGGGAGCGTTTATAGTACCTCCCATAAGATAAAATCCTTTTTCAACAGCGATGAATTTATTTTCATCAAGATAATCATTCACATACATTTTTGCATTCACTAAACCGGAATTTGCTTTGACATATTTTATCATACAGGAAACGTCATCAAATATATAATATCGCCCTTTTTGGGTTATTAATTCGGAGGCAAATTTACCGTTTGAAACGGTCATTTTACAAAACTCACAATTGTCAACATTTAATTTGATGGGTTTTGGTTCTTTGGCACTACAGGAAATTAAACTCATGGATACCAATAGTACAAGCGCTGCATCAACTGGTGTTTTTTTAAAGCGATTTAAAAAGCGGGCTTCTTTTGCAACGGCAATAAAGAGTAGCAATCCTGCAGCAGTAAGCATCCATCCTCCAATATCAGGAATAGAATAGGCTCCAAAATTCAGCAATTGTTTATAGCCCAAAAGGGGTGGTTGATAGGCCATTCCCGGAACTTTTATAGCGGCATCCGGATTTAAGTCATGACCATAATTATAATTCCATCTGTAAAAATCTGCTGCTGCCAAGACAACAAAAACGATAAAAGAAATAAAGAAGGCATACAATCCTTTTTTCTTTCCAACAATTAGACACAATAGCCCCAAGACGGCAAATCCGATAAAAATATATTTCAGCACCGAAAATTCAATGAAGTTTTCAGCATGCAAAGTCTTCATTCCTATATAATGGTTTAATCCATTGATGATGTCTACATTTCCTCCTAATTTGTCGGCATGCAATTGCAAAACCAATCCCTCCGGATATTGAGGTGCAGTTAATTCGATACGCCACAATGGATAAAATATAGAAACAAATAACAAAACGGATGCAATCAAAAGCAATACTCTTGACAACATAGAAATTTTTGAATTTTTCATTTTGATTAGAGAAAAAAAGGGAACAAATTTATTTGTTCCCTTTGGTTAAATTTATTTTGTCGCCGGGGGTAAGTTTGTCCCAAGACTAAACGTTATTGGCACATTGCTTCCTGCAGGGGAAACTCTTATATATCCTTGCATTTCTTGGTGCAAGGCACTACAGAAATCGGTACAATAGAAAGGGAAAATTCCAACTTTATCCGGAGACCATTTTAATGTTGCGGTCTCGCCCGGCATTATCAAAAGTTCCGCATTACTAGATCCTTTTACAGCAAATCCGTGAGGCACGTCCCAATCTTGTTCCAGATTGGTTACATGGAAATATACCTCGTCGCCCATTTTTATGCCTTCAATATTATCGGGTGAAAAGTGGGAACGGATACAGGTCATACTAATATCTACCCGTTTGCCATTGCGGACTACTTTAGTTTCTTTTTCCCCTTTGGTTACAAATGGGTGTTTATTATCATCCAGTTTATAGAATTTCAACTGACCGTTATTTCTAATTAAATCTGCTGGTGCGGCTTGCGCATAATGTGGCTCTCCGATAGTCGGGAAGTCTAAAATCAACTGCATTTTATCGCCGCTGATGTCGTATATCTGTGCAGATTGCGCTAATTCCGGACCCGTTGGCAAGTAGCGGTCTTTGGTGATTTTATTGTAAGCAATTAAGTATTTTCCAAAAGGTTTTCTACTATCACCACCAGGAATACATAAGTGACCTACAGAATAATAGGTTGGCACTCTGTCTAAAACTTTTAAAGATTTGATATCCCATTTTACTACTTCAGAAGAAACGAAGAAAGTGGTATAGGCATTACCTTTTCCGTCAAATTCGGTGTGCAACGGCCCTAAGCCTGGTTTTTGAACTTCTCCGTGAAGAGCAGCTTCATATTTTACTACTGGAATGCCATCGAAGTCACCTTCAAATTGTTTGTTTTTGATAGCTGCCATCAATTTGTCGAAACTAAAAACAGGAATTAAAGCCGCTAATTTTCCAGAACCAACAATGTATTCTCCCGTTGGATCTACATCACAACCGTGAGGAGATTTTGGACAAGGAATCATATAGCAAATGTCTTTTAACTCTTTAGAATCTAAAATAAGGACTTGCGTTTTCATTTCTGAAGTAGCACTATGAGTGCTTTCATTATATACATTGTGCGCATATTTTGTTGGCGTCATTTTCCCTTTTCCAGCTTTAATATATTCTTCCGCTTTTTTCCAGTTCACAGCCATAATAAAATCTTTGTCTTTTTGGGAAGCATTTACTTCCAGTAAAGTATTGGCTTGTTCGGTATTATAGCAAGAGAAGAACATCCAGCCATGGGATTTTCCTTTTCCGGCATGAGAAAGATCAAAATTCACACCCGGACATTGAATTTGAAACGCAATATCCATTTGTCCTTCTTTACCAACTTTTACAAAACTGATGTGTCCTTTGAAATTTTGTTTGTAGGTATTAATAGGCACGTCACCATTGGCATTATCTGGTGGTACACTAAAACGGGTTCCTGCTACCACATATTCTGTGTTTTCTGTGATAAAAGGAGAGGAGTGATTCCCTGCGCTGTTAGGCAATTCGATAATTTCTTTTGTAGTAAATGTTTTTAAGTCGATACGGGCAATACGGGGGGTATTATTAGCATTACCAAAAACCCAGCGTCCATCAACTTCACCGTTGGTTTGAGACATTTCGGTGTGGTGCAAATCATCCCAAGGCACAAAACCATGAGAGGTGTTTAACATAGGTTTGGTTTCTTCGTTATAACCATATCCCTTTTCCGGGTCAACAGAAAAAACAGGAATTACACGGAATAATCTTCCGCTTGGAAGACCATACACACTCATTTGACCACTAAACCCTCCAGAAACAAAGTTGTAGAATTCATCATATTTTCCCGGTGCCACATAGGCTTTTTGAGCAGCGTCACCACTCACAGCATCACCAGAATTTTTTGGCTTACAGGAAGTGAACAAGGCACTTCCTAATACAATAGCAAAAATTGCTTTAAAAATTTTATTTTTCATAATTTATAATTGAAATTAGTTATAACAATCCCGTCGGAATTTTTCCAACAAGCTTGGAATTATTTTACGCCATCATTTTTACGCATATACTCTAATACGTGACGGGCTTCATCATCATTCAATCCTTGATTAGGCATACGAACAAGACAAATCTCTAATTGCGCCTGCATCTTTGGATCTTTGGTAATCATGGGATCAGGATTGGTGATGAAGTTCATAATCCACTCCGGTTTGTGACGAGAAGTCACGCCTTTCCATCCCGGACCCACCAATTTTTCTTCTGTAACTTTGTGACAGGAAGTACATTTTACCCCGGAAATTTTTTCTCCATCAGTAGCCATGGCTTGGTCCAAAGTAGCTCCTAAATTTACGGTGTCAAATTTACCTTCACCTCGGTTTGGGTCATAAGTAGAGGGGTCTGCAGTGGTAGTTGTTGCGTCTTCGCTTTCAGGTTTTGAAAAATCGGTATCCGTTTTTTCTTTTTTGCCACAACTAGTAAGCATACCAAGTGATAAGAGTAATAACAGTAATTTGTTCATGATTTGTATGTTTTTAAATTTCTATACAAATTTTAGAAAATCAGAGGCTGCTTTTTATGATTACGCTCATACTTTTTCAAATATTTTTTTCGGAGTTTTTTATTTGTAATTCATTAATTATCAAAAAAATAAAGATTTTTACAGCTACAGGCAAAGGATATACAAGTATGGAAATGGTTAGAATTAAGAAGAAAAGGGTATAAAAAAATCCCGATACTTTCAGGTTATTCTTTTACTGCTCTCTTTTAATTTCATTTTACGGAACTAAATTACCTATAAAATATACTATTTGAAGATTAACCTAAAAGTAATAGTATCATAATCAAACATTTACAATGCGGAGCTACATTTGTTAAATTTTATATTCTATTTAGAATGTATCAGAAATAGTATTATTGAAAAATTCGCTACTATTTTATCCAGCAATTTTTTTAGTGTGTGTTCCGAACACCGCTCATTCAGCTACCTACCACAACCATCTTATTCTATCAAAAACACTAACCACTGTACTATCAATTACAAGTAAAACCATTCGTTATGTCAAAAAATAAAAAGTCAAAGAAGAGAAAAATAGATTTATTAGTCCTTTCCGATATTCATTTAGGCACTTACGGATGTCAGAGTAAAGAGCTTCTCAACTATTTAAATAGTATAAAGCCAAAAGTTATTATACTCAACGGTGATATTATTGATATGTGGCAATTCAGCAAAAGATACTGGCCCAAGTCACACATGCAGATTATTCATAAAATCATCCACTGGATTAGCAAAGGCGTGAAAGTGTATTATATCACGGGCAATCACGATGAAATGCTTAGAAAATTTGCTGGTTTCAAAATGGGAAATTTAACCATCGAAAACAAATTGCTCTTGAATCTTGACGGAAAGAAAACCTGGATTTTTCACGGCGACGTTTTTGATGTTACGATGCAACATTCCAAATGGCTCACGCGATTAGGCTCTCATGGTTATGATGCACTTATTTTAATTAATGCTTTTTGCAATTGGGTTTCAGTAAAAATGGGAAGAGGCAAAATATCCTTATCCAAAAACATCAAAAACAGCGTAAAAGAAGCTGTCAAATTCGTCAACAATTTCGAAAAAACAACAGCCGACATCGCCATTTCCAACGGTTATGATTATGTGCTTTGCGGACACATTCACCATCCCGAAATGAAAACTATAAAAACAGAACACGGGCAAGTCGAGTATCTCAATTCGGGTGATTGGATAGAAAATCTAACAGCATTAGAATATGATAATGAAAAATGGACGCTGTTCAAATACGACCCGGTTCATTTTATAGAAGTCATAGAAGATACAGATGACGAACTTGTTTTGCTCGACAATCAGGAAATTTTCAATCAAATGCTTGGAGGTTTTTTGAAGGATAATGAAATCATTACAACGCTAAATTTCACAAAATGAAAATACTATACGCGGTACAAGGAACAGGTAATGGGCACATCACCAGAGCCATGGAAATAATCCCTTATTTGAAAAAAAAGGGCGAGCTGGACATACTCGTAAGTGGCATACAATCGGATATTGAATTGCCGTTTGAAGTCAAATACAGATTCAATGGGATGTCTTTTATTTTTGGCAAAAAAGGTGGCGTTGATTTTTGGAAAACCTTTGTAAAACTCAACTCCATGAAGCTTCTAAAGGAAATAAAAAAGTTGAATGTAAAAGAATATGACTTAATCATCAGCGACTTTGAACCGGTTTCCTGTTGGGCTGCGCTTAAAGCCAAAAGAGTTTGCATTGGTTTGAGCAATCAAGTGGCGACATTGCATCCGTTGGCTCCTCAACCTAAAAAAAGCGACGTAATCGGAAGATTGGTTTTGCAAAACTATGCGCCAACAACTTATAATTACGGATTCCATTTTAAGAGCTTGGATGCTACTGTTTTTACTCCAATTATCCGAAAAGAAGTGCGCGAATTAATACCAACCAACGAAGGTCATTACACCGTTTATCTTCCGTCATACAATGATGAACAGATTATAAAACGTCTGAAAAAAATAGATAATGTGACTTGGCAAGTTTTCTCAAAACACAACAAAGAAGAAAGGACGTTTAAGAACATTACGATTATGCCAATCAACGGAGAAAAGTTTTTAAAGAGCATCGCATCTGCCAAAGGAGTATTTTGTAATGCGGGTTTTGGGGCGACAAGCGAAGCACTTTTTCTTAAAAAGAAGTTATTGGTAGTCCCAATGAAAAAACAACTGGAGCAATATTGTAATGCCGAAATGCTCAAATCGATGGGAGTTCCAGTAATCAAAAAATTTAATTCAGATTCTATTCCTTTGATAAAAGAATGGATTATGGAGGATACCATAGTAACCGTAGATTACCCTGATGAAACCGAAAAAATCATTGATTTGATTGTGGATATCCATGCAGGAAAACAAAAACTAGACGCCCATTACGAATCGGATCATTACTCTTTATTTCAATAACACATGACTACAAATAGCTTTACCAAAAATGATTTTGGAGATGATTTTATATGGGGAGTTGCCACTTCCGCTTTGCAAACCGAAGGCGCACACAATATTGATGGAAAAGGAACGTCCATCTGGGATGTATTTGTTACTCAAAAAAACAAAATACTTAATAACGACAACCATTTTCAAGCTACCGATTTTTACAATAATTACAAGCAGGATATCGACTTAATCAAGCAAATGGGAATTCCCAACTTTCGCTTTTCGTTGTCATGGTCAAGGATAATCCCCGACGGCACAGGCGAGATTAATCAGGAAGGGATTAACTTTTACCACAAGGTCATCGACTACTGTTTGGAAAAGGATATTCAGCCTTTCATCACCCTTTATCATTGGGATTTACCTCAAGTGTTGGAGTTAAAAGGAGGATGGGCAAATCGCGATATTTTGGAATGGTTTCAGGATTATGTTTCGGTTTGTTTGGATGCTTTCAAAGGTAAAGTAACACATTGGATGGTGCTCAATGAACCGATGGTTTTTACGGGTGCTGGCTACTTTTTGGGCTTGCATGCTCCTGGCAGAAAAGGATTTAAAAACTTTATTCCTGCGATGCATCATGCCGTACTTTGCCAGGCGATTGGTTATAATACCATTAAAGCTATTGATCCAAAAGCCCAAGTAGGAACCACTTTTTCCTGTTCTTATATTACGCCTTATTCCTTTTCGAATAAAGACATCATTGCTGCCAATCGGGTAGATGCATTGCTGAATCGATTGTTTATAGAACCGTCACTTGGGCTTGGTTATCCAGTGGACACGCTGCCTTTTTTGAGAAAGGTGAAGCAATATACTTTAGAAGGTGATGCCGAATTGATGAAAGTTGAATTTGATTTTATTGGAATCCAAAATTACACCCGTGAAGTTATAGCTTACAGTATTTTTACACCCCATATTAATGCGAAAATAATTCCTGCCGATAAGCGAAAAGTGTTTTATACCGCCATGGACTGGGAAGTATATCCAGAAGCTATTTTTCAAATGATTCAGAAGTACCAAGAGTATGAGGGCGTCAAAAAAATACTCATAACCGAAAACGGCGCTTCTTTTCCAGATGAGGTATTTGATGGTGTAGTACAAGACGACAACCGTGTTCATTTTATCAAATCGTATATAGAACAAGTGCTTCGCGCCAAGCAAAGCTGTTCTAAAATAGCGGGTTATTTTGTGTGGTCACTGACTGATAATTTCGAATGGTCGGAAGGATTAAAACAGCGCTTTGGATTAATCCATATTGATTATAATACCCAAAAGAGAACGATTAAAAATTCGGGGAAGTGGTATAGCAAATTCTTATCGGATGCAAAATCGGAGAAGAAACAATCAAAACTAGTGGAAGAGTTGAGGGATAATTAAATAAAAAGCCCGATTCGAAAGAATCGGGCTAACCATTACGAAGCTAGCTTCGATTTCAATATCTTTTGTTCCGCTTGCAGTACTTCCAGCTTAATCTGATACTTAACCAATACCGCCAAGCCCCAACTGTCAATCGCTTTCGTTGCTTTTCGTATGATAGATTTGAGTTGGTTGGCATCAGGTTTAATGCTGTGGTTTTCCAAAAATGCCACGGACTCAAATGCATTTATCCTGGCAGCATATTTCCTTTCAATAACCTCAATTTTCCTGGCAGTCCACAGCAGTTGGTATTTATTCTCCTTAAGCATACGCTGGAGCTGCCGTTGTTTTTTTTGCTGTTGCCGCTCTACATGAGACAGTATTTTCCCGCTCTCCGCTTGTGTCTTTATATGTTGTAGTATCTCGCCTATTAGACTTATGGAGGCGATAGGTAATCCTCTGGTTCCCTTTTCGTATTTTGAAAATTGGCTGCGGCTAACATTCAGCACAAAGGCTGCTTCTTCCTGTGTTAGCCCCATTTGTTCGTGGAGTTTCTGATTGCTGCTCATAACATAACTTTTTAATTGTACGTTGTAAGATTTGGCGCAATTCTTTTGCAAGAAAAAATTATGCCACACTTTTTGGCGCAAAATTTTTTCTTGAAATTTTTTTGCCACAAGGTTTTGTTGAAAAGTAAACCCAAAGTATTCTTTAATTTATTTTCTTATTTCCTATTTTAGCACAAATCAACAATCCCTATGCAGGCAAAACCCTTTCTAAAATGGGCTGGTGGTAAAACCCAGCTAATTAAAGATATACAACACGCGTTACCTAAAGAATTTGTTTCTCAAAAGTTTACTTATGTAGAACCTTTTGTGGGTAGTGGTGCCATTTTGTTTTGGGTTTTGAATAATTTTCCTAATGTAGAAAAAGCGGTTATCAACGATATTAATGGAGATTTAATTAATACGTATAAAATCATTGCTAAAAAACCTGAGAAGTTGATTATTGAATTAAATAAGTTTCAAAGTAAGTACTACACCTTTGAACTAGATACCGAAGGCAGAAAGGAATACTATTATGCTCAAAGAAAATTATTCAACACACGAGCTACACCAAAAGTAACACAAGCCGCATTGTTTATCTTTTTGAACCGTACTTGTTTCAATGGATTGTTTCGGGTGAATCCTAATAATGGTTTCAATGTGCCAATTGGTAGTTATATAAAACCAATGATTTGTGATGCAGAAAATATTATGGCAGTTAGCAAAGTTTTGGAAAGGGTAGAAATTCTAAATGGAGATTATACAGAAACCTTAAAGTTTGCCGAAAGACCAGCCTTGTTTTATTTTGATCCTCCTTACAAACCTTTGAGCAAAACCTCAAGTTTTAATTCTTATGCCAAAGATGAATTTGGCGATGACGAGCAAATACGCCTTCGTGATTTCTGCAAAACATTGGACACTTTAGACCATAAATGGATTTTAAGCAATTCTGATGTTAAAGGAAAAGACATGACCGATACTTTTTTTGACGATATTTACAATGAGTTTCAAATCAATCGTGTTTTTGCACGAAGAAGCATCAATGCTAATCCTGAAAAAAGAGGAAAGTTAACGGAGTTGCTAATAACCAATTATAAGAATGAACAAACTTTGTCAATTGCTTAAAGTAGAAAGCGAAGATGTCCTTTTTACACAAATCACAACCAGTTTTAAAGAAAGAGGCATTTTACTCTGGGACTATTTTGTTAATTGGGAAAAGGTTCATAAAAACATCAAACCATTAGAAAAGGAACTTAACCTTTTGAATGTTTTAATTGGCAAAGACAATATTGAAAAAGAAGTATACGAACTCATTAAAGAATACCCTCAGGTTATTAAAGCCTTTCCTTTCTTAATTGCTTTTAGAGACAATAAAGTATCCATACTTACTGATGTAACCAACTTCCTCTACAAAGATTACGACTTTAAAGCGCGGCTATTATCTGATGTTGATTGCAAAGATCTAGCAACTTTCTTTATGAAATCAGGATTGGGTGATTTGGTCAAAGACAAACGTATTAAAAACTTAGTTGATTATGTTACAGGTGTTGAGGTAGGTTTAGATAGTAACGGACGTAAAAATCGTGGTGGCACCATGATGGAGAACATAGTAGAAACCTTTGTCAAAGCAGCTTGTGAAGAATTAGAATTACAATACATGAGCCAAGCCAATGCTAAGAAAATAAAAGACAAATGGGACATTAGTATAGAAGTAGATAAATCCTCTCGTAACTTAGACTTTGCCATTAACAAAAACGGCAAGCTTTATTTTATTGAATGCAACTTTTATGGTGGTGGCGGTTCAAAACTAAAATCTACCGCTACCGAATATGTAAAAATGAATGAATATTGGAATGCACAAGGAATAGAGTTTATTTGGGTAACTGATGGGGCTGGTTGGAAATCTACACTCAAACCTTTACGGGAGTATTTTGATAAAGCAGATTATTTGTTAAATTTAGAAATGTTAAAAAATGAGACGTTTTTTAGAATCCTTGAAAAATAATTTCTTTATTATTTTGAATTTTATTTCTGAACTTATTCACTGGAAATGCATCTGGAAGGCGTTTTTAGATTTATTGTTAATTGCTTTCTTTACAATGTTAGCGAGTATTATGAGTTTAATTTCAATGCTTGTAAAAAGTGACAATGTTGATTGGGTATCATTATATAACAATGGAAATTTCTTTTTATATTCAATTTCGCTCCTTAGCTCGTCTTTAATTTTTTATGTAAATAGAAATGATAGGCACTTTGGAAAATATAGTGTAATGATTTTAATTACTGTATGTGCTTTAATTTATTCACAATTTATAAATGACCAAAAATCAAATACAGATTTTACTCGAATTGGTTCATATGTTTTTCTTGGATTGTCATTTCTTTCTTTTTTAATAACGCAATATTTCCAAAGGCTAGAATTGCCTGACGTGAACAATGAAGATAGAAATAATCAGCAAGGATTAGTTGAAGGAGTAACTTTTTAAAAAAAAACAGAAATGGAAATAAGAGAGAATCAACAATATTTGACTTTGCCTTGTTTAGAAGCTAAACAACCTATTGGAGATATGTATATTGCAGTTATTGATGCTGATGTCTTGGAATATATATCAATGGCTGATGTTAGACGATTGAAAGAAGAAAGAGAATTAGAAGAATATACTGGGATTCAAAGAAAATTAAGTATTTCAAGGGAAAACATAATCGGAAAATATGTTAATTTGATAGATGCAACTTTTCCGAATAGTATAATTTTAGCAGTTTCCTCAGAAAATGTATCATTCAACAAAAAAGAAAAAACATTAACAATATTATACAAAGATGATATTGCAAAAGTTTTAGATGGACAACATAGGATAGCAGGTCTAAATCATTATACAAAAAAAGGGAATACATTCCAATGCATAGTTACTATATATATTGATATGGAACTAGAAGATCAGGCTATAGTTTTTTCCACAATAAATACTGAACAAAAACCAGTCAGTAAATCATTAGCAGCTGATCTATTTGAATTCGCCAAATCTAGAAGCCCTCAAAAAACATGTCATACAATTGCAAGAGTTCTGGATCAAGAAAAAAACAGTCCATTTTATCAAAAAATAAAAATATTAGGTACTGCTAATGATACCGAAAAAGAAACAATAACACAAGATACTTTTGTAAAGAATATAATGCAATATATTTCTAATGACCCTCAGGGTGACAGACAAATATATAAACAGAATAGATTATTGTTTGGACTGAGGAAACCAGAATATGCTTCTGAGAAAGAGATAAATAAATTAATTTTAAGGAAATGGTTTATTGATGATGAAAAAGATATTAAAATAACACAGATAATAATCAATTATTTTCAAGCTGTACAAAATAAATGGCCATCTTCTTGGAATAATGTAATAAATAACAACGTACTCAATAAGTCAACGGGATATATTGCATTAATGAAATTTTTTCGCGATGCAATTTTGGAATTAAAAGTAAATGATGAAGATATAATTACAAAGGAATCATTCATTTCTTTATTCGAAAAAATAAATATACCAGACAACACTTTTACTAATCAAAGATATGTCCCTGGAGGAAAAGGACAATCAGATTTATTTAAAGAACTTATGAAACGTTCTGGATTAGGTGCAATTGCTATTTGCAAAAAAGACCATAGATATGAAAATATTTTTAAGGATTTACCCGATAGTCAAGAATTTTATGGTAAGGATGAAAGACATAAATGTGCCGGTTGCGCATACGATCAAGGATATAATGATGCATTGGATGGAATTAATAGCGGGATTAGATTAGATGAATTAGATACCAGTCAAGCAGGAACTGTTAGACACAAAGATCCATTAAAGGCGTATGAAATGGGATATAATGAAGGGTTGAAAAATAAAAAATAAGACAACTCCAATGCTCAAACCCTATTTCAAATCCCAAGACAAAAACTTCTATCTCCTGCAAGGCGATTGCATGAAGTTGTTACCACAGTTTGAGCATAAGTTTGATATGGTGTTTGCAGACCCCCCTTATTTTTTATCCAATAATGGGTTGTCCATTCAAAGTGGACAAATAGTTTCAGTCAATAAAGGTACTTGGGATAAATCAGAAGGGTTTGAATTTATCAATAAGTTTAACAAAGATTGGTTGCGTTTGGTTCGTGACAAACTAAAAGACAATGGAACCATATGGATAAGCGGGACTTATCATAATATTTTCTCTATTGGGCAAATTCTGCAAGAGTTAGATTTTAAAATTCTAAATGTTATTACTTGGGAAAAGAATAATCCGCCGCCTAATTTTTCCTGTCGCTTCTTTACCCATTCCGCGGAATTAATCATTTGGGCGCGCAAAAAAGAAAAAGTACCTCACTACTATAATTATGAGTTAATGAAACAACTCAACGGTAACAAACAAATGAAAGATGTTTGGAAACTGCCTGCTATAGCTCGCTGGGAAAAATCATGCGGCAAACATCCCACTCAAAAACCGTTAGCTGTATTAACCCGTTTAATATTAGCATCCACCAAACCCAACGCTTGGATATTGGATCCATTCGCAGGAAGTTCCACCACAGGAATTGCAGCCAATCTAGCTAATAGAAGATATCTAGGAATAGATATGGAAGCCGAGTTTTTGGAAATCAGTAAAAACAGAAAGCTGGAAATAGAAAATCCAAAAATTGCGGAAACCTACAAACAAAAGATAAATGGTTTTGAAAACAAAAAGCAATTAGAACTGTATTTAACAGAAGAACCAAAACCAAAAGAAAGGGTGGCTTTAGGTTATATAAGAAGTAAGGATTTGCCAAAATTAAAGAATCTAAAAACTTTCTATTTTCATTCTACGGATAAACAAAATAATCTTTTGGAGTTTCCTTATGACTTATACAACGCCAAGAAATTAGTAATTTATTCAGGCGGAAGAGCGAAGCCATTTCATCTAACTTCTTATTTTGGCGAAATAGAATCCATAACACATAAGCATAAATCAAAAATAAAAGGCAAAGAGGAATCGGAAACCAAATATTATTTTGAAGTAAAGCTAAAAGACAACTTTTCTGAAGATATCTCCATTGAGAACAATCCCAATATTAAAAAATGGATGAAAGAGTATTGCGCGGAATATGAATTAAAGGCAGTTGATTATTTGCCGGTATTAACCTTTGAAGAAAATATTTTTTAGATATTTGAAATTGCATCCCTAACGGGATTTTTTTGTTTGTGTTTATTGACTAACTAGATTCAATCCCTAACGGGATTTTAGTTCTAAAAAACACCATTGAATTCCACAGCTACCGCAAGAACCTTCAATGTGGCAAAAAAAGCCCAGAAAAGCAATCACAATACCCCAAATAATTATTATTTTAGCATAAACCATCCATTCTAAAATGAATTTAATATTGCGGAATTTATCTGTATGAAATATTCTGAATCCCGTTAGGGATTTAATTTTGTTAGAAAATAGTCATCAACACAGGGAAGTCCCGTAGGGACGATATAAAATGGGAAACACGTACACACAAATACACCTTCAATTTGTTTTCGCGGTAAAATACCGAGACGGGTTAATTCATGCTTCTTTTAAAGAGGAATTGTATAAATATATTTCGGGCATCATTCAAAATCACAACCACAAATTGTTAGCCATTAACGGAATGCCCGATCATATTCATATTTTAATAGGCATGAGACCTACACAATCCATTTCGGATTTATTGCAAGACATTAAAGGCAGTTCCTCAAAATGGATTAATGAGAAGAAATTTTTAAGGGTGAAATTTGAATGGCAAGAAGGTTATGGCGCATTCTCCTATTCTAAATCGCAAGTAAACGAAGTTATCAAATACATTCAAAATCAAGAAACGCATCATAAAACAAAAACATTTAGAGAAGAATATATAAATTTCCTTGAGGCTTTTGAAATTGAATATGATGAACGATATATTTTTAAGGACACTATATGAATATATCATCCCTACGGGATTTTGTTTGTTGGTTACCCAGATATAATCCCTACGGGATTTTGATTGTTGGTTACCTATGTTACCTTACCTGGATTTAATCCCTACGGGATTTTTTTGATTGTGTTTAAATTATTGGCTACGCAGATTTAATCCCTACGGGATTTTTAGTTTTTGAAATCTTCTTTTATTCTAGCGAGTATGGGTTTGATACAAATAAAAAAAGCCCAACACTTTCGTTTAGCTTTCGTGTAGCAAAACAAGGCAAACTAAAGTTTGCGTAGCTTACCGCTGCCGTACGAAATAGCAGATTCGATAGCGTAAATCCTTATGCATGGTATTCTGAAAGAAATTAATCAAAAAAACCAAACTAGTATCCCCATTACCAATTGCTTAGAATATTTTTTAAAATTTTATTTAAAATTGTTTGTGAACAATAAAAATCGCATTATATTTGCAACCGCTTAAAAGATATACATCTTCCTCCTTAGCTCAGTTGGTTAGAGCATCTGACTGTTAATCAGAGGGTCCTTGGTTCGAGCCCAAGAGGGGGAGCTTAAAAGAGCAACATGAAAATGTTGCTCTTTTTTTATGCCTATTATTTTTGGGCGAGAAGTTTATTCCATCTCCTCTAAAATCGAGACGGGAAACCCAAGAGTAAAGCAAACAAATAGCCTGACACTTTCGTATCAGGCTATTTTTATTTTGTGAATAAATAAAAAATTATTTCCCAACGATAGCTTTGTAAATATCATTCCCATTTGCGAACAATAATAACCCTATAAGTAATATAAAACCAACCATTTGGGCGTTCTCTAAAAACTTATCGCTAGGCTTTCTGCCTGATATCATTTCGTATAATAAAAACATCACATGACCACCGTCCAATGCTGGAATGGGTAATAAATTCATCACACCAAGCATAATAGAAAGTAAAGCGGTAATGCTCCAAAAAGCTTCCCAACTCCAGGTGTTTGGAAAAATATTAAAGATGGCAGCAAAACCTCCCACACCTTTATAAGCTCCCGTGCTTGGATTAAAAATAGCTTTTAATTGTTTGCCATAACTGCTCAATTGTTCCCATCCTCTGTTAATTCCAACAGGAAAAGATTCGAAGAAACCAAATTCAGCTTTGCTAATTTTATACAATCCTAACTTTTCCATGTTATCATATGGAATTCTTCCTGCATACACAATTCCCATTTTAGCACTGTCGTTTATCTTAATGTTCACAGGAATTTCTTTATCATCGCGTTTCACAATAGCGGCAACGGTTTTACCTTTCAACGAATCAAGCGAAGCGATAACTTCATCGGCATAGGCAACAGGTTTTCCATTGAAACTTGTTATAATATCTTTTGCCTTTACTGTTTTGTTTGGGGAATCATCCTGAACACCAGCAACAACAAAAGGAACTCTTAGTTCTATTATAGATGTTTTTTTACCGTCCAATAATTGAGAAATAAAATTAACTGGGAAATGTATTTTTTCTGATTTGCCATCACGAAGAATTTCAACTTCTTTGGACATCAGTATTTTTTCATTAAGCTCAAAAGAGCGTTCCACCTTATTTCCATCAACAGCCACAATCTTATCGCCCGTTTTTAAACCTGCTTTTTCAACAACCGGATTCGTAATCCAAACACCGTCTTTTAATTCGGAATTGGCGATGTATTGTTCTCCGTAGAAGAAGGTCATTCCAATGTAAATAAGGAATGCCAGAATAAAATTCACAGTCACACCTCCAAGCATAATGATTAAACGCTGCCAAGTTGGTTTTGAACGAAATTCCCATGGTTGCGGCGGCAAAGCCATTTGCTCCTTGTCCATGCTTTCGTCAATCATTCCCGAAATTTTTACATAACCTCCCAAAGGAAGCCATCCAATTCCGTATTCGGTTTCCCCGATTTTCTTTTTCAGTAAGGAATATTTAATATCAAAAAACAAATAGAATTTTTCGACGCGGGTTTTGAAAAGTTTGGCGGGTATAAAATGACCCAATTCATGAAGGATAATAAGTATTGATAAACTCAATAAAAATTGAGATAATTTAATTGCAATTTCCATATATATAATTCTGATTCTTTAATTCACGGACAAAAGTAAGACTTTCGACTTAGTTATTACTATTTATGTAGCGATGGGTTATTTTTTTATGAATTTTTTGTGAATTGTACCTTCCGAAGTCTCAATAGTTATCGGATAAACCCCTGTAGCAAGGTTTGCCACAGCAATAGTTCCCGAGTTGGCTTCCGCTACTTTCTGACCAATACTGTTGTAGATAATTACTTTTTGAAGCGTTACGATATTGGGTAATTTAATGTTCAATTCGTCGCTAGCAGGATTTGGATAAAGCTCCACAGAAGATTCCAAATCAAATTTAGAAGTATCTAAAGTAATGTTATTATTGCGGGAAATAAGATGTTTGTCTGGGTCAAAAGAAATGCTAGTTATAGCAAAAGGAACATTTTGAATAATAATCTGACCATTCGTAGTGTTGTTCAATACAATATCTGCTTGCTGTCCGCCAGCACCAAAAATCCTTACTGGAACAGGCATTTCAAAATAGCTAACACTAATATTGGATTGCGTTTGATTCACCACAAAGCGAGCTTGTCCACCAGCCATATTCTGAGCGGTAATCGTATAACTTGGATATCCTTGACGGTAGATCCAGTCATTAAAAAACTCGGTTAAACTACTTCCGTATACGGCTTCCATATGGGCTTGAAAATTGGAAGTAACAGCATAACCAAAAGCTAAATTAGGATCCGCTAGATAGTTTTTCATTCCCTGAAAAAATAGCGCGTCTCCTAATTTGAAACGAAGCATTTCCAAAACCATAGCGCCTTTATCATAACTTAATTGACTACTAAAAATACGATTGACATTCAAGGCTTCCGTATCGGTTAAATACACAGCACCACCGTTCGTAGATGTGATAGAGTTAATCATACTTGCTTTGTCATTTACAAAAGCGGCAGGGCCATCAAAATTTTCATAAACCATAGAAGCAAGGTAGGTAGCAAAACCTTCATTAAGCCAAATGTCTTTCCAAGAACCACACGTGATTTTGTCGCCAAACCACTGATGCGCCATTTCATGAGCAATTAATTGTCTCGAAAAACCAGCCATGAAGGAAACTGTAGTATGTTCCATTCCGCCTCCCCAGCCAAATTGAGCATGACCATATTTTTCATTATGGAAAGGATAAATTTCAAATAAGTTTTTATACAATTCCAAAATCAATGGCGTTTGAGCCAATTGAGGTTGCGCATTAGCAAAACTTTCTGGGTAGATGTAATTTACAATTGGAAACGTATTAGGAGCTGTTCCTGCTGTTTGAGTAAACACCGTATAATCGGTAACTGCCATGCAAATTAGGTATGCTGGAATCGGATAACCGTGATGAAAATGGGTTGTTTTATTCCCGCCAGAGATTACTGGAGCTTCTGGTTCAACACCATTGGAAACAGCAATATATTGTGAAGGAGCCGTAATATAAACATCGATGCTATTTACTTTGTCATTCAAATCTTGTTTGCAAGGCCACCAATCTCTGGCGCCAAAAGGTTCAGATAAAGTATAAAGCGTGTTGCTTCCGTTGCCTCTAACTTGTGTTGTAAAAGCGTCAAAGCCGTTTACTGGAGGCTCTCCCGAATAGGTTATCTCCAAAGTTGCCGATGTTCCTGTGATTTGAGTTGAAGGCAAAGTGACTACCAATTCATTATTGCCACTTTCAGTAAAAGCTAAATTAACACCGTTTTTTTTCACCGTAGTTACCGTCAATTCGTTTGCCATATCAAAAGTAACCGTAGTCATATTCGACAAGGCAGTATAGGTAGTAGTAACTTTTCCACTAATAAAATAAATCGCTGGATCTACTGTAAAATCAAGGCGATGATAGGTAACGTTGTAATTTTGTGTGTTAGGATTTACCTGAACCGACATTAAATTGGCTGCCGATCTCATTTCGGCATTTACCATTTTTTCAAATTCTCTATCGTCGTTTTGGGAAAACACAAAGGATATCGAAAACAATAGAAGTAGTAAGTAGGATTTTTTCATTAGGCAATATAATTTTTTGCGAATATAATAAATAAAGAAATAAACAGCTATTAAACTTTTGATAAAACTGATTCAAAAACCTTGATAGCTATCGATTTATAAAAAAAAGTAAGTTTTTTGTTCTGTCTAAATTTATAGCAAACATTTCACTAAATTTGCTGCCTTATAAAAACCATGTCATGTTACAAATAGCATTCATTAGAGAAAATCAGGAGAAAGTAATCCAAGCTTTGGCAAAAAGAAATATAGATGCCACAAGCACTGTTAAAGAAGTTGTGGAACTTGATGAAAAACGTCGGGCGACACAAGTGGAGTTGGACACTATTTTATCAGAATCCAATAAACTTTCCAAAGACATCGGTGATTTGATGAAAAGCGGCGAAAAAGCAAAAGCCGAAATCTTGAAATTGAAAACAGTTTCTTTCAAAGAAACCAGCAAAGAACTTTCAGAGAAATTAGACGTTTACGCCAATGAGTTAACGCAAAAACTATATACGTTACCCAATCTTCCTGCGGATTTAGTTCCAGTTGGGAAAACACCTGAAGAAAATTTGAATATTTTTGAAGAAGGTGCTATTCCTGTTTTACACGAAGGAGCGCAACCGCATTGGGAATTGATAAAAAAATACGACATCGTCGATTTTGAATTAGGTACCAAAATTACGGCTCCAGGATTTCCTGTTTATAAAGGAAAAGGCGCCAAATTACAACGTGCCTTGATTTCTTATTTTTTAGATAAAAATACAGCAGCGGGTTATTTGGAATACCAAGTGCCACACATGGTAAACGAAGCTTCGGCTTATGGAACGGGACAATTGCCGGATAAAGAAGGACAAATGTATCACGATGCCAAAGATGATTTATATTTAATTCCAACTGCCGAAGTTCCAGTGACCAATATTTTCAGAGACGTCATTCTAAATGAAAACGAATTGCCAGTTTTATGTACGGGTTACACACCTTGTTTCCGTCGTGAAGCGGGTTCTTGGGGTGCTCACGTTCGTGGTTTAAATCGTTTGCATCAATTTGACAAAGTGGAAATTGTTCGCATTGAACATCCTGATAAATCGTATGAAGCTTTGGAAGGAATGGTGGAACACGTGAAAGAAATTCTTCAGGAATTGAAATTACCTTACCGAATTTTACGCCTTTGTGGTGGTGATATGGGTTTTGCCTCTGCGATGACTTATGATTTTGAAGTGTTTTCAACAGCGCAAGATCGTTGGTTGGAAATTAGTTCGGTTTCTAATTTTGAAACCTTTCAAGCCAATCGTTTGAAATTGCGTTTCAGAGATAAAGATGGGAAAAACCTATTGGCGCACACCTTGAACGGAAGTTCTTTGGCATTGCCAAGAGTTTTAGCAGGAATTTTGGAAAATTATCAAACGCCAGAAGGTATTGTAATTCCAGAAGTATTGCGCCCTTACACGGGATTTGATATTATTAACTAAAAGTTAATGTTTATATTGCGATGTACTAATTTGACACAAAAAGTGTTACTTTAGTACATTGTTGTTTTAATTGGAATACATGAAAAAAATTCTCCAACTTACTTTTTTATTCTTCTCACTAATGGCGTTTTCACAAAACGAGCAATTGGCGCAAAATTATTTTGAACGTGGAGAATTTGAAAAAGCTTTGGTTAGCTATGAAGATTTATACAAAAGCCAAACAGGGAATTCCAATTATTTTCAAAAAATGGTGGAATGCCATCAGCAGTTACAGCATTTTGATACAGCCGAAAAATTATTGAAGGAACGTTTTGATAAATACAAACAGAATAGCATTTTGGTGGATTTGGGATTTAATTGGCAGTTACAAAAGGATGATGTTAATGCCAAGAAATACTACGAGCAAGCCCTTGATAAAATTAGAAAAAGCGCCACCGAAGTATATGGAGTTGCTTTTGTTTTTGAAAGAAAATCACTGGTTGACTATGCTTTGCAAGCCTATCAAATTGCTTTAGATTTAGATCCGAAACTTAATTTTAATTTCCAAATGGCGTTGCTTTACGGACAGCAAGGCAACACCGAAATGATGATTGAAAAGTTCCTGACGGAATCGTATAAAAATCAGCAAAATTTGCCAATGGTTCAAAATCAGTTTACGCTGTTTATGTCCGAAGAAGTAGATGAGAAGTTCAATGATGCCTTGAAAAAAGCGCTTTTGATTCGCGCTCAAAAAACACAAGACGTCTTTTGGAATGATTATTTGAGTTGGTTTTTTGTGCAACAAAAAGAATACAGCAAAGCCTTTATACAGCAAAAAGCAATCTACAAACGCAACCCCGATTCGTTTTACAATATTGTCAATTTAGGACAAATGGCCATTGAAGATAATGACCAAGAAGCGGCAAAAGAAATTCTGGGTTTTGTTTTAGAAAACACACAAAATTTAGAAGCCCTCATCCAAGCTCATTCCTATTTGATTGAAATGAAAATCAATCATGCTTTGGAGAAAGATTACCCAGCGATTAGTGCTGAATTGGATTCCCTTATTAAAGAATTTGGCGTGAGTCCTTTTTCTTTGGAATTATTGAAAATTCAAGCCAACTTTTCTGCATTCCAATTAAACAATCCCGAAAAAGGGAAAGCTATTTTGAAGAGCGCCATGGATATGCCAATAGATAAATATCAAGTAGCGGGACTTAAAATGGAATTGGCGGATATTTTATTATACGAAGAGAAATTCAATCAAGCTTTAATTTATTATTCGCAAATAGAATCCGATTTAAGTGGTGATGTTATGGGTCAGGAAGCCAATTTAAAAACCGCCAAAACAAGTTATTTTAAAGCTGATTTTGTTTGGGCATCGCACCAATTAAAAGTATTGAAATCGGCTTCTTCCCAACTGATTGCCAACGATGCACTCGATTTATTTTTATTGATTAGCGACAATACCGTTGAAGATTCCACACAAGTAGCTTTGAAGAAATTTGCAAAAGCGGATTTCCTATTGTACAAAAACAAAAAGAAGGAAGCCTTATTACAATTTCAAACCATTCTAAAAGAACACAAAGGCGAACAAATAGAAGCGGTAACCCTTTTGCGAATGGGTAAAATCTATGAACAATTGGGCGATTTTAATGCCGCTTTAGAACAATACAAAATCATCATCGACAAGCATAAAGACTGTATTTATGTTGACGAAGCTTTATATTTTTCTGCCGAAATCTACAACATCCAATTAAAAGAGGTGGAGAAAGCCAAGCCGCTTTATGAAGAAATGATTTTCAAGCACGAAGACAGTATTTATTATGTAGATGCTCGGAAGAAATTCCGCCAACTTCGGGGCGACTCTAATCTCTAGTGGTCAGTTAGCAGTAGCAGTCGGCAGTTAAAACAACTATAAACCTCATAACCCTTTATAAACCTCATAAACTTTTTCATCAATGATAATATACAACGTTACCATCAACATTCACGAAAGTGTTCACGATCAATGGATGCGCTGGATGCAGGAAAAACATATTAATGATGTGTTGGCAACAGGCAAGTTCTCATCGGCACGAATGGTGAGGGTTTTAGTTGAAGAAGAAATGGGAGGCACAACCTATTCGCTTCAATTTATAACAGACAGTAAAGAAACATTGCAACGCTATTATGAGGAAGATGCGCCACAACTTCGCGAGGAAGGATTGCAACTTTTTGGAGATAAAATGTTGGCATTCCGAACAGAATTGGAATTAATAAGCGAGCATTAATAACGCTTTCGCGGAAAGACAAAAGAACGACATGAACGAAGTAAGAGCCAAAAAACATCTTGGGCAGCATTTTTTAACCGATGAAAGTATAGCATTAGCTATTGCCGACACACTAAATTTCGAGGGCTATGATATTACTTTGGAAATTGGTCCGGGAATGGGTGTTTTAACCAAATATCTTTTGGAAAAACCAACTACAACTTACGTCATTGAAATTGATAGAGATTCCGTAGAATATTTGAACGAACACTATCCAAAATTACACGAGAAAATCATTTCCAAAGATTTCCTGAAATATAACATTAACGAAGTTTTTGAAGGTAAACCTTTCTCCATTATTGGCAATTTTCCGTATAATATTTCAAGCCAAATTGTATTCAAATGTTTGGAATTACGCCATCAGGTTCCTGAATTTTCAGGGATGTTTCAAAAAGAAGTGGCTGAGCGAATTTGCGAAAAAAAAGGAACAAAAACGTATGGAATTCTGTCGGTTTTAGTTCAGGCATTTTATGATGCGGAATATTTATTTACGGTAGAACCCGAAGTTTTTAATCCGCCACCAAAAGTAAAATCAGGTGTTTTGAGATTGAGAAGAAAAGAAAATTTCACCTTGCCATGTAATGAAAAATTATTCTTTTCGGTGGTGAAAACCGCTTTCCAGCAACGCAGAAAAACCATGCGTAATAGTTTAAAATCCTTTCAATTATCGGATAATTTAAAAGAAGATACTATCTTTGACCTCCGTCCAGAGCAATTAACGGTAGAACAATTTATTTCTCTAACTCAAAAAATAGAGGCCAATGCAGTTTAATCTCAGCAAAGAACTATTAGAACAAATAGAGCAACTTATTCATCAAAAGAATGACCAGGAACTGGAAATTTTGTTGAATGATTTGCATCACGCTGATATTGCTGAAATTTTTGATGAGTTAAATATTGAAGAAGCTATCTATATTTTTAAGATTCTTGATAGCGAAATCACCGCCGAGATACTAACGGAATTAGAAGATGACGTTCGTGAAAAAATCCTTCACGGACTTTCTGCCAAAGAAATTGCGGAAGAATTAGATGAATTGGATACGGATGATGCTGCCGATATTATTGGAGAATTATCACAAAGCAAAAAAGAAGAAGTAATTTCCGAGTTGGAAGACGTTGAACATGCCAAAGACATTGTGGATTTGTTGCGTTATGACGAAGATGAAGCTGGAGGTTTGATGGGTAAGGAGCTTGTGAAAGTCAATGAAAACTGGAACGTGCTTACCTGTGTAAAAGAAATGCGTATTCAAGCGGAGCACGTCACCCGAGTACATTCTATTTATGTAGTGGATGACGAAAATCGATTGAAAGGTCGTTTGTCCTTAAAAGATTTATTGACCACTTCTACGAAAACGCCTATTAGTGAAATTTACATTCCAAAAGTGGATTACGTAAAAGTGCATACGCCTAATGTTGAGGTCGCTCGAATCATGCAGAAATATGACTTGGAAGCCATTCCGGTTGTGGATGAAATGGGACGATTGGTAGGCCGTGTAACCATTGATGACATCGTTGACGTAATCAAAGATGAAGCCGATAAAGATTACCAAATGGCTGCCGGTATCACGCAAGACGTTGAAGCAGGAGATAGCGTTTTTGAATTAACCAAAGCACGTTTGCCTTGGCTTTTAATAGGAATGGTAATTGAAATCGTTGCTTCATTTGTACTAAAGGATAATGAAATTGCCTTTCAAAAATATTCTACTTTAATCATTTTTGTACCGCTGCTTTCTGCTACGGCTGGAAACATTGGTGTACAAGCTTCGGCAATTGTGGTTCAAGGTTTGGCCAATGGTTCTTTAAAAGAGTTTAGCAAAAATTATTTCAAAAAGGAATTGATTGTTGCCATGATTTCAGGAACCATAATCTCTTTGTTCTTGTTGATTTTTCATTCCATTGTTTACCAACAATATCAAGTTGGAATTGCTATTTCGATATCGATTATTGTGGTAATTCTTTTTGCTGCGATGCTTGGAACTTTAGTACCTTTATTTCTTCATAAAAATAAAATCGATCCCGCTATTGCAACAGGTCCATTTATCACAACAACCAATGACGTTTTTGGGATTATAATTTACTTTGCTATCGCCCGATTGATTTTAGGCTTCTAGTTTTTGATTATATACTTGTACAGAGGACAATCATCAGGAATTGTTGCGTATTTATCAACTTTTGTTGCTGTTAGTTCCATCTTTCCTGTTTCCACTCCTTCCGTATTAATATAAAATATAATTTTCGGATAACCATTTGGAATGTTTTTAGTTTTTTTCCAAACTTCATATATTGTTGGGACATAGGTAAAAGGCAAAAAATCGGAATCCGTTTTATCAACTATGAAATGGGTTGTGATAATTTTTTTTCTCTTTTGATATTTTAATTTTCTGTTACATTTTATAGCATAATGAAAATAACTAATGCCGTCTAATATGGTATCTTTAAAGTTCACAAAATCATAATCTTTACGTTTGTATTTGTACTCATTGTAAAAAAGAGTTATTTCTTTACAAGTGTTTTCAATAGTTTCCACTTTATAAAAATCGGTTTTAAGCATAGTCCCATTAAAAGCAATTCCGTCATTGTCTATAAAGTGTAAAGCAAGGGATAAAGAATCTTTACTTTCGTGAGCATAAAGGTGGTATTTGTTTTCTTTGGAATTAACTAAAAAAAACGAATTAAATTTTTCATTTTTTAAACTATAACTTCCTTTTACCGAAAAGGCATAATCAAAAAGATATTTTTTTTGTCCAAATGTTTGACAGAAAATCAAAAGGCAAATAAGAACATACGTTTTTTTCATGGCTAATCTTTCACGGATTGTATTCAAAAATAAGTATTTTTATACTTTAAAATGATTATGTCAAGAGATAATATAAAAATCCTCCACATCGATTCCAATCATCCGTTGTTATGGAACCAACTTCAAGAAGCAGGTTTCACCAACGAAGAAGATTTTATTGCTACCAAAGAACAAATAGAAGCCAAAATTCACAATTATCACGGAATCGTAATTCGCAGTCGTTTTAAAATTGACAAACCTTTTATTGATAAAGCGACTAATTTGCAATTCATTGCTCGTGTTGGCGCTGGTTTGGAAAGTATCGATTGTGAGTATGCAACTGAAAAAGGAATTCAATTAATTGCCGCTCCTGAAGGCAATCGCAATGCCGTTGGCGAACATGCTTTAGGAATGCTTTTATCACTGATGAACAAACTCAATAGAGCCGATAAATTGGTGCGCGAAGGGAAATGGATTCGCGAAGGCAATCGTGGTTTTGAACTCGAAGGAAAAACAATCGGACTCATTGGTTATGGCAATATGGGAAAATCATTTGCCAAAAAACTCAAAGGTTTTGATGTAAAAGTGTTGTGTTATGATATTCAGGAAAATGTTGGCGATGAAAATGCAAAGCAAGTTTCACTACAAGAATTACAACAACAAACCGATGTTTTAAGTTTGCACATTCCATGGACACCAGCCACCGATAAAATGATAAACACGCATTTTATCAATCTGTTTGCGAAACCGTTTTGGTTCATTAATACTTCAAGAGGGAAAAATGTTGTCACAGATGATTTAGTCGCAGCATTGGAATCTGGAAAAATTCTAGGAGCGGGTTTGGATGTTTTAGAATATGAAAAATCTTCGTTTGAAAATTTATTTATAGATACCGAAAAACCAAAAGCTTTTGACTATTTATTGCAAGCCGAAAATGTCTTGCTAACGCCACATATTGCGGGTTGGACATTTGAAAGTCATGAAAAATTAGCGCAGACAATTGTCGATAAAATCATCCGAAAGTATGAGTAGATTTCATTTGGTTATACTTTAATTTACACATAATTTAAACTTAAAAAAATGAGCAATAAAGACATTAAAAGAGTAACAGGAATTGGTGGAGTTTTCTTCAAATGTGACGACCCAAAGGCAACAAATGAGTGGTATAAAGAGCATCTTGGAATACCGGTAGGTCCTTACGGTTGGTCCTTTGAATGGAAGGATAAGGATGGGAATGACGGTACCACACAATGGTCAACATTTAAAGCGGATTCGAAGCATTTCGCGCCAAGCGAAAAACCTTTTATGATGAATTACCGAGTACACGATTTAGAAGCATTGCTAAAAGCCTTAAAGGAAGAAGGCGTAACCATTGTTGGCGAAATGGAAAGCTATGATTATGGCAAGTTTGGCTGGATACTAGATCCCGAAGGAAATAAAATTGAACTTTGGGAACCTATTGATAGCGCACTCTAATATTTTTTTATATTTTAGACACATAAATAATTAACATAACCAAAAAAACAACAACCCTTTATGGAAACACAAAAAATCGACATGTTCATGATGATGAATGCAAAATTCTTTGAAAGCTATCATTTGAACGCGGTTAGAGAAAAACTATTAACAATTGATGAATCGAAATGGGGAATGGTTCAAACATTACAATTGAAAGACCCAACAACAGCATTGATTATATCAATCGTAGGTGGTGGAACTTTAGGAATTGACCGCTTTTTCATAGGAGATACTGGAATGGGAATAGGAAAACTGCTTACTTGTGGTGGTTTAGGAATTTGGACGATTATCGATTGGTTTTTAATTATGGGTGCTACTCGTGAGAAAAACATGGAAATGTTTCAAACTGCTTTATACTAAATAATGTCTAGAAACAAGTTGTATTGGTTACTACTTATCGCTTGTTTTTCAGGATTTATTTATCTTTTATACCATTTACAGGATTCCGAAAATACTCATTTTGGCGTTTGTATCATCAAGAATGTAACAGGATTTCCTTGTCCTTCTTGCGGTACAACTAGAGCGGTTCAATTGCTAATGCAAGGAAACGTTTTAGCATCGTTGCAAATGAATCCTTTCGGAATCCTTGTTGCATTAATTATGGTTATTGCTCCGTTTTGGATTGCATTTGACCTAATTTTTAAAAAAGAAACGCTGTACAAATCCTTTAAAAAAACAGAAGAAACTATCCGAATAAAATGGCTGGCAGCTCTATTAATTTTGTTAGTGCTTCTGAATTGGATTTGGAATATTTATAAAAATTTATGATACAAGAACACACCTTTGCCTACAAACCCAGCGAGCATGAAGCCGAGAAAGCTTCCAACAGTTACCTCATGTCGTTGGTAGCCGTTATTGCTGGTTTGCCGTTGCCGATTCTTAATCTGATTGCCACTTTATTTTTCTTCCTTGCGAATAGAAAGTCAACCTATTTTGTGCGTTGGCATTGCATGCAATCGTTATTCTCACAAGCAGCTTTGTTAGCTATAAACAGTTGTAGTTTTTGGTGGACAGTCTCCATAATTTTCACCGATGAAAAAGTGAGTAATCAATATTTTGCTTACCTTTTTACGGTAATTATTTTTAATATTTTAGAATTAATTTCTACCATTTATGCTGCTGTGCAAACTCGAAAAGGAAAGCATGTTGAATTCTTGTTTTTCGGAAATCTCACTAACTTAATTTGCCGACCATGACAAAGAAAATAATTTTACAGGGACTTTTTATTGTCTTGAGTTTTGCAATCGTTTGGCTTGCCTTTTCTCAATTGGATTTTATGCGATTTTTCAAAGTGGAAGAACGAACTGCAAAAGTCGAGAACACTTTAGGAGATTTGATTTGGGACGAAATTTCAAGAACCAATGATGTGATTACGAATGATACTATTGTCAAAACATTGGATAAATTAATAAAACCAATTTGTGATAAAAATAATATAGATCGCGATTCGTTGAAAGTACATATCATTCGAAAAGACGAAATTAATGCCTTTGCTTTGCCTAATAATCACTTGGTTGTTTATACAGGTTTGATTGGTGATTGCAAAAAACAAGAAGCATTACAAGGTGTTTTGGGACACGAAATTGCGCATATTGAGTTCAATCATGTGATGAAAAAATTGTCAAAAGAGGTTGGTTTTTCTGTATTGCTTTCGGCAACAGCTGGAGGAAAAGGCGCAGAAGTTTTAAAGGAAATTTTCAAAACAATTTCTTCTTCTGCCTATGATAGAACCTTGGAAAAAGAAGCCGATTTAGCCAGTGTAGATTATATGATAAAAGCCAATATCGACCCGAAACCAATGGCGGATTTCATGTATCAAATGGCACAAGATGCGAAAACACCAAAAGGCATGGAATGGATTTCTGATCATCCCGAATCGGAAGAGCGAGCCAAATATATTTTGGATTACATCAAAGACAAAAAGTTAAAAAGCAAAGCAACACTTCCCGAAAAGGATTGGGAAACGTTTCAAAAACAAGTTAACGATTTGGAATAAAAAAAAGCCTCGATGAATTCGGGGCTTTTTTTATTTATAGTTTTTTTCTTTTCGTTCCAATTCTGCTTGAAATTCTTCCATGACAGGTTTCATTGTGCTTTCGGGAATATCGGAAATCCGAATGTACATCAAACCGTCAATAGCATTGTTGAATAAGGGATCCACATTAAAGGCAACCAAGCGTGCATTTTGCTTGATGTATTTTTTAATTAGCACCGGCAATCTTAAAATGCCTGGCTCTAACTCATCAATGATTTTATCAAACTTAACCAAATCGGCCTCGGTTTCGTTGAAAACAAAATCTTTATCAGCATCCTTAAGTTTTACTTTGTATTCCTTTTTTGGGTGAATGTATTGCGCCACATACGGATCATAATAATGCGATTTCATAAATTCTATCATCAATGATTTTGAGAAATCTGTAAACTGATTGCTGATACTAACGCCACCAATCAAATATTTATGTTCAGGGAAACGCAGTGTGGTGTGGACAATCCCTTTCCAAAGCAAGAAAAGTGGCATTGGTTTTTGTTGGTATTCCTTAATGATAAAGGCGCGTCCCATTTCAATAGACTTGGACATCATATCGTTTAATTCCGATTCAAAACGGAATAAATCATGAAGATAAAAACCTTCAAAGCCATATTTAGGAAAAATCTCGGAACCCAATCCCATTCTATAAGCACCGGCAATTTGCTCGGTAACTTCGTCCCAAAGGAACATGTGATGGTAATATTTGTCGTATTGATCAATGTCTATAGATTCGTTGGTTCCTTCGCCAACTTCACGAAAAGTAATTTCTCGCAAACGGCCAATTTCATGTAATATATTGGGGATTTTATCAGCAGTAACAAGGAATACTTGATAATTTTTACTTTGCAATAAACGACAGTCACTTTCTTTGATGACTTCCATTTCTTCCAAAATTTTGTCGTGGTTGGCTGGTTTTACAATCTGTTTTGGAGGGCTTTTAGGTAATTTTAAATTCAGATTCAGGTTATGTGGGTCGAAAATATTGTTTTCCTTATTAAACGAATTGGCCAACATATAGGTTTTCTTTCTCAAAAACTCCGAGTATTCTTCAATGGTTTTGTGTTCGTTTTGTTCCGCTACCGAAATAGGTTTTCCAATTCTCACTTTAATTACTCGGTCTTTTTGTGTTAGCAATTCCGAAGGTAATTTGGCAGTTCGCAACGTTGGATTTATTTTGGACAAAAGATAAAAAAAGCGACTGTTTTTGGCGTGAAAATAAATGGGAACTACAGGAACCTGAGCTTTTCTAATTACTTTAATAGCGCCTTCTTCCCATGCTTTGTCAACCACTAATTGCCCGTCTTTATAGGTTGAAACTTCTCCAGCCGGAAACATTCCCAAAGGTTTTCCATCACTCAAATGGCGCAATGTTTCTTTGATTCCTATCACACTCGACTTGGCGTCTTTGTGAGTTTCAAAAGGATTTACCGGCATGATGTATTTCTTCATCGGCTCAATTCGGTGCAATAAAAAATTGGCAATAATCTTGAAATTAGGTTCTACTTCGAGCATTAATTTCAATAGTAAAATGCCGTCAATTCCTCCAAGCGGATGATTGGAAATAGTGATATAAGCGCCGTCTTTTGGGAGTCGTTTTAAGTCTTCTTCGGGAATTTCAAATTTGATTTGAAACTCATCTAAAATGGCATTTAGAAATTCAATCTCTGACAAATGTTTATTTCTGTCGTAGATTTTATTTAGCGTAGAAATTTTCAATGCTTTCATCAAAAGCCAACCAGCAAAAGTGCCTAAAACGCCGTACTTGTCGGCTTTTATTGCTTTTGCAACTTCTTTGGCAGTGACTAAACCCATTGTTTGATTTGTTTTTTACAAGAGAAACAAAGATAGCAATTCTAATGAAATAGCTTTCTAAAAATGCAGAAATCAATGGTTAATAATTATAATTTATATTCTTGAATTTGAGTTTCAAATGTTTATGTTTTTAGCTATTTTTGGAGAAACAATTAAAAGCAATTTATGAGAATCATATCTTATAATGTTAATGGTATTCGCGCAGCAATTTCAAAAGGTTTCCTTGATTGGTTGCAACATGCCAACCCAGATGTGATTTGTCTTCAGGAAATAAAAGCTACACCAGAACAGCTTCCATTAATAGATTTTGAAATCTCGGGTTATCCCTATCATTATTGGTTTCCAGCACAAAAAAAAGGCTATAGCGGTGTTGCAATTTTGTCTAAAATTAAACCCAACAATGTAGAGTTTGGAACCGGAATTCCGCACATGGATTTTGAAGGAAGAAATCTTCGTGTCGATTTTGATGATGTTTCTGTTATGAGTTTGTACTTGCCATCAGGAACTAATATAGACCGTTTAGAACATAAATTTATGTATATGGACGATTTTCAAAACTATGTAAACGAATTGAAAAAGCGAATTCCGAATTTAATAATCTGTGGTGATTATAACATTTGCCATGAAGCTATTGATATTCATGATCCTATTCGCAACAAAACTGTTTCGGGATTTTTGCCTGAAGAACGTGCTTGGTTGGATGGTTTTATGAAAAGCGGTTTCATTGATACTTTCCGATTTTTTAATAAAGAACCGAATAATTATAGCTGGTGGAGTTATCGCGCCGGCGCAAGAGGGAATAATAAAGGATGGCGTATCGATTATTGTTTAGCAACTGAATCCATGAGGAACAGGTTGTCGAGAGCCTTAATTTTGCCAGAAGCCAAACATTCGGATCATTGCCCAGTTTTGGTAGAAATTGATTAAAAAGAAGTAAATAAAAGAACATAGAAAAATGATAAAAAAAATAGTTTTAGGTATAGCCATTTTAGGATTGATGACCTCGTGTGTTTCCAAAAAAATATACACCGATCTTGAAAACAAATACACCGATTTAAAAAAAGAAAACCGCTCTTTGACGGATGAGATTGATGAGTTGCATAAAGCCAATGCCGAATTTGATTCGGTGAACAAATCGTTGACAGCGGAAATAGCAAATCTCAAATCCGACCGCGATAAATTACAAGCAGATTGCACGGCAACTTCCAATAATTTAAAAGCATTACAAGAATCGTATTCGGCACTTGAAAAAAACAGCAACAATGCGTTGGAAACCAATATGGCTAAAAACCGTGAATTGTTGGCGCAATTGGATGCTAAAGAAAAGGCTTTGGCAGCAGAACAAAATCGTTTGAATACTTTGAAGAACGAATTGGAATCCAACACAAAACGATTGAATGAATTGGAAAGTTTGATTGCGGCAAAAGATGCTAGCATGAGAAAATTAAAAGAAACCTTGTCTAAAGCTTTGAACGCTTTTGAGGGCAAAGGATTAACTGTAGAACAAAAGAACGGAAAAGTCTATGTGTCTATGGAAAATAAATTACTATTTCAAACAGGTAGCTGGGCAGTGGGCAGTGAAGGAAGAAGAGCGGTGGTTGAAGTGGGGAAAGTATTGGCGCAAAATCCGGACATCACAGTCTTAATTGAAGGTCACACCGATAATGATAAAATCCTCGGAAATATTGGCGGCGGCATTGAAAGCAATTGGGATTTGTCAACCAAGCGTGCTACTGCGATTGTCAATATTCTTGCGGAAAACGCAAGTATTCAAAAGAAAAATTTAACGGCAGCTGGACGAGGAGAATTTGCGCCTATCATGAGTAATGATACCAATGAAGGCAAAGCGAAAAACCGCAGAATTGAAATTATTTTAACGCCAAAATTAGACGAGATTTCTAAAATGTTGAAAGAGTTTTAATCAGCTATTATGAAATATAAAAAAGGTTCAGAGTTTTTCTTTGAACCTTTTTTTATCGTAAACATTCCTGAAAAATATGTTAATGCTGTCCGAGAAACCCGCAACAATATTTTACATTTGCACTTTAAAAAGTAGCCCTTCAAAATGAAATACACCACACTTCCCAATACCAATATCAAAGTCAGTAAAATTTGTTTAGGAACCATGACTTTTGGCGAACAAAATTCCGAAAGCGATGCCCATTCCCAAATAGATTACGCGCTTGAAAAAGGCATTAATTTTATTGATACTGCCGAAATGTATCCCATTGCTGCAAAGGAAGCAACGCTTGGAAGTACTGAAAAATTCATTGGAAGTTGGTTGAAAAAATCGGGGAAAAGAAGTGATATCGTGTTGGCTACAAAAATTGCCGGACCCAATCGCAACATGGAATACATCCGAAAGCCATTGGATTTTTCAAAGAAAAGCATCCATGAAGCGGTGGATAATAGTTTGAAGAATTTGCAAACAGATTATATTGATTTGTATCAAATGCATTGGCCGGAACGTAAAATGAACTTTTTTGGACAGCGCGGATTTACCATAACCGAAGATGCTTGGCAAGATAATTTTAATGATATGCTAACCACTTTTGATGGCTTAATCAAACAAGGAAAAATCAAACATATTGGCGTTTCCAATGAAGTGCCGTGGGGAGTGATGCGCTATATTCACGAAAGTGAGAAACATGGTTTGCCAAGAATTGTGACAATACAAAATCCGTATTCCCTTTTAAACAGGCTGTTTGAAGTTGGTTTAACGGAAATCTGCTATCGTGAAAACATAGGTTTATTGGCTTACTCTCCGTTAGGTTTTGGGGCGTTAACTGGAAAATATTTAAACGAAATTCCTAGCGATTCCCGAGTTGGATTATTTCCGCAATTCGTGAGATACATGAATGGAAATTGCGTGAACGCTATCAAAATGTATCAAGAATTGGCACATGATAATGGATTATCGTTAACTCAATTGGCGTTGGCTTTTGTTCAGCATCAAGAGATTGTATCATCCACGATTATTGGCGCCACAACAATGGAACAGCTTAAGGAAAACATAGCAACTCATGACGTGGTTTTGACATCAGAAATCATTAAGGAAATAAACCGTATTCAGGAATTGGTTCCTAATCCTGCGCCTTAATTACTCAACAAGTAGTTTTTTTGATTTTTTATAGTAATTGGATTTTACTTCATAAATGTATTCTCCTTTATTTAGCATATTGCTTTTAATGGAAACAAGATGTTTTCCCATAGGATAATTTATGTTTTCTAAAACTTTATAGATTTCTTTACCGCTCAAATCATAAATGGTTATGCTAATTGGACTTTCTTTATAAAGTTTAAAAGCAAAATAACAATCTTCCGATGCAACCGGATTAGGATAATTGAGAATGGTATTGGTTTCATTTTCAGCTTCAAATTCTTTAATATCTAATTGACTTTGAGAGATAATTGCCGTCAAGATGCTGGTTTGGCCACTAGCCAATCTTCCCCAAATGGGTCTGATAACGCCATTGTGAGCCACAATATTGGTATAATCTCCAAAGAAAACGGAAGAGGTTGGAAGAAAAGGCGTTGTGCTTATTTTGGTATTGGTGAATGTAGTTCCACCATTAGTGGAGTAGGCTAAATAAACATCGGTGTTGTTGTTGAGGTAGTTTCTTCGGTCATAAAAAACGATGTAAATATAACCGTTAGTTTGATCAATAGTCATCCAGGATAAAAACTGTTGTTTTCCAGCGGGGTCATTATTAACTCTAATAGGGCTCGACCAAGTAGCGCCCTGATCCGTTGATTTGGATATAAAAACATCAGTATCCGATGTGCCATTGGTTTGATCTGACCAATTGACATATATAGTCCCATTATATGCACTTGGGCTTATATCACAAGCAGTTATAGGCAATCCATTACATCTATCAATTCCAGGAATAGTGTAATCCCAAAGATGTGTTGGAATAATTTGTGTTTCATTAGTAGACCATGTAACCCCTTGATTTAATGATTTTTTAAATACCAATCCATTTGGTCCAGACCATGCAACATATACTTGACCCGTTGGGCCAACAGCAGGAACAGCACCTTCAACAGTAGTGCTATTGTCTATACAAGTTCCATCTATACTATTAAGTTTGATAGGTGTTGACCAAGTAATTCCAAAATCGGTAGATTTTGAAAAAAGAATAACCGATTTATTATTTAGATCGGTGCTTCCGTATAAATCAAATTGCGTCCAAGTCATGTATAAAATGTTGTTGACTTTATCAAATCCAATCCACTGCTTGTCCTGATCTTTAGACGCATTTATACCCGTAAAAGCACCATTACTCCATGTAGCTCCAATATCAGTACTTTTTTGACAAACAATTCGGTCCAAAAAATTACCGCCAGTAGAAGGGTTGGACAAATGGGTAAAATAAAAATTATTGTTGTTATCGGCTATAATGGCGGGATCACCCCAAACCCCATAAGTGGAGGATAGCGTGCTTTTGGTCCAAGTTAATCCTCCGTCATTACTTCGGTACGTATTGTTAATATTACTTCCTGCAACCAATTGATTGGTATTGTTTGGATTTATGGCAATAGAAGGTTCGTTTGGTGAACCAATATTATCAATTATAACGTTTTGTTGGCCAAATAATAAAGGCGTTATAAAAAAAAATATTCCGAAAAAAAATTTCTTTATCATGTAGGATTTAATCAATTATTCAATAATTAATTTTGAATTATAACGATTCCCATCTTGACTTTCAACGGTTACGAGATACAATCCTTTGGTTATATTCGTAACACTAATAGTGCTTTCAATAGCTCCGGCTTCCATGTTTTTAGAAAGCAATAATTTTCCAGATAAGTCGTATACTTCAACTTTAGAAAGTAAAATATCGGAAGTGCTTTTTACTGAAAAAGTTTCTTTCGCAGGATTTGGAAATAAGCTTAAACCACTTTTTGAGAAATTATCTGTTGCCAATGAAGCATCAATAATTTTATAGACTGTTGATGAATTTGCGATGTATATTTCTCCATCTTTATCTTCACCAAAAGTGGTAAAACTACCCGCTAATGCCGCTGTCCATGTTATTGCACCAGCACTATTTGCATACCCGATTTTGTTGTTACAATAATCGGCGAAAAAGTATTTGTTTTGAAAATTCGGATAGGTGTTTCCTGTATAAAAATAACCCCCAGTTATGGAACAACCAGCAGTTGCAGCATGTGTATATTGTGTGAACGGCGCAACTGTCGAAGCATAAGCAGGACATGGCGATTGTGTGGAATTGGCATTGGTAGTATTCCCTTCATAACAAGGCCATCCAAAATTCAAACCAGGTGTTGTTGGAGCTGTAATTTTATCTATTTCTTCAACAGCATTTTGACCTACATCAGCAATCCATAAATCACCATTCAAGCGGTTAAAGGAATATTTCCAAGGGTTTCTTATCCCAATGGCCCAAATCTCATCATTACCGGCAACACCAACATAAGGATTTGTTGGAGGAATTCCATAAGGAGAACCAGAATCCACATCGATGCGTAGAATTTTGCCTAAGTTTTCATTGATATTTTGCGCTCTGTTATCGGGATCATCACCAGCGCCGCCATCTCCCATTCCAATATATAAATAACCATCAGGGCCAAAGCGTAAAGTTCCTCCATTATGATTTGAATAAGGTTGCGGAATGACTAGTAAAACGGTTCCTGTGGTGTTGGCAATATTAGGGTCGGCAGAAACAGAATATCTTGCGATAACCGTTGCTCCATCACTAAGACGTGTATAATCTACATAGAAAAAACCATTCGAAGCATAATTGGGATGGAAAGCCAAACCAAGTAATCCTCTTTCGCTTCCAGAGTTGCTTACGGTACCAACCAAACTTATAAATGGAGTTGTATTAACGGTTCCATTTGTATTTAATATTCTAATTAATCCACGTTGCTGCACAACAAAAAAGCGGGAATCATTGGCAGGATGCTCTATTGCTGTTGGAGATGCAAATCCAGTTCCATAAGATTGAAGCGCAATAACCTGAGCGTAATTGGACAATGAAACTATAGAAAGACAAATAAAAAGTAATTTTTTCATAGCATTTGGGTTTTTCGAAGTGTAAATATAATTAAAAAATGCATAAACCTAAATTTTAAAATAATTCCAAAAAAAATCCTAAACGATTTAGGTTTAGGATTTTCTATGTCATTTATAAGTTGTCGATTATCTTGTCTTTAGGATATTTTATCTTATAACTAATCCTAATTTTCTTGGTTTCATTGGGCTGCAGGTTTAATTCCCAAGTGAGTATGCCGGTTTCTTTATTTACTTTGGCATTGTTGCTTTCCAAAAGTTCAATTTCAATTTCCTTATCCGTGCTCAAAGGATATTGATCTTTTAAGAGCATTTGAGCCGCTTCTTTTTTGTTATTTCTAACGGTGATATCAAAGGTAAATGTTTGTTCTTTTTTGGAAGATAAAAATTTGGTCCCCGATTTATCTACCACTTTTTCGCGTTTAATGGAAATTTTCTTGTCTCTTCCCATGCTAAGATTTAACGTGTCCGAAGTTTGATTGGTATTGATAAACGTTTTGCCTACATATAATCCTTCGAAAATAATATTGGCTTCGCCGGGTAGTAAATTGTATTTGGAATAATCTTCAATTTCAGCTAATAAAAAAGCTTCTTTTTCTACTCTTGGTGCGGCATAATATTTATAAGTTGCTGGTAGTTTTATTTCTTTCAACGCTACGCTATGCGGCTTGCCATTGGATAGAATGTCATATGGAATATCAATGTCAAACGAAACATTGAGTTGGTTTTCTTGTATTGTTGTATAGTTTGAAACTGAAGATGTTTTTCGCTTTTTTATTCCTGCTGCTCCAGTGACAACAACTTCCTGTAATTTTGTTTCCCCCATATCTTTTCCGTATGCATTACCTCTGTAATAGTTGTAATCATTAGCATCATTTTCATACCTCAAAAACCAAGAACTCAAAATTGGCGCTTGATTGTTTTGGTTTGGATTTCCCGAAGACAATGTAAGTTTCACTTTTTTCCAATCAATTCCTGTGCTTTGAGCTACTTGCGCTTTGTACATCATGTTGATTGGCGAGGTAATATTTTCGGCACGTAAATCATAAAAAGGATTCCACGAAGCATTATTGGTAATGTAGTTGATGTCTAAATTGACAGTGCCAGCCACTTCATTCATGACATGTATTACGAGTTTCCCTTTGGAGTTTTTCTCTTCTTTTTGCGTGTTGATTTCCAGTTTGTCATTCAAGTTTTTTAGTTTCGTATTGAGGTTGGTTTCCTTTTCCTGAAGCAGTACTATTGTATTGTCCAATAGCGTTCGTTTGGTTTTATAATATTCTACCAATTTCATTAATTCGGTAACATTCAAACCCGTATTGGCACCACCAACGGATTGATTTTGGTCCAAAAGTGCAATGGTTTGTCTATTGGAATACGTTTCTATTTGTATTTTTTTGATTTCCTTTTGCGTCCAAGCAATGCTATCGCGTACTTTTTTGATAACAGGATTGGTTTCGTCAATTTCATATTCGGAAATATAATTTTGTGTAAACTGTACCGATAAAACTGTCACCGAATTTGGTGCGCCAATTTGAACCGTGTTTTCATTCAAATAATCGGCTACATTTTTTATCACAATTTCACTCGTTCCAACGGGAAGATTCACAGAAGTGGTTTGAGACAATTCCGCCGAATTAAAATAAACCGTTGCAGCTTTTACTTTGGCAGTGGTGAAAATGGGTTTTTGAGCAAAAGATATTGCAGAAACCAAAAGCAAAATAGTAAAAAAGACTTTTTTCATGGAATATAAATTTAAGATGTATAACTTATAGAGGGTAATTAGTGTAAAAAGGTTGGAAAGCAAATTCAGTATTATTGCAATGAAACCAAAAGTGCCTCAACATCAGATTTTTGCACAGCGTATTTTATTTGTAACTCCGAGTTTTCACCCATGCGTTTGTAATATTCCAAAGCTTTATTCGCAAAAAACTTTTGATGAAAAACAGTTGCCACAGGAATTTGAGGATAGGTTTTGTGAAAGAGCATTTCATAATAGGCTTGCCATTCTCTTTCGTTTCTGTCGGGAAAGGCATCTTCTTCTACCTTTTGTCCCACATGAATCATCTCGTGAGCAATAAGATTGAGCATTAAAACGAGTGGAAATTCAAAGGTGTTTTCGGGAATTCTAATAATTTGTTTTTGACCAAATGTACCTTCTGTAGTCATTAAAATATAGTCGGGTTTGGCTTTTTCACGTAGCTCAAACTTTTCAAAATTTGGATGTTTGATGCCGTATTCTTCTATGAGAAAATCGGCAGCTTCGGTAGTTTCACCGAGTTCGTGAAAGCTGTTTATGATTTGTGCTATATCGCTGAAGGATTTCATAATTACCCAAACAATTGCTCTACGACTTCTTCAATTTTGCTCACCAAAATAATTTTTATACCCGGATATTTGGTGGCAATCTTATTGTATTTGGAAACAAAAATGGTTGAGAATCCTAATTTCTCAGCTTCCTGAATGCGTTGTTCTACACGGTTTATAGGTCGAATTTCACCCGAAAGTCCTACTTCGCCAGCAAAACAAACATCTTTGCCCACAGCAATATCTTCATTGGAAGAAAGAATAGCAGCTACAACGGCCAAATCTATCGCAGGATCATCAACAGAAATTCCTCCGGTAACGTTGAGGAAAACGTCTTTGGTTCCCAATCGGAAGCCAGCACGTTTTTCCAAAACTGCCAATAGCATGTTTAATCGTTTGGCGTTATATCCTGTGGTGCTTCGTTGCGGTGTTCCATAAACGGCTGTGGAAACCAAGGCTTGAATCTCAATCATTAAAGGACGCATTCCTTCTAATGTTGAAGCAATCGCTGTTCCCGATAATTCTTCTTCTCGGTGGGAAAGTAATATTTCGGAAGGGTTGGAAACTTCTCTTAAACCTGAACCTTGCATTTCGTAGATTCCCAATTCGGCAGTAGAACCAAAACGGTTTTTTAGGGAACGCAGAATTCGATAAACATGATTTCTATCGCCTTCAAATTGCAAAACCGTATCGACCATGTGTTCCAAAATTTTGGGTCCGGCAATGTTTCCGTCTTTGGTAATATGACCAATTAGAATTACTGGAATATTGGTTTCTTTGGCAAATTTTATCAACTCGGCAGTAGTTTCTCTAATTTGGGAAATGCTTCCCGCTGTTGATTCTATGTAATCTGTATGTAAGGTTTGAATAGAATCGATGATGACAATATCGGGTTCCGTTTCTAAGATGTGACGGAAGATATTTTGTGTTTTGGTTTCCGTAAGAATGTAGCAATTATCACTGTTTGGGTTGATTCTTTCGGCACGCATTTTTATTTGCTTCTGACTTTCTTCGCCCGAAACATACAACGTTTTATAGGGTAATTTTAATGAGATTTGTAGTAGCAAAGTACTTTTTCCAATGCCAGGTTCTCCGCCTAAAAGGATTAAGGAACCAGGAACAATTCCGCCACCAAGCACACGATTTAGCTCACCATCCGTGGTGTCCATTCGTACTTCTTGCGTGGCATCAATTTCTTTTATTTTTAAAGGTTTTGAAACCCTTTTGGATTCCGAACTAGAAGGCTTCCAGCTTGATTTTTCTTCTTTTTGAATAATCTCTTCTACGATGGTATTCCATTCTTTGCAAGAATTACATTGTCCTTGCCATTTTGAATATTGAGCACCGCAATTCTGACAAAAAAAAGTTGTTTTTATTTTGGACATTTATGCTGGATTATTCGGATTTTTTCACCTCAGTTGGTGTTTCTGTCGGCGTTTCTGTTGGAGGCGTTTCAACTGGAGTTTCAGCAGGTGGAGCCTCTTCAACTATTTCTTCTTTTTTCCCTTTTTTAGGCAAAGATTTTTTTAACTCATCCGCTTTTTCCAACATCATGTCTTTTGTCAAATCACCAATTTCTTCAAATTGAAAAGCATTCTGATAAGCTTTGACAGCGTTTTTAATATCTCCTGTTTTTTCATACATCTGCGCCATATGGTATTGGCTTAACATGGATTTTGGGTAATTTTTTTTAGCCAATTGTGATAATTTTTCAAATTCAGGATAGGCTTTGTTTTTTAAAATTGCAGCTTCAATGGCTTTGAAATCACTCATTCGGATTGGCATTTTTATATTAAAAGATTTTTCAAGCACGTCATATTTGTGAATTAAATAATCCACATATCCAGAAGGTAATTTAGCAATTTTTTCTTGAAATTCTAACATTGAAATGGGTTGGTAAACAGAGAAAATTTGATATAATGCACTTGGAATGGCGTGTAAAACCATAGAGTAATGAGAGGTGCCTTTGAAATCTTCATATAGGTAGTTTAGCGTTGGATTGGTTACTTTTTTCGCTCCTTCATCCAAAACTTTCATCCTGTCTATCATTTTCTTATTATCACCGTCGGAGGAAGATTGATAATAAAAAAGCGGCATTTGAATAGCAGCTAATCTATCGGGAATTTGTTCTTCCATTCCGGTTGGAAGTTCTGGACTTAACGAGATATAGGCATTAAAAATGGGTTGGTCTTTATACAAATAACAATTTAAAAACCCGGCTGTCGTGTCAAGACCGGCAATCATTCGGAAAGGGGCAATTCTTAATTGTTTTTGAATATAGGGGATTAATTCCATGCCTATAAATTCAAAAAATTGTTCTCCTTTTTCCGTTGGTAATCCCGTGTCTTTATCTACTTCGCAATCTGTTTCGCGTTCGTTGTTTTTGTTTTGATGAATTGCTACAATAATCACTTCGGGAATATCATCCCAATAATTGCCGTAGCTTAAAGCGCCTTGAAAAGGATCAAAAAGAAAATCGCCATCTAGGAGTATTAATAAAGGATATTTTTTGGTTTTATTAGTTGAATAAGAATCAGGCAAGCCAATAGTTATTTCGCGATCTTCATTTAATTTTTGAGAAAAAATGGTGTCTTTGATTCTTTGTGAAAAGGCTGAAATAGAGAAAAAAGCAAGTAAAACTAAGCATGTATGTTTCATTGTTGTTGTGTTTTTTGGTTGAACTAATTATTGCTAAATAGATTAGCAATTTAGTAATTTATTTGTTTCTATTTAAAACAGGAAGAAATATAAACGATAAGCCGCCTAAAAGTACCATTAAAACCGTTTGAGAAGTCCAAACCAACCAGCCAAAAGCCGTTCCGGCGGTATCGGGAATTCCGTACAACATGAATATTTCGGCAACAAGAAGTGGATAGGCACCAAAACCACTGTTGGTAAATCCAATGGCCAAACTTCCAAATACAAATCCAATAATGACGGCACCAAATCCTATTCCGCTAGTTTCTTTGAGCGCAAAAATGGTTACATAAAACATTAAAAGATAGGTGAACCAGATAAAGAAAGAATGAAAAAGAAACCACCATTTATTTTTCATTTTTAAAATGCTAGTCATTCCCTCAATTAATCCTGAAAATTTTTCTTTTAACATTAGAATAAATTTCCATTTGGAATACATCCAAATCAATATAAAAATGACAAATCCAACGGCGCCGATAATGAATAAAAGGAATAGTTTTTCAATTGGAATTTTAGCGAGAATATAATTTTTCAACACGTTAAATTGGAGAAAAAAACCAATAAAAACAAACAGTAAAAAAATCAAAAAATCCACAACGCGTTCAGCCAAAACCGTGCCGAAAGCCTTGTCGAAAGGGATTTTCTCATATTTTTTTAAAACCAAAGCGCGCGATATTTCTCCCGAACGCGGAATGGTTAAATTCATAAAATAGGCGATGCAAACCGCCATAAAATTATTGTGGAATTTGGATTGATAACCCATTTGTTCAATAGAAAATTTCCACCGGTAAGCGCGAGAAAGAAATCCGAATAGCGCAATGAAAAGGGATAAATAAATATAGAAATAATCGGCGTTTTTAAAATAACCTTTCATTTCTATTATTTGTTCGGGAGTAAATTGGTTGTATTTATAGATTATCAAATAAATCCCCAAGAGGACAGGAAGTACAATTGATAGCCATTTGCTAATCGTTTTTTTCAAAGGATTTATGATATTTGATATTGTAATTTGATGAGGTAAATGTAATTAATTTAACGAAATGGTATCAATCAATCTTATTTTATTGACAAAAACAGCAATGAAAGCGCGATATTTTTTATGCTTGCTTTTCTTATTACAAGGCAATAAGGTAGCTTCGTCAGCGATTTGAAAATATTCCAATTGAAATGTTGCGTTTTTTTGAAACGTTTTGGTCACCCATTCCGTTACTTGCTTGCTGCTTTTTGTGGCGAATATTGTTTTTGCTTCTAAAATGGTTTTGTAAATAACAGCCGCTTCGGTTCTTTCTTTTTGTGATAATAATTCATTTCGGGAACTCATGGCCAATCCGTTTTTTTCTCGGAAGATAGGACATCCAATAATGTTAACAGGAATTCTTTGTTTAGAAACCATTTTTTTTATGATTTGTAATTGCTGAAAATCTTTTTCTCCAAAATAGGCATTGGTTGGTTTTATGATTTCAAAAAGACGTTTTACAATTGTTCCAACGCCATCAAAATGGCCGGGTCTAAATTTTCCTTCCATTTGGTTTTCCAAACCATCAAAATCAAAATGTTGAGAAAGTGTTTTGCCTTCATAAATATCATCCGTTGAAGGAGCAAAAACAATTATTTCTTTCGAAACGGTTTGTACTTTTTCAATGTCTTTTTCCAAAGTTCTTGGATATTTCTCCAAATCCTGAGGATTATTGAACTGTGTTGGATTGACAAAAATGCTTATAATTGAAATGGAATTGTCGCGAACGGATTCTTGTAACAAAGACAAATGCCCCTCGTGAAGCGCACCCATAGTTGGCACAAAACCTATGGTAGTTTCGGGTTTAGAGACCTTTAGTAAATGTGCAACGAGTTCAATTTGTTTGTTAAAAATGTGCATCGAGGAATGATAAATAAGTTGCAAACTTACTATTTTCCTAAATAACTGCATAAATATTTGTACTTTTGCATGTTTTTTATAGGCAATAAATAAAGTATGAAAATATATGGAAGATAAGAGAATATTGTATGTATCATCTGAGGTGGTACCTTATCTAGCTGAAAATGAGGTTTCTTTAATGTCTTATGACGTTCCGAAAATGATAAATAATCAAGGCGGACAGATAAGAATATTTATGCCTAGATATGGCAATATCAATGAGAGAAGACATCAATTGCATGAAGTTATTAGATTGTCGGGGATGAATTTGGTGGTAAATGATTTAGATATGCCCTTGATTATAAAAGTAGCCTCTATTCCAAAGGAAAGAATTCAGGTTTACTTTATTGATAATGATGAATACTTTAAACGTAAAGCTACCTTTAGCGATGAGGAAGGCGTTTTATATCCTGACAATGATGAAAGAGCTATTTTCTTTGCGAAAGGAGTTGTTGAAACGGTAAAAAAATTGAATTGGGTTCCCGATATTATTCACGTTCATGGATGGATGGCAAGTATGCTTCCTGTTTACATGAAACATTACTACAAGGACGAAGCTCTTTTTTCGGATACAAAAATTGTGACATCGGTTTATGGACAATCTTTTGATGGTACTTTAAACACGGAAATGATTAACAAAGTAACATTTGATAATGTTCCTCACGATGCAGTGAAAGAGTTGGAAGTTCCCAATTATGAAAACATTATTTTGTCGTCTATAAATCACTCTGATGGGGTAATTATAGCTTCCGAAAATGTGTCTTCAAGTTTAACAAAATATATAGAATCTTCAGGAAAACCTTTTTTACCTTTCACCCCGAAAGAAAAATTTGCAGAAGCATATACAACCTTCTATAAAAATATGCTTCCTTAATTAAATACTATTTATGTACAGAAATTCATTTTTTAAACAGATTCTACTAGGTTTAATCGTCACTATTTTTTTCGCATCGTGTGATAAAGATTTTAATGAAATAGGAACTAATATTATTGGTGACGACCATTTTGGCTTTGAGCATTACACAGCAACAAGTATAAATGCATATAATCAAAAATTAGGACCAATTGCTTCGCACAATTTAGATTTAAATGCATTAGGGATATACGATAATCCTGCTTTTGGTAAAACGGTTGCCAATTTTGTGACGCAACTAGAAATGAACACGACCAATCCAACATTTACAACTATAAATACGCCACCAGCTATTGATAGTGTAATTATGAGTATTCCTTATAATAGCACTGCAGGAGAGAACGATGCTGACGGTAATAGAACTTATACATTAAATTCAATATACGGCGAAGCATTGTCTAGAATAAAGCTTGGAATATATGAATCGGGTTATTATTTAAGAGATTTAGATCCGTCAGAACAATTGGGTACGGAACAAGCTTTTTATACCAATCAAAATGCTGAAATTGACAGTCATAAAATTGGATTAAAACTAAATAATTCGGTTAATAATGAAGAGAATGATCAATTTTTCTTTAATCCAGCTGAGGTAAAAGAAGATGCGTTCAACTCAGAAGGCGTGCTAAAAACCACTAAATCGGCTCCAGCTATGCGATTGCATTTGGATAACGCTTTTTTTACGGCTAAAATTTTAAATGCACCAAGCGGACAGCTTTATAATAACAATATTTTCAAAAATTATATGAGAGGATTGTATTTTAAAGTTGAAAATACTGGGACCAGCGCTGGAAATATGGCATTGTTAAATTTCAAAAAAGGGACAATCACCATTTATTACAAACAAGATAAAATAACAACAGCTGACGACCCACTAACACTTGATGTCAATGAAGAAGTTATAGAAAGACTTCCTAAAACTTTTGGTTTAAAAATGACGGGTAACACAGTGAGTTTGCTGGAGAATTCAAATGAAAACTTGGACTATGTTAATGCTATTAATAATCCAAATACTGTAGCTGGAGACGAAACACTTTATGTAAAAGGTGGAGAAGGGTCAATGGCAGTAATTGATATTTTTGGAGCTGCCGATACCTACAAATATGTTGTTAAATTGAATGGTAGTGGAGAACAAGTTAAAGATGCTTATGGGAACTTGATATATATTAAGGAGAATACCTCTAATGGAGTTTCAGATGAATTAGATGATTTGAGATATCCGAAGGTTGATCCTGAAGATGCTTCAAATCTTGACCACTCTACAAAGAATAGATGGATGATAAATGAAGCTAATTTGACTTTTTATATTGATAAAGCTAGAATGGATCCTTCATCAGCCGTAACTGCACCAATAGAACCGTTACGTGTTTTTCTATATGATTTGAATAACAAAACACCGCTGATTGATTATCATTATGATGGTACAACAAACAGTACCGATTCCAGAAAAAACAAAACAGTTTTTGGAGGAATAATTGAGAAAGAGGATGTTGCAAATGGAAGAGGAATAAAATATAAAATTAAAATTACTAATCACCTTAGAAATCTAATTATGAAAGATTCAACTAATGTGAGATTAGGATTGAGCATTACAGAAAACATTACCGATGTTTCAATGGCAAAATTGAAAACGCCTAATGCCAATACGGATAAGGCGCCAAAATTGTCTGTTATAAGCCCAGTAGGAACAATACTGTATGGAACAAATGCAAATGTTCCTGATGCGAATAGATTAAAACTAGAAATTTATTATACAAAACCTGATTAATATATAAAATTATGTGTGGAATTGTTGGATACATAGGTTATAGAGAAGCTTATCCAATTGTTATAAAAGGATTAAAGCGTCTAGAATATAGAGGTTATGATAGTGCCGGTATCATGTTATATGATGGCAAAGAATTGAAAATTTCCAAGACAAAAGGGAAAGTTTCTGACCTTGAAGAAAAATCTAAAGAAATAAATACTAGTGGAACAATTGGTATTGGCCATACACGTTGGGCAACTCACGGTGTCCCAAATGATGTCAATTCACATCCACACGTTTCCAATTCAGGAAATTTGGCAATTATTCATAATGGGATAATAGAAAATTATGAGCCGCTTAAAAAAGAATTACTAAAAAGAGGTTATACTTTTAATTCGGATACCGATACAGAGGTTCTTGTAAATCTTATCGAAGAGGTTCAGAAGAAAGAAAATTTCAAATTAGGAAAAGCAGTTCAGGTTGCCCTAAACCAAGTAGTCGGAGCTTATGCAATTTGTGTTTTTGACAAAAACAATCCCGATGAAATTGTAGCAGCAAGATTAGGAAGCCCCTTAGCAATAGGAGTTGGTGAAAATGAATTTTTTATTGCTTCCGATGCGTCGCCTTTTATTGAATATACTTCCAATGCCATTTATCTTGAAGATGAAGAAATGGCAATCATAAGACTTCATAAACCTTTAAAAATTAGAAAAATCAAAGACGATTCTTTGGTGGATCCATATATTCAAGAACTTCAAATGAACTTGGAGCAAATTGAAAAAGGAGGTTATGATCATTTTATGCTCAAAGAAATCTATGAGCAACCTAATGTTATTAAAGATACTTATAGAGGAAGGCTTCACGCTAATTTGGGCCTTATTCAAATGGCCGGAGTAGAAGATAATATTGAAAAATTTCTTCATGCCGAAAGAATAATAATTATTGCTTGTGGAACTTCATGGCATGCGGGTTTAGTCGCCGAATATATTATTGAAGAATTTGCCAGAATACCAGTAGAAGTGGAATATGCTTCAGAATTTAGATATAGAAACCCAATCATTAATAAAGGAGATGTTGTCATTGCAATTTCTCAATCTGGAGAAACTGCCGATACACTTGCCGCTATAAAATTGGCAAAAGAAAGAGGTGCTTTTGTTTTTGGTGTTTGTAATGTTGTTGGTTCTTCAATTTCCAGAGAGACAAATGCGGGAGCCTACACACACGCTGGACCAGAGATTGGTGTAGCTTCTACAAAAGCATTCACAACTCAAATTACGGTTTTGACCATGATAGCTTTGCGTTTGGCAAAAGCAAAAGGAACCTTGTCAAATTCTGATTTCCATAGATATTTACAAGAATTAGAAACAATCCCAGAAAAAGTTAAAGAAGCTTTAGAAACAAATGACAAGGCAAAAGAAATTGCAGCAACGTTTAAAGATGCGCCCAATTGTCTATATTTAGGAAGAGGGTATAATTTCCCTGTTGCCCTTGAAGGTGCTCTGAAATTAAAGGAAATATCATATATCCATGCCGAGGGTTATCCAGCAGCGGAAATGAAACATGGTCCTATCGCGCTTATTGATGAGCAAATGCCGGTTGTTGTAATAGCGCCAAAACAAGGACATTATGATAAAGTGGTAAGTAATATTCAAGAAATAAAATCAAGAAGTGGAAAAATAATTGCCATTGTAACAAAAGGAGATACTCAAGTAAAAGATCTTGCCGATCACGTAATTGAAATTCCAGAAACATCGGATGCATTATCTCCACTAATAACTACAATTCCATTACAATTATTATCCTATCATATTGCTGTAATGAGAGGTTGCAATGTGGATCAGCCAAGAAATTTAGCAAAATCGGTAACGGTAGAATAAATTGTTGTTCAAAATAAAGTAAAAAAAGCGAGATTTATTCTCGCTTTTTTTGTGAAAAAATTTATGATTTATTTAATATTTTGTAGCAAATTACTATGTAAGCATAGTAATTTTTGGTAATAGTATTAATATGTTAAGAAAAACACAAAAAAAGAAAAATCGCAAAGAAAAAGTAAATGAGATTTTAATTGTCAAATCTGAAATTATTGGCTAATTTTTTTATGAATTTAAAATAATAATTGTACTTTGGTCTCTTAAACCAACAAAATTTTAACCAAATGAAGATTTATTTATTTATCGTGTCATTGTTTTTTTGTAGCATAAGTTTTGCGCAAACTTCAATTTCAGGTTCGGTAAAAGACAGCAAAAACGAACCCCTTCCAGGAGCAAATGTCAGAGTCGTAGGAGAATCAACAGGAACAGTAACGGATAGTGATGGAAAATTCACTTTAAGTACTACCAAAAAGCCACCTTTTTCAATTGAGGCTTCGAACGTTGGGTATGGTACAAATACGGTGCAAATTACTTCTGATAATCAAACCGTGAGTATTACGCTAACCGATGATGAAGTTAAGTTAGACGAAATTGTAGTTTCGGCTTCCAGAGCTCCCGAGAGAATTAGAGAGTCTCCAGTTACCATTGAAAGATTTGGTATGAAAGACGTTAAAAAAGCCGCGGCACCTTCTTATTATGATGGATTAGAAAATCTAAAAGAAGTTCAAATGAATACAAGTAGTTTGTCTTTTAAATCTATTAATACTCGTGGTTTTGCAACAGTTGCTAACTCAAGATTTTTACAATTAGTGGATGGAATGGATAACGCTTCTCCATTGTTAAACTTTGTTCTAGGAAACCTTATTGGAGTTTCAGAAATAGATGTGCAAAGTGTAGAGTTGTTGCCAGGTGCATCCTCTGCATTATATGGGGCTAATGCATTCAACGGTATTTTATTTATGAATAGTCAAGACCCATGGACACATCAAGGAGTTACTGCTTATGGTAAATTTGGACAAACCAATCAAAAAGCCGCAGGGGTAAATAACTTTTATGATTATGGCGTAAGAGTGGCTCATGTATTTGATCCTCACTTTGCTGCAAAAGCTAACTTTACTTTTATGAAAGGTACCGATTGGTATGCAACAAATTATAATGGCATCAATGGAAACGGAGATGAAGTTGTAGGAGATGATAGAACAAACCCGAGCTATAATGGGGTAAACGTTTATGGAGATGAAGTTGCTATTAATCTTAAAAGTAGAAATCCTTATGGATCTTCTGCCTATAATCTTTTGCCAAATTTTGATATTTCAAGAACAGGATATAACGAAACCGACTTGACAGAGAGTAAAGTTAAGAACGCAAAAGTAGATTTCTCTTTGCACTTCAAACCTTGGGCAAATGATTTTGAAATTATTTGGCAATCTAAATTTGGTTTTGGAAATTCAATTTATCAAGGAGCAAGTAGATATAACTTGAATGGCTTCTTTATGCAACAGCATAAAATTGAGTTAAAAAATAAAAATTTCTTCCTTAGAGGATATACCACCACAGAAAATGGCGGGAAATCATACGACATGACTTTTACCGCAATCAATATCGACAGATTGTGGAAGTCAGATGCGCAGTGGTTTGGTGAATACGGTCAATCATTTGGAGCAGCAACTTTAGGGTTGGTTCCTGGTGTAGGAACTACTCCAGCTGAAGCACATGCTTACGCAAGAAGAGTAGCAGACACAGGAAGATTAATTCCGGGAACACAAGCATTCAGAAATGCCTTTAATCAAGTAATAGCGGATCCAAGTGTGTTAACAGGGTCTAAATTGGTTGATAATTCAAGAATTTATCATTCAGATGCTAACTACAACTTCAAAGATTTATTTAAACCTGCAGAAATCCAAGTTGGAGGTTCTTATAGAGTTTATAAATTGAACTCACACGGTAGAATTTATACAGATGCTACTAGCGCCATCAATTATAATGAATATGGTGTTTATACTCAGGTTCAGAAGAAACTTATGGATGATAGATTAAAATTAACGGGATCTGTAAGATATGATAAAGCTCAAAATTTTGACGGGAATTTTTCTCCAAGACTTTCCTTTGTTTACGCTTTAGATAAAGAGAAAAATCATAATATTAGAGGTTCCTTTCAAACAGGTTTCAGAAACCCAACTACTCAGGATCAGTATATTGGATTTGATATTGGAAATAGAGTCTTAATAGGTTCTGCCGAGGATAATTTAACTAGATTTTCAGAAACGTTAGCAATCTCTGCTGCTGGAGGTGGTGGTACAACCACTTTAAATGGTGAAAGTGCTTATTACAACTCCTATACAAAAGAGTCCTATTTATTATTTGATGCTGCCTACAGAAACGGCCCGCCTTCAGGATTAGCAAATGCAGCTACTTTGTTGGTAAAAGCTAATGTAGATTTAGTAAAACCAGAACAAGTAAAAGCATTTGATTTAGGGTATAGAGCTAATGTTAAAGGATTTTCATTAGATATTAATGGATATTATAATACTTACAATGATTTTATTGGGAATGTTAATGTTTTCACACCATTATATGGAACGGCTGAAACTAATCCTGATATTTCTACGAATACTTCGGCTTTGGCACTTGCTAATAGAGACTCTAGAGAGTATCAACTTTATACCAATACTGATGTTGAAGTTAAATCCTATGGTTTTGGTTTAGGATTAACTAAAAAAATCTATAAGAATTTTGAAATTAGTGGAAACTACAACTATTCAGCATTTGATTTTGATCAAGCAGAAGACCCAAATTTTGAAGCAAGTTTCAACACACCTAAACATAGAGTAAAAGGTACTTTGAGTAATGATAAATTAATTGGAAACTTAGGTGTTTCTGTTAGTGCAAGATGGAATTCAGAATATTTATGGGAATCTTCTTTTGCTGATGGTATAATAGAAGAAGCTACAGTAATTGATGTTCAGGCTAACTATGCTATAAAATCATTGAAATCAATTCTTAAAGTTGGAGCAACAAACATTGGTGGAAAAGAATACGGACAAGTAATAGGAGCAGGACTTATTGGACAACAATATTTCGTTTCATTAACTATCACGCCTTAAAAAATTCAATAATAAATAAATTTAAATATTATGATAAAAAATATCAAATGGCTATTATTGGTTTCACTGACCTTTGTAGCATGTACTAATGATGATGATGCAGTTGCTGATAAAAATTCATCTGACGGATTGCCATTAACAGCAGGTACTGCCGATTTCTCTAAATATGTTTCATTAGGAAATTCGCTAACTGCAGGTTATTCAGATAGCGCACTTTTTATGGAAGGACAAAAAGGTTCTTACCCTAATTTATTAGCACAACAATTCGCTTTAGTTGGCGGTGGAGAATTCAGAATTCCTTATACAAATGATAACATAGGAGGTTTGTTGATGGGAGGATTCCAAATTCAAGGACCTAGACTTTATTTTAATGGAGCTGGACCAGCTCCAGTTTCGGGAACAATAACTACCGAAATCACGACTCCTTTAACAGGTCCATTTAACAATATGGGAGTTCCGGGAGCAAAAAGTTTTCACTTATTAGCATCAGGATATGGAAATGTTGCAGGAGTTCCAACAGGGCAATCAAATCCATATTTTGTTAGATTTGCATCTTCTTCAACGGCATCGGTATTAGGAGACGCTGTTGCGCAAAACCCAACTTTCTTTTCTTTATGGATTGGAAACAATGATGTTTTGGCTTACGCTACTTCTGGTGGAACAGGTGTTAATCAATTAGGAAATTTAGACCCATACACTTATGGGCCAAATGACATTACAGATCCAGATGTATTTGCAAATGCATATAATACTTTATTGAATGGATTAACAGCTAATGGTGCAGGTGGTGTTGTGGCCAACATCCCTGATGTAACAGCTGTGCCATTCTTCACTACGGTTCCAACGAATCCAATACCAGGATTACCGCCTGCAAGTGCTGGGCAATTAAATCAATTGTTTGGCGCTATAAATCAAATAACAACAGCTTTAGGACAACCAAATAGATTTTCAGTTTTGGTTTCTGACGACGGAAATGCTGCTACAACAGAAAAAAACCCACTGTTAATTGTAGATGAATCTTTACCTAATTTGTCAGCTTATATTACTGGAGTTCTTACACCTGTTTTAGGGGGTCCAACAGCAGGGTATCTAGGAGCATTATACGGTCAGGCTAGACATGCAAAAAACACAGTTGGCGCTAGCGATTATATTTTATTAACAGCTAGAGGAGTGATTGGAACTACGCAAGCCGCAGCGCCTTCTCCATTCAATGTTATTGGAGTTTCTTATCCAATGCAGGACTCAACTACGCTAACTGCAGACGAAACCTTACAGGTGAAAACGGCTACAGCTGCCTACAATGTTACAATTCAATCATTAGCATCAGCATCTGCTAAAAATTTGGCTTTTGTAGACGCAAATGCAGTTATGAATCAAGTAGCAGCTGTTGGAATATCCAATGGAGGTTATACAGTAAATTCAACTTATGTAACAGGTGGTGCTTTCTCTCTTGATGGCGTTCATCCAAGTCCAAGAGGTTATTCTTTAATTGCGAATGAATTTCTAAAAGCGATAAACCTAAGATATGGTTCTAATTTTAAAGGATATGATTTTTCAGATTTTAGAATTATGTTCCCTCCAGTTTTATAGAAATTAAACAGATAAATTTATAAAAACCATCCGCCAATGCGGGTGGTTTTTGTTTTATATAAACTTCAGAAATTCTTGTGGTTTTTGAAGCTATTAAAAAATTGTAAATTTTGTAAAATAATTATTTGATTCTTATGTTATAAAAATTATCTTTGCACTCTGAAAAAAGCACATTTTTTCATAAACCTAAATAGCTATTTAATAAATACATAAGCAATGTCAAAAGCAATAGGAAAAGTTTCCCAAATCATCGGACCAGTAGTTGATGTAGTATTCAACACTAAAGATGCTGAATTACCAAAAATTTATGATTCACTAGAAGTAGTAAACAAAAATGGTTCAATCCTAGTATTGGAAGTACAATCTCATATTGGAGAAAATACAGTTCGTACTATATCCATGGACTCAACAGATGGTTTGAGTAGAGGTACAGATGTGAAAGCAACTGGAGCTCCAATTCAAATGCCAATCGGTCCAGATGTATACGGTCGTTTATTCAACGTTATTGGAGATGCGATTGATGGATTAGGAAATTTGCCAAAAGCAGGTGCTGACGGAATTTCTATTCACCGTGCTGCTCCAAAATTTGAAGACTTGTCAACTTCTACCGAAGTTTTATTTACAGGTATTAAAGTAATCGACTTAATTGAGCCTTATGCAAAAGGAGGTAAAATTGGATTGTTTGGTGGAGCTGGAGTTGGTAAAACGGTATTGATTCAGGAATTGATTAACAATATTGCAAAAGGTCACGGTGGACTTTCTGTATTCGCAGGAGTAGGAGAAAGAACACGTGAAGGAAATGACTTGCTTCGTGAGATGTTGGAGTCAGGAATTATAAAATATGGCGACGATTTCATGCACTCTATGGAAAATGGAGGTTGGGATTTAGCTAAAGTTGATAAGCCAGGAATGAGAGAGTCTAAAGCTACTTTCGTTTTCGGTCAAATGAATGAGCCTCCTGGAGCTAGAGCACGTGTGGCTTTATCAGGTCTTTCTATCGCTGAGTATTTCCGTGATGGTGCAGGTTCAGATCAAGGGAAAGATGTACTTTTCTTCGTGGATAACATTTTCCGTTTTACACAAGCAGGTTCTGAGGTATCAGCGTTATTAGGACGTATGCCATCTGCGGTAGGTTACCAACCAACATTGGCAACAGAAATGGGTGTGATGCAAGAAAGAATTACCTCTACCAACAAAGGATCTATTACATCGGTACAAGCGGTTTACGTTCCTGCGGATGACTTAACTGACCCGGCGCCAGCAACAACGTTTGCTCACTTAGATGCAACAACAGTATTGTCTCGTAAAATTGCTGAGTTAGGTATTTATCCTGCGGTGGATCCATTGGATTCTACTTCAAGAATTCTTACGGCTCAAATCTTAGGAGATGATCACTACAACTGTGCTCAAAGAGTAAAAGAGATACTTCAAAAATACAAACAACTTCAAGATATCATCGCGATTCTTGGAATGGAAGAATTGTCTGAAGAAGATAAATTATCGGTTTCAAGAGCACGTAGAGTGCAACGTTTCTTATCTCAACCTTTTCACGTTGCTGAGCAATTTACAGGGATTCCTGGTGTATTGGTTGACATTAAAGAAACTATTAAAGGATTTAACATGATTATGGATGGTGAATTAGATCACTTACCAGAAGCAGCGTTCAACCTTAAAGGTTCTATCGAAGATGCTATCGAAGCAGGACAAAAAATGTTGGCTGAAGCTTAATAACTATTCTGAATTTTGAATTATAAATTAATTTAAAATTTAAAATTTAAAATAATTTAAAAATATGATTTTAGAAATAGTATCACCAGAAGCCTTATTATTCAAAGGAGAAGTAACTTCCGTTTCCCTTCCAGGAGTTGTGGGTTCTTTCCAAATTTTGAATAATCACGCACCGATAGTTTCCACATTAAAAAAAGGAACGATCAAAATAGTTGCCGATAGTTTTAGTTTCAAAAAAGAAGTGGTGGAGAAGTTTAAAAAAGTAAACGATCAAAACTATACTTTGGATATCGATTCTGGAACCATCGAAATGAAAGACAACAAAGTAATTGTGTTAGCCGACTAATACATTTTAAATAAAAGAGAAAAGCCAAGCATTATTGTTTGGCTTTTTTTGTTTACTTCTTTAAAGATTTAATCACTAATGAAGCTAATATAAAAGCTTCAATTGTTAAACCAGCTATGAGAATGTATTGAGATACTTCTTTATTGTCGTTAATTTTTAATAAAGCACCAATCACTACCAGTACCATTCCCAGTACTAAAAAGGTTAATTCTTTTTTCATTTTTTATTTATTTAATTTTACATATTCCATAATATCCGCAGGTTGACATTCCAAAATTTCACATATTGATTCCAAAGTAGAAAGTCGAATTGCCTTTACTTTCCCCGTTTTTAGAATTGATAAATTTGCTGTGGTAATACCAATTCTCTCTGCCAATTCATTAGAACGCATCTTCCTTTTGGCTAGCATTACATCAAGGTTAATGATTATCGGCATGACTAAACTGTAAAATCGCTTTCATCTTTCATAGTTTTAGAAATCTTAAAAACTTCGCTCAAAACCATGAAAAAAAGACCTAAACTAGCGGTGAAAAGAAAAGAACTAAATCCACCTCCAAATTCAATTGACATATCTGGTTTATGAGATACAGTATATAGTAAAAGCGAACCAGAAGAGACTATTGATGATAGTAAAAAACACTTCCCTATTTTATCTAATAACACAATTACATCGTCACTAAAAACAATTCTTTTTTGGAATAAAACCAATACTTTTCTAAATAAAAATATGCCATAAACAAATAGGAAGTAGGAAATAATAATAACTGTTAAAAGAAGTTTTTTAGTAATACTGTCCATAAGTATTTTTTCTCCATTTATTTTTATTGGGACATCAATTAAATCATTTGAAAAAAACATAAACGGAATAAATAAGATCATTGCAATCATTGCGATAATAGAAAAGAACCAAAATAAATCTACCAGTGTTTTTAAAATTTGTAATTTTTTCATAATAAATGGTTTTTAAGTTGGAGCAAATATATAAAAATTATCGAATAACAATAATAAATTAAATAAAAACAATAATATTTTTTCAAAAGACTAAAAAATGGTTTCCTATATTTGTAGTAATGAAACTCCCAAAATCACTCCAAACCAAACTCCAACAGCGCGAGCAAAACAATGCCTTGCGAAAATTGCCTGTTACCAATAATTTAATCGATTTTGCTTCCAATGATTATATTGGCTTTGCCAAAAGTGAAACCATTTTCAACCAAACGCATCAATATCTTTTAGACAAAAACATAAAAGTAAATGGCGCTACTGGCTCGCGACTGTTATCTGGGAATCATAATTTATATACCATAACGGAAGAGTATATTTCCAAGTTTCATAAAAGCGAAGACGCTTTAATTTCCAATTCGGGTTATGATGCCAACGTTGGTTTTTTTAGCGCTGTGCCGCAACGAAATGAGGTAATTTTATATGATGAATTGTGTCACGCTTCAATCCGTGATGGAATCCAAATGAGTAATGCTAAATCATATAAGTTTCAGCACAATGATTTTGAAGATTTGGAAAGAATACTATTGAAAAATCAAACACAAACAATTTATATAGTAACCGAAAGTGTTTTCTCTATGGATGGCGATTGCCCAAATCTAGAAGAGCTAACAACACTTTCTGAAAAACACAATTGTTATTTGGTTATTGACGAAGCGCATGCGCTAGGAGTTTTTGGAGATAAAGGTGAAGGATTAATTCAAAGTTTAGGATTGCAAGACAAAGTCTTTGCTCGTATTATGACTTTCGGAAAAGGATTGGGTTGTCATGGTGCCGCTATTTTAGGAAGTCAAGAATTGAAAAGCTACTTAGTCAACTTTGCTAGAAGTTTTATTTATACCACAGGGCTTTCGCCACATTCAGTTGCAACAATTTTAATGGGTTATCAAAATCTGGAAGTAGAAAAAGAAACACTCGAAAAGTTAAAAAGCAACATCGTTTTCTTCAATCAAGAAAAAATGCGATTGGGATTGAAACCAATGTTTGTCTATAGCAAATCGGCAATTCAATGTGCCATTATTCCGGGGAATCAAAAAGTGAAAAGCATTGCTACTCAATTGCAGCAAAACGGATTTGATGTAAAACCCATATTATCTCCAACTGTTCCCGAAGGACAAGAACGCTTACGATTTTGTTTGCATTCGTATAATTCCGAAAAGGAAATCTCCGATTGCTTGGAATTGTTGAGTACTTTTGTGTTTAGCCACGGATAAAACGGATTTCAACAGATACTCACAGATATAATGTCAAATTTATTACATAAATCAATTACGGATGTAATTTTAAAAGCTTACTACGAAGTTTACAATGAACTTGGTTATGGTTTTCTTGAGAAAGTTTACCAAAATGCAATGTATTTTGAATTAAAATCTTTAGGATACAAAGTTGAAGCTCAAAGACAAATTAAAGTTTATTTTAAGAACCAGCTTGTTGGAGAATATTATTCTGATTTACTTGTTGAGGATACAGTAATAGTAGAGTTAAAAGCAACAGAATTGCTAATGAATGTTCATATTGCACAAATAATGAATTATTTAAAAGCAACTGATATAGAAGTGGGATTATTATTGAATTTTGGAGAAGAACCTGAATTTAAAAGAATCATATACACAAATGACAGAAAAAAGAATTTTAAAAATCAGTGATAATCCGCTAAATCCGTTTTATCCGTGAGCAAATCTATGAAAATATTTATAACAGGAATTGGCACCGATGTTGGCAAAACAATTGCCTCAGCCATTGTAGTTCAAGCTTTAGAAGCCGATTATTGGAAACCTATCCAAGCTGGCGATTTAGACAATTCAGACAGTCATAAAGTCAAATCTTTAGTCTCCAATACCAAAACACAATTTCACGAAAATAGCTATAAACTCAACACGCCAGCAAGTCCGCATTTGGCAGCGTATCTTGATGGAATTTCAATTGATTTAAAACAAATCGCTGAACCCAAAACAAAAAATAATTTGGTTATTGAAGGCGCTGGAGGAATTCTAGTTCCTTTAAATGACAAAGATTGCGTTGTTGATTTAATTCAAAAGGATTATAAAGTGATAGTGGTTTCCCGACATTATTTAGGAAGTATCAATCATACATTGCTAACGATTGAAGCTTTACAAAATAGAAAAATCACTGTTGCCGGAATCATTTTTTCAGGCGATGAAAACAAAGCTACTGAGGAAATTATCTTGAAAAAATCAAATTCCAAATTCATTGGCAGAATTGACAACGAACCCTATTTTGACGCGAATGTAATTGGTTATTATGCAGATAAATTTCGTGATGCTCTTTTAAAACTTTAAGAAACAAGAGCAAAGAAGCAAGAAGAAAGATTATTTTCTTAATGTATATTTGCATACAATTTAAAAGGGTCAAGTCTTTTCTCTTGCCTCTTTCTTCTATTTTCTATAAAAAATGAATCTTTCCGAAAGAGATAAAAAATACAACTGGCATCCTTACACGCAGCACAAAACAGCTACTGATTTTCCTGCGATTGTAAAAGGGAAAGACGCATTGCTTTGGGATGAAAACGGCAAAGAATATGTTGACGCCATTGCTTCCTGGTGGGTGAATCCTTACGGGCATTCCAATAAAGTAATTGCCGATGCTGTCTACGAACAGCTAACAACTTTAGAACATGTTTTATTCGGTGGATTTACGCATGACAAAGCGGTTTTACTGGCGGAAAAGTTGATGGAGATTTTGCCAAACAATCAAAAGAAACTTTTCTATTCCGATAATGGTTCAACAGCAGTTGAAGTGGCACTGAAATCTGCTTTGCAATATTTTTATAACAAAGGAGAAAAACGAACCAAAATCATAGCCTTTGAAAATGGTTTTCATGGCGATACTTTTGGTGCCATGGCAGCAAGTGGAATTTCTTTTTTCACTGAAGCTTTTGAAGGTTCGTTGTTAGAGGTTATTCGGATTCCTGTTCCAACAAAAGGGAATGAGGAAGAAAGTTTGAAGGCGTTGAAAAATTTGATTGCAACCCATGAATTTGCGGCTTTTATTTTTGAACCTTTAGTACAAGGCGCGGCTGGAATGGTAATGTATTCTCCAAAAGTTTTAGATGAATTGATGTCGATTTGTAACCAAAATAAGGTGTTCACCATTGCCGATGAAGTGATGACGGGATTTGGTAAAACAGGGAAAACATTTGCCTGTGATTATTTGGTAAACAAACCAGATATGATGTGTTTGTCCAAAGCGTTTACTGGCGGAACAATTCCGATGGCAGTGACCACTTTTACTCAGGAAATTTATGATGGGTTTTATGATGACGATGTCAACAAGGCATTGTTTCACGGACATACTTTCACGGCAAATCCAACAGGTTGTGCCGCAGCATTAGCGAGTATTACTTTATTGCAAACTCAGGAAATGCAAACCAATATCCAACGTGTACATCAACAACATTTGAAATTTCAGGAGCATATAAAAAATCATCCAAAAGTGAAAACGACACGAGTACTTGGAGTTATTTTTGCATTGGAAATAAAAACCGAAACCGAAGAAAGTTATTATGGCGATTTCAGGAATAAGCTATATAATTTCTTTATTGAAAATGGAATTATTTTGCGCCCGGTTGGGAATATTGTTTACATACTTCCTCCTTATGTTATTTCAAATGAACAATTAGAAAAAGTCTATACTATTCTCGAAAAAGCTATAGAAATAGTATAATTTTGCAATTGTTACACAGAGACACACAAAGATTTCTCAGAGATTCACGGAGAAATTATTAAAATATTTTAAACTCTGTGCATCTTTAATTTTTTTTCTCTGTGCATCTCTGTGTAATAATAAATGAAAACAAAAATTGCCATCACTTCTCTCGCCTCCATTTCACCTTTAGGAAATAACCCTGATGCTATTTGGAATAATTATCTATCCGATAAAACTTTGATTTCCACTCAGGAATTCGATGGTAAAAATCAATTTGTTGCAACGATTCCATCCGAGATTAGAAATGAAATTACTCAATTAAGAAAATCTGATATTAAGTATAAAGCTTTAGATGAAACGGTTTTGCTGGCTATATTGACTTCGAGGAAAGCCATTGAAAAAGCAGGTTGGAAACAAGGAGATGATTTTGGAATTAATATTGGCTCCTCTCGCGGTGCCACACAATTATTTGAAAAGTATCACAAGGAATTTTTAGAAACAGGAAGGGCATCCACATTAACTTCTCCAACGACAACGTTGGGAAATATTTCCTCTTGGGTAGCACACGATTTAAAAAGTCAAGGACCAGAAATATCTCATTCGATAACGTGTTCCACAGCTTTACATGCTATCTTAAATGCGGTGGCATGGCTGCAATCAGGTTTGGCAACGAAGTTTTTAGTAGGAGGAAGCGAAGCACCTTTGACAGCTTTTACGATTGCTCAAATGCATGGCTTGAAAATTTATGCCAAGGAAAATCAAGAGTATCCTTGTCGTGCTTTTGATTTGGAAAAAACAAAAAACTCCATGGTGCTTGGTGAAGGCGCTGCAATGGCTTGTTTGGAAGTTGGTTCCGCCAAAAACGCATTGGGCTATATCACAGGAATTGGCTATGCCACCGATGATTTGGAGCATAATATTTCTATTTCTGAAGAGGCAATGTGTTTTCAAAAATCGATGCAAATGGCTTTAAAGAATATTTCGATTGACGAAGTAGATGTTGTTGTGATGCATGCGCCTGGAACCGTAAAAGGAGATTTATCAGAATTTAAAGCCATCCAAAAAACATTTGGAAATAAACTTCCAATGTTAACTACCAACAAGTGGAAAATTGGACACACTTTTGGAGCATCGGGAATTTTGAGTGTTGAAATGGCGCTTTTGATGCTACAACATCAGCTATACATTGGCGTACCCTTTGGTAAAAAACAAGAGACTAGGAAAGAAATTAGAAACATACTTGTTAACGCTGTCGGTTTTGGTGGAAATGCGGTTAGTGTTTTAATTTCGAAATAAATTATTCTAAGGCTTTCATCTTTTCATACACCAAATTACTTTCCCAGCCTTTTCGTAATAGGTAATCGCAAAACTTTTTCTTCTTTTTTTGAACGTTGGATTCTCTTATGGTTTCCCAATGTCTTTCGGCTAACTTATCGAAAGTTTCCTGATATTCTTCATCAGTGATTTCTTGTAATGCTAATTTGATATTTGGTTGCGAAATAACGCGCTGCTTGAGTTCGTTTATAATTCGGGTTTTACCCCAAAATTTTATGCGGTGTTTGCCTCTTGCAAAACTTCGGGCGAAGCGTTCTTCATTAAGATAATTTTCCTGAATTAAATGTACTATGAGTTGGTCTTTTTCTTCGATGGAAAGTAAAAAAGGGCGCAATTTTTCTTGTATCTCCTGATGACAACGATCTTGATAACTACAATAATATTCTAGCTTTTTTTTGATTTCGATAGATGTTGGAAATTCTTTTGACATAGGTTAAAAATCAACTGTAAAAATACTAAAATTAGATTGATTTAGGTTTTTTGTATAGGCTATTACAACACTTAAAATGCTCAGAAACAAAATGATTTATTTTAATTGTAGGATATGGATTAAAACAATCGTTAAAAAACAACGTTTTCTTAATAACTTCTTAATCTAAACTACTTGTTTTTTAGTAATTTAGATGTAGTTTTGTAAGCCCCTTTTTCTACTAGTCAAACCTGACCTTTTTTTGTGTGTCAAAAAAAGCACAATACCTATGGAATAAACTATTGATATCTATTTTCTTATGAAATATAAATTATTACTCATTGCTATTGTTCTGTTTACTACTAACATGCTTTTTTCTCAAAGTGTGGTGGTTAATAAATATTATAATTCTGGTTCGCCCGCAGGGGCAGGTGATGTTATTGAATTGTTGGTTGTTCAAGACAACACAAATCTGCAAGGGCTTGTTGTTAAAAGTTTTTCTGCTAGTAATGCAAATGACAATGGAGGTTCTTTAACATTTACTAATGATGCACTATGGGCATCATTGAGAGCTGGTACTTTGATAATAATTAGGCTAACATTAAATACTGCTGCTGATATTTCGGTTAGTTGTACGGATTTTAAATTGGATGTTGGTGGCTCAAACACTACTTATTTTACAATTAATGCGGGAACTTTTGATATAGCAAGTAATGATATGTGTATGATAAAAGCGGCTCCAAATACAGGAGTTGTGGGCAATATACACACCTTAAGAGCTGGTAGCGCAGCAGGAGCTCAATGGGTTGCAATTGCAGGCGGAACGAGATTAGGGACAGCCTCAACAGCAGCAGGTACTAATTTTGCAGTTGTTGACAATGCGAGTTCAGTAATTGGAGACTATAATCTTGGAACATCGGGTGTTACTGTTGGAACAGGATATACTCTTGGAAGTGGAAACAATGCTAACAACACCAATTTCATCAATTTTTTAAGAGGCCCAGTTTCTTCGGCAGCCACTTCGGTAAGTATTAGTAGTTTTTCAGCCAATTGGGCAGCAGTAACAGGCGCTGTAAAATATCGTTTGGATGTAGCAACGGATGTTAACTTTTCATCTCTGGTTGTTGGATATAATAATTTAGATGTTGGAAATGTTGTTACTTATTCTGTAACAGGACTAAGCCCAGGAACTGCTTATTATTATAGAGTTAGAGCAGAAAATGTTACGCCAACTACAAGTGGTAATTCTTGCACGCAAACGTTAACTACTTTAAACGGTAAAGTATCCGTAGCAAGTGGCGATTGGAATACAGCAGCAACATGGAATCCGGTTGGAGTTCCAATTGCGACAGACAACGTTGTTATTTCAACAGGACATATAGTTTCTACATCAATTGCAATTACAGGACCAACAGCAAGAACAGGTACTACAACAGTAGATGGTACTTTCCAATTAAATGCAGGAGGATGGGTTTCGGGTACTGCTTTTACCTATAATGCCACAACGGGTGGTTTGAATTTTAATGACACTGCTACTTACGGTGTTAATAATACGGATACCTATTGGCCTTCAACTTTACCGCCTTTTAACGTAAGTGTCCTTCAGGGTGGAATACAAATGAACTCCATGTCGAGAACCGTTGCGGGAACTTTTACAATTGCATCGGGTGTAACTTTAACAAGTTCAACACTGACATTAAATGGGACATGTCAAATAAATAGTGGTGGATTTTTTAATAATGCACCTATATTTGGCTCAAGTTCCTTGTTGAAATACAATGCCACAGGTACTTACAGAAGAGGGTTTGAATGGATTTTTAACGGAGTAGGAACAATAGGAGTTAGTGCAGGATATCCGAATAATGTTCAGATTAGTAACAGCACCACATTGGATTATAATAACGGGAATCCAGCCGATAAAGCTATCAAAGGGAATTTGACCATTGACGCCTTAAGTGTTTTTAACATGACCGATGTTACTATGGGAGCGCCAAGCCCAGGAACATTGACCATAGGTGGATCGGTTATCAATAACGGTACATTTACTTATGCTGCGGTGGCAACACCAGTAGTTGTTGGAGGAGATTATACCAATAGTGGCACCACAACTTTGGGAACTATTAGTGGCGCCGATTTAAAATTAGCCGGAAACTTTGCCAATACAGGAACTTTCAACGGGAATAACAGAGCTGTTTTCTTTAGTAAAGCTGGAACGCAAACCGTATCTTCATCAACGGCTTTGACCATTCCTTATGTTGTCACAACAGGGGGTGGTACAACGGTACAATTATTAAATGATTTAATTATTTCTTCGCCATTAGGCGGGAATGCTATTTCTTTTGGAAGTTCATCAGATGTTATCGATATTAATGGTCTTATTGCTACTCCAAAAACATTAACCATTGGTTCTACTGGAAATGCGGGAGTTATTTTGGGTTCAGGAAGTTTTAAAGGAAGCATTTATTCTAATTTAACATTATTGGGTACAGGAAATATTGGAACAGTAAAATTTGGCCCACTTGCTGCGGATATGAATTTAGCAACATTTGTTATGAACCGTACTTCAACGGGTGGTTGTGTGATGGGTTCTAACGTGACTATAAATGCTAACTCGGCAACGGCATTAACATTAACCGCAGGAATAATTGATTTAGGAGCTTTCACCATGACAATGGCTTCAACGGTTCCTCCTTTAACAAGTGGTTCTTCGACAAGTTATGTTATTGCAGATAAAACGGCTGGAGGGGTTTTTAGTGTTGGTGTTATTTTGCCACTTTCGCAGGTTTATAAGTTTCCAATTGGAGATAGCGCGGCATCCAATAATGGTTCTGAGTATTCCCCTTGTACAATCAACTTTACTGTTGGGACTACTTTTACAGGAGCTTTCATTACCGCTGCTGTTGACGATATTAAAGAACCAAATTATGATGCAGTAACGGATTATTTGTCTAGATATTGGGAAATAAAAAAGATCGGAACAATAAGCGGTGGTACTCCAGCGTATACTTTTGTTGGAACTTTCATCAACTCGGAATTAAATGGACAAAATTTTTATAAAGGAAATCAATGGAACGGAGCGGTATGGTCGGACACAGGACTTACTATACCTGCAGCAGCAACAACTTTTCAAATCACTGCATCAACAATCTTAACAGCAACTAATCATATCACGGCTGGAAGAAGAGATCCAGAAATGAATATAAGACATATTGCATCCGCTACAAATTATTTGACAGGTTCAACTTATAATTTCGGTACAGTTAATATTGGCTCTTCTTCAGCGGCAATCACTTTAAGAATTCAAAATTTAGGACAAGCAACTTTAAACTTAACTGCCTTTACACTTACAGGAAGCAATTATACAACATCTTATGTAAATACAACTGTTGCTGGCGGAGGTTTTATAGATACATTAATAATTACTTTTACACCTACCGTATCAGGAACAATAACAGGAAGTATTTCAATAGTCAATAATGATCCTTCAGGTTCCGAAAATCCTTATGTCATTAATTTTACAGGTGTTGGAAATTGTGTTACTCCAACTATTGCTGCCACGCCAACATCGGGACCAGCGGGAACCGAAGTGCTTATCAATGCCAGCGTGGGAACTTTTCCAGCAACTCCTGCTATTAATTTTAACGGAGTTGCGGCAACCTACATATTAAATAGCCCCACACAACTATTGGTTACCGTGCCAGACGGAGCCGTTTCGGGAGGGATTAATATTGTAAATACCACTACGGGTTGTATAACTACAACAGCTTTTACAGTAATTAGTAAAACAGGAACCTGTACCGGAATGAATGAGTTAATCATGACGGAGATTTATGATAAAACAGCTGGAGCTTTAGGATATATTGAAATTTACAATGGAACGGGCGCTTCCATTAATTTAAGCACCTACAAAATTAGACGCTTTGCCGATACAGCCGCCATGCAAGCAAATAACTATCAGGATTATGCTTTTAACGGTGTGCCAGCTTTGGCGACTATTGCGAATAATACCGTTAAATATGGTAAAATCAGTGCTGACCCAGATACTGCTTCACCTGATTTTACATATACTGTTTCTTCGGGAATTAACGGAAGTGATATTTTCTATTTGTACAATGGTACCACTGTGGTGGATGTATTTGCTGTCCCAACAGCAGGAGCGGGTTACACCGAAAAAAGAAACACTACAACCACAGGACCTAATACTTCTAGCAACCCAAGTGATTGGACAGAAATTACACCCGAAGTAACAACAGATTTGGGATTGTTTCCTTACACGCCGCCAGTAAATAATGTTCCATCAATAACTACAGATCCAGTAGATTTAAATACGTGTAACTTGACCGCTAGTTTTAGTGTGGTGGCTACAGCGCCAGTTGGAAGTTTGACTTATCAATGGCAATACAACAGTGGGCTTACAGCAAATTGGGCGCCTATTTCAGGAGCTACATTTGCAGGAGTAACTGCCACAGGATTTACGTCAAGCACCTTGAATTTGAATGGGGCTATTGGTACATTAAATGGATACCAATTTTATTGTCAAGTGATACAATCGGGAGGTTGTATTATGGCTTCCGATGCAGCTCAGTTAACTGTGAGCACCGCTACTTGGAATGGTACAACGTGGACTAACGGACCGCCATCATTAACAAAACAAGTTATTTTAACAGGCAGTTATGATATGGCTGCGCCGTTACCTAGTTTTGAAGCGTGCAGTTTGTATGTGAATTCTCCAAATGTATTGACAATCACAGATGGAAATTATGTTGCTGTTCAGAATAATATAACGGTTGCAACTCCTTCAGGAAATATTATTGTAAACGATAATGGTAGCTTGGTTCAAATAGATGATAATGGTGTGAATACAGGTAGTGTTACCGTAAGAAGAATTGCTACGGCAAAAGCAAATGATTATGTTTATTTTTCATCGCCAGTGGCTAATTTTCCAATAACTAGTATTTCTCCTGCTACATCAACAGCCTTAATATGGAAATGGAATCCAACATTGCCTAATAGTAATAACGGTGAGGGAAGTTGGGTACATCCAACATTTACACCTACGCCAGATAATATGGCAGTTGGAGTAGGTTATATTATCAAAGGGTTAACGGGACTCAATGATGTTTCCTTTTCGGATTATTTGACCACTTTTACAGGAACTCCTTTTAATGGAATAAAACAGCCAAGCATTGCCAGAGGAGATATTACTACTGTAGCTGGAATTTATCCGGCAGCTCCTTATGCTGGAACTAACCTTGCAACAATCTCGCAATATAGTGATAACATGAATTTGCTTGGAAATCCTTATCCATCTGCGCTTAATGCTATTAAATTTTTGACTCTCAATACAAATATTGATGGAAATATCCGCTTGTGGACACATGGAACAGCTGCTAGTATATCGGCCAGTCCATACTATGGTTCATACGGTTATAATTATGCGCCTGGGGATTATATTACTTATAATGTATCAGGAACTAGTACAGGACCAAGTGTTTTTGGAGGATACGTAGCTTCTGGGCAAGGATTCTTTGTGACTATGAATGATGGTGCCGCCGATGCAACTCAAACCGTTACGTTCAACAATGCCATGCGAAGTGACTACTCTATCCCTTTAGGAACTTATAGTTATTATAATAACAGTAATTTTTATAGAAGCGCTGCTAGTCATGGAACAGTGGCTCCAATTGATATAGAACGACATAGAATTTGGTTAGATTTAGTTGATAATGTAGGAGCTGCAACCAGAATGTTGGTGGGCTACATAGCTGGAGCTACCATTGAAAAAGACAGACTGTTTGATGCAAGTACCAGTGTAGGAAATTTTCAAAATTTATATTCATTGATTGATGATAAACCGTTTGGTATTCAAGGAAGAGCATTGCCTTTTGATTCCAATGACGTAGTGCCGTTAGGAATTAAAGTACTTGCTTCGGGAACTTATACAATTGCTATTGGAGTAACAGATGGTTTGTTTCATGAAACAAATCAAGACATTTATTTAGAGGATAAAGTATTGAATATTATCCACGATTTAAGACAAGCTCCTTATGTGTTTACGTCTGAATCGGGTAAGTTTGACGCTCGTTTTGTATTACGATATAAAAACACCACAGCATTAGGAACTGTTGATTTTGACACGCTTACTAACAGTGTTATTGTGGCAACTCCAAATCAGAATCAAATAGCTATAAAATCGGCTATTGAGGATATGAAAAGTGTTGTTGTTTATGATATGCTTGGTAGAGTTGTTTACAATAACAGTCAAGTTAATTCGAATGAGTTGTCAATTTTGAAGGGAACAATAAGCCAACAAGGATTGATTGTAAAAATCACTTTAGAAAACGGACTTGTGGTTACAAAGAAAATTGTACTCTAGGTTTAATACATAAAACCAATAAAAAATCCCGTATCAGTTTTAAACGATACGGGATTTTTTTATGAAAATGGTTTTATATTATTTTCCTTTTTGCGAAGCTTCTAAATTACGTTCAATTGTATGTCCTGGGCGTGACCATTTTGGTTTTTCACCTAAAGGTTGATATTCCGAATCTACTGCTTCAACCGTTTCAGGTTGTGCCACTTTCACAAATGGTTTTTGAGGAATTAGCCCAAGCATTTCAAACATTTTCATGTCTTCATTCACATCCGGATTTGGAGTAGTTAATAGTTTATCGCCAGCAAAAATAGAGTTGGCACCAGCAAAGAAACACATTGCTTGTCCTTCGCGACTCATATTCATTCTTCCTGCAGAAAGACGTACTTGAGTTTCTGGCATTACGATTCTGGTTGTCGCAACCATACGAATCATTTCCCAAATTTCTACTGGTTTTTCATCTTCCATCGGAGTTCCTTCTACAGCAACAAGAGCATTGATAGGAACAGATTCAGGTTGCGGGTTTAAAGTTGAAAGCGCTACAAGCATTCCTGCTCTGTCTTCAATACTTTCTCCCATTCCAATAATTCCACCACTACAAACGGTTACATTAGTTTTACGAACGTTCTCAATAGTTTGTATTCTATCTTCAAAACCACGGGTTGAAATAACTTCTTTATAATATTCTTCCGAAGTGTCTAAATTGTGATTGTAGGCATAAAGACCAGCTTCTGCTAATCTTTGTGCTTGATTTTCGGTAATCATACCAAGAGTACAACACACTTCCATGTCTAGTTTGTTGATGGTACGAACCATTTCCAAAACTTGGTCAAATTCGGGTCCGTCTTTTACATTTCGCCAAGCTGCACCCATGCAAACTCTGGAAGAACCAGATGATTTTGCACGTAATGCTTGTGCTTTAACCTGACTTACAGACATCAAATCATTCCCTTCAATATCGGTATGATAACGCGCTGCTTGTGGGCAATAGCCACAATCTTCGGGACATCCGCCTGTTTTTATAGAAAGTAAAGTGGAAACCTGAACCACATTTGGATCATGTTCTTTTCTGTGGATGGTGGCAGCTTCGTAAAGCAAATCCATCATTGGCTTATTGTAAATGGAGATAATTTCTTCTTTGGTCCAATCGTGTTTAGTAACGCTCATTTGTGTCGCTTTATATTGCACCAAAAGTAGTTAAATTGTCCCGAAGTAACAAAATTGAAAACGGGAATATGGATTTAATCGCTCGTTTTTGTTTTACTTCTCCAAAATTGCATGGCAATAAAAACAACCATAACAGCAGAAGCTATAGCTTCTATGAAAAGCCCAATACAATATTCGTTTACACTTGGTTTGCCACCAAATAAAAATCCTTCCGATAGCGTACTTAAATAAGCAGTTCCGCCTTGAACATATATGAAGGTTACTAAACTTGCTATGCTTAATCCCACGCCAACAAAAGCAGTTAGTCCAGCGGAAATTAAATTGGAAACATAACCTGTTTGTCCTTCGGCAATATTTGATTTAATAGTACTATGAACACCATAATAAACAATTAATATGTTCAAAAATCTCAAATAAAATTTGTTTGAAAGTCCTAAAATTTCCATCGCTAAAAAGAAAACAGCAATGCCGAAAGCGATTAAAATTCCGTTTAAGAGTTCTTTTGGTAGCTTCATGATGTTAAGTTTTATAAGGTTATAAAAGAGAAACGCTATCAAATTTAACAAATAACAGTGAAATATTCTAAAAATTAACAAAAAAATAAAATAGTAAAAACAATTGATTTTTAGCGATTTGCGATAAAAGCAAGGGAAGTTTCTTTATCAATGGCCAATTGATTTTTTAAGGCATCGAGAGATTCGAATTTTTGTTCGGCACGAATTCTTTGAAGGATTTCGACAGTGATTTTTTCATTGTAAATGTCTCTGTCAAAATCAAAGAAGTTAACTTCTATAGTTTGAGCAGTTCCGTTTACTGTTGGATTAAAACCAATGTTCATCATGCCAAAAACGAGTTTATCATCAATAGTGCTTTGAACTGTATAGACGCCATTTTCAGGAATGAGTTTGTAATCTTCAGCAATTTGGATGTTTGCTGTTGGATAGCCAATAGTTCGGCCCAGTTGTTTGCCTTTTACGACAGTTCCGGTTATCGAATAATTATATCCTAAGAATTCATTTGCCAAAGTTATATCACCTTCTAATAAAGCGTTTCGAATTTTAGTAGAGCTTATAGAAACGTCATTAATTTCTTGGGCAGAAATTTGCTCTACTTCGAAATTGTAGATTTTACCAAACGCGATTAAATCAGTAATACTTGCTGTTCTATTTTTGCCAAAACGATGGTCATGTCCAATGATAATTTTTTGAATATTGAAAGTGTCAACCAGTACTTTTTTAACAAATTCTTCGGCAGTTAATCTTGAAAAATCTTTATCAAAGGGATGAATAATTAAATTATCAATTCCATTGGCGGCAAACAAATGAGACTTTTCATCAATAGTGTTGAGTTGTTTCATTTCTAAATTTTCCTGAAGTACCATTCTTGGATGTGGAAAAAAAGTGAGGACGAGACTTTCGCAATCCATTGTTAAAGCGCTTTGTGTAATGCGCTCTAAGATTTTTTTATGTCCCATGTGGACACCGTCGAAAGTGCCAATGGTGACAACGGTTTTTTTCGTGGAGTGAAAAGCTTGGATAGAATTGAAAATCTTCAACAGGGACGGTTTTATGTCACAAAAATATGTTTTAGAATTTAATAAATATAATTTTTGTGGCACTAATTAAAAACTGTAAAAATTTGTTTATTTAACGAATGCAAAAGAGAAATAGTGTTAAAAAGTATTATTTACTACAAAAAACGCACGCATAGTTTGTAAATCATTGAAAGATAATTATCTTTGGGCTTCATAAAATCAACTTACCATGAAAAAAACATTACTATTATCATTAATAACTATTTTATTTTGTGCAAATGGTTATTCACAAGCTCAAGTATGGAGCAAGACTTCTGCTGAAAGAGTAGAATATAAAGATAAATTGGAGCGTGCTTCTATGCCAACAGAATTCCAAGTATATTCTCTTAATATGGCAGCTTTAAAATCACAACTTCAACAAGCACCTTCTGAGGATACTGCTGATGGAAGATCCAATGTGATTGTGCAATTTCCTTCTGCGGATGGGACTATAGCAAATTATAGAATCTACGAATCATCAGTGATGCACCCTGATTTAGCGGCAAGATATCAAGATATCAAAACCTATGAAGGGCAAGGTATTGAAGACCCAACGGCTTCAATTCACATCAGTACTACAATATTCGGTTTGCATACCATGACATTATCTGGTAAAACAGGAACAATGTTCATAGATCCATATACTAAAGATTTAAATGAGTATATGGTGTATAGAAGAGCTGACTTGCGTTCAACAACTTCAAGAACTTTTTCTTGTAATGTAGAAGAGGCTGAAGGGATGACCAATACAATTCCAAATCTTACAGGTAGAGCTACTGATGGTAAGTTCAGAACATATCGTTTGGCAATGGCTTGTACCATTGAATATGCAGCTTATCACGTTACGGCAGCTGGATTAGGTGCAGGAACATTAGCACAAAAGAAAGCAGCAGTTTTAGCTGCAATGGTGGTTTCAATGGCTAGAATAAATGGAGTATACGAAAGAGATATGTCGTTGAAAATGCAATTGGTTGCCAACAATGATTTGGTTATTTTCATAACAACAGATAGTTTTAGTAACGACACAGCAGGTAGTTTAATTAATGAAAGTCAAACACAAATAGGAACTATTATTGGTGATGCCAATTATGATATTGGTCATACAGTAAGTACTGGTGGTGGTGGATTAGCTCAAAGACCATGTGTGTGTATTTCAGGTCAAAAAGCAAGAGGAATTACAGGTTCTCCAGCACCCGTTGGAGATGCTTATGATATAGATTTCGTAGCTCACGAAATGGGTCACCAATTTGGAGGTAATCATACTTTCGCAGGTGATGGTGGAAATTGCGCTGGTAACAGAAGTAATACTACAGCGGTTGAGCCAGGAAGTGGAACTACTATAATGGCTTATGCGGGAATTTGTTCTCCACAAGATATACAGGCGCATAGTGATGATCATTTTCATGCTGTGAGTTTAGCTGAGATGTTTGCACATATTACAGGAGCAGGAAACTGCGTAGCGGGAGTTGCTAATGGTAATACTACACCAGTAATTCCAGCGTTGACCAATTATACTATTCCAAATGGAACAGCATTTAAATTAACAGCTGCAAACGTTACAGATGCTAATGGTGATGCATTAACATATTGCTGGGAACAAAATAATGGAACGTTCGTTTCTAGTCCGATTCCATCAGCAACCTCTACAACAGGTTCAAATTTTAGATCTTATTCTCCATCAACATCTCCAACAAGATACTTTCCTAAATTTACGGATGTAATAGCTGGAAATTTAGTGCAAGCTTGGGAATTGTTGCCAACGGTTGCAAGAACAATGGCTTTTACAGTTACCGTTAGAGATAACAGAACACCAAACGGTGGACAAACACAAAAAGCAGATATGGGACTTACTTTTGCTAGTGGTGTTCCATTTGCAGTAACGTCACAAAATACAGATGGAATTTCTTGGACACAAGGAAGTTCTCAAGCGATAACATGGAATGTTGGAGGATCATCAGTTCCATTAACGACAACAGTAAATATTTTATTATCAACTGATGGTGGATTGACTTTCCCAACAGTTCTTGCTGCTGCTACTCCAAATGATGGAAATCAAACAATTACAGTACCTAATATTGCTTTCCCTTTCTGTAGAATTATGATTGAACCAACCAATAATATTTATTATGCGGTAAATTCAAAACAATTTGCAATTGGTTATACAGTAACCAATACTTGTACTACTTATACAAATAATACAGCATTGCCTGTTCCTGATGGCGTTGGAGCAAATTTACCTGGAGCTACAGTTTCTAAAACTATTTCGGTGCCAATTACAACAAATATTACGGATGTAAATGTAACATTGAGTGGTGCTCATACCTATTTTTGGGATTTAGTTGTGGCACTTAATCATCCAGATGCTACACAAGTAAGATTGTTAAACAGAAACTGTAATGCAGCTTCTACAGGTTTTAATGTGTTGTTTAATGATGCTTCACCTGCTATAGTTTGTACGGCTAATTTGACTGGAACTTTTGCACCAGCTCAACTTTTATCAGCATTCAACGGCAAACCAGCAAATGGGACATGGACTTTATTAGCAAATGATAATTATAATGGAGATGCTGGTACAATAAACAACTGGTCTATTGAAATTTGTTCGCAAACTGTAGCTTTATCTACTCATGATGTAGGATTTGATAATTTTGCAGTATATCCAAATCCAAGCAATGGTAATTTTAATATTCAATTCAACACGAATTCATCAAACGGTGTTAAGGTATTTGTTCATGATATGAGAGGTAGAAGTATTTTTGAAAATGAATTTACTAGTAGTGCTACTTTCAATCAAAACATTCATTTAAACAATGCACAAGCAGGTGTTTATTTGTTAACGGTTACTGATGGCGAAAGAAAAGATGTTAAGAAAATTGTGGTTGAATAATCATAAATTTATAAATAAAAAAGAGGCTCGCATTGCGAGCCTCTTTTTTTATGTGTAAAGTGATCTTTTTAATTTATGGTAGCTTTTACAGAAGTATATAATTGCGGTACTTTGTTGACTTTAAAATCTAAATCAACTGCTATGGTTCCTCTATTATTTTGCAGGTTAAGATTACCTTCAAATACTTTGTAATAGCCAGCTTGTCCTCTGCAAAAGCAATGTCTTCCAAAAAGCATTTTGGTGCTTTGAAGATTCTCGTTACTTAGACTAAGTTTGGTGTCGGAATTGTTTATCTCAAAGACAATTTCTTCTCTGTGTTGTCCGTCTTCCAATCCTTTCTCCACATTGCGTTTGTATTCATAAACAATAACTGATTTAGCGCTGTTATCTTCCAAGGTGTAATAAACACTTCCAAATTCATCTGTTTTTACGATCATGCTTTTTCCCTTCTGGATTTTGATGGTACACACACCGTTTTCGGGGCAAGTAGATTCAATAGTTGATTTTGCAGGCGTTGCAGCAACAGCAGCTTTTTGACAATTACAAAAAGATAATCCAAGTGCTAAAGGAATAAAGAGTAGCTTTTTCATGATGCTTTCTTTTAAGTTATAATTTGGACTTACAATAAGTTCGCCAATTTTATTTTCCGTTAAATGTATTCATGGTATTTTCCAGTCCGGCCAATGCAAATGATTGTATTATTTCTACACCAAGGTCTAGTCTTTCTGGGAGTTTTGCTTTTTCAATATCGTCCCATTCGCCTAGCACATAATCCACTTGTTTTCCTTTTTTAAATTCGTCACTAATACCAAAACGAAACCTTGGATATTCAACAGAATTTAATACGAGTTGTATGTTTTTCAAACCATTATGACCACCATCACTTCCTTTGGCTTTTATTCTAATGGTTCCAAAGGACAAATTCAAATCGTCGGTGATAACCAAGACATTCTCTTTTGGAATATTTTCTTTTTCCATCCAATAATGCACCGCTTTACCGCTGAGGTTCATATAGGTATTTGGTTTTAAAAGAATAAGCGTTCTACCTTTTATTCTATATTCGGCAACTGCACCCAATTTCGCGGTTTCAAAAGAAAGGCTCTCTTTTTTTGCCAATTGGTCCAATACTTTAAAGCCAATATTATGTCGGGTATTGACATACTCTGCGCCAATATTGCCTAAGCCAACGATTAAATATTTTTTACTCACTGTTTTTGTATTGTTATTTTCGTGTTCGTGAACCTCAGGTTTTATAGCATCCTGTTTTTCAGCTACTGGTTTTTGTTTGAAGATGTTTTTAAGCCAATTCATTTTGTAAAAATACGAAAGTTTCTATGAGTACAAATACATTAATAGCTTGTGGAGGTATTGGTAAAATTATAGCCACTGATTCACTGATTTTTAAATTTTTTTTAATCTGTGACCCGAGACCAAAGGTCGAACAGACGAAGTAATCTGTGGCAAAAAAAGCGAAGCTGCGCTTCGAGGAATTAAACTCAAAGAGATTAAAATAAAAAAGCACCAGCTTGTGACTGATGCTTTTAGACTTCTTAAAAAAGAATGTGCTTATTTTTTCTTTTTAGCTCCACCTTTTTCTGCTTTTGCTGCTTCTTGAGCTGCTTTCATAGCGGCACGAGAAATCTTAACTTGGCAAACAACAGTGTTGTCTGGGTGCATTAATTTGAAATTCTTTGTAGGTAATTTTGTTACATACAATTTATTTCCCATTTGCAATTCAGAGATGTTAGCTTCCACGAAATCAGGAAGGTTTTTTGGTAATGCTTTTACTTTTAATCTTCTTTGATTAAGATTTAAAACACCACCTAACAAAACACCTGGAGATGTTCCAACAACGTTTACTGGAACTTCCATGATGATTTCTTTGTCATCATTTAATTGGAAAAAATCAATGTGTAAAATTCCATCTGAAATGGGATGAAACTGAATGTCTTGAAGTACGGCATTATAACTTTCTTTACCTAATTCAATCGCAACAGTGTGTGCGTTTGGAGTGTAAACCAAGCTTTTGAATGCTTTTTCTTCTGCTGCAAAATGAACTGGTTGATTTCCTCCGTAAATAACGCAAGGAACCATTCCAGCATTACGTAAGGCTTTAGTCGAAACTTTACCTACGCTTTCTCTTTGTGATCCTTTAATTGTAATTGATTTCATTGTAAAAATATATAGTTAATAATAATTCTTGCTTTAGGCATTAAGCTTTAGGCTTTATGCAAAATATTCTAAATTCAGTAAACAGCTTATTGCTTAAAGCCTATTGCCTACTGCTTTTTATTACATCAGGAATTTACCGCTGATGGAATTGTTGTGTTGCACCATGTGCATTACTTCTGCAAAAAGAGGCGCACAACTCACCACTCTTATTTTTTTTGATTCCCTTCTCAATGGAATTGAATCGGTAACAATTAATTCTAATAATTTAGAATTTTCAATTTTTTCATAAGCTTCACCCGATAAAATCGCGTGAGTACAAATGGCTCTGACACTTAAAGCGCCTTTTTCTATCATCAAGTCGGCTGCTTTTGCAAGCGTCCCACCTGTATCTATCATGTCATCCACAAGGACAACGTTTCTTCCTTTTACTTCGCCAATTAATTCCATTGTATCAATAACGTTGGCAATTTTTCGCTGTTTGTAGCAAATTACCACATCTGATTCTAAGAATTTAGAATAGGCGTAAGCTCTTTTTGAACCACCCATGTCAGGTGATGCAATGGTTAAATTCTCCAATTTCAAACTTTTTACATACGGTAAAAAGATGGTTGAAGCGAACAAGTGATCCACAGGTTTTTCAAAAAATCCTTGAATTTGATCTGCATGTAAATCCATGGTCATAATTCTTGTGGCACCTGCAGTTTCTAATAGTTTTGCTACTAGTTTTGCTCCAATCGGTACTCTTGGTTTGTCTTTTCTATCTTGTCTTGCCCATCCAAAATAAGGAATAACTGCTGTTATATGACGTGCTGAAGCTCTTTTAGCGGCATCAATCATTAACAATAATTCCATTAAATTATCGGCGCTTGGAAAAGTAGAGCAAACAATAAATACTCTTAATCCTCTTATAGATTCCTCATAAGAAGGTTGAAACTCACCATCACTATATTTTGAGAACGTAACTTTACCTAGCGGAACACCATAGATTTCGGCCATCTGTTCAGCTAAATATACACTTTGGGAACACGCAAATATTTTTGCTTCTGGTTCTTGATGTGACATTTTAATTTGTTGTTTTTATCCGCTACGCTCTATACAATCTGACTTTGTTGTTTATTCAAAGTTTGATGTATTAATTGCCTCGGGTGTAGTTAGTTAGTTGTGTGTCGTTTTACCGAGGTGCAAATTTAGGAATAAAATCGAAGTTGGAAAGGAAATTTTAGAGTATTTTTCTAGAAAATGGTATTTAATTTTTTACATTTGCACCGTGTTTAAAAATAAGCAGCATTTTTTACTGCTTGTTTAACGCGATAAACCAACTGTTGTTGGTTTTGTCTGCTAAGCCCGAATGGCGGAATTGGTAGACGCGCTGGTCTCAAACACCTGTGGGAAACCGTGCCGGTTCGACTCCGGCTTCGGGTACAAAAGCTCTTCTGAAAAGAAGGGCTTTTTTGTTTAGAGCCGAGTCAAACTATTTTAGTTTGTCGGCTTCGGGTACAAAAGCTCTTCTGAAAAGAAGGGCTTTTTTGTTTTAGATACTCTTTATGACGTAAGTGACAATTCCCCAAATGACCAATAAGTTTTCATCGGTAACTTTTATAGGTTGGAAAGCTGCGTTTTCGGGCATTAAATAAACGCAGTCTTTTTCGACTTTAATTCTTTTTACAGTGAATTCTCCATCAATATAACAAACGGCAACTTTTTTATTCTGTGGTTCCATACTTCTATCGATGACCATAATATCACCATCGTCAATTCCGGCGCCAATCATGGAAGTTCCCGATGCTTTGGCGTAGAAAGTGGCTTCTCTGTTTTTAACTAAGACATTGTCTAAGCTAATTTTACTTTCATCGAAATCGGCAGCTGGCGATGGAAACCCCGCTTTTATGCCACTCGAAACAAAAGGAAGTTCGATGCTGTTTTCGAAATCAGGATGAAAGAAAGTTATTTTATCGTTTAGCATTTTACTTCTAAAATTTCTTTAAAATCGGTCGTGTATTTTGGTGATAAATGCTCTTGTTTCATTTTCCAAGTGTGTTGTAAATCCTGATTACCCAAACGTATTTTTCGTTCTCCCGTTTTTTTATGGAAGTCGTCAATGACTTTCATCAGCTTTTGATGTTTTGGATTTTCTTCTTCAAAAAGATGCAATTGCTTTTGGTTTTCGGGAATAATCTCGGTTACGATAACACCTGCTTTTTTGTAAATGGCGCCTTCTTCAAAAATTTCTTTCAGCATTTTTACTGCCAAGCTACTAATCGTTATGGAAGAGTTACTGGCAAAAGGAATCGTTTCCATTTTATAAAAATTGTAGCGCAGGGTTTCCATTTTGTATTTGTCTTTTCGTAAGTACAAAATCACGCTGTGGCAACATGATTTTTGCTTTCGTAACTTCTCTGCACAAACCGTTGCAAAGGTAGAAACACGCTCTTTCATTTCGTCAAACGTAGTGATATTGCCATCAAAACTTCGGGTAATGGCAATAGTTTTTTTATCGGTTGGCACTTCCATTTCCAAAACCGATTTACCTTCCAATTCATTTTTTAATCGGAGACCCACAACGCCCATTTCTCTCTTAATCCAAGCCTCGTGTTGTGGTTGAATAAAATCAAAGGCTGTTTTTATGTTTTGAATTTTCGCCTTTTTTTGCAATCGATAGCCAATGCCCCACACGTCTTCAATCTTCGTCCATTTTAATGCTTTGATGCGTTTTTCGTCGGAATCTATTACATAAACACCTTTTGTTTCTTTGGGAAACTTTCGGGCAATTTTATTGGCCACTTTGGACAGCGCTTTTGTTTCGGCAAAACCAACAGAAACAGGAATACTTAACCACTTTTGAATGCGGCTTTTCATCTGCAGTCCATAATTGTGATAATCGGAAATTTGAAGGCCATCAAAATTCATAAAAGCTTCGTCGATGCTGTAGACTTCTACATGAGGTGTGAAGCCTTCCAAAATGGTCATCACCCGATTACTCAAATCGCCATACAAAGCATAGTTGGAAGAAAAAACATGAATGTTCTTTTCCTTTAATTCTTGCCTGACTTTAAACTCGGGAGCACCCATAGGAATGCCAAGTGCTTTTGCTTCGTCACTTCTGGAAATAATGCAGCCGTCGTTATTGGACAAAATAACAATTGGTTTTCCATTCAGTTGTGGTTGGAAAACACGTTCGCAGGAAGCGTAAAAATTGTTACAATCGACTAATGCATACATCTTGTAAAGTTATCGAAAAGACAAATAAACAAGTCTGTAACAAAAGTTAATTTTGGGAATTGTTGATAAAAAAAACCATCAAAAAAGCTCTTGATGGTTTTGAAATATATTTTTAAAATAAGTGTTATTGCATCAAGTTGGTCACTAGCGATGGGCAAAGTCCAATAATAATATTCAAGACAATGGAAACAACCGCTACAGCATAATACACAAACGGAACCGCTTGTTTCTCTTCATTTGGTTCTTTGGTATACATCGCCAAAATTAATTTGAAATAGTAGCCAACACTAATTATCGAGTTGATAACACCAATGATAACGAGGAACAAATAACCCGCTTTTATGGTTTGGGTAAACAACATGAATTTGGCAAAAAATCCAGAAAATACAGGAATTCCCGCCATCGATAAAAGAGAAGCGGTTAGAATTGCTGCCAATAAAGGATTGGTTTTCCCAAGTCCGTTGAAGTTGAAGATATCTTCGTTGTCTTTATTTCGAGTTACATAAATAATCACGGCAAATGATGCTATTCCTGCTAAAGCATAAGCCGCAGTATAATATAAAAGGGTAGTAGCAGCATTCGATAAACTCAAAATAGCCATCAACATAAATCCAGCATGTGAAATTCCGGAGAATGCCAACATACGTTTAACATTGTGTTGACGCAACGCCATAATATTTCCAACGGTCATAGAAAGGATTGAAACTACTACAATTACCATTTCAAGAGTAGGAGTCATATTCGAATTTAAACCGCTTAAAAGTTTGTACAAGGTAGCCATAGCAACAACTTTTGCTAACGTGCTCATTGTCGCCGTTGTTAATGCTGGTGAACCTTCATAAACATCGGGAGCCCAAAAGTGAAAAGGAACCGCTGCAATTTTGAATAACATTCCAATGATTATTAGAGTGAGTCCAATTGGAAACCAACTTGGCAAACCTGCGCCTTGTGATAAATCATAAATTTCGGCTACATCAAAATAACCTGTTGCTCCATAAACCAAACAAATTCCAAACAAGATAATTCCCGAAGCAAACGAACCCATTAGGAAATATTTCATTCCAGCTTCGTTACTTTTCAAACTCAATCTGTCGCTTGCGGCTAAAATATAAAGCGAAATGGATAGCACTTCAATACCAAGGAAAAACATTGATAAGTTTCCAAAAGAAACCATGGCGGTAGCTCCAGCCAAAAGGAATATTTTTATACCGACAAAATCGGATATTTTTGTTTGATGATCTTTGTAAACATCATGGCTCAAGGCTACCAAGAAAATAGTCAAAACAATAAACAAACTAGAGAATGCCACCGAAAATTTATCGACTACAATCATGTTGTTGTAAAAACTTTCTGGAGTAGAAAATTGAGTAAGGTTTAGTCCAAGAATGGCCAACAGTCCAAGTACTGAAACAGGAACAAGTAGTTTTCTTAAATTAAAGATTTCAGCGATAAGGCAAAAAACGCCTAAACCTGATATGGCTATTAATGTTTGCATTGTATGATTTAATTAAATCTATTTATATTTAATAAAATTTCTTTTAAACTTGGTGTAACCAAATCCACGATTGGTTTTGGATACAATCCGAAGCATAATAAAAACGCTAGGATAATTACTAAAACGATTATTTCATTGGTAGTAACATCGGCAAAAATTTTCGCATTGGTTTCTCCCAGCATTACATTTTGGAACATTTTCAGCATATAGTAAGCACCCAAAATAATGGTTGTTCCTCCTAATACGGCAAACCAAATATTGATTTGTACTAAGCTATATAATACGGTAAATTCTCCAACAAAATTGAACGTTCCTGGCAAAGCCACTGAGGCTAAAACCAATATCATAAATAGCGAAGTTAGCTTTGGCGTTTGTGCACGAATGCCTCCCATTTCGCTAATGGTATTTGTTTCGTATCTTCTGTAAATGATTTCAGCTACGAAGAACAATCCAACGATTACAAAACCGTGCGCAATCATTTGGGAAACCGCACCACTCAATCCGTCAAGGGTTAAGGTGTAGCAACCTGCGGCAATTAATCCAACGTGTGCTAAGGAAGAATAGGCCAATAATTTTTTCAAATCTTTTTGACGAAGTGCCACGATTGAACCATAAATAACACCCGCAATACTCAATCCAATGAAAACTGGCATGTATTGTTTTGCTGCCAAAGGCGCGATTGGTAATTGCCAACGGATAACACTGTACAATCCCATTTTTAACATTATCCCAGATAAAAGCATGGTTCCAACAGTAGGTGCTTTTTGGTATACTTTTGCTTGCCAAGTATGGAAAGGAATCAAAGGGATTTTAATAGCATACGCCAAGAAGAAAGCTAAGAATATCCAGAATTGTTCATTTTTTGATAGTTTTGCATTACTCAAATCGCCAATTAGGAAAGTGCCTGTTTTTTGATATAAATAAGCAAAAGCGATAAGCATGAAAAGAGAACCTGCCAAGGTATAAATGAAGAATTTCACCACGGCTTTTCTTCTTTCATCGGCATCACCATTACCCCAAATTAAAGCAATAAAGTAAATTGGGATTAATGACAATTCCCAAAAAACATAGTATAATAATCCGTCAGCTGCTAGAAAGGTTCCTGTCATGGCAAAGGCCATAAAGAGAACTAGCGCGTAGAAATTTTTAGCATTTTTATAAGTAGTGCCAAATGAAGAAAAAATAATCAAAGGCATTAATAGCGTTGTCAATAAAACCATAGCCAGCGAAAGACCATCAGCGTGAAATGCCAAATAGACTTTTGGATAGTCCATCCAATTTTCCAGATAACTAATGCCAACTCCTTGGTTGAAATCCATTAGTAATTTTAGGGAAACTCCTAAAGTTGCCAAACTGAATCCCAAAGCCACTTTTGAAGCTAATTTATCTCCAGAAAAATAAGTTGCTATTGCGCCAACTAAAAGTAAAATTAATAGAGTAGTTACATCCATTAGGTAAAATTATTAAACTAAAAATAAATAAATAATTATGCTACAAACACCAATTACAAAAGCAAAAAGATACAATCCCACACTTCCGTTATGTAATTTTTTCCCTTGATTTGCCATCACATAAGTAACATTGGCAAATTTGAAAACAGTTTTTGATAACGCAGGTTCCAATGTTGTTCTAAAGAAATTGGAAAGCGCATTTATGGGTCTAACGATTAAGAAAGTATAAAACTCATCCACATAGTATTTGTCGTAAACTATTTTGGTCAATCCCTTAATTTCGCTGTCTTCATTTGGTACAGCACTTTGCTTGATGTATTTGCTATAAGCATATCCAATTCCAACTAAGGCACCTACTAAGGCAATTCCCATAAGCATATATTCCGTACTTCCTAAAGCATGTTCTTCGTGAGCCACTTGGCTGATAATTGGTTCCAAAAAGTGGTTTAACCAATTGCTGCCAGGCAAATTAATAGCACCACCAACTGTTGCCAAAACCGCTAAAATAATTAATGGAATCGTAATTAAACTTGGGCTTTCGTGTAAATGATGTTTTTGTTCTTCGGTTCCTCTGAAGGTTTTGAAGAAGGTCAAGTACATCAATCTAAACATATAAAAAGCAGTCATGATGGATGCGATTGAAGCCACAACCCAAAGGACTTTATTTTCGTGGAAAGCGGTCATTAAGATTTCGTCTTTAGACCAAAAACCTGCAAAAGGGAATATTCCAGCAATAGCGAGTGTTGAGATTAACATAGTCCAAAAAGTGATTGGCATTGCTTTTTTCAAGCCTCCCATTTTACGCATGTCTTGTTCGCCATGTAAAGCATGAATAACCGAACCTGAACCAAGGAATAAACAAGCTTTAAAAAAGGCATGTGTGATTACGTGGAAAACGGCTACTGTATAAGCACCAAGTCCTAAAGCTAGGAACATTAATCCCAATTGAGAAACAGTAGAATAGGCTAATACTTTTTTGATATCGTTTTGTGCTAAACCAATTGTGGCAGCAACTAAAGCGGTTGTTGCTCCTACAATGGCAATTATAAAATTCACCAAATGAACGCTGTCGATATCCAAACCAAAAAGGAAATTCATTCGGGTAATCATAAAAATACCACCGGTAACCATAGTCGCGGCATGAATTAATGCTGAAACAGGCGTTGGTCCAGCCATCGCATCAGGTAACCAAGTATATAAAGGAAGTTGAGCTGATTTTCCACAAGCACCAATGAATAAACACAAGCATGCAACTCCAATCCAAAGCGTCTTGCCGCTATTGGTTCCTGCCAAAATAGTTTCCTTCATATCAACAAAATCCAATGTTGAGAATAAAGCACCTAGAATGAATATTCCAATTAAGAAACCTAAATCCCCAATTCGGTTCATGATAAAAGCTTTTTTGGCCGCATCGTTGTACTCTTGATTTTTGTACCAAAAACCAATCAGTAAATAGGAGCAAAGACCAACGCCTTCCCAACCGATGAACATTACCAATAAGTTGCTTCCGACAACAAGTGTAATCATAAAGAATACAAACAGATTTAAATAGGCAAAAAACTTATGCATATTCTCGTCATCGTGCATGTAGCTGATAGAATACATATGGATTAACGAACCAATTCCTGTTACGAACAACAGCCATAACAAGGATAATGGGTCTAACAAAACCCCAAAACTCAATTTGAAATTATGAACTGAAATCCAATCAAATAAAGGAACAATCATGGATTTTCCTGTTTGGTTAAGTTGGATGAAAAAGTAAACGCTCGTCAAAAACGAAACCACTATTGCTAGTGTTCCAATGGTTCCAGACATTCCTTTTCCAACTTTTTTTCCGAAGAAAACATTGAACAAAAACCCAGCAAAAGGGGTCAATAATAATAGTAAAACTAAATTCTTCTCCATCCGAGATTATCCTTTTAAGTTTTTTAATTTAGCAATATCAATGGCGCCAATGTTTCGGAATACTGAAACTAAAATTGCCAAACCAACAGCTACTTCGGCAGCGGCAACAGCCATCGAGAAAAATACAAATATTTGTCCTTCTGAATCTTGATGATACGTTGAAAAAGCTACAAACAAGAGGTTGACAGCATTCAACATAATCTCGATGGACATGAAAACAATGATAGCATTTCTTCTGTACAACACCCCAAATATCCCGATACAAAAAAGTAATATCGAAAGGAAAAGGTAGTTTTCTATGCCTATTTCATTTAAAATATTATTCATAATTATTTATTTGTATTTTCTTTTTTAGACAATAAAACCGTTCCAATCATCGCTACTAATAATAGGATAGAAGCAAATTCAAACGGTACCATATATTCATTCAGCAATACTTTTCCAAGCACTTTTATCGATTGGAAATCTTCACCTGATGTATCGTATTCTCCAACAATTGGTTTTGAATTCACGAAAATGGCAATCAAAACCAAACTCATTAAACAAAACACAACGATGGCGCCAAGTCTTGTAATTCGGGGTTTATGTACTTCGTCTTCTCGGTTCAAGTTCATCAACATGATGGTAAATAAAAACAAAACCATTATCGCTCCCGAGTAAACTATGATGTGAACAATGGCTAAAAATTGCGCGTTAAATAATAAATAATGACCCGCAATGGAGAAAAAGCAAATCACCAAATAGATGGCGCTGTGAATTGGGTTTCTGCTGTAAATTGTCAAAAAAGCCGTTGACAATGTTATGGCTGCTAAAACGTAAAATATAATTAGAATTGCTGACATTAGTTTGCGTTTTTAATTTGAGCGTTCTTCATTGCCATTTCTAAAGGCATTACCAATTTATCTTTACCAAAAATAAAATCCTCTCTATCGTAACTGGATGGAACTAATTCTTTTGAAATAGTTAAATAAACAGCATCTTTTGGACAAGCTTCTTCACATAAACCACAGAAAATACAACGTAGCATATTGATTTCATAAACCGATGCATATTTCTCTTCGCGGTACAAATGTTCTTCTCCTTTTTGACGCTCTGCAGCCGTCATTGTGATAGCTTCTGCTGGGCAAGAAAGCGCGCATAATCCACAAGCGGTGCAGTTTTCACGACCTTGCTCATCACGTTTCAACATGTGTTGACCACGATAAACGGGACTAAATTCACGAACCTGTTCCGGATAATGAATAGTGGCTTTTTTTCTAAAAAAGTGTTTGATAGTAATAAGCAAACCTTTTACTATGGCTACCAAATATAAACTTTCCCAAAAGGTCATTTCCTTATTGGAAACTTGCTTTTTTCTGCCTGATAATGATATTGTTTGTATTGACGCTGACATTGTTCTTTTATTTAAAAGCTAAAATGCAAATTCCTGTAATTATAATATTCAGAATGGAGAGTGGAATTAAAATCTTCCAACCTAAATTCATCAATTGATCGTATCTAAATCTTGGGATTGTCCAACGCACCCACATGTAGAAGAATATAAATCCACATATTTTGGCAAATAAAACAACGATTCCAAGGATGTTCGCTATGTTAACTCCAGCATGTTCAACCATCCAATGCATTCCTGGATAGTTATAGCCACCAAAGAATAAAATAGATAAAATGGCTGATGAGATAAACATATTCGCGTATTCAGCAAATAAATAGAATCCCATTTTCATCGAAGAATATTCGGTGTGGTAACCTCCAATTAATTCAGTTTCACATTCTGCTAAATCAAAAGGCGTTCTATTGGTTTCTGCAAAAGCACAAATTAAAAAGATTAAGAAAGAAAGCGGTTGATAGAAAACATTCCAATGCCAACCTGATTGTTGCATAGAAATTTCCTTTAAACTCAAGGTTCCTGTCATCATCAATAAAGCAATTATGGATAATCCCATAGCGACTTCATAAGAAACCATTTGCGAAGCAGCACGAACGGCTCCAATCAATGAGAACTTATTATTAGATGCCCAACCACCAATCATAATTCCATAAACTCCAACGGAAATAACTCCAAAAATGTATAATAAAGCTACATCAATATCGGTTGCTTGAAGGATTACATCCCTACCAAAAACGTGTAGTTTATCGCCCCATGGAATCACGGCGCTAGTCATTAAAGCAGTGCTCATCGCAATTGCTGGACCTACAAAAAACAAAAATCTATTTGGTGTGTTTGGTTCAAATTCTTCTTTTGCAAAAAGTTTCATTCCATCGGCAAGCGGTTGTAATAAACCTCCCCAACCGGCACGATTGGGTCCAACTCTGTCTTGCAAAAATGCCGCAACCTTACGTTCTGCCCATGTAGAATACATAGCCATAACCATAGTTATCGCAAAAACTACAACAATTACAACGCTTTTTTCTATAATAAAGGCACTATCCATTGCTTATGATTTTGATTTTTTATCTAATGGAACACTAGCCATACTAATTTTATCTCTGTCAATATCTCTACCTAGAAGGATTCCTTTTTCGGTAGCGATTTCAACTTTTTCTAATTTTTGAGTATAGTTGTTTTGATTGATAACGGAATCTTTCTCGAATTTTCTTGGTCCTTCAATAATCCAATCTGCTACATTTTTATGATCAAAACGACAGCCGTTGCAGATGAATTCTTCTACTTCATGAAACTCGTCTTTACGAGCAGTGACTCTTTGAATTTCGTTACCAAACATCCAAAGTGTTGTTTTTCCGCAACATTTATCGCAATCTCTGTGGGCATTATAAGGTTTGTTAAACCAAACTCTCGATTTGAATCGGAATGTTTTATCTGTTAAAGCTCCAACCGGACAAACATCGATCATGTTTCCAGAAAATTCATTGTCAATCGCTGCTGAAACACAAGTCGAAATTTGCGAATGATCACCACGATTTAAAACTCCGTGAACACGACCGTCTGTTAATTGGTCTGCCACTTCAACGCAACGTTGGCAAACGATGCAACGGTTCATGTGCAATTGAATTTTATCACCAATATCTTCTGGCTCAAAAGTTCTTTTATCTTCAATAAAACGTTGTTGTAATTTTCCGTGCTTGAAGCTTAAATTCTGCAAATCACACTCTCCTGCTTGGTCACAAACCGGACAATCTAATGGGTGATTTATTAAAAGGAATTCGGTTACTGCATTTCTGGCATCTTTAACTCTGTCCGAAGATTTGCTGGCTACTTCCATTCCGTCCTGACAACCTGTTACACATGATGCCATTAATTTTGGCATTGGTCTTGGGTCGGCTTCGCTTCCTTTGGTAACATCCACTAAACAACAACGGCATTTTCCACCGGTTCCTTTTAGTTTAGAATAATAACACATGGCTGGCGGAACAGATTCTCCACCAATCATACGAGCCGCTTGCAGGATAGTTGTTCCTGGAGCTACTTCAATTTCTTGACCGTCTATGGTTACTTTCATATTTTTATGCTCTAAGCTTTAAGCTTTAGGCTCTAAGCATAAGCTTTTTTATTGCTTACTGCTTACAGCTTATGGCTTATAGCCATTTTATACTGTTTGCTTTGTGATTAAATGCTTCACTTTTTCAAAAGGTTCAGCCACAAAGTGATCTCTATTTTTTACTTTTTCTGGGAAACGGATATGATACTCAAATTCATCTTTAAAATGACGGATAGCGGCTGCCACAGGCCAAGCTGCTGCGTCACCCAATGGACAAATTGTGTTTCCTTCAATTTTTGCCTGAATGCTCCAAAGCAATTCTATGTCTTCTTCGCGTCCGTGACCGTTTTCAATTCGGTGTAATACTTTCTCTAACCAACCTGTTCCTTCACGGCATGGCGTACATTGACCGCAACTTTCGTGGTGGTAAAATCTTGAGAAATTCCAGGTGTTACGAACGATACAAGCTCGGTCATCGTACACAATAAATCCACCAGAACCTAACATGGAACCTGTTGCAAATCCTCCATCTGATAAACTTTCGTAAGACATTAAACGGTCTTCACCTGCAGCAGTTTTGTAGATTAAATGGGCTGGTAAAATTGGCACTGATGAACCTCCAGGCACTAAAGCTTTCAAAGGTCTGTCCGTTTGCATTCCACCACAATATTCATCCGAATTCATGAATTCATATACTGATAATCCTAAATCTATTTCGAAAACGCCTTGGTTTTTGATATTTCCAGAAGCCGAGATTAACTTAGTTCCTGTTGAACGTCCAATACCAATTCCTGCATAATCAGCCCCCGAATTGTTTACAATCCACGGCACAGCCGCAATAGTTTCCACATTATTTACTACTGTTGGATTCGCCCAAAGTCCTGAAACGGCAGGGAATGGTGGTTTAATTCTAGGATTTCCACGTTTACCTTCCAAGCTTTCAATCAAAGCGGTTTCTTCTCCACAGATGTATGCCCCAGCTCCAATTTGAACATATAATTCCAAATCGTAACCCGAACCTAATATATTTTTACCCAACCAACCGGCAGCTTTTGCTTCGGCGATGGCTCTTTCTAAAATTTTGTAAACCCACATGTATTCTCCACGAATGTAGATGTAGGATAGGTTAGCACCCAATGCATAACTTGACGTAATCATTCCTTCAATCAATAAATGTGGAATGAATTCCATCAAATAGCGATCTTTGAAAGTTCCTGGTTCTGATTCGTCAGCATTGCAAACCAAATGTCTTGGTTTCCCTGATTTTTTATCGATGAAACTCCATTTCATTCCGGCCGGAAATCCTGCGCCACCACGACCGCGTAAGCCCGAAGTTTTTACTTCTTCAACCACTTCATCAGGAGTCATTTTTTTCAGGGCTTTTTCCACTGATGCATAACCGCCTTCTTTGCGATATACTTCATAGGTTCTAATGCCTGGAACATTTATTTTGTCTAATAATATTTTTCTTCCCATGATATTATTTATCGTGTAAAGTGATTTTTCCTTCTTTGCAATCGGTAATCAACTGATCAATTTTTTCTTCATTCAAATGCTCTTTGTAGAAATCTCCTAATTGCATCATTGGGGCATAACCACAAGCTCCAAGACATTCAACTCCACGAACTTCAAAAAGTCCGTCGGCTGTTGGTTCGCCTACTTTAACACCTAATTTAGAACATGTATAATCCATTAAATCTTCCACCCCGTTTTGACAACAAGGGGAGGTTTGGCAAAATTCAAACATGTATTTTCCAATGGGTCTTTGGTTGTACATCGTGTAAAATGTCACCACTTCAAAAACTTCAATAGGTTGTATTTCTAGAATTTCGGCAACTTTTACCTGCAAATCAGTGCTCAACCAATTGTCGTGCGCATCCTGAACTTCATGTAAAACCGGCAATAAAGCTGATTTTCTTTTATCGGCAGGATAATGGCTGATTAATTCATTGATGCGAGTCATTAAAGCATCAGTGATATTTATTTCTTGGTGTATATGTGTTCTTTCCATAATTATTAAGCGTCTAATTCGCCAGCAATTACATTTAAACTTGATAATATTACGATAGCATCAGAAAGCATGGCTCCTTTAATCATTTCAGGATAGGCCTGATAGTAAATGAAACAAGGTCTTCTGAAATGTAATCTGTAAGGTGTGCGACTTCCATCTGTTACAAGATAGAATCCTACTTCACCGTTTCCGCCTTCCACAGCGTGATATATTTCGGCAACAGGAACAGGAACTTCACCCATCACAATTTTGAAGTGATAGATTAAGCTTTCCATATTGTTGTAAACATCTTCTTTTGGAGGCAAATAATAATCGGGAACATCGGCATGGAAAACATTTCCTGCTGGCATTTTGTCTAATGCTTGACGGATGATGCTCAAACTTTCCCAAACTTCGGCATTACGAACGCAAAAACGGTCATAAGTATCTCCTGATTTTCCAACAGGAACAGCAAAATCAAAATCTTCATAAGAAGAATAAGGTTGTGCAACACGAACGTCATAATCAACACCAGCAGCACGCAAATTAGGACCTGTAAATCCATATTGCATCGCTTTCTCCGCGGTTATTGGTCCAACGTTTACGGTTCTGTCAATAAAAATTCTATTTCTTTCAAACAAGTTTTCGAATTCTTTCCAAGCAACAGGAAAATCTTGTAAAAAGGTATTTAATAATTCAAAAGCTTTTGGTGACCAATCTCTTTCGAAACCACCAATTCTTCCCATATTTGTTGTCAAACGCGCACCACAAATTTCTTCGTAGATTTCGTATACTTTTTCTCTGAATTGGAATACATAAAGGAAACCTGTATAGGCTCCGGTATCTACACCAAGAATAGAATTACAAATTAAATGGTCTGTAATTCTAGCCAATTCCATTACGATAACTCTTAAATATTGCGCTCTTTTCGGCACTTCAATATCTAACAATTTTTCCAAAGTCATCCACCAACCCATGTTGTTGATTGGCGAAGAACAATAGTTCATTCTATCAGTAAGTGGTGTTATTTGGTAAAACGGGCGGTTTTCTGCAATTTTTTCAAAGGCGCGATGAATGTAACCAACAGTTGGCTCGGCATCCAAAATTCTTTCTCCATCCATCAAAAGGATGTTTTGAAAAATTCCGTGAGTAGCAGGGTGAGTTGGTCCTAAATTTAAGATGGAAAATTCACTTCCGTCCTCATTTCGGCTTTCCTCAATTATTTTAGCATAGCGATGCTCTGGCGATAATAATAGCTCTGACATGTTTAACTATTTATTGTTGTTCTTCCAAAGAAACGATCGTCTTTGTCTGTTCGACCACTATCTTCCATTGGGAATTCTTTTCGCATAGGATGAGAAATCATTTCATCCATATTCAAAATTCGTTTTAACTGTGGATGTCCTTTGAAATTGATTCCGTAAAAATCCCAAGTTTCTCTTTCCATCCAATTGGAGGACAAGAATAAATCGGTCATCGAATCTACTTCTGGATTTCCAGTCAAGTATGTTTTTACTCTAATTCTCACGTTTTCAATCCAATTGTGCAAATGGTAAACCACTGCAAACTGGTGCTTTTCGTCATTGTCTGGAAAATGAATGCCACACAAATCGGTTAGAAAATGAAAGTTTAAATCTTGATCTTCTTTTAGGAATTGAATCACGTCATGAATTGAATCGGAAGCAATTTCAAAAGAAAAAATACCTTTTTGTGTTTCAAAATTTAGAGCGTTCGCTCCAAATTTTTGCGTTATTTTTTCTTGTATTTGTGAAGTTTCTAAAGCCATTATTATAGGTTGTAAGAAGCTAATAATTCTTTATATTCGGGAGAACTTCTTCGTCTAACCGATTCGTTTCTCACTAATTCTTGTAATTGCATTACACCATCTACAATTTGCTCTGGTCTTGGCGGGCAACCAGGAACGTAAACGTCTACTGGAATTACTTTGTCAATTCCTTGTAATACAGAATAGGTGTCAAAAATCCCACCTGATGAAGCACAAGCGCCAACAGCAATAACCCAACGAGGTTCTGCCATTTGCTCATATACTTGACGTAAAATTGGCGCCATTTTTTTAGAAATCGTTCCCATAACCATTAACATATCGGCTTGGCGTGGAGAAAAACTTACTCTTTCTGAACCAAAACGAGCTAAATCATAATGAGAAGCCATTGTTGCCATAAATTCAATACCGCAACAAGAAGTAGCAAAAGGTAATGGCCATAGTGAGTTGGCGCGAGCCATTCCCACAACGTCATTTAGTTTTGTGGCGAAGAACCCTTCACCAGTAACACCTTCTGGTGGTTCAACCATTTTTATTTTAGATTCAGTCATAATTTTATCTTTATTTTTCTGAATTTATTCCCATTCCAATGCTTTCTTCTTAAGGATATAGAAGAATCCAACCAGAAGCAGCAACATGAATATTACCATTTTAACCATTCCTTCCATTCCCAATTCTTTGAAATTGATTGCCCAAGGATAAAGGAAAATTACCTCTACGTCAAAAAGGACAAATAGTATGGCAACAAGGAAATATTTTACAGAAAAAGGAATACGAGCGTTTCCAATGGATTCAATCCCGCACTCAAAGTTAATGTCTTTATTTTTTGAATGTCTTTTCGGTCCTAATTTTCCCGAAATAACAATTGTCCCAGCAACAAATCCAACGGCTAAAAGCATTTGCATTAGTATTGGGAAATAGTCTAATTGATTGGTGTGCATGTAGATATTTTTTAAACAGTACAAATATACATCGCAATATTTAAAACGCAATAAACATTTTGAAAATCAGTTTAAATAACGCTTTTTTTGACCCTATTTAAATTGATTTTAAATAGTGAATTTTGTCTATAAAAAAACGCCTCGAAAAATCGAGACGTTAAGTCATTAGGTAATCAAAAAATAATATATATTAGTCTTCGATAGCTACTACTTGAGCTGCTACTTTACCTTTTCTTCCTTCTTCTTCTTCGTAAGAAACTTTATCACCTTCATTTAGTGATTCAGCTTTAATTCCTGAAGCGTGAACAAAAATGTCTTTTCCAGTTTCATCATCTGTGATGAAACCATAACCTTTAGACTCATTGAAAAATTTAACTGTACCTGTACGCATTGTAATTGTAATAATAATTTATAATGTGGCAAATGTAATATTTATTAACATACAAAATGAATAATTGTTATTTCTTTTTTGAAAATTATTGATTTACAGTGTTTTCGATGTTTTTATTGATAAATATTTATTTCAAATTTATTTTAATATGTAATTCGTTTAATTGCGTCTCATCAATTTGCGAAGGTGCGTCAATCATAACGTCTCTTCCCGAATTGTTTTTTGGGAAGGCAATAAAGTCTCTAATAGTTTCTTGTCCACCCAAAATGGCAACCAATCTATCCAAACCAAAAGCCAATCCACCATGTGGTGGTGCTCCAAATTGGAAAGCATTCATCAAGAAACCAAATTGATCTTCGGCTTGTTCAGGAGAAAATCCTAACAAGGAGAACATTCTACTTTGTAAATCTTTATCGTGAATTCTGATTGAACCTCCTCCAATTTCATTACCATTTAATACCATATCATAAGCATTGGCGCGAACTTTTCCCGGCTCGGTTTCTATCAATTTCATGTCTTCTGGTTTTGGAGAAGTAAATGGATGATGCATCGCATGGTAACGACCGCTTTCTTCATCAAATTCCAATAAAGGAAAATCGACAACCCAAAGTGGTGCAAAAATTTCAGGATTTCGCAATCCCAAACGAGTTGCCAATTCCATTCTTAAAGCTGAAAGTTGCGCTCTTGTTTTATTGGCAGGACCAGAAAGCACAAAAATCATGTCGCCTGCTTTAGCTCCAGTTGTTTTTGCCCAATTGGCAAGGTCGTTTTGGTCATAGAATTTATCTACAGATGATTTGTAGGTTCCGTCTTCGTTGCATTTTACATATACCATTCCGCTAGCGCCAACTTGAGGACGTCTTACCCAGTCAATCAATCCGTCAATTTCTTTACGAGTATATTCGCCAGCGCCAGGAACTGCAATTCCTACTACCAATTCGGCAGCATTAAAAACAGAGAAATCTTTGTGTTGTGAAAACGCATTCAACTCGCCAAATTCCATTCCGAAACGGATATCTGGTTTGTCATTTCCATATGTTTTCATGGCGTGATCGTAGGTCATTCTTGGAAATTTATCCACTTCAAGACCTTTAAGTTCTTTAAGTAAATGACGTGTTAATCCTTCGAACACATTTAGAATATCTTCTTGTTCTATGAAAGCCATTTCACAATCGATTTGAGTAAATTCCGGCTGTCTGTCGGCACGCAAATCTTCATCACGGAAACATTTCACAATTTGGAAATATTTATCCATTCCGCCAACCATCAATAATTGTTTGAAGGTTTGTGGCGATTGTGGCAAGGCGTAAAATTGACCTTCGTTCATTCTACTTGGCACGACAAAATCACGTGCTCCTTCTGGTGTAGATTTGATTAAATAAGGTGTTTCTATTTCACAAAAATCCAAATCAGATAAATATTTACGCACTTCCATAGCCACTTTGTGACGGAAAAGCAAAGCGTTTTTTACAGGATTTCTTCGGATGTCTAAATAGCGGTATTTCATTCGGATGTCTTCACCACCGTCCGTTTCGTCATCTATTGTAAATGGAGGTGTTAGCGAACCATTCAATATATTCAGTTCTGAAACTAAAATTTCAATATCGCCAGTTGACATGTTTTTGTTTTTGGCTTCGCGCTCAATAACGGTTCCTTTTACCTGAATTACAAATTCACGACCAAGGGTTTTGGCTAGTTCAAAAACAGTTTTATCGGTACGACCTTCGTCAAAAATTAATTGCGTAATTCCATATCGGTCACGTAAATCAACCCAATTCATAAATCCTTTATCTCTTGATTTTTGAACCCAACCGGCAAGTGTAACTTCTTTATTAATGTGTGAGGCGTTTAATTCACCGCAATTATGACTTCTGTACATTTGGAATAATTTTTTTGCAAAAGTAAAAACAAAAATCAAATTAATACGGTAAAACTTCAATTCATATTCGTGTAGTAATTTTATGTTAATGTTTTTAAAGTGGATTAAATAAAAAAGTATATTTGGGTTCTTTATTAACTAAAAAACTACGTTTATGAAAAAATTGTTCTTCTTTTTTACTTTGATGCTTACAGCAGTTGGCTTTGCACAAGGGAAAGTCCATTTCCGTGCGGAAATTGCAAATAGAAATGGTGATGTAATTTACATCAACACTATGTCCAATAAAACAATTAAGGAAATCAAGGTAAATGACAAAGGTGTTTTTGACGCTTCTTTTGAAGCTGCAGATGGCGATTATATGATGTATGATGGCGTTGAATATGCTCAATTGTTCCTAAAAGACGGTTATGATTTAAGCTTGAAAATGGATGCTGCACAATTTGATGAAAGCATTGTTTTTAAAGGAAAAGGGGAAGCTGAGAATAATTTCCTAGCACAATCTACAATACTAGATGAAAAGCTAGACCCTAATGCATTGTTAGCTTTAGATCAAGAGGCGTTTACAAAAGCGGTTGACCAAAAACAACAAGGAGATTTGGAGCGCTTAGAAAAAGCAAAATTAGATCCAAAATTCACAGAGTCTCAAAAGCAAAGTATCGTACAAAACTTAATGGGTTTAAAGCAATATTACAATCAAAAACAAGCGGCTAATAAATTGAGTGGTGGTGCATCAGCAACTTTTGAATATGAAAACCATAAAGGTGGAAAAACAAAATTGGAAGATTTACGCGGGAAGTATGTTTATATTGATGTTTGGGCAACTTGGTGCGGACCATGTAGAGCTGAAATTCCTTTCTTGCAAAAAGTAGAAGAGAAATACAAAGGAAAAAACATTGAGTTCGTAAGTATCTCAGTTGATGTTGACAAAGACCATGAAAAATGGGTGAACTTTGTTAAAGAAAAACAATTGGGCGGCATGCAATTATTTGCAGACAAAAACTGGAATTCAGATTTCATGAAAAGCTATAACATCAATAGTATTCCAAGATTTATTTTATTGGATCCAAAAGGAAATATTGTAAGTTCGGATGCTGAAAGACCTTCAGATCCAGCATTAGCAGAGAAATTAGATAAGTTATTGAATTAAGAAATTCATTATAATAATAAAAAGGGAACTCATTGAGTTCCCTTTTTATGTTAGCTTTGTTTAACATACGAAAGATTCTTTCTGTAACGATGGTATAAATGGATGTAAAAAACTTTTTGTTAGGACTTTTAATTTTTTTGTTTGGGTTTCTATATATAATAAAAGACGTTTCAGACACTAAGAAATCTATTAATGTGTTTAGAATACAAATATATGGTGGGCTTTTAAGTTTTATTATTTTGGGTATTTATCTTATGTATACAGCATTTTAGAAAATCATTATGGAGTTAAACAGTTAATTGTTATAATAAAAAAAGGGAACTCAAACGAGTTCCCTTTTTTTATTTAAAATCATTTATTACAATGCTTTTCTATCTCTCAACCAATACTTAGTTCGTTTCACCAAGAAGAACATTACCGGCACCATAACCAAAGTTAAGATGGTGGCATACGTCAATCCAAAGATGATAGTCCAAGCCAAAGGCGACCAGAAAATTACGTTATCACCTCCCATATATAAGTGCGGATTCAAATCGGTGATTAATCCGAAGAAGTCAAAGTTCAATCCAATGGCTAACGGAATTAATCCTAAAACTGCCGTTAATGCGGTTAATAAAACTGGGCGCAAACGTGATTTTCCACTTTCAATGATTACTTCTTTTATTTCGTCAAGCGATAAATCATTGTGCGATTCAACTCCTTTATCCGCTACTTTTTTATCCAAAAGCAAGACAAAGAAATCCATTAATACAATTCCATTCTTCACCACAATTCCCGCCAGGGAAATGATTCCCATCATCGTCATCAGGATTACGAAATCCATATTAGCAATTACATAACCATAGAAAACACCACTGAAACTCAGCAATACAGTAAACAAAATCACTAGCGATTTGGAAACCGAATTAAACTGCAATACAATGATTATCGTAATTCCAGCCAAAGCTAAAAACAACGCATACATCAAGAAACTTTGGTTTTTCCCTTGCTCTTCTTGTACTCCAGAGAAACTGTAAGTAACGTCTTTTGGCATTTTGTAACCAGTCAGTTCCGTTCCAATTTGCTTGGTAATTTCGTCACCATTATAACCTGTCAACACATTCGAATAGATTGTCAAAATTCGTTTGTAGTTCTTTCTTTTGATTTGATTATAGGTATTCGTTTTCTCGGTTTGTGATACTGCAGAAATAGGAACCTGAACTATTTGTCCGTTATTCTGATTTCTGAAAGTTATCGATTGATTGAACAATACATTTTCATTTTTACGTTGGTCTTCCTGCATACGAACCACGATGTTGTAATCGTCATCGCCTTCTTTGTATGTCGAAATTTCCTGTCCGTAAACCGAACGACGTAAATTGAAACCTAATTGTCCAGTAGAAACACCAACACTTCCAGCATTAACTCGGTCCACTTTTACTTCCAATTCTGGGCTTTCTTTGTTTACATCAACGTTTAGTTTTTCAATTCCAGGAATGTTTTTAGAATCTACAAAAGCAATCATTTTGTCTGCTTCTTTTAGCATCACATCATAATCGGTTCCGGTTAACTGAATACTAATTGGATAACCCGCTGGCGGACCATTGGCATCTTTTTCGACCGTTACATTAGCACCGGCTATTCCTTTTACTTTGCTTCTGATTTCCTCTAAAACATCGGAAGTATTGTAACCTCTTCTAAATTTGAACTCGGAGAAATTCACCGTTACTTTTCCTTTAAAAGGTGTTTCGGAAGCGTTTCCAGCATCAACATTTGGATTCCCGGCACCAACACCAACTTGCGAAACGATAGATTCTGCCAAGAAGTTCTCGTTGGTTTTTGGATCAATATATTTCTTCAAGATGTTAATCACTTGTTTTTCTACAAAAGTGGTTGCTTTGTTTGTTTTTTCGATATCAGTTCCTTGTGGATATTCGATATAAACAATCGCTTGATTCGGAATATTATCAGGGAAGAACAATACTTTTCTCGGGAAAATACCCAATAACATGAATGAGAAAAATAACATTCCAATGATGGTTCCTAACGCAATCCAAGCATTTCTTCCGGTTAATATTTTTCGTAGAAAGCTTTGATATTTTTTCTCCATTTTTGGGAAGAAACTATGTTGGAAATCTTGTGTCCATTGGTACAATTTGATTTTATACAACCACATTAATCCCAAAGAAATTATCGCTAAATGCCCAATGGCTTTCGCGAATTTCGAATCATAAACATTACCAAGCAATACAAACATTACGGCAATGATTGTGAAAATTATCGAATAGGTTTTAGCTGATTTCTTCGTTACATTTTTATCTTCAATATCCATTGAACCACCAGTCATGGCAGCATTTACAACCATTGCTACGAATAACGAAGCAGTTAATGTTATGGTCAATGTAATTGGGAAATATTTCATGAATTTACCCATGGTTCCAGGCCACAATGCGAATGGTAAAAACGCCATCAAGGTTGTTGCTGTAGAAGATATAACTGGCCAAGCGATTTCGCCAATACCAATTTTAGACGCCTGAATTCTCGGCATTCCTTTTTTCATGTTGGCAAAAACGTTGTCGACGACCACAATTCCGTCATCCACAAGCATTCCTAATCCCATTACCAATCCGAATAAAACCATCGTGTTCAAAGTCAAACCAAAAGCCGAAAGAATGGTAAACGCCATCATCATCGACAGTGGAATTGCTGCTCCAACGAATAACGAATTTCGTAATCCCATGGTAAACATCAATACAATCATTACCAACACAATTCCGAAAATAATGTGATTTGATAACTCATCAACCTGGTGTTCTACACGAGAAGATTGGTCGTTTGTCAATTTTATTTTTAAATCTTTTGGCAAATAATTTTCTTGGGCCAATTTGATTTTTTCTTTCACTTGCTCAATCGCAGAAATCATGTTTTGACCCGAACGTTTCTTAACATTCAACATCACAACTTCGTCGCCTTTTTCACGAGCATAGGTTGTTTTTTCTTTTTCTTTGAAAGAAATCGTAGCAATATCTTTTAGGTAAACCGTACCGCCGTTGTGTTTTACTATGACGTCCTCCAATTCTTTTGGATCTTTGATTTCTCCAATGATTCGGATGTTGTTTCGGGAACCTTGCGAAGTTAAATTTCCACCAGAAAGCGTCATGTTTTCATATTTCACAGCATTTTGAATGTCGTCAAACGAAACTTGAGCCGCTGTCATTTTGAAAATATCTACAGCAATTTCAACTTCCTTGTCATCAACTCCAAGAATGTCAACTTTCTTAACTTCCGGAATTTCTTCAATATCGTCTTGCAGTTTTTTACCATAGTCTTTCAACTGTTGCGTGGTATAATTCCCTTGCATGTTGATATTCAAAATTGGCACTTCCTCCGAAATGTTTAATTCAAAAACACTTGGTTCAACCTTGCTACCATTATCCAAATTTGGCCAATCGGTATCTGCTTTTACAATATCAACTTTGTCTTTGATTTTGACTTTGGCTTCTTCAATTCCGATTTTATCAGCAAACTCAACTACAATCATTCCGTAATCTTGAAAAGAACTCGCGGTTACTTTTTCAACACCACTGATGTTTTTGATTTCTTTTTCGAGCGGTTTTACAATCAATTTCTCAACATCTTCGGCTGAATTTCCAGGAAAAATAGACGAGATATACACTTTGTTTTCGATGATTTCTGGGAAATCTTCACGTGGCATCGTCGTATAGGCAATTACACCTGTAATGACGATTAAAAGGGTCAAGATATAAACCGTGACACGATTGTCAACGGCCCAACTTGATATACTGAATTCTTTACTTTGATGTGACATATTTTAAGTTTAGAAATTAAGTTTCATTCCATCAGAAATAGTATTCACGCCTTCCACTACAATAACGTCATTTGCAGCAATACCACTTAAAATTTCGGTAACATTTTCAGATGATTTTCCAAGAGTAACTACTACTTTTTTGGCAGTTCCGGTTTTTCCATTACTTCCTTCAACCACATAAACATACTGGTCGCCTTTTCCGTCTTCCTGAATTACACCCGTTGGAACAACAATCGCATTTTTACTTGTGTAATCAGTAATCTTCAATTTGGCAACTTGGTTTGGGCGCAATAAATTTTCTGGATTTGGAACGCTAACTTCAATACCAAAAGTTCTGTTGTTTGGATTGATAAAGCTTCCAACCTGACGCACTTTTCCTTTATAGTTTTTTCCTAAAGAAGTTAAATAAACATCCACTTGGTCACCAATTTTTAATTTTCCAATATAGCTTTCAGGAACAGAAGTCGAAACATACATGTTTCCAAGATTTACAATTCGCATCAAACCTTGTTGACTTGGTGCTACAACCTGACCTTTTTCTGCGAAAACTTCATCGATTGTTCCTGTAAATGGCGCACGAATAACAGTTTTTGCTAATTGAGAATTGATTTGAGCAACCGCTTTTTGAGCAGAAACCATTTGTGTTTGTGCTTGCAAGAATTGAATTTCAGAACCAATTTTTTTGTCCCAAAGATTTTTTTGTCTTTCGAAAGTTGTTTTCGCTAAACTGTATTGATTTTGAGCACTTGCCAATTGTGAACTCATTCCAGCATCGTCAACACGGCCCAAAATTTGTCCTTTTGAAACTCGGTCTCCAGCTTTAACAGTAAGGGATGTTAATGTTCCGCTGAACTCGGGTTGTACCAAAATATTTTCTTTGGTATTCACGTTTCCTTGAATGTCAAGATAGTGATTGAAAACAGTGTCTTTTACGGTTAAAACAGAAACCAAAGCTTCTTCAGTTTTTACGTCTAAAGTCGCTAAACCAGCTTCGATTTTTGCAATTTCAGCTTGAAGTGATGTTTTCTTTTCGTTTAATGCTTTGACGTTTTTCGCCTTGATTAAGTCGTCAATATTGTCTGTTTTTGCTGCGTTGGAACAAGCGAAAAGGACAACAGATAATGCGGATAATAATATTATTTTTCTCATTTGTAATAAGGTTAGTTTTTGTTTAATATTTTTTCGAGTGTTGCTTTTTTATTGATAACATCAAGCATTGATGCTAGGTATTTTTGTTGAGCATCGTAAAGTTGCTCTTGTGCTTTGGTCAAATCAAAACTGGATGAAAGTCCTTCTTTGAATTTTATTTGTTGTTTGCCTTCAATTCTTTCGGCTAAATTCAGATTGCTTTTGGAAGTGGTTAGCTGTTGCAAACTATACTCGTAATCACTTTTCGTTTTTTCGAAGTCCAATTTTAGTTTTTGTTCGGTTTGTTTCAAATTTGTTTTAGATTGATCTAAAGCAATTTTGGCTTGTTGTGTTCGAGCACTTCTTCCAAAGCTGCTGAAAAGAGGCACGGTTAAACCAACTCCTAAATTGGAATAGTTGTACCATGGTTGGTTTCCATCAAACATGGTGAATTTATTTCCGAAAGTATTAGAACCAAAATTCACAGAAGCTCCAAGTGATGGTAAGGCTTTGCTTTTTTCCAGCTTTAGTAAAAGACGATTGCTTTCTTCAACATTTTTTCCAATTTGAAAATCGATGTTGTTTTCTACATTGAAATTCTCATTCAAAATAGCCAAGTCAACATTGCTTTCTGCTAAAGCATTAAGGTTGTCAGTTAAAATCAATTCTTCTTCGATGTCAATTCCTAAAAGCAATTTCAGCATGTCGAGAGCAATTTTCTTTTGGCGTGTTACATTTTGCAAAGCACTGTTTACTGATGATAATGTGATTTGAAATTGTTCTACATTTTCTTCTTCAATTAAACCATTTTTAAAAACTTGCTCAGTTTCAAAAACTGTTTTCTCAAGAATAGCTTTGTTTTTTTCAAGAATGGCAACGCTTTCATTTGCCAACAAAACATTTCCATACGAATTGACAACAATCTCGCGAATCTCTTGATTGGTCTTGATTTTAGCGTTTTGCGAAATTTTCAAATAGGTTTTTGCCGATTGCAATCCGACCAAATAAGAACCATCAAAAAGCAATTGGCGTAATCTTACACTGGCGTCCATTGAATTGAAATTTCCAAATTCAAGAGTATTCGTTTGTCCGTTTACCGTAAATTGATTTTGTTGTATCTTAAAATTGTTCACGTAGTTAACGCTTCCATCAATTTGTGGTAAACCAATGGTTGTTGTTTCCCATTTTTTCTTTTTTGCAGCTTCTATGTCACGACTGGCGTTAATGGACGAATAATTATGTTCCAAAGCATGGTCAACAGCTTGTTGCAGACTAAAAGCATAAGTTTCCTTTTTGTCTTGCGCTTGCAAAATTCCAGCAAGCATTAGGAGGGTTAGTATTAATTTGTTTTTCATAGATTGATGTTTAAATAGTATGATTGTGTAATTGTTTTTCTAGTTCTTGTATTCCTTTTACTGTTGCAAGGGCTCTTGTGTGATATTCCAATGCTTTAGCTTCGAGTTCGTAGGCATCTTTTTCCATCATGGTGTTTTCGTTGATTGAAAAAATAAGGGTGTAATAAAATTTTACTGCGGCTTCAACATCAATATCCTTGCGGTATAAACCTTCAGCGATTCCTTTTTCGATATTCTGACGAAACATCTGACTACAATCTTCAATTTTGGTGCAAGTCATTTTGTCGTAAATCTCAGGATAGTGTTTTTTGAGTTGATACGCCGGAGAATGGTCAAACGACTGAAACATTTGTTTGAACATTTCGCGCATTTCGAAATTTTCGGCAATGGCATTGTGATTTTGTGAAATTACGTCTTCCATCGAATCGTTAATTTTTTGATGGATGACTTCTGTTCCTTCCTCAATCAGCGATTCTTTGTTGCCGAAATATTTGTAAATCGTTTTTTTAGAGATACACATCTCACACGCAATATCATCCATAGTAACACTCTTAAAACCAAGTTTCAAGAACATGTCGGTAGCTTTTTTGATGATTTTATCTTTCATTCATTCTGAATTTATTTCAGAATCTCTTCATAAGATTCCTAAATTTTATGGTGCAAAAGTAAATAGGAAACTTTAAACACTAAAATAGTTTCCAAAGTATTAACGTAAATTTAACATTGAAGAAATACACACTTTTGTAATGCGATAAGAATAACCTAAATTAGCCGAAAATATTTTTCATGCACGCGATATCCTATTATCAAGACATAGTCGAAGCCCATTTTAAATCGTTGGCTCTTAAGAATGAGCCGAAGAATTTATACGAACCCATTCAATATATTCTCTCGCTTGGGGGGAAAAGATTGCGGCCTGTTTTGACATTAATGGCTTCCGAAGTTTTTGATGTGGATTGCAATAAAGCGTTGGCGGCTGCAACGGCTGTTGAGGTTTTTCATAATTTTTCTTTGATTCACGATGATATTATGGATGACGCGCCATTGCGAAGAGGAAACGAAACGGTGCACGAAAAATGGAACATCAATACCGGAATTCTTTCTGGTGATGCGATGCTGATTTTGGCATATCAATATTTTGAAGAATACGAACCAGCAATTTTTAGAGCCTTAGCAAAATTGTTTAGCAAAACGGCTATTGAAGTTTGCGAAGGACAACAATACGACGTCGATTTTGAAACACGTGATGATGTTACGATTCCCGAATATCTAAAAATGATTGAATATAAAACCGCCGTTTTGGTCGGTGCTGCTATGAAAATGGGAGCGATTGTGGCCGAAACTTCTGAAGAAAATGCCAATTTAATTTATGATTTTGGACTGAATTTAGGTTTGGCGTTTCAATTACAAGACGATTATTTAGATGCTTTTGGCGATCCGGAAACCTTCGGAAAGCAAGTTGGCGGCGATATCATCGAAAATAAAAAAACCTATTTGTATTTGAAAGCCATGGAATTTGCTTCAGCAAACGAGAAAGAACAACTACTACATTTGTTTTCCATTCAGCCAAGTGATAATACCGACAAAATCAATTCGGTAAAAGAAATTTTTGACGTAACTGGCGCTTCGAAAGCTACTAAAAAAGCAATTTTGGATTATACTTTAAAAGCATTTGAAACCTTGCAAAAGTTACAAATTGACGATGAGAAGAAAGACAAATTGCATTCATTTGGGGAGAATTTAATGGGAAGAAAAGTTTAAATTGATGAATTGGTTTTTAGCATTACCCATTTTCAATTCCCCAGAAAGCAAAAAAGAGAATACCTTTAAATATGCTTATTTCTTTCCTTTTTTTACAGTTTTAGCACTTTGGATTGACTCCGTTTATTTCAATGAAACGTATTTTGACGGAAGAATTTTAACCAACTTTTTAGCGATTGCTTACTTCTGTTTGTTTTTCTTTTCGGCACAATCCACTTTAAGAAAACTCATGTTTATCATGGTTTTTTTATCCTATATTGGGGAACTTATTTTTTGTAAAGCACTTGGAATGTATGCTTATAGAACGCCAGATATTCCACTTTATGTACCATTTGGGCACGCCATTGTTTATGCCTCTGGATTTGTAATAGCTGAAATGCCTTTTTTCGTAAAGCAGGATAATAAGCTTAAAAAAATGTTTTTAGTGTTTTTCACACTGCTTTTTTTATCGGTGGGGATTTTTTTAAATGATGTTTTCTCTCTTATTTTTGGAGCTTTGTTTTTTGTTTTGATGAAGAGGAAAAAATGGCAGAACGTTTATTATTCCATTGCGCTTTGTGTTATCTTTATAGAATTGGTAGGCACTTATTTTAAATGTTGGACTTGGGTTCCGAAGACCTTTGGAATTATTTCGGCAGTAAATCCGCCAATGGGAGCCGTCTTTTTCTATGCTGGTGGCGATGTGATTTTAGCCAAAATTGTTAGCTATTGGAGCAATAAAAATAAAATTTTAAATTAAAAAGCAAACATGAATTTTCCAATTCCGTTTTCTACTGAAGAAATATTGGCTGCTGCCGAAAAAGAAGTCTTGTATTCAAAATTGATTGATCAAATCAACAAAGATTTCAATTTTGCCAACGAACCGATAGATTTACCGCAAAGCACTTCTCCACACGAATTAAAAATACAATTACACGAAAAAGTTTATCGCTTAATTCAGTATAAGTTTGCCGAATATTTGAACTTGCTTTACATCATTGATGTTCCCGAAGAAGCAATAAAACAATTGGATGGTTCCGATTTGGTGGAACTTTCAGAACAAGTTTCTTTCTTGATTTTAAAACGAGAATGGATGAAGGTTTGGTTTAGAAATAAACTCTAACAAAAGGCATGAAAGCCTGTCCGTAAACATCTTTATTTTTGTCATAAAGCAAGTTTAATCGGGCGCCAATGGTAACATTATCTGATCGATATCCGCCACCAACAAACAAACCAGTATTCCAAAAACTTTGTTTGTAATTATCGGCACCTGTAAAAAGATACGTATTGTTTACACTCACTTCTTCCACTTCAAGCGATAATTGAATTTCTTCAATAGGATTAAATAAACCAATAATACTTCCTCCATATAAATTGGAATTATAGGCATCTTTTTGTTTTAAATGACTGTATTGCAATCCCGTTCCCACAGCAAAATGCTCATTAATATTGTAAATGGCACTCGGAGCAATGGTAATATCGGTGTAATTATTTCCAACACTCAATCCGAAAGCACCACCAAATTGAACATTGTCCCAAAACGCACTTGTTTTAGCTTTTGGTAATTTGACGTCTTGAGCAGTTGTAATTATTGGAAATACAAAGATCAAAATCATCAAAAATGTATTGAAAACAAATGGTTTTTGACTCTTTTTCATAAAGTTTTAGTGTTTGAATTTTAAAAGTTAAAAGTAGCTAAAAAATAATTAATAATTTATTGCATTTATTGTACTTTTGCCTAACTATTTTACAAATCAGGATATTCAACAAATTTATGGATAGGTTTTCCTTTTTAAACGCAGCACACACACAATTTTTCGCCGATTTATACGAGCAATATCTTCAAAGCCCAGATACTGTTGAACCAAGTTGGCGCGCCTTTTTTCAAGGTTTCGATTTTGGTTTAACCACTACAAGCGAAGAATTGGCTCAAGAACAAGTCGTAAGTTTTACACCAAACCCTTCACAGAACGGTCAGGTTTCTGATAAAGTTCAAAAAGAGTTTAATGTATTAAAGCTGATTGATGCTTATAGAACTCGCGGTCATCTTTTTACAGAAACGAATCCGGTACGAGACAGAAGAAATTATACTCCAAATTTAGACATTGAAAACTTTGGATTATCAAACGCCGATTTAGATACGGTTTTTGATGCTGCAAAAATATTAGGACACAAGCCATCTACATTAAAAGAAATCCTTGCTCATCTTAAAAATGTGTATTGCCAGCATATTGGTATTGAATACATGTACATGAGAAAACCGGATGTAATTCAATGGATTCAGGATAGAATAAATATCAACGACAATCTTCCGAACTTTGATGTTGACCAAAAGAAACACATTTTAGGAAAATTAAACGAAGCCGTTTCTTTTGAAAACTTTTTGCATACCAAATATGTGGGTCAAAAGCGTTTCTCATTAGAAGGTGGAGAAAGTATTATTCCAGCACTTGATGCATTAATTGAAGCCGCCGCCGAAAAAGGAGTGGAGCAATTTGTAATGGGAATGGCGCATAGAGGAAGATTAAATATCCTTGCTAACATTTTCGGAAAAGCAACACAAGATATCTTCTCGGAATTTGATGGGAAAGATTACGATAAAGAATATTTCGATGGCGATGTTAAATACCATTTGGGTTTAACTGCCGAAAGAAAAACAAAATCGGGCAAAAAAATCAACTTGAATTTAGCGCCAAATCCTTCGCATCTAGAAACCGTTGGTGCCGTGATTGAAGGAATTACCCGTGCCAAACAAGATAAATATTTCCCAGACGATTTCTCTAAAGTATTGCCAATTGCCGTTCACGGTGATGCCGCTGTTGCCGGACAAGGAATTGTGTATGAAATTGTGCAAATGGCGCAATTAGACGGATATAAAACTGGAGGAACGATTCATATTGTAATCAACAACCAAGTTGGATTTACAACCAATTATTTAGATGCGCGTTCGTCAGTTTATTGTACGGATGTTGCTAAAGTTACTTTGTCGCCAGTACTTCACGTGAATTCGGATGATGCCGAAGCTGTTGTTCACGCCATGCTTTTTGCTTTAGATTTCAGAATGCAGTTTGGTCGCGATGTGTTTATCGATTTGTTGGGATATAGAAAATATGGTCACAATGAAGGCGATGAGCCACGTTTTACACAACCCGTTTTATACAAATTGATTGCAAAGCATCAGAATCCAAGAGAGATTTATGCTGAGAAATTAATCAGTGCAGGAATTGTAGATGCGGCTTATTTGACTAAAATCGAAAACGACTACAAAGAAAAAATGGACGAAAATCTAACAGCGTCCCGTAAAAAAGACTTGACGATTATCAAACCATTTATGCAAGATGAATGGGAAGGTTATGTTCAGGTTTCGGATGACGAAATGTTGAAAAAAACAGATACTACTTTTGATAAAAAGAAATTAGACGAAATCATTGTTTCGGTTTCTACATTGCCTTCGGATAAAAAATTCATCAGCAAAATAAACAAAATTGTTACCGATAGAAAAACCATGTATGACAACAATGTCATCGATTGGGGAACGGCAGAAACATTGGCTTACGGTTCTTTATTGACCGAAGGTTATGATGTTAGAGTTTCGGGACAAGATGTTGAAAGAGGTACTTTTTCGCACCGTCATGCGGTTGTAAAAGTTGAAGACAGCGAGGAAGAAGTTGTTTTATTAGATTCAGTTAAAGGCAAAAAAGGGAAGTTTAATATCTTCAATTCGTTGCTTTCAGAATATGGTGTTTTAGGTTTTGATTATGGTTATGCTTTAGCAAATCCAAACGCTTTGACAATTTGGGAAGCCCAATTTGGAGATTTCTCAAACGGTTGTCAGATTATGATTGACCAATATATTTCTTGTGGTGAAGATAAATGGAACAACCAAAACGGAATTGTTATGTTATTGCCTCACGGTTATGAAGGACAAGGAGCGGAGCACTCTTCGGCGAGGATGGAACGTTACTTACAACTTTGTGCCCGCCACAATATGTATGTTGCAGATTGTACTACGCCAGCTAATTTCTTCCACTTGTTGCGTCGTCAGATGAAAACTAAATTCCGTAAACCGTTGGTGGTTTTTACACCAAAAAGTTTATTGCGTCATCCGTTATGTGTTTCCACGCAGGACGAATTGGCCAATGGAAGTTTTCAGGAAACTATCGACGATCAATCGGTAGATAAGAAAAAAGTAAAAACGCTTGTTTTCTGTACGGGGAAATTCTATTATGATATCTTGGCGGAAAGAGAAAATTTAAAGAGAGATGATGTAGCTTTGGTTCGAATTGAGCAATTATTTCCATTGCCAGTCGAACAATTGAAAGCCATTATTGCTAGTTATCCAAATGCCGATGATTATGTTTGGGCACAAGAAGAACCTAAAAACATGGGAGCTTATAGTTTTATGTTGATGAATTTCGATTTAGTAAAATGGAGATTAGCATCGCTAAAAGCCTACGCAGCACCAGCAGCAGGAAGTCATACAAGAGATAGGAGACGTCATACAGACGCCATCAGAATGGTTTTCGATAAAAATTTATTTAGATAATTTTTTTAGGAGCTAATCCCGCTTTTCGTTACAATCTTTTTATTTTTAAAGAAAAAATAAAAAGGATTTTCACTACAATCGGGGCTAAAAAATAAAAAGAAACAACACACATTTAAAATATAAAATTCATCATTTAAAATAATATACAATGATTTTAGAAATGAAAGTCCCATCACCGGGAGAATCGATAAAAGAAGTAGAAATTGCAACTTGGTTAGTAAAAGATGGCGATTATGTTGAAAAAGACCAAGCTATTGCTGAGGTGGATTCCGACAAAGCAACTTTGGAATTGCCAGCAGAAGCTAGTGGCATTATTACGCTAAAAGCTGAAGAAGGAGACGCTGTTGCCGTTGGAGCCGTAGTTTGTTTAATTGATACTAGCGCAGCGAAACCAAGCGGAAGCGCACCAGCAGTTGAAGTAAAAGCAGAAGCTCCAAAAGTTGAAGCTCCGAAAGCAGCTCCAGTTGCTGCAACAACTTATGCTAGCAATACGCCATCACCAGCAGCGAAGAAAATATTAGACGAAAAAAACATGCAAGCTTCGGATGTTGTTGGAACGGGTAGAGATGGAAGAATTACCAAAGAGGATGCTGTAAAAGGAGTTCCTTCAATGGGAACGCCAACAGGTGGTGCTCGTAGTTCTCAAAGAACAAAATTATCAATGTTGCGTCGTAAAGTTGCCGAAAGATTAGTAGCTGCGAAAAATGAAACCGCCATGTTAACTACGTTTAACGAAGTGGACATGACAGCAATATACGCTTTACGTGAGCAATACAAAGAAGAATTTAAAACGAAACACGGATTAGGTTTAGGATTTATGTCCTTCTTTACAAAAGCTGTTACCCGTGCTTTAAAATTATACCCAGATGTCAATTCTATGATAGATGGACAAGAGAAAATATCTTATGATTTTTGTGATATTTCTGTAGCTGTTTCTGGACCAAAAGGATTAATGGTTCCTGTAGTTCGTGCTGCGGAAAATTTAACTTTCAAAGGTGTTGAAGCCGAAATCAAACGTTTGGCTATTCGCGCTCGTGACGGACAAATCACAGTAGATGAAATGACAGGAGGAACATTCACCATTTCTAATGGAGGTGTTTTTGGGAGTATGTTGAGTACGCCAATTATCAATCCGCCACAATCGGGGATTTTGGGAATGCATAATGTGGTAGAAAGAGCGGTTGTGAAAAACGGACAAATCGTTATCGCTCCCGTAATGTTTGTAGCACTTTCTTATGACCACCGAATTATTGATGGTCGTGAGTCGGTTGGATTCTTAGTGGCTGTGAAAGAAGCCTTGGAAAATCCGGTTGCCATCTTAATGGATAACGATCCGAAGAAAGCGTTAGAGCTATAGGGTTTCTAACTGCCTCGGATGAGGCGCCTATATATTTAAGTCCCGTCTTATTGTAAATGAGACGGGATTTTTTTGAGCAAAAAGAGTTAGTTTAAATTTTTAAAAAAAGTCACGATTTTTAATCGCAGAAAGAAGTATCCAAAAAAAAACATTTATCTTTGGGCTATTAACCCAATACTCTCTCAAGAAAAGTTCGCTTTAGTTTGAAGGCATACAAATAAAAGTAACTTCTAATGAGGAAGTAAAAACATTGAAAGTTATAAAGAAATAACTTACGGTATTAACAATTTTATAAAAACCAAAAGATGAAGAAAATTATTTTGCTGGCATGTATCGCTTTTACAGTGAATACCCAAGCACAGTTATTAAACAAATTAAAAAAAGCAAAAGATCAAGCTTCTCAAGCTTCAGAGGTTGTAGAAAAAGCAAGTGAAGTTAGCAAAGGAGGCAAAAAGAAAAAAGGAAGTAGTGGCTCAGCAGGTTTGAAACTGGATTGGACTACGTTCAAACAAACACCGGCTGTAACGTTTAACTCGCTTCTTTATGGAACAGGTTCCAGTCCGGGATTAATTAATAGTTATACGGCAACTTTTATTCCGAATAAAACGGTTGACGGAAGAACAATTAATGCCTTTGCGGATCAGTCGGAGTATTTAAGAATCAAGGTTTTTAAAGACGACCAATACATGAACTATTTTGAATATTCCGGAGACCAAGTTTTTGATGACGGAAAGAAGACAAAATTCAATGAGCCAAGTAGCCGTTACAAACGTGATGGTGAATGGGTAGGACATTCGGAATCGTTTATAACAGATTGGGGACCGGGAAATTATAGATTGGATTTTTATGCGGGCGATAAAATGTTTTATTCATTCGATTTTGAGCTGGCTAAATTAACCAATACGGACCCTTATGCCACTATGAATGAAATGTATGTAACCCGTGGCCCTTGGAATAATTTTGCCTACATGAATTATGCAGATACTGGTAATTTGGTGTTTGGATATTACATCACACACGAAGAGTTTAAGCCAAATCCGGCTAACAGCGCCAAGACCAACAAAAGTGTAAAGTGGAGTGTGAAGATGTTTAAAGACAACAAACTGTTTGCTCAACATTACGGCAACGGACCCAATACTGCTCAAGTGGAACAAGCCAAATGGAATGAAGTTTCATGTGCGTTCAAAAGAGTGGACAAACCAGGCGAAATTAAATTTGCGGATCTTATGGACGGCGCTTACAAAGTTGAACTTACGATTGAAGGGGAAGCCAAACCGAGAATCTATAAGTTTGACGTAAAGGATAAAAGAATCGTTCAAATCCCTGAACAAGACAGAACTAAAAATACCGATCCAACACGACTCATTGAAGGATGGAATGACTTCTTTTGGTTGAAATTGGAAAAGTAGTCAGCAGTAGAAAGCATTGGAATTGTAATCTATATTATTATACAAATAAAAAGCCGTTTAGAATTTCTAAACGGCTTTTTTATTTTGTTTACTATTTATTAGTATTGAATATTAAATGTTCCTTCTGTAAAAAAAATTTCATTTGTACCATCTGTATATCGGCCTGAAAAAGCACCAATTAAACTTTTGCTAGCAATACTGTTTGTAGTAACATTGAAAGTAGATGTGCCATCATCGAAATAGTACACTCCGTTTCTAGTATAAGAGAAATCTCCACTACCATAGGCAGTATCTCCTGTAACACCTTTCAAAAAAGAGAATGTAATGGTTTCAGTTGTACCTATTTTACCTGTAAAGTTTAACTCGGTATACTCATCTTCAGTTCCAGGATTTATAACTTCTTCAACTACAGATGCAACCTTAAAAGTTTTTGCAACTCCATCAACTTTAGCTGTAACAGTGCCTTTAGAAGAGGAACCGCCACTATCACTACTTGAACAAGAATTTAACGAAATTGCTAGGGTGGCTACTGCCACAAATAAAAATAATTTTTTCATAATTAGTTAATAAGGGTTAATAGTTATAAATGTAGGAAAACAAATTAAGTTAGGAAAGATTATTCTGTATAATTTTTTAAAAAATCAATTAATGAAATCCAATATGGAATCTTAATGGATAACAATTTTAAAGAAGCTTTGGAGTTGTAATTAGTGCTACAATTGGCAAACATAGAATCCTTTTGGTTTAAATACGGAAAGGATTTTTTAATTATAATTTGGACAAAAGACTTTCATAAAATAATATAATTACATCAACATTAAGTATACACCGTTTGCAATTTTTTTTTCGTGAAATAGGATATAATGCCATAAGATGTTTTTAAAAGCTGTATTTGCTTGCTCTTTATGAGAAAAGGCACTCTATATCTATATATTGTATAGTTTTTATATACTTCTTTTTTTTAGATTAAAAAGCTTATTAAGTAAATTTGAAAACATCAATTTTACCTTTAAATTATGAAAAAAATTACGCTATTATTTTCTCTGATGATTTTTCAATTAGGAATCTCACAAAGCCTTCCATTGGATTTTGAATCTACAACAATAAATTATGCCTTCACCGATTTTGATGGTGGCGTAGCTACAAAAATCCCAAACCCACAAATTTCTGGAATAAACACGAGTGCAACAGTCATGCAAATGGTTAAAGGTCCAGGAGCAGTATGGGCAGGAAGTAAAATTACTATGGCAGCTCCTATTGATTTTACAACAGATAGGATCTTTAAAGTAAAAGTATTTTCTCCCGTAGCAGGCAAAAGACTTTTGTTGAAGTTTGAAGGTGCCGGTCCTAATTTCGAAAAGTTATCTTCACCTATTTCAACTGCTAATGTTTGGGAGGAATTGACATTTGATTTTACTAATGAAGCCATAAATAATTTAAACAATCAAATTGTCTTTATTTTTGATTTAGGGACACAGGGAGACGCAGGCCCAAATTCAACTTATTTATTTGATGATATCACACAATCTCTTGGCACAACACCTATTATAATACTGCCGGTTTTACCAATGGATTTCGAATCCACAACAGTATCTTATCCCTTTGTTAACTTTGCTGGAGGTGATGTAACGATAATTCCAAATCCAGATATTTCTGGAATAAATACAAGCGCCACTGTTGCCAGAATGATAAAAAACCCAGGAGAAACCTATGGTGGAAGTGTAATTCAAGTGGCTGCTCCAATTAATTTTTCCTCAACAACTAGGATAGTTAAAGTTAAAGTTTGGTCACCAGTTGCCGGTAGAAAGCTTTTATTGAAGTTTGAAGGAAGCCCAATAGATTATGATAACGGTGCTTTTGAAACAGAGGTAACAATAACTAATGCTAATGTTTGGGAAGAATTAACTTTTGATTATAATTCACCTACATTATTTCCTCCAGTAAATGATAATGACAACAAAATTGTTTTTTTCTTTGACTTTGGAACACAAGGCGACGGCGGACCCAATTCAACATATTATTTTGATGATATAGCTTTTTCGGATGTATTGGCAACTCCTTCTTTTGATATTTTAAAAGTAAAAACCTTTCCAAATCCTGTAGGAAACCAAATGACAATTGAAGCGAATGGAGAAATTAAAGAAGTGTCCGTTTACAATCTATTAGGCCAAGAAGTCATGAAAAAAAGCATAAAAAATAACACGGCAATATTACAAACAATTGAACTTCAATCGGGGATTTATATAACTAAAACAACAATGGAAGATGGAACGGAATCATCTTCAAAATTTATAAAAAAATAGACTAAAAATTTAGCTTCCAATGCGTCATCTTCAAAAAACGGTTTAAGTTTTTTTTGTATTTTTAAACCCATATGAAGAAAAACCAAAAACAAGCCGCGATAGGATTTATTTTTATCACCATGCTTCTCGACATTACAGGTTGGGGAATTATCATTCCAGTGATTCCAAAATTAATAGAAGAACTTATTCATGGCGATATTAGCGAAGCAGCAAAATATGGAGGTTGGCTCACATTTGCTTATGCCATAACCCAATTTATTTGCGCGCCGTTAATTGGAAATTTAAGCGACAAATTTGGAAGAAGACCCATACTTCTAATATCCCTTTTTGCCTTTTCATTAGATTATTTACTATTGGCTTTTTCGCCTACGATTGTTTGGCTTTTTGTTGGAAGAATTATAGCGGGAGTTACAGGAGCAAGTATCACTACGGCCTCTGCTTATATTGCGGATATCAGCACACCTGAAAACCGAGCAAAAAACTTCGGAATGATTGGAGCTGCTTTTGGTTTAGGATTTATTGTTGGGCCTGTAATTGGGGGATTGCTAGGGCAATATGGTTCCCGAGTTCCGTTTTATGCCACTGCCGTTTTGTGTATGCTAAACTTCCTTTATGGCTATTTTATACTACCCGAATCATTATCTAAAAAGAACCGCAGAGATTTTGATATAAAACGAGCCAATCCAATTGGGGCGTTTAGGAATTTGAAAAAGCATCCATCGCTCTACGGATTGTTATTGGCATTATTCTTAGTTTATGTTGCGTCTCATGCCATTCAAGGAAACTGGAGTTATTATACGATGTATAAATTCAGTTGGGATGAAAAAATGGTTGGGATTTCACTCGGTGTTATCGGACTTTTAGTAGGCATTGTACAAGGAGGTTTAATCCGATGGATAAATCCAAAACTCGGAAATGAAAAAAGTATTTACATCGGATTGGTTTTGTATTGCGTGGGTATGTTTATGTTTGCTTTTGCTACAGAAAGCTGGATGATGTTTGTCTTCTTAATTCCCTATTGTCTTGGTGGAATAGCAGGTCCTGCAATCCAAGCCGTAATTTCCACTAAAGTTCCGGCAAATGAACAAGGCGAAATTCAAGGAACTTTGTCAAGTTTGATGAGTGCTTCTATGATTGTTGGTCCACCGATGATGTCCACTATTTTTTATTTTTTCACGCATAAAGAGGCACCATTTCAATTTCCTGGAATGCCATTTATAGTGGGCGGAACCTTGATGATGATTAGCGCTTTTATTGCCTATTCTTCATTTAAGAAAAAAGAGGTTACTTCAGATGTAAGTAATAATTAAACTTGCTAGTCTTTAACAATTTTGACTGTTTTTTCTTGACCCTCGGAAGTAACTTTCACAAAATAAACTCCATTAGAAAGGCCTGATAAGTTCAACTCTGTTTGTAAATTATTTACATTTATACGCATCATTTTTTGTCCTAAAATAGAACTAATTTCAATGCTTTCAATAAGTGAATTGTTTGAAATAGTCAGCGAATTTTTTACTGGATTTGGTGAATAGTTGAAGTTATTGAAAGCAAAACTATCATTTGCCAAATTAGCAATAATAGTAGTAGAAGCTACATTTGTTGCAATTGGAGCATTATAATCAAAATAGATATTGGCAGTATTTGGGATTACATTTCCAACTGCAATTGAAGAAATTGCTTTTACTTTATAGGAGATATAACCATGACTTAAAGGTTCATTTGAAGTTCCAGGTAAATTAATTCCTTCGAACAAAAATTCATTATGACCATTTTTGTTTTTCACACGGCAATTATGGCTTGTACTCACCAATTGAAATGTACTCCAATCCAATTTAACATCTAAATCATTTACAACTTTAATGTTTATGGCATCTGAAGAGCCAACATTTTGAAAACGAATAGTATAATGTAAATAATCTTGTTGTGCCTTTGCTAATGTTATTGTGGCTCCTTCATGAACTACAATGTCATTAGGGTCTTGAGAGTTTACAACAGTTTGATTCACCAAACTTACATTGTTTGCAGGATTATTGTCGGCAGCAACAGGAGAGATGCTTCCCGAAAAAGGAATTACATCTCCAGAATTTACAGTAGTAGGAGTAGCAACCTGGAATTTTACATTATAAATCAAACGGCTTTCAAAAGGAGCAATGTTTGCATAATTATAAACCACCGTGTTGGTTGTAATGGTATTTGGGGAAGGGCTACTTGATAAAAATGACATTTTTGTATTGTCAAACTGAAAGGTAATTTGCCCACTCAATGTTGTACTTCCATTATTTTTGAACCAAATGTTATACAAAGCCGGAAGGCCTGGAACAACATTAAATAAAGGGACTAATACAATTTCTAAATCGTCTACATTGGAATTGGCAGATACACAAAAATCGGTGGCTGTTGTTGTTCCGGGAGTTGAGAAATTAAAGACTTGAGTAGCTGGCGAAACGGTAAAATAACTCGGTAAGCCTGTCACTGAAACCGTATTGGTTCCCGAATCTCCAATAAGGTAATATTGACTACCAAAATAAGATGAAGTATTACTTGCATTGGTATTGGAACCGTTTACATTTTTCACACTAATATTATTTAGATAGGCATCGCTTGCATCACAGCCATTGGCGTTCGCATCGAATTTAATTTTTCCTAAAATTCTATTTTTTAAAACCACTACATAAGCATAATTTACAAAACAATCCTGTGGGTTTGAAGCGACACATATTTGGTACGGAACAGGGTAAGTTCCCTCCGGAACGGTGGATGCAATGGTAATGGTTCCGTTAGCATTTAAAGTAAATCCAGTTGGGTTGTTCAAAGGGGATAGTAACACCGCTGATGGTGAAAAAGCCGCGCCATTATAAGTGTCATTATTTAAAACGCTGGCTGTTGTTGTATTGGGATAATTAGGCGCGCTAAAATCATCATAGTTGGCAACTAACGCAGATACGCCAGTTACAGTAACATAAGCAACGGCACTATCACAACCACCTCCAAAAGGGGAGTTGTCGCAAACAACATAGGTTATCACATACATTCCAGGTGAAGTTCCAATGGCTACAGAAATATCTCCATTAGGATTAAGTGTTAATCCAGGAGGGACATTTGAATTTTGAATAGTTGAGTTGAATTCATTTACAAAACCATTGCATGTTGAGAAATCATTATTAAAAACATTGCCGGCTATGCCACCAAGGGTATTATCGATTGGGTTCGACGAAAAATCATCGTCAGAAGTAATAAGTTGATTCCCAATTTGCTGAATATTTACATAACCAACAGCACAATTATCCGGGTGGGCAATTTCACACAACTGATAGGTTAAAATAAAATTGCTATCGGGTATTGGTTGTAAAATAATAACATCTCCACTAGTGGAAATAGTAATAAGCCCAGGATAATCTTGTATTACAGTGAGGACAACATTTGCGGGGTGTACAACATTGTCAGGTTGCGAAGTATACGTTACTAAAACTGCCGGAACGCCATTTAGAGTATCCACATAATTCAAATCCGTTCCGTAACCAAGTATATTACCAGCATAACTATTGTAGCATTGGGTATAAAAAAAATCAGGATTGGCAAGTAATTGTGTGTTTATGGTTACCGTTGCAGTGTCACAAAGCGAACCGTTGGCTATGGAACAAATTTGGTAAGTCAACATATAAGTTCCTTGTGGAGTTCCTCCTGCTACAACTACATTTGTTCCCGAAATAGAAACGCCGGGGTTTGTAGTGGTAAGTTGTGTAATACTAACATTACTCAGTGTTGCGGTTGAAGTGTTATAAGTATCGTTGAGTAATACATTTCCTGCGGTAACATTGGATGCGCCATAAACAACTGCAAAGGTGTCATCAACAGCATTAACTTGTGCCCATGTTGTAAAATTAGTAAGTAATCCGAAGAAGAATAAAAAGAACGCAGGAGTGTAAAGTTTTCTCATAATCAAATGTTTGTTAAACAAATGTAAGTAATTTTTATTAAGAAAAATTAACTAATGAGAATTCGATGTACTTATCAAGAATTTGTCACTACTTCAAATACAAACAATGATTATAATAATCTATAATTCCCTTGCCATCCAATAAAACATCGGCGCCAATAATACCTTGAACAGGTTTGGCTTTGTATTGTTGCAACGCTTGATTGACGTGCGACATATCAAAAATCACTAACTGAAAAGCATTTTCTTTCCAGCTTCCAATTTTCAGTTCATTGTTTTTGGCAACCTGAGTAAACATTCCTGTGGCTCCAGCTCCAGCAGCTTTGGTTTTCGATTTTCCGGCTTTGAGTTTGAAAAGTTCAATACATTCAAAACCCACACAACTATTACTTGCACCAGTATCTAAAATAAAATTTCCCGTAACGCCATTGATGGTCGCCTTAATCAGTAAATGCTGGGTTTTAGAAACTTTAAATTTTATTTTTTTGTATTTCTCTTTTTTGAGAATAATTTGAAGCTGTTCCATAAAATCAAAATGATGTCAAATGTAATTCAAAAATCGAAAACAAACTTAGTAACTTTGCGACTTTATAACTTTGCAACTTTCCAAATGATTTTAACCGATACACATACGCATTTATATTCAGAAGAATTTGATCAGGACAGAACCGAAATGATTCAACGAGCCATAGAAGCTGGTGTTTCGAGGTTTTTTATTCCTTCCATCGATTCCAATTACACGCAAAAAATGTATAATTTGGAAGCTCAATTTCCAGCCAATATTTTCCTAATGATGGGTTTGCATCCAACGTATGTTAAAGAAAATTACCTCGAAGAATTGGCTCATGTTGAAACCGAATTAGCCAAAAAGAAGTTCTATGCTATCGGCGAAATTGGGATTGATTTGTTTTGGGATAAAACTTTTTTGAAGCAACAGCAACAAGCATTCAAACATCAAATTCAATTGGCAAAAAAATATAAATTGGCTATCAATATTCATTGTCGTGATGCTTTTGATGAGGTTTTTGAAGTTTTAGATAGTGAAAAAGCACCCGATTTATTTGGAATTTTCCATTGTTTCACTGGAGATTTTGGTCAAGCCAAAAGAGCCATCGATTTGAATATGAAACTCGGAATTGGAGGCGTTGCTACTTTTAAAAATGGAAAGATTGACCAATTCCTGAAAGATATCGATTTACAACATCTTGTTTTAGAAACCGATTCTCCCTATTTGGCGCCAGTTCCTTTTCGGGGAAAACGAAATGAAAGCAGTTATACCAAACTCGTTGCCGAAAAGTTAGCGTCAATTTATGAGTTGCCCATTGAAGAAATTGCGAGAATTACAACCGAAAATTCTAAAAATGTTTTTGGGATTTAGAGTTGAAATTATCAAAAAGTGAGTTTTTTTTTGTTCTTTTGTTCATCTTAAAATGTAAGCATACATGCAGAAATTTGATAAAATCCGTCCTTTTTATGATGCCGAAGTTAATGAGGCCATTCATTCCTCAATAAATCATCCCATGATGAAAGCCTTGATGGATTTTACCTTTCCCGATGTTGATGATAATGTTTGGAAAGAGCAACTTAAAAAAACCCATTCGATACGCGACTTTCAATGTAATTTTATTTACCAATCGGTGCAAAAAGTATTGGAGAAAAGCTCGGAAGGCTTAACGACTTCAGGGTTTGAAAAGTTAGAAAAAAACACATCTTATCTTTTTATTTCCAATCACAGAGATATTATTTTGGACACTTCTTTGCTGAATGTTTGCTTGTTCGACCACGGTTTGGTTATGACAGCTTCGGCTATTGGAGATAATTTAGTCAAAAAATCATTTTTAAAAACGCTGTCAAAACTGAACAGAAATTTTCTGGTGCAAAGAGGTTTGGCACCAAGAGAATTATTGGAAAGTTCTAAATTAATGTCGGAATACATTGGACAGTTATTGCTTCGCGAAAATCGTTCGGTTTGGATTGCTCAAAGAGAAGGAAGAACTAAAGACGGTAATGATGCTACACATTCGGGTGTTTTAAAAATGCTCGCTATGGGTTCCGATGTTCCAAAAATAACGGATTATTTTAAAAAAATAAAGATTGTTCCCGTTTCCATTTCTTATGAATACGATCCAACGGATGCTTTGAAAATGCCACAATTAATTGCCGAAGCCAACGATGAAATTTACATCAAAGAAAAAAATGAAGATTTTATTACATTGTTGAGTGGTATTATTGGACAGAAGAAACGCATTCACATTCATGTTGGTGATATTTTGAATACCGAATTGGATGCTATTGCCCAAGAATTTGATAACAATAACAAACAAATTCAAGCCGTTGCACAAGCTATTGACGATTCTATTTTACAAACTTATAAATTGTGGCCAACCAATTATATTGCTTTTGATTTGTTGCATAAAACCAATAAGCACGAACATTTGTACACGGAAAGCGAAAAATCTTTGTTTGAAAGACGTCTAGAAATGAGAATTGATGAGAACAATCCATTGATGATGGAAAGTTTCTTGGCGATGTATGCCAATCCCGTTGTGAATAAATCCAAATACGAAAATGCAATCTAAACCCAATATTCTACTAATTTATACTGGTGGAACCATTGGTATGATGAAAGATTTTGAAACGGGTGCGTTGAAAGCTTTCAACTTTAAAAAGTTGTTGCAAAAAATTCCGGAGCTTCAACAATTGGATTGCAATATTGAAACGATTTCCTTTGAAAAACCAATAGATTCCTCCAATATGAACCCAGAAAAATGGGTTTCAATCGCTACCATTATTGAAGAAAAGTATACCCATTTTGATGGTTTTGTGGTGCTTCACGGTTCTGATACGATGTCTTATTCGGCTTCGGCATTGAGTTTTATGTTGGAAAATTTAAGCAAACCAGTAGTTTTTACTGGCTCTCAATTACCCATTGGAGATTTGCGAACAGATGCTAAAGAAAATCTGATTACAGCCATTCAAATAGCATCTTTGCAACAAAAAGGAAAACCAATTATCAATGAAGTTTGCCTTTACTTTGAATATAAATTATACCGCGGTAACCGAACCACAAAAATAAATGCCGAACATTTCAATGCTTTTACTTCACCCAATTATCCGCCGTTAGTAGAATCGGGAGTGCATTTGAATGTGAATACAGCTTCCTTTTTACCAAAAACGGGAAGCAAGAAAATTATTGTTCACAAAAAAATGAATGATAATGTGGTGATTATAAAAATGTTTCCAGGGATTAACGAATTGGTTTTGTCTTCCATAATTGCTATTCCAAACTTGAAAGGAATAATACTAGAAACCTACGGTTCTGGGAATGCACCAACCGAAGAATGGTTTATACAAATCTTGAAAAAAGCCATTAAAAACGGATTGTATGTTATTAATGTAACGCAATGTTCGGGAGGAAGTGTAAGTATGGGGCAATACGAAACGAGTACACAATTGAAAAAAATAGGTGTGATTTCAGGGAAAGATATTACTACCGAAGCCGCTATTACAAAACTGATGTATTTGTTGGGACAAAATGTGGCGCCCAATGTTTTCAAAACCATATTTGAAACGTCACTTCGCGGGGAAATGCAGTAACAAATTTCCAAACTAACTTTTTTTACTGAAAAATTTTGTTGTTCTTTGCAGCACCAATTAGAGAGGTGGCCGAGTGGCTGAAGGCGCACGCTTGGAAAGCGTGTTTATGGCAACATAACGAGGGTTCGAATCCCTTCCTCTCTGCTTTTTTTACTCTATTTTACCAAAATTTTGTTATGCGTTTCAACCTTTCAATTTTGGCTTTATTTATGACCTTGAGTAGTTTTGCTCAACAGGAAGTCGTAGATTTTGATGCAGTAGATTCCTTATACAGAGAAGATCAGTTTTACATCAGTTTCACTTATAACAATTTGCGAAATACGCCTGATGGATTTAAGCAAAATAAGTTTTCTCCTGGAATTACGGCTGGTTTCCTTAGGGATATGCCGATTAATAAAAAACGAACTTGGTCCATCGCAGCAGGATTAGGTTATTCATTGGCGGTTTATAATCAGAATTTAGTTATTGATGATTCTACTAATCCAACTACCTATCAACTTATTGGTTCCAATATTACAGATTATTCCAAAGATAAACTCTCGCTTCATTTTATTGATTTGCCTGTTGAAATAAGATGGCGAAATTCGACTCCAGAAAGTCATAAATTTTGGAGAATTTATACAGGTTTAAAAATGAGTTATCTGTTTTATGACCAATATAAATTGGTTTCCGCAGATACAACAATTAAAAATTCCAACAACAAAGATTTAAATAAGTTTCATTATGGAACTTATTTAGCGATAGGCTATAATACATGGAATATTTATGCCTATTATGGCTTGAACTCCTTATTCAAATCTTCGGCTAAAGTTAACGGGGAAACAGTAGGGTTGGGCACCATGAATTTTGGTTTGATGTTTTATATTCTATAACCAAAAATAGAATAAAGCCAACTGTGGTATAACGCCACATAAAAAACCAATTACCAATTCTTTATAATCATGCGCCTCCATTTCCAATCGGGAAGAAGCAACCAAACCATTTACTATCACAAAAAAAGCAACAGTATTGGTAGTGTTTATTTCATTATGAATGCTTAAACCAATAATAAAAACAGTTAAAGCACTTACTCCAATCGTGTGAATACTGGCTTTCATTTTTAGATATAATAACAGAAAGGCAACAAAAGTGCTTATCAATCCGCCAAGGAAAAAGAAATACAAATTTGGGAATCGCTCAAGGGTTATGCTTTTAGTTATTAAAATCGTAAACAGCATAATTTGAAGGAACAATGGGATTTTGCGTTGCGCAACATCTGAAAGCATAATGCTATCTACTTTCCCGATAGTTCTCAGCAGGTAAAAAAAGGAAATCGGCAGCAGTAAAGTGATGATGATAATCTGTAGAAAAAGCATCAAATATTGCACAAGTGTAAAATACTGATTGTCTAAAACGGCATAAAAAATAGTTCCATAAAGCGGAATGAAAATAGGATGGAAGATATAGGAAAAAACGGGAAGTATTTTTTTCAAAATAATTTTTATTGTTGAAACAAATATAGGAATTCGAAAAGATATTATTGAAAGAAATTTACTAGATTTGTTGTAGGTTTAATAGTAACTATTTGAGGTTTATGAATGAAACTAGTATTGTTCCAGAAGAAATAATTAGCAGTAAAATTTATTTTATCAGACAACAGAAAGTCATGCTTGATAATGATTTAGCGGAATTATATGCAGTTGATACAAAACAACTCAAGCGTCAAGTGAAAAGAAATAGTGAAAGATTCCCAGAAGATTTCATGTTTGTATTAACGCAGCAAGAATTTGATAACTTGAGGAGCCAATTTGGCACCTCAAGTTGGGGCGGAACAAGATATTTGCCAATGGCTTTCACAGAACAAGGTGTTGCAATGCTTTCAAGCGTACTTAATAGTCCAATATCCATCAAAGTCAATATTCAAATTATTAGGGTTTTTACCAAAATTAGAGAAGCTCTAACAGATACTTTAAGTATGAAATTGGAAATAGAAGAAATAAAAAAGAAGCTTTCCAATAACACTAAAAACATCGAACTTGTTTTTAATTATCTCGATGAATTGATAGATAAAAAAGAAAATCTAAAACCTAGAAAAGAAATTGGATTTAAGCAGAAAGAAAAGAAAAAGTAACCTAAATCTTCTTCCGCATTCTAGCCACAGGAATGTCCAATTGTTCTCTGTATTTAGCAATAGTTCTTCTGGCAATAGGATAGCCTTTTTCTTTTAAAATAATAGCCAATTGATCATCGGGTAATGGCTTGTGTTTGTCCTCTTCTTCGATGGTGTTTTTTAGAATCTTCTTAATTTCCAACGTAGAAACATCTTCTCCCTGATCATTTTTCATAGATTCCGAGAAGAATTCTTTGATGAGTTTTGTGCCATAAGGAGTGTCCACATATTTGCTGTTGGCAACACGGGAAACGGTGGAAATATCCAAACCAACCATATCGGCGATGTCTTTTAGAATCATCGGTTTCATTTTGGTTTCTTCTCCATCAAGGAAAAACTCTTGCTGAAAATGCATAATAGCATTCATCGTTACAAATAGCGTTTCTTGTCGTTGGCGAATGGCATCGATAAACCATTTAGCCGAATCTAATTTTTGTTTTATAAATTGAACAGCATCTTTTTGCGCATTGGATTTATCTTTGGAAACCTTATACGTTTGCATCATTTCCTGATAATCTTTGGAAACATGTAGGCTCGGGGCGTTTCTTCCATTTAGCGTAAGTTCCAATTCTCCGTCGACAATTCGGATGGCAAAATCGGGAACAATTTGTTCAATCATTCGGCTGCTGCTATCAAAAGCGCCACCCGGTTTTGGGTTTAGTTTTTCAATTTCCTCAATCGCTTTTTTTAATTGCGCCTGAGTAATGTCATATTTTTGAAGTAGCTTGTCGTAATGTTTTTTGGTAAAAGCCTCAAACTGATTTGTCAAAATATTAATGGATAAATCAACAGATTCCGTTGGGGTTTTGTGCTTTAATTGCAACAATAAACACTCTTGTAAATCGCGTGCGCCAACACCTGAAGGCTCTAATTCATGGATAAAATGCAGTACTCTTTCAACCGTTTTTTCATCCGTATAAATACCTTGCGTAAACGCCATATCGTCAACAATATCTTGAATGGTTCTTCGGATATAACCCATATCGTCAATACTTCCCACGAGGAATTCGGCAATTTCACGTTCGTCTTCCGTAAGAATAAAAGTGTTCAGCTGATTAATTAAATCCTGATGAAAACTAATAGGCGCAGCAAAAGGCATTTCTCTATCGTCATCGTCATCACTATAATTATTGGCTTTTAATTTATAGTCGGGGGTTTCGTCGTTGCTCAAATATTCATCGATGTTTATTTCGCCAGAATCAATGCTTTCATTGTCATCATAATCGTCATATTCATCGTTGTTGTCAAACTCATCTTTTTCATAAATCTCTTCCTCTTCGTTGCCTGTTTCCAAAGCCGGATTTTCATTCATTTCCTCCTTGAGTCTTTGTTCAAATGCTTGCGTAGGCAATTGAATTAACTTCATCAACTGAATTTGTTGAGGAGATAATTTCTGAGAGAGTTTTAGATTTAGAAATTGTTTTAACATTTTTATAGTTTCAGAGTTACAAAGCCGCAAAGTGGCAAAGTTTCCTCGTGATTTATGGATTAAATTTAATAAAATATACTCTAACTTTGGGACTCTGTTACTTTGTAACTTTGCAACTCAAATTAGAATTCTGCGTTTTGTGGTGTTCTTGGAAAAGGAATTACGTCTCTAATATTGGTCATTCCCGTTACAAAAAGCACTAATCTTTCAAATCCAAGTCCGAAACCTGAATGTACTGCCGAACCAAATCTTCGTGTATCTAAATACCACCAAAGTTCTTCTTCGTCAATGCCTAATGCTTTCATTTTTTCAACTAAAACATCATAACGTTCTTCTCTTTGCGAACCTCCAACGATTTCTCCAATTCCTGGGAAAAGGATATCCATCGCACGAACTGTTTTTCCATCTTCGTTCAAACGCATGTAAAAGGCTTTGATATTGGCTGGATAATCAAACAAAATCACCGGACATTTGAAATGTTTTTCAACCAAATATCTTTCATGCTCACTTTGTAAATCAGCACCCCATTCGTTGATGATATAATTGAATTTTTTCTTTTTATTTGGAGCTGAATCTCTCAAAATGTCAATCGCTTCGGTATAAGAAACACGTTTGAAATTGTTTTCCAAAACAAAATTCAATTTTTCCAGCAAACTCATTTCGCTTCTTTCCGCTTGTGGTTTTGATTTTTCTTCTTCTGCCAAACGACCTTCTAGGAATTTCAAATCATCCGCACATTTATCTAACGTATATTTTATAACATATTGTATAAAATCTTCTGCCAAATCCATATTATCGTTCAAATCATTGAAAGCAACTTCAGGCTCAATCATCCAAAATTCCGCCAAGTGACGCGAAGTGTTTGAGTTTTCAGCTCTAAATGTTGGTCCAAAAGTATAAATCTGACCCAATGCCATTGCAAAAGTTTCTCCTTCTAACTGTCCAGAAACAGTAAGGTTGGTATGTTTTCCAAAGAAATCTTTTTTGTAATCAATATTTCCTTCTTCATTTTTTGGAAGATTGTCTAATGGTAATGAAGTCACCTGAAACATTTCTCCTGCGCCTTCGGCATCAGCACCTGTAATTACAGGCGTGTTTACATATACAAAACCTTTTTCCTGAAAATAATTATGAACCGCAAATGACAATACCGAACGTACTCTCATAATTGCTCCAAAAGCATTGGTACGAACACGTAAATGTGCATTTTCACGCAAGAATTCCAAGGAATGTTTCTTTGGTTGCATTGGAAATTTCTCAGGATCGGAATCGCCAAGAATTTCTAATTTAGCAACCTGAATTTCATATTTCTGACCAGCTCCTTTGCTTTCCACCAAAGCACCAGTTACCGAAACCGCAGCTCCCGTTGTAATTCTTTTTAAAGTTTCTTCAGGCGTGTTTTCAAAATCCACTACACACTGAATATTCTGAAGCGTTGAACCATCGTTCAAAGCAATGAATTGATTGTTTCTAAAAGTTCTTACCCATCCTTTTGCATTCACTTCGTTTAGTGTCGTTGAACTGTTTAGTAAGTCTTTAACTTTTGTATGTTTCATTGTATTTATTTTTTCTGATGCAAATATAATTTAAAATGACAAGATTATAAATTTTCCTCGTTTTCGTCGGGATGATCTAATATATCTATTTTTGGTTCTTGAAATTCTTGTTCATTAGCCAATCGTTTGTTTAATGTCAAAACCAGACAAGGCAGCAACATTAAGTTAGATAACATTCCGAATAATAATGTTATGGCAATTAAGCCACCCAAAGCCACTGTTCCTCCAAAACTGGACAAAGTAAAAATTGAAAACCCCGAAAATAATACTACCGAAGTATAAAACATACTCACTCCTGCTTCTTTTAAAGTAGCAAACACAGATTTCTTAATTTTCCAATTGTGATTGGTTAATTCCTGGCGGTATTGTGCCAAAAAGTGAATCGTATCATCAACCGAAAGTCCGAAAGCGATGCTAAAAATCAAAATGGTTGATGGTTTTAAAGGGATTCCAAAGTAACCCATTAATCCAGCAGTTATCATCAGCGGAAGTAAATTTGGAATCAAAGAAACGACGACCATTTTGAAAGAACGGAACATAAAAACCATCAACATCGAAATCAAGAAAATGGCAAATAATAAAGAGGAAACCAAATTATCTAACAAGTATTTTGTTCCTTTTTCGAATACCAAAGCTTTTCCGGTCATGGTTACTTTGTAGCGGTCTGGCGGAAAAATTTTATTTGTTTTTTCCCATAGTTGTTTTTCCACTCTTTCCATGTTTCCAGTGCCAATATCTTTCATGAAAGTAGTAATTCTGGCTACGCGACCATCTTTAGTAACATAACTTTTCATGATGTCCTTCTGCGTATTTTTGGTAGCATTTTTAGCATAACTCAAAATAAAAGCCTGCTCTTGCGATGTTGGCAAATCGTAATATTCGGGATTTCCATTATAAAAAGCTTGTTTGGAATATTTAACCAAATTTACAATTGAAATAGGTTTTGAAAGTTCGGGGATGGATTCAATAGTTTTTTGAAGTTCATCCATTTTTCTCATCGTGGAAAGCTTCATGACGCCTTTTTTTCTTTTGGTATCAATAGTGATTTCCAATGGCATTACACCGTCAAATTCTTTCTCGAAGAAAACAATATCTTTAAAAAATCCAGTATTCTTGGGCATGTCTTCGGTTAAACTTCCCGAAGTTTTTATCGTTAAAGCGCCAAAAAAACTGATTACGAAAAGAGAAATAGCTACTATATAAACCTTGCTTCGGTTATATCTAACTGTTTTCTGAATCCAATTCATGAATTTCTGCGTGTAATTTCTGTTCAGATGTTCCAAATGTTTCGCTTTGGGAACGGGCTGATAACTATAGTAAATCGGAATAATTATCAAACACAAAAAGAACAAGGCAACAATACTTACGGATGCCACAAGACCAAACTCTTTTAGCAACTCACTATTGGTAATCATAAAAGTGGCAAAACCAGCCGCCGTTGTTAAATTGGTCATCAAGGTTGCTGTTCCAACTCTAGTGATAACGCGTTGTAAAGCCTTCGCTTTATTTCCGTGATTTATATATTCCTGTTGGTATTTATTGGTTAAGAAAATACAATTTGGGATTCCGATTACGATTACTAAAGAAGGAATTAAACCAGTTAATATCGTGATTTCAAAACGGAAAAGACCAATAAATCCAAACGTCCACATTACGCCAATAATGACTATCAGAACAGCAATCAGAGTGGCTCTATGCGAACGGAAGAAAAAGAAGAATATAAACGAAGTGATAAAAAGTGCCGCGCCAATAAAAAGACTGATTTCACCCAAAATACTTTTGGCATTCAAGGTCCGGATATAGGGCATTCCAGAAACTTTCAAATCAATATTGGTGGCTTTTTCAAAAGCTTCCACTTTTGGAATAAAAGTGTTTAGTATGAACTCTTTTCGTTGAGGCGTGTTTACAATTTTTTTATCCAAATAAATCGCGGAGCGAATCGTTCCGTCTTTTTTATTGTAGAGCAATCCTTCGTAAAAAGGGGTTTTCGTAAAAAGCTCGGTTTTGATTTTCTTTAAATAAGCAGCATCATTTGTTTTTTGTTTTTCAACAAAAGGAACCAACTCAAAAGAATTGAGACTGTCATTTTTTTCTATTTTTTTGATGTTATCAACAGAAACCACTAAATCTACTTCGGGTTGTTGTTTCAACTCCTCCATCAATTTGCTCCACTGGTTGAAGACTTTGGGTGTGAATAAACGAGCGTCTTTGGAACCAATAACAATAAGATTGCCTTCCTCTCCAAATTCTTTTAGGAAGGCATTGTATTCAAGATTTACCTCATGATCATCAGGAAGCAGATTCGCTTCGGTATATGTGAAATGGATGTATTTCCATTGGAGTGCTAAAAAAATTGTAAAGAGCCCAATTAGGCTAAGTATTGCAATTCTGTTCCTAAGTACAATTCCGGCAATAAATTCCCAAAACCCTACATTTATTTTCTTTTTCATTATAGTGTAAAAACGGTTGCAAAGGTATATAAAACAGTGCATATACTTAAAATTATAATCAAAAGATTTATAATAATTTAGTAATTATTTAATGAAACATTTCTGATTTGTAAATAGGAGTTATTTGGAAATAAAATTATATTTGAGGACGAAAATCAAGCAACCATGTCAGCATCGATTATTATTGTTATTTGCGGATTGTTACTTTTGGCTTATATCTTTGATATTACGTCATCAAAGACAAGGATTCCATCGGTTATTTTACTTTTACTTTTGGGATGGACAGTGAAGCAAATAGCCATTTTGTTCAAGATTTCTTTTCCAGGTTTTGAAGAGCAATTACCGGCAATAGGAACAATCGGACTGATATTAATAGTTTTAGATGGCTCTTTGGAGTTGGAAGTTCATAGGTCAAATTTGCCTGTAATTGGCAAATCGGCTCTTATTGCATTAATACCAATGATTTTGATAAGTTTTGGTTTGGCCGAAGCAATTTATTATTTTGATTCAGACATTACATTCAAAAACAGTTTAATAAATGCTATTCCTCTATCCGTTATAAGTAGTGCTGTTGCAATTTCGGGTTCTAAAAATTTAATTTCTTCACAAAAAGAATTTATTGTTTACGAAAGTAGTTTGTCTGATGTTTTTGGCGTTGTTTTTTTCAATTTTGTGGCGTTGCAAAAGGAGATTAATGTGTCGTCATTTGGATATTTTTTCGCCGATATTTTCTTTATTCTAATCATTTCTTTTGTGGCAACTATTGCCTTAGCTTTTTTATTGAGTAAGATAAGACACAAGGTAAAGTTCGCACCTATTATCATTCTTATCATAATGATTTATTTTATATCTAAGATTTATCATTTACCAGCTTTGGTTTTCATATTGTTTTTTGGAATTTTTATGGGGAATTTGGACCAGCTAAAAAAAATAAAATATTTGGAAAAACTACAATCGGAAACACTAAATCGGGAAGTAGATAAATTTAAAGAACTTACCGTTGAGTTTACGTTTTTGATTAGAACCTTGTTTTTTATATTGTTTGGATTTATGATAAAAACAAGCGAATTATTAAATGCAAAATCGCTTATTTGGTCAGTCGGAATTGTACTTTCAATTTTTATTATACGATTTTTTACTTTAAAATTATTGAAGGTAAAGCTTCATCCGCTTTTGTTTATTTCTCCCAGAGGATTAATAACGGTGTTGTTGTTTTTATCTATTCCGATGGGACATGCCTCTAAAATAATCAATAATTCTTTGTTGATTCAGGTAATAATCCTAACCGCTTTAATCATGATGTTTGGGTTGATGTTTACAAGCAATAAACACAAATCAGAAAATTAAAACCCAATATCAAATACAAAGTTCAATTTTATTGCAATATTATCTTCCAATCTGCTCAATTGATTAGGGCCATATCTATAAAACCCAGAGATTCCAAAGCCTTTATAAATTTGATTGAGTTCAATCCCCGATTCGAAGAAACCTTCGTTTAAGGTTTTGTATTGAATGCCAATATGTTGTTCTGGGTTTTTTAAATTTCCCCACGCCATTCGGGTTACCAAGACTAAGGAAGGCTTTACTTTTTTAAATAATTTCACGCGTTGAAAACCGTGTTTGAGTTGAAACATTACAAATTCGCTCGAGAAAAACTCATTGAAATACATGGTTTCAAAACTGTTTTTTCCGGCAATGGTAATGCGTTCTAGAATTTTGTCTTTCGTCAAATTATTCGGAGAAGTATTGTATAAATGTGTAATCGGAACATCGCCAAAGGCATATCCAGCCTGCACCAAAACCGCCGACTTTTGACCGTTTAAATATTTTTTTTCATACTCGGCACGAAGGTCTATTTTGCCAAAATCAAAATCATTTCCCAAAACATTCCCCAACGATTTTGTAAACTGGAAAGTGAATTTTGGGAATCTTTTTTCAAATTCTAATTTTCCATTTGGCGTTTGCATAAAGTCGCTATTGGGGTTCCATTGTAGGGAAACCATTGCGGTAGTCATGACAAAAGACGAATACATTGTGCCTTTGTAATTGAATAAATAATTAAACAACGGTGCTATTTCGTTGTGTGTTATTTGCCAAATGCTTTCGGTTTTTGGGATTATTTTGGTTTCAATATAACCACGCCAAGTTTTATAATTGTAAAAGGTACTGATGTTAATAGGTCGCGGATCGTATAATTTAAAAACACGTTTGTCAATAGCAAAGGTTGTACTCGCAATCTCCCGAACATCATCGGTATAGGAAGCGCCAATCCATGAATTCGAGAATTTGCCAATGCGTCCTGCGAAACCTAAATTGTATTTCGTGGTTTCATCTTTTAATCCATAGGCAGTATAGCCTTCGATACGATATTTTTTAGAAAACTTCTCGTTGGTAATGCCTCCAATTCCAAAGCGAAAACCTTCAAAATTATTGTAACTCAAAAGATAACGCAAGTCAAAATCAACAGGTCCAAGCGGAACATAGCCATTGACAATTTTCCGTCCAAAACGGATTTTCTTTTCAATATTTTCTTTGGTAACAATACTGTCCAAAACAAAATAAGTACGCTGACTTCGAGTATCCAAACTGTCTTTTCGGTTTTGGTTCCAAAAAGCTTCCGATTTTGTATTGGCGTCGTCCTTGATATCAATCGCTACGGATGATTTTCTTATTTTTAAAGGAAGGTTGTATTGCAAATCAAAGGAATGCACTTCGGAAGATAAATAAGTGAAATCGGAAGCGGATTTTTTTCTTTCGGTTTCGGTTTCATCCGATTCCGCTTCAAACTGTATTCTTCCTCCCAAAACGGTAGTTGCCTCTTTGCTTTTTCCTTTGATAATTTTAAAGTTTTTCCGAATGGGAAACCAAATTTTTTCTTCAGGAACATATTGAAATTCATGCGTTCCACTGATGTTTAAAACGCCGCGAATTCTCATAATGGCTTTTGCAATGGCAAAATTTTCGGTATCCACATATAACAAACCTTCTAAACCAGAACTTTTTTGTTTCTTCTTATTTTTAAAATAAACCACGAGTACTTCCCGATTATCAATACGTGTTGTGTCCAAGATTTTATAACGATAATCTTTTAAAGCGTTATTGGAAATTGGGCTTACATATTTGGTTTCAAAGAGCTCATATTTGCTGTCATAAATAGAAAAAGATTGCAAACTAAAACCTAAAAGTTCATAGATAGGTTCTTTAAATCCCGCCATTCGCGTACCTAAAATAGTTTCTTTTAAAACAGGTTTGTTAAATTGAAATTGAGATACTTTTTCCGTGAGAAACAAATGTTGCTTTTCGATTATTTTTTTGAATTTATAATCCGAGGAGTCTATTTTTTTGAATTTCCTCCCGATAGACTCATATACAAAAACGGAATCTATTCGCCCAATTATAGAATCAGGGTTGGCGGTAACGAGAAGTTTATTGTAGGTTTTGAATTGAAAAGTATTGAGTTTTTTTTGAGGATTGTTGCTGTCTTTTTTCTGAATCACTTTCTTAATAATCGCATTGGCTGGATTTTCATTGGAGATTGTGACTTCTTTGATTTCATCAATTTTTGGCGAAAGCAAAATCAAAAAATAGGATTTAGTTTCAAACAATGAAATCGTTTTTTTGGTATAACCAATATAAGAAACCGTCAATGTTTCAGGTTGTAATGCCAATGAAAAATAAAATTTCCCATCGACATCGGCAATTGTAGAAAGTCCGTTTTGGGTTGTAATGGTAGCAAATGGAAGTCCTTTTTTGGTATCAGCATCTTTTACAATTCCATTAACTTGAAACTGAGCCTGAAGGGAAATCGTAAAAAAGGAAAACAATACAATTAAATGCTTCATCAGAAATTGTCCAAAAATTGTTTTACAAAAGTAACAATAAAAAAATCCGCTACATTTTATTGTAACGGATTGTTTTTATAGGCGTTTGAAAGTTACACTTTCATAATTTCGGCTTCTTTGTGGGCCAAATGCTCGTCAATTTTTCGAATGAAAGTATCGGTCAATTTTTGAACTTCCTCTTCGGCACTTTTGCAAACATCTTCCGAAGTTCCCTCTTTCTCCAATTTTTTAATTTCGGTATTGGCATCTTTTCGGGCATTTCGAATTCCAATTTTAGCATCTTCCGATTCGGCTTTTGCTTGCTTTACCAAATCACGTCTTCTTTCTTCTGTCAAAGCGGGAACGTTAATGATAATTACATCACCATTGTTCATTGGGTTGAAACCAATATTGGCAATCATAATGGCTTTTTCAATGACTTGCAACATGCTTTTTTCATACGGCTGAATGGTAATCGTTCTCGCATCGGGAATATTCACATTGGCAATTTGAGAAAGCGGTGTTTGTGCACCATAATAATCCACGAAAACACTTCCCAACATTTGAGGAGACGCTTTTCCGGCACGAATATTTAAAAATTCTTTTTCTAAATGTGCTATAGAACCAATCATTGATTCTTCGGTACTATCTAAAATAAATTCAATTTCTTCCATTTTTATTAGATTTTTTAGCTTGTCTAACTATCTATATATTAACTACGGTTCCAATATTTTTCCCTTCACAAATTTTCAATAAGTTACCCGGTTTATTCATATCAAAAACCAAAATCGGCAATTTATTTTCCTGACTCAAAGTGAAAGCGGTTGTGTCCATTACATTCAGTCCTTTTTTCAAAACATCTTCAAAAGAGATGAAATCAAATTTCACGGCATTGCTATTTTTTTCTGGATCGGAATCGTAAATTCCATCAACGCGAGTTCCTTTTAAAATCACATCGGCATGTACTTCAACACCACGTAAAACCGCGGCTGTATCAGTAGTAAAATAAGGATTTCCAGTTCCGGCACCAAAAATTACAATACGTCCTTTTTCCAAATGGCGTACTGCTCTTCTTTTGATATAAGGTTCAGCAATGGCTTCAATTTTCAAGGCAGTTTGCAAACGGGTCAGCATTCCTTTTTCTTCCAAAGCACCTTGCAACGCCATTCCATTAATAACGGTGGCAAGCATTCCCATATAATCTCCTTGCACTCTATCCATTCCGTTACTTGCTCCAGCAACTCCTCTAAAAATATTTCCACCACCAATTACAATGGCAATTTGAACGCCTTTTTCGTGAATTTCCTTAATTTCATCTGCATATTCGGCAAGACGTTTTGGGTCAATTCCGTACTGTCTGTCGCCCATTAAAGCTTCGCCACTTAGTTTTAAAAGAATTCTTTTGTATTTCATTCCCATTTTTTATTTTTTATAGAGTGTCATGCTTTTGCAAGCTATGGTAATTTGGTTGTTAATTACTTTTGAGTTGCAAATATAAACATTATCTTTTTTTATTTAGGATGAAATAATAATGTTATATGACATTTATCACGAAGTATTTGTTTTAGGTTTTATAACTTTGATGAACAATTTAATACCCATTATGAAAGCCATTATAACGCAAAGTTTGTCCCAAAGTTTTACTTACGCTGACTATAAAAATTATGTTACTAAACTTATAGGAGAAGGATTGTCTACCGGGCATGAACAAAGACCAGACTTGCTTCATTACAGCGAATTGAATGAAGTTAGAATGAATCGATTAGATAAAACGATAAAGATTGCTGTTGAGAATATTCAGAAATTAGAGTCGTTGCAACGAGAGTATATTTGGTTGGTAATTTCAGAAGGTTGGTGTGGCGATGCGGCGCAGATTCTTCCGATAATCCATAAAATGACGGAGATAACAAATAAAATTGAGTTGAAAATAGTCTTTCGGGATGATAATGAAGATTTGATGAATTTGTTTTTGACTAATGGCACAAAGTCAATTCCAAAACTTATTATTATAGATAAAAACACTTTGGAAGTTTTAGGTGATTTTGGACCAAGACCGAAAGGAGCTATACGGTTGATGTTGGATTATAAAGCAAAACACGGAACGATTGATGAAACAGCAAAAACCAATTTACAGTTGTGGTATTTGCATGATAAAGGATTGTCTACGCAGAATGAAATTATGGATGCGATGATGAATCGGAAAATAATTTTAAAACATTAAAATAGAGATGCCAAGGCTAAAACTCCCTACTTTATCAATATCATGTAAAGGGAAACCATATTCGCAAATTTCCATGTACAATCCTATATTTGCTTCTTTGCTTTCAACGCCAAGGCTAATTTTTTTGAAATCACCAACAAGACCTCCCCTGCCAATGGAGAATGCTTTTCCATAACCCACTTCGGAGGTGATTCTCAAATCCTTACCCACTAGAGGGCTTATTCGAACGGCACCAAATAATGGTGCTACTACTAAAGCAATATTAGCTTTCCAATCGATTCCTGTATTTATACTGACGCCAATCCATTGGTCACTATGAAATCCAATACCAGCTCTGCCACTGAGTCCGGCAGGTAAAATCCAAGGTTCTTTTTCTCCTGTGTCGGGATCTATTTCGCCGATATTAGGATTTGCCCAGAGAGGAACAGAAAAGTGTAATTGTGTAAAAGTGAGGCCCGATTTTTCTTTGACTGCTTCTGTATTATTGACATCTTGCGCAATGCTTAATTGACAAATCAAAAATGCAATATAGAGAAAATTATTTTTCATCTTGAGAAATTGACTCCTCAAATTTAATAATATTTATCGCATTATCAACACTATAGTCTCCAATTTTTGTTCTTCGTAAAACTGAAAGATGTCCTCCTGATTGTAGTGCTTTCCCATAATCAAAAGCCAAAGAACGGATATAAGTGCCTTTGCTGCATTTTACTCTGAAGTCAATTTCGGGCAGTGCGATTCGTGTAATTTCAAATTCGTGGATGGTGGTTTTTCGGGAAGCCATTTCTACTTCGGCACCAGCACGCGCATGTTCATACATCCGAATGCCGTCTTTTTTGATGGCCGAAAAAACAGGCGGTTTTTGATCTATTTCGCCAAGAAATTGTTTGGTAGTTTCTTGAATTAATTCGGAGGTGATATGTTCGGTTGGGAAAGTAGCGTCTACTTCGGTTTCCAAATCATAGGATGGTGTTGTAGCACCAACGGTGAAAGTTCCAGTATATTCTTTGGCTTGACCTTGAATTTCGGCAATTCTTTTTGTGAATTTTCCAGTACAAATAATGAGTAACCCGGTGGCTAATGGATCTAAAGTTCCAGCATGACCGATTTTAAATTTTTTTGGGAGATCATATTTGCGTTTCAAAATGTATTTCAATTTGTTCACGGCTTGAAAAGAACTCCACGTTAAAGGCTTGTCAATTAGGAGTATTTGACCCTCTAAAATTTTTTCGGCAGTCATTAAAGGATAAACAAAGGATGGAAATAATTGATAATCAAGATAGCCAATCCTACTATAATTCTATAGTAACCAAACATTTTAAAACCGTGTTTTGATAAGTAACCAATGAAGGATTTAATCGCTAACATCGCCACGATAAAACCAACAACATTACCAACAATTAACAAGTTTATTTGTTCGTGTGACAAGACAAATCCAGCGCTGTAGTAATCATAACATTTTTTAGCTGTGGCGCCAAGCATGGTTGGAACGGCTAAGAAAAAGGAGAATTCAGCAGCGGTTTTTCGAGATAATTTTTGTGACATTCCTCCAACGATACTCGCACCACTTCTTGAAACTCCTGGAATCATGGCCAAACATTGGAATAATCCAATTTTGAAAGCTTGTCGATATCCTATTTTTTCTTGGGTTTGTACTTCTTCTTTTTTAGTAAACCAATCGTCCACTTTTAATAATATGGTTCCGCCAAGAACTAAAGAAATTGCTACAGTAATAGGATTTTCAAGTAATTCATCAATAAAATCACTCAGTATTAAACCTAAAATAACGGCAGGTATAAAAGCTAATATTATTTTAAAATAGAAATCAAAAGTTTGGAAAAAGCGTTTGAAATATAAAACCACGACCGAAAGTATCGCGCCAAGCTGAATGACAATGGTAAATAATTTGGTAAAATCGTCATGCGCAATTCCCATTAACGAGGAGGCAATAATCATGTGTCCAGTAGAAGAAACGGGAAGAAATTCCGTCAATCCTTCTATGATGGCTAAGATAACAGCTTGAATATAATCCATTACTCTTTTTTAGCTTTTTTGAAAATAGAATAAATCGTAATCCCAAAACCAATCAAAACAACGGTTGGTGCTAAACGGATTCTTCTAAAACTAAAGATGTCTTCGTTGAAAACATTGGGGTCATCACTTCCACCACCCGACATTAGAATAAATCCTAAAGCAATCACGCCAATTCCAATTAAAAGAATTTTATAATTAAGGCCTTCAAAAAGAAAGTCTGGTTTGTGCTCGTTGTTTTTCATTTATGCTGAATTTAGTTCAGCATCTCTGCTGAATATTATTTTTAATTGTTTTTTCTGTAGACTAATAAAGATCGTCGGTTCTTAAATTTAAAAAGCGTTGCGTGGCAAAGAAAGTACTTATCCAAGTAATCACAATTCCAAGAACCAAAACGCCCAATAAAACCAATCCAATTAGAACTTGGTCGTCCATTATTCCAAGATTTGGGAAGTTGGTTTGAATATAAATCAAAACGCCAATCAAAGCAATTATTGCCAAAACCGAACCTATAACTCCCAAAATAATACTGCGTCTGATAAATGGTTTTCGGATAAATGATTTTGTTGCACCCACCATTTGCATTGTTTTAATTATAAATCTATTGGCATAAATAGACAAACGCATAGAGCTATTAATTAACAAAACCGAAACGAAAGCAAAAACACCGCTGATAATCAAAATCCACATGCTTATATTTTTCACGTTATCATTGACCAAAGTCACCAATTGTTTGTCATAAACAATATCGGCAACCATTTCATTTTTACGCAAACGGTTTTGAACCTTCGCAATTTCAGTATTATTTACATAATCGGCTTTTAAATGAATGTCGAACGAATTTTGTAGCGGATTCACGCCCAAAAACTTCATGAAATCTTCGCCAATTACCTTCATGTGTTCCTTTGCTGCTTTTTCTTTGGAAACATAAACGAAGGATTTTGCAAATTTTGCGGTTTTCATTTCTTCTCCAAAAGCTTTTAAAATAGAATCATTAGCTTCGTTTTTAAAGAAAACAGTCATCGCAATTTCTTCCTTGAAATTATCCGATAAACGCTTGGAATTGATTACAAAAAGTCCCAACATTCCCAGTAAAAACAAGACTAAGAAAATACTCAAAACAACCGAAAAATAGGAGGTGATTACTCTGCGTTTTTGAAACTTATCAAAATTAGAAGCCATAATAATAATTTAAGCTGTAAAAATAAAAAAAGAAAATTGGTATTCACAGTTTATAACGTTTAAAGTTTTGACTTTAGTACAATAAGCTTAAATTTGCGCTTAAATTTTAAATCACAAGCAACTTTGCAACTTTGCAACTTTGCGACTTTGCAACTTAAAGAATGAAATATTTCCACGAAAAAATAGAAGCCAAATGGCAACAATATTGGGCAAAAAATCAAACTTTTGCCGCTAGCAATAACTCCGATAAACCCAAATATTATGTACTCGACATGTTTCCTTATCCTTCTGGAGCCGGATTGCACGTTGGTCATCCGCTAGGTTATATTGCTTCCGATATTGTGGCGCGTTTCAAACGTCATAAAGGTTTCAACGTTTTGCATCCGCAAGGTTATGATTCATTTGGACTTCCGGCTGAACAATATGCAATTCAGACAGGACAACATCCCGATAAAACTACGAAAGAAAACATAGCACGTTACCGCGAGCAGTTGGATAAAATTGGTTTTTCTTTCGATTGGAGTAGAGAAGTGCGCACTTCCAATGCCGATTATTACAAACACACGCAATGGATTTTTATTCAGTTGTTCAATTCTTGGTACAATAAAAGTACAGACCAAGCCGAAGATATTTCGACTCTGATTGCCATTTTTGAAATGGCTGGAAATGCAACAGTTCATGCCGTTTGCGATGAGAATGTAGAAATATTTTTTCCTTCAGATTGGCGTTTTTATTCGGAAGAGAAAAAACAACAAATATTATTACAATATAGATTGACTTATTTGGCGGAGACCGAAGTAAATTGGTGCCCAGCATTAGGAACCGTTTTGGCAAATGACGAAATTGTAAACGGCGTTTCCGAGCGTGGCGGTCATCCTGTGATTCGTAAAAAAATGACACAATGGTCGATGCGAATTTCCGCTTATGCCGAAAGATTATTACAAGGTTTAGAAACGATTGATTGGAGCGAAAGCATCAAAGAATCGCAACGTAACTGGATTGGAAAATCGGTTGGAGCGATGGTTTCTTTTAACGTCATTAGTAAAGAATCACATAAAATAGATGTATTCACAACGCGACCTGATACGATTTTTGGAGTTACGTTTATGACGTTAGCTCCCGAGCACGAATTGGTTGCCAAAATCACAACACCAGAACAAAAAACAGCTGTTGAAAGTTACATCGAAGCTACAGCAAAACGTTCCGAACGCGAAAGAATGGCGGATGTAAAAACCATTTCTGGAGTTTTCACAGGCGCGTATGCCGAACATCCATTTACGAAAGAACCGATTCCAGTTTGGATTGGCGATTACGTTTTGGCAGGTTACGGAACAGGTGCTGTAATGGCGGTTCCTTGTGGCGATGAAAGAGATTATGCGTTTGCCAATCATTTCAAAGGGCAAAACGGAATGCCAGCAATCAAGAACATTTTCAATCAAGATATTTCGAAAGAAGCTTATGCCAGTAAAGACGGTTTTGAATTGGTAAATTCCGATTTTCTAAACGGTTTGGGTTACAAAGCGGGAACCAAAAAAATCATTGAAGCATTAGAAAAAATACATCACGGAAAAGGCAAAACCAATTACCGTTTGCGCGATGCCGTTTTCTCTCGCCAAAGATATTGGGGCGAACCGTTTCCAGTGTATTATGTGAATGGCTTGCCTCAAATGATTGATGCGAAATATTTACCGATTGCCTTGCCAGAAGTGGAAAAATACCTTCCAACTGAAGACGGGCAACCGCCATTAGGAAATGCAACGGATTGGGCTTGGGACAGTGTAAATAACAGAGTCGTTGACAACGATTTTATTGATAACGATAAAGTTTTCCCTTTAGAATTAAACACGATGCCAGGTTGGGCGGGAAGTTCGTGGTATTGGATGCGTTATATGGATGCGCACAATGAGGGCGAATTTGCCAGCCAAGAAGCCTTGAAATATTGGGAAAGTGTGGATTTATATATTGGCGGAAGCGAACATGCCACGGGTCATTTATTGTACTCTCGTTTTTGGAATAAATTCCTAAAAGACAGAGGCTACGCACCAACCGAAGAACCCTTCAAAAAACTGATTAATCAGGGAATGATTTTGGGGATGAGTGCTTTAGTGAATGGTGTTTGGGTTGATATGAATTATCGTTCTGCAAAAAGGGATTTTGGCGACGATAATGATAGTATTTCTGTTGATTGTCCTCGCCCTTTTTTTGTTGGAATTTCAAGAAAAGTTTTTGAGTCAGATAAATTTAAATCTGATGAGTTTGGTCAAGTGTATAATGATGTCCTGGATAAATTGATTAAAAATAAATTTCCTAAATTAAAATTTATTAATTCTGATGAAAATATACTTGATGAGTGTTATGCTTATAGATGTTCAGTCGTAAAACCTCATGCAGATGTTGATTTTGTAAATGCATCTGATGAATTAGATGTAGAGGCTTTTAAAAATTGGAGAGAGAATTATAAAAATGCCGAATTTGTTTTTGAAAATAATGGAAAGTTCTATGTCGGTCGTGAAGTAGAAAAAATGTCTAAATCAAAATACAATGTTGTCAATCCTGATGATATTTGTAATGATTATGGCGCGGACACTTTGCGTCTTTATGAAATGTTTTTGGGTCCTTTGGAACAAGCAAAACCATGGAATACTGCCGGAATTACAGGTGTTTCAGGTTTCTTGAAAAAACTATGGCGTTTGTATTTCGATGAGAATACCGGTTTGAATGTTTCGAATGATGAACCAACAGCCGAGATGTACAAATCGCTACACAAAACCATCAAAAAAGTTACGGAAGACATCGAGAATTTCTCGTTCAATACTTCGGTATCCCAGTTTATGATTTGTGTGAATGAATTGGCTACCATGAAATGCAACCACAGAAAAATATTGGAACCCTTAGCAATTACAATTTCACCTTATGCACCGCATATTGCTGAAGAATTATGGAGTCAATTGGGATACGAAGGGTCGATTTCAACGGTTGCTTTCCCAATTTGTGAAGAGAAATATTTGGTAGAATCTGAAAAAGAATATCCAGTTTCTTTCAATGGGAAAATGCGTTTCACGATTAAGTTGCCTTTGGATTTAACCGTGCCGCAAATTCAGGAAATTGTTTTAGCAGACGAAAGAACTATCAAACAATTGGATGGCAAAACGCCAAACAAAGTAATCATCGTTCCGGGAAAAGTAATCAACCTAGTTGGATAAATAATTAAATTTGATTTTTGAAATTGAAATTGAAATTGATTTTTGATTTTGACTTTTGAATTTGCCATTTTGTCATCGTTACTTTATTGGCGTATAATTTGATGCGTGTTTTGTACTTTAATTTCTAAAAAACAAAAGCTATGTATTTATTATTAATTGGTGTTATTATGCTTGCCAGTTGGTGGGTGAGCAGTACTTTAAAAAATAAGTTTGAATTATATTCCAAATTGCATTTGCAAAACGGCATGTCGGGTGCCGAAATAGCAGAAAAAATGCTTGCCGATCACGGAATTCGCGATGTAAAAGTGATTTCAACACCAGGACAATTAACGGATCATTACAATCCAGCCGATAAAACCGTAAACCTTAGTGAAGCCGTTTATAACCAAAGAAACGCAGCCGCTGCTGCCGTTGCCGCTCACGAATGTGGTCACGCCGTGCAACATGCTACCGCTTATAATATGCTGACATTGCGTTCTCAATTGGTGCCAATTGTTTCAGTAACCTCAAATTTTGTGCAATGGATTTTGCTCGCCGGAATTTTATTGGTTAATTCTTTTCCACAATTATTATTGATTGGAATTGTGATTTTTGCACTAACTACTTTATTTGCTTTTATCACCTTGCCGGTTGAATATGACGCCAGTAATCGTGCATTAGCGTGGTTAGAAAATAAAAGAATGTTAACGCAGGAAGAGCAAGCTGGCGCAAAAGACGCTTTGAAATGGGCAGCAAGAACGTATGTTGTTGCAGCTATTGGTTCGCTCGGAACATTGCTTTACTACATTATGATTTACATGGGAAGAAGAGATTAATTTCTCTTTATCAATAAAAAATCCGTCTCGTCTTTTTTGACGAGACGGATTTTCTTTTATAATTTACTACTGTTGCGAACGCCCCAATCTGCGAGTGCATTTAAAGCTGGAAGCAATTCGGCACCCGAATTAGAAAGACTGTACTCCACATGCGGCGGCATGACTTCAATCACTTTTCTCATGACAAGATTATCCGTTTCGAGTTGTTTCAAATGTTGAATCAACATCTTTTCAGTGATGGGAGGAATCGCTTTTCTGAGTTCGCTGTAACGCAATCTTCCATCTTTAAGATTCCATAATATCAATGGTTTCCAACGTCCGCCAACTTTATCCAATGTAAAACTTACAGGACAAAAGACATTAAGTGTTTTCCGATTTTCATTATTTGTCGATGCTTCTTTCATAATTTTTATCACCTACTTTTTGGTAGGTACTTGTACAAAAGTAAGTATTAAAATATCTTTGTACAAACAAATTAAAAAATAAAAATCATGAAATACGTTTTAACCGGTTCAATCGGAAATATCAGCAAACCATTGGCAACCTCATTAATTGCCGCTGGTCACGATGTGACAATCATTAGCAGCAATGTATCAAGAAAAGCTGAAATCGAAAATTTAGGAGCAAAAGCCGCTATTGGAAGTGTTTTGGACAAGACATTTTTAACCAATACTTTTTCGGGTGCAGATGCTGTTTATCTTATGATTCCTCCAACGTTCAGCGTGAGCGACTGGAAAGTTTATTTAGAAGAAGTTGCCGAAACCTTAGTAACTGCTGTCAAACAAAGCGGTGTGAAAAACATTGTGCAATTGAGTAGTATTGGAGCCGATTTGGGCAAAGATACCGGACCAATTGACGGACTTGCTTATTTGGAAAGAAGATTGGAAAGTATAGAAGGAATCAATGTGAAAAAACTGCGTCCTTCTTATTTTTACACCAATTTTTACTCGTTGGTTGATATGATTAAACATGCCGGAATTTTGGGTTCGAATACTGGTGATGGAGATCAAAAGTTAGTTTTGACACATCCAAAAGATATCGCGGAAGCTGCTGCAAAAAATTTGCTAGCCATAGATTTTAAAGGACAAAGCGTCGAGTATGTTTCAAGTGATATTCGTTCGCTTTCCGATATTGCAAAAGTAATTGGCGAAGCTATTGGCAAACCAGATTTACCTTGGATTGGCTTTTCAGATGAGGAAACGTTGCAAGGAATGTTGCAATCGGGACTTGGAGAAACTTTTGCTAAAAGTTATGTGCAAATGGGGAAATCCATTCGGGAAGGATTAATTCAGGCGGATTATTTTAAGAGACAAGAACAGCCTCACGGAAAAGTAAAGCTAGAGGATTTTGCGAAAGAATTTGCTCAGGTTTATAACAACTAAAAATAAAAAATCCGCTATGAGAGTAGCGGATTTTTATTTTGATTATTCTGGCATATTTTGTTTTTGCCATTTTTCTAAAGTTGCAATTTGAGTTTCGGTTAACGCAGGTTTTTTGCTTTTAAAAGGCATAAAATCAGGATTGGTTGCTGGTAATTTAACTAGTTTTATCATTTGTGCAATGTTTGCTTTCACATGCTCATAATTGTCTAATGGTTCTTTTCTTCCTTGTGGTGGGTAATGACATGGCGTGCAACTGACAGACAACATTGGTGCAATATCAGTTTTGTAACTCACTAGTGGTTCTGTTGGCTTGTTTTCCATCGCGCTTTTTTTTGTAGAATTACAATTCACGAACAGTAAAACAAAGGGAACGATTAGAATAAGAATTTTGAATTTTTTCATAATGGTTTTAATTGGTTAATATTAAAGTTGAATTTGTCTTTCAATTTGCTGTTCTAAAGATATAAAAGTCTCTGTTCTTGAAACGCCGTCAATAGGTTGGATTTTTTTATTTAGCAGATGCATTAAATGCTCGTTGTCGTTGCAGATTATTTTTATCAAAATGCTCCAATTTCCGGTAGTATAATGACATTCCAACACCTCGGGAATTTTCTTTAATTCTTTGACAGCTTCTGAATTACTCGCCGCTTTCTCCAGATAAATCCCTATGAACGCCATTGTTTTATATCCCAAAACTTTATGGTTGATAGTAAAACGAGACCCAGAAATCACTCCGGCATCTTCCAGTTTTCTCAATCGCTGATGAATTGCCGCTCCTGATATTCCAATTTTGTTGGCAATTTGGAGAATTGGTTTTCGGGCATCTTCCATTAAGTCGCGAAGGATTTCTTTATCAATTCCGTCGATTTCTATTTCAAGCCGATTTATTTTCATAGGATTACATTTAGGAAGTAAAAATACACATTTACATTACATTGTAAAATAAAAAAGCCAAAATCAATTACTGATTTTGGCTTTTTCTTTATTTTCTGATAATTAGTTTCCTAATAACTTATCGGGATTATAACCCACATAAGCCGATTCGGTTTCTTTGAAAATCACACCAAATTCTTCCAGCTCTTTTAATATAGGTAAGTAAACTTCTTTGCGCGTTGGCAATTTTACGCCTGGCGTTTTGATGTTGCCGTTTAAGATTTGTATCGTCGCCATAGCAACGGGAAGTCCAACGGTTTTTGCCATGGCAGTATACGTTTGGTCATCGCCAATACAAACCATTTTGGAATCAATTTGTCTTTTGACGCCATTGAGTTCGTAGCCAAATTTGTGATACATCACAATCATGTCTTTATCGTGAGGCTGTAAAGTCCAACTATCGTTTAATATTTTTTCTAGAATTTGTGCTGGAGAAGCATTTTTCAAACCAACAATTTTATTTGGATTGAACAAATCGAGTTCCAATAATTTGTCCCACATAATGTCGTCCTGCTCAATACCAAGCGCCAAACGGGTTTTTATTTCCACAGAATCCGATGGATGAAACGGTAAAAACGAATTGATAAAATCACGGTAACTCATAGTTTCTGAGTTTTCCATTGGATAAGCATCATCGGTCATTCCAAGTTGTACAAACATGTTCCAAGCTTTTGAAAAACCAACTCTTCGAATCGTTCCTCGATACAAGGTTAAGATATCATCCAAGCCATAAACGCTTCGGTACTTCAAGGAATCTCTATTGGCGTATCCTTCAAATTTACCATATCCTTCGACTTCCAAAAATTCCGTTCTTCGGAATAATTTATTATAGGGAATGTATTTGTATTTGCCTTCCTGAATGAATTTTGCAGCGCCGCCTTGTCCTGCTAAAACAACATTTCTTGGTGCCCAAGTAAATTTATAATTCCAAAGATTGTTATCGTATTCTGGAGCTACCAAACCACCACAAAATGATTCAAACAAAATCATTTTGCCGCCTTTGTCGTGAATTTCATCGATGACTTTCATAGCGCTCATGTGGTCAACGCCTGGGTCGAGCCCAATTTCGTTCATGAAAACCAAATTATTGGCTTTAACAGCTTCGTCCAAAGCTTGCATTCCATCGGAAATATAAGAAGCCGTAACCATATTTTTTTTGAAAGTCACGCAGTCTTTCGCTACTTCAATATGCATGTGAGCAGGCAACATTGAAATGACGATATCGGCTTTTTGAATTTCTGCTTGACGTTGTTTTTCGTCAAAAATATCTAAGTGGATTGGAGTTGCATTGGGATGATTATTGGTTTTTCTCTGTGCCAATTCTAAAGATAAATCGCCAATAGTAAGGTGCAATTTTTCTTTATCCGATTTATTTAAAAGATATTGTATTAGGGAAGATGCGGAACGTCCTGCACCAATAATTAGAATATTTCTCATCGTTTGTTTGTAATAGTTGACAAATGTATGAATTTGTTATTATTCTAAGTCTTTTTCTAAATCTTCAAGTTCTTTTTTGTCTTCTTTCTTGTTTTCGATTTTTGCTTTTTCGAAAGTAACGTCTTTGGCAACTTTATCTTCCACCAAAAGTGTTTTGCCTAAAACAAAAGCAGATGAAAGCACACATAATAAAAGTAATATGTTAGGGAATTTTTTTTGATTTTCATTTGATTTTTTAAGCAATAACAAACAAAAAATCAAAGCCAATCCAATAGGTAAAAAGGCAATGGTATCGAAAGGTAAAACCGAAAAAGCAATTGCTAAAACCGTAAATAGAATCCCTAAAAATAAAAATAAATTTCTCATAATTTTAATGGATTAAATTCCTGTTGCTGATGTTAATGTTAATTGACCAGTTCCCACGGGAATACTAAATTTGATTAAAGCTGGGATTTTTTTTGCGTCGGCAGTAAGCCAAATCAGGTTTTTATCTTTTCCGCGCAAAGCATCTGTTTTAGCGCCAATAGAAATTTTGTAACATTCTTTACTGCCTAAATTTCCGGCATTAACAGTTTCTTTCCCCATAAATTTTAAAAGCACAGGAATTTCTTTTTCGTCAAAAACGATAGTGAAAGTCTTGGTTTGTCCTTCTTTATATTTAGAAAAATCAACAGTTCTCAATTTGTAAAGAATAGAAACAACATCTTGTGTAGCTGCACCAACGATAAAGGTTTTTTGAGTTTCAGGTCTGTTTTTTTGGTTTGTTGTGCTAGTCACTTGATTGCCTTTGAAAACATACTTTTCTTTTTTGATAAAACCACCTTCATTAATACTTCGTTTGTATAAGCTTGGTCTTAATGTCAAAGGATTGACATACGATTCGTAGGTATCTCTAATTTTAAAATACGAATCCCATTTGCTATAGGTTGCAGCTTCGCAATTAAGATGTAAATAGCTATTTTTTGCTGTCGTAACCGTTTCGGTTGTCATGGTTATTTGAGCCAATTGTGTCATTAAACCACTCATATTATAAGAACCCGCAAAAATTAGTTTTTCTCCTGATTTGATGGTTGTATTATTCTCCGAAGAGAACGAACTGAAAATCAGCAGTATTGAAAATATAAAAAGTGTTTTTTTCATTGTTTTATTTATGAGGTGCAAATATAATTTTTTTATAACTGTTAAATTCTTAAAAGAAATCTAAATTTCAGTCAAGTATAACTTGATAACTAATAAATTTGCTTAATAGTATCAACAACAATAAAAATGGATAAAAAAATTTTCACTACAGCCAGTCTTTTCGGAATGATTGCAATAATTCTGGGAGCTTTTGGCGCTCATAAATTGAAAGAAGTTTTGACTTTGGAGCAACTCAATACTTTTGAAACGGGTGTTAAGTATCAAATGTACCATGCTTTTTTTCTGCTGTTTGTTGGGTTGAATACTTCGTTGACGGTTAAAACAAAACAAATCATTTATTTTCTAACCCTTTTTGGTGTTATTTTCTTTTCAGGATCTATTTATTTATTGGCTACCAATAGTCTAACTACTTTTGATTTTAGAACAATAGGATTTATAACACCAATAGGTGGACTCTTGTTAATAGGGGCTTGGGGTGTTTTATTGGGGAGTTATTTGAATAAAAAATCATAATAATTAAATAAAAAAATAGTTTCTTTAATTTAATTTTTACCTTTGTACTTTATATAATAATGCAAAATAAACTCAGTTTTATGGAGAATTCCGCTCAGATTACGAAATCGATTTCGCTAGAAAAATATGGAATAATTAATGCTCACGATGTTATCTACAACCCTTCATTCGATTTATTATACCACGATGAATTAAATCCGAACCTAGAAGGTTATGAAAAAGGACAATTAACCGAACTTGGCGCTGTAAATGTTATGACTGGTGTTTTTACTGGTCGCTCCCCAAAAGATAAATATATTGTTAAAGATGATGTCAGCAAAGACACTTTTTGGTGGACTTCAGAAAAGGCAGTTAATGATAACAAACCCATTTCTCATTCTACGTGGAATGCGTTAAAAGAGAATACGGTAAGTCAATTATCAGGAAAAAAATTATATGTTGTTGATGCCTTTTGTGGTGCCAATGAAAACACGAGATTAAAAGTTCGTTTCATTATGGAAGTAGCTTGGCAAGCCCATTTTGTGAAAAACATGTTCATTAGACCTACTGAAGAAGAGTTGGATAATTTTGGAGAACCTGATTTTATTGTAATGAATGGTTCTAAAAAAGGGTTTAAAGATTTTGCAGACCACGGATTAAATTCTGAAGTATATGTTGCTTTTAATTTAACGGAGAAAATACAGTTAATTGGCGGAACATGGTATGGTGGTGAAATGAAAAAAGGATTGTTTTCTATGATGAATTATTATTTGCCATTGAAAGGAATTGCTTCTATGCACTGTTCGGCAAATAAAGGGAAAGATGGTGATGTTGCTATTTTCTTTGGATTGTCAGGAACAGGAAAAACAACCTTATCCACAGATCCAAAACGCGAATTAATTGGTGATGATGAGCACGGTTGGGACAATGATGGCGTTTTCAATTTTGAAGGTGGATGCTATGCAAAAACGATAGATTTAAGTGCGGAAAATGAACCAGATATTTTTGGAGCCATTACAAAAAATGCCTTATTAGAAAACGTAACAGTTGATTCCAATGGAAAAATAGATTTCAAAGATGGCTCTGTGACTCAAAACACAAGAGTTTCTTATCCAATAAATCACATTCATAATATTGTAAAACCAGTTTCAAAAGCGGGTCATGCAACAAAAGTTATCTTTTTAACTGCGGATGCTTTTGGCGTAATGCCGCCTGTTTCTAAGTTGACTCCAGAACAAACTAAATATTATTTTCTATCTGGATTTACTGCTAAATTGGCAGGAACAGAAAGAGGTGTTACGGAACCAACTCCAACATTTTCTGCTTGTTTTGGGAAAGCATTTTTGTCCTTACACCCAACAAAATATGGGGAAGAATTGGTAAAGAAAATGGAACAGCATAATGCTACAGCCTATATGGTAAATACAGGTTGGAATGGAACAGGGAAACGTATTTCTATAAAAGACACGCGTGCTATTATTGACGCCATTTTGGATGGTTCTATTGAGAACGCAAGTACTAAAGTGATTCCAATGTTTAATTTCGTAATTCCAACGGCTTTGCACGATGTGAATCCCGCAATTTTAGATCCAAGAGATACCTATGCGGATGCTTCTGAATGGACAGCTAAAGCAGAGGATTTAGCAGGAAGATTTATAAACAACTTTGTACAATACACCGATAATCAAGAAGGCTTAAACTTAGTGAAAGCCGGACCACAATTATAATAACCTAAACTAACCAAACTAAAAAGCCATTTTCAATTAAGAAAATGGCTTTATTTTTTATGATAAGCAACCATTTGTGTTTTTTGGCATCTTAATCGTACATTCGTATTATAGAGGATAGTCGGAATCTAAATTATATGCAGCAAATACTAATTGATATCTGTCAAAAACAAAAACAGAATTATCTTTAAAATAAAAAGTTATGAAAAAAAACCAACTTGGCTTTCTACTATTTTTAATTTGTGTACTATTTTGTAACAGTCTTTCGGCGCAAAATCCCTATTTAGGCTTTTCAAATACTTCAGGTAGTACTAGTGGTTTTAGTGTTGTTGAAGGGAATTCTATTTCCTTGCGTTTAACTCTTTCAGGAGCGATTACAACTCAGGTTAACGTTAATATAACTACAACATCAGGAACTGCAGGGGCCTCCGATTTTGTGGCTTTCTCAACTACAGTTACTATTCCGGCTGGACAAACATCAAGTCCATATTTTTCAATATCAACAACTAACGACGCTTTAATTGAACTGAGTGAAAATTTCACAGTTAATGCAGTAGCTGTTTCAGGTAACACATCAAACATAAATAAAAATGGAACAATTACTATTGTTGATAATGATACTGTCCCCACTGTAACAACTAATGCTCAAAGTACCGCGACGGAAGGAGGTTATGTTCCAACAGTAAGTTATTATTTATCTAATCCCTTTAATGCTAATGTGGTTATTAATTGCGTTACCGTTATTGGGACAGCAGGCACATCAGATTTTACGGCTGTGAATACAAACGTTACGATTCCTGCTGGAAGTACTTCAGGATATACAAGTGTACCTATAACAGATGATGCTCTTATTGAACCTAACGAAACTTTTGTTGTAAACGGAACGGTTACTTCTGGGAATACGACGAATTCAGCTATGATGAGTACAACAATAACCATTCTTGACAATGATACAACACCTACCTTAACAGTTTATCAGAGTTCTGTTATAGAAGGAGAAACAGCATATGTATATCCTTATCTGGATAGAACATTCAGTAGTGATGTTGTTATTAATATTGTTACTACCTCTGGAACAGCTGGCACAAGTGATTATACAACAACAAGTTTAACACAGACTATTTATGCTGGGGATCATTATACAGCGGTTTCGATACCAACTTTTGATGATGCATTAGACGAACCAGAAGAAATTTTTTATGTAAATGCGAGTGTTACTTCTGGAAATACTACAAATGCTAGTGCAACATCTCAAGTAACAATTATTGACAATGATGGGTTACCCGATTTAACAGTTTATTGTGATTGTGAAGGTACTCAACCTCAAGGAGGAGTAGAACCCTACGAAGGTAATGTTGTTCATTTTTATTTAATTTTGAGTGCGCCAAATGCTGCCGATACTGTAATCCATATGGTAACTTCGCCAGGAACAGCATCAAACACAGATTTTACCCCAATAAATACTACGGTTACTGTTCCGGCTGGAGAAACTTATGCTGAAGTTCAAGTGCCAACCACACTTGATACCTTACAAGAAGGAACTGAGAATTTTACGCTTACTGCTACAACAACTTCCGGAAACACCTATAATCCATCTGCTTCAATAGTTGCGGATATTTTAGATAATTATAATGTGAAAGCAAATCCAGATACGTTTTCATTTATTGCCGGAATGGGAACTAATTTATCAGTAATTGCTAATGATTTGTTTCACGGAGCACCCGCTAATGTGAGTGATGTTTCTTTTACAATTGGAACCAATACAATTGGAGCAACAATAAATGCTCTAGGGATTCTAGTTGTTCCTGCTTCAGTTCCTGTTGGATATTATTACTTAAGTTATACAACATGTGAAGTAGCTAATCCTGGCATTTGTGATACTACTTCTATTAATCTTCAAGTAACTTCTCCTTTGACATTAACCTTTACTAGCGCTTATGCTGATAGCAACGGAGATGGGTATACCAGCGCGGGAGACACGTTGAATATAGCTTTTACATTAGGCAATACGGGAAATTCTCCAATAACGAATATTCAACCGAATACTAATTATTCAAATAATTTAACTTATTCAGGTGGACCAATAGCTTCATTAGCCGCGGGAGCAACCAATAGCACGACCTTTACAGGCCAAATTATTATAACGCAAAATGATATTAACTATGGAGGAACTAGTTTGGTTGCGGAGTTTTCTGGAAACTATTATTCTGATATAGCAAGAGTTGTAATTGATTCGTCACAAGTAATTAATCCTTCGGATGGTATTAGATTGAAAGCTTTTGTAGATTCTAATAACAATGGAGTTCAGGATGGAATAGAACCAGGTTTTAGAAAGGGAAATTTTGATTATACGGTTAATGGTGGAGTAGTACACAATATTTATTGCAATTCTACATATTATTTATATGAATCAAATCCAACATCTGTTTATCATTTAAGCTATAATGTTGACACTCCTTATGCGACATATAATTTGTGCCCAACAATTTACAATAACGTTACTGTTGCACTTGGCTCGGGAATTACGGACTATAAATTTCCAATTGCAACAACAGCTTACCAGGAATTAGCTGTTAATCTTATACCTTGGGCTAATTCACCAAGACCCGGTGTGGTTTGGGAAAATTATATTGCTTATAGTAACAATTCTAATCAGCCCGTTTCATCAGGAACGGTTACTTTTACAAAAGACAGTGCGGTAAGTATTACCAATATTTCAGAAGCTGGAGCAACAACAAATGCCAATGGTTTTACTTTTAACTTTACTAATCTGGCTCCTTATGAAACCCGATATATGAATGTTGAGCTATTAGTTCCGGCAATTCCGACTGTTGCCTTAGGTCAATTGCTTACTAGTTCAGTTACTATAACAATGCCTCCCGGAGATATTTATCCATATAATAATAACTCAAGTCTGACTCAGGCTATAGTTGGTCCATACGATCCAAATGACATTACGGAAAGTCATGGAAGAAGAATTCTTTATTCGTCATTTACATCAAATGACTATTTAACGTATACAATTCGTTATGAAAACACAGGAACAGCTAATGCAATTAATGTAAAAATTCAAGATGTTTTAGATAATAAACTAGATCCAACAAGTATCCGAATCATAGATTCCAGTCATCAATATACACTGGAAAGAGTTGGAGCTAATTTAACATGGAAGTTTAATGGAATCAATCTGCCACCATCAGTTGCTGATACGAGAATTGGAAAGGGATATATAACGTTTCAAATAAAACCAAAACCAGGGTACGCACTTGGGGATATTATCCCAAATACGGCATCAATTTATTTTGACACAAATCCGCCAATTGTGACCAATACCTTTAATACGGAATTTGTAAGCAGTTTGAAAAATGAAAGTTTTGTATTTGGCAATTTTAGTTATTATCCAAATCCCGTAAAAAACATATTGACAATTGCCAATGATTCATTCATTGATGAAGTTTCAATAGTGTCCATTTTAGGTCAGCAGATTTTGACTAAAAAGATAAATGATTTTCAAGCAGAGATTGATATGTCTGCATTTTCAAACGGTGTTTATTTTGTAAAAATTTCTTCTGAAGGCTTAGAAAAAAATATAAAAGTCGTCAAAGAGTAATCTCTTATAAATTTAAACAAAAAAGCCATTCAATTAGAATGGCTTTTTTTATGAGGGTAAATGTAATTTATTTTCCTTTATTAGCTTCCGAAACATATTTTTCGATAGCCATAGTCATTGAAGGAGTTTCGGGTGTTGGGGCCAGAATATCAATTCGTAATCCACATTCCAAAGCTTCTTTTTGAGTAGTACTTCCAAATACAGCAATACGTGTATTGTTTTGTTTAAAATCAGGGAAGTTTTTAAATAATGATTTTATTCCTGTTGGACTAAAAAAGGCTAAAACATCATAATATACATCTGCCAAATCCGACAAATCGCTCATGACTGTTTTGTAAAAAGTTCCTGGAAGCCAATTAACCTTTAAGCTATTTAAAGTTTGAGGAATATCAGCATTCAACTGATCAGAAGAAGGAAGTAAAAACTTTTCTTCTTTGTATTTTTTTATTAGTGGAGATAAGTCAACGAAATCTTTTTGACCTACGTATATTTTCCGTTTTCTATAGACAACATACTTCTGCAAGTAAAAAGCAACGGCTTCCGATTGACAAAAATATTTTAAATCTTCGGGCACTTTATAACGCATTTCTTCGGCAACTCTAAAGAAATGATCTACCGAGTTTTTACTGGTTAATATAATTGCCGTAAAGTTATTAAGGTCTATTTTTTGAGCTCTTACATCTTTTGCGCTAACACCTTCGACGTGTATAAATGGGCGAAAATCAATTTTCACCTTATGCTTTTGTTGCAGTTCGAAATACGGTGAATTCTCTACTTTTGGCTCTGGTTGTGACACCAAAATTGTTTTCACTTTCAAGTTTGACATTTTTAAGCTCTAATTTTTTGTAATCAAATAATATATAAAATAGTAAGGTGCTATTTCAAGTGCGCAAAGATACAAAATAAAATAAAACAACTTGCCTATTAATAAATTTTGATAAATCTTCAGTGAAACAAGGTATGTATATAGGTTTATTGCTAAAATCACAGCGATAATTGAAAAAATTAATGCTTTTGATGGATTATCGTTATAAAAGAGGAAGACATTGGCAGGTAATAGAAGAATTCCTATAAAGGTTCGATAACTTACTTTTTGCAAATTAAATTGCTCAATAAATTCTTCAATATTAAATATAGTAGCAACGATTTTTTCCAATAAAAATTTTGAAAGGACAAAAACCGATAAAAAAGTAAAGATTCTTAAAAAAATCACCCAATCCGTCTTAGAAGCATAATCAAAATAAGCAAGCAGTAGTTGTATAAAAAAAGAAACAGAAAGCAGCTGGACAAGAAATAAAAAAATGGTAAAACCACTCATCAAATTGGAATTGTCCTTGTAAACTTTGATGTATTTCTCGGAAACTAAAATGCGTAGAAAATCATTAAAGCGAGTTTCGTAAGCGGTTTTTGTAAAAGCTATTAAGGCAAACGAAATAACAAAAAGATAGGTTGCCCAATCTTTATTTTCGATTATTCGAGGTTGTAAAATAGTTTCTATCATTTGGCAACAAAATTAGTAATTTTTTATTTCATAAATTATTATAATATTATTAAGATACAACACTGATAAAAAGTTTATTTTTGCAATGAAACTGATTGTAAAAACATGGCTAGCGGCATTGTAATTATCCCTACTTATAACGAAATTGAGAACATTGAAAGCATCATTAGAGCTGTTTTTTCGTTACATAAACCCTTTGATATTCTAATTGTTGACGATAATTCTCCTGATAAAACTGCCGAGAAAGTCATGGAATTGCAAAAAGAATTTCCGAATCAATTGTATTTGGGAAGAAGAGATAAGAAATTAGGTTTGGGAACGGCTTATGTCCATGGATTTAAATGGGCTTTGAAAAACAATTACAGTTATGTTTTTGAAATGGATGCCGACTTTTCACATAATCCAAACGATTTAGTAAAACTCTATGAAGCATGTCATTTCAATGGTGCCGATATCGCTATTGGTTCGAGATATGTAACCGGAGTTAATGTTGTAAACTGGCCGTTAAGCAGAGTGTTACTTTCCTATTTCGCTTCCGTTTATGTTAGAATGATAACGGGAATGAAAATCATGGATGCCACTGCCGGATTTATTTGCTACAAAAGAGAAGTCTTAGAAAAAATTAATTTAGACAGTATAAAATTTATTGGATATGCTTTCCAAATCGAAATGAAATATAGGGCTTTCGCCAAAAATTTCAATATTCAGGAAGTGCCCGTAATCTTTACGGATAGAACGATGGGGCAATCCAAAATGAGTGGCTCAATTATTAAAGAGGCTGTTTTTGGAGTTATTAGTTTGAGAATTAGAAAGTTTTTGAACCGTTTATAAAAATCAAAAAATGAATACAGTTTTAATTAAGAATGCTAAAATTGTAAACGAAGGAACTATTTTTGAAGGCGATGTATTGATTGAAAACGAATTAATTGTTGAAATTTCTCCAATCATTTCCCCAAAATCTTCCAGTTGCAAAATCATCGATGCAGAAGGGAATTATTTAATTCCAGGCGCCATTGATGATCAAGTGCATTTTCGCGAACCCGGATTAACACATAAAGGCACCATCGCTTCCGAAAGCAGGGCTGCTGTTGCAGGTGGAATAACCTCTTTTATTGAACAACCCAACACGATTCCGAATGCCGTAACGCAACAGATTTTAGAAGAAAAATATCAAATTGCGGCTAAAGATTCCTTTGCCAACTATTCCTTTATGATGGGTGGTACCAATGATAATTTGGAAGAAATTTTAAAAACAAATCCCAAAAATGTAGCAGGAATAAAACTCTTTTTAGGTTCCTCAACAGGGAATATGTTGGTTGACAATCAGGAAGCTTTAGAGAAAATATTTTCAAGCACCAAAATGCTAATTGCCGTTCATTGTGAAGATGAAACGACGATTAAAAATAATTTAGAAAGATATAAATTGCAATTTGGAGATGACATTCCAGTTACAGCACATCATTTAATTAGAAGTGCCGAAGCTTGTTATCTTTCTTCTTCAAAGGCTATCGAATTAGCTAGGAAAACAGGAGCAAGGCTGCATATTTTTCATTTGTCTACTGCCAGAGAAATGGAATTGTTTACCAACAAAATTCCTTTGGAAGAAAAACAAATTACGGCCGAAGTATGTATTCATCATCTTTGGTTTACTAATGATGATTATGAAACAAAAGGGAATTTCATCAAATGGAATCCTGCTGTTAAAACTGCCGAAGACAGAGAAGCATTATGGGCAGCTTTATTGGACGATAGAATAGATGTGATTGCAACCGATCATGCGCCACATACTTTGGAAGAGAAAAATCAATCCTATTTAAATGCGCCTTCCGGTGGGCCTCTTGTGCAACATGCTGTTGTCGCTATGTTTGAAGCGCATCATCAAGGGAAAATTTCTATTGAAAAAATCGTTGAAAAGATGTGCCACAATCCAGCCAAAATATTTAAAATCGAAAAGCGAGGTTTTATAAAAGAAGGATTTTATGCCGATTTGGTTATTGTAAATTCGCGTTTGCCTTGGAATGTGAAAAAAGAAAATATTTTAGCCAAATGTGGTTGGTCTCCTTTTGAAGGATATAATTTTAAATCAAGAATTACCCATACTTTTGTAAACGGACAATTGGTGTATGAAAATTTTAAAGTGAAAGAAAACCCAGTTGGCATGCGATTACTTTTTGATAGATAAATGAATTAATATGAAAAAAATAATTTTAACGCTTTGCTTTATTATGACACTTTTTAGTTGTCAAAATGCAACAGTTGAAAAACCTAAAAAACCAATAAGCGAAGCTGTGATGGTTGATATTTTATATGATTTATCAGTGATGGAAGCCATGAAATCTCAAAACATAGCCGACTCTGGGAATGCTATAAATAGCAGTCAGTACATCTATAAAAAATATAAAATTGACAGCCTTCAATTTGTTCAAAACAATAAATATTACGCTTCGGATGTTGATAATTACAAAAAAATGTTCGAAAAAGTAAAAACTAGATTGGAAAATGACGCCAATAAATTAGACAAGATTATGAAAAATGGTGGGGAAAAATCGGCACCTCCAGTTACTTCTAACACTTTAGAATCAGACCTGCCGCAAGTAAAATAACTATGGCTTTTTTAATATAGCGTTATCAATAACATCATCAATGCTTTGAAATTCAAAATTCAGAGCATTTTTTATTTTTGCATTACTATAATTAACAACGGTGTGAATGGTAGTTGCAGCATATTTTGACAGGGTTCTTTTTGTGCCAAAAAAAGTGGAAACAAACCAATCCAGTCGCCACACAGTTCCGGTTAACCATGGTTTTGCATAATATTTTGGTGTTGCTTTTTTTGTTTTTTGTGCAATGCTTTTAATGAGTTCTTCATAGGTTAAATGTTCGGAAATCATACAAAACCGTTCTCCCGAAATATTACTTTGCATCAATTGCAACATTGCTTTGGCAACATCATTCGCACCAACGTAACCTGTTTGTCCTTTGGTGTAAAAGGAAAGCCCTTTTTCGATTTTTGTAAAAATAGCACCGCTACCTTCTGTCCAAATGGTTGAACCCAAAACAACTCCTGGATTCACAATCACAACGGGTAAATCTTCTTGAAATCCGCGCCAAACTTCAAGTTCTGCGCCATATTTTGAAATAGCATAATCACTATGATACATTTCTGGATTCCACTCGGAGGTTTCAGAAAGGATAGTTTCATTTTGAGCTAAATCACCAAGAGTTGCTATGGAACTAACATAGCAAAGTTTCTTGATTTTATTATGGATACAAAAATTGACAATGTTGGCTGTGCCTTCAATATTTACTTTTCGTAGAAGATTTTCATCTTTTGGGTCAAATGAAATAAGCGCAGCACAATGATATACATATTCAACATTTTCGAATGCAATTTCCAATGAAGGAACATCCAAAATATCGGCTTCAAGCCATTCTATTTTTTGAAACAAAGCCTCTTTTTGAAAAGCTTCAAATAAAGATTTAGTTTTTTCAATAGTGTCACAATTTCTATAAATGGCACGAACCGCTGCTTCATTTTCTGCTAAATTTAACAGCAAATGTGCTCCAACCAAACCAGTCCCACCTGTTACTAATATCATAATACAAACTTATGAATTATTTTGATTGTCAAATAACCGAATAACCGAATAACCAAATCAACATTTATTTTATCTTTGCGCACAAGAATTAAAATTACTATGAAGAATTTAGTCGAAGAATTAAAATGGCGTGGATTGTACCACGACAGCATGCCAGGAACCGAAGAACAATTGCTTAAGGAAGTCACGACCGCTTATATTGGTTTTGATCCAACGGCCGATTCGTTGCATATTGGGAGCATGGTGCAGATTATTTTATTGCTGCATTTGAAAAACTTCGGGCACAAACCAATTGCTTTGGTTGGTGGTGCGACAGGAATGATTGGAGATCCTTCTGGAAAATCGGACGAGCGTAATTTGCTTAACGAAGAGCAACTTGCTAAGAACGTGGCTGGAATCAAAAGCGTATTATCTCGATTTTTAGATTTCAATTCGGCTGCAGCCAATGCACCAGTTATGGTGAACAATTACGACTGGATGAAATCATTTTCATTCATTGATTTCGCCCGTGAAGTTGGAAAACGAATCACCGTTAATTATATGATGGCAAAAGATTCTGTGAAGAAACGTTTATCAGGAGAAGCTGGAGACGGAATGTCGTTTACGGAGTTTACCTATCAACTAATACAAGGTTATGATTTCTATCATTTGCACAAACATTACAATTGTGTGTTGCAAATGGGAGGTTCAGACCAATGGGGAAATATTACAACTGGAACCGAATTGGTTCGCAGAATGAACCCAAATACAGAAGCCAAAGCGTTTGCTTTGACAACACCTTTGATTACGAAAGCAGATGGTTCAAAATTCGGAAAGTCAGAAGGCGGAAATATTTGGCTGGATGCTGATAAAACTTCGGTTTACAAATTTTACCAGTTTTGGTTGAATACTTCGGATGAAGATTCAGAGAAATATATTAAGATTTTTACGTTTTTGGATAAAGACACAATAGATAGCTTAATTGCAGAACACAAAGAAGCAGCGCATTTAAGAGTGTTGCAAAGAAAGTTGGCAGAAGAAGTAACGATATTGGTTCATGGAAAAGCGGAACTTGAAAAAGCGATTCAGGCTTCCAATATTTTGTTTGGAAATGCAACTGCAGATGATTTGAAACAACTAGATGAAACTACTTTCTTAGAAGTTTTTGATGGTGTTCCGCAAGCAGAAATTTCTAGTAATGACATTTCAAACGGAATCAATATTGTTGATGTGCTGAATGAAAAGTCAGGTTTTTTAAAGTCGAATGGTGAAGCGAGACGCGCTTTGACAGAGAATTCGATTTCGGTGAACAAAGAAAAAGTAACCGAAGAATTTCAATTGACTACAAAGGATTTGATTAACAATCAATTTGTGTTGCTACAACGCGGAAAGAAGAATTATTTTGTGATACGAGTTAAATAACAAAAAGGAACCAAATTGGTTCCTTTTTTTATTCTTTAAAATTGATTTCCATTTTGTTGGAAGTGAACCAGCCTTTTATAAAGTTAGGATTTGCGATTATTTTTTGATATTCATCAGAAGTTAAATGGTCTTTAAATTCTTCTTTCATTAAATTTATTGACAAATCAATATAATGCGGAAAATCTTCATTTAAATAAAATTCAATATCGTCAATTTTATAATACCTTGTTTTGTTCCAAATTGTGCTAATACTATATCGTTTAACTTCTTTTGGAGCTAATTTAATTATTGATTTTAAAAGTTCTTTGTTATTTTTATTTAAGAAATAATTATCAATTTCTTTTCCGTCTTTAGTATCTTTTATTATTGAATCTAAGCTAATGCCTTCATTTTTTAAAAAATCGTTTAGTAATTTATTTCTTTCTGTATCGCTATTAGCAGATTGCGTTTTTTTCTCATAATCAGCCATTTTTTTATTTGTGAAAACATCATCCAAATCAAGTTTTTCTTCGTGCTCATAAAGATTATATATTACATTTTTTGACATTGAAGCTCTTGAATTTGGAATTAAGATAGTTGGATTTAAGAAAAAATGAACCTCTTTATTTGTCAAATTTTCAATGTGATAATTGATGGTAAATTTTCTTTCTGTTGGAATAGAATCGACAGAAGTTACCGAATCGATTTCAATTTTAATTGCTGGATTTTGAGCAAAAGTTGCGAATGTAATTAGAAGAAATAATAGGTATTTCATAGTATTGATTTACTATATAACGACGAAATGCAAGCTTTGTTATATCACCATTAAATTACAACCTCGAATATCAGAATTATCAAAACGTCCCAATACTTCGAAAGAATTGTTGGGATATTTTTTGCCTAAATCCTGCGTAGCAATAAAGGAACACGAATTGATATTGGCCAAATCGATGACGTTGATTCCGCCTGTTTTCCCGGTTGTTATATAGGACATAGCATCTTCGGTATCGCGAATAAGAATGTTCATCCAATTGGGACATTCAAAGATTCCATTACCTAATGAATAGGCCTGTGATAACAATTCGGTCATGCCATATTCAGAATGGATGCTCGTTACTCCAAAACCTTTGCAAAGGATTTCATGTAGTTCCTCGCGAATTATTTCTTTGCGTTTTCCTTTCATACCACCAGTTTCCATGATGATGGTGTTTTTCAATTGGAACTGTTGTTGTTCAATCAAATCCAATAACGCATAAGTAACACCAATCAGAATTACGTTTTGACCAGCATTGTCAAGTTCAATAAGCTTGGAAATTAGTTCATCATAATTATGCAAATAAAAGCCGCTGTTTTCATTATTAGAAAGCTCAATTAAATCTTTTACCATATAAATTAAAGACGAACCGCTACGTTCCAAATAGGAAGGGAGTAAAGCCAAAACAGCATAATCTTCTATGTTGCCATAGAATTCCGAAAAAGCATTTCTGTAACTTTCCTCATATAATGTAACGTCAGTAATCAAATGTTTACTTGTAATCATTCCGGTAGTTCCGCTACTTACAAATGTTTCTTGAATAGGATTGCTATTAGAAACTACATCATGACTTTTAAAAAACTGAATCGGTAGAAACGGAATTTGTTCCAATGATTTAACGTTGCCTTTTTCCACTTTCAAGAAATCACAAAATTCTTGATAGACAAGATTGTTTTCGTACTGATAACGAAAAACTTTCAAGGCAATTTTTTCAAATTGCTTTTGGCTCGAAATGGTGAATATGTCTTGGGAAGTTATCAAAAAATAATTTTTTATAAAAGTAGTATAAAATAAAAAAGCTCCCCGCCGCGGCGGGGAGCTTTTGAATATAGGTTTGAAAAATTATCTAATGATTAATTTTCTTGTAGCTATGTTTCCAGCTTCAGTAATTTTAACGATGTAAACACCAGCGTTTAATCCGCTAACATTTACTGCGTCATTTGTTACCGTAGTATTGATTACTAGTTTTCCTAAAATATCGTAGATAGCTACTGTTTTATCAGCACCACTATCAGAAGTAATGAATAATTTTCCGTTTGTTACTGGATTTGGATATACATTAAGTCCTGCAATCGTATTAGATTTTGTTCCAAGTGTTAATCCTAATTCAGCAGGAGTAGTAACTACTCTCAACTCGTCAACAACAATAGTTGGTGTTGTATTGCCTGCTTCTTGTCTTAACACAAATCCTCCTAAATTGGTAAAAGGTGTACTTGGTACTAATCCTAAAGTTGGCTGTGAACCATTAGTTGGATTTATCCAAGCGTCTAATACATTATTTGTAAAGTCATAACCCATAACGATATATACAGTCTCTCCAATGTTTCTTAAAGTTGCATCTAAATTTGTTGTTGTTGAAGCTACATCAAAACCGATTTGAAATTGTTCTCCAATTCTTTTTAAGAACAACCTTGCTTTGAATCCTTTTGTATCATCAGTAAGAATTGCGAAATAACTAGAATTACCATCCAATACACCTTGTAATTCAGTTACATTAAATAAAAATGCCGCATAAATTGTTCCTGCGTTTGTGCTTGTAAATGGTGTATAACTGTCATTTCCTGTTCCTGAAAATGTTACAGAATTTCCTGTTGAAGTAACACCTGTATAAGTTAAACTTCCAGAACTAGCAAGAATATTATCTGATGCTGAAGTTATATTTGTCCATTTTTGCTCAGCCCCTAATGAATTTCCTACGGTGTATGGGAAACTTTCACTATAAGGTAGTGCGTTCACTGGTTTACACTCAGGTGCTGTTATTAGCTTTGAAAAAGTACAAGCTCCTGTAACGGTTAAAGTTACGTTTGTTCCTTCTGGAATATTAGATATTGTAATGTCGCCAGCAGCAGTAGTTGATGGATTGTTTCCACCAATTGTACCTGCATTGGTAGCTAAAGTATAAGCCCCAGTATTTCCACCTGTATAGGCGAAAGTTACATTGTATGTGTCAATACCCAAAGTAGAAGCGTTACATGCTGCAGTTCCATTATCTAGATTTAAAGGACAAGGTGTAGCTCCAAACCATGTTGTGTAAACTAAAAGCCCGTCTATCGTAATGTTTTGAGTAGCTGAATATTGTCTTAAATATACCCCAGCAATACTTGCTCCACCAGATCCAGATGTAGTTACTAAAGGTGTACCAGCAGCTGCTTCAGTAGCAGGAACTCCAGTTGAGACAACCCACAAACTAACAGGTCCAGTAGTAGATACGCCATATTTTATTATAACTAAATAGGTGGTATTTGGGTCAAAATCGGTTGCAGAATAGGTAGCTGTACCAGTATTCGAAATCCCAAAGTTAATTTTTCCTGTCGTTACAGAAGGTTTTGCAAATAGTCTTGCATAGAAAGTCCCTGTTCCAGTACCTAAACTAAAAAAGTAACCATCAACCGCCGTATTAACATTTATTAAAAAAGAAACATATAAATCACCAGTAGTTGCAGGAGCTGCAAAAGCTCTATTAACATCTTGACCAGTGTTGTCAAGTTGTGCAGCATTTCCAACAGCTGCAGCTGTGATACCAGTTAATCCAGAATAACCAGTGTAGGTTAATCCGTTAGAAGCTCCTACGTCAATTGGGTTTGTAGTTCCTCCGCTATGTGCGGTCCAGCCATTGTCTGTTAATAAAGCAGCGTCTGTGTAATTAAAATTGTCAGACAAGATTTGTCCAAAAGACACTGTAGATACAGCCAATAATAATAAAGAGTAAAGTTTTTTCATTTTTTTAAAATTAATTAGTCAGCAAATATAAGCACATTTTTTCATTGAATGAAAAAAGGGGTGTAAAAAAAAAGTTAAGGTTAAAAAGAAGTGGTAAATTTAACTATCTGACTATAAGTTTTCTAGTAGCAGTAGCTTCGCCTTCGCGAATCTTTATGATGTAAACTCCTGGAGGAATTGTACCAATATTTAATTCTTTTGAATTAATAAGAGTTTGAAGTACTTTTTTTCCAAGTACATCAAAAATGGTAATTTCTTTATCTAGAGAAGATTTTGAAGTAATATAAATTTTACCATTACTCACAGGGTTTGGGTAAAAACTCAAGCCATCTATTGAAGTGTCTTGTGTTCTAGGTTGCGTTTTGCTTTCTTGCGCATTGCTGCTCATAGAGATAAAAGAAAACAATAAAAGTGCAATATAAAAGTAATTTTTAGCCATTATTCCGATTTGGATTTTGTAAAACTACAAAAAGATTTTCAAATACTGTACCAAAATGTAAATATTTAACATCATTTAAGTTAGTAAGTATGCAAATTTTACCTTTAATGCCTTTGATTTTGTTTACAAAAAGTATTAAAAAATGCTAATGTTACTAAATTGTTACCAAATAGTTTTTTTATTGTAAAATAATGTGTATATTTGTTACCGTAATAATAATTAAAACCCCCGAGTTATGAAAAATCTTGTATTAGTAGTCGTTTTATTTATATCAGGAATTGGTTTTAGTCAAAGTGCTAAACCTGTTCTTGAAGCTGAAGGTCAATTGGTTAAAGCAACGTATCATTATGATAATGGAGCTATTCAGCAGGTAGGATATTTTAAAGATGGAAAATTAGAAGGAAAGTGGATGGCTTATGATGTAAATGGTACACTTACTTCAATTGCAGAATATTCTAATGGTGTTAAATCTGGAAAATGGATTTATTATACAAACAACATTGCTGCTAGAGAAGTTGACTTTTCAAACAATCAAGTTGTAGCCGTTAAAACAGGTAATCAAAATGCGGTTGCCAAAAATTAAATTTGTTTACTATAACAAATAAAAAAAGCCCGTCTATTTGTAGACGGGCTTTTTTTATATTCAAAAACTTTATTCTTATTGGATTAAGCTTACTCCACCAACTGTTGACCAAGCTCCTGTAGTTAAAGAAGCTCCTGTTGCTGTTGTGCTTGTAGTAAATTGTCCAGAAGGGAATGATACAGAAATTGCTCCTGCACCTACAGGGGTTGTTTGAGTTGTATTCAAAATCTTAACATTCGTTAATTTGATTTTTGAACCATTAACTTGGTTAGTATTTGTTGGTGCATCTTGTATTTTTACTGCTGCACCTTGATACGTCGTTGCGCCTTCGGTATAGTCGCCATACCCATCAATTACAATATTGCTATATTCACCATTAGCTTCTTTTTTGAATTGGAATGCATCAATTTGAATATCACCAGCTACTTCAGGAGTACAACCAGCTGCTCTTTTTAAAGTGATATTCGCAACTTTTGGCCAAAAATCATTATTGTTTGCTGAACATTCTATTTCCATACCGAAGTTTCCTTTAGTAACTTGTAGCGCATACCAATTTGAATTGTTTTGACCTTGCCATCCATCTTGCCAGTCAAAAGCATCGTCATAATTTCCATAAGAAATAGCATTAGTCATACTTACTGTTCCTCCAAAAAATTCATAACCATCATCAGCACCTTTGTAAGAAACTAAGTGATCCAATGTTGTTCCGCTTCCACAAGAATAGAATGTGAAACCATTATTTTCTTTTGTTCCATCGGCTAATTTTGCTCCAGCATATTCTACTCTAACGTAGTTTAAAGAACCACCATTGTGAGTTGCATTTGTTCCGCCATAAGGCAAAGCGTTTCCGTCTTCAGAAGTTGAAGTAGTTACTCCACCGATAGCTTTTATAGGAGCATCGCCATACATAATAATTCCTCCCCAAGAACCAGGAATTCCCGATTTTTCTGTAAAGACTACTGGTTGAGAAGCTGTCCCGTTTACAATAAGTTTTCCACCATTTAAAACTACTAAAGCATTATCTCCAGTTACTTTATCACAAGTAATAGTAGAACCCGCTTCGAATGTTACGGTAACTCCACTGTTTATTTTTACAATTCCTTTTAATGTGTATGTTCCTAATGGATAGGTCTTGTCAGCGGCAATTGGTCCTGTGATTTCACCTGTAACAGGTACTGCGCTTGAATTGTCATCACTACTTGTACATGACGTGAAAGTTGAAGCTAAAACTAGTAAGCTTAAGATTAATTTTTTACTCATCGTTTTGATGTTTTTTTGGTTTTTTTGAATCATTGATTTCATGTTGTTATGTTGTTTAATTTTCTGTTACAAAAATAAGTTGCCAAGAAAAAAAAGAGGTTATCTAAATATTATAATAGCGTTACTATACACCTATCAAAAAGTAAATTTATTGTTAAGTAAATAATGTTATAATAACATAAAAAAAGCTGTCTGAATAGGCAGCTTTTTTAAATGTGATTTAGAAGGTATAACTCAGATTTAAAGAAAACCCAACTCCTTTTTTGTAGCCATCTATAATGTCTGAAGCAACTCCAGTTTCTTGTAGCGGAATGTTTCCATTATTACCTTGTTGTAATCTTATTTCAGGGTTGAGAAGATTTTGTGCTGAAAATTTTAAATCATAATGGTCTGATAATTTACTGCTCCAAACCAAATCCAACTGATTAACGGGTAATTCATAAATATGATCAAGACCAACAGTTCCTACAGCATAGATTCTTTTACCAAATACTGAATAGACTAATGAAACGGTGTTGCTCCATGTTTTGCTGAAATCAAATTGGTATTTCAAATCGGAGTTGATTATCCATTTTGAAGCACCTTGTAAATCTCTTGATCTATGCGTTTCAATAGATTGTGTCGAAAATATAGTTCCGTCACTATTGTATTGATAAGAACCATCAGGATTTAAAATTGGAGTTGTAGCAGGAACTGTAACATGAGTCTGCATTAATGAGGTATTAAATCCAAAAGATAAATCAGATAAACTTTTATTTATTCGAGCAAAGTCAAATAAGAACTCTAATTCAACTCCATAAAGATTAGCTTTATCCGAATTGGCATAAGTTGTTATAGTACTTGTTGCCGCATTTGAAGTAAAGGTTCTTTCGATTGGATTTTTTATTGATTTTCCAAAAACACCTACCGCTAACATTTCTTTTGCCGATGGAAATAATTCATATTTCAAATCAACGTTAAGATTGTCACTGTTTACAAGAAATGGATTTCCTTTTGTTGAAGTTCCATCCGCATTGATGTACTCAATTGGATAAGCTTCCATAACTACAGGTCTTGTGTATGTTTGGCTTGCCGCAAAACGGATATTCGCTTTTTCAGTAACTTCATATTTTACATTCACAGAAGGCAAAATATATAATTTATCTTTATTGATTTTTGTAAAGGGTTGATCAAAAGAACCTTGTTGTCTGTATTTTGTTTCTCTTTGCGTGTTTTCAGCTCTCAAGCCTCCATTTACTTCCCATTTTTCGGCAAATTTGAATAATACATTGGCATAACCACAGTTTGTTAGTTCCATTAGTTTTGCTTTGTAAGTTGCATTCGAACTCTCTCTGAAACTAAAGGCATTTTGAGCTAGATAATCATTCAATTGAGCATCCGGAGCGTTCACGGGAACTGTAAAACTATTGGGTGCAAAACTATTAACGGGTGTTATAAAACGATACGATGACTGCATTAATGAAGCACTTCCGTTATAACCAAGACTTAATTTATTCTTCTTAGCTTCTCCACCAAATTTCAAACTGTATTCCAACATTCCCGATAAATAAATATCACTTTTAATGTCTAAATATTGTCTGATGAAATTATTTCCGCCAATTGAAGTCAAAATATTATCACCACTCAAAGTTCCCGAAAAGAACTTTCTGTCAGGCTGCTGATAAGATGTTTTTGCAAAAGACCCACCGCCCTTAATAGTTTGATTTTTATCTTTTGTCAAAGCATATTCTCCCAATAATTGTGAGTTGAAATAATCGGATTGGTCTAATTGGTTTGTTCTGATTAATACTTTATTGGTACCACTTAAAAAATCACGCACACCAAATTGATCCTGAATCAAATTTTCTGTAGTTCTTAAATAAAAATTGTTCCAAGATAATTTTAATCTGTCTGAAGAATAATTCAAACCCAGTAAAGAGGACGTAGATGTTTTGTATCTGTATTTCGATGTGATGAAATCATTATTGTATGTTGCCGCAGGAAGATAACTACTTTCTTTTCCTTTTCTGAAAGTGTATTCATTATCAAAATTCAGCGAGAACAAATAAGAGAAAGTTCTGTTTTTCTCCAATTTAAATTTTTCGGAATGTAAAAATCCAAGACTCGTATTCAAAGGGCTTTTGGTCTTTGTTACATCAAAACCACTTTTAAAAGAAGCCAATGCTTGGTCAGGTGTAAAAGTATAACTTGCAGGTTTTCCTCCCAATAATCCTGGTAATGCTCTACCATCTCCAGTTAAACCAAAGAAACCTTTTCCGCCATCGGCGTCTTTAGAAATTAAAAAACCTTCTAAACTATTGTTGGTTGTATAACTTGTTCCAATGCTAATTTTGGTAACACTTTTATTTCCTTTTGAAGTGGCAATATTAAAAGTTCCTCCAGCAAAGTCACCATAAATGTTAGGATTAAAAGTTTTGAAAACATCAATTACACCTACTATATCTGTTGGAAATAAATCCAATGGGATGATTTTTTTGAACGGATTGTTTGTTGGTGCAGCTAAATCATTAATCAATAAATTGTTGTATCGGTCTTCCAAACCTCTCACGAATAAACCTCTTGAACCTACTTTAGTAATTCCGGTAATTTTTGTCAATCCTTCTTCTACATCACTAATTCCTTTTCTTGACATTTCCTGCGCACCAATACTTTGCTTGATTTCAACTGCCTTTTTTTGTTCGGATAATAAAGCGGTTTCTTTTTCTCTGTTTCCTCCAGTACTTTGAATTACAACATCTTTTATTTGGTATCCGCCCGAACCTAATGTTTTATTAATTGTAATTGTTTCTCCTGCTACTACAGTAACTTTTTCTTCTACATTTTCATAACCAATAAAACTAAATACGATGGTATATTCACCAGGAGCAATAGTAAAAGTATATTTTCCAGTTTCATCCGTTGAGGTTCCAATAGTTGTTCCTTTTATTACAACATTGGCAAACGGTAAAGGTTGATTATTTGATTCTTTGTCACTAAGTAAACCTGTTATAGTCCCTTTGTTTTGGGAGAAACCTAGCATACTAATAAATAATACAAGTAACGATAATTTAAATCTCATAAAGCGTGTTGTTAATTTACTGCAAAGAAAACACCGCATTGTAAAGTCAATGTTACTTGTATATTAGCATTTAGTACATAAATCTTTATCAAATGGTTAACAGATTAAATAATAGTTAAGAAGTCTTTTCGTTTTGTATTATCTTTACCTTTACATCCCGAAACACATTAACAGTGTCCGTTATGAAAAAAAAAGACATAAAAATTTTATTGGTTGATGATGAGCAGGACATCCTAGAAATTGTAGGATACAATCTCTCACAGGAAGGCTATCAAATTGTCACAGCTGTCAACGGAAGAGAAGCCGTTGCCAAAGCAAAAAAAGAATTGCCTCAGCTTATAATCATGGACGTCATGATGCCCGAAATGGACGGCATGGAAGCGTGTGAAAATATTAGAAAAATACCAGAATTAAGCAATGTTATCATTACCTTTTTAACGGCAAGAAGTGAAGATTATTCACAAGTTGCAGGTTTTGATGCAGGTGCCGATGATTATATTACCAAACCAATCAAACCAAAATTGTTGGTCAGCAAAGTAAAAGCACTATTGCGAAGATTAAAAGCGGAAGAACAAAGTTCAGAAACGCTAAATGTTTCCGGTATAGAAATCAATCGCGAAGAATATAAAATCGTTAAAGATGGTGTTCCAATCCGACTGCCACGAAAAGAATTTGAATTGTTTTATTTATTGGCTTCAAAACCAGGAAAAGTATTTAAAAGAGAAGAAATTCTGGATAAAGTTTGGGGAAATGAAGTTGTGGTAGGGGGAAGAACCATTGATGTTCACATCCGAAAACTTCGTGAAAAAATTGGCGACGATTTATTCAAAACAATTAAAGGAGTTGGCTATAAATTAGAAATATAAATGAAAATAAAATTCAAGAAAACATATAGGTTTGCCTTAGTTTCAACAACTTATATTACTTTTTTCTCTACAGGTTTTCTTGCTGTTTTATTATTTTTTTTTAATGAATTTTCATTGCCAATTGTCTTAGTATTTGCTGCTTCTGTAGGTATATTTTCCTTTTTTGTTATTCAATATCGTGTAGAACGATTTATTTATAGAAGGGTTAAAAAAATCTATGACGATGTATCACTTTTAGAATCTACTACTTTCCGAAGTCAACCCATTACTACTGACATGGAAACATTAACCAAACAGGTTAAAAAGTTTGCCACCGATAAAAAACTCGAAATCGAAACCTTAAAAGTTCGTGAAGAATACAGAAGAGAATTTCTTGGCAATGTTTCCCATGAATTAAAAACACCATTATTTACAGTTCAAGGTTATCTTTCAACGCTTTTGGATGGTGCGATGGATGATAAAAAAATCAGAAAAAAATACTTAGAAAGAGCCGAAAAAGGAGTCGAAAGATTAGTCTATATTGTGGAAGATTTAGATATGATATCCAAACTCGAAATGGGCGATGTTAACCTTGAATTGTCAAAGTTTAACATCGTTGATTTAGTGCAAAGTGTTTTCGATTTGCTCGAAATGACAGCCGATAAAAAGAACATCATCCTCATGTTTGATAGAAAATACAACAAAGCCATAAATGTTTTTGCTGATCAGGAAAAAATACAACAAGTATTGACAAATCTCATTATGAATTCCATCAAATACGGAAAAGAAAACGGCACTACCGAAGTGACTATTGAGGATTTGGTTAACGAAAAAATAATTGTTCGTATTCGCGATAATGGGGAAGGAATTGAAAAACAACATGTTCCGAGATTATTCGAACGCTTTTTCAGAGTTGACAAAAGTGGAGCACGAAGCGAAGGCGGTTCAGGTCTTGGTCTTTCAATAGTAAAACATATTATTGAAGCCCATGGCGAAAAAATTTACGTAGAAAGTGAATTTAGTAAAGGTTCTGAATTTTCATTCACACTCGAAAAGCAGGAATAAATTTTTCCAATGTATCTCATTTTTGCTTTGCGGCAATCCTCTATACAACTGTATTTCTAGCAGATTTTCAATCCTAAAATCATCCTGACTCGCAAAAGGAACCAATCCATTTCTTTTATATTTTCGAGCTAAATATTCCTGTTCAAATTGTCCCGGAGTTGGAATAAAAAATGCTTTTTTCTCCAATTTTGCCAAGTCCATAACGGTTGTATAACCGGAGCGACACAATATCTTTTCACTTTCATTAAACGTCTTTTCAAGCTCGGCAGAAGTCATGAAATTGTAGTAGGTGCAATTTTCTATTTCTTCTATTTTTTGTTTCTCTTCCATGATTCCTTTTATAAAAACCACATTTCCTTGAAACAATCGAACTTCACTTTTCAATTTTTGCTCTAATAAAGTTCGTTGTGGTTCCGGGCCAGAAAGTAGGACCATCAAATCGTATTTTATCGGCAAATCTTTTTTCTCCAATCGGCTTAACGGACCAATATAGTTGAGGTTCAAATTGGTATTTTTTAAGTGTCCCAATTTCCCAGTCAAATTGGGCGTTTGTTTAAAATCAGGAACCCAACATTCTTTGAATTTTTTGATAAAATACTGTTGTAATTTACTCGAAATCCATGTTGTGTTCCCCGATAAAACATTCAATTGATGCGTGATAAAAACACTCGGCACTTTTTTACTATAAATCCCCAATCGATTGTCCGAAATAATACCATGAAGTTTAAAATCGATAACCCATTGCTTTACTATTTTCTTTTCTTCAAAAATGGCGGCAATCATTTTTGGACTGTTTTTTATCAATTTCCATTTAAAATCTTCCCCTTTCTTGGCATATTCAATATTATAAGAAGGTAATTCCAAGGTTAACAAATGGGGAAATTCCTTTTGAAGCATTTTCAGCGCCACACCATCGGAAGCCAAAATGGGAAAGAAACCGTTTTTTTCTAATGCTCGAATAATAGGAATACAACGTGTAGCATGGCCTAAACCCCAATTTAATGGCGCAACGAGAACGTTCTTTTTTACTGATTCCATGATGTGAATTTACATAATTATCAAGTTGCAAAGTAAAAACATTTGTCTTCTTTTATATTTCCTTAATTTTACCAAAAAATTAAATTTGTGGGAAGTAAGAATAAGTTAATACGATTTAAAGAGAACGAAACATTTACGAATGTTTTCCAACCAACAAGAGAAGAAGTAGTGTCGGGAGAATTTCCATTAAAAGGAAAATGGAATTCCGATTTTTTCAAAAATGACAACCCTTTAATTTTAGAATTGGGTTGTGGAAAAGGCGAATACTCTGTTGGTTTGGCAGAGAAATATCCCAATAAAAATTTTGTCGGAATTGATATAAAAGGTGCTCGTTTTTGGCGTGGTGCAAAAACTGCTGTCGAAACAGGAATGAATAATGTGGCGTTTGTGCGTACGCAAATTGAGTTGATTAATTATGTTTTCGACAAAAACGAAGTAGATGAAATTTGGATTACGTTCCCCGATCCACAAATAAAATACAAGCGCACCAAACACCGAATGACCAACTCGGAGTTTTTACAATTGTATAAAAAAATTCTAAAACCGGATGGCATCATCAACCTAAAAACCGACAGTGAATTTATGCACGGTTATACGTTGGGATTGCTTCATGGGGAAGGGCATGAAGTACTTTATGCCAATCATAATGTGTATAAAAACGAAGGTTCCCCGGAAGAAGTTACCGCCATTCAAACATTTTATGAGAATCAATATTTAGAAATAAACAAAGCAATTACTTATATTCGTTTCAAAATCAAATAAATGAGTTTCTTCATTTCATTTTTGTCTGGCTTCATGGCAGCAGTTATTGGAATTTTTCCGCCAGGATTAATCAATATGACCGCCGCAAAAACCAGTATAAATGATGGAAGAAATCGCGCGATGCTTTTTGTTTTTGGCGCTTTGGTTATTATTTTTTTTCAAACTTATATTTCGGTGCTTTTTGCCCAATACATTAATAATCATGGTGAAGTTGTTGTTTTACTTCGCGAAATTGGGTTGGTTATTTTTTCAGCTTTGTCGATTTATTTTTTGCGATTTGCGAAAAAGCCAAGCATGAAACCAGAAAAAGCGCTTCAAATTAAAAGCAAAAAAAGCAGTTTTTTTATTGGGATGTTAATCTCAATCATAAACTTTTTTCCAATTCCTTATTATGTGTTTGTTAGCGTAACCTTGGCTTCGTTTAAGATTTTTTCATTTGACGTAGTGTCTGTTTTTAGTTTTGTTTTTGGAACAGTAGCTGGTTCATTCGTTGTCTTTTATTGTTATGTGGTTTTCTTCGACAAAATGAAATCAAAAACCGATTTTTTTGTTAGAAACATGAATACGATAATAGGCACAATTACAGCAATCGTTGCCTTGATTAGCTTAGTAAATGTTTTGCAATACTATTACTAAAATGGAAGACAATTTCTTTGAAAGAGTATACAAAATAGCCCGACAAATTCCCGAAGGGAAAGTCACTTCCTATGGTGCTATTGCCAAAGCATTAGGAACAGCACGTTCCGCCCGAATGGTAGGCTGGGCAATGAATGCCTGCCACAATAGGGATGATGTTCCAGCACATAGAGTGGTCAACAGAAAAGGATTGCTTACAGGGAAACATCATTTTGACGGAACCAACCTAATGCAACAACTTCTGGAAAACGAAGGCATTGTTGTGATTGATAATCAGATTCAGGATTTTGAGAAACATTTTTGGACACCGAAAATGGATTTGTAATTACACTCTAATTTTTCAATTCATTATCGATAGTTTCATAACAATTACCATTATCTTTGTAATCTAAAATCAGTCTGAATAAAGATTGCTTATAAATTAAGGAATGACAATGAAATTAGATAGAAAAGAAATCCTTTTGGCATTGGAAACAATTACCATTGCTGGCGAAGGGAAAAATATGGTTGAAAGTGGTGCGGTAAAAAACGTACTTACTTTTGGCAACGAAGTTGTTGTAGAATTAGTCATTGCTACACCAGCTATGCACATTAAAAAACGTGCGGAAGATGATATCAAAAAATTAATTCACGAGAAATTCTCTCCGGATGCTGTCGTGAAAGTGAATATCAAAGTAGAAACGCCAACTCAAAATCCAAACGAAATTAAAGGGAAAGCCATTCCAGGAATCAGCAATATTATTGCCGTTGCTTCTGGAAAAGGAGGTGTTGGGAAATCAACAGTTACTGCAAATTTAGCGGTGACTTTGGCAAAAATGGGTTTCAAAGTTGGTGTTCTGGATGCGGATATTTATGGACCATCTATGCCGATTATGTTTGATGTTGAAAACGAAAAACCAATTTCGGTTGAGGTGGATGGCAAATCAAAAATGAAACCTGTAGAAAGCTATGAAATCAAAATTCTTTCGATTGGATTTTTCACAGCGCCAAGTCAGGCTGTTATTTGGCGTGGACCAATGGCTTCCAAAGCCTTAAACCAAATGATTTTTGATGCCGATTGGGGACAATTAGATTTCATGCTAATCGATTTACCACCAGGAACCGGAGATATTCATTTGTCAATCATGCAGTCGTTGCCAATAACTGGTGCTGTTGTCGTGAGTACACCGCAAGCTGTTGCTTTGGCTGATGCCAAAAAAGGAGTTTCGATGTTTTTATCTGATAGCATCAATGTTCCAGTTTTAGGAATTATCGAAAACATGGCATACTTCACACCAAAAGAATTGCCAAATAACAAATATTATATTTTCGGAAAAGAAGGTGCCAAAAATCTTGCTCAAGATTTAAATGTTCCCTTTTTAGGAGAAGTTCCCTTAGTACAAAGCATTCGCGAAGCGGGAGATTATGGTCGCCCAGCAGCATTGCAAACGGCTTCGCCATTAGAAAAAGTATTTGAAGAAATCACTCGAAATGTAGTAGAAGAAACGGTAAAAAGAAATGAAACACTTGCGCCAACAGAAGCAATCAAAATAACAACAATGGCGGGATGTTCTGCTGTAAAAGGAAAGTAAAATGACAAACGAAGAATTGACCTTAAACATTGAAAAAGCATTAGAAGAAATCAGGCCTTTTTTAAATTCGGATGGCGGGGATATTTCTTTGGTTTCTATTGAAGATAAAAAACATGTGAAAGTGCGTTTTGAAGGTGCTTGTACAGGTTGTAGCGTCAACCAAATGACACTAAAAGCTGGCGTTGAAACGACTATAAAACGTTATGCGCCACAAATAGAAACAGTTGAAAACATTGCTTAACGATTTTATAAGCCATTAAAATGCCACAAGACATTACCATAAAAATTACGGACCGTAAAGGAATACTTCATGAAGTTCAGGCGCCAACCGACATGAACTTAAATGTAATGGAATTAATCCGCATGTATGAACTAGCCGAAGAAGGAACCGTAGGCATTTGCGGTGGAATGGCCATGTGTGCTTCGTGTCAATGTTACACGCTAAACGATGTTTTGAAAACGGAGCGCAACGATGACGAAGAAGCCATGCTTTCGGAAGCGTATCATGTAAAACCTAACAGTCGCTTGGGTTGTCAAATTCACATTTCGGAGGAAATAGACGGACTAGCAATTGAAATTGCACCAGAGCAATAAAAAAGACTCGACAAAATAAATTTCATCAAGTCTTTTCCTTATATAAACTCAGATGCTTTTTAGATTAGAACTGATTTATATTTTGCCAATTGTAACCAGAATTGTTTACAAAATCCAGTAATAAATCCTGCATTGCATAAACAAATGGATTTTCTCCAGTAGACGGGTCTACTCGTGAATTAAGTAATAAAACAGCACACATTCCATTACTGTGACGCATAAAACCTGTTCGCGTTCCAGGTAAGCTTCCGTAATTGTACCAAACATTTTCGGCATTCCAAATACCAATACCATTGGCATAGTTTGGATTTGCTGACGAAGGTGTTGTAAACGAGGTTATAGAAGCAGCGTTTAAAATATCCGGTCGAGTAGAAAAACCATCAATAGCATTTATAAATTTTAATAAATCGGATGCCGTACTTATCAAACCACCATCGGCATCACGTCGTGGGAAGGCAATTGTATAAGCAAAAGAAGCATCATTACCCTGACCATAATATTTTACTTCGTTTGTTTTTTGTTCGGCTTCTGTTTTTCCTGCGATGTCAGTTAGCGTTGCACCAATGGGAGCTAAAATGTCTTCTTTAATATAGTTAATATATGATTTACCTGATTTTTTCTCGATAATTCTTCCCAATAAACTATAACCAACATTGGTATAATCATAAGTAGTTCCTGGTACATTTGGATTAGGACGCGTGTCCAGAATCCAATCGAATAATTGTTTGTAGGTGTAACTTGGATTTTGATCTATCACATCACCACCAGTAATCGAGCCCCAAGAACCCGAGGTGTGTTGCAATAAATGTTTTACCTTAATATTTAACACGTTTGAGTTAAATGGTACGGTTCCATAATCATTTCCTAGAATTCCACTTGGACCAAATACGTTGCTCTCTAAAGTTAGTTGCCCGTCTTGAATTAACTTCATAATGGCAACTCCGGTAAAAGTTTTGGACACGCTTGCCAAACGAAATCGGGAATTGATAGTTACATTTTCGTTAGTAGCTACATTGGCTTTTCCATAGCCCTTAGCATATACTAATTTTCCGTTTTTGGAAATCGCTAATGATGCTCCTGGAATGTTGTATGTTGTCATAAATGTAGTCACTTCATTGTCAAGTGTCGCAATGTCGGTTTGGGTTTCGGATGGATTCCCTGAAGAATCACTTTTGCTACAAGAAAAAAATAGGAATGCAACGAATAAAATAGATAACTTTTTCATCTTGATAAATTTAATTTTTGGACATGTTAATAGTTCCTGTTGCACCTTGATAACCCAATACAGAGCCGGAACAACTTGTGTAGTTATTTGAAAATTTTAATTTCCATTTAGTGCCATTGTTGTAATTGATTTTTAATGAATCATTAGTGTAGGTGTAACTGCCGGGAAATTCTTGACTGCTGAATGCTATGTCAATATTTTTAAGAGTAGCATCAGAATAAATAATCAAATCGAAAGGGTAAAGATCCGTAGAGCCATCATATAAAACGTTTCCCGACCAATCTCCTATAAAAAAAGTTTTGACATCAGTTGGAGTGTCCTTGTCTTTGCTACATGAGAATAAAGTGACTAAAAAAAATAGAGCAATAAATGCTGGTGTTTTTTGGAATGTTTTCATACTAAAAAATGGTTTGTTAGAAATTTATTTTATAACAAAGCAGGTAATTTTGAAAAAAACAGTAAATGCGTAGTTGGGTTGGTCAAAATTAACCAAGTGCTTCTTTTGGCTGTATCAATTAATGATAAATGACAATAATTAATACAAATTTGTAGTGTTCTTTTTAAAATCGGAAGGAGTAACTCCGGTAATTTTTTTGAAGGCTGTATTAAAACTAGATTTCGAATTAAATCCGGCTTCTATACCGATAGCAACTAGAGTGTATTTAGAAAAGTCGGGATTCAAAAGGTAACTTTTTGCTTCTTCAACTCGAAGTGAATTTACATAATCGATAAAACCAATACCCATTTCGGCATTGATAATTCTTGACAAATAACTTTTGCTTAGATTCATTTCTTCAGCAATTTTATCTAAAGTCAAATCGGTATTTAAATAGCGTTTTTGATCTACTAATAAATGTTCTAAAGTAATGATGTGCTCGCTTTTTTGTTTTTCGACTATGGTGTAGGAACTTTTATTTTCTTGGGCATATCTTTTTAATTTTTTTCGTTCTTCAAGAACACCAAATTTATAAACGCCTATATGTCCCAACCAATAAATAAGAAACGAAATCCCTATCCATAAGGGATAAAACGAAATTTCAGCATTTATGACTACTAAGTACATTAGGTACATCCAAATAAAAGTCAAAACAAATAAAAAGAGCAGGATTTTTTTTAACCATTTTAACTGAATTTGAATTTTATCGAACTTAAACTCACTGTTTTCTTTTTCGAAACGTCTGATTTTAAAAAAGAGATAGCCGTAAACAATTAGGTTTAAGACAATAGCTAAAAATTCTATTAACGAAGGAATATAAATAAACACAATGTACAATGCTTCGTTTTTATATTCAATTGCAATTAAAATTTTATAAAAAACACTTATAAAAAAGCCTATAATAAATGGAATGAAAAGAAGTTTCTGCTTCAGTCCAATTTTTTTCTCGGGGTATAAAGATTTAATGATGTATAAAAAAGTAAAAACAGGGATAATAAGACACCAAGGCGTGTATAAATAATAATAAAAGGAACTTTCTAAAACTAATTTTGTGTCGAGTAAATAGTATTGCAAATTGTTAAGTGAAAAGCAAACAATTAAGGCAACCAAAAACAAATTGGTTTTGTTTTTATATTTTTTATTAAGTAAAACGATAAGCGCAAAGACAAACCCTTGAGCAATACCTGCAAAAATGATACTGTTAAAAATATTGAAATTCAATTTTTACAATTTTTAAAGTGAGATAATAAGATTCCCACCGTTAAAAATAGAAAGATATTTTACAATTTTATGGTTTATAGAAGTTTTTTACACAAATCTATTTAAAGAAATCCATTTTTTTAAAGAAAGATTTTGATAAAAATGTATCTTTTGTTAAGATACTATAACCCCAATTTCAACTTTGCTACTGGTAAAATTCGTGCTACAAATTGGGAGTAGGCTATTTTTGAAGGGTGTAAGCCATCACTGGCAACCAAACTTGGATTTTCTAATCCTTCTCTAGTAATATCGGTAATGTTGACAAAGCTAATGTTGTTCTGAAGGCAATAATTTTCCGCAAATGCATTATACATATCTATTTGTGTCGATATGTTTCCTGGATTTGAAAAATCTTGACCAAATGGCGTATAGGCATAATCGGGAATGGAAACTACAATTACATTATTCTTATTGCCTTTCGCGATAACAATTGCTCTGTTTAAAAGATCTGGAAACTCTTCCTCGTATAATGAAAAAGGTCTGTTTTGATATTGGTTGTTAACGCCAATTAAAAGCGTGACCAAGTCATAATCGTTGGTTGGATTTTGTTGAATTAAAGTAGATTTCAAATCGGAAGTTGTCCAACCTGTTAGCGCAATTACTTTGGATTGAATAGCCTTATTTGCTGCTAATGTTTTTTGAATACTGTCTTTTAATTGCGCAGGAAATCTGCAGGTTTCACAAACACTTTGACCAATGGTATAACTATCGCCAAGTGCTAAATATTTATAGTTTTTGGGTGTTGGATTTTCATTAGTTGGCACCCTATTTTCAGCGCTACAACTTATAAAAAGTGTAGAGAGAAGTAGAATTGCTATGTTGCCTATGAGTTTCATTTTAAAATTAAGCTAATTCTAAAGTGGCTTCAATTTTTTCTTCAATGGCGTCCCAAAGTCCAATTCTTTTTTCGAGAGCTAAAATTGAAATTTCTTCTACATCGTTCCATTTTTGCTCATTGTCCAGACAAAGTTCCGTAATCATCTGCATTGCCATTGGTCCGTGTTCGTCAGCATCCAATTCAATGTGTCTTTCGAAATAATAAATTAGTTGCGACAAATCGGTTTCGGGAAAGTTATTTTGAAAGTTTCTCAGGATTTCAGTAAACATATTTGGAATCAAATCTTCTCTTCCAAAAGTGAAAGCTGCCGCAATTTTATGTGTTTTTCCTTCTTCAATAACCCTGAAAGTAAAGTCTAGAAATTCTTTTATTTTCGGATGTAAATTACTGTGTTTAATGGCAATAAAAATATTTTGAGTGTCATTTATATTTTGTAAAAATGCTTCCAATTCTGAGGTTTGCGCTCCACAGCTTTTCATGGCTTCAACATACATTTCAAAATGACTCAAACGTTTTCCGTCCAAGGTCAAATCACTTTCTTCAGCAAGAACAATCTCATTTATTAAATAACGGGTTTCCGGATTTTCTGAAGCAAACCAAGGAGTTGTGGTGCAGGTTAATTTGCTTTGCAATGCTTTTAATAGTGACATAAAATCCCAAACGGCATAAACATGACTTTCCAAAAACTGACGCAAATTATCTATGGTTTTTACTTTTTTATAAAGTGGATGCTGTAGCAAAATTTCTTTTTGAGAATCTATTTTTTTGTTGATGACTGAAATATTCATAGCTTGATTTTTTAATATGTACGTTTAGCAACGTCAATATGGTTTTGACGATGCAGTACAAAAGTAAAAATGCTTTCCATTTCTGAAAAGCATTTTATATCAATTTTATCTATTGTTTAATCTTATTTGAAAGCAGGAATTCCGGTAATATCAGCACCTGTAATCAACAAGTGAATATCGTGTGTTCCTTCGTAGGTAATTACCGACTCCAAGTTCATACTATGACGCATAATAGAATATTCTCCTGTAATTCCCATTCCTCCCAACATTTGTCTAGCTTCACGAGCAATATGAATTGCCATATCTACATTGTTTCTTTTTGCCATCGAAATTTGTGCTGTTGTAGCTTTGCCTTCATTTCTCAAGACGCCTAATCTCCATGTTAGCAATTGTGCTTTGGTGATTTCAGTAATCATTTCCGCTAATTTCTTTTGTTGCAATTGAAAAGAAGCAATTGGTTTGTCAAATTGAATACGCTCTTTTGCATAACGCAAAGCGGTGTCGTAACAATCCATTGCAGCACCAATGGCACCCCAAGCAATACCGTAACGAGCCGAATCCAAACATTGCATTGGTGCTCCCAATCCAGATTTCCCTGGCATCAGGTTTTCTTTTGGAACTTTTACGTTATCAAAAATTAATTCACCAGTGGATGAAGCACGAAGTGACCATTTATTATGTGTTTCTGGCGTTGTGAAACCTTCCATTCCGCGTTCTACAATTAATCCGTGGATTCTTCCTTCTTCATTTTTTGCCCAAACTACGGCAACATCTGCAAATGGAGCGTTGGATATCCACATTTTAGCACCATTCAATAAATAATGGTCGCCCATGTCTTTAAAGTTGGTTGTCATACCACTTGGATTCGAACCGTGATCTGGTTCTGTCAATCCGAAACAACCCATAAATTCTCCAGTGGCTAATTTTGGTAAATATTTTTTACGCTGTTCTTCGGTTCCGAATTTCCAAATAGGATACATTACCAAAGACGATTGTACTGATGATGTAGAACGAACACCTGAATCTCCTCTTTCGATTTCTTGCATGATCAAACCATATGAAATTTGGTCTAAACCTGCTCCGCCATATTCTTCTGGAATATAAGGACCAAAACCGCCAATTTCTCCCAAACCTTTGATGATTTGTTTTGGAAATTCAGCACGTTGCGCATAGTCTTCTATGATTGGAGAAACTTCACGTTTCACCCACGCACGAGCAGAATCACGAACTAATTTGTGTTCGTCAGTTAGTAAATCATCTAAATTGTAATAATCCGGAGCTTGAAATAAATCGGGTCTCATATTTTAAAATTTGGTTTACGAAAACGTTTGCAAAGCTAAAGAATCTTAACCAAAATTCCCATGAACAATTGTTATAATTTTTTGAAGCTTTTTCCAGCATTTCATTATATTCCGATTAAGAATAGATGATGCCGTTTCAAATGTGAAGCATTTACAATACTCCGCTAAAAATCACAAACATAAAGTGAAGTAAACTTGGCTATAAGTTTTAGTTTTCACAATACTACTACGCGCAATAACGTATTTCATAATATAAATAGTATCTTTAACATTGTACTGTAAATCTTTACCAAATGAGAAGAAGAGTAAGTATTGTGGAAGATGACCGCGATTTGCGTGAGGCAATGAGCCTGATGATACAATTTACAGATAATTATGAGTTTGTCAGTGCTTTTGAAAACGCAGAAGAAGCGATTGATAAATTAGTCAATTTAGATGTGGATGTTGTATTAATGGATATTAATCTTCCTGGCGATAGCGGCATTGAATGTGTAAAGAAACTCAAAGCACTTTTTCCAAAAATGCTTTTCCTGATGTGTACATCCTATGAAGACGACGATAAAATATTTCAAAGTCTGAAAGCCGGAGCTAGCGGGTATATCCTTAAAACCGACGGTCCAGTAAAAATAATCAACGCGCTTGACGAACTTTTTGAAGGCGGAAGTCCTATGACAAGTAGCATTGCGCGCAAAGTAGTAGCGAGTTTTTCAAAAGTAAACATCAATGACACCAATGTAGAAACCCTGACGCTTCGCGAAAAAGAAATCCTAGATTCACTAGCAAGAGGAAGAATGAACAAAGAAGTGGCCAATGAACTCGAGATTAGCATTGGCACTGTAAGAAAGCACATTCAGCATATTTATGAAAAACTCCATGTGAACACACGAGTTGAAGCTGTAAACCTTTATTTAAAACGATAACTCGAATGAAGTTTAAACTAGTTGTATTTTTATTTCTTTGTTTCAATGTCTTGTTGGCTCAATCGGTTCCCAATCCTTTGTCGGCAACACAATTCAGCCAAAGCAAAACTTCAAAAGACAAAATTCACTATTCGTTTGTCACCGCCGAATATTTTTTGGAAAATGATGATATTGATGCTTCCCAAAAATGGCTGAATATCACCAAAGACCTTTTAAATCCAGAAATTACCGACTCGACAGATTGTTTTGTCTATAGCTTGCAATCGGAGTTGTTTTATTACAATGGTTTGTTCCAATTTGGGAAAGACCAAGCGCGTAAACAAATCGTTGTTGCCCGAAAAATCAAAGACAGCCTTCTAGTAGCCGACGGTTATTTTTTTCTAGGAATTAACCAAATTGAATTGGGAGAGTATAAAAATGCACTCAAATCTTTAACGTTTTCAAAACGAAATTTTCCCAATTCAAAGCATTCTAAAAGGATTAGATTTCTTATTCAGAATGAACATATATATAATAATCTGGCACAGCTAAAAATCAAAATGAATCAACAAGATTCGGCTATTTGGTATAATAAAAAGGCATATGGGTTTGCCTTAAAAGCAAATAGTAGAAGAGGAATTCCAAATGTTGAACAGACTTTTGGTGAAATTTATTTAAGTCAGAAAATGAGAGACAGTGCTAACTTTTATTTCATAAAAAGTACGGAATCGGCTTATAAAAGTAAATACTATGATATTGCATTAGTCAACTTTGGAAATTTAGTGGAATGCAATAAGGATAATGTGCTTCGTGAGGCGTATTATGGTAAAGGGTTGGATTTGATGCAGCATCACATTGTGAATTCAGCATTTAAAAGATTATTTTACATAAAAGTACTTAGTGTTTTCAAAGAGTCGAATGCCATAAACACTCTTTACATTCAAAATAAAATCATAGAAATTGATGCGAAAACGCAAGCAAAAGGCAATTTGTATTTTCAGAATTTCACAGATCAATATGTCAAAAATGAAAAAAAGTTACTTTCATTGGAAGTGCAAAAGCTTAAAAAGCAAAACGACATAGTTATTTTTCAGTTATTGATTGCTATTCTCTTGGTGATTCTTTTGGCTTTGGCTGTCATGTATATTCGCCGAAAAAACAAAATTAATTCGACATTACTCAATCAGAAAAACGAAATCAGTAAAGATTTGCATGACGATATTGGAAGTGGAATTTCGAGTATTTTAATCCATTCCGATTTGTTGCAAAAAAGCGAACATGCCGATGAAAAGCAGAAGTTGTTGCTTAATAAAATTAGCCTAACTGCTCAAGAAGTATCGCAGCGAATTAATACATTTATCTGGTCGCTAAATGCTGAAAACAATACACTTCGAGACTTTGTGGAATATGTAAAACACTATGCCGAAAATTTGTTTGAGGGCACGCCTTTGGAACTAAATTTTATTGAAGAAAAGTCAGCCAACAGCTTGTTTTTAATTGATGGGAAAACTCGAAAAAATCTATTTTTCAGTATCAAAGAGATCTTCAATAATGCGCTAAAGCACTCGAATGCCAAAAAAATTACGATTCGGATTGTTGTTGAAAGAAAAAATCTGCAGATTGAAATTCAAGATAATGGCGTCGGAATTTCAAAACAGAATTATTATGGAAATGGTTTGAAGAATCTGCAAAAAAGAGTGGGAGAAATGAACGGAACCATCGTCATAGAATCCACAAATGGTTTGTCAACAAAAATCATTATTCCGCTTCCCCATTAAATTTTCCTATACGCTCTTTGGCGTATTTTTTTTCAACAAGCAGTTCAAACTCCTGTTTTGACCTTATAAAACCAATAGGAGTACCCTTAATGTCGTATTGCGGATGGTAAAAATTAAACTGAATTTTACGATTATTTCAGAAAGTAGTTGTCTGAAATTAAAACAGTTAAATTAAATCATAAGCCGTAAAATCGTCAAAATGAAAAAACTTTATTTAGTTGTTGTCTTCCTTTATTGCCAAATGATTTTGGCGCAGGTCGGAATCAACACCACATCTCCCAATGCGACATTAGATATTCGCTCTGGAAATCAGGCATTACCAACGAATGTTGACGGAATTCTGATACCAAAAATTGATTTTTTTCCAAGTTCAAATCCAACAGCAGGACAGCAAGGAATGTTGGTTTATCTAACGACACTAGTCAGCGGTAACCAACCAGGTTTTTATTATTGGGATAATAACACTTCAGCCTGGATTCAGCTTGGAGGAAATAAAAGCTGGAACCTTACTGGAAATGCAAATACCGATGCTACAACCAATTTTATAGGAACGACAGACAATAAGGATTTAGTCTTTAAACGGAATAATGCAAAAGCAGGTTCAATAGAATTCACGAACATTTCTTTCGGGAATTTTGCGGCTAATTTAAATTCTTCTGGAACCCGGAATACAGCTATTGGTGCACTTTCTTCTTTTTCCAACGTAGGTGGGAGTAATAATGTGGGAGTTGGTTATAATACCTTATCAATGCACACTGGTTCAGAAAGCACCGCCGTTGGCGCCAATGCGCTGCAACAAAGTTTGGGTGGTTTTAATTCGGCTTTTGGATATAATGCTTTAAATGCTAGTGTGAGTGGTACTAATAACGTAGCGGTTGGGCATAGCGCTATGCAATTTGGTTTATCCTCTAGCTTTAATACCGCCATAGGATTTAGTGCTTTAAATTTTAATAGCAGTGGTAATAATAATGTAGCCGTTGGTGCCAGTTCATTACTTTTTAATAATGCTTCAGATAATACAGCAGTTGGAGTAAACTCGTTGCAAAATAATTCACTCGGGAATGGAAACGCAGCCTTCGGTTATAATGCATTGCAGACAAATAATAGCGGAGCTTTTAATGTCGCTTTCGGACACAGCGCATCATTTACAAACAACAACGGTACCCGAAATACTGCTTTGGGAGCACTTTCTTTATATTCGAATTCTGGTGGGAGTAATAATGTTGGCATTGGATATAATTCGCTCGCTAACAGTACAGCTTCTGAAAACACAGCGGTTGGAGCCAATTCGTTACAGAATAATAATGGCGGGAGTTTTAATTCGGCATTGGGATTCAATACTTTAAGTACAAATACTTCAGGGGGCAATAACACCGCAATTGGGCATGGAGCTTTACAAGCTAATAATGCCAATTTGAACTCGGCTGTTGGGTTTAATGCGTTGAATTTAAATAGCTCAGGCATTAATAACACAGCAATGGGAGCGAATGCTTTAACTTCAAATTTTACTGGTACCGATAACAGTTCTTTTGGAACCAGTTCTTTACTGGTTAACACAGGAAATTTTAATTCAGCTTTTGGTTCCAATGCACTAATACAAAATCAGACAGGAACAGGCAACACGGCTGTTGGCTTCTTTTCTATGCAGGGGAATATAGATGGTAATGCAAATACTACGCTTGGATTTTTATCCACAGTGTCTAACGGAAGCCTTACCAATGCTACAGCTATTGGAGCTAATGCAATAGTGGGTTCTAGTAATTCTTTGGTTTTAGGAAGTGTAAGCGGCTTTAATTCAGCATTCTCGAATACCAATGTAGGTATCGGAACTACAACTCCATTAGACCGATTGCATGTTGTTGGGAATATTAGGATGGTGGATGGTAATCAGGCAGCAGGAAAAGTACTGACCAGTGATGCCAACGGAACTGCTACGTGGGCTACTGCTGCGACCAGCGGTTGGGGATTGTCAGGAAATACAGGAATTGGCGCAACTAATTTTGTTGGGACAACGAATGATGCCGATTTGATTTTTAAACGTTTCGGTACTGAAGCTGGAAGGGTTTCGACCACTAATACTTTCTTCGGGCTGCAAAGCGGAAGCGTAGCTACAGGCATTAACAATACCTATATGGGATTTTCAGCGGGCAGGGATAATATTGCCGGACATGAAAACGTATTCATCGGAAGGCTGGCAGGCGGAAATGGAACTTCAGGATCTCATGGAGTCATGATTGGTAATGGCGCAGGAATACTTAATACAGCAGATCAAAATACTTTTATCGGTTCCTTTTCTGGAAATGGAAATACTTCGGGAGTCAACAATACTGCTCTAGGCTATAGTGCAGGTTCTTTAACCGCGGGAGGAGGACAGAACACTTTTTTGGGAGCATTTTCAGGGATTGCAAATACTACGGGTATCAGGAATACTATGCTTGGCTCAAATACAAATTTAGCATCAAGCGGCTTGACAAATGCAACGGCTATAGGAGCAGATGCGTTTGTAAGCAGTAGTGATTCAATGGTTTTAGGAAGTGTCAATGGCGTTAATTCAGCTACCAGTACAGTAAACGTTGGGATAGGAACAACCACGCCACTTGACCGCCTACACGTTGTAGGCAGCATCCGAATGGTAGATGGCAATCAGGCAGCAAAAAAAGTGCTAACAAGCGATGCTAACGGAACAGCAACTTGGCAAAACACTACAGTTTCTGCATGGGGATTAAATGGAAATTTGGGGACAAATGACCCCGCAACTCCTGTAACTTATGGAACTTCAGCAATTGCTGCAACAGAGAATTGGAACGGCACAACAGACGCTAATGATTTTGTATTGGGAACCAATGGAATTGAGCGTTTCAGAGTAAAACAGACTACAGGATATGTTGGCATAGGAACTGCTACACCTATAAGAACACTTCATGTTTCAACAGGTTCCAGTGGCGTAACACCTAATGGTAATGCCGATTTTGTATTGGAAAGCAATGGGTCCGTGTATCAACATTTTTTAGCTCCAACAGCCAATGAAACTGGATTATTGTTTGGGTCTAATGTTGGTTCCATTAGAGGAGGCGTTTTATTCAATAACGCTACAGAAACGCTACAGTTTAGGACGGGAGGGAATGCCAATAGAATGATTATTACCAATGCAGGCGATGTTGGAATTGGCAATACTCCGGGAGGTCAATTTGAGCTTTCGCTAGACGAAGGCCGTAAGCCAGGAACAACGCTTTGGACTGTCATTTCAGATGCAAGACTAAAGAATGTAGAAGGCGATTTTACGATGGGGCTTAACGAGATAAAAAAACTGCATCCCATTCGTTATCATTATAAAAATGTAGGTGACCGAACTTTTGAATCTAAAATACTTGAAACAGAATTTAGTGGTTTTTTGGCGCAAGATGTTCAGAAGATATTTCCGAATTGTGTAGCAACGGATGCAAATGGTTATCTGAGTTTAAATATGCACGATATTCTGATTGCTTCTGTAAATGCGTTGAAAGAATTGGATACAAAAAACTCTCAATTGACAATAGAAAACGAAGCGCTTAAGGCGAAGTTAAAACAGCATGATGAACAAATAGCGGCTATTTTAGCAAAATTAGAGAAAAGAAAATAATTACATCTTCAGATAGAAATCCTTAGTCAAGGCAATATAATCTTCTGTATAATGATGACGTGCAGTTTCAATAATCAATTCGTCAATTGCAGTTTCCTTTTTGATATGGGAGAAAGCCAATAAACTTCTTTTGATTTCTTTAGTTGGAGTTCCTTTTACGTGTGTGATTTTAAAAGGATATAATTCAAAATCTTTGGCTAAAGCAATGAATTTTTCTTCTTCTTGGAATGGAATAATAGCCGAGAATATTCCGTTTTCTGAAAGTAGTAGTGAAGCAGCTTCAATTAAATCTTCAAAAGGTAAGGCATCTTGAAATCGAGCTAAATCGCGTTGTTCATTTTCGGTTTTGTAATCTTCGGAATAAAAGGGAGGATTGGAAATTATCAAATCATACTCGTCTTCGGGTTCTTCCACAAATTCATCTAAACCTGCATGAAAACAGAACAATCTATCAGACCATGGTGAATTTTCAAAATTTTCTACGCATTGTTCGTAAGCTTCTTCGTCTATTTCGATGGCGTCAATTTGTTCGGCATTACTTCTTTGCGCCAACATTAAAGACAAGATTCCAGTTCCAGCTCCAATATCTAAAATCGAAAAAGGATTGTTGTCAATTGGAGTCCAAGCACCAAGTAAAACACCATCGGTGCCAATTTTCATGGCACATTTGTCCTGCTCAACAGCAAATCGTTTAAATTGAAACATTATAATTGGGAGATATTACGAATAACCAAATCAACAAATAACCGAATCACCTTTAAAGGTACATTTCGATAAGACCTTCCGGTAAGTCCATGATTACCTTCTTATTCTCTCTGTCAATTTTTACTAGAAAATGATCAATCATTGGAATAAGAATTTCAACTTCACCATTTAAAACTTCAAAAAGAGGTTGGGCAGTAGTATCGTTTATGGATTGAATTTCTCCAACGATACCCAATCGTTTGTCTTCCACTTTAAAACCAATGACTTCGTGGAAATAAAATTTGTTGCCAGTGAGTTTTGGCAACATTTTCAAAGGAAGATAGACAGGTAATCCTATGATTTTATCAGCTTCCTCTTCATTATTTACATCTTCAAAACGAACACGGAGGAAATCGTTTTTGTGTAATGAACTATTTTCAATAAAAAATGGAACCAGATTATTGTTGAATTCAACAAATACTGATTCCATATTTTCATATAATTCGGGTTCGTCTGTATCTAAATAGATAAGGACTTCTCCCTTGAAACTAAATTTTTTAGCGATTTTGCCTAAATAGAAACACTCTTCTTTACGCATTATCGCAGGAAATTAAGCTTCAGTCTCTTCGCTAGCTTCTTCAGCAGCAGGAGCTTCTTCTTCTGTAGCAACTTCCGCAACTACTTCTTCAACAACATCATCTTCTGGAGCTTCTTCTGTTGCAACTTCAGCAACTTCTTCAGCAACAACTTCTGGAGTTTCTACTACTTCTTCAGTAGCAACTTCAGCAACAGCTTCTTCAGTTTCAGCAACTACTTCTTCAGCAACTTTTGCAGCTTCAACAGCAGCATTTGCACGTTTTTCGTTTGCTGCTTTTTCAGCTTTTAAAGCTTTTACTTTAGCATCCGCTTGTGCTTTTGATAATCCTTCTTTTTTAGAATCAACTTTTCCAGCTTTAGATTCTAACCAAGTTGCTAATTTAGCATCGGCTTGATCTTGAGTTAAAGCTCCTTTACGAACTCCACCATCAAGGTGATGTTTCAATAAAGCACCTTTGTAAGAAAGAATTGCTTTAGCCGTATCGGTTGGTTGAGCACCATTGTGTAACCATTGTACCGCTTGGTCAAGGTTTAATTCAATAGTTGCAGGATTGGTGTTTGGATTGTAAGTTCCTAGTTTTTCAAGGTATTTACCATCTCTTTTTGAACGAGCATCAGCTGCTACGATCCAGTAAAAAGGTTTTTGCTTTTTACCGTGTCTTTGTAATCTAATTTTTACTGACATAATCTTGTGATTAAATTTTGAGGTACTCGACCTCGATTAATTAAGGGTGCAAAGATACATTTTTTTAATATACAAACTATTTATAACACATGTTTTTGATTAAGGATAGCTTTTGAGGCTAATTTTAACGTTATTTTTTTAAAATTATTTAGTATTTTTAGTTTATTAAACTATTTTTGTGAAGTAAAAAGAAAAAAAATGAAAAAGTTTTTGTCCCTAATCGTTATAGCATTAATATTTTCTTCTTGTCAAGAAGATGTGAAATTCAATACTCCTGGTTTTCAAGGATTAAAAGATGATGTTTTTTGGAGAGCTAATGATGCTAGAGCTTATATTGCTGAAAACGGAACGCTTACCATTAAAGGGTATACAGAATATGAAGAGTTAGATTTAATGACAAATTATCCAGATGAAGGCAAATATATATTAGGAACTCCGAATGTGTATAATAAAGCTATTTACTCTTATAATGTTGATAGTATAGACTTGCTTTATGAAACGCTTCCAGTACCTGGGCCAGTTTTTGGGGTAATTGTTATTAATAGTGGTTCGGGCTATAGTGATGGATCTTCTATTACTACAACTGGAGGATCAGGTAGTGGACTTACGGTTTCTATAAAGACAAATGATTTAGGACAAGTTACTAAAGTTTTGGTTAATAGTGGTGGAAATGGCTATGTTTCAGGAGATACAATTACTGTAAACGGAGGAAGTTCTAATTGTAGAATTAGAGTTGTTAACGGTGGTATAATTGAAATTACAGACTATGACGAAATAAATCAAACGGTTTCAGGGACGTTTAAATTTAATGCTACGAATGTGAATAACAACCCACTTGGTGGCGAAATTTTAAATTATCAAAACGGAACTTTCTACAAAGTGCCAATATATCCTGAATTATAAATCACTATAGAAATACTTCTTTGAAGATGACTTTTTATTAAAATTATAATTAAGCGTCATTTTTAATTGATTGCATTTTATTTAGCTTACCTTTGTAATCAAATTTTAAAAATTAAATATGAATATTTTTGTTGGAAGCCTTCCGTTCAGTATTGACGAAGCAGATTTAAGAGAGTCTTTTGAGGCTTATGGAACGGTTAATTCCGTAAAAATTATTACTGATAAATTTACTGGAAGAAGTAAAGGATTCGGTTTTGTTGAAATGGAAAATGATGAAGAAGCTCAAAAAGCTATCAATGAGTTAAATGGTGCATCTGTTGAAGGTCGTGCTATTGTAGTAAACAAATCAGAGCCAAAACCAGAAGGAGAAAGAAGAACTTTCAATAACAACCGTGGTGGTGGAAACGACCGTGGAGGTTATGGTGGTGGAAATCGTGGTGGAAATGACCGCGGAGGAAACAGAGGCGGATATTAATTATCAGCGATAGATAAAATTAATTTTTAGATTAATTTTTCAAAATATAAAACCATTCAAAAATTGAAATTTTTCAGTTTTTGAATGGTTTTTTGTTGATAACTATAATTGATTTCTAAAGGATGAAAATGTATTTTTGTTTTTATCAAAACTACAGCTTTTGGCGGATGCCTTTTGCCTAATGCCTTAAGAAATGTACTTAATATTCGATACCGAAACCACAGGATTACCAAAACGTTGGGACGCACCGATTACCGATACCAACAATTGGCCTCGATGTATTCAGATTGCATGGCAATTACATGATGAAATGGGGAAACTCATTGAGCATCAAGATTATTTGGTTAAACCAGAAGGTTTCAATATTCCATATGATGCGGAACGAATTCACGGAATCTCTACAGAATTAGCCGAAGCCGAAGGAATTTCTTTAGCTGAAGTTTTAGAAAAATTCAACATTTCATTATCAAAAACCAAATTTATTGTTGGTCAGAATCTTGGTTTTGACATCAATATAATGGGTTGCGAATTTCATCGTTTGGGTATTCAAAGTCAAATGAGCTCAATGCCTGTTTTGGATACGTGTACCGAAGTTACCGCTTCCTTATTAAAATTACCTGGCGGTCGTGGTGGAAAATTTAAATTGCCCACACTTACCGAATTGCATCAATATCTTTTTAATGTTCCTTTTGGCGAAGCGCACAATGCCACTGCCGATGTTGAGGCAACTACACGCTGCTTTTTTGAACTAATTCGCACCGAAGTTTTTACTAAAAAAGAATTAGAAGTTGAGCAGGAATATTTCGAAAATTTTCAACTAAAAAACCCAAGACCAATCCAGCTTATTGGATTGCAGCATATCAATTTAAAAGAAGCTTCGGATAAAATTCGCCAGCAATTGGGTGGAAAAAAAGAGGAGGCAATTACAAAAGATACTGTTACCGAAAATAAACAAAGTCACATTGAAACCGATTTTGTGCATTTGCATAATCATACGCAGTTTTCGGTTTTGCAATCTACTATCAGCGTGGCTTCTTTGGTGAAAGCAACGATAAAGCAAAAAATGCCCGCCGTTGCTATAACCGATCACGCTAATTTAATGGGTGCTTTTCATTTTGTCCGCGATATTTTATACCATAATAAATCGGCTGAAGCCAAAAATAAGGCAGCTGTTGAAAACGGTGAAACACCATCAGAAACCATCATCAAACCTATAGTGGGTTGTGAGTTTTTCGTTTGTGAAGACCATAAAGATAAAACCAGAAAAGACAATGGATATCAGATTGTTTTTCTTGCCAAAACTAAAAAAGGCTATCATAATTTGGCCAAAATGTCTTCCGTAGCGTATACAGAAGGCTTCTATTATGTGCCCAGAATCGATAGAAACGTAATAGAAAAATATAAAGAAGATTTAATTGTTTTATCAGGAAACTTGTATGGTGAAATTCCAAGTAAAATTTTAAATCTCGGGGAAAATCAAGCCGAAGAGAGTTTGATTTGGTGGAAAAAAACGTTTGGTACCGATTTATATATTGAAGTGATGCGTCACAATCAAGAAGATGAAAATCGTGTAAATGAAGGCCTGATTTCTTTGGCAAAAAAGCACGATGTCAAGATTGTTGCCACCAACAATACCTTTTATATAGACAAAGAGAATTCCAACGCGCATGACATTTTACTTTGTGTTCGAGACGGAGAAAAGCAGACAACACCTATAGGACGTGGACGTGGTTATCGTTATGGATTGCCAAATCAAGAATATTATTTCAAATCGGGTGACGAAATGAAACAATTATTCAACAGTTTGCCTGAAGCGATTTCCAACATTAAAGAAGTGGTAGACAAGATTGAAATTTATGATTTGGCTCGTGAGGTTTTGTTGCCAAAATTTGTAATTCCACAAAATTTTCTAGTTCCAGAGGATGAAACCGATGGTGGAAAACGAGGTGAAAACGCCTATTTGAGGGAACTCACATTTATTGGAGCCAAAAAAAGATATACCGAAATCACTCCGGAAATTCAAGAACGCATCGATTTTGAATTGCTAACGATAGAAAACTCTGGTTATCCTGGTTACTTTTTAATTGTGCAGGATTTCATTGCAGCGGCTCGGAATATGGATGTTTCTGTTGGCCCTGGTCGTGGTTCTGCAGCGGGTTCTGTTGTGGCTTATTGTTTAGGAATTACCAATATTGATCCCTTATTATACAATTTGCTTTTTGAGCGTTTCCTAAATCCTGACAGGGTTTCACTTCCGGATATTGATATCGATTTTGATGATGAAGGAAGAAGCAAAGTAATGGATTATGTAATTGAAAAATACGGTTCAAAACAAGTAGCACAAATTATTACTTATGGAACTATGGCTGCTAAATCAGCCATTCGTGACACAGCCAGAGTATTGGATTTACCACTTTTTGAAGCTGACAAAATCGCCAAATTAATACCCAACTTAATTCCTTCAAAATGGAATTTGTCACGCTTTTTAAGTGATACGGAAGCCGAAATTAAAAAGGTACTTCGTCCTGAAGATTTTGATAAAATCAAGGAATTAATTACCATTAACAGCGGTGAAGATTTAAGTAGTGAAACGATTCAGCAAGCTCAAATTCTCGAAGGTAATCTCAGAAATACAGGGATTCACGCATGTGGAGTTATTATTACGCCAAGCGATATTACTAATTTTGTACCTGTCGCGACAGCCAAAGACAGTGATTTGTATGTCACCCAATTTGATAACTCCGTAGTAGAAAGTGCGGGCTTATTGAAGATGGATTTCTTGGGTTTGAAAACGTTGACTTTAATAAAGGACACGGTAAAATTGGTGAAATACCGCAATGGAATTGACATCAATCCGGATGAATTTCCTATTGATGATGTGAAGACTTATGAGCTTTTTCAACGTGGCGAGACAGTAGGGATTTTTCAGTATGAAAGTGCTGGAATGCAAAAATATTTAAGGGAATTAAAGCCAACCGTTTTTAACGATTTAATCGCCATGAATGCATTATATCGTCCAGGACCAATTGCTTATATTCCAAGTTTTATCAAAAGGAAAAATGGTGAAGAACCTATAGAATATGATTTGGAAGCGTGTGAAGAGTTGCTGAAAGACACCTATGGAATCACGGTTTATCAGGAGCAAGTAATGCTTTTATCTCAAAAATTGGCTGATTTCTCTAAAGGTGATGCCGATGTTTTGCGTAAAGCAATGGGGAAAAAACAACGAGACGTACTCGATAAAATGAAACCCAAATTTATTTCTCAAGCGGAAGCAAAAGGGCATTCTGCCGAAAAACTAGAGAAAATTTGGAAAGACTGGGAAGCTTTTGCCGAATATGCTTTTAATAAATCGCATTCCACTTGTTATGCTTGGATTGCCTACCAAACCGCTTATTTGAAAGCCAATTATCCAGCGGAATATATGGCGGCAGTTTTGTCTAATAATATGAGCGACATTAAGCAGGTTTCCTTTTTTATGGAAGAATGCAAACGCATGGGTTTAAAAGTTTTGGGACCAGATGTGAATGAGAGTTTTTACAAATTCACGGTTAATGATGATTATGCGGTTCGTTTTGGAATTGGAGCTGTGAAAGGTGTTGGAAATGGAGCTGTACAAACTATTGTTGAGAACCGAAAAGACTCTAAATACAAATCGATTTTTGATTTGGCAAAGCGAATTGACTTGCGTGCTGCCAATAAAAAAGCCTTCGAAAGTTTAGCATTGGCTGGCGGTTTCGATTCTTTTCAGGGAACTACAAGAGCGCAATATTTCCACATTGAAGGAGAAGGAATTACTTTTCTGGAAAAAGCCATTCGATATGGATCCAAATTTCAAGAAAACGAAAACTCCTCGCAAGTGAGTTTATTTGGCGAAGCCAGTGATGTGCAAATTGCCGAACCTATTGTTCCTCCATGTGAAGATTGGAGCACGATGGAAAAATTAGCTAAAGAAAAAGAAGTGGTTGGGATTTATATTTCAGGACATCCGTTGGATGATTTTAGATTTGAGATGAAATATTATTGTCCAACTAAATTGGAAACATTAAAAAATTTAGAGCAGTATATTGGAAAAAATCTTTCTTTTGGAGGCATTGTGACGAATGTGCAACATCGAACTGCGAAGAACGGTAAAGGTTGGGCAACATTTATTCTGGAAGGTTATGACGAAAGTTTTGAATTCAGAATCTTTGATGAAGAGTATCTGAAATTCCGACATTTTTTAGGACAAAATCATTTTGTGTTTATCAAAGTCAATATCAAAGACGGATGGGTAAATAGAGAAACGGGAAAAAAATCCGATCCAAGAATGCAGTTTGTGACGGTGCAATCCTTGCAAGATGTATTGAAAACATTTGCAAAAAAATTAATAGTGAAATTAGATATTAGTCATTTGCAAAATGATTTAATCCAACAATTGAGTAACGTTTTTCAAAAGAATAAAGGTGAAAATCAAGTGACTTTTGAAGTATTGGAAACAGAGAAAATTCAAATACAACCCGAAGTTACTCCCATAGAAGTAGACGAAATCATACTTGATGAAAACGGTGATGTTTCTGAAGAAGAGAATGCAAACACTATTGTTTTAAAAGAAGTTGAAGAAACTAGAATCATTACCAAACTGGAAATGCCAAGTCGTAAATTGAAAATAAATATTTCGAATGAATTACTTGTTGAGTTGGAGAAAATCGGGTTGGATTTCAAATTAAATTAAAGCATCAATTCCACAAATACATTCATAAAAAAAACCAATTTTGAATTAACAACACATTAAAGATTAAATGAGTAATTTTGCTTCAGAATTTAACAATATAAAATAAAGAAAATATGGCATTAGCAATAACAGATGCTACTTTTGACGAAGTAGTATTAAAATCAAATAAACCAGTAGTAGTAGATTTTTGGGCAGCTTGGTGTGGACCATGTAGAATGGTTGGACCAGTTATCGACGAAGTAGCAACCGAATATGACGGGAAAGCCGTTGTTGGAAAAGTTGACGTTGATGCAAACCAAGAATTTGCAGCAAAATATGGTGTTAGAAACATTCCAACCGTTTTAATATTTCAAAATGGAGAAGTTGTTGGAAGACAAGTAGGCGTTTCTCCAAAGAAAACCTACACAGATGCTATTGACGCATTGTTGTAATTTAAATAAATAATTTTTGAGAAAGGTTTGACGAAAGTCAAGCCTTTTTTATTTTAATTTCAGCGTGATTGTAGTTCCCGAATTGATTTTGCTATCAACAACAATTTCACAATTAATAGCTTTTGATAAATTCCGGATCAAATGCAATCCCAAGCCGCTTTTTATTTCTAAAATTTCTTTATCGTCATACAGTGCTTTAAATTGTTCTTGAGTTGAGCCAGATCCGTTGTCTGTAATAGATAAATAGGTTTGATTATTTTCCAGCCACGCTTTCCAGATTATATTAGGTATTTCATTGTCATTGCGAGGAACGAAACTAGCTAATGCTTTTATAGCATTTCCAGTTAAGTTTCGGATGATAGTTTTTAGATAATTTTCATCAGTGATAAGGATAATATTGTCTGGGTTATCAAAATGGAACCTAACTTTTTTTTCTGCATCGAAATGGTTTTGAGTGTCATCAAACAAAGAATCAACAGTAACGGTTTTAAATTGAGGACCAAAATTCTCCATCTGATCTTTAGTCCACAAAAGTATATCCTCCATTGAATGCAACAGATTTTTTGCTGAAGTTAATGTAGCCTCCTCAATTCGGACTTTAGTATTTTTATCCAACAAGTCAGGATTTTCCTTTCGGAGTTGTATATAATGGATAAAACTATTTACAGGACTTTTTAAATCGTGATTTAAAATACTTAACAACTGTGTTTTCGTATGGTTTGCATTATCCAGATTGAGATTCATTTGCTGCAATCGGAAGTTGTTTTTTTTACGATTTTGGCTCTGATAAAAAAGAAGGACTCCAATGATTACCAATAACACAATTCCGATTATCAGATACCATTTTTGCTTTTCTTTGTTCTCGAGTTTTAGTAGATTAATTTTGATTTCTTTATCTCGAATCTCTATAATGCGGCGGTCTTCGAGGTTTTTTATGGTTTCCCGGTTAGTCGAGTTAAAAATAGAATCCTTATAAATCACAGAACTTTTATAAAGATCAAATGCTGCTTTTTCATTTCCTTTCAAAGTTTCAATAACTGATAATTGCTCATAATCATCAGAAACCGTTTTCAGTTCATTTGTTTTTTTGTGTATTTGTAAGGCTTTATTAAAGTTGATTTTTGCGTTGTCTAAATGTTGCTGGTTAATTTTTCCAAGTTGAGCCATTTCTAGGTAAATAGTTCCAAATATACTGTAACATCTTGCATTATTTAATTCATCTGTGATTGGATTGCTAGTAAGATTCAAAGATTCTAAGCAATATTTTATGGCTAAATCATAATTTTTCTGGTCTAGATAACAGTTGGCAAGTGAACTAAAATAACTTGCTTTCATTACTTTGTCATCCAATGCATTAGAGATGGAAAGTCCTTTTTTAAAACAGCTGAATGCTTTGCTTTTTTGATTGTCTTCGTAGTAAGCATTTCCAAGGTTTTGTAATGTTCTTGAAAGACTAATCTGTCCAGCCCTGCTTTTAAGAAGTTCATTTACTTTTACAGATTTTTCGTAGTATCTAATAGCTTTTCTGATATCATTAAGTTTGTGATAAAACATTCCAATATTGGATAATGAGCCTGCAATTCCAATTTTGTCATTGATTGACTCCCTTATTTTTAATGCGCGAAAAGCATAAGATAGGCCTTTTGCATTATCGCTTTGGGTGGCGTATATCAACCCTATATTGTTTAACAGTGTTGCTTTTAAAGCGGCGTCAGTTGTAATTTTAAAAGCAGTATTGTATGCAGACAAAGCATCATGTTGCTCCCCTAAAGAAAAACAATTAACACCAATATTTTTATAAGCATTCGCCTCTCCCTCTACCCAGTTTATTTTTTTTGACAAATTCAATGACTTCTTCCCGTATGCAATTCCTTCATAAGGATCTATAAATCTATAGCTATAAGAAACTTCATTTAAGGCATTTGCTTTTACAATGTTATCTTTACTTTCCTTAATTATCCGTAACAAAGAATCAATTTGTTCAGAATCTTCTTTCTGCGACATCAATAACAATGGGAAAAATAATATAAGGTACCAATACTTTTTCATTCAAAGATATTTTTTAATTGATTCTTGAAATTCCTTCCAATAGGAATAACAACTTCATCTTGGAGGAAAACTTCGCGGGAAGTAACACGGGATATATAATGTTGTTGGATGGCATATCCTCTATGAATTCTGATAAAGGATTGAAAATGGACATCTTTTAATAGGTTACCTATAGTAAGTAGTACCTTGTGTGTGTTTTTGGCAGTAACTATTAGGGTATAATTTTTAAGGGCCTCTAAATAAAGGATGTCTGTTAGCTTGACTTTTGTTTCTGACAATCCTTCTTTTATAAAAATTGCACCACCACCAATAGAAGTTTCAAACAAGTTTGCTTTATTCCTCATTTCCAGATAATATTCTATCCGCTGAACTGTCTTAGAAAATCGGGCAAATGTTAAAGGTTTTACGATGTAGTCAAGTGCATCCAAATCAAAACCGTCTAGTGCATATTCGCTGTGGGAGGTAATAAATATACAAACTGGGATTTCTAATGCTTTTTTTCTCAAATCCAAACCACTTTCTTTAGGCATGTCAATATCAAGGAAGATGACATCTACAGTGTTTTTTTGTAGAGCATCATAAGCAGCCACAGGAGAATCAAAAACTCCAACTAAACTAAAGTCGGGAAATCGGCTTATATAAGAAAGCACAGTTAGCCTGTCAATCTCAACATCATCAACAATCAAGTAATTAATTTTTCTCATACATTAACAAATTTATTGAATTTTTTAATATCGAATTGAGTAGTATATCCTTTATATTGGTTGTTTGTTAATTTAGGCTGTTTTTTCTGTTCCAGATTTCATTATTTTGATAGTAACAATATAAAATAATATGAAATCTCTAATAAAAAAACTCTTGATGCGGTTAATGTTGCTATGTATATCAGCAACTTTCGCACAGGTCGGAATTAATACAACTTCTCCAAGCTCTCTATTGCAGATAGCATCCAGCAATCAGGCTAATCCAGCCAATACCGATGGAATACTGATTCCTAAAATAGACGCATTTCCAGCGATCAATCCTACTTTAACTCAAAACGGGATGATGGTTTTTTTAACAACCTCAGTCGGAATCAATTTGCCGGGTTTTTATTATTGGGACAACAATACTACAGCATGGATAAGTGTCGGGAGTCAGCATAATTGGGGTTTAAATGGCAACCAAGGGACAAACTCCTCCATAAACTTCATAGGAACAAAAGACAATCAATCACTAATCATTAAAACTAACGATACAGAACGGCTGAAAATAGACAATACTGGTAACATAGGAATCGGAGGAACGAATCCTTCTTATCCCTTAGAATTTAAATCGATAACGGGAGATAAAATTTGTTTATTCAATACAGCGCCATTAAAGAGTTACGGATTTGGTGTCAATGCTAGTTTGCTGCAAATATTCAGCTCAAATATTGGTAGTAGCATTGGCTTTGGATATGGTAGTAGCACTTCGTTTACTGAAAATATCAGGTTTACAGGAGGAGGACGGGTTGGAATAGGGACAAGTAATCCATTAAGCAAAATCCATCTTTTTGAAAGCGCCTCTGGAATTACGCCTAACGTCAACTCAGTATTGACTCTTGAAAAAGCCACTGGTAATTATCTTAATTTGTTGTCTTCAGGTGAATCGGGAATATTGTTCGGGGCTAATGGTAATGCAACTAATGGCGGAATTATCTATAATTCTTCACAGCCAGACGCAATGTTTTTCAGAACAAATAATAACCAAAACAGAATGATTATTTCTGCTGCTGGTGATGTTGTGATAGGCAATGGGACACCCGATGCACGACTACAAATAATATCCTCTAATCAGGCCACTCCAGCCAATACCGATGGAATACTAATTCCTAAAATAGACGCATTTCCAGCGATCAATCCTACTTTAACTCAAAACGGGATGATGGTTTTTTTAACAACCTCAGTCGGAATCAATTTGCCGGGTTTTTATTATTGGGACACTGCCTCTTCCTCTTGGTTGGCAATCGGTGCAAAAAGCAATTGGAATCTTACTGGAAACTCAGGAACTAATCCGGGAACCAATTTTATTGGGTCAAGAGACAATAGTGATGTTGTTTTCAAAACAAATAATACTGAAGGAATGCGGTTGACTACCTCCGGGAATATTGGTATTGGCACCGCATCTCCAACTGCTGAACTAGAAGTAAACGGTTTTACAAAAATGGGAACAACGGCTCCTGCCATAAAAACGCTTAAGCTTACGGGCACAACCGGAGCCACACAAGGAAACCAAACTAATATTGCACACGGAATAAACAGTGCTAAGATTCTAGGCGTAACAGTTTTGGTCGAGTATGTAAGTGGTAGCTTTATTCCAACTTCCTATAATAGTTCAATAGGATTTGAATTTGATTATTTTATTACAGGAACGAATGTTGTAGTTTGGACAAAATCTGGAAATTCAGGGTTTATTTTATCAAAACCAATTCGGGTGTTGCTTACATACGAACAATAAATAGGGGAGAGCGATAATAAAAAGGGCATATATCAAAATGCATTTTTCTTTCTGACTGTCAAATTAACTCAGTATATTTGAAACATGAAGATAGAAGAACAAATAGAAAAAATATCCAGTTTTCAGCACCTTGAATTAGTAGCGAATCAAGTGGTGGAAGGTTTTATTTCGGGGATGCACAAATCACCTTTTCATGGATTTTCTGCCGAGTTTGCCGAGCATAAAGTTTATAATGCTGGCGAAAGTACTAAACATATCGACTGGAAATTATTTGCAAAAACAGACAGATTATATACCAAAAAATATGAAGAGGAAACCAATCTTCGATGTCATTTAATTATTGACAATTCTTCTTCGATGCATTATCCAAAGTTGAAAAACGACGAGCCTTTTTTTAATAATAAAATTGGGTTTTCCGTTTTGGCATCGGCGGTTTTAATGAATTTATTAAAGAAACAAAGAGATGCTGTTGGGTTAAGTGTGTATTCCGATAAATATGAATATTACGCGCCCGAAAAAGGCAGTGACCGCCATCATCGAATGATTTTAAACAGATTGGAAAATCTTTTGGAAAATCCAAGTCAGACAAAAAGCACCGATACGATTACTTTTTTACATCAAATTGCAGAGAAAATTCACCGTCGTTCGATGATAATTTTGTTTACCGATATGTTTCAGTTAGGCAAGCAAGAAGCGCTTTTTAATGCCCTACAACATTTAAAACACAACAAGCATAAAGTGGTTGTTTTTCATGTGATTGATAAAAAAACCGAGATTAATTTTAATTTCGACAATGCGCCTCGTAAGTTTATTGATTTAGAATCGGGAGAAGAAATTAATATTTTTGCCGACAACGTCAAGGAAGAATACGAAAAAAAGGTGAGTGAATATTTTAAAACACTTGCTTTAACTTGTGCTCAAAACAAAATTAAGTACGTTCCTGTTGCTGTTGATGAAAGTTTTGAAAAAATTTTAACGACATACCTTGTTGAGAAACAAATGTTTGGATAATATCTGCAAAAACGCATTTATTTTTTAGAAAAAAAGTTGCAGATATGGAAAACGGTTGTATATTTGCAACCGCAATAACGCAGAGGTTTGGTAGTTCAGTTGGTTAGAATACATGCCTGTCACGCATGGGGTCGCGGGTTCGAGTCCCGTCCAGACCGCGAAATTGGGAGAAGCACTTTGGAAACAAAGTGCTTTTTTGCCCAAAAAGGTCCCGGTATTTAGGGATAAAAATAGTTGTGTTGTTTGCTACGACTTTGTAACTCGTAGCTCGGTTTAGTAGTTAGACCAATGAAAAGCTTTTCACTTAATTGTGAATAGCTTTTTTGCTTTTATATGCTTTGGTGTATTGTAATCTGCTGGGAATTTGTATATTGCATCGCTTTTGCAAATAAAAATCAATCAACCAAACTATAAAACATGAAAAAACTATTACTTCTTTTGCTTTTTGCTTTTTTTGGTATAGTAAACCAAGCCTATTCACAAGCTGTTTGTGGAGGAACATTTAATGATCCAGCTGGTCCAAATGCAAATTACGCTAACAATTCTAATGTTACCACTACAATTTGCCCAACAGTTCCAGGCGATTTAGTTACTGTAACTTTCACCTCATTTGCTTTAGAAAGTAATATAGATTTATTAAAAGTGTATGATGGAACCACCGCGAGTGCACCGCTGATAGCCACTTTAACAGGAACTTCAATTCCTCAAGCTGTTACTTCTAGTGCTACAAATGGTTGTTTAACATTTGTATTTACTTCTGATGTTTCTGTTACCAATACGGGTTGGACTTCTAACGTTTCTTGTGGACCACCAGATTCTACAAATTGTTTAATACCAACGGCATTGGCGGTTACAAACGTTACGGATAGTTCAGCAACACTTTCCTGGACAGCCAATAATGGAGAATCTTCTTGGCAAGTATTCACTTCCGTAAATGGCGGACCTTATACAACTATCTATACACAAGTAAATCCATTCGTACTTACAGGATTGGCATGTGATGCAACCTATCAGTTTCAGGTTATGGCTATTTGTAATGGTGGAAATGCTTCTTATGCAGGACCATATTCATTTATGACACAAGCATGTCAACCTCAGGCAGGTCAACCTGTTAATTTATCACAATGTGCCGATAATGGTCAAGCCTGTTTTAATTTAACAGACAACAATCAAAATATATATGGTAGTTTAGACCCATCAGCATACACTATTACTTACCATCTTTCTCAAGCGGATGCAGAAGCGGGTGTAAATGCTTTGACTTCTCCATATTGTACTTCCATTAATCAGCAAGTAATTTATGCTCGACTTGAAAATAATAGCAATCAAGTATATCAAGTTTTCCCATTTGCTTTGATTATCCAAACGCTTTCGAATAGTGTGGTTGCACTAGGGAATATGACGCAATGTGATGATAATAATGATACCGTTGTTACTTTTAATTTGACGACTATTCAAGCGCAAATAAACTCTACCAATACATTAGAATATTACACAAGTTCAGCGAATGCTCAAAACCAAGTGGTACCTATTACAAATCCAGCTGTATTTTCAGTTGGAACGCAATCACAAAGCACCGCTATTTTTGTTAGAGAGATTGTGCCTAATTCATGTGATATCATTTATTCATTCAATGCTGTTGCTTATGCCAATTGTAATATAGCATATACTTGTGGCGCGGCGAATTCACTTTGCAATTCTCTAGGAGTACCGTTTGCCAACACGGTTAACATACCAAGTGCTGGATTAGCAAATTGTTTGGGCTCAACCCCAAACCCAACTTGGTTCTACTTGCCAGTTAGCGTTTCGGGAAATATAGACTTGCAAATCAAACAAGGAAATAATGCGCCGAGTTATAATAATCTTGATGTGGATTATATTATCTATGGTCCTTTTACCAATCCAGTAACACCATGTACTGGTGGTCAGCTTTTAAATAATGTGGTATCTTGTAGTTATTCTACAGCTCCAATTGAAACCGCATCAATTCCCAACGCAATTCCAGGACAATATTACTTACTAATGGTAACTAACTTTAGTAATCAGTCTGGGTTTATATCTATAACTCAAACTAATTCCGGAGGTGGAACAATAGATTGTTCAGGGTTAAGATTAAATGCTTTCTTGGATAGTAACAATAATGGAAGTCAAGATAACGGTGAACAAAATTTCCCGTTAGGACAATTTACCTACGAGGCAAATAGTAATGGCAATGTTCATAATGTTATTGCGCCAACAGGTGTTTACAATATTTATGATACCAATGTTGCTAATTCCTATAACGTAAGTTACACAATTGATCCAAATTACGCAGCTTCCTATGGAATTACAACGGCTTCTTATAGTAATTTGCATGTGGTTATTGGAGCAGGAATGGTAACCTATAATTTCCCAATCACAGTTACACAAACTTATAACGATTTGGCAGTTGCCATTGTTCCTTTAACGGTACCAAGACCAGGATTTACTTATAATGATAAAATTATTTATACCAATTTTGGTAATCAAACGATAGCTTCGGGAACGGTAACTTTTAATAAAGATGCATTGGTAACGATTACTGCAAATACACAATCGGGAACTACGGCTGATGCTAATGGATTTACCTATAACTTCAGTAATTTATTGCCATTTGAAAGCAGAACAATGACTGTCACCATGCAAGTTCCAAATATTCCAACGGTTAGTATTGGAGGATTATTAACGAACACAGCCTCTATTGCGCCATTAACTGGCGATATTGTTCCTGCCAACAATAACAGCAGTTTATCTCAAGTAATTATTGGTTCTTATGATCCAAATGATAAAATGGAATCTCATGGAGGTCGAATTTTACATTCAAGTTTTACGACTAATGATTATCTTTTCTATACTATCCGATTTGAAAATTCTGGAACAGCAAGCGCTATTAATGTTAGAGTAAATGATGTTTTAGATGCTAAATTAGATGAAGCTTCTATCCGAATGATTAGCTCAAGTCATCCTTATATTTTAGATAGAATGGATAATAATTTGAATTGGAGATTTGACAATATTCAATTGCCAGTTTCCATTGCGGATACCAATATTGGTAAAGGATATGTAACCTTTGCTATAAAACCAAAACCAGGTTATGCCGTTGGAGATATTATTCCAAACACGTCTTCCATTTATTTTGATTTCAATCCAGCAATTATTACCAATACTTTCAACACTGAATTTGTAGCTCAATTGTCTGTGGCTGAATTTGAAAACGGAGATTTTGTTTTCTATCCAAACCCAGTTAGTGATGTGGTAACGGTTTCGTTGAAGAACAGTGCTAATTCAATTTCTAATATCTCAGTTTACGATGTTTTAGGAAAGTTGATTTTTACTCAAAAACCAGCCAATGCTATTACTACTCAAACAATTGATTTATCAGCTGTTTCAAAAGGGCTGTATTTATTAGAAGTAACAACAGACAATAATTTGAAAGTAGTTAAAAAACTAATGGTAAAATAAACCCAATTATTGAATTAGAAAAACCTCCTCTCGAGATTTCGGGATTGGAGGTTTTTCTTTTTTGAAACAAACCTAAATTTCACTGAATTTAATTTCCTATTTTTGAAAAAATAAACGTCATAACTATTCATGAAAAAAGCCATTGCTTTATTTTTACTTTTGCTTTGCATTTCTTGTCAATATTTTGAGAAGAAAGTGCCTTCTGAAAAGGAGTTACTGGACAAACAAATGAAAGCAATCAATTGGGATAAAGTAGACGAATATCCATCGGTTTCAGAATGTGAACTGCTAGGCGATAAAGTCCAACGAGAAAATTGTTTTTTTGAATTTCTAACAAGCACCATTCAGCAGAAAATAGGAATAGATAGTCTTACTACGTTATATCCAGAAATTGACACCATTGAAGTAAAAGTTACGATTTTTCCAAATGCCAGTTTGCGATTTGAACCACAATTCCCAAAGGACACGATTGCTTACGATACCATAAAAATTGACAGTATTCTGAAAGCACGATTGATTGATTTCCCCAAAATTAATCCAGCCATTAAAAGAGGAATTCCTGTGAAAACACAATTTGTTTTACCCGTAATTATTAAATCGGAAAAATAAAATTTCTTATTTTTTAAAACTTCTCCCTTTCCAAACAAAGCTTCCGAAAAGCGAATAAATTCCAACCAAACTAGAGAAGAAAGGATAGATAATACTGCTTGCAATTGGCACAAAAAACTTCCTGTTTCGCAAATAGGAATTCGATTGATAAAGCAAAATAGAATCAATACAATATTTTACCAAAAACACACCAAGAAGTAGTTTCCAATCTAGTCTTCCAGAAACTAACAATCCGCAACTCACAACCAATGAAAGATTCATCATTAAAACCACAACGGCTAACATTTTAGGATAAACACTTTTGTAACTAGAAGTTTTACTCGCCCAGCGCACACGTTGCATAAAGAGTTTGAACAAATCGTTTTCGGGTTTGGTTTTTACTATGAACTCGGGATTTTTTAAGTAATGAACTTTGTCTTTGTTTGCGTTCACCGCTTTTTGTAACAACAAAACATCATCGCCACTTGCATTATCTGTAATACCGCCAAAACCGCCAATTTCATTGAAGAATTTTTTGGTGTAAGCAAAGTTCGCTCCGTTACACATAAACGGTTTACCAATACCAAAACTACCAACCGTAGCGCCTTGCAAACTAAACAAATCCAATTGTTGAAAATGATGAAACCAGTTGTTTTTGGCTTTATACATAACAGCACCAACAATCATTTCAGGATTATTGGTTTGGATGTAATTGTCTAATGTTAGTAGCCAGTTTTTATGTACAACGCAATCGGCATCAGTAGTGACAATCCATTCGTGTTTTGCAATCGGAATGGCTCTTCCTAAAGCATCTTTTTTGGGTGAATTAGACAAAACCAAATTTTCCAAAAGTGTCGTGTCAACTTCTTGATGATTCAATCGCCAATTGTTATAAATTCGAGTTGAATTGTCTTTTGAAAAGTCATCCACCATCACAATTTGAACCAACGAAATAGGATAATTTAGTTTCGAAAGCGATTGTAAAAGCCGGTCCAAATTCTTTTCTTCATTCCGAAAAGGAACCACAATCGTGAATGCAGTTTTTGGAGAAACATCCGTTCTTTTAAACGATTTTACTTTGTTGAAACCTAAAACTAATTGGAGAATTAAAAGGACATACACCAATAAAACTACAACTAATACAATTGAAACTATTTCCATTTTGGTTTGAATTTAAGTACATAATAACTTCCAATAACGACTGGCAAAACCACATTTAAAAACCACATCAAGGTCGAAATAAAAACAACTATCCATTCGTTTACGCCTAGTTTCCCGAAGAAAAAAACAGCCATACTTCCTTTTACGGCAAAGTCCAAAAACTGAAAACTTGGCAAGGACGAAGCCAAAAAATAAACGGTAGCAATCGTTGCCATCATTGTTAGATAAGGTAAATCTACATCAAAAGCGAGAAATAAAAAATAGTATTGATGCGAAAAAACCAAATAGCGGCAAAGCGCCAAGAGATTATTCTTCTGGTGAATTTGTTTCGGAATTTCGTTGATTTTGTTAACTAACTTCTGAATGGAATAGCCTTTAATTTTTACGTTTTTGGAGAGAAAGGAAGCAAGAAGCAAGAGAAAAGAAATTCCAACTATAACTAAGCCCCATTTCCAATAACCTAGAATAAATAAACCAATTGTTCCAAAAACAACTGTCAGAATCATTTGAATTCCGTTACAGATGAGGTTTAAAAATATGATTTTCTTGGTTTTTATTTTTTCAAAAAACAAAGCTTTTCCAGCATATTCGCCCAAACCATTTGGTGTAAAAATTCCAGCGGTTAAGGCACCAAGCACTTGTTTTGTAGATTCACCAACAGAAATGGGTTTAATAAAGGAAACTAGATTCTGCCATTTTAAAATCTCAAGGAATCGATTGACAAAACTGAATGAAAGCAAAAATAAAAACCCTAAAACAGAGAATTTTTCTTTTACTAAAGTTTGGAGTTTAACCCAATCGAGTTTATCATTATTGGCTAATTGCTGATAGATAAAATAAAATGCAGCAATAACAATCAAAAGTTTGATTATGAAAACGCCGAATTGTTTCGTTTTGTGAGGAATTGTAATCATTATTTACAAAATAAAGAATAACAATTTCATTATCCTAATAGTATATCTACGTTAAAACAAAATTTAACTTTAATAGACGTTAAAAAATTAATATATTAGCGCCCTAAATACCAAATAACTATGAAAAAAAAATTACAATTTATTTTTATCTTATTGATAAGCATAAGTGGTTTTTCGCAAAGCCAATGGTCACGTGCGAACAAAGTTGAAGTAACACCAAACAAAAATGTGTTGCGAAAAAGTTTTCCTAAAGAATTTGATTTATACAACGTTTCAACAGGAGCGATAAATCTATCTTTACGAAATGCCCCGAACAGATTAACAGCTAACAATTCAAAAACTGTCATTTCTATTCCAAATATGAATGGGCAATTGGAGCGTTTTGAAATTTTTGAATTTTCAAATTTTGCGCCAGAATTACAAGCACAATTTCCACAAATCAGATCGTATGTTGGAAAAGGATTGGATGATAAATATGCTACTATCAGATTGAGTTCTGATCCAAGTGGTATACAATCCATGATTTTCAGAACAGGAAAAAATAACGAATTCATGGAGCCTTATTCTATTGATGGATCTGTATATGCTATATACGAATCACAAAGAAATAGTGGGGAGTTACCATTTACTTGCTCAACAGTAGATGCCAAATTATCAAATGATTTAAGAGGAAATTTGCCTTCTTCTGAAAGATCAGCTTCAGGTGAGATGTTGGTTTTCAGATTGGCACTTTCTTGTAATGGAGAATATTCTACTTATTTTGGTGGAACTGTAGCAAATTCTTTAGCTGCAATGAATGCGACAATGACAAGGGTAAATGGTATATGTGAAAAAGATTTAGCGATACACATGAACATAATAGCCAACAATACAGCGGTTATTTACACTAATGCTGCTTCCGATCCTTATAGTTCAATGGGTAATTGGAATGGCGAGTTACAAGCAACTTTAACAGCTACTATTGGAGAAGCTAATTATGACATTGGTCATATGTTTGGTGCAACTGGTGGTGGTGGAAACGCCGGTTGTATTGGTTGTGTTTGTGTTGATGGACAAAAAGGAAGTGGAATAACTTCTCCAGGGGATGGAATACCAATGGGTGATAATTTTGATGTTGATTATGTGGTTCATGAAATGGGTCATCAATATGGTGGAACCCATTCTTTTTCTCATAATGTTGAAGGTTCGGGGACGAATGTTGAACCAGGTTCAGGCTCAACGATAATGGGTTATGCGGGAATTACAACACGAGATGTACAAGCTCATTCGGATGCTTATTTTGTTTATGCAAACGTAAAACAAATTCAGGACAATATGGTTGGAAAAACTTGTCCGGTTAGAACAACACTTTCAAATGCTACTCCAACTGCAAATGCAGGTTTGGATTATACTATACCAAAAAGTACTCCTTTTATTCTTTCTGGTACAGGTTCAGATCCTAATGGAGATGCGCTTACTTATTGCTGGGAAGAAAATGATACAGCAACTACTCAAACAGGTGTGGGGAGTGCTGCTTCTGCAACAAAAACTGGAGGTCCAAACTGGAGATCTTATTCTCCTGTAGCATCTCCAGATAGATATTGTCCACCATTAGCAAGAGTTATTGCAAATGCATCTACTACACAAGGTCTTGAAATTGTAACAGAAGCTTTAAGCTCGGTTGCAAGAGACTTAAATTTTGTTTTAACAGTAAGAGATAATCATGCTGGAACTGGACAAACCGCTTCGGATGCGATGAAAGTAACGGTTAATGCAACAGCGGGACCATTCTTAGTAACAGCACCAAATACGGCATTAGTTAGCTGGGCAGTAGGAACCAACCAAAATGTAACTTGGGATGTAGCAGGGACAACAGCCAATAATGTGAATGCTGCTTATGTTGATATTTATCTTTCTACCGATGGAGGTCTTACCTATCCAATTTTATTGGCTAGTCAAGTTCCAAATGATGGAACCGAAGTAATTACAGTACCCAACAATGTTGGAACTACAAATAGAGTTATGGTAAAAGGAAACAATCATATTTTTTATGATATTTCTAATGTTAACTTCCCTATAGTTGCTGCAACTTCAAGTTTTTCTGTTAGTTTTAATAGAACGGCTGGGCAACAAAACAAAAGTATCTGTGCAAGCTCAACAGTTGATTATGCAATCAATTATTTAACTTATGCAGGTTTTAGTGGTATTACAGCTTTTTCAGTTTCAGGGCAACCAGCGGGAACAACGGTAACATTTGCTCCAGCAACTCTTTTAGCAAATGGCACTACTACAATGACTATTTCTAATACTTCGGGTGCAACACCAGGTTTCTATTCGATGATTGTTACAGCAACTTCGGGTGCGGTTACTAAAACAGTTCCGTTTTATTTGAGTATATTCAGTCCTAATTTTGCTACTACTACTGGAATTTCTCCTGCGGATAATGCTATTGGTCAATCTACTTCTGTAAACTTAAGTTGGGCAACCGATGCAAATGCGACGCAATACGATGTTCAAGTGGCTACAGATAACGCGTTCACCAACATAATTGCCTCTGGAACAGCAAATACAAATAGTTATTCAGTAACAGGTTTGTCTGAAGTCACAAATTATTACTGGAGAGTTTTACCAAAAAACGGTTCATGTTCTGGAGTTTTTAGCACGGGATTTAAGTTTACAACTGGACAAATAGTTTGTTCAACTTTTACTTCTGCCAATGTGCCACTTACAATTGCAACGACAGCCAATGTTACCGTTAATTCAACACTGGCTGTAGCTGATGTGGATACTATTTCTGATGTAAATGTAACTATGAATATTTCACATACCTGGGTTAATGATTTAACAATTACATTAATTAGTCCAGCGGGAACTCAAGTACAATTAGTAGCTCAACCATGTGCAAGTGCAAGTTTGTTGAATATTGTAGCTACGTTTGATGATTCAGGAATTCCATTAGTCTGTGGAACGGACCCTGCTATTTCTAGCACCATTATTCCGATTCAGGCGTTATCTGCTTTTAATGGTCAGACAATGAATGGGACATGGACACTAAGAGTTTTTGATGGTTTTAATCAAGATGGAGGTAGTTTAAATAGTTGGAGTTTGAATTTATGTCATACTACTCCAGGATTGGGAGTGACTTTAAATACTATCAAAGATTTCAGTTTATATCCAAATCCGAATAATGGTAACTTTAATATCCAATTCAATTCAACTTCGAATGATGATATTTCCGTTTCCGTTTTTGATATAAGAGGAAGAAATGTTTATTCCAACTCCTATAAAAACAACGGATTGTTTAATGAGAACATTCAATTAGACAGTTTAGAAGCTGGAGTTTATTTAGTTTCTGTAAAAGATGGTCAAAACCAAATTACTAAAAAAATTATCAAAGAGTAAACTAGTATAAAGCATTAAAAAAAGGTCGTATTATTTACGGCCTTTTTTTATTTTGAAAAACGTACATTTATAACATAATTAATAAACTGTGGCAAACGAACGCATCATATTGGGAATTGATCCAGGAACCACCATCATGGGTTTTGGGTTGATAAAGGTCGTGAACAAAAAAATGGAATTCATTCAGTTGAACGAATTGATTTTGAGCAAATATGATGACCATTACACCAAACTGAAAGTTATTTTTGAACGCACCATCGAGTTAATCGAAACCCATCATCCCGACGAAATTGCGATTGAAGCACCGTTCTTCGGAAAGAATGTGCAATCCATGCTAAAACTCGGAAGAGCACAAGGCGTTGCGATGGCGGCAGGTTTATCGCGCCAAATTCCCATTACCGAATACGAACCCAAGAAAATCAAAATGGCTATCACCGGAAACGGAAATGCCAGTAAAGAGCAAGTTGCCAAAATGCTTCAACAACTTTTAGGCTTAAAAGAATTACCAAAAAATCTAGACTCAACAGATGGTTTAGCAGCAGCGGTTTGTCATTTTTTCAACTCAGGAAAAGTTACAGGAAGCAAAAGTTATACTGGTTGGGACGCATTTGTAAAACAAAATGACGAGCGCATTAAAAAATAAATATATTTGCAATTATAACCTTAAAAAACAATCATGAAAATTTTAAAATTAATTCCCTTAGTATTCGCCTTAGTAATTCTTAACGCTTGTTCTTCGGACAGTAGCAGTAGTTCTTCCTCAGTTGATGAATCTTTCCATTTTAAGTATGATGGGCAAACTATTAACGTAACTAGTTGGGAAGCGCAAAGAAGTGGCAACACCATTGCTGTTACGGGTTATGGTGCTAACGGGATGTCAATTTCTTTAGAATTCAATTCATATGGAGATATTGGAGAAGTGGATACTTATTCCTTAACGGATGGCGCTGTGCCATTAAGCCAAGCACAAGCTTATTATACCAATGAATCTTTTACTTTTAACTTAGTTTCTATTAATGCAACTAACAAAACAGCCCATGTAACATTTTCAGGGAAAGTTTATGAAGATGGATATGATTTAACGAGTCCTTTTGTTAATGTTGAAGGGGATTTTTTAGTTAATTATGAGGATGTTGTTCCACAAGTTGCTGGATTAGACGTTTATGCAAAAATTGCTGGAAATGATTGGTATGATTCCAAAAGTGATCAAGAAGGAGGCTTCTTTTCAGGAAGTGATGTTACTTTAAGTTCTTATAACGGAGATATCTATGCAATCAATATTACTACCAATCACGATAATTCAATCGTAGGAAGTCATAGTTTCACACCGTCTTCTTCTACAGATAAAGTTACCCTTTCTAAATACAACAGTACTTTAGATTATTTCGAAGAGTATGATTGTACGGGGACATTTAATCTTACTGCCAAAGAGGTTGGAGCTTCAATTACGGTTATTACGGGCACCTATACTTTTACAGCTGTTGATCCAGTCACAAGCGCAGAGATAACAGTTACAAATGGAACTTTTAAAACAGCTTATACCAATTATTAATATTCAAAAGCAAGTTTTAAACTTGCTTTTTTTATGTCTGGAATTTACATACATATCCCATTTTGTAAGCAAGCTTGCCATTATTGCGACTTTCATTTTTCGACTTCGTTAAAGAAAAAAGATGAGATGGTTTTGGCTTTGGCCAAAGAAATAGTGTTGCGCAAAAATGAGTTCAGAGGTGAGATTGTCGAAACGATTTACTTTGGTGGCGGAACGCCTTCTATATTGGAAATCGCAGATTTGAAATTGTTGATTGATGCAGTTTACAAACATTACAAAGTTGCAGAAAATCCCGAAATCACTGTAGAAGCCAATCCAGACGACTTAACTGAAACCCGAATAACCGAATTAGCAAATAACCAAATCACCCGTTTAAGCATTGGAATCCAATCTTTTTTTGAAGACGATTTGAAGTTGATGAATCGCGCTCATAATTCGGCGGAAGCCAAAAAATGTTTGGAAATCGCGACTCAGTATTTCGATAATATTTCCATCGATTTGATTTATGGTGTTCCCGAAATGACCAATGAAAAATGGCTTCAGAATGTTGAAACTGCTTTGTCTTATAATGTTCCGCATATTTCGAGTTATGCTTTGACTGTCGAGCCAAAAACGGCATTGTCTACGTTCATTCAAAAAGGAATCATTCCACAACCCGATGATGAAGTCGCGCAGGAACATTTTCATTTGCTCGTTGACAAACTTTCGGAAAACGGATTTATACATTACGAACTTTCAAATTTTGGGAAAGAGCATTATTTTTCCAAAAACAATTCCAGTTATTGGTTGGGGAAAAAATATATTGGAATTGGTCCGTCGGCACACAGTTATGATGGTATTTCCAGAAGCTGGAACGTGTCGAATAATACGCAATATCTAAAATCAATTGCAGAAAACAAGTTGCCTTCAGAAGTCGAAATTTTATCCAAAACCGACTGTTATAATGAATATGTAATGACAGGTTTGCGAACAATTTGGGGAGTTTCTTTAGACCGAATTGAAAAAGAATTTGGTAAAAGTTATTTGGATTATCTAAATAAACAAAGCGCAAAATACATTGAAGATGATTTACTAATAGTTGCGGATAATATTTTGCGAACTACCAAAAAAGGAAATTTTTTGAGCGACGGAATTGCGTCAGACTTATTCATGCTGAACTAGTTTCAGCATCTTTTCAATTGAAACAAGAATATGATAAAAGGATTTACATATATTTTGACTAATAAAAACCTTTCCGTTTTATATGTTGGCGCAACGAAAGATTTAAAAAGTAGAATCGATTCTCATAGAGATGGAACTGGAGCAGTTTTTACAAAGAAATATAATGCAACTATTTTAATTTACTTTGAAGAGTTTGATGATTTTAATGACGCTTTTGTCAGAGAAAAACAATTGAAAAACTGGCATAAAGAATGGAAATGGAATTTGGCAAAAGTTTTAAATCCAGAATTAAAAGATTTATATTTGGAGTTGTAATTGCATCTCCTAGATGAGATGCTGAAACAAGTTCAGCATAAATGAAAGCACTAATCAACAACACATTCGAAATCGACTTATCAAAACCCATTGATATTTCTATTCCGTTGACCAATACAGATGCAAACCCAATTGCGTGGTACATCGAAAAACCTGAGATTGAGCCTGTAGTTTTTGGCGATTGGATTGGAAGTGTGAAAAAAGGGGCGTCAACTAATTTCAACAACGTTTTTTTCAATCCACACGGACATGGAACGCACACCGAATGTTTGGGTCATATCACCAAAGAGTTTTATTCCATCAATCAATGTTTGAAGCAATTTTTCTTTACAGCCGAATTGATTTCTATTGAACCAGAAAAAAGCAATGGTGATTTGATTGTCACAAAACAGCAAGTCGAAAAGGCTATGAATGGAAAAACTTCTGAAGCCATCATCATAAGAACTTTGCCAAATCAGGAAGGCAAAAAACATAAGAATTATTCCAAAACGAATCCGCCTTATTTAGCAGAAGATGCCGCAAATTTTATTCGGGAAATTGGAATCCAGCATTTGTTAATCGATTTGCCAAGTGTGGATAGGGAAGAAGATGAAGGAAAATTATTGGCGCACAAAGCGTTTTGGAATGTAAAAAATGTCAATAATCTTAATGCCGATGCAAGATTAAATTGTACGATTACTGAAATGATTTTTGTGGACAACAATGTCAAAGATGGAAGTTATATTCTGAATTTACAAATCGCTTCTTTTGAAAATGATGCATCACCAAGTAAACCCATTCTTTATAGTGTTCAGTGTTCAGAAAATAGTGTTCAGTAAAATTACTGACAACTTGAAACTTAACTTGAACTTTAAAACGTATTAACTGATTACTAAAAACTGACCACTGACCACTAATGATAACCGTTTCCACAGATAAAAGCAAATTAGATGTTCCGTTTATTCAAAACTTTTTGAAGGATATTTATTGGGCTGCAGGTAGAACTATTGATGAAGTACAAACTACAATTGATGCTTCGTTTTGCTTCGGAATTTATCTGGATGAGGAGCAAATTGGTTTTGCCCGTGTGGTTACTGATTATGTTGTCTTTGCTTATTTGATGGATGTTTTTATTGACGAGAAGCATCGTGGAAAAGGATATTCTTCCCTTTTAATTGAAGCCATGATGACCGAAACCCAATTGCAACAAGTTAAAATTTGGCGACTGGCAACATCTGATGCACATTTTTTATATAAGAAATTTGGATTTACAGCTTTAGCTCATCCCGAAAAAATGATGGAGAAAATTGTTAGTGTTCAGTAATCAGTTGGCAGTAATCAGTTCGAATTTAGATAAAAATTAATTAAAATGTAAACGCTTGTTTTGTTAAGTTCAGTATAACTGAACACTAAATACTGAGCACTGAATACTAAAAAATGAACATTCAACAACTATACGAATTTTGTCTTTCCAAAAAAGCAGTCACGGAGCACTTCCCGTTTGATGAAGATACTTTGGTTTTTAAAGTCGGCGGTAAAATGTTTTGCCTGACATCGCTTAAGCAATGGGAAAAAGGAGCGCCATCTCTCAATTTAAAATGCGATCCTGAAAAAGCAGAAGAACTTCGCACCGAATATGATGCCATTAATCCAGGTTTTCATATGAGTAAAACGCATTGGAACACGGTGGATTTTCACTCTGATGTTTCTAATAAAATGATGTGTGAACTCATTAACCACTCTTATGATTTGGTTTATAAAAGTTTGACTAAAAAGTTACGAGATGAAATAGAAAAGGAAGCCAATTAGCTTCCTTTTCTTATTTTACATTGATTTTTTCTGCTTCTCCACAAAGCCATCTGCTTGTAATTTTAGTAATTCCAAAGCGCTTTTCTTTTTGTAATTGTACAATTCTTTGTCGTCTTTAATATCGGCATAAACCTTATCATATATCGAAGCATCGGTTTGTCTTTGCAGTTCGCTTTGGTATTTATTTTGGGTCAAAACATTTTTGATTGCCATTTCAGCATCTTCTTGTTTGAAATCAAATTCACCTTTTGGCGATAATAATTTGGCAAAAATTGGAGAGGTTTCAATTGCTAAAAACAACAACATTATAAAAAAGGATGGTAGCCATGGTAATTTGTTTAAGGCATTTATTCTAGCCATTAAACCATCGAAACTATCAATGATAGTTTGGGTTTCGGTAACCTTTTTGTCTAAGTCTGCTTGTATTGTTTTGGATTTTGCTTCTTTCTCGGCAATTTTGGCTAGATTGGCTTTTTGCAACGTATCTAAAGCTGCTTTCTCCAAATTGTGTTTAGCGATTTTCTCCTTAAAAACAGGACCTTTACCTAGTTTCATGGTGCCTTTTGTTCCTTCGGCTTCCGCGATATAAGTTTCGTATAATGAATTTACCGACTTTTCTTTTTGGGTAATTTGAGATTTTAAACTATCAATTTCTGCTTTGTTTTTGTCCAAATCACTTTGAAAATAATTGGCAACTTGTTTTTTATTGGCCAATGCCATTTCATTCTTTTCCTTTAATAAAACGGTATTGATTTCCTTTTCGAAAATTTTAATTTCCAAAGGTTTTGAAATTACGATGGCAATAATAATAGCTAGGGCAATTCGTGGTGTGGCCTGAATAAATTCGTCCATAAAACTATCTCTTTTTTTGATAGTGGAAACTATAAATCGATCCAAATTGAAGATGAGTAATCCCCAAATTACACCAAATCCCATAGCAATATACGGATTGTCAAAAACGGTGTAAAGTGCATAACTACTGGCAATGAAAGCCATAACTGCTGTAAAGAAAACGGTGGCGCCAATGCCAGCGTATTTGTTTTGTTCGCCGTTGGAACAAGAGTTCACAATGTCAGTATCGACACCAGAACAAAGGAGGAAGAAACGTTTTAACATGATTGATTGATTTAATTGATTTTCTCCGCTGCGCTCCGAACAGTTCGGCTTTGCCTCGGGTGATGATTGCTTTACAAATTTAACGCCAAAAATTTAATTATGTTGTATGTTGTTGATTAGTTTTGCGTTAGGGATTGCAGTGAAAATCCTTTTCCTTTTTTAAAAGGAAAAGATTGCAACGGAAAGCCCGACCTTGTTGCTTATGGATATTTCTTTTTTTTGATAAAACGTTCTGCAACAAGGTAACGCCCAAATAAAAAAATCCGCTAATTCAATGAAGAACTAACGGATTTTATTTACACCTGACAGGTTTTTAAAACCTGTCAGGTGTTTTGCTATTTACTCAACTCCACAAAATACTTATAAAACAACGGAATCGTTTCAATACCTTTTAGGTAATTAAAAATTCCGAAATGCTCGTTTGGTGAATGAATCGCATCCGAATCCAAACCGAATCCCATTAAGATAGTTTTCGATTTTAATTCTTTTTCAAACAAGGCAACAATAGGAATACTACCGCCAGAACGCACAGGAATTGCTGGAATTCCAAAGGTTTCGGTATATGCCATATTTGCGGCTTTGTAACCAATACTATCAATAGGCGTTACATAACCTTGTCCGCCGTGATGTGGTTTTACTTTTACGGTAACGCCACTTGGAGCGATGTTTTCGAAATGTTTGGTAAACAATTCGGTTATGGCTTCCCAATCTTGATTCGGAACCAAACGCATCGATATTTTTGCAAATGCTTTACTGGCAATGACTGTTTTTGCACCTTCGCCAGTGTAACCACCCCAAATTCCGTTTACATCCAGAGTTGGGCGAATGGAATTTCTTTCGTTGGTTACATATCCCTTTTCGCCATAAATGTCATTAAGGTCTAATGCTTTTTTATAGTTTTCTAGATTGAAAGGTGCTTTTGCCATTTCGGCTCTTTCTTCCAGTGATAATTCTTCCACATTGTTATAGAAACCAGGAATGGTGATGTGATTGTTTTCATCGTGTAGCGAGGCAATCATTTTTGCTAAAACATTGATAGGATTTGCCACAGCTCCACCATATAATCCAGAATGTAAATCTCTGTTTGGACCGGTAACTTCCACTTCCACATAACTCAAGCCTCTTAATCCTGTAGTAATAGAAGGTTGTTGGTTGGATATCATTCCCGTATCGGAAATTAAAATCACATCGCAACTCAATTTTTCTTGGTTGCGTTCTACAAACCAACCTAAACTTTTAGAACCCACTTCTTCTTCGCCTTCAATCATGAATTTCACATTACAAGGCAGACAATTATTAGCAATCATATACTCAAATGCTTTCACATGCATGTACATTTGACCTTTGTCATCGCAAGCACCACGAGCAAAAATGGCACCTTCTGGATGAATATCGGTAACTTTAATTACGGGTTCAAAAGGAGGTGAAGTCCACAGTTCCATTGGGTCTGGCGGTTGCACATCGTAATGGCCATAAACCAAAACTGTTGGTAGATTTTTGTCAATGATATGTTCCCCGAAAACAATTGGATAACCAGGTGTTTCGCATATTTCTACAAATTTGCAACCTGCTTTTTCCAGACTTGCTTTTACCGCATCTGCAGTGTTGATGACATCGTGAGAATAAGCACTATCGGCACTTACGGAAGGGATTTTTAGTAATTCAATTAATTCGTTAATGAATCGTTCTTTATTGCTTTGAACGTAGTTCTTTATATTGTCCATTATATTGTTAGTAATTAGTTGATTCAAATTTACTAAAAAAGACTTTTAAAAAAATTCATAATTCATAATTTATAATTGAGAATTATATTTATATTTGCACTCACAATTTTGCGGGTATGGTGAAATTGGTAGACATGCCAGACTTAGGATCTGGTGCCGCAAGGCGTGTAGGTTCGAGTCCTATTACCCGCACAGAACGCTCTAACGAAAGTTGGGGCTTTTTTTTGTGGTATACGTTAATAACTTGTTGTTTTTTGGTTAACAATATTTTTACAGATTTTTAAAATCGGATGCTTTAATAAAAAAAATAGCTATATTTTTATACACTTATTTGTGGATGATTTTAATACTCCAACCCAAGTTTTAAAATGAAAAGGAAAAGACTTATGATAACACTACTATTAGCATTTTTGGGATGTGTCTTGATAGGACTATCAGTCTATTTGCTTTATAGAAACAGCGACGCTGCTGTATCGGTTGAGAAGCAAAGAGAGCTTGACGAGGCTATAAAACAAATTGAAGTACTAAATGCTGAAATTGTAGATAAAGATAAATTTGTAGATGATGCGGAACAAAAATTAAAGACCTTAAAATTCGAATCTTTTGTGCTGGCTCCAGGTCAAAATTTACCTATAGTTGAAATTGTTGACAATGATTTAGGAGAAGGTGGCGGAGCGAGTGAAGATGGTTCGAAAAAGGTACACAAATTAATGTATCATCATCAAATTAGATTTTACTTAATGAATGCGGGAAAGAGTTCCATGAAAGACGTAATTTTTTCCATAAAGGATGATTATAATCCAAGTCAGGAGAAAAAGAAAAAAGCCAACACTATCGCTAGTATTGATTATTTAGGTAAAAAAGTGGATAGTGAAGAAATGGGAGCTTATGAAAATATTGAGGTAAGCACACTAAATTTAAAATCAAAAAAATTAATTTATACGAGTAACCTGAAAGGGAGTTTTGGCGTAGGAGATTATGAATATCATGTTATAGTGGAATGGAGCCAAGGGTTTTATCAAATGTATATTAAGATTGAAGAAATAGACGGTAAGTTAAAATACAATTATGAGTTTTTTGATGTGGATGGAAATACCATCGATTTCAATACGCTCGAAAAAAGTATTAGTAATTAAAAAAAAGCCTCTCCATTTGGAGAGGCTTTTTTATTTATTTTCCTGTTGCAATCCAAGCATTGATTTTCTTTTCAAGCAATGCTAAAGGCATAACTCCTGATTCTAAAACTTTCTGGTGAAACACTTTAATATCAAATTTGTCTCCCATTTTCGTTGCTGCTTTTTTGCGCAATTCGCTAATTTTTAATTGCCCAACTTTATACGATAAGGCTTGTCCTGGAATAGCCATATAACGTTCAATTTCGGTGGTGATGCCTGCTTCCGATCTCGCTTCATTTTCCAATGAATATTTAATAGCTTGCTCTCTTGTCCATCCTTTTGAGTGTAAACCTGTGTCAACAACCAATCGAACGGCACGGTGCATTTCGTTACCTAACATTCCAAAATAGGAATAAGGATTTGTATATAAACCCAATTCTGGCCCCAAACTTTCAGTATACATTGCCCAACCTTCGCCATAAGCACCAAACCAGTTGAATTTTCTAAAATCAGGTAAGTCTTTGTTTTCTTGTTGCAACGAAATTTGAAAATGATGTCCAGGAATTGCTTCGTGAAGGAATAAATCTTCATCGCCAATTGTACTATAATTGGCTACATCTGGAATGGGAACATAAAAAATACCAGGTCTAGTTCCATCGGCAGTTCCTTGACTGTATTCGGCGCTAGAGGTTTTTTCTCTAAAAGCTTCCGTTCTTCTGATTTCAAATTTTGTTTTAGGTTGTAAAGCAAAAAGCTTGTTTACATTGGGTTTTATCTTCTCGTAAATCGCATTGAAATTGGCAATTACTTCTTCTGGTTTTTTGAATGGTTTTAATTCGGGTTTGTTTTTAACCTGTTCGAAAAATTCGGGTAATGTTCCTTTAAAACCAACCTTTGTTTTTACTTTCTCCATTTCTTGTTTAATGCGAGCCACTTCGCTTAGTCCAAGATTATGAATTTCCTCTGGAGTCATATCGGTAGTTGTCCATTGTTTTACATAAATGGCATATAAGTCTTTTCCATTTGGTAAACTGCCAATTCCGCTTGTTGTTCTTGAAGCTGGAAGGTATTCGTCTTTCAAAAATTCGGTCATTTTTTTATACTGCGGCACTAATTTGTCGTTAATCATCGCCGTATATTTTGCAGTCAAATCTTTCTTCACATCGTCCGAAAAAGTATCAGGCATTAATTTTATGGAAGAGTAGAAAAGGTTGTCTTCTACATTGGGTGTTGGCATTTCGGCAAATTGAGGAATTATTTTTTCCGTCAATGCTTTTGGTAAAACCATTCCTTTTTGAATTCCTTTTTTCATGTAAACCATCGCAGAATCAACCCAAACGGAATATAAATCCAATCTTTTCAAGAAGTTTCTATAATCTTTCTCCGTTTTAAAAGGTTGCGCGCTAGTCCCACCAGCATATTGTCCCATGGTTAAATGCATTCCCCAAAATTGTTGAAAAGGCATCAAATTGGCATTTTGCTTTAATAACTGTTTTCCAATTCCAGTTTCCCATTTAATGATATCGTAACTGTTTTTTTCTTCGGCAGATAATTTTGTGGTATCCACTGTGGCCAATTCGTTTTCATATTTATCAAAAAAGGCAGCTTGCTTTTTGCGATACGAATCCGTCATGTCATATACCAACTTATCGTTATATTCGTTTTGCCCAGCTTGTGTTGCTGACAAAGGATCTAACTCATTTTTGCCGTCAAAATAACCTTTGGTTATCGCTGAAAAATCTTGTGACTTCTCTTCGGTTTTACAGTTTACAAATAGCAATGACATTAGAATCATTGTCAAAAAAAGGTGGTTTTTTTTCATAATGGTTTGGTTTAGTTCAATTTGGTAAAACTAAATGTTTCTACTCAATAGGTTTGTTAATAAAATACTAATTTATCCATGATAAACTCGAGAAGCGATGATTTTTCCATCTCTAACTTCTAGAATTTCAGCGACTAACATATCTTCCTCATTGGCAACCGTTCGCGTGTATTCCATAAAAACACTGTTGGAATTGGAGGTTAAAGAAGTTACTTTATAATGTAGCGTCGGTAATCGGTCAAAGGAATCTTTCCACCAAGAGCGCAAGGCATCTTTACCTGTTACCAAGCCTTTGGTTTCGGGATGTCTTATTTTTAATTTTGGACTAAAATGTTGGGCATCATCATCATAAAGCGATAATAATTTTTCCAGATTGTGAGCGTTAAACGCTTCAAACCAAAGATGAGCAATGGATAAGTTTTTTTCGGGTGTCATTGTTGGATTATAATAGAAAAATCCCATTTGCCAAAGACGAATGGGATTTCAATGTTGTACTTTATTTTATACGTTTTTCAAATTGATAATTTCCTGTTCTGTTAGGAAACGCCAATTACCACGCGGTAAATTTTTCTTAGTTAAACCTGCAAAAGAAACTCTGTCGATTCTTAAAACATCATAACTAAAATGCTCAAAAATATTACGAACCACTTTGATATTGGCCGATTTTAATCGCAAACCAATTTCACTTTTAGCTTCGTTTTCGATATAGGTAACTTCTTCAACCTGAACTTTGTGACCGTCAATCACAAGTCCTTTGTTTATTTTTTCTAAATCTTCAAACTTCAAATTTTTATCCAAAGAAACTTGGTATATTTTTGATGATTTTTGATTTGGCAAGGTGAATTTTCGAATCATATCCGTATCATTCGTGAACAACAAAAGTCCGGTAGTGTTTTTATCCATTCTACCAACAGCACCGATTTTTGCAGTTGTTGATCCTTTAACCAATTCCAAAACATTGCGGTATTCCTGACCTTCGTCCAATGCCGTTGTAAAGTTTTTAGGTTTGTTCAACAAGATGTATTCTTTCTTTTCTGGTGTTAAAACTGCACCGTCAAAATTTACCACATCGCCAGGTTTTACCATGTATCCCATTTCAACAACAGGAATTCCATTCACTTTCACATTCCCCGATTGGATATAAATATCCGCGTCTCTACGGGAACAAGCACCCGAATTGGCGATGTATTTATTCAGCCGAATTTCATCCGCCACTTTTGGTCTTTTTGGCGCCTGATTTGGTTTTTTTTCTATTTTATCGGTAGTTGCAGCTACTGGTTTAGTAGTAGGTTTTGCTTTTTTCGGACCTTGCGCACGTTTTGCCATGGCAGGTTTTGGCTTATTTGAATTGGGTCTAGAACTGCTTGGTCTTGAGCCACTTCGTTTATTATTGCCTTCCTTGTTATTCATAAATTCTGTAATTTGGTGCAAAGATACGTATTTCAATTGCTTTTTCAGGAGCTATTTCCAGCTATCCGCTTTATTCCCGATAAAAATCGGGAGATACCGCTGCTATCTGGGCTATTTGGGAGTAATCCATTGAAAACTTGCAATCTACAATTTCAAATAACTTCTTCCGTGGATGATAACTTGAGGGTCTATCAAAATGATGCAAAAAACGCCAGAGACAACAAGGAATTTTAAGATGTTGTGAAGTGCTAAATAGGTTGGTTTATCATTGGCTTTCCAAAGTAAATTAAGGAAAAAGATAAGCACAATCAAACTGATGTAAAAGTAAATATCCATATAACCCACTTCGTAAATATCTACAAGAAAATAAACTGGAATTATGGTTGATACGGTCAAAAAAGTAATGATTTTTTTGGAAAAAGCTTCGCCAAAAATCACAGGAATGGTTTGATAATCGTTGGCAATGTCTCCTTTAATGTTTTCCAAATCCTTTATCATTTCTCGGATTAAAATCAAAAGAAAAAGGAAAGTTGCATGAGCAAAAATCTGAGGATATAAATTTTTATAATACAATAAAATGGCGAAAAAGGGTAAAACAGCTAGCAATGAAGCGGTAAGATTTCCAATAAAAACTATTTTTTTTAGTTTGTGCGAATAAAACCAAATCAGGAAAATGTAGGTTGAGAAAAATAATACAGCACGAAACGAAACGAAAAACGATAATAAGAAAACAATAAAATTGACCGCAAAATAAACTTTCAGTTTTGTTCTTTGGCTTACCAATCGGTCCAATTTTGATTTGTTCGGACGATTGATTAAATCTTTCTCGCTGTCGTAAAAGTTATTGATGATATAACCAGAAGCAATCGTTAAACTGGAAACAATTACGATGATGAATAAATTGAAATCGAGCAAAACCCACAACGCTCTTTTTTCGGGAGCCAAAATAAAGATGGCGGATAGGTATTGTGCTAAAGCAATAATGGGAATATTATAACCGCGAACTACCGAAAACATGCTGATGATTTTCAGTAATAAGTGTTTGGTTTTTCTGCTTAACATTTTCGGAAAATTAAAACTGGTAAACCACTTCTAATTTATAATCTTTCAAGGATTTTTTTGCTTTTTCTAAATCTTCAGTAAAACCTAGAATGTAACCGCCACCGCCAGAACCACAAAGTTTTAAGTAGTAATCGTTGGTATCAATACCATTTTGCCATACGCCGTGAAAAGCTTCTGGAATCATTGGTTTAAAGTTATTTAAAACGACTTTTGACAATTGTTTGGTGTTTGCGAAAAGCGATTTCATATCGCCACCCAAGAAATTTTCAACACAAGCATCCGTATATTTTACGAATTGTGTTTTTAGCATTTTTCGGAAGCCTTCTTCTTTTAGGTTTTCCATAAAAATATTGACCATTGGAGCGGTTTCGCCAACAATTCCTGAATCTAACAAAAACACTGCGCCTTTACCGCTTGTGCTTTGTGACGGAATTCCTGTAGCTTCAATATTGTCTTTGGAATTGATAAGAATTGGAATGCTCAAATAGCTATTTAAAGGATCTAAGCCAGAACTTTTCCCATGGAAGAAAGATTCCATTTGAGAAAAAATCGATTTTAATTGTAAAAGTTTTTCGCGAGTTAAATTCTCAAGAACAGTGATTTTATTGTCGGCATATTTATCATAAATCGCGGCAACTAAAGCGCCACTACTTCCAACACCATAACCTTGAGGAATGCTAGAGTCAAAGTACATACCTCTTTCCACGTCCGCTTTTAAAACGTCCATGTTGAAAGTCACCAATTCGGATTGGTCTTTTTCTAATTGCTCCAAATAGGAAGCAAATCTTTGTAAACTTGCATTTGATTTTTTGGCTTCTTCGGACGGATTTTCATCCACTTTCAAAGCACCGTTGTAAAAATTATAAGGAATAGATAAACCTTTTGAATCTTTTATAATTCCGTATTCTCCGAAGAGAAGAATTTTTGAGTAGAATAATGGTCCTTTCATAATTTAATTGCTCCTGTTCCAATTTCATCACAAATATACTGACCATTTTGACAATAGCCAACTAATTCGTCCTTAATAAATTGCAAAACGCTTTCTCTAACGTTTTCGGGATATAAAACGTGTACGTTTGCTCCTGCATCTAAGGTAAAACATACAGGAATTTGAGTTTGATTTCTGAATTTCCAAATGCGATTAATAATTTCCAAAGTGTTGGGTTTCATTAAAATAAAATAAGGCATGGAAGTCATCATCATGGCGTGTAAAGTCAAAGCTTCACTTTCTACAATTTTGATAAATGCTTCTAAATTCCCAGTCTCTATAACGCTTTTTATATTGGATAAATTGTGATGCGCTTGTTCAAATCGTTGTTGAGCAAACGGATGATTATGCATTAAATCATGTCCAACCGTGCTCGAAACTTGTTTTTCTCCTTTGTCAACCAATAAAATCGTGTCTTGATAATTCTTGAAATTTGGATGAATCGTAGTTGAAAATTCCACTCCAAACAAATCAGAACTACCTTCAATTTCGGCATGATTGCCCCAAACAACAACACTTCCTTTTACACTTCTACACGCGCTTCCAGAACCCAATCGCGCAAGAAAAGATGCTTTTTGATAGAAAAATTCCTCACTCATCTCAGGATTTAAAACTTTCTCCAAGCTCATAATATTCATTGCCAAAGCTGCCATTCCCGATGCAGATGATGCAATTCCTGAACTGTGTGGAAAGGTATTTTGGGTGTCAATCGTGAAATGATAGTCTTTTAAAAAAGGACAATACACTTCAATTCGCTCGAAGAATTTCTGAATCTTAGGTTTAAAATCTTCTTTGGGTTTTCCTTCAAAAAGTAAATCAAAAGAAAAATTTTCGTTGGTTTCCTTTTTGGCGAAAGCCAATTTGGTAATCGTTTTACAGTTATTCAAAGTAAAACTAATAGAAGGATTGGCTGGAATCTGATTTTCTTTCTTTCCCCAATACTTCACCAAAGCAATATTACTTGGTGCGCTCCACTCGAAGCTTCCTTTTTCAATAGATGAATATGGTTTTGAAATAAAATCCTTTTCGGAAAGCATAATATTGAAATTTTAACTTCGTTTAGTTTGAACTAAAGATTTTGAGCGACAAAGATACTTTTTTTATAAAAACATTGAATGTTCATTTAGTATATTTGTCTCCATCAAAATTCAAAAAAAATGCAAAAATATTTAAGAATTGCAACCGTTGCGGTTACCTGTTTATGTGTTGGTTATTTCTCGGGATTAGTAACTCGGGAAAGTATTCTGACTTGGTATCCCACTTTGGTAAAACCTGTTTTTAATCCGCCCAATTGGATTTTTGCACCTGTTTGGTCCATGCTTTATATCATGATGGGAATCGCAGCCGGAATGGTTTGGAACCGCATTGATTTTGAAAAGGAATTGGTTAAAAAAGCCCTTATCTTTTTCGCCATTCAATTAGCATTAAATGCCATTTGGTCTTATTTATTCTTTGGATTGCACAATGTTTTATTGGCATTGGTAGAGATTGTTTTACTATGGCTGATGATTTTTGAAACGTATACTCAATTTAAGAAAATTGATAAAATTGCGAGTTTATTATTGTTGCCTTATTTGGCTTGGGTGAGTTTTGCAACCATCCTTAATGCTAGTATTTGGTGGCTTAACAGATAAAAAAAATCCCCGAATCAATCGGGGATTTTTTATGGAAATTAATTTTTAGTCTTACTGAATGACTAATTTTTTAACCAGTTTCATCTTGTTTTCGGATGTTATTTCTACAAAATAAACACCTCTTGTTAAATTAGAAACATCAACATTCATTTCATTAGAAGTTATGTTCTTGATGTTTTTGATTGTTTTACCTAAGACATCTGTAATGGTAAGACTTTCTATATTCTCATTTGCATTTTTCAAGCTAATATGAACATTGCTGTCTGCTGGATTTGGATACATAACAAAATCGCCCAATTCAAAATTTGTAGTGCTTAATGCATTTATAAACTTCGTGTTAAACGTATTGGTTACAATTGCAGGATTGCTATCAAATAGGATTGAAGCATTATTTGGTATTAAGGTTCCAACAGTAAATCCAGGTTTTAGTTTTACTTTAAAATATACAAATCCCTTACTCAATTCTGGACTTACCGTTGCAGGGACCAATTGAATGTTTTTAAAATTCCATTCGATTGCGTTATTAATTCGAGTCATCGTGTAATTGTGACTTGCGCTAATCATACGGATGGTTTCTTCATCAATTTTTATATTTAATAAATCTTGAATATTTACATCAATAGCATTGGCAGTTCCATTGTTTTGAAAACGAATAGTATAGTAAAAATAATCGTCGGGGGCAAAACTGCTAAATACAATTTTATCACCACGGGATTCCATCTTATCATTTGGATCATACGAATTCAAGATAATCTGAGAATTACTAGTATTATTATTAACCGAATCAATATCGTTTGCCGGAACGGTTGTACTAGCAGTTGCAGTTAGCAATTGATTTAAACTAACTGTCGGAAGTGATGGTACCGACATGGTAACATCAATATAGCGAGTCTCATTGGGTAATAAATTGGTGTAAGCATAAGTAAATCCAGTAGTATTGGTTACAGTTCCTGTTTGGCTTACATTAATAATCGCAACGGGAGTTGGTTTTACAAAAGTAAGCGTCCCTGATGCGGCAGCTATACCAAGGTTTTTATAGACTATTTTATTAATATAAGTAAGACCAGGTCGAGGACCGCTAACTGGAACTAAAGAAACAGACACATCATTATAAGTTTGTGTAAGCGTAATTGGGAAATACAAAATCTGCGCTCCGCTGCCAACAGGAATTGAAATGTCATTATAAGTTGTAGTTCCTGAACTGTAATAAGGAGCATATTCCGTTTGAACTTCATAACTAAAATCATAACTGTTCGTTGGTGTTGCATCATATAGTGCATAACGACCAGTTGGGGAATATGCATTTACAAGATTACCAGCATTATTTTGTTGGTAAATAAAAGAACCATTAGAGTATAAACTTTCATTGGCTTCTTTAGTTCCATTATTATTTTGATCGACAAAAGCAACCAATACTATTTTATCAGAATCTGGAGCACAAGTTACTGTAGCTGCCCAACCGGTATTGTTTATGGAGGCATTAGTTCTAAATCTAAAAGTTAAACACCCACTAGGATCAGATGACGTAAAAGGACCAGGAATTGTTGTTCCCCAATAACCCCCAGTTACTCCGCCTGGCACAGTACCCGCTGCGTTGGCACTTGCAATTTGAGGAGAGCTAATAGAATTTCCGTCAAAAACATATAAGGCATCTGCATTGGCTTCAGTATTAAATGCTGAAAAAGTCACAGTCACCATTTCTCCAGGAACTGTTGAGCATATTGTAACGGTTGAATCAGAATTTGCTGGATAATTTCCTGTTCCGCCTAAATCGGTATAATTACCACCACAAACAGGTGGTATAATTTGTGTTGTAAACGAAGTTTTTACAGACCAAAGACTTATATCACTACCAGAACAAATGGCTCTTACATAAATATCATAACAAGTTCCATCGGTTAATCCTGTAATGTTGTATGGGTTTGTAGAGGTAATAATACCACCAGTAGTTGCAGCAGTAGGGGCAGGACTTCCACAAGGTAATACAAGAACTTCCCAACTTGTAGCCGAACTATTATTTGTCCAACCCAAAGTTACTGAGTTTATAGTGCCTCCAGTAGTTATTAATGCAGATGGTTTTGGGCAAGTTGGCGGTGGACTACAGGTTACGTTAGCAATCCATCCAGCTCTATTAATTGTAGTATCACTACGGAATCTAAAAGTTAAACAACCACTAGCATCTGTTGAGGTAAACGGACCAGGAATTGCTGTTCCCCAAAAACCTCCTGCTAGTCCACCAGGGACATTGGCAGCAGCATTGGTACTTGCAATTTGAGGAGAATTGATAGTATCTCCATCAAAAACATATAAGGCATCCCAATTGGTTTCCGTATCAAAAGAGGTAAAAGTTACAGTTACAATTTCACCTACAACTGCTGAACAAATAGTTACTGTGGAGTCGGAACTATCAAGGTAGTTGGCTGCAATTCCTTGTAAATCTGAGAAAACACCACCACATACAGGAGGTGCATATAAAGTAGTTGCTGAAAAGGGACCAGTCCAAAGACTACTGTCTGTAGGTGAGCAAACCGCTCTAACATATAAACTATAACAAGTTAAAGGAGTTAAACCCGTAATTACAAATGGATTAACTGAGGCAGGAGTGCCACTAGTAGCTGCTGTTGGCACCGGGCTTCCACATGGTAATGCAATTACTTCCCATGAATTTGATGCGTTTAAATCTGTCCATCCAAAAGTTATAGAAGTAGCCGTAATTGAACTAGTAATTAATGCTGTTGGTCTAGGACATGTTGGTGGTGTGGTGTATGTAGTAGCGGTTGACCAAATGCTCTTATCACTCGGAGAACAAATAGCTCTTACATAGAAACTGTAACAAGTGTCAGGAGTTAATCCTGTTATTGTATATGGATTTGTAGTTACTGTGGTTCCAGTACTTGAAGCTGTTGGTAGAGGGCTTCCACAAGGTAATACTATTACTTCCCAACTCGTAGCCGAACTATTGTTTGTCCATCCCAAAGTAACGGCATTTGTAGTTCCAAAAGCTGTTATTAAACTAGTTGGTTTTGGACATGTCGGTGGCGGGCTACAGGTTACATTGGCATTCCATCCAGTTCTACTAATTGAACCATCGCTTCTAAATCTAAACGTTAAACAGCCACTAGGGTCTGTTGAAGTAAACGGGCCAGGAATTGTTGTGCCCCAATAGGAACCTGCTAAACCTCCAGGAACATTTGCTGCAGCATTAGTACTAGCAATTTGAGGAGAAGCAATGGAATTTCCATCAAAAACATACAAACCATCCCACGTGGCTTCTGTGTCAAATGCTGTAAAGGTAACTGTAACTATATCCCCTGGATTAGTGGCACAAATTGTTACTGTTGAATCTGAACTGTTAGCATAATTTGCTGTTAATCCTCCCGCATCAACAAAATTACCGCCACAAATTGGTGGCGCTACTACTGTTGTTGCAGTTATTGGCGATGACCATAAACTCACATCATTTACTGTTGGTCCACAGCTTGATCTGACATAAAAATTATAACAAGTTGCGGAATTTAAGCCTGTAAAAACATATGGATTTGATGTGGTGGCAATCCAACCTGTAGTGGTGGCAATTGGTGCTGGCGAAGTACAAGGTAAAGCTAATACTTGCCATTCAGTAGCTGGTCCAACATTGGTCCAACCAAGTGTTGCTGAGGTTGTAGTAATATTTGTTACTAGTGCCGTGGTTGGAACTAAACATGTAGAAGGTACGGCACAAGTCACACTTGAAACCCAACCTGCTCTGTTTACATCAGGATCACTTATAAATCTAAAAGTCAAACAACCACTAGGGTCAGTTGAAGTGAACGGACCAGGAATTGCAGTGCCCCAAAATGAACCTGCTAATCCTCCAGGAACATTAGCTGCTGGATTGCCGCTCATTATTTGTGGAGATGTTATGCTATTTCCATTAAAAACATATAATCCATCCCAATTTGCTTCCGTATTAAAAGCAGAGAAAGTTACTGTGACAACTTCTCCAGGATTAGTAGGACATATCGTTACAGTGTAATCTGTGCTGCCTACATAATCCGTAGTTGCTCCAAGAGGATCTGTAAAAGTATCACCACAGGCTTGTGAATAGGTAAGATTTGTTATTCCAAAAAGGGCAAGAATGATTAAAAGTAATTGTTTTTTCATGTTGGATTGATTTTTTTGACTCCCAAATATACATTGATTTTGAATTGCTTAATCAAAAACGAGAGATTTTTTTAGGGATTAGGTTTAAACATGTCTTAAAACAATAAATCCTGACGAATCAGGATTTAGAATATTGACTAGTATTTTTTATAATGTTATTCAACCACTAATTTTTTGACCAGTTTTAAATTGTTTTTTGTGGTAATTTCGATAAAATAAACTCCTTGTGAAAAATCAGAAACGTTAATTTGATATTGGTTATTTACAATCGTATCAATGTTTCGAATTTTTTTACCAAGCACATCGGTAATAGAAATGTGATTAATAGTTTCGGAGGTGTTTTGTAAAATTACCTGAACATTTGTTCTTGCCGGATTAGGAGATATCACAAAATTGTTAGCTTCAAAATGGGCGTTGCTTAAAGTTTGGAAAAGCTCCGTATCGAAAGTATTGGTTACAATTGCTGGATTGTAATCAAAATAAATGGAAGCGATGTTAGGAATAATATCTCCAACAGCATAACCTGCTTTTAGTTTTATTCTATAATACACATAACCATGACTATCATTTGGATTGGTTACTGTTGGCGGTAAGTTGATATTGTAAAAATGCCAAGTCAATTGATTTCCTGCACGTTCGGTATTGACCGTGTGACTGGCATTAATCATTTCAAAAGTATTTTCGTCCAAACTAGTATTAAGGGTGTTTTCTAATCGGATGAATTCCGCACTAGCTGTTCCCGTATTTTCGAAATTTACTGTGTAATACAAATAATCATTGTTAAAAGTATCCAATCCAATTTTTCCTCCATGCGATTCAATCATTTCATTAGGATCATATGAACCTACAACGGTTTGAGATAAAGTTGAGGTGTTGTTAGAGGCATCGGCATCATTACTTATTTGAATAGTAACCGTATTGGTTACTATATCTCCTATGTTAACGGTTGGTATAGCAGCTACAGCTAAATCCATATTAATAACTCTAACTTCAAAAGGAGCTAAATTGGTAAAATTATAAGTGAAACCAGTGCTTGTTGGCGTTGTTCCCGATTGATAAATGTTGGTAATACTCAGATTTGAATCTTTTGTAAAAGTCAGTGTTCCATTAGCGATAGTTTCTGTACCATTATTTTTATAGAAGATTACATTGCCATATGAAAATCCAGGTCTTGGTTGTCCAGAAGGATATAGATTCGCTAAAGCATCTATATAGGATTGAATATTTACAATAGGGAAATATAAAGTATTGGCGCCACTTCCAGTAGGAAGCGTAATATTATTATGAGCAACCGACGAAGTATAATAAGTTCCTGCCTCAGTACTTACAGCAAAACTGATATCATAAGAATTAGTTGGGTTATCATCAAAGATATAATAGGAACCGTCATTACTATTTCCATAGAGATTATTTCCCGAATCATTTATTTGATAAACAAAATTGCCGTTGTTAAAGTTAACTTCTCCAGTGTCTTTTATACCATTATTGTTGCTGTCTACAAAAGCAGTTAGTGCTAAAGCCTGAGAACAGTTACCGCTGTTGGCGCAATTAGGCATGCAAACCGTTAACGGCGCAGACCATTGACTATTAATATTGGAACTACAAAGTGCTTTTATGTATACATCATAACAAGTATTTGGGCTTAATCCTGTAAAGAAAAAGGGTTGGAGCGGTCCCGAAATTGCTATCGCGCCACCATCAGTAGGAGGCGCGCCTTGTGGCACAATTGTCACAAGGGAGGAAGATTCGCTCGAAGTCCAAGTTATTGCAAAACTAGTATCCGTAACACTGTTGTACGCTAAGTTGGTAGCAGTAGGACAAGGACCGCAGTTATTTGTGTTTAAAGTTAAAGTGGTAATACTGTAACAGCCTGTTCCTGCATTGGTAACTCTTGCATATAAAATTTGTGTTCCGGGATTTATCAACGGAACATATGTAGTTGGTATTATTGTATTAACTCCAAGTTGAGCATCAATTATGTTTTCATAGTAATTAACATAAGATGATGGAGACCCAGCAACAATTTCTACGTCCGCTTGATTTAAATTATAAATAACTAATTCAAATGGGTCACAAAAAGTCAACTGTGCCGGATAAGCTATTGGTAATGGATTCACAACAAGATTCATTCCTGCCAAAAACACTTCACTAGTACTGTTGTTCACTATGCGAATTCCAATAGTTTGAGTATTTGGAATGCTATTACTATAAGAAGAAGGATTTGGAATTGCATTAGTATTATTGGATGCATCGCCACCAGAGGGATAAAAAGTAACGGTATGTATCGCTGGATCCACACTCGATAAAATCATTGGAATGGTTGTAGTTAAATCAAAAGTAGTAAAACCGTTATTAGGAGAAGCATCATCGTCACATAATGCATAGTCAGGAAGCATTCCCGGAGGTTGTGCATACAGCGTTAAACTTAAAAAGAAAAACATAAGGAGTAGCGCTTTTTTCATGAGTTTGGTTTTTACGAAATCAAATGTAATTGATTTTGAGTAAACTGCAACACGAAGTATAAGAATTATTCCACGATTGTTTGCGCTACAATAAACCCGCTTGTCCAGGCATTTTGAAAATTGAAGCCACCCGTTATTGCATCGATATTGACTATTTCACCGGCAAAATATAAATTCTCATTCAATTTGCTTTCCATGGTTTTGAAGTTGATTTCCTTTAAATCGATGCCGCCAGCGGTAACGAATTCTTCCTTGAAAGTACTTTTTCCATTTACTTGAAATTCGCCGTTCGTGAGTTGGTTTGCCAAATTGGTTAATTGCTTTTTAGTCAAATCTGACCACTTCATTTCGCTGTCAATATCAGATGCCAAAACCAAACTTTCCCACAAACGATTTGGAAACTCAAAAGGAGATTTCTTACTCACTGCTTTTTTAGCATGTTCTTGTTTAAGGTCTTTCAAAGTATCCAAAGCTTCTTCAAAAGGGATTTCGTTGAGCCAATTAACCTGAATTATGAATTGATAATTTTTGTCAAATAATTCGCGCGCACCCCAAGCCGATAATCGTAAAATTCCTGGGCCGGACATTCCCCAATGCGTAATTAATAAAGGACCCGAAGCTTCCAGTTTGCTGTTTTTTACTTTCACTTTGGCAAAAGCCGAAAGTCCCATCAAATCCTTTATTCGGGCATCTTTGATGTTGAAAGTAAATAGGGAAGGAACAGGCGAAACAATACTATGCCCAAGTAATGTAAGCATTTCCCATATTTTTGGATTGCTTCCTGTGGTCATAATCAATTTTTGACAAGCAAAAGTTTCATGATTGGTTTCTACTTTCCAATAATTTTCAGCTTTAAAAAGGGATTGTACACTTTGTCCCGTTAGTACTTGAATCCCTAGTTTCTTGGTAGCATTTTGAAAACAATCTATAATGGTTTGCGATGAATTGGAAACAGGGAACATCCTTCCGTCTTCTTCAATTTTGAGTTCGACGCTGTGCTTTTCAAACCATTCAATCGTATCTCCCGAACAGAATTGGTGGAAAGGACCGCGCAGTTCTTTTTCGCCACGAGGGTAAAATTTCACTAAATCATTGGGCACAAAACAAGCGTGGGTTACGTTACATCTTCCGCCACCAGAAATCCTAACTTTAGTCAAAACTTCTTGTCCTCGTTCCAAAATAGCCACTTTTAATTTCGGATTTTTTTCCACGATATTAATGGCTGTAAAAAAACCAGCCGCGCCACCGCCAACAATTATGATATCGAAATTTTGGTTCATAGTCTATCTGGAAAATCAGTAATGATGCCGTCAACGTTTAACGATTTGACAAAGATAATATCTTCTGGCTCATTGATGGTCCATGGATAGACTTTAAAATTTTTGGATTGCATTTGCGAAACGTTTTCAGCTGTCAACAAATGGTAATACGGATGAACGGAATACGCTTTTATGAATTTGGCGAAAGCTATTGCCAAGTCTAAATCAGTGTTGGTTAAAACGCCAATTCGGATTTTATCATTCAAGAAATGGACTTGCTGAATCGCGTTCCAATCGAAACTTGAGACGATAATTTGTTCGTATTGCCAATTCTTTTCTGAAACATACTGTTCGATAAGTTCGGCAACTTTATCGGCAGTTTCATAGGTTTTGAGTTCCACATTGATGAAACACTTTTGGTTAATTAAATCAAAAACAGATTCTAGAGTTGGAATGCCAAGTTGTTCTAATGCTGTTGCAGTAAAATGGTTTACCAAACCTTTTTGAGAAGTTGTTCGGTCAATAGTATCGTCGTGAATCACCATTACTTCGCCATCCGAACTCAAATGCACATCCAATTCAATACCGTCAACACCAAGTTCAATCGCTTTTTGGAAAGAAGCCAAAGTGTTTTCGGCAACATATCCTTTCGCGCCGCGATGACCAATTTTGTGCATTTTATAGTTTTTCTAATAGAACAATTCCAAAATCAGTTGAGAGATTTACTTTTCCATTTTCAACAGTTGCTGTGTTTCCTGAATAAGTATCTTTTACTTTGTCGCCATTTTTAAAGATTGTCCCAACAGCAATTTCCTTTTTCCCGATAGGTAAATCCAAACCAACAACTACGTTATCTGTAAAATTTGCAGCTGAATATTCTCTGCTAAATACATAAGGGCTTGCCGAAATTTGTTTGTGAACTCCAGCTCCAACAGCAGGATGATTTTTTCTAAACAGTCCTAATTTTTGCCAATGTAGAAGTGTTTTTTGTGTTTTTACATCTTGATTTATAGCATCCCAATTCATAAAAGAACGCAAGGTTGCATCGCCATTTGTGCCTTCCACAACAAGCGAACGGTCACTTTCATCACCATAATAAACTTGAGCAATTCCTGGCGAAAGCAATAATTTTGTTCCTCCTTCAATACCTTTTTCACGTTTCCCATCAAAAGGAGAACCGTCATCATGAGAAGAGATATAATTCAAAACGCTAAATCCTTTTAGTTCGTTATGCAATTTGTTGGAATAGCTTGAAAAAAGAGATTCGTAGACTTTTTTTGCATCCCATTTGAATTCGAAATTGATCATGTTGTTGAATCCGTGTTCAAAATAATTCACATTTTTATCAGGGAAATCAAAATTTTGTCCTTTGCTAATGCCATAATTATAGACTTCGGCAATGGTGTAAAATGAGTTGTTGTCCAACACTTTGCTGGGGTTGTTTTGCTTCCAAGTGGCAAAAGCATACTCACATTGGGTTTTGAAATCGGCCCAAACGTCTTCATCAACATGTTTTACGGTATCCGCTCGGTAACCATCAATTCCATATTCCAAAATATAATCTGTTAGCCATTTGATGATATAATATTTCGGCGCTTTTGGATAACCTGTTCTTTTGAAAAAAGCATCCAACGAAGCCATTTCTTTTTCATAGCGTCCTTCTTTTTTCCATTTTTGAACAAGAAAAGCAGGAACATCCACATTCTGATTGCTTTCTGTTAAAACGTCGGGAAGGTTTTTTACCAAAGTACAAGCGGTAGTATTCTCGTAATTTTTATAATCACATTGTGGACCCGTTCTCACCCAATCATTTGGCCAAACGGAATCCATATCTGTCACAGGACCAGTATGGTTAATAACACCATCAAGCAAAATCCGAATTCCTTTGGCATGAGCTTTCGCTACCAGATTTTTTAAATCTTCTTTGGTTCCGAAATTGGGATCCATTGCTGTCCAATCTTTTGTCCAATAGCCATGAAAACCATAAGTTAAACCAGTTCCTTCGTCAACGCCATCGTGAATTTGTTCAACAATTGGCGTAAGCCAAATGGCATTTATCCCCAGCTTTTCGAAGTAACCATCATCAATTTTTTGGATAATTCCTTTGATGTTTCCGCCTTCAAAACCGCGTAATTTTGCTGCTGTTTTGGTTCGGTTTAAATAGGTTTCTTTTGTTGAATTGTCATCCTTAAAACGATCGGTCATCAAAAAATATAAGTTGGCACCTTCCCAAACAAAAGGTTTTTTTGGAGTTGCTGTAGTGTCTTTCATTTTCGTAGAGGAACAACTAGTGAAAAGCAAGGCTAAAAATAATGCTAAAAGTAGGGTCTTGTTTTTCATTTAATATTGAATTTTTATTTCTTTACTTTTTCCTTTTTCCCAAGTAACCGCAACTTGTAGTGGTTCTTGAAATGTTTTATAAATCATTTCTTTCCCATCAACAAAAACGCGTTTTGGTTTTATGTTGTGAATGAGTAGCGATACATTTTTATCTGAAGCTTGATAATTTTTACCAATTTCTGCGGTTAGTTTTATCGTCAAAAATTTGTCTTTATTGGCGCTATCAAAGTTTAAAATTTCATAAGCTTCTTTTTCAAAATCGTTTGGTGTAAGGCCGTCGTCGTTATAGATTTTTCCTTTAGAATTGGCAACCGTTTCATCAAAATAGAAATGCAAATCAAAATTTTCCAACGTATATTTTGAAGTATTTTGAATGGTTTTTATCATGGGAATAAAACTGCCACCACGGACAAAAACAGGAATATGATCTTCGGTTACGGCAACTGTTGAAGTGGAGCCTGCAGCGTGTTTTTCATTCGAGTAAAAATCAAACCAATTATTGCTTTTTGGAAAATAAATTTCGGTTGATGTCACCGCTGCTTTCGTAATGGGTGTAACCAAAAAGTCATTGCCCCAAAAGTAAGTTCCAGCGAATGCGGTTAATGTCAAATTATTTGGTTCTTCAAAAAATAACGGACGCATTAACGGTGTTCCTTTTTGATTGTTATCGAAAGACAAAGTATAATTATAAGGCAACAATTGGTAACGCAATTCCACTTGTTTTTTAGCTTTTTCCAATGTGATAATGTCTTTTCTAGCTACTTCCGAAGCAACATCTTCCTGCGCATGTGGACGGAATATAGGATTAAAAACACCATATTGCAACCAACGTAAATACAATTCGTTGTCGAAATAATCTCCTGCAAATCCACCTAAATCCGAGTGCATATAAGCCATTCCTTGCATTCCCATTTGAAGCGCAATTTCCATCTGCGATTGTAATCCACCCCAACTTCTACTCACATCACCGCTCCAAGGCACCATGCCAAAACGTTGCGAACCTGAATAACCAGCACGCATCAAAATGAATGGACGCGTTGCAGGAAAATCTTTTTTGTAACCATCAGCGATTAGTTTGGCCCAATTGTGACCATAAATATTATGAACTTCATCGGCTTTTCCTCCGGCTGTAATTACTTTGGATGGGAAAACTTCGGGTTCGCCCAAATCGCCCCACATGCCGCCAACACCTTGATTGATTAATCTTTTATAAACGTTCCAAAACCAATCCTTTCCTTCGGGTTTGAAAATATCAACCACACTTGTGTTTCCAAAATAGAAATCCCAAGTTGCAGCTTTGCCTGATTTGTCGGTAACCAATACATTTTTATCTACAGCTTCTTGCCATTTTGATGAGGTTGTAAGGATGAATGGCTCGGTAATCAAGATGGTTTTAACACCTTTTGCATTCAAATCGGAAATCATTTTATCAGGATTTGGATAATTGTCTTTGTCCCAATCCAGATTTCCCATGGTGCCTTTTATTCCTTTTCCAAACCAGTATAAATCCAGAATTATCGCATCAACAGGAATGTTATTTTGTTCAAATTTTCGAATAGTGTTTTCAACTTCGTCTTGCGTGTGATAACCAAAACGACTCGAAAAATTCCCCAAAGCCCAACGCGGCAATAACGGTTGCTTTCCCGTTAAATTTGTATAATTTCCAACCAAATCGGTCCAATTATCGCCAACAATTACCTGATACGTTTTTCGTCCAGAAATCGTTTCGTATGTCAAAGTATTATCTTTTTTGCTATCCAAATCCAAGTAGCCAATCGCTGGATTATCAAAATGAACAGCGTATAATTTGGACGATAAAACTAATGGAATGCAGAAATTCATTAACTCGGCTTTGGTTTCATAACCATAATGGGCTCGGTTGTATAATTGCAAACGATTGCCACGACGATTCATTCCCAAAGCTCGTGCGCCTCCACCATAAAGCGCTTCAGATTTATCCAAATTGAAAGACAAGGTTTGTGTGGAATCATTTACTTTAGTGTAACCTGATTTTTCGGAAATTAATGTGAGATTTGAATTGTCTTTGTATGTTATTTGAAAGGGAGATTTATTTATTAAAACGGTTATGTATTCTGTGCCAAAAGACAAAAAATTGCCGTTTTTTAAAATTTGAAATTTATAAGGAATGTTTTTTAAGACAACTGCTTCCGACTTTAAAGTGTTGGTTTCGCCATTTGGAATAAATGAATTTTCAACGATTTTATTGCTTAGAAAATGGATCAAATAATCGCCGTCACTGGTTTTAATAGTGGCAACTCCATCTTTTTGAGTTAAGCTAATAAATTTTCTATCTGCATTTTGGGCAAATGAAATTGTAGAAATCAGTAATACTAAAAGTAGTTTTCTCATCTTTAACATTAAGAAGTTAAGTTTTTGCATTAAGATTAGTTAAGATTTAATGAAACTTAATTCATTCTTAACTTCTTAATGGTTTATTTTATTTTAATTCCAAAACCAATACAGATTTCCCTTCAATTGAAATATCATTTTTTAAATCAATTGATTTATCGGTCAAAATATCTTTTCCTGAAGTGAAATTTTCAATGCTTTCTGCAAAGCGTTTTGTTTTGAAAGTCTGCGATTCGTTACTGTTATTGATAACAACCATCACGCTTTCTTTTTCGTTATAACGGAAATAAACATAGACATTGTTTTCAGGAATATAATGCATCATTTTTCCAGAATGAATAACTTCTTTTGATTTTCTCCAATTGAATAATTTGGCCGTAAAATCATAGAATTTGTTTTGCTCTTCGGTTCGTCCGTCTTTGGTAAACGCATTGTTGGTATCGCCATTCCAGCCTCCTGGGAAATCTCTTCGAATGTCGCCATCGCCACCTTTGTCTTTATTGCCAGCCATACCAATTTCGGAACCATAATACAATTGTGGAATGCCACGAACGGTTGCCAAAAGCGTCATGGCCATTTGATATTTTTTGAAGTCGTTTTTATAGATTTCGTTGAAACGATTGGTGTCATGATTTTCGGCAAAAATTAGAAGATTGTTTGGATTTGCGTATAAAAAATCATTGGTAAAGTTTAGATAAACATTTATCATTCCTTTGTCCCATTCCTGCTTATCTTGATTGAAAACGGAGCCTAATGCATCGAATAGCGTAAAATCCATTACGGAAGGTAAGTGAGAATTGAAACTTTGTAGCGCGCCAATTTTACTGTCTTTTTGCCAATAGGATAATTTTGCCTGACTGTTTAGCCAAGCTTCACCTACAATATTGAAATTTGGATATTCGTCGGTGATGGCTTTGGTCCATTTTGAAATGCCTTCTTTGTCGTTGTAGGGATAAGTATCTACTCGAAATCCATCCAAGTCAGCATATTCAATCCACCAAATAGCGTTTTGTGTCAGGTAATTTAAAACCAATGGATTCCTTTGATTCAAATCGGGCATGGATTTTACAAACCAGCCGTCGGAACAAACTTCGGCATCAATTTTTGAACCATGAATATCGTTTAACGTTTCTCTTCGATGATTGGTTTGAGTATATTCTGGAAATTGATTAATCCAGTCTTGCGTTGGTAAATCATTCATCATCCAATGTTTCCAACCCCAATGATTGGTCACATAATCCAAAATATTTTTCATGCCACGCTTGTGCAATTCAGCACTCAAACGCAGGTAATCTTCATTGGTTCCGAAACGTGGATCAATTTTATAAACATCGGATTGTCCGTAGGTATGATACGAACCTCTTTCATCATTGTCTTCACAAAGCGGAGTTGGCCAAACGGCTGTTGCGCCAAGAGATTTGATATAATCTAAATTTTGAATGATGCCTTCAATATCGCCGCCATGTCTTCCGTCTTTATTGGCTCTGTTTGCTTTTTCGGTAACGGAGGCATCGCTGTCATTATTAGGGTTTCCATTAGCAAATCGGTCAGACATTATCAAATAAATCATATCTGAACTGTCATAGCTTTTTCGGTTGGCAGAATTCTCTCTTCGTTTTTTGAGTTCGTATTTTTTGATAAAGGCAACTTTGTTTTTACTTTTAAAAGAAAAAGTCAACTCAGAAGCTGCGATATTTTTGGTGTCAATCGTTACAAAAACGTAGTTAGGATTTTCAGTTTTTCTGATATTTTCTACAATAATGTTATTGGAAACTGCAACATCATATTGCGCAATGTTTTTACCATAAAACATAATTTGAACGCTTGACAAGTTCATTCCTGCGTACCAAAATGGAGGTTCAACTCGGTCAATCTGGGCAAAGGCTGAAACTGAAAATAAAACAGTAGCCAAAATTTTTACCATTAAGAAGTTAAGTTTTTTCATTATAATTTGTTTTAAAAAAACCCTTTCAGAGTTTCGAACTCTAAAAGGGTTAAAACTCGTAATAGATTTTAACTATTTTTAAACGGTTACCAAACTATTTGGCTCGACCAAAATTGCTGTTCCGTTAACATAAACGGTAATTGGATTTTCGCCTTCAAGGACAAACTTCGTTTCGTTTTGATGCACAGAAATTTTTAGAATTTGGTTTCTGAAATTGATTTTGAACGAATAACCATTCCAGTCTTTTGGAATTCTTGGTTCGAAATGTAAGCTGTCATTTTTTACACGCATTCCGCCAAAACCTTCAACGATACTCATCCAAGTTCCTGCCATTGAAGTGATATGTAAACCTTCTTCCACTTCCTTGTTATAATCATCCAAATCCAAACGCGATGTTCTCAAATAGAAAGTATAGGCTTGTTCCATTCTGCCCAAAGTCGCCGCCTGAATCGAGTGGACACAAGGCGAAAGCGAACTTTCGTGAACGGTAAATGGTTCGTAAAAATCGAAATGTTTTTCAAGTTGTTCTTTGCTAAAATGATCTTCAAAGAAATAAAATCCTTGTAACGTATCCGCTTGTTTGATGTAAGGCGAACGCAGGATTCTATCCCAAGACCATTTTTGATTGATGGGTCTTTGTGATTTATCTAAATCGTGCACTTTTACCAATTCTTTATCTAAGAAGCCATCTTGCTGTAAGTATACATCATGTTCTTCCGAATAGGGGAAATACATGTGATCTGCTACTTTTTTCCAATGAAGGATTTCGGTTGGATCCAATTTGACTTTGCTCATGATTCGGTTAAAATCGGAGCTATATTCTTTTTCTACCCGATTGATTTGTTCAATGGCATAATCGATACACCATTTGGCCATATAGTTAGTGTAAAAATTGTTATTTACGTTGTTTTCGTATTCATTAGGACCCGTAACGCCAAGAATTACATACTGATTTCGGTAAGTTGAAAAAGTAGCTCTCTGATGCCAAAAACGTGCAATTCCAATTAAAACTTCCAAACCTTTTTCAGGAATGTAACTGTAATCGCCAGTGAATCGGTAATAGTTGAAAATAGCAAAAGCAATCGCGCCATTTCTGTGAATTTCCTCAAAAGTGATTTCCCATTCGTTGTGACATTCTTCACCATTCATGGTCACCATCGGATACAAAGCAGCACCATTTGTGAAGCCTAATTTCCCAGCATTTTCAATGGCTTTGTCCAATTGATTGTAGCGATAGGCTAAAAGATTTCTTGCAACCTGTTGGTCTTTGGTTGCCATGTAGAACGGAATGCAATAGGCTTCGGTATCCCAATAAGTGGAACCACCATATTTTTCGCCGGTGAATCCTTTTGGGCCAATATTTAATCGGGAATCTTTTCCTAAATAGGTTTGATTCAAATGAAAAATATTGAAACGAATTCCCTGTTGTGCTTTTACATCGCCATCAATAGTGATGTCACTCATTTCCCAAATTTTTGCCCAAGCATCGATTTGATCTTGTAATAGTTGATTGTATCCTTTCGCTAAAGCTGATTTAATACTATTGTCCGCTCCAGTTTGTGTGTTTTCATGATTTAGAGAAACCGCATAACCGCCAATTTTTTGAATGCTTGCTTTTTGTCCTTGAGGAACATTTATAGTATATTCAAATTGGATTTTTTCTTTGTTGGCTTCTACTTTTTCGGGAGTTGCATTTTGATTTATATCGTTCAGCAAAATCGTATTGTACATGAAAGTAGTGGCAATAAAATGCGTCTTAAACGTTCTTGCTGTAACAAATGCTTGATTGTCGCTGTTTTTCACATCCAACGGTTCCCAGAATTTCTCTTCCCAATTAGCATCTTCGTTGTGAACTCCGGCGTCAACATAAGGTTTGAAAACTATTTTGGCATCATTATTCAAAGGTGTAATTTCATAATTGATAACACCAACTTCATCCAAATCTAAAGAAAGAAAACGACGAACATTTACAGAAATCTGCGTTCCGTTTTGTAAAGTAGCTTTAAAAGAACGGTTGTAAATTCCTTCTTTCATATTCAGTTCACGACGGAAGTTTTTTACTTCCTTGCAAACTGCCAAATCAAAGTTTTCACCGTTGATTTCAATGTTAATTCCAATCCAATTTGGGGCATTTAGTACTTTGGCAAAATATTCAGGATAACCGTTTTTCCACCAGCCCACTTTGGTTTTATCTGGGTAATATATTCCGGCGATATAACTTCCTTGGAAAGTTGCGCCACTGTAATTTTCTTCAAAATTCGCACGTTGTCCCATAGCACCGTTTCCAATGCTGAAAAGGCTTTCGGACGATTTTACACTCTCTGCATCAAATCCTTCTTCAATGATGGACCAATTGTCTGGTTTAATATAATCTTGGTTCATTTTTTATTATTTATTTAAAGATTGAAATCTTCAATCTTTTATTTTTTAATCATTGCTTCTATGAAACTAGTATCCATAAACATGAAATCTTTAAAAATGTATTTTGCTTCATGTAATATGTTTTCTTCTCCAATTCCAACACTAGTCATATTGGCAATATTTGCAGCTTGAATTCCAGCAACGGAATCTTCAAAAACAATTGCATTTTCTGGAGCAATGTTTAGCAACTTTGCCGCCTGAAGAAAAACTTCAGGATCTGGCTTTGCATTGGTAACATCATTACCATCAACGATTGCGTCAAAGTAATCTATAATTCCAGTTTTTTCTAGAATTGGTCTTGCATTTTTACTCGCAGAACCAAGCGCTATGGCTTGATTTTTTTCTTTTAAAAATTGTAGAATTGGTAAAACGCCAGGCAAAATTTCACTCTGATTCATATTTACCAAATAGGATAAATAATCTTCGTTTTTTTGAATGAGCCATTTGTTTTTTTCTTCTTGCGAAGCGGTTATTTTACCAAGTTCTAAAATAAGATCTAAGGAACGCACACGGCTAACTCCTTTTAAATTCTCGTTGTGTTCGGGTGTAAATTCGATACCTAACTCTTGTGCTATTTTTTGCCAAGCAATAAAATGATATTTTGCTGTGTCTACAATAACGCCGTCTAGGTCGAAAATGAAAGCCTTTTTATTCATTAATGTCAATCTTTTTGTTAGTTGATACGGTTAAGGTCAATAGCCCAGCCAGTATCATTGATATACCTCCAATGATGAGCGCGTAAATGGGTTCATCATTAAAGAGTGTGTTTACCAAGAACCCTAAAATGGTTCCGGCAACGATTTGTGGAATTACTATAAAGAAATTGAAAACGCCCATATAATAACCCATTTTGCTTGATGGTAACGATCCCGAAAGCATAGCATAAGGAATCGATAAAATACTTGCCCATGCAATACCAACACCAACCATTGCTAATAATAAACCAACTTTGTCTGTAAGGAAATAAACAGAAATTAATCCTAATCCTCCGGCAATTAAAGCCAACATGTGTGTGAATTTATTACTAGTTCTTCTCGCCAAAACGGGTAAAAGAAAAGCAACTGCAGCGGCAACACCATTGTAAACAGTGAACATCACAGAAACCCAATCGGCAGCATCATTGTAAATTTTGGATGTAGTATCGCTTGTTCCAAAAACGTGTCCGGTCACGGCTTTAGTAGTGTAAATCCACATTGCAAATAAAGCAAACCATGAGAAAAACTGAACCCAAGCCAATTGTTTCATCGTTTTTGGCATGTTCAATAAATCAGTAACGATAATTGTAAAACCGTTTCTTACTTTGTTTTTTCTCAATTGAGAAACCAACGCAAATAAAATTCCAGCAACAAGAACGCCAACAGAAAGTATGTACAATTCTTTGTGACTGTTTTTACTCGTTGTATTGATGTCGTGTACAAAATAGGATAGGATAAGCCCGATTGTTGTTAAGACTAATCCGATTCTTAATTGTCTTTTTTCTGTACAGCCTTCTTCAGACATGGTGTCAGTTTTTGAGGTGTCTTTTTTGTTTTCAAAAGCTTCTAATTCTTCTGGAGAATATTCTTTTGATTTAAAAACAGTCCATAAAACGGCCAATAAAAATACAACGCCACCAACATAGAATGACCATTTTACTGATGGAGGAACAATGCCTTCAGCAGCTGTGTTTTCTATGCCAAACCAATTGGTAAAAACATAAGGCAAAGCAGAACCAACTACAGCACCAAGTCCGATAAAGAAACTTTGCATTGCAAATCCTAAAGTTCTTTGTTTTTCAGATAAATTATCGCCAACAAAGGCACGGAAAGGTTCCATTGAAATGTTAATGGAGGAATCCATAATCCATAATGTACCAATAGCAATCCATAGTGATGGAGAATTTGGCATAAAGATTAATGCAATTGAAGAGAGGATAGCACCAGCAAGGAAATAAGGCCTTCTTCGTCCTAATCTTGTCCAGGTTCTGTCTGAGAAATAACCAACAATTGGCTGGATTATTAATCCAGTTAGAGGAGCTGCCAGCCAATAGAGACCTATTTTGTCAACTTCTGCGCCAAGTGTATCGAAAATTCTTGAAGTATTTGCGTTCTGCAAAGCAAAACCAAACTGTATTCCTAAGAAACCGAAACTCATGTTCCAAATTTCCCAGAAACCTAATTTACGCTTTTCCATTATCGTAATTTAATGATTTATAGTACGATAAGCGCGATGCTTATCAAAACTTATTTTATTTTCGAAGTAAAATATAAGCTTTGATTAATTGGATGTAAATATATAAAAGATTTTAGATTGCTTTCGCTTTCTGAAAAAAAATACAGTCGAAATAGTTACGAAAACGTTTTTTTGTTGATAAAAAATTAAATTGTAGATTCTCTTTCTACAAGATGTGTTTCGATAACTTCTGTTTTGTAATGTTCTTCGTGTTCTTCATCTCCATCTTCAATGTCTAATCGATTTATCAACATCATAGCGGCTTTGTTGCCCATTTTCACTCCGTTTTGACTTACGGTTGTGATGCTTGGAGAGGAATATTTGGATATGATGCCGTCGGTAAATCCAATGATTGATAATTCTTCGGGTACTTTAATATTTAGTTTTGCGGCAATTTTTATTGCTGTTACAGCAAAGATTTCATTGACAGCAAAAATGGCTTCGAGTTTATTATTGGCTATGAGGTTTTCAATTTGATCTTCAAAATTATCGGTGTCTTCAATTTTTAAAATCAGATTTTCATTAACTATAATGTCATTATTTTTTAAGGCTTTGATGTAACCTTCGGTTCTTAATTTTCCAACGCTAACGTAATCAACTGTTGTGATAAGCGCAATTTTTTTAAAGCCTTTGTCAATTAGATATTGCGTAGTATTTACAGCAGCCAAACCGTCATCAATAATTACTTTGTCACAAAGAATATCATTTGTAATTCGGTCAAACATAACTACTGGCATCCCTTGATTTATAACTTCTACAATGTGGTGAAAGTCCTTTTTTTGTTGAGTTTCTTTGGATAAAGACATGATAAAACCGTCAATACTTCCATTGGCTAGCATTTCCATATTAATCACTTCTTTATCAAAGGATTCGTCAGACAAACAAACAATTACATTGTAGCCTCGTTCATTGGCAAGGCTTTCAATACCGCTAATAACGGTGGCAAAAAAATGATGAATAATTTCGGGAATGATTATGCCAATAGTTTTTGTTTTTCGATTCTTCAAACTTAGGGCAATTAAGTTGGGCTTGTAGTTATATAATTTAGCAAATGCCTGTACTTTTTGTCGGGTGTCTTCGCTTATTTCTAAACTATTTTTAAGAGACTTTGAAACAGTGGAAATAGAGACGTCAAGTTCTTTTGCAATATGCTTTAGGGTTATTTTTTTTTTCATAATACGAATCTAATAAATATAGTTTTCTGAATAAAGGTACAGGATATTTTTGGTAATGGCAATTTTACTCATAAAAACCTCAAATATTAAAAAAGTTTTCAACACGAAAACGTTTTCGGTACCCGTTTTAAAAAAGATTATCATTGAAGTTGTTTTTTTTACATAAATTTAACATTCGAAGTAAAGTATGAGCACAAAAAAAAAGAATTTTTAACCTAAACAAAATGTATGAAAACAATTTACAAAAAGTTGTTATTTTTATTTCTTTTACTACCGCTTAGTGTCCTTGCACAGGACAGTATTAGTGGGGTTGTTGTTGATAAAAAATCAAATCAACCACTGCCGGGAGTAAACGTAGCAGTTCAAGGCACTGCAAAAGGTGCTTCAACCGATTTTGACGGAAAATTTCAGTTAGCTGGGCTAAAAAATGGAGACGTTCTTGTCTTTTCATTTATTGGTTACACCAATGAAACTGTAAAATACACCGGACAAAAATCAGTATCAATTAGCCTGGAAGAAAGCGCTAATCAACTACAAGAAGTAGTGGTTCAAGTGGGTTATGGATCTGTTAAGAAGAAAGACGCTACGGGATCTGTAGCTGTTGTTTCTTCTAAGGATTTTAACAAAGGAGCAGTTCTAACAGCAGATCAATTATTAATTGGTAAAGCAGCTGGAGTTAGAATAACTTCTGATGGAGGTCAGCCAGATAGTTCACCGAATATAAGAATTCGAGGAATTTCTTCATTAAAAGCTGAGGCAAGTCCATTGATAGTTATTGATAATGTGCCAATTGACAATAGATTGGCTGCTGGGCAATCCAATCCATTGGCATATGTAAACCCAAATGATATTGAAACTTTTACGATATTAAAAGATGCATCTGCTACAGCAATTTATGGTTCACGAGCTTCTAATGGTGTAATTATCATAACAACAAAAAAAGGAAGTACTGGTGCACCAAAATTTAATTATACTTCAACTTTTTCTTTTGGAAAGGCTGACAATACAATTGGTGTCATGGATGGCCCAACATTTGCTAATTTTGTAACTCAAAACTATCCAGCTAGTGCGAGTTTATTAGGGATTCCAGATCCAAACAATCCAGGTCAGAGAATTATATCCAATACGGATTGGCAGAAAGAGATTTTTAGATCTACAACAAGCCAAGATCATAACTTGAGTGCTAGCGCAGCTATTTTTGGAAATGTTCCATTCAGAGCTTCTATGGGCTATAACAGAACTGAAGGTGTGGTTAAAACTAATGATTATCAAAGATTATCTCTAGGATTTAAAGTATCACCAACTTATTTTGATGGACATTTAAAAGTTGATGTTAATGCTAAAGGACTTAGTACTAAGAAAAACGACATTGACACAGGAGCTGTTATTGGGTCTGCATTAAGTATGGATCCAACAAAACCTGTATTTGGAGATAGCCCAAATAATCGTTTTGGAGGTTACTATCAGTCAATAATAACTCAAAACGCTGATGGTTCTCCACTTTCTAATGGAGCATATGTAACTGAGGGTTCGTTAAATCCATTGGCGCGTTTAAATCAAAGAGAGCGTCCAATGACTATTGATAAATTCTTGGGGAATATTGAATTGGATTATAAAATGCATTTCCTTCCAGAGTTAAGAGCAGTTGTAAATGCAGGATTAGAGCTTTCTCAATCAAGCATCACTGAAAGGTTCTCTAATAATGCCCTTGAAACATATCGTTTCGAAAGTGGTAATAATGATCCTTCTACTAATTACGTTTTCAATCCTGGATTAAATTATTATGAAAGACAAACTATTGATAATAAAACTCTAGATGCTTATTTAATTTATACAAAAAAGTTAACAGGAGCTATATCAAGAGTAGAGGTTCAGGCAGGACACAGTTTCCAGAGTTTTGTAAACAGTGGTAATAAAGATTTGTATGAATATGATGTTACTACAGGTTTAAGAAAACCAACTGTTGATCTTCAGAATCCTAATGCGAGATACTACGGTAAAATGACTATGGAGTCTTATTTTGGTAGAGCGAATATTGATTTCTATAACAAATATTTATTGACAATGACATTAAGAGGGGATGCTTCTTCTTTATTTCCTGCCGATAGAAGATGGGGTTATTTTCCGGCAGCAGGACTGGCTTGGAAAGTTAAGGAAGAAAGTTTCCTTAAAAACTCAAAAACAGTTAATGATCTTAAAATTCGTGTTGGATATGGTATAACAGGTAATAGTGATATCAGAAGCCAAAGTTATTATCCATATACAGCTTTATTCATTGCAGGAAGCCCTTCTGGTCAGTATTTACCAGGAATTAACATCTATTCAGCACAGGCTTTTAACCCTAATTTAACTTGGGAAAAAACAGCAACAACAAATGTTGGAGTTGATTTTGACATATTAAAAAATGGATTCTTATCAGGAAGTATTGATGCTTATGTTAGAAAAACAGAAGATTTATTAGCGCCAGTAAATTTCCCAACAGGGCAATTCTTAACAAATATCTTTACAAAAAATGCAGCTACAATGACTAATAAAGGAATTGAGGTTAATTTGACTGCTAAAGTTATTTCTAGTGATAACATGAACTGGTCTGTTAATGGAAATGTTGCTTATAACATAGGAAATGTTGATCAGATAGAAGGAGCAACAAGAATACAGGTAGATAATGGTAAATTGCCAGGAATTGGAAGACAGTTGACATATCATGCAGAAGGAGAGCAACCTTATTCTGCTTGGGTTTTTGCACAAGTGTATGACGAGGCAGGAAAACCAATCCCAGATGCTTTTGTTGATAGAAACGGAGATGGAGTAATTACTGACGAGGGTGATAAATATTATATTGCTATGACTCCAAATTGGACGTTTGGTTTCGGTACCTCTTTCAATTACAAAAAGTTCGATTTTAACGCAAGTTTCAGAGGTCAGTTTGGTGGAAACGTTTATAACAGCTCAAGATATTCATATGGAGCAAGAAATAATGTTAATCCAACCAACAGTAACACTTTGACCAATATATTAAATGAATCTTTGCCATTTGAAAGAATTGCTGAAAATCAAGTAGTTTCAGATTATTTTATTGAAGATGCTACTTTCCTTCGTTGCGAAAGCATTTCACTTGGATATAAATTTGACAAATTATATAAATCCTCATCTATGCGTTTATACGTAAGTGCTAATAATGTATTCCTGCTTACAAAGTATTCAGGACAGGATCCGGAAAATTTCAATGGTATAGATACTAATTTCTATCCAAGACCAAGAACATTTAATGTAGGTGTAAGTATTGATTTTTAAAAAAAAAACTATGAAAATAAAATTTAGAAATTTTGCAATGATGTTCCTTTTTGTGGCCTTAGCTCCATCTTGTTCTAGCGAACTTGATACTAAGCCATTAGTGGAACAATCTTTAGAAAATTTGCTGCAGAACGATCCGGGAGCAGCAAAAGGGTTAGTCTCAAAAATGTATGGAACATTTGCATTAACAGGTTCAAATGGACCTGGTAGCACAGACGTTGTTTCAAACGATGCTGGTGAAACAGGGTTTTTGAGAGGTATTGTTAATCTTCAGGATTTCACAGCTGACGATATGAAAAATCGTTGGGGAGATGATGGTTTGGACCAGTTGACTACAACTTCAAACTGGACTCAAAACAATAAATTCTTTAGATATCTTTTTGAAAGAGTTTATTATACAGTTCCACAAACAACAAATCTTATCTTAGCTTTACAAAACACAACTGTTAATGATAAAGAATTGTATATTAGTGAAATGAGATTTTTAAGATCTTTGGCTTACTATTATATGATTGACTGTTTTGGAAAAGGAATTTTGATAACTACTGAAAACTTTGGAACAACTACACCGCTTCCACAAGCTACAAGAACAGAATTATTTAATTATGTTGAGTCAGAATTATTGGCAATTGAAGACGCGTTACCACAAACTAACGAGTATGGAAGAGCAAATAAATCTGCTGTCAGAATGCTATTGGCAAGATTGTATTTAAATGCTGAGGTTTATACAGGAACACCGAGATACACAGATGCACTTACTTATGCGAAAAAAGTAATTGATGAAGGAGGATACTCTTTAGCGACAGATTTTGTTCAAAATTTCTCTCGTGATAATAATACTTCACCTGAAATCATTTTCCCTTTCATTGCTGATGCCGTTTCAAGTCAAAGTTATGCTAATACTACTTACATCGTTAATGGAAGTATGAATAGTGCTACTATGAACACACTTCTTTTCGGAAACCCAGGAGGAAATGATGGTTGGGGTGGACACAGAGCAACAAAAGCTTGGTATAACCTTTATGGTGATATTACTACTACTACTGATACCAGAGGTCAACTTTTCTGGACAGCAGGTCATACATTTGAAATGACAGATTATAAAGTGTGGACTAATGGATATCCAAGTGTTAAGTTTAGAAATTCTAATTACTCTGGTTCTTCAGCTGCACTATCAACTTTCTCAAGCACAGATTTTCCATTATTTCGTTTAGCAGATGCTTACTTAATCTATGCGGAATGTGCTTTAAGAGGTGGAGGTGGTTCAACTTCTCAAGCCTTAACTTATGTTAACGATTTAAGAAACAGAGCTCATGCAACACCAGCAGCATCAAGTGATTTGACTCTTGATTATATATTAGATGAAAGAGGAAGAGAACTAAACTTAGAAGGAGTAAGAAGAACTGACTTAATTCGTTTTGGTAAATTTACAGGAGGTTCTTATTTATGGCCATGGAAAGGTGGAGCGCTAAATGGTACTTCAATTCCAGACACATATAAATTATTCCCAATTCCATTAACTGCACTGGATTCGAATCCAAATTTAACACAAAACCCAGGTTATAATTAATTTAAATAAAATATAAAGATGAAAAAAATACTTAAAATATCTAGTTTAGCATTCTTGTTAATTGCAGGAGTGTCTTGTGAAAATGATAATATATCTGTTGCAAAAGCAAAAGGTGGGCCAGAATTACTTACTCCTGTTTCGGGATCAGAATATGTTTTGTCTCCTGCAAACGCGACGAATGAAGCAACAACTTTGGTATGGAATCATGCCGATTATGATGTTCAAACATCAATTAATTATGAAGTTGAAGTGGCGCTGGCTGGTACAGACTTCACAACAATTGTTTCTGGAGGAACAACTACTAATAGATTTATGAATTGGACTGTTGCAGCATTAAATCAAGTGGCTTTAGATGCAGGGTTAACACCTTTCACTGCTGGAGCTTTAGATGTTAGAATAAAATCATCATTAGGTTCTGAAGATGGATTACCTGCTTATTCAGACCCTATTACAATAACTGTAACAGCATATACAACTGACTTGCCGCAATTGGCTGTGCCAGGAAACCACCAAGGATGGAATCCGCCAAGTGCTCCTAGAATAGCTTCTTCAGGTTTTGGAGAAACTGATTATGAAGGATTTGTGGCGTTAGACGGAGAATTTAAATTTGTTGCTCCAGATGCAGCAGGAATTTATGATTGGAATCATGGTCCTGACTACGGAGATGATGGTACTTTTTCAGGAGTATTAGTAGAAACAGGTGAGGTTAATGTTACAGCACCAGCAGGTTATTACAGAGTAAAAGCTGATACAGCTGCTTTAACTTATTCTGTTGAGCCAATGACTTGGGCTGTAATTGGTGATGGTACACCAGGTGGTTGGGGTACAGACACTCCAATGACTTATAATTCATCTACCAAAAAATGGGAAGCTACTGTAGTCTTAACAGCACAACCAGCACCAGATCACGGATTAAAATTCAGAGCTAATGGAGCTTGGGATGTTAATTTTGGAGATTCTGGAGCAGATTCATCATTAGAGTATGGTGGTACTAATATTAGTACATCTGCGGGAACATATTTAATCGAATTAGATTTGAGTCACCCAAGAGCATATACCTATACTTTGACTGCACAATAATTTTTTAAAAATAAATTGAAAAGGGCTTTCTTTTTGAAAGCCCTTTTTTATAAAATTTTCTGCTATGAAAAAAATAGGTTTTTTATTATTTTTATTGAATGCTATCTGTGTTTCTGCTCAGGTAACATGGCAAGGGGGAACAAATCCCGATGCCACTGCTTCGGCAACGATACTTTTTGACAGAACAGGAACTCCCTTAGCATCTACAAGTCCTATATATGTCCATACAGGTTTGACAGTAAATGGTACCCCTTGGCAAAATGTTAAAGGTACTTGGGGTAACAATACCACACAACCAGCCTTAACTTTGGTTTCAGGGAATATCTATAAGCTAGATTTAACGCCATCCGTTATGGCTTATTATGGAGTAGCTTCGGGTTCTATTACTAAAGTAAATTTGGTATTTAGAAATGCTGCTGGAAATGCACAATCAGCCGATTTAACTCTAGATGTTGGTGCTTTTCAATCCACTTTAGCAACACCAGCCGAAGGAAGTAATACCATTGTTAACAGCGGGCAAAATTTAAGCATCACCGCTTCAAACACAAACGGAACTGCGAATTATAATTTATTGGCTAATGGTGTAAGTATTGATGCTTCTACTGGTACGTCATATAACTATACAGATGCAAATATTACAATCAATAAAAGCTACGAGTTACAAATTACTCAAGGCAGTACAATTTTCATTAAACAATTCGGAGTAATTGTTAATGCAGGAACTACAACAGCAACAATGGCAGCCGGATTAGAGGATGGGATTAATTATAATCCTTCAGATAATACCAAAGCCACTCTGGTTTTAACTGCTCCAGGCAAAGATTTTGTCTATGTTGCGGGAAGCTTTAATAATTATGTTCCAGGTTCAAGTTACCTGATGAAAAAAGATACCACGGCTAATAAATTCTGGTTAGAATTAACTGGTTTAACTCCGGGTCAAAATTACACTTACCAATACTGGGTAGTAGATACAACACCTACAACCAATTCACCAGCTATTGTAAAAACAGCAGATCCCTATTCGACTTTGGTGCTTTCACCATTTGATGATCCTTATATTTCAGCAACAAGTTATCCTAATTTGCCTGCCTATCCTTCTGGACAACAAAGGGAAGTTACTGTTTTGCAAACGGGTCAAACTCCCTATGCATGGAGTAATGCTACTACTGGTTTTATTAAACCAAGTAAGGATAATTTAGTTGTTTATGAAGTTTTAATCAGAGATTTTGATGCCAATCGAAATTTTCAAACTTTAATTGACAAAATCGATTATTTTAAAAACCTTAAAATCAATGCTATAGAATTAATGCCAGTAATGGAGTATGAAGGGAATGAAAGCTGGGGTTATAATACAGCATTTCATATGGCCTTAGACAAATTTTATGGAACTAAAGCTAAAATGCAAGAGTTTGTTGATTTATGTCACCAAAACGGAATTGCCGTTATTCTTGATTTAGCATTAAACCACGCTTTTGGAAGAAATCCAATGGTTCGTATGTGGATGAAAGATCCTGATGGCGATGGATGGGGAGATGCCGCTTCGGATAATCCATATTTCAATGAATTTGCTAAACACAGTTATGGAGTTGGAAACGATTTCAATCACAGCACTGCCTACACAAAATATTACACCAAAAGAGTAATCAAACAATGGATTGATGAATTCAAAATTGACGGTTTTCGTTGGGATTTGACTAAAGGATTTACACAAGCTTGTTCTGCTGGAGATGATACTTGTACGAATGCATATCAAACGGATCGTGTTGCTATTCTTAGAGAATACGCTGATTATTCTTGGTCATTAGATGCAAATCACTATGTTATCTTTGAACATTTAGGTGCCGATAACGAAGAACAAGCTTGGGCAAATTACAGAATTGCAGAAACACCAAGTAAAGGGGTAATGATGTGGGGAGAAATGACTTATCCATATACACAATTGATTGAAGGTTATGCTACAGGTGGTGATATTACCCGTATGGGTGCGGATGCACACGGATTTACCGGAAAAAGATTGATTGGCTATCCTGAAAGTCATGACAAAGACAGATTAATGTATTCTGCAATGACTTATGGAAACGGTGCAGGAACATCTCCGGTTGCTGGAAATCTTAATAATTCACTATTCAGAATGTCTGCTGTTGGAGCAATTTCACTTCTTGTTCCAGGGCCAAAAATGATTTGGCATTTTGCCGAATTGGGAATGAATAACTCAATTTATACCTGTACTGATGGTACTGTAAATACCGAAGCAGACACAACAACAGGCGATTGTAAATTGGCAACAAAGCCACAACCACAATGGGTAAACAACTGGCCTGGCGTTGCGCAACGTTCTCAAATTTACAATGATTGGGCAAAAATGATTGCGCTTAAAAGAAATAATCCAGTATTCAATGGAAGTTATGCTATAAGCCCTAATGCAAATAATGTTAAGCAAAGAGTTTATGTATATGACAATTCGCTTACCGGACTTAAAAACGTAGTCATATTGGCTAATTTTTCTGTAGCAGCCTTGTCTATTACTCCTGATTTCCCTTATACAGGAACTTGGTATAATTTGATGGATAATACATCAATGAATGTTACTAGTACATCGGCGGCAATAACGATAGAATCAGGAGGTTTTAGAATCTATGGAAATCAAACCGCTCTTGGAGTAGATGATTTTAACCCGATGGAATTTGTTTCTTTGGTGCCAAACCCAGCTTCAAATTACTTTACTATTAATGCAAATAACGCAAAAGTTGAAATTTATTCAATAACAGGTCAACTAGTGAAAACATTTAACGAAGGTGAATTAGAAGATTATCAATATGATATTTCTGATTTAAATAGAGGGGTTTATTTGGTAAAAGCTACCAATGATACTAACCACTCTAAAACCATGAAGTTAATTAAACAATAAAGTTAGAGTTAGTTATGTTTTTAAAAAGCCACGTTTTTTTAAAGCGTGGCTTTTTTATTTTAACAAAAATTAATTAGTCCCTTGTTTTACAATTAATTGAATAGTATTTTTGTGGCATGAAAAAGCCACCAAAGTCTATTTTAGTTAAAATATTAAAAATATCGGGAATCACTATCGGTTCTTTACTATTCTTATTATTCATACTGCCAATTCTGTTCCCTGGAAAAATTGCCCAAGAAGTAAAATCTTTCGCAAACAAGAAACTCAACGGGGAATTGAATTTCAAAGAAGCCAATCTGTCTTTTTTTAACCACTTTCCATCTTTAACATTAACGCTTACCGATTTTTCCCTAAAAGGATCTGCACCCTATAAAAAAGAAAAGTTGGTTACTGCCAACGAAGTGTCTTTTGGAATTAATTTAAAATCCATACTTTTTGATAAGAAAGTCAACATTGATAAAATTTATGTTTCCGATGCCTTAATTAATGTTTTAGTCAACGAAAAAGGAGAAGCCAATTACAATGTTTACATTTCTGAAGAGACTACTAAACCAAAAGATTCATCCGATACAGCATTACGACTAGAAAAAATCGCTTTGCAAAATTGTCATTTAATTTACAATGATAAATCCACAAAAGTATTGATAGACGCTAAAGGGTTTAATTATGTTGGTAATGGAGATTTAGACAAATCCATTTTTGATTTATATACCGAAGCCAAAATAGAATCCTTTGATTTCACTTATTCTGGTGAACAATATTTAAAAAACAAAAAAGTCCGCGCCAATCTTATTACTAAAATAAACACCAATTCGCTTGCCTTCGTTTTTGAACAAAATGATTTAAAAATAAATAAATTACCTGTCGATTTTAAAGGGAAATTTGATTTCTTGAGCAATGGTTTTGATATGGATTTCGTTATCAAATCCGAAGACAGTAAGCTCAATGATTTTTTCACTGCTCTGCCACCACATTATGTGACTTGGCTCGAAAAAACAAAAGTTAAAGGAAGCACCGATTTGCTGCTTACATTGAAGGGGAAATATATCGCTTCCAAAAATCAAAAACCCGATTTGGCTTTCAATATGAAAATTCGCGATGGCTTTATTAATTACAAAGATGCGCCTTATCCAGCCTCGAATATCTTTTTGAATTTTGATACTAAATTACCTTCATTAGATCCAGAAAAATTAAAGGTCAATATTGACTCTATTTTCTTTAATGTCGATAAGGATTATGTAAAAGCGATTATTAAATCCGAAGGCTTGTCCAAACCAAAAATTGATGCTCAAATCAATACCAAAATTAATTTGGCAAAAATGGATAAAGCCTTGGGAATAGAAAATATGGAATTAGCGGGTCAGCTAAATATGAATATCAAAGCCAAGGGAGTTTACGATAAAAAGAACAATAAAATACCAGTGACTAATGGCGATATTTCCTTAATTGCTGGATATGTCAAAAGCATTTACTATCCAAGTCCAATAAAAAATATTAATGTATTAGGGACCATTTCTGACAATGAAGGAACGGTAAATGATTTAAAAATAAACATTCACAAAGCCTCTTTGCTTTTCGAAAACAAACCGATTTATGTAAAAGCCAAATTGAATAATTTTGCAAATATTCATTATGATGTCAGAGCCAAAGGGGAACTTAATTTGGATAGAATCTACCGTGTGTTTTCTCAAAAAGGGTTGGATTTAAAAGGGTATATCTATGCCGATGTAGCTTTCAAAGGTTCCCAAGAAGATGCTATAAGCGGACGTTATAAAAGCCTTCAGAATAGCGGAACATTGCGTTTAAGAAACATCAGAGCTACTTCGGAATATTTGCCAAAACCATTTGTAATCAATCAAGGAACTTTTACATTCAACCAAGATAAAATGAATTTTAATTTTTTCTCGGCAATCTATGGACAATCCGATTTCAAAATGTATGGTCATTTGAGAAATGTGATTGATTATGTTCTAACAGATAATGCTGTTTTAAAAGGAAATTTTGCGCTTAATTCGGATTATGTGAATGTTAATGAGTTTATGTCGAATGCCAATGTTTCTAAAGACACAGTTGCAAATAAAGCAGAAGGCAAACAAGTTGTTGCTTCAGGAGTCGTGGTAATTCCACCTAATTTTGACATTCAATTTGATGCTACTGCCAACAAAGTAAATTTTGAAGATTTGGTATTTGAAAATTTAAAAGGGCAAATGTACATTCGCAATGGAAAATTAGAATTGGAAAATTCAGGATTTGATTTAATTGGTTGCAATGTAAAAACGGATGCCATTTATGGAAGCGAATCACCGCAAAAAGCCTTTTTCGACTTCAAGATTTTAGCAAAAGATTTTGATGTGCAACGCGCTTACAAAGAGATAAAAATGTTCAGAGAAATGGCAACTGCTGCCGAGAATGCTGAAGGAATTATTTCTCTTAATTACAAAGTTTCAGGAAAACTTGACGAAAACATGAAACCTATTTATCCTTCATTATCAGGTGGTGGAACGCTTTCGGTTAGAAAAGTTAAAATGAAAGGCTTTAAAATGTTTGGCGCTGTGAGTAATAAAACAGGAAAAGATGCTGTCAAGAATCCTGATTTATCCAATGTAGATATTAAAACTAAGATTAAGAATAATATCATTACTATCGAAAGATTCAAGTTTAAAGTGGCAGGATTCCGTCCAAGAATCGAAGGGACTACTAGTTTTGATGGACGACTGAATATTAAAATGCGTTTGGGATTACCGCCATTTGGTATTTTTGGAATCCCATTGACAATTACCGGAACACAAGATAATCCAAAAGTAAAACTTGGAAGAAAAACCGAAGAGCTAAAAGAAACGGAGTATGACGATGATGTGCCAAAGCCAGCCGTTGCTGAACCAACAAACAAAAAACCCGAATAATTACTATTCGGGTTTTTTTGTGGTACCTCCAGGGATCGAACCAGGGACACATGGATTTTCAGTCCATTGCTCTACCATCTGAGCTAAGGTACCTCGCTTGATGCGGGTGCAAATATAGAACGATTTTTAGTTTATCCAAAACAATTATTAAAAAAAATCTATTCGTACCTTTGCCCTGATAAATGTTATATTATGCTTTTAGCCATAGATGTTGGGAATACCCGAATTAAAGCCGCTGTTTTTGAACAGAATACACTTTTAGAAAGGTTCGTTTTTTCCAATGCTGAGCTTTCAAATCAGATTGATTTTATTTTAAAAAAGCACCAAAAAATAACAAATTTGGTTGTTTCGTCAGTTGGGAATATTGAAAACGAGGCTTTTTCTAAATTTAATTCCAATGTAAAAGTCTATTTTATTACCAAAGACATTCGTTTCCCATTTCAAAATTTATACGAAACACCCAACTCGCTTGGAATAGACAGAATGGTTTTGGCAACAGGAGCCGTTTTGCAGTTTCCTAATAAAAACAGATTGGTAATAGATGCAGGAACATGCGTGACGTATGATTTTATTGATGCTGAAAATAATTATTTAGGAGGAGCCATTTCGCCAGGAATCCGATTGAGATACGAATCATTACACAATTATACAGCCAAATTACCGTTATTGACTAAAAGTATTCCCGAAAATTTTATTGGAAACTCAACGCAGGATTCCATTCACTCGGGAGTAATTAATGGTTTAACAAATGAAATTGATGGGTTTATAGAACACTATCAAGAGCGTTACGCTAATTTTATCATAATTTTAACGGGAGGAGACGCAGAATTTTTGGCTAACCGATTAAAAAATACCATATTTGCCAATTCAAATTTTCTTTTAGAAAGTTTGTGCCAAACATTTCAATACAATCACAAATGATTAAAAAAATTATAGTAAGCATTGGCTTGCTTTTTTCGCTAGTTTCTTTTGCACAAGAAGGTACTTCTTCTCCTTATTCTTTTTATGGAATTGGAGATGTAAGATTTAAAGGAACTGCAGAAACACGTGCCATGGGTGGCGTTTCAGTTTTTCCAGATAGTATTCACATTAATCTTCAAAACCCAGCACAATTTGCAAGTTTGAAATTGACATCTCTTTCAACTGGAGGTACTTATGCCAATACAAAATTTAAAACCGAAGCTCAAGAGGAGAAAGCAAGACGTACGGCATTGGATTATTTAGCAATCGGTATTCCTGCAGGAAATTTTGGTTTTGGTATTGGTTTGATTCCCTATTCTTCGGTGGGTTATAAAATTCAAAAAAATGCTGATGACACATCTCCAATTACAAGACAATATAAAGGCTCAGGAGGTATTAACAAAGCTTTCTTCGGAGTTGGTTATAAATTGTCAAAGCATTTTAACATTGGAGCTGACGTGCAATATAATTTTGGAACTATTGAAACAAAAAGTCTAGAATTTATTGACGGAGTTCAATTTGGTACAAGAGAATTAAATGGGTCAGATATAAAAGGAGTCAATTTCACAACGGCATTAACTTACCAGACTAAATTTAAAAACAAATACAGTTTTTTTGGTAGCTTTGTGTTAACTCCTGGGGCAAATTTAACATTAGAAAACAGAAGAAATATAGCAACGGTTCAATTCTATGCACTTGGTGGTGAATTCCCAATTGATGCAGTAGATATAGACGTAGCAAATACTACACTTAAATTACCAACAAAAGTTGCTTTTGGAGCTGGATTTGGTGAAGTGAAAAAATGGTTAATTGGAACTGAAATTATATATCAAAAAACAAGCGATTTAGGGAATAGATTTAATGAAATTGACAATGTTTCCTATGAAAACTCTATGAGATATAGCCTTGGAGGATATTATATTCCAAATTATAATTCCTATTCAAGTTATTTCAAAAAGGTGACCTATCGTGGTGGTTTACGATATGAAAACACAGGATTAATTATTAATAGCAAGTCAATTAATGATTTTGCGGTTAACATGGGCTTAGGATTTCCAGTGTCTGGGACTTTTTCTAACATTAATGTAGGATTGGAAATGGGAAAGAAAGGCACAAAATATTACGGATTGGTTGAAGAAAATTATTTTAACATATCCGTTGGTTTATCCTTTAGCGAACGCTGGTTTATTAAACGTAAATACGACTAAAACATTTATTATGAAAACTATTTTATCAATACTACTACTGGGATTTTATGCATTCTCTAGTGCGCAAAGTGATAATTGTTTTCAAAAAGAAAAAGAATATCTGGAATTATTAAAGGCTGAAAAACCAGCTGATGCTTTTGATACTTGGTCCGAAGTTAGAAAGAATTGCCCAAAGCTAAGTGAGAACACTTATATTTATGGAAAAGTAATCCTGCAATATAAAATTGATAATGCAGCAAATCAAGAAGAAAAGGAAGTTTTAGTCCGCGACTTGATGAAATTGTATGACCAATATTATAAAAATTTCCCCAGCCATTCACAAGATTTTGAAGTAAGCAAAGCCATGGCATTGCACGATAATAAAATAGATGCTAAAGCAGAAATCTTCACGTTATTAAACAGCGCTTTTACAAAAGCACCTGAAAGCATCACCAATGCTAATGCTATCTATATTTACTTTAGTGAGTATCACGCCAAATTTTTAGCGGGTGATTCAAAAATAACAGCCGATTCAGTTTTAGACACGTTCGATAATGTATGTGTTATGCTGAATAAATTGATGATTTCAAATCCTAAAAAAGAAGAAGAATATAAAACCGCTTTTAGAGGAATAAATATTTTGGTTAAAGACATTGCAACTTGCGAAAACTTAGAAGTTCACTACCAAAAAGGTTACGAAAAAAACAAAGAAAACAGCGATTGGTTGTTGGCAGCAGTTACCAATATGTTTGCAAAATGTGGAGCGCAACCTATCTTCTTTACTTTAGCACAACAATTACACAGCATCAAACCTTCAGTGCAGTCGGCTTATTTTATGGGTGTGGCCTCTTTGAAGAAAAAAGACTTTAAAGCCGCACTTCAATATTATAATGAATCGGCAGATTTGCAAAGCGATCCTGTTGAAAAAGCGCGTATTTATTACAATATTGCTACAACGCTAGTTAGTAATGATAAGCCAAAATCAAAAGAATACCTTCAAAAAGCATTGTCGTTTGATTCCAAAAACGGGAAAGTCTATATCTTCTTAGCGCAATTGTATGCCAATAGTGCGGAAGAATGTGGCGCTACCGATTTTGAAAAGAAAGCTATTTACGTATTAGCTGCCGAAACAGTTAAAATGGCCGAGACTGCAACTCCAAAACTAAAACCAGCAGTTGATCAAATGGCTGCCGATTTTAAAGCAAAATCGCCTTCGGCTACCGAAATCTCAAAATTAAAGCTGAACGGAAAATCGTTTGCTATCAAATGTTGGATTAATGAAACCATACAGTTTCCTGCGAAATAATGAATTCTAAAACAAATACTTTCATTCGGTTTTCGATAATCGCCATTGCTTTTAAAGCATTGGTTTCTTGTGAAAGTAATTTTAGAGAAGTTCAAAAAATGGGTTTCGCCGAGTTCTCACCAAGTGGTGAAGCCGAAATGATAAATCTAAAATATACCGATTCAGGAAGAATAAAAGCAGTTCTAATAAGCCCAAAAATGTTGGATTATGCAACTGTTGCTTATCCTTTTACCGAATTTCCAAAAGGAATAGATTTGACTCTTTTTGATGCTAATAAAAAAAAGACATTCGTCAAATCCGATTATGCCGTTTCCCATAAAAACACCGATTTGATTGATTTGCAAGGCCATGTGAAAATAACCAACGAAACTGGTGATGCTTTAGAAACCGAACAATTATATTACGATCAAAAAAACGAATGGTTTTTTACAGAGAAAAAATTTAAATTCACTTCGGCCAAAGGAGTTTCTTATGGAGAAGGAATTGATTTTAGCAAAGACTTCAAAAAGGTAAATTCACAAAAAATTTCTGGTGAAGTACAACAATCCGAATAACTATGAACTATTTAAAATTTACACAGTACGCTTATTTAATAGCGGGAATCCTATTTGCGGTAGACGCTTTTAGAAAGTGGGAAACCGATAATGGCAATGCAATCCTTGAAGCATTATTTGCAGCAATTGGTATTTTTATGTTCTTCTTCAGAAGAAAATTTGCTAAAAAATTTGAAGAACGAAATAAAAATAACACACCTCAATAAAAAAAATCAAAATTTATTGCAAAATATAACTATGTGAGTATTATTATTTCGCAGATAATTGTATTTTCGCAAACTGAAATAAAATTTAACAAAAATAGAAATGGCAGTTTTACAGAAAATTAGAAAAAGATCAGGGTTACTTTTACTAGCTATAGGTTTCGCATTATTATCATTTGTAGTGCAAGATTTGTTCACCAAAGGGTTTAAAAGTTTATCCAAAGATGTAGGAAGCATAAACGGAAAAGACGTTCCTTTTGAGGAGTTTAGAGTAAAAGTTGCCAATACAGAAAAAAATGGGCAAAACGGACAAGCTATGTCTTCTATGCAAGCTGCAAACCAAGTTTGGAATCAAGAAGTGAATATTGCATTGCTATCTGCTGAATTCGAAAAATTAGGAATTCGTGTTGGTGAAAAACATATCATTGAAGTATTTAAATCAGATCCGAACATTGGGCAAAACCCAACTTTTCTGAATGCTGCTGGTAAATTTGACATTGCTAAATTTAAAGAATATTTTAAATCAAATCCAGAAGGAATTGAGCAATTGAAACAAAGAGAAAAAGATGCTGAATTGAATGCTAAATTCGGAATCTATAACTCTTTGGTAAAAGGAGGTCTTTATACTACTGATGCTGAAGGAAAATTGAAATATCAAATGGAATCTAATAAAGTGAGCTTTGATTTTGTTTCAGTTCCTTACTCTTCTATAAAAGATAGCGATGTAAAAGTTACCGACGCTCAAATTGTTGACTACATGAAAACGAAAGAGAAAAAATTCAAATCGGAAGAAAGCCGTGAGTTGGATTACGTTTTGATTGAAGACAAACCATCTGCACAAGATGAAGCAGAAATCAAGAAAAATGTAGATGCTTTATTAACTTCAAGAGTAGAATATAAAGACGGTAAAAACGATACTATTCCTGGATTTGGAGCAACAAAAAACAACGCTGATTTTGTAAACGCAAATTCTGATATCCCTTTTGATTCTACTTATGTTGCTAAATCTGATTTGCCAGCTGAACACGCTGAAAGATTATTTGCATTAGCTCCTGGAGAAATCTACGGACCATACATGCACAATAACCACTATTGTATTTCAAAAGGATTAGGAAGACAAGCTGGGGCAAAAGCAAAATCGAGCCATATCTTAATTAGCTGGGTTGGCGCAACAAGAGCTGCTCCAAAAGAGCCAAGAACAAAAGAACAAGCAAAAGTAAAAGCAGAAGGTATATTAGCGCAAGCGTTAGCCAATCCTGCGATGTTTCAAATGTTAGCAATGACAACTTCTGAAGATCCATCTGTACAGCAAAATGGTGGTGATATGGGATACATTACTAAAGAAACAGGTTTCGCTCAACCTTTTAAAGATTTCGTATTCAACAATCCAATTGGAAAAATTGGTTTGGTAGAAACAGAATTTGGTTACCACATTATTAATGTGACTGATAAGCAAGATGCTGTAAGATTAGCTACGATTGCACAAAAAATCGAGCCATCTGAAGCTACAAATGACAAAGTTTACACAGAAGCTACGAAATTTGAAATGGAAGCTGCTACTAAAGATTTTGCAGCTTTAGCAAAACAAATGAAACTTACCGTTACTCCAGATGTAAGAGTTAAAGCTATCGATGAAAGTTTCGGTGCTGTTGGAAACCAAAGACAAATTGTGAAATGGGCTTTTTCAAGCGATACTAATGTTGGAGATGTAAAAAGATTTGAAATCTTAAATGTGGGTCATGTTATTGTCAAATTGAAAAAGGTAAATGAAAAAGGATTAATGACTGTGGCTGAAGCAAGACCACAAGTGGAGCTGATTCTTAAAAATAAAATGAAGGCTGCTAAAATCAAAGCTAAAATGTCAGGTTCTTCATTAGCAGCAATTGCAGCGGCTAATAAAGTTACAGTTATGCAAGCAGTTGATTTAACAATGGAAAACCCATCTGTTCCAGGTGCTGGTTACGAACCAAAAGTAGTTGGTACTGCTTTTTCTGCTACAGCTGGAAAAATTTCTGCTCCAATTGAAGGAAATTCAGGAATGTATGTTATAGTAAACAAAGCAACTACAAAAGCACCCGCTTTGAAAAAGCATGATGAATATGTTGCTAAGTTGAAACAACAAGTTACATCTTATGCTGGTAGAGTAATAGGCGCTTTGAAAAATGAAGCCGATATTGAAGATAACAGAGCTGATTTCTATTAATAGAAATACGTTATAATTTAAAAACCCGTCTCGTTTTTTGGAACAAGACGGGTTTTTTATTTATAGCAATATCATTTCGTGATAAGGAATGATAATTTCATAACCTTTCGCTTTAAAATAAGCAGTTGGATTTTCTTTTGAAATCACCATTACAAAATCGCCGCCCCAAGCACCAAGGCTTTTAATGGTTCCATGAAAGTCATCAAATAAAGCTTCCTTTACCGTTTGCATTTCCAAAATAGAACTCATTTCAATTTCGTGATTTTGAAGCGCATTGGCAAATATTTTGGGTTCAGTGGCTTCAACAACAGCATGCGTTATTTTGTTAATCACAGGAATAGTTTTTCTAATATTTCCGTGATTACTATAATAGGACGCTATGGCAGCCTTACTATTTTGCTTTCGATTCAAATACACAAAATGGATTTTATCGGTAAACGAAGGAGTAAAGTTTACTAGTGTAGTAATTGGGTTTTCATCAACCAACTGATACAAAATAGCCGAATCGTTTTGAGCACAAGCAATATCATAACCACTACCGCCAAAGCTTTTTCGCAATAAAGTAAAGGCATCAATTTCCAACCATTGTGCAATATTGTTAATCAATGTTGAGGAAGTTCCCAATCCCCAGAATTTCGGGAATGTTAGTGCTGTGGTGATAGTATATCCGTTGGAATTGGTAATGAAATCCGGATTCATCAAATAGGCTTCGTGCAGAATTTCAATCAGTGTGTTTTTGATGGTAAGACCGTCGTCAAAACGTTCTTTTCTAATAATGGATGAAAAAGGGATATTGCTTTCAAACCAAATACTACCATCGGCATCAAAACTTTTCCATGAAATGATTTGGTTTTCTCCTTCTTCTATGATTAGGTTTTGTCCGTATTTTGTAGGTAATGCTAATGCGATTGCGCCATCAAGCACAACATATTCTCCTGTGATGAGAAGCTTTCCGTTACTATAAAACGTTTTTTTCAAAGATTATGCTCTTAAATTTTTAATAAACTCCACAACAGCAGCATGAGAAACAGTATTGTCTTTGAAATGATTTTTAATCAAATCACGTTCAGTTTCAGTGGCATCATATTGATTAAGAATATTATTCAAATGCATTTTCATGTGTCCTTCCTGAATTCCGGTTGTAGTTAGCGAACGCAAGGCTGCAAAATTCTGAGCTAATCCCGCCACAGCGACAACTTGCATTAATTCGGAAGCTGATGGTTTTTTCAACATTTCTAAACACAATTTTGCTAATGGATGTAAGGAAGTTAAACCGCCAACGGTACCTAATGCTAAAGGAAGTTCTATACCAAAAGTAAAAATGTCTCCTTCAATTTTTGCATGTGACAAACTAGAATACCTACCGTTTCTTGAAGCATAAGCATGAACGCCAGCTTCAACGGCACGGAAATCATTTCCGGTAGCTAATACAACCGCATCAACACCATTCATTATTCCTTTATTGTGAGTTACAGCGCGAAAAGGTTCCACTTCGGCAATGCGCACTGCTTGTACAAATTTCTCGGCAAACTCTCTTGGGTTTGGTATATTTTGTTCAGCTAATTCGTCTATTTTACAAGAAACTTCAGCACTTACGATGCAGTTTGGAACATAATTAGAAAGAATGCTCATCACCACTTGAATGTTTTTTTCTTCTTCAGAAAAAGCAGGATAATTTTGAGCTTCATCAACCAACGTTTTTGCAAATTGCTCCAAACAGGAATTGATAAAATTAGCACCCATGCTGTCTTTGGTTTCAAAAGTAGCATGCAATTGAAAATAGTTTTCCAATGCATTGGTTTTATTTACTAGTACAATGTCGAGAATTCCGCCACCACGTTGTTGCATGCTTCGAGTGAGTAATCCTGTAGCAGAAAAGAATTTATCTTTAATTGTTACAAAGAATTTTTCAAGTTTTTGAACATCGCCTTTATAGATAAAATGGACGTGTCCAATTTTCTCAGTATTTAAAACTGTCGCTTTAAAACCACCTCGACTTGCCCAGAATTTTGCCGATTTTGCAGCAGCAGCTACGACAGAACTTTCTTCAGTGGCCATTGGAATAGTATAATCCGTTCCATTAATTAAAAAATTGGGCGCAACACCAAGCGGCAAATAGAAATTGGTTAAGGTGTTTTCGATAAATTCGTCGTGAAGAAGTTGTAATTTTTCATCACTATTCCAGTATTGTTTTATAGTGGAGATAGCATCATAGGAATTTGAAAAATATTCTTGGGCAATCCAATTGATTTTTTCTTCTTTGGACAATTTTGAAAATCCTGCAACTGCGTTATTCATGCTCAATAGATTATGGCTTATTTACAGCAAAGATACTGTTTCCATTTTATTGTTATATTTGGTTTGATGGAAATAAATATGTTTTTAAGAATTACATTTTAGCTAAAAAAATGCCGTTAATTGCAATTTTTTCACTAAAATTGACAGTTTTTATAATCAATCAAAGGATTACTATATTTGACATTGATTAAATTTAAATTAAAACAGCATTCAATTTCTTAAAAATAAATTGTTACTAACCAAAACTAAACTAAAAAGCATGAGTGAAACAGCAGTGAAAACAGGACATCCAAAAGGACTTTGGGTATTATTTGGAACAGAGATGTGGGAACGTTTCAATTTCTATGGAATGCGAGCGATTCTAACACTATTCTTAGTGAATTCATTAATGATGAAAGAAGAAGATGCTTCTTTGATTTATGGAGGATTCCTTGGTCTTTGTTATTTAACACCAATGTTGGGTGGATTCATTTCTGATCGTTTTTTTGGAAATAGAAATTGTATTTTATTAGGAGGTTTAATGATGGCCGTTGGACAATTTTTATTGTTTTTTAGCGCCAGTGTTTTTGGAACCAATTTAAGTTTGGCCAATACCTTAATGTGGTCTGCATTAGGAATTATCATTTTTGGGAATGGTTTCTTTAAACCAAATATTTCAAGTATGGTGGGAAGTTTGTATCCAAAACAAGAAAAAAGCAAATTGGATACCGCTTTTACAATTTTCTACATGGGAATTAACCTTGGCGCTTTCCTTGGTCAATTGATTTGTCCAATAGTTGGTGACGTTAAAGACGCAGGTGGAATCAGAGATATTCATGCTTTTAAATGGGGATTTTTGGCAGCATCAATGGCGATGTTAATTGGAACTGCCGTATTTTATATCTTAAAAAATAAATATGTTGTAACTCCAGAAGGAAGACCTTTAGGAGGTTTGCCAAAGCATAATGTTACTGATGATTATGAAGAAGGAGAATCTCAAAAAGCTATCTTTTCTCAAAAAGCGTTAATGGGTGCTGTAGTTGCATTTTTTGCATTAGGCGTTGTTTTTCACTATGTATTTGGTCAAAATTATATTTACTCTTTAATCTATGCAAGTGGTCTGTCATTGGCAGGATTAATCATTTCGGATACGTCTTTAACGAAAGTTGAACGAGATAGAATTTTAGTAATTTATATCGTTGCTTTCTTCGTAATATTCTTTTGGGCTGCCTTTGAACAAGCAGGTTCGTCATTAACTTTTATTGCCGATAACCAATGTGATAGAAATTTCTTTGGCTACAACATGCCGCCATCGATGGTGCAAATTTTCAATGGTTTGTTTATCGTTATTTTTGCTGTTCCGTTTAGTATGCTTTGGGATTATTTAAGAAGCAAAGACAGAGAACCAATTTCACCAGTAAAACAAGCAGTAGGACTTGCTTTAATAGCACTTAGTTATTTTATCATTGCTCACAATGTTAAAGATTTAGGCAACAACGGATTACTTGCAGTGAAATGGTTAATCCTTTTGTATTTAATTCAAACAGCTGCAGAGTTATGCCTTTCTCCAATTGGATTATCATTGGTAGGTAAATTATCTCCAAAACGTTTTTCTTCTTTATTATACGGAGTATTCTTTTTGTCTAATGCGTCAGGATATGCGTTAGCAGGAACTTTAGGTTCTATATTGCCAGCAACGGGTGATAAATTTAATAAAGCAAAAGAAATGGGAATAGATTTACAAGCTGTTTTAGACAAAACAGTAACGCCAACAGCAGAACAATTAGCCTTGTTGGAAAAAAATCAAATAAGCCCAACAAATCCAGTATTTGCTGGTTTTGAAATTCATAATTTATTCGAATTCTTTATGGTTTTCGTTATCCTTTGTGGATTAGCAGCAGTAATTTTAATGGCGCTTACTCCAAAATTGAAAAAAATGATGCACGGCGTTCGCTAATCATTTTCAAAAATATTTTTATATCTTTCAAACCTGCTTGACATTCAAGCAGGTTTGTTTTTTTAAATCAAAGAACTATGTGGAAAAGTCATCCTAAAGCACTGCCTTATTTGTTTTTATCCGAAATGTGGGAACGTTTTGGTTACTATTTAATGATCGGTATTTTTACTTTATATCTAAAAGATGTAGAAGCTGGTTTTGCAATGACCGAAAAAGAAGCCTCCGATTTATACGGTACTTTTATCGCACTTGTTTTCCTAACTCCGTTTGTTGGAGGTTTGGTTGCCGATAGGTATTTAGGGTATCGGAAATCAATAGTCATTGGTGGATTGATGATGGGCGCAGGTTATTTTATGATGGGGATTCATAGCTTACCGATGCTTTATTTAGCCATGACTTTGGTTATTGTTGGAAACGGATTTTTCAAACCCAATATTTCAACACTTTTAGGAAACTTTTATAATGACGAGGAATACAAAGAAAAGAAAGATGAAGGCTATAATATTTTCTATATGGGAATTAACGTCGGAGCTTTCATTTGTAACTTCTTTGGTGCGGCGCTTAAAATTCTTTTCGGATGGCAATATGCTTTTATGGCTGCCGGTGTAGGAATGTTTATTGGTGTTGTTGTGTTTTTATTAGGCACAAAGCATTATGGTGATAAAACCGATAAAAAAGGAGTGCAAGATGGCGATATGCCGTTTTACAAAATTGTGTTATTCATTCTTTTACCTTCTGTGCTCTTTGGAGTTATTGGTTGGTTTCTTAAAGGAGTCCAATCGGATGTGAATACGGATTGTGCTGTATTTGGTTCCGATAGTACCGATGCTTTTATCTTTGCCTGTATTCCGATAATATTCTTCTACGGAAGTTTGTATTTCAAAGCAAAAGCAGAAGACAAAAGACCCATCGGAGCTTTATTATCAATTTTTGCAGTAGTCATTTTGTTTTGGGCAGTATTTAAACTCAATGGCTCGGCACTCAACAATTGGGGCGATAAATATACCGACAGGGAATTAACAGGAACATCACAAAAGATAGCTTCTAAATTAGTGCTGACCGATACACTAACTTATAAAAAGGATTCCGTTGCTTTATACGACGCTGCTTTCCGTATTCAGAAAAAAGACGGGAAAGTAACCAAAGTTGTCGATTATCCTTTGTATTTCAGAAATGTGGCTAAAGAAAAACTGCCACAAGAAGAAAGTAAGGTGTTTACGTGGTCGGCCAATTTAAGTCAGTCCATAAATCCAGGTTGGGTCATTATTTTAACGCCTTTGGTCGTCGCCTTTTTTACCTATTTAAGAGGAAGGAAGAAAGAGCCATCAACACCTACAAAAATCGCATTCGGATTATTAATTTCTGCTTTGTCTGTTTTGGTAATGGTTGCAGCAGTTCACATTGGAAACAATGGAACGGAGAAAGTATCGGTTTGGTGGCTAGTTGCCAATTACGGAATCATAACTATTGGAGAACTATTTCTCAGTCCAATGGGATTGTCAATCGTATCCAAATTATCACCAAAAAATATCACAGCCTTAATGATGGGAGGGTGGTTTTTATCAACATCAATAGGAAATAAATTGAGCGGCGTTTTAGCAAGTTTGTGGGACACTTATGATCACAAAGCTAATTTCTTTTGGGTGAATTTCGGGTTGTTATTATTTGCAACCGTCTTAATGTTTGTCTTAGTAAAACAGTTAAATAAGGTGATGAAAGAAAAAGGAATAAATTAAAATTTCCTTAAATTAATATTTGTTTAAAAAAATAATCGTTATTTTCGGCACTGTTTTTGGAAAGAAATTTTAAAAAAAATAAAAAAATATGAAAAAATTAGCTCTTACTTTATTTTTAGTCTTAGGATCTATGACTATTCAAGCGCAGGAATTAACATGGTACACAGATATGAACAAAGCTGCGGATGTTTCTAAAAAAACGAATAAACCCTTGTTTTTGTTTTTCACAGGAAGTGACTGGTGTGGTTGGTGTATGCGTTTGCAAAAAGAAGTTTTTAAAACTCCTGAATTCACAAAATGGGCAAAAGAAAATGTTGTTTTAGTAGAACTTGATTATCCTAGAAAAACACCACAAACTCCTGAAGTAGTGAAGCAAAATCAAGAATTGCAACAAGCTTTCGCTGTTCAAGGTTATCCAACGGTTTGGTTCGTTAATGCTACCAAAAAAGAAGGAAAAGTTAATTTTGAACAACTAGGTAGCACAGGTTATCTTGCTGGTGGACCAAGTGCTTGGTTAGCCGCTGCTGATAAAATTATAAAAAAGCAATAATTACTATTTTAAAATTTATAAAATCCCTTTTCATTTGTATTGTGAAAAGGGATTTTTTCTTTTCTACAAGTAGCTTCCCACAATTGTATGTAGCTTTTAAAATTGGAACCATCTACAACAATTTGTTTTGGTTTCCAAGCTTTTAATAAACGAGCAAGATTGGTTTTTGGTGATTGTGTAATTATTAAAACATCAGGTTTTATTTTTGAATCATACACCGAAGTGCTGTCAAGTATAAATACTTTTTTGTTGTTGATTGACATCAAATTAGTCAATGGTTTTTTGGATTCTATTTTGCAAAAACTCCCCACTAAATAAGATTGTATCGTCATGTTATTTTCGCAATTTTCTAAAATGCTATCATTGCTGTAAAGCGTAACTTGATTTCCTTTTCTTTCTGAAATAATCGTGTTTTTCTTCATATTAAAAACGATACATTCACTTTGAGTTGTGGTTGTATATTTTGTTTTTATAAAAACGCCTTGGAGAAACAGAATACTTATCATGGCAAAAACCAATCTTTTGAAATTGGGTTTTTTAATCCAAAGAATTGCAAATAGAATAACCAAGTAAGAACATAAAAGCATTTCTCTATTGAAAGAAATATTTTTTATGATGAAACTTTCAAACGAGGCAACCCAATGAATAATGGCATTCAAAATGTAAATCAACCATTCCAATGGTTTTGCTATATAGATTGAAACGGTCGTAAAAGCCGCAATAATTACCACCAAAACACCAAGTCCAAGAATGATAGTTAGCATAGGAATGATAATGAGATTAGTGATAAAAAATAGTCCAGGAAATTGATGAAAATAATAAATGCTTAATGGCATGGCTCCAATTTGCGCCGCAAAGGAAACAGTGATAATGTCCCAAAAATAATTGACGATTTTGTTTTTTGGTAACCAAATACTAGCCAAAATGGGCTGTAGCCAAAGAATGAAAAACAAAGCCAAATAACTTAATTGAAAACCAACATCAAATAAAAAAGAAGGTTGGACGAGTAAAATAAGAAACATGGAAACTAGTAAAGTGTGGTAAATGTTCACAGTTCTTCTTAAATGAGTGCCAATAGCAACAAAGGAGAACATAGTTACGGAACGCACAACCGACGGAGATAAACCAGCTAAAATTCCAAAGAACCAAAGGAAAAGAACAATGATGACCGCTTTTAACAAAGACCCTTTTTTTGAATTCGGAATTGGTTTTAATAGGAAGGTAATGAACATCAAAATAAAAGCAACATGCAATCCAGAAACAGACAAAATATGAACGGCGCCGGCATATTGATAGTCTTTTACAATTTCGGGAGAAATGTCTTGTTGTTGTCCTAAAATTAAGGCTATTACTATATTGAGTTCTTCACTTTTGAAGTTTGATTTCTCCATATTTCGGATGATGGTTGTCCGGAAATTGGATAGGATGGACCAAAGTGTATACTCTCTTTTGCCAACTTTAATCTGATTGGAATTTGTGTAAAGTTGCGCATAGATCTCTTGATTTTCAAGATAACGTCCATAATCAAATTGATTGGGATTTGTGATCTCTCGATTTTTATATACCGTTCCAATAACCTTCAAATGGGAACCAATATAATACTTTTGTGGAAGGCTGTCTTTTCTAATATTTAAAATTATTTTTCCATAACTTTTATGATTGTCAAGTTGCTTTACTGAAGCTGAATAGCGGTAATTTTTTGCTGAGTTTTTGAGTTTTTCTATCAAAATAATTGACAGTTTGTGCTCTTTCTCAAAATTAGTAATTTGATGCGTGTAATGATTTTTATTAAAGGTTTCTTTATGGATAATGGAAGTTGTAATTCCAATTAAGATAGAAACCACGAAAGAGAAAATTCCAAAAATGGATTTCGCCACATTCTTTTTTGGAATTATATAGTGAGAAGTCATCAAAAAAATGATTCCTAAACCAAGTAATAAAAAAATAATCGACGGAATGAAATCCCAATTATAGGCAATAAGAATCCCGAGGATAAATCCTAAAGTAATTTTGGCTAATGGGAATTGTAAGATTTTCACATAACTAAATTACGTTAAATCTTTTAAATGAAAGAATTTTACTCTAACATTCTGTTTATTTGAGCAAAAGTATTTTTGTAGTAAGGTTCGTTGATGGAAGAAATAATAACACCACTTTGAGTTGAGGAGTGTATAAATTTAATTTCATCGCCATTGATTTCCGTAATCATTCCAACATGATTTATTCTGTGCTGGCCTCTGTTGATAAAGAAAATCAAATCGCCTTTTTGGGCATTTTCAACGGCAACTTTTGTACCCGCTTCCGCCATTTCATAAGAGGAACGCGGTAATTCGATGTCAAATTTTTTGAAGGTGGAATAAATTAATCCAGAACAATCAAAACCTTCTTTTGTTGTTCCGCCACTTCTATAATGTACGCCCAAATTATCGGAAGCAGCGTTGATGATTTGAGTCGTTAAATAACTAGTATTTTCGCTGTCAACCTTTATATCAGCATCGTTGCTATTATTAAGGGTGTTTGTTTTTCGTAAATGGGTTTGAGGATTTAAAATTGGGTCTTTTTTCTTTTTGACTTCTGATTTTAGAGTAACCGAGCTGGAAGAACTAGGTTTTGTGTAAATCCCTTTTTTTTGAGCAACTTCTTTAGACGTAATGATGTTTGATGTTGGCTTACACGAAGAAAACAGCACGGCTAAAAAGAATATGTATAGAAAGTTTTTCAAGGGAAATTTGTTTCGACAAAAGTACAATTTTAGATTTAAACCGAAAATCAGCGTAAATCTTTTAGGATTAATTTAGCAGTTTTCTCGCTAGCACCAATTCCGCCAAGCTTATTTTCCAAAATGTCATAATTGGCTAGTAATTCTTTTCGATGCTTTGGTTCTAGAATTTTGGATAGCTCTTCTTTTATTCGTTTTGAGTTGCAATCGTTCTGAATTAATTCGGTTACCACTTCGGCATCCATAATTAAATTCACCAAAGAAATGTATTTCAGTGTAATGATCCTTTTGGCAATTTGATAGGAAGCCCAACTTCCTTTGTAGCAAACCACTTCGGGTACTTTAAACAAAGCGGTTTCCAATGTTGCTGTCCCCGATGTTACCAATGCTGCTGTGGCATTACTCAATAAATCATAGGTTTTGTTGGAGATAAATTTCACATTTTTATTGGTCAAAAATTGCTCGTAAAACGAAAATTCCTGACTTGGAGCACCAGCAATTACAAACTGATAATCGCTAAAATCATTAACGACACTTAGCATTACCGACAGCATTTTAGCAATTTCCTGTTTCCGACTTCCCGGAAGAATGGCAATAATAGGTTTTTCGTCTAAATTGTTTTCTTTCCTAAAAGCTACTTCGTCTTTTTTCTCCCGATTATGAATGGCGTCAATCAAAGGATGACCAACAAATTCAACAGGGAAATGATGTTTGTTTTCGAAGAAATCTTTTTCAAAAGGAAGTATGACGAAAAGTTTATCAAAATCTCTTTTGACAGCCGAAATTCTATTTTCTTTCCATGCCCAAATTTGTGGCGCAATGTAATAATGGGTTTTAATTCCTTTTAGTTTCGCCCATTTGGCAATTCGCATATTAAATCCAGGGTAATCAATGAAAATAATTACATCAGGTTGGAATTTTTCAATATCGGCTTTACAAATTTCAATGTTGTTCAGAATGGTTTTTAGATTCATAACCACTTCTAGAAATCCCATAAAAGCCAATTCCCGATAATGTTTTACCAAAGTTCCGCCAACATTTTGCATCAAATCACCACCCCAAAATCGTATGTCCGCCGTTGTATCTTCTTTGTACAATGCTTTCATTAAATTGGAACCGTGCAAATCGCCTGATGCTTCGCCAGCTATGATGTAATATTTCATTTTATAAAAATAAAGTAAAAATAGTTAGCATTACCAAAGATAAAATGATGCCTCTCGCTATGATGTCTTTCCCTTTTTTAAGCAATATAAAAAACACGATGATGTTTAAAATGGCACCGAGTGTAACCACTTTTCCTAAAATTCCTTGTTGTTTCAGTAGGTGTATATCTGTTAAAGGGTCATATAATGTAAAAGCTTTTAAGAAAATAAACATTCCTAAAATTGCGGTTACAAGACCAATAAAAACACCAATGATTAAATCTTTATAGTTCATTTTAAAAAATTAAAAATTCCAAGTATTGAGTTGTGAAATGGCATGATGCGCTGTCAAATCATATTGAACGGGCACAATGGAAATATAACCGTTGGCTAAAGCCCATTCATCTGTGTCTTCGCCTTTGTCTTGATTGACAAATTCACCAGTTAACCAATAGTAATCCTTGCCACTAGGGGTTTTTCGTTTGTCAAATTTTTCCATCCAAATGGCTTTCGCTTGACGGCAAACTTTAATTCCTTTAATTTGATCGTGTTTCAGCTTTGGAAAATTAACGTTTAAAACAACTCCTTCTGGCAGTTTATTGGTTAAAATCTCCAATGCTATTTTCTTTATAAAAGGTTTTATGGTTTCAAAATCGGCGTTCCAATTATCATCCAGTAATGAAAATCCTACAGCGGGAATTCCTTCAATGCCAGCTTCAACAGCGGCGCTCATCGTTCCAGAATAAATGACATTTATGGAAGAATTGGAACCATGATTAACTCCCGAAACACATAATTGTGGCTTTTGTTTTAAGATTTCATTTACGGCCAATTTCACACAATCAACAGGCGTTCCAGAGCAACTGTATTCTGTTGTGGCAGCATTTTCTTTAGAAATTTTATTTAAATGCAAAGTGTTATTAATGGTAATTGCGTGTCCCATGGCGCTTTGCGGGCTGTCGGGAGCTACAACAACAACATTTCCAATTTCTTCCATGACTTGAATTAAGGCTCTAATTCCTGGTGCAGAAATACCGTCGTCGTTGGTTACTAAAATTATTGGTTTGGAATTCATGAAGTTTTTTATTGGACACTTGTAAAATTAACTAATTTTAAGATTTTTCAAAGTTACATTTTTTATAACTTTGAACCATAAAGGTTATTAAATTATAATCAAAGTTATATCTTTAGCAAAAAACAGGTTGGTTTTAAAAGTACTTGGCATGGTTTTTTGTATAATTGAAAAAAATTAATGAATGCTATTCTTAACTATATGAAAAGAAATTATAAAGCGCTATTGATAGTTGTTGGATTATCAATTGCATTATTGAGTTTTATTCCCAAAGAAAAAACCAGTGATCCCGAAAAAGACAAATTATTATTAGAACTATTAACATTCGTTATAGAAAAAGGACATTACAATCCTGCAAAAATTGATGACACTTTCTCCAAAGGTGTTTACAAAGACTATTTAGCAGCATTAGATCCTTCAAAAAGATTCTTTTTACAATCAGATATTGATGAGTTTGCAAAATATGAAACTCAATTAGATGATCAAATCAACAATAAGGATTTAACCTTTTTTGATTTGACTTATAATCGATTGATGAAAAGAATGGAAGAAAGCAAAACCTACTATAAAGAAGGTCTTGAAAAACCAATTGATTTCTCTAAAAATGAAGATATCAATACCGATTATGACAAATTACCTTTCGCTAAAAACGCAAAAGAATTAAAAGAAAAATGGCGTTTGCAAGTAAAGCTTTCTGCTTTATCTAATTTGGTTGACAAACAAAAATTGGAAGAAGACTTTGCCAAAGACAAAAACAAAACCACTGAAGAAAAGCTTGCTGAATATAGAAAAAACATGGGAGAAAAAGTAACTCCAGAGTTGGAAAAGAAGTTCTTAGACGGTATTGAGAAAAAGAAAAATGAAGCACCAAAAACCTATGCAGATCTTGAAAAAGAAGCAAGAGAAAGTACTTTAAAATCACTAAATGATTATTTTGGATTTATAAAAGAACTAAATAGAAACGATTGGTTTTCTGTTTATGTGAATTCTATTGCGACACGATTTGACCCACACACTTCTTATTTTGCTCCAGAGGAAAAAGAGAGATTTGATGTGAGCATGAGTGGAAAATTGGAAGGAATTGGCGCCCGTCTTCAAAAGAAAAATGATTTCACCGAGATTTCAGAATTAATTTCTGGTAGTCCAGCATGGAGAGGAAAAGAATTGGAAGCTGGTGATGTTATCTTAAAAGTAGCGCAAGGAAGTGAAGAACCAGTGGATATTGTTGGAATGCGTTTGGATGATGTGGTGAAGAAAATTAAAGGACCAAAAGGAACAGAAGTTCGTTTGACTACCAAAAAAGCCGATGGGACAATCAAAGTAATATCTATCATTAGAGACGAAGTTGAAATTGAAGAAACCTATGCAAAATCAAGTGTAGTAGAGAAAAACGGAGTGAAGTATGGCGTTATTTATTTACCAAAATTCTACATCGATTTTGAAGATAAAAACAGTCGTGATGCTGGTAAAGATGTTGCCATTGAAGTGGAACGTTTGAAAAAAGAAGGAGTTCAAGGAATTATTATGGACGTTCGTGATAATGGTGGAGGTTCTTTAAAAACGGTTGTGGACATTGCTGGATTATTTATTGAGCAAGGACCAATAGTTCAAATTAAGTCGGCAGCTGGAAAAAAAGAAGTGCTTTATGACAGAGATGAAAAAGTAGAGTGGGATGGACCATTAGTTATTATGATAAATGGTTTTTCTGCTTCCGCTTCAGAAATTTTAGCAGCAGCAATTCAAGATTACAAACGTGGAATTATCATTGGAAGTAAGCAATCTTATGGAAAAGGAACGGTGCAAAATGTGATTGACTTAAATCAGTTTGTTAGAGGAAATGACATGGGTGATTTAGGTGCTTTGAAAACTACAACTCAAAAATTCTATAGAATTAACGGTGGTTCAACGCAGTTGGAAGGTGTAAAAAGTGACATAGTGATGCCAGATAGATATGAGTATTTGAAAATGGGGGAACGCGATGTTGATAATGCTATGGCATGGGACAAAATTGATGCTGCCGATTACAAAGTTTGGGATAAACAAACCAATTTTGAAAACGCTATAGAAAACAGTAAAATTCGTATGATTGAAAATAAACAATTCAATTTAATTGACGAAAATGCAAAATGGCTTGATGAACGCAACAAGCAAAATCAATATAGCTTGCAAATTAATAAGTTTAAAAACGAACAAAAAAATCTTTTAGAAATCAGTAAAAAATACAAATCTATTGCTGACTATAAAAATTCATTGCAGTTTACTTCATTGCCTTATGAAGCAGAAGCTATGAAAAATGATGCAAGTCTTAAAGAAAAAAGAGATGCATGGCACGAAAGTTTGTCTAAAGATATTTATGTAGAAGAAGCCATTCACATCTTGGATGATTTGCAAAATAAAGATATCGCCAAGAAGGATGTGCCTTCAAAATTGAAAAAAGATAAATTGGTTAAATCATAAGTTGTTTACCAATTAAAATAATAATGCAAAACGCTCCAGAAATATTTATTTTTGGAGCGTTTTAAATTTTAAATCTATGCAACACAAAATCTATTTTAAACTGTTTGTTGGGATTGCTTTATTCTCTATTGTATCCTGCAAAAAAGCGGATAGTATAGCTAATGAAAGCGCTTTTGCTACTGTTGAAAATACTAAGTTCGATTTCTTGCCAACGTCAACAACCAACCAAATCATTGTTCATGATAATTACACCTTATCGTATAATGAAAAATACGAACAAGCGGAATGGGTAGCGTATCATTTGACAAAAAACCAATTGTCACAAAATCATTTTGAACGTCCTTTTTTTGTTGAAGATCCAAAAGTAAAAACTCATTCTGCCGATTGGAGAAATTACAAAAAATCAGGATATGATAAAGGGCATCTTTGTCCGGCTGGCGATATGAAATTTTCTCAACAAGCCTTTGATGATACTTTTTTCACTTCAAATATTTCACCACAACTGCATGATTTTAATGATGGTGTTTGGAATAGATTGGAGCAGAAAACACGTTATTGGGTTTCGAAATATAACGGTTTGTATATTATTACGGGAGGTGTTTTAGAAAGCAATTTAAAGACTATAGGCAAAGAACATGTTGCAGTCCCTAATTATTTTTACAAGATTTTGTGTTACAAATTAAATGGTAAATTCAACATGATTGGATTCTTAGTCCCCCATAAGGATAGTGATTTGCCGATGTATAAATTTGTTGTTCCTGTAGATAAAATTGAGCAACTAACAAAGATTGATTTCTTCCCAAAACTTGATGATGCTATAGAAAATCAATTAGAGAAAAAGAGTGATTATAAAGATTGGAGTTTTAATTAACTACCATTCGTTTACTTTATTGGCATCCATTTTTAGGAATATAAAAAGCAAAATAGTAAATCCCCAAAGCCCCGAACCTCCATAAGAAAAGAAAGGCAATGGCACTCCAATAGTTGGGAAAACTCCCAAAACCATAGCGATATTTACGAAGAAGTGAATAAACAAAATTCCGGCGGTGCAATAGCCGTAGACTCGGCTAAATTTTGTCTTCTGCCTTTCGGCCAAATAAATAATCCGAATAATTAGAATTACAAAAAGAGCGATGACAAAGAGAGAACCCAAGAATCCCCATTCTTCACCAACCGTTGTAAAGATATAATCGGTGTGTTGTTCAGGGACAAAGCCTCCTTTAGTTTGTGTGCCTTCGAGATAGCCTTTTCCAAACCAACCACCAGAACCTACAGCAATTTCGGATTGGTTTGTGTTGTATCCAATTCCTTTCATATCCACTTCTTTTCCCAATAAAATATTAAAACGGTCTCGGTGATGTTGTTTGAAAACATGCTCAAAAACGTAATCTACTGAAAAAACATAACCCGAAATTACAACAAGAAGTACCGAACTTAAAATCCAGTTTCTGTCTATAAGCCTGCTTCGGTAATAGATAAAAAGAATAACCGCTAAAGCAATTCCAATTATAACTAATGGTTTTAAAATCAGTGCTAAAACGAAAAGGATAATGGCTATAAAACCTGTCCAAAGATACCATGATGGCAGTCCCTCACGATATAGCACGACGATAAAAATAGAATAGATTAACGCACTTCCAGGATCGGGTTGTGGAAGAATTAACATTACGGGTAAAAAGGTAATTATCAGAGCTTGAATTTGCCTATTTACCGTTTTTAAATTGACCTGAACGTCACTTAAATATTTGGCTAATGCCAATGCTGTTGCCGCTTTTGCAAACTCTGAAGGTTGAAGCGTGAAACTTCCAAATCCATACCAGCAGCGTTGTCCTGCAATGGTTTTACCAAAAACAAATAACCCCGCCAATGATAATAGCGCAACCCCAAAAATGATAGTCGCATATTTTTCATAAAACTTGGCATCAAGCGAAAGCACGATAAAAATTAAAGGCAATGAGAAAAGTATAAACAAGAACTGCTTACCATAAATTTGACTAAAATCAAAAATGGAAGTTTCTTGATCAATAGACGATAATGAGGAAGAATAAATGTTAAGCCAACCCATCAAGACAAGTGCTATATAGATGATAACACTCATCCAGTCTAAATTATTGGTAACACTTTGATTTTTCATTTGTTTAAGAAATTAATTTCCTATTGCTTTTTAAGCGTGTCTTTTTTAGTTTCAGGTTTGATAGGCGAAGCTAATTTCACATTAGCGTCCACTTTCACATTTATTAAAGTATCTGCTTCGGGTTTTTTTGCAAGGTATTTATTGTATTCCCCTTGTAAACTTCCTTCTAGCATTCTTTTCTCTAAATCTTTACGCGTGATTTTTTTCTTCACATATTTTTCAATCATCAAACTTGTAATGGGGCCAGCCCAACGAGCTCCCCAATAGCCGTTTTCAACAAAAACTGCAATGGCAATTTTAGGATTGTCTTTTGGCGCAAAGGCCACAAAAATAGAGTGATCTTGAAGCTTTACTCTTTTCCCATTAATCTTCGTAAAATTTTCCGCTGTTCCTGTTTTTCCACAAATGTCTATGCCTTCCACATTCAAACCATGAGCTGTTCCAAGATTATACACGTCAAATAAACCGCTAATCATTGGCTCAAAATATTTTTTATTGACTGTAGTCACATGCTTCGTAGTGAATTTTTTATCAATCTTTTGACCTTCAATTTTTTTAATAATGTGAGGCGTGTAATAATAACCACGATTGGCAACTGTGGCAATCATATTGGCTAATTGAATTGGCGTCATCAAAACTTCCCCTTGTCCAATGGCATTGGAAACAATAGTTTTACTCGACCATCCCCAACCTGGATACATTTTTTTGTAAGTTTTCGAAGTGGGTATGTTTCCTTTTCTTCCTGTTGGCAAATCATAACCCATAAATTGACCTAAACCAAAACTTTTCAAATGATTACTCCAAACATCAACACCTTTTGGAGGATTGTTAAATTTATCGATTGTTCTCATGTAAGAACTTGAAAAATACGTGTTGCAGGATTCATATATACCTCTGTGAAATTGCATCGCACCACCATGACAGTGACATTTCATAAAGCGTCCAGGTGCATAGCTGAAACCATGGTGGCAAAAGAAAGTACTGTTTTCATCAATGGCTCCTTCTTGCATTGCAATTAATCCTGTGAGTATTTTAAAAGGGGAACCCGGTGTGTATTCCGCCAAAAGACCTCTGTCATATAATGGTTTAGCAATAGAATCATGATACAACATGGTGTAGTTTTTAGAGCGCTGTCTTCCCACTAAAATTGCGGGATCATAAGAAGGTGCCGTTACTAAAGCCAATATCTCACCTGTTTTGGGATCAATCGCTACAATTCCACCACGTTTATTAACCATTAATTGTTCGCCATACTTTTGTAATTCGGCATCAATGCTAAGATTAATATCTTTCCCTTGCTTTGCAATAGTATCGTATCGTCCTTCCTTGTACGAACCAATATCTCTATTGTATTTGTCTTTCTGAATGTATTTTACTCCTTTTACGCCACGCAAAACCTCTTCGTAGCTTTCCTCTACACCTTGTCGGCCAATTAAATCACCACTGTTATAATATTTATTTCCTGCAATAATTTTATCATTAACCTGAGTGATAAACCCAAAAACGTTAGCTCCAAAGTCAACTTGATAATCACGAAGTGCACGCTTTTGAATATAGAATCCTTCAAATTTTCGTTGCTTTTCCTGAAAAGCTGCATATTCCCTTTTATTCAATTGAGGTAAAAAGACAGAAGGCAATCTTGGACTGTATACTTTGGCTTTGGCAATTATCTTTTTAAAATCTTCTTTTGTGATATTCAATAATCCGCAAAACTCTGTTGTGTCAATATCCTTAACATATTTAGGGATAACCATAATATCATAGGAAGGTTGATTAGCAACCAAAAGCACTCCGTTTCTATCATAAATATAGCCGCGTTCCGGATAGTCATAATTGATTTTTATGGCATTATTATCCGATTTTAATTTAAAAGAATCATTGATTACTTGCAAGTAAAAAAGTCTTAGTACAAGTAAAATAGCTCCAATAAAAATAATAGTGGGCAGCAAAACTTTTCTCATCGTTTGCTAGGCTTAATTAGATAGATTATTATGATACAAAAAATCACAGTGAAGATACTGCTAAGTGTTGTTCTTACTAAGATTTCCCAGATGTAACTGAATTTAAAAACTTCTAAAATAAACAGGATAAAATGATGAATAACAACCGAAATTAAAATAAAAGAAAATCGTTCGGGCGTTAAAACATCATTTAGTTTTACGGTTTGATATTCATAACTCAAACCAAAAGAAAATTTAAAAATAGAAGGCCTGTTATATGCTAAAACCAAGCATGAAGCAGCATGAACGCCACCAGAATTACAAAATAAATCCATTGTTATTCCTAGTAAAAAACTAAAGAATAGCAAGCCATATTTATTTCCATTCACTGGAAAAAGAATGATAAATAAGATATACGGAAACGGATTGATGAAGCCAAATAAATCGATTCTATTGAATACCAATATCTGTGCTGCAAGCAACAAAATAAAACGAGCGATATTCCATAACAAAGCACTATTCATCTTTTTTGGATTTTTCCTCTAGTTTAAGTATTTCTTCTCGATTTTTACTTTTAATGATATACACATGGCCTAAGTTGGTCATATCATTAAATAATTTGATGTCCAAAGTGTAGTAATTGGTTTGATTGTCTTTGTACACTTTGTCGATTGTTCCAATACCAATATTCTCTGGAAAAATATCTGATTGTGCACCCGTTACAATGGTGTCGCCTTTGCGTACGGAAGCCAATCGAGGCACATCAATTAACTGAACAAATCCGGTGCTTTTTCCGTTCCAAATAAGGGAACCAAAATGATTCGACTTTTTAATCTTAGCATTGATTTTCGATTCAATGTTCAAGATGCTGATAATTGTAGCGTAATTTTTAGAGGTGTTGTCTACAATCCCCACAATTCCGTGGTCGTTAATAACTCCCATATAAGGCTTCACGCCATCTTTAGCGCCACTATTGATGGTTATGAAATTTTCATAAACGCTAAATGAGTTGTGGATTACTTTAGAAACAATCACATCCGATTTTTTTACGCCTCGGATGGAATCAATTTCTTTTGTTTTTGTAGTGTCTTTAGTATTGAACAAAATGGATTTTAACCTTGCGTTTTCTGCTGCAAGTTCATCATTTTGTGTTTTCAAATTGAAGTATTCATGGATGCCATTAATACGCTCGTAGATTCCTCCAGTGAAAAAATTAGCAGAACTAATAATTTTACTTTTTTGATAGGAATGGGATTGAACGGTAAGCAAAAAGGAAATACTAAAAAGCAGCAAAAACAGCAATCGATAGCTGTTTTTTAAAATAAAATTAAATATTTGCTGCATCTTTTTCTAGTATTCAATGTTCAGTATGAAGTGTTTATTGTTCCCGCAACAAACACTATTTTATAAGAATGCTTCTAAACTTAGGTATATTTTTAAGCGCCATTCCAGTTCCTCTAACAACAGCTCTTAAAGGATCTTCAGCAATGTAAACTGGCAAATCTGTTTTTTGAGAAATACGTTTGTCCAAACCTCTCAACATCGATCCACCACCAGCAAGATAAATTCCTGTGTTGTAAATATCTGCAGCTAATTCAGGAGGCGTTTGAGATAACGTTTCCATTACTGCATCTTCAATTCTTTGGATAGATTTGTCTAATGCTTTTGCAATTTCTCTATAAGAAACTTCAACTTGCTTTGGTTTTCCAGTCAATAAATCTCGCCCTTGCACCGACATATCGTCTGGTGGCGTTTCAAGATTTTCGATGGCTGCTCCAATGGTAATTTTTATTTTTTCTGCCGTACTTTCTCCAACAAATAAGTTGTGTTGTGTACGCATGTAGTAAACAATATCATTTGTGAAAACGTCACCAGCAATTTTTACTGATTTGTCACATACAATTCCGCCTAACGCGATAACTGCAATTTCTGTAGTTCCACCACCAATATCCACAATCATGTTTCCTTTTGGTTGCATAATGTCGATACCAATACCAATTGCTGCAGCCATTGGTTCGTGTATCAAATAAACTTCTTTTCCGTTTACACGCTCACAAGATTCTTTTACCGCACGCATTTCCACTTCGGTAATTCCTGAAGGAATACAAACAACCATACGCAATGCTGGTGTAAACATTCTTTTCTTCAAAGCAGGAATACTTTTGATGAACATGCTAATCATTTTTTCTGACGCATCAAAATCGGCGATAACTCCGTCTTTCAAAGGCCTTATGGTTTTTATGTTTTCATGGGTTTTACCCTGCATCATGTTGGCTTCTTTACCAACTGCAATGATTTTTCCAGATATTCTATCACGAGCAACAATCGATGGACTGTCGATGACAACTTTGTCATTGTGAATAATTAAAGTATTGGCGGTACCAAGGTCAATTGCTATATCCTCGGTCATGAAATCAAAAAATCCCATAAGTTTTTTAGGGGTTTAAAAGTTTATATAATTTTAACGCACAAAGTTAAACAAATTAATGTTTAAAATGACGTGTTCCTGTAAATACCATTGCAACTTTATTTTCGTTGCAATAATTGATGCTTAATTCGTCTTTTATAGAACCACCAGGCTGAATAACAGCAGTAATTCCAGCATGTTTCGCAATTTCAACACAATCCGGAAAAGGGAAAAATGCATCGCTTGCCATCACCGCTCCGTTCAAATCAAACCCAAATGTAGTTGCTTTTTCAATGGCTTGTTTTAAAGCATCAACTCGCGAAGTTTGACCCGTTCCTGATGCCACTAATGTACTGTTTTTTGCAAATACAATCGTGTTTGATTTAGTATTTTTACAAATTTTTGATGCAAAAATTAAATCGTCCACTTCTTGTGCTGTTGGCGATAATGTGGTAACGGTTTTTAACGATTCTTTATTGTCTGTAATGTCATTTCTTTCCTGAATTAACATACCGTTGAGACAAGTTCTGATTTGCTTTTTTGGTAGCTCCACTTCATTTTGCACCAAAATAATTCTGTTTTTCTTTTCAGATAAAATGGTAATGGCTTCATCGTCATAACTTGGAGCAATGACAACTTCACAAAAAAGTGAATTTATTTCACTCGCTGTAGCCGAATCTATTTTTCCATTAGCAATTAAAACGCCTCCAAAAGCCGAAGTTGGATCGCCAGCCAAAGCTGCCAAATAAGCGTCTTTCATTGTGCTTCTCGTAGCCAATCCGCAAGCGTTGTTGTGTTTTAAAATGGCAAATGTTGGTTCGTTGTTTTTGAATTCCAAAATCAAATTTACAGCCGCATCCACATCCAAAAGATTGTTATATGACAATTCCTTTCCGTGTAATTTTTTAAACATCGCATCAAAATCACCAAAGAAATATCCTTTTTGGTGTGGGTTTTCGCCATATCGCAATATTTGTCCATCGGCAACGCTTACTTTTAAAATTGTTTCATCGGTGTTGAAATAATTGAAAATAGCAGCATCATAATGAGAAGAAACGTGAAAAGCTTTGGTTGCCAAAAGTCTTCTTTGTTCCAAAGTTGTGGCGCCATTTTGAGTGGAAATCAAATCCAATAAAAAGGAATACTCATTTACCGAAGCTACAATAACGGTATCTTTAAAGTTTTTGGCGGTTGCCCGAATTAACGAAATTCCACCAATATCAATTTTCTCAATAATATCACTTTCGCTGGCTCCTGAAGCAACCGTTTTTTCAAACGGATATAAATCGACAATTACCAAATCAATTTGAGGAATATTAAATTCTTCCATTTGTTGCACATCGCCTTCATGGTCTTGACGGTTTAAGATTCCTCCGAAAATTTTTGGGTGCAATGTTTTTACTCTTCCGCCAAGAATGGAAGGATAAGAAGTAACTTCTTCAACAGGAACTACTGGAATTCCTAAATTGTTGATGAATTCTTCTGTTCCGCCAGTTGAATAAAGAGTGACATTTTGTTCGTGTAGTTTGCGAACTATCGGCTCTAAACCGTCTTTTGAAAAGACAGAAATCAGTGCCGATTGGATTGTTTTTGTAGTGCTCATTGTGTAGTTGTGTTTAAGCGAACAAAAGTAGTTTTTTTGCACGCAAAATTCAAGTAAGTTTTGTAACAAATTATAATTATTTGCTACCAACAAAGAAACCTTTTTTTGGTTGAAATTTTTGATACTTTTTCGTAATATTACAGTACTACTAAATGTCGTTATATGCTTTTATATTTAAGATTACTTAAGGAAAGTTTTGCATTTGCTATGAATGCGTTGCGAAATAATAAATTGCGCACCATGCTTTCTTTACTTGGAGTAACCATTGGGATTTTTTCCATCATTGCGGTGCTAGCTGCAGTGGATTCTTTGGATAAAAAAATCAAAAGCGATATGGACGGTTTGGATAAAAATATGGTTTATTTAATCCGTTTTTCTTTTGGTCCATCCGAAATTCCGAGATGGAAAAGAGAACAATTCCCCGATGTAACTTATGAAGAGTATGAGTTTATTAGAAAATCGGTCAATGGAATTGATAAAATGTCGTACAATGTTTTTACCAGAAATGAGAATATAAAGTATGAAGAAAAAACAGTCAGTGCTGTAAATGTTAATCCAACAACGGATGAACAAGTAATTATTGATGCTATAAAAATAGGACAAGGGCGATTTTTTAATGAAGCAGAATCCAATTCGGGGACGCCTGTTATTATTTTAGGATATAATGTTGCAGAAGGTCTTTTTGAAAATGTAGATCAAGCGCTTGGGAAAAAAGTGAGATTGTATGGGCAGAATTTTACCGTAATTGGCGTTACCGAAAAACAAGGATTTTCAACCTTTGGTGAAAGTAATGATGATAAAGCCATTTTTCCTGTGAATTTTGTTAGAAGATTGTATGGAGATAATAATGATTTGATGACGCCAGCTATCGTATTAAAACCCGTAAAAGGAATTGATATGGAAGAATTCAAAGCCGAACTCAAACATAAACTTAGAACTTTTAGAGGCGTAAAAGATGGTGAAATTGACAACTTCTTTGTCAACGTACTTTCAGGCTTTACGGATTTGATAGATAACATTATGGGTCAAATGAATGTGGTAGGATGGATAATAAGCGGTTTTTCACTGCTTGTTGGCGGATTCGGAATTGCCAACATTATGTTTGTTTCGGTTAAAGAAAGAACCAACCTTATTGGTATTCAAAAATCATTGGGTGCCAAAAACAGATTTATCCTTTTACAATTCCTTTTTGAAGCTGTAATTCTATCGGTTATAGGTGGAATTATTGGTTTGATTTTAGTTTGGCTTATTGCCATGCTTTTAACCAAAATGTTGGATTTTGAATTTGTTTTGGGACTAGGAAATATTATGCTTGGAACTAGTTTGGCAGCTCTTATTGGTTTGATTTCAGGAATTCTTCCTGCCATTTCCGCCTCGAGATTAGATCCTGTGGAAGCGATTAGAAGCGGGATGTAATTTTAGTAATCAGTGTTCAGTTGTTAGTGTTCAGTTTTTCAGCTTGATTTCTTCTACACATTCTTATAATTTGTCATTTCAACAAAGGAGAAATCTCATCAAATAATTTGTGAAAATTTGTGTAATCTGTGGTTAGAAAATAAATAACACTAAATCTGCAATCCGAGTCCATAATCTAAACAAAAAAGCCCATCTTTTGGATGGACTTTACTATTTGTATTTATCTATTATTTTTAGAATAAACTTATCTAACATTTTCATTCAAAATCAAATCCAAATACAAGTTGATTTTGTCTTTCAGTTCTTTTCGCGGTGTGATGAAATCTAGGAAACCATGTTCTAGCAAAAATTCAGAAGTTTGGAATCCTTCTGGTAAATCTTTACCTGTGGTATCTCTCACTACTCTTGGTCCTGCAAATCCAATTAAGGCGCCAGGTTCACCAATATTAATATCGCCAAGCATAGCATAAGAAGCGGTAGTTCCACCCGTTGTTGGATCGGTACACAAAGAAATATAAGGAATTTTTGCTTCGGCTAATTGCGCTAATTTGGCAGAAGTCTTCGCCAATTGCATCAAAGAATAAGCAGCTTCCATCATTCTAGCACCACCTGATTTGGATATCATTACAAAAGGCACATTGTTTTTTATAGAATAATCTATTCCACGGGCAATTTTCTCACCAACAACAGCTCCCATAGAACCGCCAATAAAGGCGAAATCCATACAGCAAACCACCAAATCTTTCCCTTTTGATTTTCCAACACCTGTGCGAACTGCGTCTTTCAATCCCGTTTTTCCCATAACGTCTTTCAAACGGTCTGCGTATTTTTTGGTGTCTTCAAATTTCAATGGATCTTTGGAAGTCATGTTGGCATCCAATTCCTTGAATTCGTTGTTGTCAAATAATATTTCGAAATATTCGGCACTTCCAATTCTAACATGAAAATCATCTTCGGGGCTTACCCATAAATTTCTTGCTAATTCATCGGTGTCAATAATTTTTCCTGTCGGCGATTTGTACCAAAGTCCTTTTGGGACGTCCATTTTGTCTTCGGTAGCGGTCGTAATCCCTTTTTCTTTTCTTTTAAACCAAGCCATAATTTTAATGGATAATGGATAATTAACAATTGATAATTGTCAATTATCAATTGTTAATTATAATGTATTTACATTGTTTAAGTCGGCAAAAGCCTGCTCTAATCTTTTGTTGAAAGTCATTTCGCCTTCGCGAATCCATTTTCTAGGATCATAGTGTTTTTTGTTTGGAGAATCTGCACCTTCAGGACTTCCTATTTGCGTTTTTAGATAATCAATGTTCTTAACCATATAATCACGAATTCCTTCAGTAAATGCAAATTGTAAATCGGTATCAATATTCATTTTGATAACGCCATAGCTAATGCCTTCTCTGATTTCCTCCAAAGTAGAACCAGAACCTCCGTGGAAAACAAAATCAACTGGATTTGGTCCTGTGTTGAATTTATTTTGCACATAATCCTGAGAATTTTTCAAGATTTTTGGCGTTAGTTTTACGTTTCCTGGTTTGTAAACACCATGTACATTTCCGAAAGCGGCTGCGATAGTAAATCTTGGAGAAACTTTCATCAACTCTTCATAAGCATAAGCCACTTCTTCAGGTTGTGTGTATAATTTTGAGCTGTCTACATCCGAGTTGTCAACACCATCTTCTTCACCACCAGTAATTCCAAGCTCTATTTCTAAAGTCATTCCCATTTTACTCATTCGAGCCAAATAGGTTTTACAAATTTCAATATTTTCTTCAATTGGCTCTTCGGATAAATCAATCATATGAGAAGAATACAATGGCTTTCCAGTTTCAGCAAAATGTTTTTCGGAGGCATCTAATAAACCATCAATCCAAGGTAATAATTTTTTAGCACAGTGGTCAGTATGTAAAATTACGGTTGCACCATAAGCTTCTGCCAAACTGTGAATGTGTTTTGCTCCAGCAATTCCACCAGCAATCGCTGCTTTTTCGTTGGCATTTGACAAACCTTTACCTGCATTAAATTGGGCACCACCATTTGAAAATTGAATGATTACCGGAGCATTTAATTTTGCGGCAGTTTCAATAACACCATTTATAGTACTTGAACCAATTACATTTACTGCAGGAAGCGCGAATCCTTTTTCTTTCGCATAATTAAAAATTGCTTGTACTTCATCACCAGTAGCAACTCCAGGTTTGATATTGTGAGCCATGTGTTTTTTGTTTTTTAGTTAAGCTACAAAAATAATAATTTCTAATTTTAGAACGGATAATTAATTCCAATATTTATAACCGATTTGCTAAAGTTTAGTTCTTTAAACCATTTTTCATTTTCTTCTTTCGCCGGATTGTAGGTTTTAAATCCTAAATCCAATCGTAAAATGAAAAAGCTAAAATCATATCGGATACCAAATCCCGAACCAACGGCAATATTTTCCAATGATTTTAATCCAGAGAAAACGGCATCAGGGTCATTAACGTTATCCGAAATATTCCAAATATTGCCAACATCAGAAAAGATAGCGCCGTTCCATTTGCCAAAAATGTTGAATCGCAATTCGGCACCAAGGGCAATTTTCATGTTGGCTTCATTAAAGTCATTCCCCGAATTTGATTTTCCAGGACCTAAACTATAAGATTGCCAAGCTCTGTTATCATTGGAGCCACCCGCAAAGTAACTTCGGGAAAAAGGAATGCTATTGGAGTTTCCATAAGGAATGGCAATGCCAAAAAAGCTTCTAACGGCGAGTACTTTTTTATGTGACAAATCCCAATGCTTGATATAATCGAATTCGGATTTTATGTATTGTGAAAAGGCGACTCCAAATATAGATTTGACACCGTCTTCAGTTTGTAATTGTTTGGTGGTATTGGCAAATATTGACAATAAGTTTCCAGCCGATTCCAATTTGGCTTTAAAAGCAAAAAAAGTATTGTCGAATATGTCTTTCTGCGTTGTAGAAGTGTACGTGAAAGTAGAAGCGAAAATCAAATTGTTTTCGGTTAACCTTGTTTTTCTTTCAGCGATGCTTTTAATACTATTGTAATCTCCAGTGGTTGGAGCCACCGTATTATTTACCAATACATCATTTAAAAAACCGTTGGTTCCCGATTCAATTATTAAATTTCCGGTGGTGGGATCGCCATTATCCACATAACTTGGATTGGTGTTGTACTGTTGCGCCAAATTGTTTAAAGTACTATAGGAAGAATTGTAAACATGAAAATAGTTGGCCACATTTAAATTTTTCACAAACTGAATATTGAATAAATCAAATCGGGCAGTTCTATTTTTCTTGGGTGTCCAGTTGTACGCCAATGAACTTGTGAAGTTTTGTTTGTCGAGACCAACGTTCCTTTGTTTGGAGAAACCTACACTAAAAGTAGTGAATGGAATCATGGATTTTTTTATAATCCGTTCTGTATTAAAAGGTAGTAATATGTTTGGAAAATTTAATTTGGCATCCAATCCATATTCGGAAATGTTAAAGAAATTATTATTGGGATTGGCAACATCTCTTGAGGAGCCAACGTTTCCACGAGCTGCTATTTCAAAGGTTTCGGCACCATTAAAAACATTCCGAATAGTTACCGAAGTGCTTCCAGAAATTCCAAAATCCTGAATGTTCGAATGCGTGAAATCAACTCCTGCATAAAAGTGATACTTATCTCTTGGAATTAAATAAATATTAGCAATCAATGAATTTTCTTGTGTTTTGTCTTCGGTATACTGAATTAATGGGTAGTTAAAAACACGAAGATTACTCAAGTATTTCGAGGTAAGCGTAGTTTTATTATCTGAAAAAAGATTTCCTTTTGAAATAAAAATAGCATCCGTTATTGCTTTTGGTCTGTATTTTAATTTATTGACGCTATACAAATTGAAGTTTTTATAGCTCGTGCTATCGCTAATTTTAGCATTTGGATTCGTTGATGAATGGTCGGTGAATACATTAACACGACTTATTTTGTATATCTTGAAAGGTTCACTTTTCAAAGAATCTTCCTCTTGAACGGATTGATTGGCAATAATTAATTTGACATTCGCTTTGTAATTCGTGTTGATGGTGTCAATGTCGTAGTTGATGTAATTTTGTTGAAAATAGTAAGCGCCATTATTCCGGTAATCCGAAGTGATTCGTTTTCTTTCATCGTCAAAATCTTCTCGGTTAAATTGTTTTTTGGATTTTATAAAAGAAGATGTCTTTTTGGATTGATATAACGAATCCAAAATTGGTGTTTCAATTTTTGTTGAAATGGTATCTATAAAAAAGGGTTTCCCTTTAGTTAAGGTATATTTTAATTTGGCTCTTCGGGCTGTTGCTGTGTCAATAGCGTATGTGCTGGCAACTTTAAAATAACCTCTGTTATAAAAATAAGAATTCAGTCTTTTTATAGATTTTTGGGTGCTAAAAGTGTCCAAAACTACGGGAGCTTCCCCAGTTTTTCTTAAGAAATTATGGACGCCCGAATACCAAAAAGATTCGCCTAATCGCTTGACTTGTTTGCGAGAAAGCCATTTTGCTTTTTTATAATATTTTTTTGGATTTTTGGCAAATTTTGCTCTGTAAATGGAGTCTGTTTTGGGTTTCGCTAGGTTGTAAATATGAAGTCGAAGCGGGAATCCTAATAAGGTGCTGTTTTGTTTTTGGTACAATTGATTGGTGACAGCTTCGGACTCATCCGATTTGCCATCAACGATAATTTCATTTTTGGTTAGAAGTCTTTTACCATTAGGAACTCTTTTTGTAGCGTTACATCCAAAGATAATTACGCCAATTAGAATAAATAATGATATTTTTGTGATACTACTTTTCAATTGGTTTGAAATATTTAAATTCAAAAATACATTTTTTATGGTTAGTAAAAACCAAATAAAACTTATAAAAAGTCTTCAGCAAAAAAAATATCGATTGGCAAATGAACTATTCATTGCCGAAGGGGTAAAGGTAATTCAAGAATTGTTGCAATCAAATTTTGTGCTAGAACATTTATTTATTTCCGAAAATATTTTTGTTGCCATCCCAACCGAAAAGAAAACGCAAGTTTCAGAAGATGATTTAAAGAAAATTAGTGCCTTGTCTACCGCTAGTAATTGTTTGGCAGTTTTTAAAATCCCGAAGGATTCCAAAGTTGAGACATCGGGATTAATAGTTGCCCTTGATGACATTCGTGATCCTGGAAATTTAGGTACTATTATTCGATTATGCGATTGGTTTGGAATCCAACAAATTTGGTGTTCCAAAGAAACGGCGGATGTGTATAATCCAAAAGTGATTCAAGCTACTATGGGTTCTATTGCTAGAGTAAATGTAAGTTATGTGGATTTAAACGAATACATTTCCAAATCAAAATTACCTGTTTTTGGAACTTTTATGGATGGCGAAAATGTGTATAATCAAAAATTACCTGCAGCCGGAATTCTTGTGCTGGGCAATGAAGCCAATGGTATTTCTAAGGAGTTAGAAAAAATAATTACTCACCGAATTGCGATTCCTCGCTTTGGGGATATTCAAAAAACAGAAAGCTTAAATGTAGCCACTGCCACTGCAATTTTTTTGAGTGAGTTTAAAAGAAACGAATCCTAGTGGAAGGTAAAGTTGATTAAGACAGCTCTGGTTTTCATCGATTCAATATTACCAGTCCAAGGGCTATTTGGATTAGCATCGCGGACTAATTCATCATTAAATCCAAAAACACCTCTTATGGATGGCGAGAATTTAAAATATTCGAAATATAAATCAATTCCAAAACCCAATTCATAATTTTTGGTCCATGGCAAAACTCTAAATCGGCGTTGCTCATTGTCGTCTTTAGACTTCGCATTACTGGATAAATTTAAAGTACCAGAAACACCGCCCACTAAATAAGGTCTAACATTTCCTGTTCGAACGGAAGAAAATTTTATTAAAAGTGGAAAACTTATATAGGTTGCTTTCACTTCACGCACGGCATCTCTTTCATTTGTAAAACCAGAATAGGTAAATGTGCGGCTTGCATAATACAATCCGGGTTCAAAACGAAGGCTAATGTATTCATGTAATTTCAAATCACCAACCAATCCCACATTAAATCCCGTGGTAGCTTTTACATTAATATCGGCGCCAGGGTTTTTATAATCCATTTTGAAATCGAAATTATTAAAACCTAAATAGTAACCCCAATACACTCTTTGTTTATCAAAATTTTCCAAATTTATAATTGGGTCTTTGGCAAAAGTTCCTTTTTTAAACTGAGCATTGGTTTTAAACGCAATACAAACGAAAAGTAAAACAATTATTTTTTTCATATTAATGTTTAGAAGCGGAATAAATTGTGGCTACACCAAATGTTTGTGGCAGCGCTATTACATCTATAAACCCAATTTTTGTCAAAATATTGTTCAAAGCATCTCCGTATGGAAAATTTGCTGCGGATTCTTGTAAATATCCGTAGGCATTTTTGTCTTTAGAAAAGAGTTTGCCTATAAGTGGTAATATGTTTTTGGTATAAAAAGCATAACCTTGTTTGAATGGCGTTTTTTCGGGAACCGAAGTTTCTAAAATAACAAATACGCCATTAGGTTTTAAAACTCTCAAAATTTCGGACAGTCCTTTTTCTAAAGTTTCAAAATTTCTAATGCCAAAAGCTACGGTTATCGCATCAAAAGAGTTGTCTTCAAAAGGCATTTTTTCGGAGTCGCCAACCATCATTTCTATCTTGGAATCTAAATGAAGTGCTGCTATTTTTTTTCTGCCCACATCAAGCATGCCCTCAGAAATATCCAATCCTGTAATTTTTTTTGCATTTGTTTTGGTCATTAAAATGGCTAAATCGCCAGTGCCAGTTGCAATGTCTAATACAGTTTCAGGATTTTTATTGCTTACAATTTGCAATACTTTTTTCCTCCACTTTACATCAATGCCGAAAGAGATTACCCGATTTAAACTGTCATAATTCCCAGATATATTGTCAAACATCAAGGCAACCTGCTCTTTTTTTCCGAGAGTGGATTCTTTATATGGCGTTATATTTTTAAGCATTTAGAAATTTTTTACAAATATAGCGGTTTCTTTTAGATATGGGGACGCTTAAATAGCTTGTTTTGTTGCCAATTTTTAAGTTTGGCGTGAACAAAAAATCACTAGTTCTAGTGAGTAAAAAAAAATCACTAGATATAGGTATTGTGTGGAAGGGATTTATTTTGAAACTTTACTGTATTAAAAATCAACAGATTAGTCATGATTGCCAAAAATGTAGTATCGGAAATTAAATGGATAACGTTTGCCCTCATCATTACATTTATCCTTGTAACAATTTTTAATAGTAATACTTTGTTAGTAAGTGGAAATGCTAACAACAGTACTTCATTCTCTGGTTTGAGCAAAACTATTGAAATGGCAGCATTCTTCATCTTTAGTACCTTTGTGGTATTTGGTATTAAAGGATTCTTTGAGATGTATTCTCATAGAATAGCGAACGTAATTATGATTGTTACGGGATTGTTACTAACATTGATAATCATGTTTCTCAGTTATCAGGTTTTATTTAAAGCCTAACAAACAAACATGGAAGCTTAGTTGGTTTTTACAAAACACCCTTTTTAGGGTGTTTTTTTTATTTTTTAAGGAAGGTTTGAAAAGTAAAATCGAAATTGTGTTTGTCATCTTTCTTATGAGATTCTTCAAATACTAATTTCCAATCGTTGGAATCAATATTGGGGAAGTAGGTGTCTGCTTCTACATTTCCATGCACACGTGTAAGTTCAATTTTGTCTGTAAAGGCAATGGCTTGTTTGTAAATTTCTCCACCGCCAATGATGAAAACTTCTTCGTCTTTGGGACATTTCAACAAAGCTTCTTCAATGGAATTCACTACGATACAGCCTTCAGGAGAGTAGTTTTTTTGTCGTGTAATGATGATATGAGTTCTATTGGGCAACGGTTTTGGGAAGCTTTCAAAAGTCTTTCTACCCATAATAATATAATGTCCCGTTGTAAGTTGCTTGAATCGTTTGAAATCATCGGGCAAATGCCAAACCAATGTATTGTCTTTCCCTAAAGCATTGTTTTCTGCCGCAGCAGCAATAATTGTAATCATTTATAATTCGGATTTGGGATTGGCAATAGTGTCTTGAAGTTTCTCTATTTTTTTGGATTGTAGCAACATTAATTTATCAATTTGTGCACGTTCCCAATCTTTATTCATGAAGGCATCTGTTATGAAAACTTTGATTACATGAAGAATAAATAGGAATGTCCACGACGTTACTGCCCATAACCACCAATTTTTTTCTGGATATACATTCAGCCATTTGTTAGCAATGAATAAAAACGCACTTCCTACTAAAAGCAAAATAAAATGAAAATACAAACGCTTTTTTTGCTTGATTCTGGCGCTTGCATATTCATAAAGTTCGTGTTGATCCTTCTCCATAAGACAAAATTTGAGATTAAAGATAGCATATTTTTTCAAATCTCAAAAATACGACATTGAGATAATGTATTAAGAAAACGTTTTCTCTTTTCGATATGCAAAATATAAACGGTTGCATTTTGCCAAATCAATTAAAAATTGGCTGTCTTTTTGTTAAAATCTTAAAAGTAATAGTGCTGTGTTAAAGTTATGAATCTAATGCTTTACTTTGCGACATTAATCTATAAATGAATTAGTTATGTCAATTAAGAAACAAGTTATAAAAACGAAACCGGTTGTTAAAGTTACATTTTCAATCGAGGCAAAAGAAGCAAATACGGCTTCAGTGGTTGGAGATTTCAATAATTGGAATCCAGCAGAAGGGGAATTGTCAAAATTAAAAAGCGGAACTTTCAAAGCTACTTTTGATTTGCCAAAAGACAACTCTTTTGAATTTAAATATTTAGTAGACGGAAACTACCTTAACGATCCAGAAGCTGATAGCTATGCTTTCAACGAATTTGCTGGTGCTGAAAATAGCGTTTTAGCTATCTAAGTTTTAGAAAAAAAAATATAAAATCCGCTTGGTTTCGACTAAGCGGATTTTTTTTGTTTTATATTTTGAGAAAACAATTGCTAGAACACTATTCCATATCAAATTTAAAAATGCTACATAAGATAATTCTATGAGGAAACAATTTCAGGAACTAATTGTTTTCGTAATTTAGTACACACATTAAACAAACAATTTTATTATGGATCATAACACAAACGGTGAAGGCAAATGCCCATTTTCTAATGGTGCTCTAAAACAAACTGCTGGTGGCGGTACAAGAAACAGCAACTGGTGGCCTAATCAATTAAAACTAAACATACTTCGTCAAAATGCGGATTTGTCCAATCCAATGGGAGACGATTTCAATTATGCAGCCGAGTTCAAATCACTCAATTTGGATGCTGTGAAAAAAGATATTTTCGAGTTGATGACCAATTCACAAGATTTTTGGCCTGCGGATTATGGACATTACGGTCCGTTCTTTATTCGTATGGCATGGCACAGTGCCGGAACCTATCGTATTGCCGATGGTCGTGGTGGTGCAGGTTCGGGAACGCAACGTTTTGCACCGCTTAACAGTTGGCCGGACAATGGAAATTTAGACAAAGCTCGATTGTTGCTTTGGCCAATCAAACAAAAATATGGTAAGAAAATCTCTTGGGCCGACTTAATGATTTTGGCAGGAAACTGCGCATTGGAATCGATGGGCTTTAAGACTTTTGGTTTTGGTGGGGGAAGAGAAGATGTATGGGAGCCAGAAGAAGATATTTATTGGGGTTCCGAAGGGAAATGGCTAGATGATAAACGTTATGCTGGCGACCGCGAATTGGAAAATCCGTTGGCTGCCGTTCAAATGGGACTTATCTATGTGAACCCAGAAGGACCTAACGGAAATCCAGACCCAGTAGCTTCCGCTCGTGATATTCGCGAAACTTTTGGGCGTATGGCCATGAATGATGAAGAAACCGTTGCGTTAATTGCTGGCGGACACACTTTTGGTAAAACACACGGCGCTGCCGACCCAAGTAAATATGTAGGGCCAGAACCTGAAGCAGCAGGAATTGAAGAGCAAAGTCAAGGTTGGAAAAATAGCTTCGGAACGGGAAAAGGAGAACACACCATTACCAGCGGACTTGAAGGTGCTTGGACTACCACACCAACAAAATGGAGCAACAATTATTTCGAAAATCTTTTTGGTTTCGAATGGGAGTTGAGCAAAAGTCCAGCAGGAGCACATCAGTGGAAACCTAAAGGAGGAGCAGGAGCAGGCACCGTGCCAGATGCACATAATGCTTCAAAAAGTCATGCGCCAACAATGCTTACTGCTGACTTAGCTTTGAGAGCCGACCCAATTTATGAGAAAATTTCAAGACGCTTTTTTGAAAATCCAGCCGAATTTGCAGATGCTTTTGCAAGAGCGTGGTTCAAATTAACACATAGAGATATGGGGCCAATTGCACGTTATCTTGGAGCGGAAGTTCCTAAAGAAGTCCTAATCTGGCAAGACCCAGTTCCAGCGGTTTCACATGCACTAATTGATAATAATGATATTGCTTCGTTGAAAGCTTCTATATTGGATTCAGGATTGACTGTTTCGCAATTGGTTGGAACAGCTTGGGCTTCGGCATCTACATTTCGTGGTTCTGATAAACGTGGTGGCGCTAATGGTGCTCGTATTCGTTTGGCACCACAGAAAGATTGGAAGGTCAATAATCCATCGCAACTGGCGAAAGTATTGCAAACACTTGAAGGCATTCAAACAGCATTCAACAACGGGCAATCGGGTGGTAAAAAAGTTTCTCTTGCCGACTTAATTGTATTGGCTGGAAATGCTGGTGTTGAAAAAGCGGTGAAGAATGCTGGACAAAATGTAACGGTTCCTTTCACGCCAGGAAGAACAGATGCTTCACAAGAACAAACCGATGTGGAATCATTCGCGGTTTTAGAACCCCAAGCAGATGGTTTCCGCAATTATACTAAAACAGAATACACCATGTCGGAAGAAGAAATGTTGGTGGATAAAGCGCAACTATTGACATTGACGCCGCCAGAAATGACAGTGCTTGTTGGCGGTATGCGTGTTCTTAATACCAATTTTGATCAGTCGCAACAGGGTGTTTTCACCAAACGTACTGAAACGCTCAGCAACGATTTCTTTGTTAACCTACTTGATTTAGGCACGACTTGGAAAGCTACTGCGGCATCTCAAAATGTATTTGAAGGTAGTAATCGTAACACTGGCGAACGCAAATGGACAGGAACACGAGTTGATCTTATCTTTGGTTCGAATTCTGAACTTCGCGCTCTAGCTGAAGTATATGGCTGTGGCGATTCTCAGGAAAAGTTTGTGAAAGACTTTGTAGCCGCTTGGACCAAGGTGATGAATTTGGATCGCTTTGAATTAGCGTAATTATAAGTTGTATAGAATAAAAAATCCGTTTCAAATTGAGACGGATTTTTTTTATATTTTGAAAAATGGCGAGTAGTAATGGTGCTAAGTTGCTGTTAGCGGTTCGGCTTTTCTTTAGAGTTATGAACTTCACTTTTCTTAGATTTCGTTAATAGTCCTATTCCTAACCAGTATAATAACAAAAATGGAAATCCAGGAATAAAGAATAACATTAGAAATTCAAATCCTTTCGGAAAATTAAAGTTAGTGATGTAGACTACAGTTGCCGAGATAATACCCAATGAACTTAAAAATATGGTTATGATTGGGCTCCAAATTTTAATTTTATGCGATTTGTAAAACAATATTGAAAGCCATATTATTAATATATATTGACAATAGCGTCCAATAACTCCAATTGTAATGACATTTGAATTGTCATAATTTTTACCAAATTCTTCAAAGTTTTTACCTTGGTCTATCCATTCTTTTAATGCTTCCGGATATAAGTAGTGGTGTGTGAATTCCCAAATGAATTCTACAAAGGCAATAATAAAAACTACACTAATTATCCTTCTTGATTTGGTGTTATTTTTTAACAAATTGCTCCTAAACAGAAACAAGCCAAAGATGCCAAAAAGTATAGCTGCGATGAGTAAGAAAATATATCTTATATGTTCCCGTTCAGGATGTTCAAGCATTTTAAGGCTTAAGTCGGGAGCTGCAGCTAGCCCAATTATTCCAACAATTGGACACATTAGTAAAAATAGTGGTATTCCAATTCTCTCAAATGATTCAGGAAAATATTTCAAAAGGGATAGTGCAACCGAAGTAAAAGCAATTGAAATAACGCCCCAGATTATTATATATTTCTGAAAACTATTTGTATCAAGGTATGGTGAATATTTAGTTATCGAAATCCCTACAAAAAATGGAAGTATGGCTAAAATTAAAGCACATAGAGTTATTAATACTTTTTTTTTCATCTTTTACTAGTTTAAAATTTACTGCATTAAGGTATTGAATTGTCAGGTTTTAAGCTCACCGACAACGTTCTGACATGGCAATGGTTGCGAACTTCGAAGCTGTTTATTTGAGTTCTGAAAGTATCAATTTTTTCTGCTTCAATGTGTTCTTCATTGCTTTTTCTCTTACTTTAGGATCTTTGCTATGTATTAATTCAAAATATTCAGTGGGCACAACTTGCCATGATAAACCATATTTATCTTTACACCATCCGCAAGAACTTTCTTCACCACCATTAGCGGTAAGCGCTTTCCAATAATAATCTACTTCGTTTTGGTCTTTGCAATTTATAACAAAAGAGGTAGCTTCATTGAATTTAAACAATGGGCCTGCTGCCAAAATGCTAAACTCCATTCCTGCTATTTCAATTACAGCAGTTTCAAGCCCTGCATCATTTCCACTTTCGTCGGTATCGAACTTACGAAAATCTTTCAGCTTACCATCTTTAAAAATGGATAAGTAGTAATTCGCCACAGCTTTGGCATCTTTCTCTACCCATAAGCAGGGTGTGATTTTTTGAATTGTATCAGTAGTCATTGCTTTGGCTTTTTTATTGTTAGAGCAAGATGTTGTTAAAATTGATACTGCAACTACAGTTGCAATCCAAAAGAGAATTGTATGCTTCTTCATTTTTTATTATTTTTTCTTTTTGGAATCATCAATGACGGCTCCTGTTCCTGCGCCAACGGCAGCTCCGGCAACACCTCCAATAATAGCACCTTCACCTTTTTTTTTAGAGACAACAGCGCCAGTTATAGCTCCTACGCCAGCGCCAATAAGTGCTCCTTTGGCAACATTGCTCATTCCTTTTTTCTTAGGAGCTTGAGCTGTGGTAGCTGCAGCAGCTTGTTGCTGATATTCTGCTTCTTGTGCCATGATAGTTTTCATGGAGTCAATGGCTTTTTGTTTTTCCATGACTACTTTCATAGAATCTATGGTTGCTTTTTTTGCGGCTTCTTGTTTTGCTTTTTCTTCTTCCACGTTTTTACAAGAAGCTGCCAATAGGGCAACAGCAATAAATAAGGCTATCTTTTTCATGAGTATCTATTTTTAGAAGATGAAAGGGAAAGTTACAAAAAAATAGTATAGGATGCCGTTTTCGGGATTCTTTTTTGGAGATTCTCAAGCGAAGTTTGAGACGGATTTTTATATTTTGAAAAATGGCGAGTAGCCATAGGCGACTTTTGTAGCAATTTTTCATCAACAATTTCTGTGGCAATTTTTTTGTGATAAATTTTTTTGCCACAACTTTTGTGGCAATTTTTATTTTACAAATTTTTTTGCCACAACTTTTTTTTTGGAATCTTTTCGATAGTTTTTCTATGGAATGATTTAGTAATTTTTCAGAATGCTTATTTCTAGTCAACTTGAGTTTGGAACTAAGTAGGGCAACGAGGGAAGATTAGTTATAGAGATATAAATGTTCTACTTGAGTGTTGAAGGCTAAGGAAAATCGGAATGAGCTCCCGAAGCGTCGGGGTAGGTTAACCGCCTTAAATTTATTTTTAAGCACAGTTCTTTGTTAGCAGTAGCTTTTATTTCTATAGTGTTCAGTTATTTTTTCAAGAATATCTTCCAACTCTATTTCTGTATTCACATTATTGTTTTGCTCAAAATCAAATAATTCTAGCAAAGAACTTAATGATTCCATTTTCCAAGAATCTTTACTCGGATTTAGAGTTTTTAAATATTTACTTAAATTATCAAATGTAAGCTTGCCATTTACTTCATCTTTTAATTCTGAAATCATCTCGCCAACTTCTATATCTTGTGTTGGCCAATCTGTAAATGCTTCTAATAGATTATCCGCAGCAGATTTATAATTATTGTTTGTTGTATCGTTTTCCAAAACGTCAATCAATTCAGTGAATGTTATGAATTTCTCTTTATGCACTTTCGTTCTTTAAAGTTACTGTTAACGTTCCGCGGCTAGCCGTCAGTGGCGGCGACGTGGAACGGATTAGTTGTAAAGATAAGTAAATTTCCGGCTCTCGATTTTCCGGCTAAGGAAAATCGAATGAGCCATTGCGGTTAACCGCTGTTATAAGCTGGCTTTTGCATTCCCATCATCATTGATAAATTTGAACGTATAATTTTCTTCTATTATTTTTCCACCCATTTCTGTAAAAGTTCCAAACATTCCTCTCCAATCTTCAATGTCGTTCTCTTTTTCTGTATCCCAACGAATTATTCCATATTGATTAAATTCTTCAAGATTTGATTTAATCACGATTCCGTATTCTCCACTTAAGGAAACTTTCATACCTAAATTAAAGTCTGTACTCATTTTAAGCTCACCGTTAATTATTCTTTTTAGCCCAAATTTTTTCCATCACAATTTTTGTTTTAATATCGTTATAAAACAGTTCAATCCTTTTTAAGTCCTTTGAACTTATTTCTCCACTTAAAAACTCACCGTTTTCAATTTTGAATTTCGCATTTACGCGATTATCATTTGTTTTTACGTGAAAATGTGGTGGATTGTGGTCGTTTGAATAAATGATTACTTGCATTCCATTTACAGTTCCCACTCGTTCTCTAGTTTCATAACCAACATAGCTTTCTATAGAATCTTTGCTAAAATAAAAACCCATTATTTCAGACAGAATCTTTTCTAAAATAGCATATTTGTTATTTGTTTCCATTTGTGATTAAGATGCAGTTGGTTGAAAGCTTGCTTATAACGTTCCGCGGCTAACCGCAGTGGCGGTAGGAGCGGAGTGTTTTATTTCTGTTAAAGATAAAGTTTTTTCGTGAAGAAAAAACGTCAATTTTACTAAGCAACAGCCATTGCGGTTAACCGCTGTTAGCGGAAGATGCTTCTCAGCACACAACCTATAACTATTAAAAATATAAGAAACAATATTCTTTTTGTTGTTTTATAATTTTTAATTTTTTTACCACAAACCAAACATTCTTTTTGGGAAGTCTTAATAAAATCTAATGAAACCACATCATCCCAGTCTTTTTTTCCATAGGGGCTAAGAAATTTTGTGTCAATTGGGTCATAATCAACATCGTATTGAAAAAATTTGGTTGAACCGCAACGACTACAAGAATTAAGTGTTTTGATTTCTGGGTTTTTCGTTAAATCAGAGATTTTGTTTTCGGTTAATTTTCTGGTTTCAAATATGTAATTTTTAATTTCATTTTGTGTTTCTTTTGAATACTGTTCTATTCGATAATTATAAAAATAAGCAATTTCTTTATCGCTTAGAGTATTAAGAAAAGCTACTATATTCATAAAAGTACTTTAAGGTAAGGTTGTTTGGCATTTTCCGCTAACGTTCCGCGGCTAGACGCCGTGGCGTGTTTTTACCGATTAATTGTAAAGATATGTAAATTTCCGGCTTTCGATTTTCCGGCTAAGGAAAATCGGAATGAGCCATGGCGTTTAACCGCTGTTAGCGGTAGTGCTTTATTCAATTTTCAAATCTTGGAGATTAAGCAAGTATATATTTTCTATTGACATTTCTTCTAATAAGATAAGCATCTTCGAAACTGGCTTTTTTCCATGAAACATTTTCTTGAACTTAATTTTAAAAAACAGATTCGGCCCTTTGGTAGTTATTTTTTCAGTAACTATTCCAATAATTAACAGGTCTTTTTTAGAGTTATATTTCCAATCCTTTTTTTCCAAAACTGTTCCCATATCATTTCCATCATATTTTATTATTGGCATGTAAACACGAACTTTCTGACCAATTTTAAACTTCGCATAATTTTCTATTGTTTCTGTGGTCGCCGCTATATATTCTTGTGAATATAAAGTAAGTGATGAAACTAAAAACACTAAAATATATAATGGGTTTTTCATTGAAATTCTATTTTCTCCGTAATTTTGGGCGCATTACCGCTAACGTTCCGCGGCTAACCGCCGTGGCGTGTTTTTACTGATTATTTGTAAAGATATGTAAATTTCCGGCTCTCGATTTTCCGGCTACGGAAAATCGAATGAGCCATTGCGGTTAACCGCTGTTAGCGGCTGGGCGTTTATCTTTCTGTAATTGTATATTCCAATCTAGAATTAATTCCGAAGAAATTATGTGAGTTTCGAGTCTCTTTATTTCTGCATTATCTTTCATGCAGTAAATTCCAATTTCGATAGTTTCGTTTCTAAAGATATTCAAAATTGAGTTTAAATGACAATTAGTGGCTTGTCCGTCTAATAAGCAATTGTATGCAGTAATTTTGCCGTAATCATTATTAATTCTTGAGTTGAAATTTGTCAAGCATCTTCCAACATATTTAATTTCTCCATTTAGAATATAGCAATATAAACCTTTATCCTTTTGAAAACTTTCTATTTTGTAATTGCAAAACTTTTCATCGCCATATTTGTTTAAAAACTTTCTATATTCTGGATCGCCTTGTTTTTTTAGCTCTAAAATAAATTCTCCTATTGGCTTTTCAAAATGAGCGTCATATTTTCCAGCATGTTTTAGACGTAAAGAATTGAACCTTTTTTTCGAATAAGTTCTTTGCAAATTACTTTTCGAATAATGCTGAAACATATTCTCTGTATATGAGCCGTCGTCTAAGAATTTAATCGGCACTTTTGTAAATACAATTTCTTTGCCTTTGATTTCTAATTTCATCGAGATTTGATTTTAGGTTTTCGAGCCTTGCCGCTAACGTTCCGCGGCTTGGCGTCAGTGGCGACAAGTTGAACGGGTTAGGAGTAAAGATAAGAAAGTTTTCCGGCTTTCGATTTTCCGTTTAAGGAAAATCGGAACCAGCCATTGCGCCAAACCGCTGTTACCAGTAGTTTTATTGTATAGGATTGAAAACTTCTTTATATACTTTCGTCTCACCTCTTTTCATAAGTTTATCTCCAATATAATAGTCTAAAATTTTTCCAATGAAAAAGATAGGAATCTGTCCAACATAGTTTATGTCTGAAGATATTTGATGATTTGCAATCATGTCATTATTATATTTTTTTAAAGAATACTGATGAAGAAAAAAATTGGAACTATCTATTCCTGACAAATAAGCTGAATAACCATTTAAGCTATCAATTTTTATTTTTTTTACAAACTTCTTTTCTAAATATTCGTCTGTGGGTTTAAAATCTACTTCTGATTTAATTAGCTCTAAATATTCAATCCATTCAATAATATTCTCTCTGTTCCTTCTAAACATTACTTTGTCTTTAATTTCTTTAAGCCTTTGGATTTGGTCAGTAATGTTTTTTTTATAAATTTCATTCCCTTCAGTTGAACCAGTTCCTTTTTTGTCGGATACTATATCTTGAGTCGAGAAAGTCGTTGTGAATTTTCCAATATCAGATTTCATTATGATTCGACCAGTAGGAACAACGCCAGGATTTTTAATAGGCTTTATTAATTCAGCGTATTCTTGATAAATAGGGTCAGACTCATCGAAACTACTCGAACTTGTTACATCAAAACTCGCAAGATTTAGTAAAAAGTATAGGATGTTAAATACAAGATAATTAACAATGCTAATTTTTATAGCTTGCTTTTTGTTATTTTCGATGGCAAATCCAATACTTATGAGTAAGTATATTGTTGATACCGCTGAGAAGATTCCTGAAAAAAATTTATAAGCATAATTTTCAAAATTTAGATACATTGCATACGGTAGAATTGACAATGGTAAGATGAGCAAGATGTATGTGAGAACAAAAAGTATGATTTTAGTCGAATAATTTTTTTTAGTTGCTATTCTAGTACTTAATATTATTATAAAGACGGTTGGAATTAAACCATAAAGATTTAGAATTCCCGGTTTAATCCAATCTGTGAATGAATTTGTAGGAGTTAAAAATATGAATGAAGCGCAATAGACGATAAAGTAAAACAAATATTGTCTTAGAATCTCTTCCTTACTTTTTTCGAGAGTTTTTTGGATATATTTTCCGGGTTTGACTAGAAAAAATAAGTAGTCAGTAATCCATTCTGTAATTTCTTCAAGGTTAAAATCTTTGGTTATCTGCATTGTTGTGAATAAAATTACTGGTAACGTTCCGCGGCTACAAGAAGTGGCGATTGCGTGAATGTATATTTTCTACTAAAGTAAAGATTTTCCAGCGGAAAATCGACAACTTGTTTAAACAAAATTCGCCATTTCTTGTAACCGCTGTTGGCAGATAGTGCCTTTATTCTTTTAGTAATTCTTCAACTTCTTTCTGTAAAACGGGTAAATTTTTTATTACAATTCCCCAAATTACATCATCTGAAACAGAATCATATCCATGTATAATTCGATTCCTAACATCAACTATTTTTCTTGAGTTTGAAATTTCAATTTCGCTTTCTACTTTCAATATTCTGCTCATTGCTTCTCCAATGATTTCTATATTTCTTTCAACAGCTCGTTTAGTTCTTAAATCATTCTGAAAAACCTCAAAGATTTTAGGAGTTTCAACATAGTAACTTTCTATTTCATTAATTGAACTCAGAATGTCGAATAACCATGTTTTTATGTCATTATCCATATATCAACTTTTTGTTTTGATTTAAGATTTTTATGAAATATGGATTCTTTATTGCTTTCTGTTCTAATAAGTCAATGTTTCTCTTTAATATATTTTCCAATGAAAATTTCAATTCATAATAATTATCTCCATAGTCAAGAACATCTAATTGTTGAAAATCTACAACTAAATCTACATCACTTTCATTGTTAAATTTATCGGTTAAAACTGAACCAAACGCATATAAAGATTTAACTTTATGTGTTTTGCACAATTCAGTTATATCTTTTCTGTAATTCTCTATTAAATTCATTTTTTCCATTTGGCTAATTTACAAAAAAGGTTTCAAACAAAAGAAGGTTTCTAGTTTTTACGATTTTTTGGGCATTTCTGCCAACGTTTCGCGGCTACAAGAAGTGGCGAACTTCGGAACGCTATATTTTCCACTAAGATAAAATTTCTTGCGAAAGAAAAATGTGATTTTACCACATTTTTCGCCATTTCTTGTAACCGCTGTTGGCAGTAGGCTTTTATTCTTCAGTTAAGTCAAAGTATTCATGTAAATGCATAATCTTATATATCGATGGTTTTCCGTTTACATTTATAATTTTCACATCAACTACAAAAGCTGTTGTAAATGGATTTAGGTCGCTATGTAACATCGTTTCTTTAACGTTATTGTCTTCAAAAATTATATTTAATTCTTTCTTATTGAGTTCTTCAATTACTCCTTTATTACCTGATTTACTTTTTATATTTCCTCTTGCCTGAAACCAAGTCATTACCACTTTTTCAAATTTGTCGTCTTGTTGTTCTGGAAGTTTTAGAAAATCAAGTTCTCTTTTTACAATATTTTGTACTGCATTTGATTCTGTTGAGTTCAAATTAAAATTGAAATTTACATTTCCATTAATTGTTGTGCTGAAATTTATTTGAGAAGCTTTGTCTTTAGCAATTGGATTTACAATCGCTGATAGTTCTTTATAATCTGTTTGACTTAATTCGGGTTTTTTTCCTTCTCCTTTAAGTAAGAAGTTATAAGCTTTTTTACAATATTCGGCAAAACCAACAACTGTATTTATATTTTCTACAAACGGAATCATTCCAACGGTTGCCAATTCAACTAATTCAACAATGACGCTTCCTGATTTGATTTCTTTAACGTATAGTTTAGCTTCTCTTTCTTCTTTATGATTTCCATTTTTTTCAACATAACTGCTAAATTGAGATGCCAACGAAAATAACGACTTTGTTAAATCCACTAATTCAACAGGATTTTTATTGTCAATTTTAATGACAAGTCTAATGTCTTTTACTTCTGCGATTTCTGTCATATTATATTTTGGTTCTATTTTCAGGTAAGCTTACTGCCAACGTTTTGCCGCTTTGCGAAGGCGGGGATTTTTAGCACTAAACTTTATTAGATGCACAAAGCTTGAATTTAGCACTTCACTGTCATAGAAGCACGAAACCCCCGCTTTTGCAAAACGGCTGTTACCTGCTGGCGTTCTGTCTTTCATACCGTTTCTTCTATTATGTTCATCATCATATTATAGTGTCCTTCGTGTTTGGTTAGTATGAATATGTCTTTAAAAACTTTCTTATACACGTCTATTGTCCTGTCTTGAAGTTCAACATATAAGTCGTCATTTATGCTGTGCGAACCATCATTAATCCACGAAATTAGAGAACGACAAATTTCTTGTTCTTCCTTTGTTTCAAATTTTAGAATTAAATCATCGTCTCCATACTTGCCAAGTAGCTTAAAATAATTTTCAATTATTCTTCGCATTATGTTTTGTATTGTAAGACTTGATTTTATTCCGTCATTTTTCAACTCTTGCCATAAAAGTTCATACGAAGATTGAATTGGATTTTCCATTGCAAAACTTTGCAAACTTGTAATCTTGTTGTTTTTTCGCAAAATCCAAAAATTTGTTTTGTTGTCAATTTTTGTTCTTCCGTCAATAAACGAAACTTCTTTATGAAAATAAACGTTGTGAGTTAATAAAATCAACTGCTTTACGTTTCCAATATCTGCTTTTATGTTTTTAATAATGTCTTTGATAAGTGTGGCAACGACAAACAAAACATTACTGTCTAAACTTGAAATTGGGTCGTCAATTACCAAAACTCTTTCGTTGTTTACTTCATCTTCAGAAATTCCACCTTTTGTTAATTGTAGATAATAGAGAAAAGTAATAAATGTGATTTCTCCTTCACTTAAAGTTGTCTCAGCTATTGTTCCGTCTTCTCGTTGAATTTGATAAAATCCTTCTTCTTGAGCAGGAACAATTTCAAAATTTAAAAATCCGTAAGATTTCAAAATTCTGTTTATTTCATCAATCGTTGGTTGAATACTTGTAACATTCTTGTTTAGATTTTTGATTTCAATATCTAATTTATCATATTCTTCAAGTTTTTCTTTACGTTGTTTTTCTAAATTTTCTATACCTTTTTCTAAACCACTTTTCTTTCCATTAAATGTTATAATATCTGTTTTGTAATCTTCAACTAAGTACTTCCAAATAGCTTTTATTAGATTGCTTTTTTCTGTTGCAAAATTGGCAACAATGTCATTGTGTTTTTTTATTTCAGCGTTTACTTGGTCAATTAACTCTGCTAATAAATTAGCTTGTTCTTTGACAGAAAGCAACTCTATACTTCTGCTTGGTTCTTTAACTTTGTTATTTAGAAGTTCATTATTTGTTGTGTTTTGGCTTATTAAGGTTTTTAAGTAAGCCGAAAATTTGCCAACGTCAAGTTTGGTATTACTAAAACTTTTTTGGCCTTCTTCAATCGCATTTAATTGATTGATAATATTTTGAGTTAAAGTATTGTATTCCTGTTTTAGTTCTTTTAGTTGTTTGATGTCGCTTAAATATGTTTCATCAAAAAAACTTTCGATTTGCTTTTTGAAATCGTCATCTATTGTTTTTTGTTGACAAAAAGGACAAGTTTTATCTTCAATATATTCTCGACCTTGATTAACCCAATCATTGATATTTAACCGTTGAATTAGTTTGGCAATATCAACATCGGCTTTGCCGACAATGATTTTCTTCCAAATATCATTCGTTTCAATTTCTAAAAGTCTATCAAAAGAAATTTGACTTATAGGGTCAATTCTTTGAGGTTGTTCGCCAAATATAGTTGCTGATTTTTCCTTTAAATTTTCAAATGTTTCTAATTGAGCATTGTTATTTTCGGCTTCTTGCAAAAGTTTGTTCTTGAACGTTTCTTTTTGCATTGAGCCTTGAAACGCTTCTTTAAAAACTGTTTCATTTTTCTTGTAAACTTTTGTCCAAGTGGATTCTTTAAACTCGTTTTCTAAATCTTCTTTTTCCTTTTTTTGTTTATCTAATGTTTCTCGTTTTTGTATCCCGTCAGCTTTAATTGTTTTAAGTTCTTCGCTTTTCTTCTCAATTTCTTTAATTTGTTCCGCAGTAGCTTCTCCAAGTGTAAAAACTCCGTTTAATTTACCTTTTCCAAAATTTCGTTCTCTAAATTCCTTGTTATAAACCAAAACATTTAATGGCAAAGCGTTTTGCCAAGTCAAAGAACAACTATTGAATTTTTTGTCGGAATTGTCGTAAATAAAGTTTGAGATAGTTGTCTTACCGCAACCATTTGCACCATATATGAAATTGACTTTTTTCAAGTCGTCAAACTGAACGCCTTGATTGTCGTATGTAGCTACATTTTTTATGTCAATTTGTTTTATCATTCTGTCTGATATTGTCTGCGGTTGTGTCGTCCGCTACGCTTGCAGGTAACGTTTCGCGGCTACACGAAGTGGCGAACTTCGTAACAGATTGCTTTCCGCTAAGATAAGATTTCTAGCGAAAGAAGTACGTCCGGCTTGCAAAAAAATCGCCATTTTGTGTAACCGCTGTTGGTGGCTGGTGTTACTTTCTATTAAGTATTTGATCAAAAGCTTTCAATTTCGGGTTTTTATAACTGGATCTTAATTCTTCATATGCTTCTTTATCAAAAGGTCGTGTTGAAAAAAGATTTAGAATTACTTGGTCAATTTTATCATCATCTGACTTAAGATAAAAATCAATTAATTTCTTTAAGTTTTCACTACGAAAATAAAAATACAATGATGTGCTTTTTTCATGTTGTAGTATTTCTTTCTGAGTAACATTATTGTCTAGCAATATTTGATAACCTTCTTTAAAGGATTTAAAATCACCAGTTTCTATTGCACTCATAAAATATATGTTAAACACATCAATTCGAGTAGTATTTTCCCTATGTCTAAATTTCATTTCTTCAAATAGACTTTTTTTACCAAAGTATTTCATTTGTTCCAATAGAATTTCTATTGGTAATATTTTATTTCTATCTCTTACAGGAATCATAGATTGAGAGAACAAATAAACATCTTTTAATGCTAATTCATTAACTTTAGAAATATTAGTAATTTTTAAAGGATGCTCGTCTTCTTTACCTCGTCTGAGTGAACACAACTCATAATAAAGAATATAAAATTCAATAAAATCTTTTTGAGACATTTTTTGGTTTTCTATCTCAATAACACTTTCTTGTAATAACTTAAACGATAACTTATCTTGTACTAAAACATTTATCTTAGATAGTAAGCTATTCTCTTGAAAATTGAATCCGCGTCTTATTTCTGTTACTTTTTCGCCCTTTATGCACAACATTATAGTTTTCTTTAGAATACTTTTTTTAACTTCATCACTTACATTTTTTATTTTCCCCATATTACTAACTAAAAAATAAAAAACATTTAATGAATCGCTTGCGAGTTGATTTTTAAAAATTTCATCTAATAATTCTTCGTCAGCTTGTTCATTGTCTACACGAGTTAATAAAAGTTCAAAAACAATATACCAAAATGATTTAGGTAAATATGTTGTTATAATTGAAATGACTTTTTTTCTTGCACTATCACTAGCTTTTGTAAAATAATTAATATACAGATAGTCAGCTGTATAATATTCTAAAAAAGTTTTATGAGTGAAATTATCCTCGAAATATATTGATCGTTTTTCTGCATATTCTAAGAATTTTTTCGCTTTTTCCTCTGCTTCTGTAAATTCAGTTTCTTCACCTCTTTCTATTAAAAAACTTGAAATTGATTTAACAGCATTGTCATAATTTACAGGTTTATTTTTAGTTAATGATTCATATTGCCAATAAGCCAAATGGGCGAATGCAAGTCGTTTGTGCTTGATAGGCATTTCAAATGTTAATTCTTTTTCTTTTGTATCAATACTATCAACTAATGTTTTTGTACACGCTTCGTAAATTTCAAGTTTAGAATCTGGTATAACTATATTATTACTCGATAAAATAAGTATAAGAGTCATAATCAAAGGATTGCTCTTTAAATCATCATCTACATCTTTCTCAATTTGACTTAAACAAGTACTAATTGCTTTATTCCTTTTTTCACTATTTCCTATTTGGGTAGTGTAAAACTTCCTAACTAACTCATTAATTTGATCCGTTTTAAAGTTTTGTATAGCAAATTCATCGAATTTCTTAGAATTAAATTTTATATCGTGGTATCCAATAAACCTTGATGTTACAACAGATTTAGATTGTGGAAACATTGAACTGAAAGCCTCAATATTTTCTTTAACCTTCGATTTGTGACTTACATTGAAAATTTCATCAAGACCATCAAAAAAAATTAAAGATTGATTTGTTTCAAGTAATTTAGCAAGATGTTCAACTTTAATAGTTGTTTGATATTCTTTGGTTAGTATTTCAGTAAGATATTCAACAATACTCCTATTTTCACGAACTTCATTATATTTTCGCAATTCAATCCTAAAAGGGATAAAATTCGAATATTGTCTTAATCCAATACTACCAGCATCATTTTTTAGCAATTGAACAATTACAAATTTTACTAGTAATGATTTGCCCGCTCCTGGATCACCTAAAATTATAAGATGTTTATCTGATTTAAAAATGTTAGCAATTTTTAAATCACGATTCACAACACTTTCTACTTTTTTATTAGTTTCCTCAACTCTTTGTTTTAAGGATGGCTGTACAAATAATTCTGTCAATGTAATGTCGGTTGGACGTTGACGATATTTATGAAGATCAAAACCAATAAAGTTTATTGTATTTAACTTTTCTACAGCAGCAGTTTTATATGATTTTATAAATAAATCGATAGCTTCTGAATCATTTGGAGAAATAACAGTTTCTATTTTACTTAATATTTCATTTTTACTTTTTTCAATTAAGCTATTATCGGTTACTTTTTTTATTTCGAAAAAAGTATCAATTATTTCAGGAAAACTATTTATCCAGCTATTATAATCGGACGGTCTTATATACTCAAAAGTAAATCCTTGAATAATTGCTGGCAATTGTGAAAGTAATTGTTTAAGATTTAGTTTATCAAATTCTTTATATTTCTTAATGATTTTAATGATTAACGGTTCAAGGTTAAACGACTTAAAAAAATTTTTATCATTAATTTCTTCTAAAAGTTTTAGTGCATCTCCTGTATATCCTGTGCTAGTAGCCATAAAATATTTAAATTCTTTTGATGAAGAAAATCTTTTAGGATCTAACAATACATGAATTGCAAATTTGGCAACTTCCTCAAGTATAATATTTTTTGATAAATTTTTAGAAGATTTTTTGCATTGTATTACAGCAGATATTTTTTGATTTCTTGTAAGAATACAATCCATTCCTTTTTCTCCAACACCCTGCATTAATTGAACATCCTCATACTCTTGTACAGCTTTTTCTCTAATAGCAATTCTTTTTTTGAATATTGTATAGGTTAAAATTTCAAATACTCTGTCATCTAACGAGTTTAAAGGATAAGTAAAATTTGATAATGAGATAGGTTTATCTGCATTTGCTAGAAATACTTCGAGTACATCTTGTTTAACTATATTCATATGATATTTTCTTTAGAATTTTCTATGTCCGTTTTTTTACACTTGCCACCAACTTGTATATACCCGAAACAAACTTTCGCCAATCTACCCATATTGGGGTGTATAAGCGAAGGTTTTGTTTCGTATTATTGGTTTCTCAAATATAAGAATTATCTCTTACAAATCGTCGAAAGGGCTTTTTATTTGCTGAATGCTTTTCGTACTAACATGCGTGTAAATTTCGGTCGTTTTACTGCTGTTGTGTCCTAATAATTCTTGTATGTATCTCAAATCGGTGCCGCTTTCTAATAAATGTGTAGCATAACTATGGCGCAACCAATGTAAAGTAACAGGCTTATTAATCTTGGCTTTTGCCAATGCCTGTTTTAAAACCAATTGTAAACTTCGGGAGTCATAAGGATTTCCTGCAACTTGCCCTTCAAATAAATAAACCTTTGGTTTATATGCAATAAAATACTCCCTAAGCATTCCCAATATTTTAGGACTCAGCGGAGCAATTCTGTCTTTCTTTCCCTTCGAATTTTTTAATAAAACAATATTTCGCTTCGAATCGATATGAACAGGTTGAAGTGCCAGCAACTCTCCGCAACGCAACCCACAACTATAAATCATACTCAACATCATCTTGTGTTTTACATTACTATGCGCCTCCAATATTGCCTTAACTTCTTCTTTGCTCAATACATTCGGTAATGCTTTAGCCCGTTTTGGACGATGTATCTTTTCAATGTCGATTTTAGTATTCTTTACCACTATAAAAAATAATTTAATAGCATTCACTATCTGATTCTGATAGGAAGCCGATAAATTATTTCCTAAAATATATTCATTATTGTACACAATAACATCTTCATTATCTATGTCGCTTATTGATTTTTGTCGGGAAAAAACCAAGAAAGATTTTAAAGCATCAGCATAAGTTTTTATAGTGCTTTCACTATATCGTTTGGAACGCAACCATTTTTTAAATCGCTCCATTTGTTCTGTGCCTTCAATACTTGGTAAGTTGTCTGATAAAGAGGGAAGTTGAAATCGTATTCTGTTTTCGGGCGTGTCTGGCAAGTGCCAAGCAATCATTTGCTGACTCCATCTAGAACCATCAATTTTTTTAATGCGGGTTATCAATTCTTGATTTTTTTCAAAATAAACAGCAATTCGGCTTTCTCCTTTGTGTCTAATAATCTTGGCCTCCCATTTCATCCGACGAATAATTTAGGATACTAAGTTAAAGAAATGTTTTAACTTTTATGAGATTTTTCTACAATAAAAGCTACATATATATAATTATAGTCTTGTTATTTAAGCATTTATGGAAAGCAGTGAGATGCAAAACATTAGAGGATTCAAAATCCTGTAAGTTTTTAGAAAATCGGAATAAGTTATGGTGCTAAGCAATTGTTGTGGAAGTCCTAATTTCTGTTTTTGACTTTATTTATTAATGTCTTTGAAGAATATCATTTCACGAATTCTAGAAGATGCACCATTATAAAAACCAGTATCTAACGAAAACCCTTTTGGATTTTTAAAGGTTCCAAACATAATGTCAAATAGGGGAAGATCTGAATAGTTATAGGCGTGAACACCTCTCTCGTGGTGTAAAGAATGGGATTCAGGTCTTTGAAAAATATAGCCCATCCATTGTGGCGTATTGACATTAGCGTGTTGAATGACCGCTAAAAAAGTAGCTCCGTATATTGCATAAATTGTTGCCTGCACTGTAAAACCACATACCCAAACCATTGTCAAACTAGTTAAAAAAGTAAAACCAATCATATCCATCGGGCTGAAAAAGAACGCGCCATAAGTATCTACGCGTTCTGCACTGTGATGCATTTGGTGGAATACTTTCCATAAAACATCGCTTTTATGCATTGCTTTGTGCCAAACATATACTCCCAATTCATAAATTAGTAAAGCAACTAATGCTCCCCAATAATCGCCAAGTTTTGACATATTCATTAGCTGATAGGCTCCTAAAAATTCATTCCAAAGTAGCGGTAGATAAGAAGAAACGAAGAAATAAATAATAAAGGCACAGATACCTTTTATTCTCCAATACTTTATGACGGGCAAAGGTCGACCTGGAAATAATTCTTCAGCAAACATTAATACTAAAAAAATTGAAATTACAATTAATGATGCGGGATCAACAAGAATTTGTATAGGAGTTGGAAGATTAACTAATTTCTCTATCATACTATTTTGATCAAATTATTAATAGGTGCTTTCGATTAAGGAAAATAGAAAAGAGCATAGAGCTAAAACTCCATGCTGTATAAAAATGAAAATCAAGGTTAATTCGTTATAGGTCTTCTTCCTTTTGATTAAAATAAGCAACTCCCATCCAGAGTATGCCCAAGCCAAATCCTACAGTTAGAGCAAGCTGAAGAGTATCAAATACTAATCCCAAAATCAGCCCGATGAACACACAGCAAAAAAATACACTTAGCGCCTTTAAAAAACCTTTTTTAACTTTCATAATTATACTGTTTTAAAATGTTAGCCCACTGTTTCAGTCTTATATTCGCACTATGGTAGCGCTTCGCGACTTGGTTTGGTGGCGTGTTTGATCATTAATTATTTATAAAGATAATAAAAAGTTTTACTTTTAAATAATTATTTCTTTCAGTATCAATGTTTTGTCTTTGTGAAAATTAATCAAATTCGATATTCGAAAAGCTTCCCTTTAAATTAGAGCCGTCAGACAAAATAACATCAAAAGAGCCGCTTACTTTTACGGCCGTACTTGCTGTAATAACAAGTGTGCCAGACATGGAGCCGAGATTTGGATTTGGAGGGTCCAAAAGCCCAATAACATTACCGCCACTTGAGTCCATAGTATATGTTCCTACTGGAAATCCGTTAACGGAATGCAATGCAATCTCTATGTCTTTTGAACCAGTTGCTTCAATATCATTTAAATAAGCAATGGCTGTGCTATTTTGTGTAGCGCCACCATCAATAGACCAGTGAAAGTAAGTTGAGGACTTATGACTGTCCGCTTGCGAACAAGATAAAAATAATGCTGGAATTACAAGTAGCCAAAATGCCACTGCCAAAGGGAGGGTTTTTCTTTTCATGATAAATAAGTATTAAGTTTAAAAAAAAGTTTAGCCAACGGATATATCTTTTTTTGGGGAGGGAAGAGACTGCTGTTTTCCAGCGTGTTGACTATCAAAGATAATAAAAAAACTTAATAAAAAAGAAAAAAATCAAAAATCTAAACGGCTACAATTCCTTTAATATGAGGATGAGGTTCGTAACCTTCTAAAGTGAAATCGTCAAAAGTGAAATCAAAAATATTCTTCACATTAGGATTTAAAATCATTTTGGGTAGTGGTTTTAAGTCGCGTGACAATTGCAATTCCACTTGTTCAATGTGATTGTTATAAATATGAGCATCGCCAAAAGTGTGAATGAAATCACCAACCTGTAACTCGCAAACTTGTGCAATCATCATCGTAAACAACGCATAAGAAGCGATGTTAAAAGGAACACCAAGAAAAATATCGGCACTTCGTTGGTACAATTGACAAGACAATTTTCCATCGGCAACATAAAACTGAAAGAACGCATGACATGGAGGCAAAGCTGCTTTTCCATTGGCTACATTTTCAGAAAAAGATTTAGAAGTATCAGGCAATACAGAAGGATTCCAAGCGGAAACCAACATACGTCGGCTGTTTGGATTTTTCTTTAAAGTATCAATTAGTTCGGTAATTTGGTCAATTTCTTCACTGTTCCAATTGCGCCATTGATGTCCGTAAACCGGACCCAAATCGCCATTTTCGTCAGCCCATTCATTCCAAATATTAACGCCGTTTTCTTTAAGATAAGTAATGTTGGTGTCGCCATTCAAGAACCAAAGCAATTCATATATAATCGATTTTAAATGCAGTTTTTTAGTCGTTACCATTGGGAAACCTTCGCTTAAATCAAAACGCATTTGGTAGCCAAATACACTTTTGGTTCCCGTTCCTGTTCTGTCTCCTTTTTGGCAACCGTTTTCTAAAACGTGTTGCACTAAATCGTGGTACTGTTTCATATTTGTAGATTTGTGGATTTGGTTATTTGTATTTCGAATAACCAAATAAACGTATAACCGAATTAACTTTCTCTTTTCGAAATCTCGTCTCTAATTTTCGCTGCCTTTTCATAGTCTTCATCCTGAACGGCTTTATCTAAACTTTCATATAATTCGGAAAGGCTTAATGTTTTATATAAATCATCCGAGACATTTCCTTTGTTATCAATTCCAAAAGTTTCTGGAGTCGATAAAACGCCTTCATCGGCTTCTTTCTCTTGATTCTCGCCTTCTTCGGTTGGATTGTTTAAGTAAACACCCGCTTTGTCGAGGATATTTTTATAAGTAAAAATAGGTGCTTGAAATCGCAATGCCAATGCAATAGCATCGGAAGTTCTAGCATCAATAATTTCTTCGATTTTGTCTCTTTCGCAAATGATACTCGAATAAAAAACACCATCCACCAATTTGTGAATAATGACTTGCTTTACAATAATGTCGAAACGATCTGCAAAACTTTTAAACAAATCATGAGTTAATGGTCTTGGTGGCTTGATTTCTTTTTCAAGGGCAATAGCAATGGATTGTGCTTCAAATGCGCCAATTACTATTGGTAATTTTCGTTCGCCATCTACTTCATTCAAAATCAAAGCATACGCGCCATTTTGCGTTTGGCTGTAGGATATGCCTTTTATAGTTAGTTTAACTAAACTCATTATGTTCTTTTTTTTGCATCAAATTCAAGAGAATGCAAATGTTTTTAATTGTCTTTTGATTGTAAAACTTACGAAAGTTTCAGAACGCAAAGTAACAAAATCTTTTGGCTTCTGAAAACAAAAAAACTATCTAAAATTATTAGATAGTTTTTAAAATTTGAATTTATTTATTTTGAATTTAGCTATTTTGTGCTTTAAATTCTTTTAGCTTTTGAGTTAATCGTGGTACAATATCAAAGGCATCACCAACAATTCCGTAATCGGCAACTTTAAAGAAAGGCGCTTCAGCATCGGTATTGATTACTAATTTCACTTTTGAAGAATTGATTCCGGCAATATGTTGAATAGCTCCAGAAATTCCAACGGCAATATACAAATTGGTTGCTACAGGTTTTCCTGTTTGTCCAACGTGCTCACCGTGGGGACGCCAACCCAAATCAGAAACTGGCTTTGAACAAGCGGTTGCTGCACCAAGTACAGTGGCTAGTTCTTCCAACATTCCCCAATTTTCAGGTCCTTTTAATCCACGACCTCCAGATACCACAACATCGGCATCGGCAATAGTCACTTTTCCAGAAGCTTTTTCTACCGACACCACTTTTACATCAAAATCAGCGTCGTTTAATGCTGGTGAAAAATCTTCTTCAGAAAGCGATGAAGCGGTTTCAATCAAACCGTAAGAGTTTTTACCAATGGATAAAACTTTCACGTCAGTAGCAATTTCTGTTATGTTGAACGCTTTGTTTGAAAAAGCATTTCTTTTTACTTGAAAAGGCGAAGTACTCAATGGCAATCCAACAACATTGGATGCAAATCCAGCGTCAAGTCCAACAGCCACAAGGGGTGCTAAATATAAACTATCAGTTGTAGAAGAAAGTACGATTACTTTGCTATTTTCTTTTTGTGCTGCTTGTTTGATAACATCGGCATAAGCTTTGGCGTTGAAGTTGGCCAACTTGTCGTTAGTTACTTTCAATACTTTATCGACACCATATTTTGATAATTCGGAAACATTTCCTGCGTTTACAGTTACAGCTGTTACCGTTGTTCCTAGAGATTCAGCTACTTTTTTAGCATAAGAAGCCAATTCAAAGGCTACTTTTTTGAATTTTCCGTCAGCTGATTCTGCGTATATTAATAATGACATAATTTTTTAGTTTATTCGGTTATTTGTTCATTCGGTTATTTGTCGCAATACTAACTGAAAACTGCGACTGAAAACTGATTACTAGATGACTTTCGCTTCGTTGTGTAAGGCATTGATTAATCCATCCAAATCATCTGCAGCAAATAATTTCACTGCCGATTTTGGTGCTGGTTTTTCAAATTTTATTGCTTGAGTGGCGTTGTCAGCACTTACAGGTTCAAGAACTGTCAAAACTTTTGTTCTTGCTGTCATGATACCTCTCATGTTGGGAATGCGTAAATCTTTTTCTTCTACCAATCCTTTTTGACCACCAATTACAAGAGGTAGTGCAGCCGAAATGATTTCTTTTCCACCATCAATTTCTCTTGCAGCTTTTGCCGAAGTTCCATCAATGGTTAGTTCCGTACAAGAATTTACAAAGTTGTATCCTAATAAACCGGCTAACATTCCAGGAACCATTCCGCCGTTGTAATCCAAAGATTCTTTCCCGCAAATTACCAAATCATAACCGCCAGTTTTCACTACTTCGGCCAATTGTTTGGCTACAAAAAAACCGTCAGTTGGCGCTGCATTTACACGAATAGCTTCGTTAGCACCAATGGCTAAAGCTTTTCTAAGTGTTGGCTCGGTATCTGGACCGCCCACATTTACCACAGTAACATTGGCTGCTTGTTGTTCTTGAAACCAAATGGCTCTTGTTAAACCAAATTCATCATTTGGGTTGATGACAAATTGAACACCGTTGGTGTCAAACTCAGAATCGCCGTTTACAAAATTAATTTTTGAAGTAGTATCAGGAACGTGACTGATGCAAACTAATATTTTCATTATTGTATCTATTAAGTGAATTTTTCAAGGTGTAAAAGTATAAAATATATTTCTAATTTTTATATGCGTGCATAATATTTTTTTCAATTTCAATCGATTTCGTAACCTATGAAAATTGAGGTTGCTTTAAAGACTTGTCAACACGCTATTAATTAAGGGCAATAAATGTTTTTTAATCATTTTTAATTTTTACTTTTGCTATCCAAAATTGACATAAAAGTAAATTTATATATGAGAACGATACAATTTAGAGAAGCGATTGCCGAAGCGATGAGTGAAGAGATGCGTCGCGATGAATCCGTATATTTAATGGGTGAAGAAGTTGCCGAATACAATGGTGCCTATAAAGCTTCCAAAGGAATGTTGGACGAATTCGGGCCAAAGCGTGTTATCGATACGCCTATTGCAGAACTTGGTTTTGCAGGAATTGCAGTTGGTTCAGCTATGAACGGCTGTCGCCCGATTGTGGAATACATGACGTTCAACTTTTCATTAGTTGGAATTGATCAAATTATAAATAATGCAGCAAAAATGCGTCAAATGTCGGCGGGACAATTCTCAATGCCGATGGTTTTTCGTGGACCAACAGCTTCGGCTGGACAATTGGGAGCTACCCATTCGCAAGCTTTTGAAAATTGGTTTGCAAACACACCAGGATTAAAAGTGGTTGTTCCTTCAACAGTTTATGATGCAAAAGGTTTATTAAAAGCGGCAATTCGTGATAATGACCCAGTTATTTTTATGGAAAGCGAGCAAATGTATGGCGATAAAGGCGAAGTGCCAGATGGAGAATATACTATTCCATTGGGTGTTGCCGAAGTAAAACTAGAAGGGAAAGATGTTACTATCGTTTCTTTTGGAAAAATAATTAAAGAAGCTTTTACAGCTGCTGAAGAATTAGCCAAAGAAGGAATTTCATGTGAAATTATCGATTTGAGAACGGTGCGTCCGTTGGATTATGAAACTATTTTAACCTCTGTTAGAAAAACAAATAGATTGGTAGTTCTTGAAGAAGCTTGGCCATTTGCTAGTGTAGCTTCTGAGATTACGTATATGGTTCAAGAAAAAGCTTTCGATTATTTGGACGCTCCAATACAAAGAATTACTACTGCTGATACGCCAGCTCCTTATTCACCAACTTTATTAAAAGAATGGTTGCCAAATGCTGAAGATGTTATTAAAGCTGTGAAAAAAGTAATGTATAAATAATAGAAATAATCTTATATTTGAAACTTCATCATAAACCACTTGATGAAGTTTTTTTTGTCTTATGAAAAAAATAATTTTAAGTTTAGTATTGGTTTTTGCTTTTGCAACAATTGCTTTCTCACAAACAAAGGTTAGTGGGATTGTAGTGGATAACACCAACCAACCTATTCCGTATGCAAATATTACTTTTAAAGGTTCCAAAATTGGAATTGTGTCAAACGAAGACGGGCGATTTTACATAGAATCTCCGGATAATTATGACGCATTATTAGTTTCATTTATAGGTTTTCCAACAAAAGAAGTAAAGTTGCCAAAACAGGTAAACTATGATTTTAAAGTGGTTTTGAAAGAAGGTAATTCTATAAAAGAAGTGGTTATTTATGCTGGAAAAACGTCTAAAAAGAACAATCCAGCCTTAGATATTTTGAGAAAAATTTGGGAACGAAGAAGGAAAAATGGTCTCAAAATGTTCAAGCAATACCAGTATGATAAATACGAAAAAGTAGAGTTCGACATGAACACAATTGATAGTGCTTTTATGAAAAGTAAAATTTTCAGAGGCATGGAATTCATATTTAAATCGGTGGATACTTCTAAAGTTACTGGGAAAACCTATTTGCCAATTTTCATCAACGAATCCCTTTCGGAAGTGTATGGTGACAACAAAGCCAACAAAACCAAAGAAATTTTAAAGGCCAATAAAAACTCAGGATTGACTAATGGTGATGGTGTCAATACGTTTATTAAAGATTTATACAATGACTACGATATCTATGATAATTATTTAAACTTCTTCGACAAGAGTTTTACAAGCCCTTTATCGAGAACAGGAATCGATGTTTACAATTATGTTTTGACGGATACAGCTTTCATAGATAATAAGTGGTGTTACAACATTGTCTTTTATCCAAGAAGAAAAAATGAACTTACTTTTAAAGGAGATTTTTGGGTAAACGATACCACATTTGCCATCAAAAATATCAATATGGCTGTTACCAAAAGCGCTAATATTAACTGGGTAAAAGAAATTTATATCGAGCAAGAATTCGAAGTGTTGAACGATTCGGTTTTCTTGCCAACCAGAGATTATATGATGACGGATTTTGCTTTGAGCAAAAAAGAAAAATCAAAAGGGGTTTATGGAAAAAGAAGTACACTCTACAAAAATTTCAAATTCAATCAGGAAAAACCAGCATCTTTTTATAAAAACGAAGTGAATTTTATTGACAATGCGGTTTATAACAGGTCCAATGATTATTGGCAAGACAACCGTTTTGAAAAGTTAAATAAAGATGAAGCTGGAATATACAAAATGCTTGATACTTTAAAAACAGTTAAAAAGTTTAAGCAGCTATACAATTTGGTTTCCATTTTAGCAAGTGGCTATATTCAAGTTGGGCATTTTGATTACGGACCTATTTTCTCCACCATTGGTTACAACGAAGTGGAAGGAATGCGATTGCGAACAGGAGGAAGAACTTACTTTGGACCTAATGATCTTTGGCGTGTGCAAGGTTACACGGCTTATGGTTTTAAAGATAATAAGTTCAAATATGGCATGTCTGGAAAATGGATGATTGATAAGAAAAACAGAATTATAATTTCCGGAGGAAACAGGCGCGATATTGAGCAAATTGGAGCTAGTTTAACAACGACCAACGATGTTTTGGGTAGAAGTTTTGCTACCAATAGTGTCTTTGCAACTGGGTCCAATGGTAAACTGACGAATATTAATCTGAGTACGATTGCTGCCGAAATTGAACCAGTAAAAAACTTAACTTTCCAATTAGGATTCTCCTACCGAACGCTAGAATCGGCATCGCCAACGTTTAAGTTGGATTATTTTACCGATAACACTTTTGCAACAATCAGAAGTGATGTGAAACAAGCAGAAATTAATCTTCAGGCAGAATATACGCCCAAAAAGAAGACGATTGGTTATGGTGTGGAAAGACGTGATATTGACAGTCCATACAGTCGCTTTTTTGTAAGCTACAGTCAAGGATTTAAAGGATTTATAAACAGTGATTTCGATTATCAAAAACTCCAATTGTATTACAAACAACCGGTAATCATTGGCGCTTTAGGACGTTCCAATTTCATTATGGAATTAGGAAAAACATATGGAAAAGTACCGTTGGGGTTAATGAGTATAGTTCCAGGAAATCAAACGTATTTGATTATTGAAAATACTTTTGGGAATCTTAATTTTTATGAGTTTGTAGCCGATCAATATGCTACTTTACAATGGGAACATAATTTCAATGGTAAAATTTTCTCCCGAATTCCCTATTTCAGAAAATTGAATTTAAGAGAAATCATAGGAGTCAGAGGAGTTTATGGAACGGTTTCCGATGAAAATAAATTAATAAATGCCTCAGGTTTGGTATACAAAGCACCTGAAAAACCGTATTGGGAATATAGCGCCGGAGTTGGAAATATTTTTAAAGTTTTCCGACTTGATTTTAGCTGGAGAGGGAATTATAAAGATGTTCCCAATGCCAATAATTTTACCATCAAAGGGTCATTTGGATTTTATTTCTAATGCAACAAGCACTTGATTATCTGTCTAAAAAAGACAAAGTGTTACACCATATTATCGAAAATTTCGGTAATCCCATTATTCAAAAAAGAGCCGAAGGATTTTCGGCTCTTTGTCATATTATCTTAGAACAACAAGTTTCTATTGCTTCCGCAAAAGCGTGTTATGACAAAATACTTTTGCTATTGGGAGACATAACTCCAGAAATTATTTTAGTCGCTTCTGATGAAGACCTTAGAAGTTGTGGCGTTTCGCGACAAAAAACTATTTACCTAAAAGATTTAGCATCTAAAGTCAATACGAATGAATTAGATTTTGCAAGTTTTGCTACAAAATCAGAAGCTGAAATTCGAGCCGAACTAATCACTATTAAAGGAGTTGGAAATTGGAGTATTGAAGTTTATTTAATGTTTTGCCTTCAAGCTCCCGATATTGTCCCGCTTGGTGATATCGCTATCAAAAACACTTTAAAAGAATTGTACAATTGCCAAACCATTGAGGAAATGGAGTTGATTTCCAACAATTGGAAGCCACAAAGAACGCTAGCATCATTTGTAATTTGGCATTATTATCTCACAATACGAAAGAAGATTTAAATTCCATTCTGTAAAAGTGACACTTTTGTTTTTATAAAGTGAAACTACTTGCAATAGTTCTTAAAATTTTGTTATTTTTGCACCCGATAAAATTTATAACAAACATTTTAAATTTATGGAATCAATGATGATTTATGTGCCTATTGTAATGGCATTAATAGGATTGGCTTTTATGGCAATCAAAAGAAGCTGGGTTTTAAAACAAGACGCCGGAGACGGTAAGATGAAAGAGATTTCAGATTACATCTACGAAGGTGCTTTGGCTTTCCTTAAAGCAGAATACAGATTATTAGCAATTTTCGTAGTTATTGCGAGTGTTGTTTTAGCTGGAATTACTTTTTTACCTGGAGTTAAAACACATTTATTAATAGTGATTGCATTCGTTTTCGGAGCTTTCTTTTCAGCTTTGGCTGGAAATATGGGGATGAAAATCGCAACCAAAACTAACGTAAGAACAACTCAGGCTGCTCGTACAAGTTTACCACAAGCATTGAAAGTTTCTTTTGGTGGTGGAACTGTAATGGGATTAGGAGTTGCTGGTTTAGCCGTTCTAGGTTTAACTGGATTCTTCATTATATTATTTCAAAAATTCATGGGTGGTGTTTGGACAAACACGGAAGACATGACTGTAGTTCTTGAAACACTTGCTGGTTTCTCTCTTGGAGCTGAATCTATTGCATTGTTCGCCCGTGTTGGTGGTGGTATTTATACTAAAGCTGCTGACGTTGGTGCTGACTTAGTTGGTAAAGTTGAAGCTGGAATTCCAGAAGATGATCCAAGAAATCCTGCTACAATTGCAGATAACGTTGGTGACAACGTTGGTGACGTTGCCGGAATGGGAGCTGACTTATTTGGTTCTTATGTAGCAACGGTATTAGCTGCAATGGTTTTAGGTAACTACGTTATCAAAGATATGGGCGGAAAAATCGAAGATGCTTTTGGTGGAATTGGTCCAATCTTATTGCCAATGGCAATCGCAGGTTTCGGAATTTTATTCTCTATCGTAGGAACGATGTTGGTTAAAATTACAAGTGATGATGCTAAAGAAGCTCAAGTTCAAAAAGCATTAAACATTGGAAACTGGGTTTCCATTGGATTAACTGCAATCGCTTGTTTCTTCTTGGTGCAACACATGTTACCAGAAACAATGAAGATGACTTTCTTCGGTGAAGGTTTACAAGATATTTCTTCCATGAGAGTATTCTATGCTTCTTTAATTGGATTATTTGTTGGAGGAGCTATTTCATCAGTAACAGAATATTACACAGGATTAGGTACTAAACCAGTTTTGGCAATCGTACAAAAATCATCTACAGGTGCAGGAACAAACGTAATCGCTGGTTTAGCTACCGGAATGATTTCTACTTTCCCAACCGTATTATTATTTGCTGGAGCAATCTGGTCAACGTATGCTTTAGCAGGATTCTACGGAGTAGCTTTGGCTGCTTCTGCAATGATGGCTACAACAGCTATGCAATTAGCAATCGACGCTTTCGGACCAATCTCTGATAACGCGGGTGGTATTGCTGAAATGAGTGAATTACCAAAAGAAGTGCGTACTCGTACAGACATTTTGGATTCAGTTGGTAACACAACGGCTGCAACAGGAAAAGGTTTCGCAATCGCTTCTGCAGCATTAACATCGTTAGCTTTATTTGCTGCTTATGTAACGTTCACAGGAATTGATGGTATCAACATCTTCAAAGCTCCTGTATTAGCAATGTTATTTGTTGGAGGTATGATTCCTGTAGTTTTCTCTGCATTAGCAATGAACTCTGTTGGAAAAGCTGCCATGGACATGGTATATGAAGTGCGTCGTCAGTTCAAAGAAATTCCAGGAATTATGGAAGGAACTGGTAAACCAGAATATGGTAAATGTGTTGAGATTTCTACAAAAGCTGCTTTACGCGAAATGATGTTGCCTGGAATCTTAACTATTGGTTTCCCAATTGCAATTGTATTATTAGGAAAATTAGTTTACGGAGACAACAACCAATTAATCGCTGAAATGTTAGGTGGTTATATGGCTGGAGTTACTGTTTCAGGAGTGCTTTGGGCTGTGTTCCAAAACAACGCTGGTGGTGCTTGGGATAATGCTAAGAAATCTTTCGAAGCTGGAGTTATGATTAATGGTGAAATGACATACAAAGGTTCTGATGCTCACAAAGCTGCGGTAACTGGAGATACTGTTGGAGATCCATTTAAAGATACTTCTGGACCATCAATGAACATCTTAATCAAATTAACTTGTTTAATTGGTTTGGTTATCGCTCCAATTTTAGGAAGTGGAAGCCATGGAGATGCTGGAAAAGAAATGAAATGTACTATCGAAATGAAATCATGTTCTGAAGGTGAAATGATGGGCAAATGCGATATGAGCAAATGTGCTACCATGACTAAAGAAGAATGTGCAGCTATGTGCGATTCTTTGAAATGTTCTCCGGAGCAAAAAGAAGCTTGTCTTTCTCACTATGATGCAGATGGAAAATTCGTAGCTGATAAAAAAGATGACTGTTGTGCTAAAGCTAAAAAAACAGACTGTTTTGATACTACAAAATTAGGACAAAAAGAAGTTAGAGTTGAAATCACAAACGCTAACGGAAAATCTAAAGCTACAGTAACTACTACAGTAAACAAAACTTCAACTACTCAAACTTTTGAAGGAACGGAAGCTGAAGTAAAAGCTAAAGTAGAAGCTTTGAAATAATACTTCAAAATAATTTATAATAGAAAATGCCCCAAGAAATTGGGGCATTTTTTTTATTGTTTTTTTATGTAAATTTATCCAATGATAAACCCAAACACCATGTCGGTTAGATTTACTTTTGTTTTTTTACTACTATTTAATTTTGGGTTTTCACAAAATCCATTGCCTTTAATTCCGCAGCCAAAATCGATACATATTGACAAAGGAAACTTCGTGTTGACCAAAGAAACAGTAATCCAAGCTGACGACAAAATGTTTGAAGCGCACTATCTGCAACAAGCAATAAAACAGCAAACAGGATTGGATTTGAAAATTCTTCAAGTTGCTGGCAATGTTTCCAAAATCAGCTTAAGTTATTTATATGATACTGTTGAGGCGACAGGAAATAAAGAACCTTATGAACTTACTATTTCCAATAAAAATATTGATATTGAAGCTGAATATGAGGAAGGTTTCTTCTACGGAATTCAAACACTTTTGCAATTAATCCCTTTAGAAAAAAAGAACGAAATCAAACTCTCGTGTCTCACTATCAGAGACACACCTAAATACGATTGGCGTGGCATGCACCTCGATTGTGCGCGTCATTTTTTTCCAGTTTCTTTTGTTAAAAAGTATATAGATTATCTGGCGATGTACAAATTCAATACTTTTCATTGGCACTTAACCGATGACCAAGGTTGGCGTATCGAAATCAAAAAATATCCAAAACTAACGGAAGTCGGCGCTTGGCGAAATGGCTCCATGATTGGACATTACAGCGAACAAAAATTCGATGATAAACGTTACGGAGGATTTTACACACAAGAAGAAATTAAGGAGGTTGTCGCTTATGCAATGCAACGTCACATTACCATTGTTCCCGAAATCGAAATGCCCGGACATGCAGTAGCGGCTTTGGCGGCATATCCAGAATATTCTTGTACTGGCGGTCCTTTTGAAGTTGCCAAACTATGGGGTGTTTTGGATGATGTCTTTTGTCCAAAAGAAGAAACCTTTACTTTTTTACAAGATATTTTAACCGAAGTTATGGCTTTATTCCCATCACAATATATTCATATCGGTGGTGATGAATGTCCAAAAACCCGCTGGAAAAATTGCCCACATTGTCAGGCTTTGATGAAGGAGAAAGGATTGAATGACGAACATGAATTACAAAGTTATTTCATTCAAAGAATAGAAAGATTTGTCAATAGCCAAGGACGTAAAATCATTGGTTGGGATGAAATTCTCGAAGGAGGTTTGGCGCCCAATGCAGCTGTTATGAGTTGGCGTGGCACCGAAGGAGGAATCGCTGCAGCCAAGCAAAAACATTTTGTTGTAATGACGCCAGGTTCTCATTGCTATTTTGATTATTATCAGGGTGAACCCAAAAACGAACCTTTAGCTATTGGTGGTTACATTCCAGTGGAGAAAGTCTATGGTTTTAATCCAACTCCAAAAGAACTAAATTCCGAAGATGCAAAATATATTTTAGGTGCTCAAGCTAATGTTTGGACAGAATATATGGAAGATGAGAAAAAAGTGGAATACATGATTTTCCCAAGAATGTTAGCGCTTTCCGAAGTGTTGTGGGGAACTTCAAATCCAACAAATTATCCCGATTTTCAAAACCGAATGATACAGCAATTTTCTGTTTTGGATAAAAAAGGAATCAATTACAGCAAAGCCATTTTCGAACTGACTTCCAAAGTAGTGCCTTCCGAAAACGGAATTGCATTCGAATTGAACTCGGCTACCAATTCAAAAAACATTCGTTACACAACCGATAATACTTCACCCACTTGGAATTCGTTGGTCTATACAAATCCAATCAAAATAAAGGAAAACCAAACCATAAAAGCAGCTTCCTTCGAAAACAAAAAGCAACAAAGTGCTGTTATTGAGCAATTTTTTTCTTTGAGTAAAGCAACAGGGAAAAAGGCAACATTACTCAATCAACCCCATGAAAATTATGCTGTTGGCGGCTCACTTACGTTGTTTAATGGCATTCAGGGCGACCGAAGTAAACCAGGTAAGGATTGGTTGGGTTTTTCGGGCAAGGATTTGAATGTTGTAATAGATTTAGGCAAATCGGAAAACCTAGATAAAGTATATGTAGGTGTACTAGAAAGTAAAGGCAGTTGGATTTATTACCCGAAACAAATTGAAGTTTTATTTTCTGATGACGGACAAAATTTTAAAAGCGTAGCAATAATTATGGGAGATAACATCAAGACGTTTAACGGGAAAGTTGATGTGAGTTTTACTTCGCAACAAACTCGATTTGTCAAAGTTATTGCCACAAACGAGGGCAAAATCGCAGAAGGGAATCCAGGTGCAGGTTCTGATGCTTGGCTTTTTGTAGACGAAATAAGTGTAAACTAAAAAACAAACTATGTCAAATCGTAGAAATTTTATCAAAACTTCGGCAATGGCAACCGTTGCTGTGGCATTAAATGCCTTTCGCAGTAAAGAGGAAGAAACTAGAATTGTTTCGGGAAAAGTGAACAAGCCGATAGTTATTTCAACATGGAATTTTGGCGTGCAAGCCAATGGTGCCGCATGGGAAATTTTAAATAATAAAGGAAGAGCATTGGATGCTGTAGAAGCTGGCGTAAAAATTCCCGAAGGCGATCCTAAAGAAAGAAGTGTTGGTTATGGAGGAAGACCTGATAGAGACGGACGTGTAACACTTGATTCTTGTATCATGGATGAGTTTGCCAATATCGGTTCGGTGGCGTGTTTGGAATATATTAAGCATCCAATTTCTGTGGCTCGCGCTGTGATGGAAAAAACGCCACACGTAATGTTAGTAGGCGATGGGGCATTGCAATTTGCTTTATCACAAGGATTTTCCAAAGAAAATTTACTAGTGGAAGAATCCGAAAAAGAATGGAAGGAATGGCTCAAAACCAGTCAATACAAACCCATTGCCAATATTGAAAATCATGATACCATCGGTATGATTGCGTTGGACAGTTTTGGAAATCTTTCGGGAGCTTGCACCACGAGTGGTATGGCATTTAAAATGCACGGACGCGTTGGCGATTCACCAATTATTGGTGCTGGATTGTATGTCGATAACGAAATTGGCGCTGCAACAGCAACAGGTCACGGAGAGGAAGTGATCCGAATAGCAGGTTGTCATTTGGTTGTCGAACTCATGCGACAAGGGAAATCTCCACAGAAAGCTTGCGAAGAAGCGGTTTCCCGAATTGTAAAATTGACCAAAAACCGAAACAAAAATCTCAAAGATATTCAAGTGGGATTTATCGCTTTGAACAAAAAAGGAGAATATGGCGCGTATTGTATTCAAGGCGGATTTAATTATGCAGTGAATGATACTTCTGGGAATAAATTAGTGGATTCTGATTACTTTTTAAAATAATGGCACAACTCGAAATAGCTTGTTTTAATTTGGCTTCGGCTTTAATCGCTCAAGAAAATGGTGCCGATAGATTGGAACTTTGTGATGGATTTGATGTTGGAGGAACTACTCCGAACACTGAAATGGTTCAAATGGCAAGAGCCAATTTAAATATTGATTTGTATGTGATGATTCGACCTCGAGGAGGAAATTTTGTTTATACAAATGAAGAATTCGAGCAGATGAAATCAGATATTCAAATGTTGAAACAACTAAATGTTGATGGTTTTGTTTTCGGAATTTTAAATGAAGACAAATCGATTAATCTTGCCCAAAATACCGAATTAGTCAATTTGGCAAAACCTTTTCCGTGTACGTTTCACCGCGCTTTCGACGAAGTTTCAGATGGATTGAAATCATTGGAAGATGTTATTAAATGTGGTTTTCAAACGATTTTGACTTCGGGACAAGAACCAAATGTTATGGAAGGAGCAACTCAATTAGCAGTATTAGTTCAGAAAGCCAACAACCGAATTACAATTATGCCCGGCGGTGGATTGCGTTCGTCCAATATAGAATTTATTCAGCAAGAAACGAAAGCCAATTGGTTTCATTCTTCGGCAATAACCGACGGAAGTAAAACTGCAGTTGCAGAAGAAATCATAGCTTTAAAATCCAATTTAAAATGAAAAAAACGGTTCTGATTTTGGTGTGTGTTATTTTGTTTCCAATGACGATTTGGGGACAAACTATCGAGCGAAATTTAAGTTCAGAACATTGGCAATTCAAAAAACAAGGTGATTCCAATTGGCTTGAAGCCAAAGTTCCCGGAACGGTACACACCGATTTATTTCAGAATAAAATCATTCCAGATCCTTTTTTTGGTTCCAATGAAAAGCAATTACAATGGATAGAAAACGAAGACTGGCAGTATGAAACCACATTCGATATTTCTGAAAATGAGCTAAAAAATGGAAACTGCTTTTTGCAATTTGATGGTTTGGATACGTATGCCGAAGTTTCCTTAAACGGAGTCAAAATCCTGTCAGCCAACAATATGTTTCGCTTATGGAAAATAGATGTTAAGAAACTGCTTAAAGTTGGGCAAAACAAACTCGAAATCACTTTCAATTCGGCTGTAAAAAGAGGAAAAGAAGCCGCTAAAAAACTTCCCTATACTTTGCCTGGTGACGAAAAGATATTTACTCGTAAAGCACAGTATCAGTACGGTTGGGATTGGGGTCCGCGATTTGTAACAGCCGGAATCTACAAAAAAGTCAGTTTGCAGTTTTGGAATAAAGCGATGCTTACCAATGTAAAATGCAATCAAAAACTAACAGATAAAGCAGAATTGGAATTTGTTACCGAAATAAAAAGTAATGTCGCAGGCCAATTTCAATTAAAAGTCAATGATAAAACCAAAGACATTGAACTTAAAAAAGGTTTGAATAAAGTGGTGCTTGACTATGAAATCCTTGAACCAAAATTGTGGTGGCCCAACGGATTGGGTGAAGCTCATTTGTATCCTTTTGAAATTAACCTGCTTCAAAATGCGGTTTCATTTTCTAAAAGAGAAATGAAAATTGGATTAAGAACTATCGAATTGATTCAGAAAGAGGATGCTATTGGTAAGAGTTTTTCCTTTAAAGTGAATGGGAAACCTGTTTTTATGAAAGGTGCTAATTATATTCCACCGGACAGTTTTTTGCCAAGAGCAACCGATTCGGTTTATAAATCGATTGTCAAAAATGCTAAGGATGCTAATATGAATATGCTTCGTGTTTGGGGCGGAGGCGTTTATGCAGACGACGCATTTTATGATGCGTGTGATGAGAACGGAATTTTAGTATGGCAGGATTTTATGTTTGCCTGCGCGATGTATCCTGGCGATGTGGCATTTATAGACAATGTAAAAAACGAAGTAATTGATAACGTCAACCGATTGCAAAATCATCCATGTATTGCGCTTTGGTGTGGCAATAACGAGAATGATGAAGGTTGGCACAATTGGGGTTGGCAAAAGCAGTACAAGTATTCGGTTAAAGACTCGACGAAGATTTGGAATGATTATGAGAAGCTATTTCATCAGCTGATTCCAAAAACACTTGACGGTTTGTTGTCCAAAGATAAAAATCGTTATTGGCCATCCTCTCCATCAATTGGTTGGGGAAGAAAAGAAAGTTTGACGCAAGGCGATTCCCATTATTGGGGCGTTTGGTGGGGAAAAGAACCTTTTGAAATGTATGAAAAGAAAGTCGGGCGATTCATGAGCGAATACGGTTTTCAAGGAATGCCGAATTTGGAAACCATCAAAACATTTGCTGCAAATGAAGATTTGAATCTTGAATCGGAGGCTATTAAAAATCATCAAAAACATCCAACGGGTTATGAAACCATAAATGAATATATGGCTCGGGATTATCAAGTGCCAACGAAGTTTGAAGATTATATTTATGTTTCGCAATTGCTTCAGGCCGGCGGAATGAAAACCGCTATTGAAGCGCATCGCAGAGCCAAACCCAATTGTATGGGAACACTTTTTTGGCAATTAAATGATTGTTGGCCAGTTACTTCGTGGAGCTCGGTGGATTATTATGGAAGATGGAAAGCCTTGCAGTATCAGGTGAAACGGAGTTTTGAGAATTTGTTGCTTTCGGTTAAGGAAGAAAACAGCAGTTATGATATATATATTATCAATGACGATTTGAATTCTTATGAAGGAGATTTTGAAATTCAAATGCTCGACTTTAGTGGAAAAAAACTTTTGAATACTTTCTTTGCTGGAATTGTATCGGGGAATTCAAGTCGGGTATGCATGAAAATTTCAAAAGAATTAGAAAAAATTGATTTCAAACAGCAGTTACTTTTGGTGAAATTTAAATCGAAAACTAAATCGGTGGAAACGGTATATTATTTTGCAAAACCTAAAGATTTACAACTTACAAAACCCAATATCCAAATCAAAAAAATGGATGATTTGACTTATGAAGTTTCTTCGGATGTGTTAGCAAAGAGTGTTTATTTATCATCGGAACAAGAAACTTTTTTTAGCGATAATTATTTTGATGTACTTCCGAATCAAAAGGTTGAAATTAAGCTTTCCAAACCTGTCGAAAAGGTTGATGTGAAATCTTTATTTGATATGATGAAGTAAAAATAAAAAGGCCATTCTTTCGAACAGCCTTTTTCTATAGTTGAAAAATGTTATTTCTTAATTACCTTAATTACTTTCTCAACACCTTCGGATACTACTTTTACAAAGTAAGTTTCTGATGGAAGATTCAATAAATTAATTTGAACTTCGGTTGCATTTGTTTTTTCACTCATTAGCAATTGACCTAATAAATTGATAACACTTACCGATGAAATTTCTTTTGAATATTTGATGTTCAAAATAGAAGACGTTGGATTTGGATAGAAACTAAAGTTTACATCATCAAAATGCTGATTTCCTAGCGCTACTGTTACCGTAACTGCATAAGGCGTACTTGAACAAGCTCCAACAACATTAACCGCATAATACGTTTCGCCAGATGTAAGCACCGTACTTATATCAAGTGGATTTGTTGCCGATTGTGCATCTAATAAAGAACCATACCAGATTACATTGACTGGGCTAATTACAATAGAAGCTAAAGTGGCATCATTTATATCAAAAACCGATATTATCTGTGTGGCATCTCCTGTTGGTTCACTTGCTGTATTTATTGTTAGATTCAAAGTAGCTGTATTACAACCCGTAACAACAGTAATTCCTGATTGAGCAGTTGTATACGTTGTTCCATTTGCTGGCCAAGTATAGGAGTCTCCATCACAAATAGAAGTTGTAACACTTCCCGTTGTGGTTGATGGCGTAATGGTTAAATCTAATAGTTCCGTATGACAACCTGTAACTACAGAATAGATTCCGGAAGAAGTATAGGTTATTCCATTTTCCGCCCACGTATACGTATCACAAACGGAAATCGTTGAGGTATTTGAAGTATTTGGTGTAACAGTTAAATCCAATATTTCGGTATGACAATTTACAATGTTAGTGTATATTCCAGATGATGTATACGTTGTTCCGTTTTCCGACCAAGTATAACTTCCGCAAACCGAAAGCGTAGTTGTATTTGAAGTGCTTGGCGTAATAGTCAAATCCAATAGTTCCGTATGACAACCTGAAACTACAGAGTATATTCCGGATGAAGTGTAGGTTGTTCCATTTTCAACCCAAGTATAAGCATCACAAACTGATTCGGTAGTGGTATTTGAAGTACTTGGCGTGATGGTTAAATCCAATATTTCGGTATGACAATTTACAACGTTAGTATATATTCCAGATGAAGTATAGGTTGTTCCATTTTCTGCCCACGTATAAGTATCACAAACCGATTCGGTTGTTGTATTTGAAGTGCTTGGTGTAATGGTTAAATCCAATATTTCGGTATGACAATTTACGACGTTAGTGTATATTCCCGATGAAGTATAGGTTGTTCCATTTTCTGCCCAAGTATAGGTATCACAAACCGATAACGTAGTTGTATTCGAAGTGCTTGGCGTAATAGTCAAATCTAAAAATTCGGTATGGCAACCTGTAACTACAGAGTATATTCCAGATGAAGTATAGGTTGTTCCATTTTCTGACCAAGTATAAGTATCACAAACGGAAATCGTAGTGGTATTTGAAGTTATTGCAATAATGGTTAAATCCAATATCTCTGTATGACAATTGACAACATTGGAATAGATTCCAGAAGAAGTATACGTTGTCCCGTTTTCAGCCCAAGTATAACTACCACATTCAGTAAGTGTAGTTGTATTTGAAGTACTTGGTGTGATGGTCAAATCTAATAGTTCCGTATGACAACCTGTAACTACAGCGTATATTCCAGTAGCCGTATAAGTCGTTCCATTTTCTGCCCACGTATAAGTATCACAAACCGAAATCGTAGTAGTATTTGAAGTACTTGGCGTAATGGTTAAATCCAATATTTCGGTATGGCAACCCACAACATTGGAATAGATTCCAGATGAAGTATAAGTCGTTCCATTTTCAGCCCAAGTATACGTGTCACAAACCGACTCAGTAGTAGTATTTGAAGTGCTTGGTGTAATAGTCAAATCAAGGATTTCTGTATGGCAACCTGTAACTACAGAATATATTCCTGTAGCTGTATAGGTTGTTCCATTTTCTGCCCACGTGTAAGTGTCACAAACGGAAACAATACTAGTGTTCGAAGTACTTGGCGTAATAGTCAAATCTAAAAATTCGGTATGACAACCTGTAACTACAGAATAGATTCCGGATGCAGTATAAGTAGTTCCATTTTCTGCCCAAGTATAGGTATCACAAACCGATTCGGTAGTGGTATTAGAAGTACTTGGTGTAACGGTTAAATCTAAAATTTCTGTATGACAATTAACAACATTGGAATAGATACCAGATGAGGTATAAGTCGTTCCATTTTCCGCCCAAGTATACGTATCACAAACCGAAAGGATAGTTGTATTTGAAGTACTTGGAGTAATAGTCAAATCTAATATTTCAGTATGGCAACCTGTAACTTCTGTATATATTCCAGTAGCAGTATAGGTTGTTCCATTTTCTGCCCATGTATACGTATCACAAACGGATTCGGTAGTGGTATTTGAGGTACTTGGCGTGATTGTTAAATCCAATATTTCTGTATGGCAACCCACAACATTTGAATAGATTCCAGATGAAGTATAAGTTGTTCCATTTTCAGCCCAAGTATAGGTATCACAAACGGATTCGGTAGTGGTATTTGAAGTACTTGGCGTTATAGTCAAGTCTAAAATTTCTGTATGACAATTTACAACATTGGAGTAAATTCCAGATGAAGTATAAGTTGTTCCATTTTCCGCCCAAGTATACGTATCACAAACGGAAACAACGCTTGTATTCGAAGTACTAGGTGTAATAGTCAAATCCAATATTTCTGTATGGCAACCCACAACATGTGAATAGATTCCAGATGAAGTATAAGTCGTTCCATTTTCCGCCCAAGTATAGGTATCACAAACCGACTCTGTAGTTGTATTTGAAGTACTTGGCGTAATAGTCAAATCTAAAATTTCTGTATGGCAACCCACAACATTTGAATAGATTCCTGATGAAGTATAGGTCGTTCCATTTTCTGCCCAAGTATACGTATCACAAACAGAAACTACTGATGTGTTTGAAGTACTTTGTATAATGGTTAAATCCAATATTTCCGTATGACAGTTTACAGTATTTGAATAGATTCCAGAAGAGGTATAGGTTGTTCCATTTTCTGCCCAAGTATAGGTATCACAAATAGTAAGTGTAGTGGTGTTAGAAGTACTTGGCGTAATAGTTAAATCTAAAATTTCGGTATGGCAACCCACAACATGTGAATAGATTCCAGTAGCCGTATAAGTCGTTCCATTTTCCGCCCAAGTATAGGTGTCACAAACAGAAACTACTGAAGTGTTTGAAGTGCTTTGTATAATGGTTAAATCTAATATTTCCGTATGACAGTTTACAGTATTTGAATAGATTCCAGAGGAGGTATAGGTTGTTCCATTTTCTGCCCAGGTATAACTGTCACAAATGGTAAGCGTAGTTGTATTTGACGTATTTGGAATTACTGTAATAGTCATCGTTGTTGGTGTAGCACACTCACCAAGAGTAGGAGTAAAAGTATAAATAGTCGTATTCATATTATCCAAAGCGGGTGACCAAGTTCCTGTATAACCATTATTGGAAAGAGTTGGTAGTGCTGATAAAGGATCGCCATTACATATTGGCGCAACTTGTGTAAAAGATGGCGTTAGAATAGGATTAAATACTACATTAACAGTATCAAAAAAGGCTGGGCATATTCCATTTGATCCTACTATTTTATAAGTTCCTGTAGTAGTAACATTAACACTTAATTGATTGCTTGGACCCACAATCGTACCTCCATTAGTAGCTAACCATTGTAATTGAGGCATTATATCAGCTGAGAAATTAGTGATAACAACTGTAGCAGCTCCAAAAAGATTATCGTCTGTATACATATTAAAACTAAAGGTTTGACCCGCCAAAACATTTACAGTCATAGTTCCCGATTGACTAGTTGCGCCAAGTCTGTCAAAACCAGTTAATATTGTTGGAGTTCCATTGATTAATACATTTGGAAAATCAAAATCAGGATCATCAACAGTTGTATAACTCCAATTAAATGAAATGGTACCGCTTGTTGGCATTGTTATAGAGTAATTAGTATTACCAGGATTAACACTTCCATTATTACCTCCGGTAAGAGCAATGGATGTTGGAGCTCCAGTTGTGTTTACACTCCCATTAGCATCGGTATTAGAGAAAGACCAATTTACAATATCAAAATCTTCAATAAAATTATTGATTTCTACTGTTGAAGTAGTAGCAGTCAAGGTTAAAGTACTTCCTTCGCATAAAGTTGCATGTGGATCTATAGTTATAGTTTGACTAGGAATTATAGTTAAATTTAATATCTCTGTGTGGCAACCTGTCACAGAAGTATAGATACCTGTAGCCGTATAAGTTGTTCCATTTACAGCCCAAATATAACTGCCGCAATTGGAAAGAGTAGTTGAGTTTGAAGTTCTTTGAATAACCGTAATGGTCATAGTTGCTGTTGTAGCACATTGATTACCATCAGGCGTAAAAGTATAAACAGTTGTTATTGAATTATCCAATGCTGGCGACCAAGTTCCAGTAATGCCATTATCCGATGTTGTTGGTAATGCTGATAATGTATCTCCTGAACAAATTGAAGCTACTTGAGTAAAAGTTGGGATTTCATTTGGATTGAATGTTATGTCAACAAAATCGGATGCAGAACAAGTACCAATTGTATTTGTTAAAGTATAGGTTCCAGAAGTAGTAACATCAACATTTAATTGATTGTCTGAACTTGTAATTGTACCGCCACTCGAAGCAACCCATTGTAATTGAGGTGCTATAGTTGCAGTAAAATTACTAATAACCAATGTACCTGCTCCAAAAAGATTGTCGGTTGTATGTATGTTGAATCCAATAACTTGTCCAGCGGTTACATTTACTGTAACACTTCCAGATTGGTTCAATGAACCAACGATGTCATATCCAGTCAATAAAGTTGGAGTTCCATCAACAAGCAAGTTAGGAACATCAGCCAGTGGGTCATCACTAGTTGAATATTGCCAATCAAATGTTATACTTCCTGTAATTGGTGCGGTAAAGGTATAATCCGTATCGCCGGGATTGGCACTTGAATTGTTACCGCCAGTAATTTCAATTGATGTAGGTGCTCCAGTTGTGTTTATAGTACCATTAGCATTTGTATTAGCCAAAGACCAATTCGAAATATCAAGAACTCCTGTAAAATCGTTTATTTGAGATGTTGAAGTTGTAGCGGTTAAAGTCAAGGTACTGTTTTCACACGCTAAACTAGGAGTAGTTATGGCTACTGTTTGAGTTGGAAGTAGGGATAAATTTAGGATTTCTGTATTACAATTTATAGTCGCGCTATAACTTCCTGATGTTGTATAGGTAGTTCCATTAAATGCCCAAGTATAAGAATCACAAGCCACAATGTTTGTTTTACTTTGAGGAGGAATGTTTACTGTGATAGTCAATGTTGTTGGGGTTGCACATTGGGACACGTCAGGAGTAAAAGTATAGACTGTGGTTGTTGTATTGTCTAATGCTGGCGACCAAGTTCCAGTAACGCCATTGTCTGATGTTGTTGGCAATGGTGTTAATGTATCTCCAAAACAAATATCCGCCACGGGAGTAAAAGTTGGTAGTATTGGTGTATCACAAGTTGTTATTTTAAACACTAAATCTTCGAAAGCGTTAAAGCTGAATCCATCTGTTGATTTTCCATCAGGATAGGGATTTAAACTTGAAAAAGGCACTGTGAAAGGCGTGCTTGATGTAAAAATCACCGAATACATTTGCCCCGATGTAATAGCAATAGGAGTACTAAATATAAAAACATTTTCACCTGTAATTCCAGAAGCTATAGTTACACTTCCAAGAGAACTGCCAGAAAAAGTTTCGCCTAAATAAATGTCTGCCGTAACGGGTGTTGCGGATGGAGTTGATCCAATAGTTAAGCTAACGCTTGCAATATTTGAATCGCATTGAGCGGTGAAAGATTGTCCAAATGTAGTACTTGTTGAAAAAGTATCGGGAAAGTCAAAACTGCTTTGGTCTATATCACAAACTGCCAAAAAATGGGAGGAATTTTTGTTAGATATAGCTGTTTTTTTTTCGGGAACTGTATTGGCTTTTAGTCCAATAGTGATAGAACTAAATAATAAAAGAAAGGATAATTGTTGCCAGAATTTCTGAGTGTAATTTTTTTTCATAGAAATTTATATTTCAGGTTTATTCTATAAAAACTCGATAAAATAATCTGTGTTTTTGTAGATTAAGTGCCACGAATGTATCTTTTTATTTTTCTAATACCAAGCATTAACGACAAGTTATACCGTTTTCTCGATGATGTGTAAATAAAAAAAGGGCTTTGTAAAACACAAAGCCCTTTTTAACTAAAATGAGGTTTTTAAAAAAGCCCATTTAATTCAGCGTTAATTCGATTGTAAATCATACTCATATCTTCAGGATTATTAACAAAATCAATATTGTCAACGTCTATGATTAAAAGTTTGCCTTTATCATAATTTGTAATCCAAGCTTCGTAACGTTCATTCAATCGGCTTAAATATTCTATGGAAATAGTGTTTTCATAATCGCGTCCACGTTTATGGATTTGCGATACCAAATTTGGAATGGAACTTCTCAAATAAATCAGCAAATCGGGAGCTCCAACAAAACCTTCCATTAATTCAAAAAGTGACGTATAATTTTGGAAATCACGATTGGTCATCAAACCCATTGCGTGAAGGTTGGGCGCAAAAATATGGGCGTCTTCATAAATGGTTCTGTCTTGAATAATATTTTTTCCACTTTGTCTAATTTGTAACACTTGACGAAAACGGCTGTTTAGGAAATAAATCTGAAGATTAAAACTCCAACGTTCCATTTGATGGTAAAAATCATCTAAATATGGATTATCAACAACGTCCTCAAAGTGAGGTTCCCATTTAAATTGTTTTGCTAAAGATCGGGTAAGTGTAGTTTTCCCTGCGCCTATGTTTCCTGCTACTGCTATGTGCATTATGGTAATTTTATTTTATAATTGGTAATTTGTTGGTTGGTAAAAATAGCTAAAATTTGGTCTTTGTAATAAAAATTTTGAAACGATTTCTCAACAATTTCAATTTCTATGATGACTTTGGCTTTATTATCCAATAAATAAATTTCATTGCCTTTTGAAAACAAAAGTTTTTCACTGTCAATAATTTGAATTTTATCATAAGATGGTACCGAAGCCAGTAAATTTACTTTGCCAAAAATATCACTGGAATACCAATTGTTCATGTCATCAATCCAATAAAAAGTATTAAAATCAGAATGAAAATCTTTAATGCTATTTTGAATTGGGTTGCCAATTGGAGTATAGTTGTTTTTTGTATAATCAAACAATCCTATTTTTTGATTCATGGTATTGTAAATCCAAAATTGATTTTGTGATGCCATACCAACTTTTGTGGCAACAATCGAATTGTCAACATCAGAAAAATTGATTCTCTGAATTTCATTAAGCTGATTATCTAATGTAATTACGGTGTTGAAATTTTCATAAAACAAAACAATTTTCAATGGATTTAGGATGTCAACACGAGATATTTTGCCCAAAGAAATGTTTTTATATTCCAGATTCTGATTGTCTTTTTGCTTTGTGAAAACATTATTTTTAATGGAATAATAATTTCCCAATCCATCAATACCAATAAAAGTATCAGCTTCAATAGGAAATGAATTCATCTTTACAATCCCCTTTTTGTGTTCTTGACAAAAGGCAAAGACAGTATTTAAAATAAGAAAAACACAAGCGATTTTTTTCATACTTGCTAAAGTACAATAAAATGCTAACGGTGTTTGAAATATTTTTGATTTTTTAGAATCTTATTTCAATTAAAAATTAGTGGGAATGACAATTAAAATTGAAAAAAAAACAGGTATTAGATTGTTAATAAAACTTTTAATAAACAATTTTTATGTTAAAATTTTACAAGTTGTGTTGAGGTATTTTTGTTAAATAAAAATAGCCATAAAAAGGAATGATTTTAAATTACAATTACATGAAAAATTTATTTGTTAATTCAAAAATTACAGGATATATAATCGGAACTAATGTAGAGAAAATCATAATAACATTTCTATTATTATTGTCCTTTTTTAATTCAAATGCAGCTACAATAACAAGTACGGCTACTGGAGGAACATGGTCAACGGGCTCGACTTGGGTTGGTGGTGTAGTTCCAGCAACAACCGATAGTGTTATTATAGAATCAGGCGCTATAGTTACATTAACTGCTACGCGAACTGTTTTGAATGTTACTATTAATAGTGGAGGTAGACTGAATATTGGTTCAGTAAATGCACTGACTTTAACTGGAAATTTTGTCAATAATGGAACTTTTACAGGAACAACTGGGCGTTTAATCTTAACTGGGCTTACAGGTAGTTTTACCAATTCGGGAACTTTTACCATGGGAGCTGGGCGTATTTATTTTTATGGGAATGTAGTTGGTTTTGGAACGCATACGTTGACGGGAACTCAAGTTCGTTTTTACGGTACAGCAACACAAAGCATTGCTGGGTTTATAACAACGGGTCTTGTAAGTATGAGAAAAACAGGAGGTATTGCAACTCTAATTGGTAATGTTACAGGAGCAGGTATAAGCATTAATGGTTCAGGAGGAACATTAAATTTGGGAACTGGCTTAAACCATACTTTAACAAATAGCGTTTCATTAACGGCGGGAGCATTAAATGGAGGTTCAAGTACACTTAATATAAATTTTGTAAGTACATCTGCTTGGAATGGTACGGGGTCGCTTTTTACTGCAGGAACAAGTACGGTAAAGTTTTCTGCGGCAGGCAATCAAACACTTTCAGCAACTGCGACAACATTTAATAATCTTACCTTTTCAACATCAGGAGTTAAAACATTAACAACTTCAAGATGTACTGTAACGGGTATAGTGTCAATGGAAGGAACAGCCACTGTTTCTGCTACTCCAACCTATGGAGCAGTTGCTAGACTTCAATATAATACGGCAACATCAAGAACGGCCGGTGCTGAATGGGTGACGCCATTTGTCGGTTCTGGCGGTGTAAATATTTTAAGTACAGGAGTAATTACAATGAATGCTGCTAAAGTGTTGAATGCTTCAGTGCCCTTGACAATTGTTAGCGGTGCGGCTTTAACAACAGCCAATTTTCAATTGACATTTGGAGGTAATTTTATCAATTTGGGAGGAACATTTACCGCGGGAAGTTCTCCAATTTTGATTACAAATACTATGGCAACTCAAAGTATCGCTGGGTTTACAACAACAGGATTAGTTTCGATGACAAAAACGGCAGGCATAGCAACATTCGCTGGAAATGTGAATGGAGCTGGTCTTACAATTAATGGCTCTGGTGGAACATTAAATTTGGGAACTTCATTAACGCATACTTTTACGGGCGTAATAACCTTAACAGCAGGGAGTTTAAATGGAGGTTCAAGTATTCTTAATGAAAATTCAATTAGTACAACGGCTTGGAATGGGAATGGTTCGCTGTTTACGGCTGGAACAAGTACGGTTAATTTTGGTGCTGCGGGTAATCAAACGCTTTCAGCATCTGCAACAATATTTAATAATTTAACATTCTCAAACTCGGGAATAAAAACGTTAACGACTGTCAATTGTACTGCAAGTGGTATAGTTTCAATGGAAGGAACAGCTACTGTTTCAGCAACGCCAACTTATGGATCACTTGGAACACTGCGATATAACACCGCAGCTTCGAGAACAGCAGGAGCGGAGTGGATAACCCCATTTGCTGCCGCTGGTGGTGTGCTTATTGCGAACACGGGAAATATTACAATGAACACAGCTAAAGTATTCAATGCTTCTGTACCATTGACAATTTCAAGTGGAAGTGCTTTAACAACAGCCAATTTTCAATTAAATTTTGGCGGAAATTTTATCAATTTTGGAGGCGCATTTACTGCGGGTAGTTCCCCGATTATAATGGATAATACAATGGCAACTCAAAGTATAGCAGGATTTACAACTACGGGTCTTGTTTCAATGACCAAAGCTTCTGGAACTGCTACGTTAACTGGAAATATAAATGGTTCGGGTCTTACACTAAATGGTTCAAGCGGAACATTAAACCTTGGAGCTGGTTTAACACATGCTGTAACTTCCAATTTAACTAGAACGGCAGGAACTTTAAACGGAGGTTCAAGTATATTGAGAATAGCAGGTACGATAAGCGGAACTGGAGGAACTTTTACAGCCAGTTCTGGAACAATTGATTATAGCGGAACTGCCCAGACCATTATTACATTGCCCTATTTTAATCTGACGCTTTCGGGCTCGGGGACAAAAACGTTTACTACTGCAACTACAATAACCAATAGTCTTACAATTGCTACTGGAGTTAATGCAATATTGGGAACTGGTTTAACACATACTGTGTTGGGATTATCTTTGGGAGGCGTATTTCAAATTTCTGGTTCATGGGGAGGAACAGGTTCTGGAGCAACCAATATCAATACTACTTTTTTTACCGCAACTACAGGAAAAATAAACAATAATTGTAGTGTGCCAACAATTACGGTTCAGCCAGTTGCTCCAACAACAACCTGTTCGGGTAGTGGTGTGAAAATAATCTCTGTTACGGCTTTAGGTTCTGGATTGATCTATTCATGGAGAAAAGGAGGCGTTGCAGTTGTTAACGGTGGTGTTATTTCTGGTCAAGGAACAGCAACACTAACATTGACTGGAGCAACAACATCCGAAGCGGGTAGTTATGATGTTGTGGTTACTGGTACTTGTGTTTCATCTGTAACATCAACGGCTGTAACAGTTTCGATAAATCCATTACCGGTTATTACATTACAACCTTCAGCATTAACAATTTGCCAAAATTTATCTGGGACATTTACGGTAACAACATCGGCAACAAGCCCAACATATCAATGGCAATATTCAACCAATCCTGTCACAACTTGGACAAATACAAACGGTTTGGTTGGAATGTCGGGTCATTCAACCAATACATTATCATTGACAAATGCTTCTGTAATACTTAACAATTACAGTATTAGATGTGTAGTAACTTCAAATATTGGTTGTGTGTCAAACACCAATACAGTGCTTCTTTTGGTAAATCCAACTCCTTTAGTAGGTGCAGTTTCTTCTAATCAAGCCATTTGTGGTGGTAGTTTGCTTTCTGAGGATATAGAAATAGCAAGTGCTACGGGTACTATTCAATGGCAAAAAGCCGATAACGCTGCTTTTACTATTGGTTTAACAAATATTGGAACCAATTCGACAACATTGACAATAGCTGAAGTTGGTGTGTTAACGGCTTCAGCATATTTTAGAGCCATTGTTAGTAGTGGTGTTTGTACTTCGGTTACGTCGGGAACTGTAACAGTAACTATTGCCTCTACAACATGGACATCTGCAAGCGGTGGGTCTTGGACTAATGGACTACCAACAAGCGCAAAAACGGCTGTAATTTCGGATGATTTTACATCTGCAGGAGATATTGACGCGTGTACTTTAACAATAGATAATGGGGCAGTTGTAATAATTTCTTCGGGAGATAATGTTTCTTTAAATGGTGCTTTAACGGTAAATTCGGGGAGTTTTACCTTAGAAAATAATGCCAATTTATTACAAGATACTGATGTTGTGAATACAGGAAATAGTATTGTAAAAAGGAACAGTGCTTCAGTAATGCGATTGGATTATACTTTGTGGTCTTCACCAGTTGACCCCCAACAATTACTATCGTTTTCGCCTAATACATTAACGAATCGTTTTTATACTTATAATCCTATTTCAAATGCTTATACAGTAGTTGGTTCTCCTTCAACAACACCTTTTGATATAGGAAAGGGTTACTTAATTCGTATGCCAAACGACCATCCAACTACACCGACGGTATGGACAGGAAATTTTTCGGGTGTTCTTAATAATGGGCCTGTTAGTCTTGGAGTCACTTCCGATACTTTTAATGCAATTGGAAACCCTTATCCATCAACAATTGACGCAGATGCTTTTATTTCAGATAATGATATAGTAGAAGCGTTATATTTTTGGAGAAAAACAAACAATTCAGCTACTACATCCTACGCTACTTATACAACATTAGGAGGTGTTTCAAATTCAGGAGGAGATTCATTGTTATTAGTTCCAAATGGTGTAATTCAAGTCGGACAAGGTTTTATTGTAAAATCAACTTCAACATCTCTGAATTTTACCAACTCAATGCGTATTGGTGATAATAGCGATCAATTTTTAAGAGAGTTGGACGATAAAAATAGATTCTGGCTGAATTTGACAAATGCATCAGGTTTTTTTCACCAAACGCTAATTGGATATATGGAAAATGCAACATTAAGTATAGATCCAGCTATTGACGGAAGATTTTTTAACGATAGTCAAACCGCTTTAACCTCTATTGTTAATAATGAAGAATTTTCAATTCAAGGAAGAACATTACCATTTGATATAAATGATGTTGTTCCTTTAGGATTTAAATCGGAATTAGCCGGAAGCTATACGATAACATTAGATCATTTTGATGGATTGTTCGATGACGTAGAGATTAACATTTTCTTAAAAGATAACTTAACCAATTCAGTTCAAAACCTAAATGAAGGCAGTTATACTTTTGCAACCGAAGCTGGTGTTTTTAATAATAGGTTTGAAATTGTATATATAAATCCATTGGCTGTAAATCAAAATGTATTTGAAGCAAATGATGTGGTGATTTACAAACAAAATCAAGAACTAGTTATCAATTCGAGTTCTGTATTAATGTCAGATATAAAAATATTTGACGTTCAAGGAAGATTAATACTAAACAAAAAGGACATTAATTCTTCTGAAACAAGAATTAATTTGGCTCCTAAAAACCAAGTTTTGTTAGTGCAGATAACTTCCAATGAATATGGAACGGTGACAAAAAAAGTTATTTATTAATAATTAATTACCCAATTTTTCGGCTTTAAATTTTGAATGCATTTTTAGAAACAAAAAATAGTATTCAATTTTTTAGTTGTCTTTTTGTCTTAGATGCTATATTTAACAAAAATTTGGTAACATATTGTGTGTCGATTCGTCATATTTGTTATCTAAAATTTAAAAAAAATCCTCATGAAAAAAATAGTTCTTTCTCTAACGTTTTTATTAGCATTCATGCAAACGCATGCTCAAAAAGATTTCCAAGGTTTAGCTGTTTATGAATCAAAAACCAGTACCTCCGATTTTAAATCCCGTTTCGAAGGCAACAAAGAAATCACACCCGAAATGCAAAAAATGATCGAAGACCGTATGAAAAAAATGTTTGAAAAAACCTTTATACTCAACTTTGACAAATCGGCTTCCATCTACAAAGAAGAAGAAAAATTAGATGCGCCAGGACAAGGTGGTGGAATGAGATTTATGTCATCCATGATGGGCGGCGGCGGAACGTATTATAAAAACGTAAAAGACAAATCCTATACAGTAGATAAAGAATTTATGGGGAAAGAGTTTTTGGTTAAAGATTCGTTACCCAAATTAGATTGGAAAATGGAATCCGAAACGAGAGTTATTGGAGGATACAATTGTTTCAAAGCAACTGCTATAAGACCTGTTAGCAAATCGGATTTTAGAAATTTCAGACCTAAAAAAGAAGAAGATAAAAAAGCGGATGAAGCTAAAGCAGAAAATAAAGACAAGAAAACCAACTTCATGGATGATTTCGATATGCCAAAAGAAATCACCATCACAGCATGGTACACACCAGAAATTCCAGTAAATCAAGGACCAGAAAGTTATTGGGGTTTACCAGGTTTAATTCTTGAAGTGAACGATGGTAAAACCGTTATTTTATGTTCTAAAGTAGTTTTAAACGCCAAAGAAAAAGCTGATATAAAAGCACCAACGAACGGTAAAGTAATTTCTCAAAAAGACTATGACGAAACCGTTGTGAAAAAAATGGACGAAATGAGAGAGATGAATCAAGGAAGAGGCGGAATGGAGATGAGAATAAACAGATAATTTTAAAAATAAAAAGATGAATAAATTTAGTATTCTCTTGATTTGCTTATTGTCTGTCTTGACTTTAAAAGCTCAGGAATTCCAAGGAAAAGCGGAATATTTTTGTAAACAAATTTTTAAAAATGGAGTCGAAGAGTTTGGCATAAAATCAGACGACAACTTAAGGGAAGATTACGAAGCGGCGTTAAAAAAAGCTTCTGAAAAAATTTACACGCTAACTTTTAACAAAAAAGAAGCATTATACGAAAAACAAGAAGTTTTGGCAAAGCCTGCGCAGCAAACCGGCGTTTCAGTTTCTTTTCAGTTTTCAGGAGAAGGTAAAAAATACATCAATATTCATGATCAAATAAAAATTATTGAAGATGATATTTTTGGCAAAGAGTTTTTAATTGTTGAAAAGTTGTACGGTCTGGAATGGAAATTAATTGACGAAACCAAAAAAATAGGAGAATATACTTGCTACAAAGCAGAGCTTATTATTCCAGTTTCTGAAAAAGAAAAGAAAGAATACGAAGAGTATTTAAAAAAACAGGAAACAAAACCTTCTTTTTTTCCAATGGAGGAACCAAAAGAAAAGAAAATTATAGCTTGGTATACTCCTGAAATTCCCGTTAGCGTTGGTCCACTCAATTATTGGGGTCTGCCTGGTTTGATATTAGAACTAAACGATAGTAAGATGATTATTTTGTGTTCAAAAATTACCCTGAGCAATAAAGAAAATTCAAAAATTAAAGTTCCAAATACAGGGACACAAGTATCTCAGGAAGAGTTTGATGCCATTCACAAAGACAAATTGCAAAGCATTGAAGAAAGATAAACACAAAATATAAAAGCCTAAACATGAATAAGCTCCTTTACTTTTTTTTATTGATATCCACCCTTTCCTTTTCCCAAAACATCCGTTTTGAAGGAGTTATACAAGATAACACTAAAGCGCCATTAGAAATGGCAAACATTATGGCAATGAATCAAACTTCCAAAGCCATGGATGCGTATGCCATTACCAATGACAAAGGAAAATTCATTTTGAACTTAAAACCCAATACCACTTATGCCATCAAGCTGAGCTACCTTGGGATGCAAAACAAGGAAATCACTGTAACTACTCAAACTCAAAATATTGTCCAAAACATAACCATGGAACAAGGAGGAGTTGAGTTGGAAGGTGTCGAAATTGTTCGTGAAATGCCTGTTTCCATAAAAGGAGATACCATCGTTTACAACGCGGATTCTTTCAAAACCGGAACCGAAAGAAAACTGGAAGATGTACTTAAAAAATTACCAGGCGTTGAGGTTAATGCGGATGGCGAAGTGGAAGTGGAAGGAAAGAAAGTAACCAAATTAATGGTGGAAGGAAAAGATTTCTTTGATGGTGACACTAAATTAGGCGTAAAAAATATTCCTGCCGATGCGATTGATAAAGTGCAGGTTTTGAGAAACTATAACGAAAACTCCATTCTGAAAGGCGTGGAAAACAATCAGGATAATGTGGCGATGAATATCAAACTAAAATCGGGAAAGAAAAATTTCTGGTTTGGAGATATTACAGCCGCAGGTGGTTTTCGTCCCGAAAGCAAATTCGACCGCTATAATGTCAACCCAAAATTGTTTTATTACAGTCCCAAATACAGCATCAATATTATCACCAATTTTAATAATATTGGCGAATTGCCGTTGACAATTCAAGATTATTTCAAATTTACGGGTGGCTTCAGGAGCATGATGGCCAAAGGGGGTTCGAGCTTTAATGTGTCGAGCAATGATTTAGGCATTTCGCTAATGAGAAACAACAGAGCCAAAGAAATTGAAACCGATTTCGGCGCCACAAATTTCTCCTACAATCCAACTAAGTCCTGGTCCATAAGCGGATTTGGAATTTTGTCTTCTTCTGTTACGGATTTGGAAACGCTTTCCACCACCAATTATTTAAATGATAATTCCAGCGAAGTGGCCTCAACCGAAAACAGAGCTGAAATAGCCCATCAGAAAAGTGATTTAGGATTGTTTAAACTTAGTTCAAGCTATAAACCCAATGCCAATTTTCAGTTCGATTATGATATTTTGACAAAGTTTTCAAAACAAGATGAGGACAATTCACTCTTGAGAGAAACTATTGATGAAAGCAATACTTCCACTACGGAAAGTATTTTAACTGCAAAAAAGCAAGATCCAGTTTCTGTCAATCAGAATTTAAGTTTTTATTATACGGCTTCAGCTAAAAATGTTTTTGCGCTTGAAATGCAGCATTTGTATCAAGACGAAAATCCGTTTTACAACGCCGATTTAGAATCCGATCCTTTTGTGAATCCGTTTACGTCACCGCCTAGTAATATTTTAGGATATGACGCTACACAAAACAGAACCAATTTAAATCAAAATCGTTTTGTGAAGACCAATAAATTAGATGCTAAATTGGATTATTACTATATGATTACGCCAAAGAGCAACATCAATATTACCTTAGGAAATACGTATTCTAAACAAAGTTTCAACTCCAGTATGTATCAAATATTGGATAATGGCAACGTAAATAATTTAGACAATCCGCAAAATACTAACGATGTTAATTACCGTTTCAATGATGCTTTTCTAGGATTGCATTACAAAATATTAACGGGGAAATTTACGTTTACACCGGGAGTAAGTTTGCATACGTATGCTTTAAATAATGAACAGTTAGGGACAAGCTACAAGCAAAATTTCAGCAGAATATTGCCGGATTTCTTAGCAGTTTACCAAATAAAAAAAGCGGAAAGCCTGACGTATAATTTTTCGTTTACCAATAATTTCACCGACATTAATCGCCAGGCAGCAGGTTTTGTTTTAAACAGTTACAGCAGTTTGTCAGCGGGTAACAGAACGCTCGAAAATGCGGTTCAGCAATCACATTCGTTGCGTTATTTCAAATACAATATGTTCAACTTTGAGAATATTTCGGCTTTTGCTAGTTACAACCGTACTATGGAAGCAGTAAAAACAAGAGCTTTTTTCGACAATGTGAATCAAGTATCTTCTCCTTACAATTCGGAGTTTGCGGATGAAACACTTACTTTCTTTGGAAATTACGGGCGCTCTTTTTATAAATATTACAAAGCTTCTTTGAGTGCTAATTTGAATTGGGCAAAATACAATAATATTCAGATTGATAGAAATACATTGCTGGATGTTGTTTCAACCAACGAAAGTTTCAGTCAAACCTACACCATCAAGGCTTCCACCAATTATAAAAATTTCCCGAATATCGAATTGGGTTACAGTTATACCATAAACGACTATCCAACTGACAAATTCTTTACGGATAAACCCACAGTGAGATTGGATTATTTCTTTCTGAAAAGTTTTTCATTCGTAACGGAATATGAATTTTACCACTATTACAACAGTGACAAATCAGTCGAAAATGAATATGATTTTCTATCTGCCAGTTTGATTTATCAAAAAACGAAAGACAGTAAATGGGAATACAAAATTTCGGCTACCAATTTGCTCAATACAACATCGCTAAATGATGATAGTTTTTCTCAGTTTTCTACAAGAACTTCTCAATATAGAGTGCAACCTAGATACGTGATGTTAAGTTTGAAGTATAATTTGTAATTTTTTTGGAGCTATTTCCCGCTATCCGTTACAATCTTTTTCTTAAAAAAGAAAAAGGATTTCCACTATTATCGGGGCTAAAAAACAAAAACCGCAATTAATTAAAATTGCGGTTTTTTTATGATTAACAGTTTCAGATATTACAATCCGAAAGCTGCTTTTACTTTATCTACAAAGTCTAATTTCTCCCAAGTAAACAATTCAACTGTAACTGTTTTTGGCGCGCCATTTGGCAATTGGAAAGTTTTAGTAACCGTTTCTGGTTGTCTCCCCATGTGACCATAAGCAGCAGTTTCACTATAAATTGGATTTCTCAATTTCAAACGTTGCTCAATAAAGTAAGGACGCATATCAAATATTGCTTCTACTTTTTTACTGATTTCACCATCCGTTAAATTCACTTTTGAAGTGCCATAAGTAACCACATTAATAGAAGTTGGTTTGGCAACACCAATAGCATAAGAAACTTGTACTAAAATCTCATCACACAATCCTGCAGCAACCAAGTTTTTAGCAATATGACGTGTTGCGTAAGCAGCAGAACGGTCAACTTTACTCGGGTCTTTTCCAGAAAAAGCTCCACCACCGTGAGCCCCTTTTCCACCGTAGGTATCAACGATAATTTTTCTTCCTGTTAATCCAGTATCTCCGTGTGGTCCACCAATTACAAATTTTCCAGTTGGATTAATATGATACGTAATTTGGTCATTAAATAGATGAGCATATTGTGGATATTTCGCCTTGATTCTTGGAATCAAAATACCAACTAAATCCGTTTTGATTTTCGCCAACATTTTAGCTTCTTCATCAAAATCGTCATGTTGTGTAGAAATTACGATAGCGTCAATTCTAGATGGTTTGTTATCATCTGAATATTCTAAAGTAACTTGTGATTTTGCATCAGGACGCAAATATTTAATTTCGTTATTCTCTCTTCTTAAGTTAGCTAATTCAATTAACAAAGCGTGAGATAAATCCAATGCCAATGGCATGTAATTTTCAGTCTCATTGGTAGCATAACCAAACATCATTCCTTGGTCACCAGCACCTTGCTCTTCTTTGCTTGCTCTGTCAACCCCTTGATTAATATCAGAAGATTGCTCGTGAATGGCAGAAAGAATACCACAAGAATCCGCATCGAACATATACTCACTTTTAGTATACCCTATTTTTTTGATAACTTCTCTAGCAATTTGTTGCACATCCAAATAGGTGTTCGATTTTACTTCACCAGCCAAAATCACTTGTCCTGTTGTTACCAATGTTTCACAAGCCACTTTTGACTCAGCGTCAAATGCTAAAAAGTTGTCGATTAATGCATCAGAAATTTGATCAGCTACTTTGTCTGGATGTCCTTCACTCACTGACTCCGACGTAAATAAATAAGCCATAATAAAAATTTAATTTTAAATTAATTGTTGCGAGAAAAAAGGATGATTGCGGTAAAAACCTAAAGAAGAATTTCTGCTTTAGCATTTTTTATAATACTGAAATTGATTCAGTATCAGAGGTTGCAATCAGTTCAAATTTTTCCTCTTGATTTTCGGTTGCAAATGTATGAAACCAAATTGAATTTCAAATTATTCTTTGCTTTTTTTTAAATGGATTGTGAAATATTTAGAAACGATAAAAATTCAATATGCTGAAAGTCATATAAAGCTTATCTTTGTGGCCACCATAGATTAAAGAATGACATTTATCATTTAATTTTATAAAAATCATTCCTTATTTTGCTGTGAAAATAAAGTGAAAAAGATGATTACAACAGACATACTTATAATAGGAGCCGGACCAACAGGTTTATTCGCCGTTTTTGAAGCAGGATTATTAAAATTAAAATGTCATATTCTAGATGCCTTGCCACAAGTTGGCGGGCAACTTTCTGAACTATATCCCAAAAAACCAATTTATGATATCCCAGGATTTCCCGAAGTTTTGGCGGGTGATTTAGTGGATAATTTGATGGAACAAATCAAGCAGTTTCAACCCGGTTTTACTCTTGGAGAACGTGCAGAAACTATAGATAAACAAGAAGACGGAAGTTTTATAGTGACTTCAAATAAAGGGACAAAAATTAAAGCTTCAGTAATTGCAATTGCTGGTGGTTTAGGAAGTTTTGAACCAAGAAAACCACTCATTGAAGACATCGAATTTTATGAAAATAAAGGTGTAAAATACTTCATCAAAAATCCAGAAAAATTTAGAGATAAAAGAGTTGTGATTTCTGGTGGCGGCGATTCCGCTTTGGATTGGAGCATTTATCTATCCAATATTGCTTCTGAAGTAACTTTAATTCATAGAAGAAACGAATTTCGTGGCGCACTTGATTCTGTTGAGAAAGTACAGGAATTAAAAAATGCTGGAAAAATAAAATTGATTACACCAGCCGAAGTAATTGGGTTAAATGGAGCGGAAAAATTAGAATCCGTAATTATCGAAGGAGATAAAACCAATCGAACAATTCCAACGGATTATTTCATCCCTCTTTTTGGATTAACACCAAAATTGGGGCCCATTGCCGATTGGGGTTTGGAAATTGAAAAAAATGCTATAAAAGTCAACAACGCCTTGGATTATCAAACGAACATTCCAGGGATTTTTGCTATTGGCGATGTAAATACCTATCCAGGAAAACTAAAATTAATTTTATGTGGTTTTCATGAAGCCACTTTAATGTGTCAAGCAGCTTATCAAATCATCAATCCGGGTAAGAAATACGTAATGAAATACACTACCGTTTCTGGTGTTGACGGATTTGATGGCACCCGAAAAGAAGCTCCAAAAGCAGTGGTAAAATCCATAGATTAAAAATAAATTAAAAATATAGCGTTTAGATTTGCAAGTCTTAACGCTATGTCTTTACTTTGCACCGTTCCTATTTTTATTGAAAGTTATCACGAAAGGCGGAGGGAAAAGACCCGATGAAACCTTAGCAACCCTTTATCTTTAAAGAAGGTGCTACATTCTACCAAACATTTTTGGATAGATAACACAGAAATACATCACTAGTATTTCTTCCTATTTCTTGATAACATATTCGATATTTTTAAAAATCAAACCTTAACTGGGTTTATTATTTTTTATGCTATGTCAAATATAGAAAAAGCTATACAAGAAAGAATTCTCGTGCTCGATGGCGCCATGGGAACCATGCTGCAACGCAACAATTTCTCCGAAGAAGATTTTCGTGGCGAACGTTTTAAAGACTTTCCACATCCGCTAAAAGGCAACAACGATTTGCTTTCTATCACACAACCCGAAGCTGTGAAACAAGTTCATCGTTTGTATTTTCAGGCTGGTGCCGATATTGTGGAAACGAATACTTTTTCAGGAACCACAATCGGAATGACGGATTATCATTTGGAAGATTTGGTTTATGAATTAAACTATGAATCAGCTAAAATTGCCAGAGAAGTTGCCGACGAATTCACAGACCGACCACGTTTTGTAGCAGGTTCAATCGGACCAACTAACAGAACTGCATCCATGTCACCAGATGTAAATGACCCTGGATTCCGCGCCGTGACTTTTGACGATTTGCGCATCGCATACAAACAACAAGTAGAAGCTTTAATTGATGGCGGTTGCGACGTCTTATTAGTTGAAACAATCTTCGACACATTAAATGCAAAAGCCGCTCTTTTCGCTATTGAAGAAGTAAAAGAAGAACGTAATCTTGATATTCCAGTTATGGTTTCAGGAACAATTACCGATGCCTCTGGAAGAACTTTATCAGGTCAAACTGTTGAAGCGTTTTTAATTTCAATCGCACACATCGACTTATTAAGTATCGGATTTAATTGTGCACTTGGTGCTGACCAATTGAAACCGTATTTGAAAAGATTAGCTCATAATACACAACTCAATATTTCGGCACATCCAAACGCAGGTTTGCCTAATGCTTTCGGGCAATACGATCAAACTCCCGAAGAAATGCAGGCTTTGATAAAAGAATATTTACAAGATAATTTAATAAACATAATTGGTGGTTGTTGCGGAACAACTCCAGAACATATCAAAGCTATTGCGGATGTTGCAAAGGAATTTAAACCAAGAACAATGGAAACACAACCCTTTTAGGGTTTCAAACCCTGAAAGGGTTTAATGAAATAGAAAAAATGTCAAAAACAAAATATTTAAAACTATCGGGATTAGAACCTTTGATAGTTACTCCCGAATCCAATTTTATAAACGTAGGAGAACGCACCAATGTAACCGGTTCGCGTAAATTCCTCCGATTAATAAAAGAAGAAAAATACGATGAGGCGCTTTCTGTGGCTCGTGATCAAGTGGAAGGTGGCGCTCAAATCATAGATGTCAATATGGATGAGGGAATGCTCGATGGCGTTTATGCCATGACCAAATTTCTAAATCTTATTGCTGCCGAACCCGATATTGCCCGAGTTCCAGTTATGATTGACAGTTCCAAATGGGAAATTATCGAAGCGGGTTTAAAAGTAGTACAAGGAAAAGCGGTTGTGAATTCCATCTCCTTAAAAGAAGGGGAAGCCACTTTTATTCATCACGCCAAGTTGATTAAACGCTATGGAGCAGCAGTAATCGTGATGGCTTTCGATGAAAACGGTCAAGCCGATAATTACGAAAGACGTATTGAAATATGTAAAAGAAGCTATGATATTTTGGTGGATGTTGTAAAATTTCCAGCAGAAGATATAATCTTTGATCCCAATATTTTTCCTGTTGCAACCGGGATGGACGAACATAAATTAAACGCATTGGATTTTTTCAGAGCCACCAAATGGATTAGAGAAAATCTACCTTATGCTAATATTTCTGGTGGCGTGAGCAACGTTTCGTTTTCGTTTAGAGGAAATGATAAAGTTCGGGAAGCGATGCACTCAGCGTTTTTATATCATGCCATTCAAAACGGAATGACAATGGGAATTGTAAATCCGGAAATGCTAGAGATTTACGATGAAATCGACCCAATTTTATTGGAACATGTTGAGGATGTTTTGCTCAACAGAAAAGAAGATGCCACTGAATTGCTCTTGGCTTTAGCCGAGAGTTACAAAGGAGATTTCAAGGTTAATGAAAAAGCCATTCAGGAATGGAGAAATGATTCGGTTCAGGAAAGATTGACACATTCATTAGTAAAAGGAATTGATGAATTCATCGAAATTGACGTGGAAGAAGCGAGAGCCAATTCGGAAAAAGCCATTGATGTTATCGAAATTAATTTGATGGCAGGAATGAATGTAGTTGGCGATTTATTTGGTTCGGGAAAAATGTTTTTGCCACAAGTAGTAAAATCGGCGCGTGTAATGAAGAAAGCTGTTGCTTATCTTTTACCTTTTATAGAAGCACAAAAAGATGGAAAATCATCGTCAGCTGGAAAGGTTTTAATGGCAACGGTTAAAGGTGATGTTCACGATATTGGAAAAAATATTGTAGCCGTAGTTTTGGGCTGCAACAATTTTGAAATCATCGATTTGGGCGTTATGGTTCCGCCAGAAAAAATTATTCAAGCAGCAATTGAACATAATGTAGATATCATTGGATTAAGCGGTTTGATTACGCCTTCGTTGGACGAAATGGTTTATCTCGCGAAAGAATTGGACAAACTCAACATCAAAATTCCAATCATGATTGGTGGTGCCACAACATCGCGTGCGCATACTGCCGTGAAAATTGCACCGGAATATAAAGAAACGGTAGTTCACGTAAACGATGCTTCACGTGCGGTGACTGTGGCGAGCAATTTGCTTCAGACGGAAACCAAAGGAAGTTATGTGAAAGCGATTCGGGAAGAATATGACAAGCTCCGTGATGGTTATTTGAATAGAAGTCGCGATAAAAATTACTTGTCAATTGAAGACGCTCGAAAAAATAAATTGCAATTGGATTGGGATAATTTTACACCTGTGAAACCAAATTTTATCGGAACAAAAACTATAGAAGTTGAACTTTCGGAATTGGTAGATTTCATCGATTGGACACCATTTTTTAGTTCATGGGAATTATACGGAAAATATCCAGCAATATTAACGGATGAAGTTGTTGGCGAACAAGCCACAGTTTTATTTGCCGATGCGCAAGAAATGTTACAACAAATCGTTTCTGAAAAGTGGTTAACTGCCAAAGGGATTCTTGGAATTTTTCCAGCGAATACAGTTAATGATGATGATATTGAAATTGAAGGAACAAACTATAAATTTTTAACACTACGTCAACAATCTCAAAAAACTGCTGGCGCTCCCAATATTGCTTTGGCCGATTTCGTTGCTCCAAAAGATAGCGGCAAGCAAGACTATTTTGGTTGTTTTTGTGTGACAACTGGTTTTGGAGTTGATGAAAAAGCAGCCGAATTTGAAAAGCAACTCGACGATTATAATTCCATTTTGGTGAAAGCACTTGGCGATAGATTAGCAGAAGCTTTCGCTGAATATTTGCATTTAAAAGTGCGTAAGGAAATTTGGGGTTATGCATCGGATGAAAGTTTATCCAATCAGGATTTGATTGATGAAGAGTACAAAGGAATTCGTCCAGCACCAGGTTATCCCGCTTGTCCCGACCATTTGGAAAAACCAACTATTTGGAAATTACTAAATGTAGAACAAGAAATAGGAGTGACGCTTACCGAAAGTATGGCAATGTGGCCAGCATCATCGGTTTCGGGATATTATTTTGCAAATCCAGAAAGTAAATATTTTGGACTTGGAAAAATAAAACCAGACCAAGTAGAAGATTACGCAAAAAGAAGAAGTATAAGTACAGAACTAGCCACAAAATGGCTAAACCCAAACATAGCAGATTAAGATGAAAGTAACGCAACATATAACAAACGCCAACGGAAAACCATTATTTTCTTTTGAAATATTACCGCCTTTAAAAGGACAAAACATTCAATCTATTTTTGATAGTATCGACCCATTAATGGAATTCAATCCGCCCTTTATTGATGTAACTTATCATCGTGAGGAATATGAATTTAAGGAATTACCAAGCGGTTTGTTGCAAAAAAAAGTGGTGAAAAAACGCCCTGGAACGGTAGGTATTTGTGCCGGAATTCAAAATAAATACACTGTCGATGCTATCCCGCATATCTTGTGTGGTGGTTTCACCAAAGAAGATACCGAAAACCTGTTAATCGATTTGGATTTTCTCGGAATTGATAATGTGGTAGCACTTCGCGGTGATGCTTTGAAAAATGAAACCTATTTCAAACCTGAGAAAGACGGAAATGAATTCGCCACTGATTTGGTATTACAAATCAATAATTTGAACAACGGAATTTACCTTGATGAAGATTTGCAAAATTCGGCTTGTACCAATTTTTGTATTGGCGTTGCAGGTTATCCAGAAAAGCACATGGAAGCACCAAGTTTGGATAGTGATATCCATTTCTTAAAGCAAAAAATAAAAAATGGTGCGGAATACATCATTACGCAAATGTTTTTTGACAATAAAAAATTCTTCGATTTTGTGGCAAAATGCCGTGCTGCCGGAATTACCATTCCAATTATTCCAGGTTTAAAACCAATCGCAACAAAGAAACAATTGAACTTAATTCCTCACCGATTTAGTATTGAATTACCAGACGATTTAATCATGGAAGTTGTAAAAGCAAAAGACAACGACCACGTAAAACAAATCGGAATTGAATGGTGTACGCAACAAAGTAAAGAATTGGTAGCGGCGGGAATTCCTGTTTTGCATTACTATTCTATGGGCAAAGCGGAGAATATTAAGGCAATTGCAAAAGAAGTTTTTTAGACTTTCATCCTAAATATATTCTACTATATTTGTGCAACTTTTAATTTTCGCATGAAGCAACATTTCTTTTTTGTTCTACTTTTTGTTACCAGTATTTCTTTATCGCAAGAGAACAAAGAAACAAATGCCATTGACATCAATTATTTCAAAGGAAATGTACTCCCGCATACGGATGATTTAAACCATTTAATTACAGGACATCCGGATGGAGTTATGGTTTGCTTTTCACGTCAAACTCACGGCGAAAAGGAATGGGAAAGAGTATATGGAAACCCTGATTACGGCATGTATTTTTTATATCAGGATTTTAAAAATCCTATTCTAGGAAAAAATTATGCGCTTGGGACATTCTATAATTTTTATTTTTTTCATAAAAAATTAATGTTCAAAATTGCCCAGGGAATTGCTATGACCACCAATCCTCAGGACAAAGTAACCAATAGTAAGAACAGTGCGTTTGGCTCAAAGTTTATGGCCAATACCGATTTTGTTTTGCAATACAAAAAGGAAAATATCATTGATAGATTTGGCATTCAGGCGGGATTGATTTTCACACACTTTTCTAACGGAAGAATCAAAGCCCCTAATAGTGGAATTAATACCTATAGTTTAAACTTTGGTGTAAATTATAATTTGGATAAAAATTTCAAGAGAACAATTGATACAACTGCTCTTAATTTGAAATTCAAAGAACCCATTCACTATAATTTTGTAGTGAGAAGTGGTATCAATGAAAGCCCAATTATTGGTAGTGGTCAGCATTCTTTTTTCCATGTTGGATTTTATGCAGACAAACGTTTGAATAGAAAAAGTGCTATACAATTAGGAGCCGAAGTGTTCTTTTCAAACTTTTACAAAGACTTTATCAAATACCAATCGGTGGCATATCCAGAGCTAAATCTGGATCCCAATACCGATTACAAACGTGTTGGCGTTTTTGTGGGACACGAATTATTTATCAATAGAATTTCCCTCGAAGCGCAACTTGGTTATTACGTTTACCAACCTTATAAATATGATATTCCAGTATATGACAGATTGGGAATGAAATATTATATCACCAAAAAAGTGTTTACTGGATTATCTATCAAAACTCACATGTTTTTGGCAGAAGCGATGGAGTTTGTATTGGGAATGAGAATTTAAAAAGTAAAAAGATGAAGAAAAGTATTTTTGTTTTAGCGGTTTTTCTACTTTTTGTGTCTTGTGAAAAGCCAAGTGATTGTGTCGAAACAACAGGAATTAGTGTTACTAAATCTTATGAGGTGACGAATACTTTTAATAAAATCTATGTTTACAAAGGCGTTGGACTTGTTGTTAAAGAAGGAACAGAATTCAAAGTTGAGGTCATAACGGGAGATAATTTATTGGATAATATTTCAGTGGAATTTAGAACCGATGGTACTTTACATTTAAAAGACAATTCATCTTGCAATTGGACACGTGCTTACGGTCAAATTAAATTTTATGTAACAACGCCACATCTAGAATCCCTTGATATTACTTCCACTACAGAGCAGGACATCGTTTCGGAGGGTGTTTTAGACCATAATATTTTACGCCTAATTTCCATTGATTTAGGTCCAGGAGCAGGGACTAATGACTTTCATTTTCAAGTCAATAATTATCAAACGGTTATCGAAAACAATAATGTTTCAAGATATTATGTATCTGGTCAGACTGATGGAGTATTGCTGAATTTTTATGACGGTCATGGCCGATTTCAAGGCGAAAACTTAATTGCAAAAGACATAAAAGTTTTTCATCGAGGCTCTAATGATATGGTAGTGCATCCAACAGAAAGCATCACAGGAAAAATGGTAAGTACAGGAAATGTAGTACTAAAAAACGTGCCGCCAATCGTTAACATTGAAGAGTTATATCAAGGTCGCGTGATTTATCCGTAAACCTATTTCTTAGTTTTCTCTCTGAATATTTGTTCCAGGTTTTTGCTTTTCAAACTAATTTGAAGTGTTTTCAAGCCATTGGTATTAGCAAAATCAAATAAAGCGGGACGCATATCTTCTTCCGTTGTAAATACAATTTCCCAAAGATTTCCACTGGTATTTTTATAAGATTTAATGCCGGAAAGACTTGCCAAAAGTTTATCATCCAAAACTTTGTCAAACTCAACTTCAATGATTTGCTCTTTTTCTTCCGATACTAATTTGTCTAGTTTTTTATCGGTCACAATTTTTCCATCATTAATGATAATTACACGGTCACAAATGGCTTCAACTTCCTGCATGATGTGTGTAGAAAGGAAAACCGTTTTGTTTTTACCAATGTTTTTTATCAATTCCCGAATTTCAACCAATTGATTTGGATCCAATCCAGTAGTAGGTTCATCCAAAATCAAAACCTCTGGATTGTGTAAAAAAGCACTTGCCAAACCAACTCGCTGGCGATATCCTTTAGACAATTGCCCAATTTTTTTATGACTTTCGGGAGATAAACCCGTTAGAACAATAACTTCTTCAATACGAGATTTCGGAACATTATAAACACTTGCATTGAATTCCAAATATTCCCTAACATACAAATCCAAATACAAAGGATTGTGTTCAGGTAAATAACCAATAGATTGCTGCACTTGCTTTTGAGCCGTAGTCACATCGCTTCCATTTACGTTCGCATCGCCATTATCCGCTTGAATGTAGGTAGTCAAAATTTTCATCAACGTAGATTTTCCGGCACCATTCGGACCAAGAAAACCAACAATTTCTCCTTTTTTTATCGAGAAAGAAACATTATCTAATGCTTTTTGAGCACCATAACTTTTTGAAATATTTTGAACTTCTATTGACATAACTAATATATTTACAGCAAATGTAAACAGAAAAAATCTTGATTTATTGTTTATTAGATTTACTGTAACGTTTTTTTTAAATTAGAGTCAAACATTGACAATTAAACACTATTCAAAATATGAAAAAAATAGCCTTTCTTTTATTATTATCCGGATTTGCAGTTACGGCACAGAAAAAACCTGTAATCCAAAAAGAAGAAATCATCAGAATTGAAACTGAATTGGCTTCCGATAAAATGGAAGGAAGAAAAATTTTTACTCGCGGAGTTGATTCGGCTTCAGTATTTATTGAAAAAGAATTTGCCAAAATAGGACTGTCTTATTACAAAGATTTAAAAAATTACAAACAGGAATTTACTAGACAAGACAGGAATGCTAATAACGTTGTGGGTATACTTCCTGGCAAATCAAAACCCAATGAATATGTTGTCTTTTCGGCACATTTTGACCATTTAGGTATAAAAGATGACGGAACCGATAAAGTTTATAATGGTGCCAATGACGATGCTTCGGGAACAACAGCAGTTATTGCTTTGGCAAAGTATTTTAAAGAATTGGGAAATAATGAACGGACTATCATTTTTGTAGCTTTCACTGGCGAAGAAGTTGGTGGCTATGGCTCAAGATATTTCTCAAAAAGTATAAATCCTGATGAAGTTGTCGCCATGTTTAATATTGAAATGATTGGAACAGAAAGCAAATGGAATAAAGATTCAGCGTATATAACAGGTTTTGAAAAATCTGATTTTGGAACTATTCTGCAAAAAAACTTAAAAGGAAGTAAGTTCCAATTTTATGAAGATCCTTATCCGTCGCAAAATCTTTTTTACCGTTCAGATAATAAAACGTTAGCCGCTTTGGGAGTTCCAGCACATACGATTTCTACCTCCAAAATGGATGATGAGCAAAATTATCATAAATTAAGCGATGAGGTTGCTACTTTAGATTTGGATAATATGACCGAAATCATCAAGGCAATTGCCATCAGTTCGGAAAGTATCATTAACGGAAAAGATACACCAACCAGAGTAGAAAAGCGATAAACAAAGGATTTTACGAAATCGATGCCTTAATTTTTTTTGCAATCGTATGTAAAACCTAAACTTTATTTTTTTACATTAGCCGAATACAAATAACAAAATGTCGCAAAACAATACCTATTATAGCAATTCATTTTATTTTTTCTGGAAACAGAAAGGGATCGTTATATAGATGTTTGGTAGAAAATAAATTCTCGTAACTAAAGATACAATCCCGATGCAAATCGGGATTTTTTTTTATTCTGAATTTAGTTCAGAATCTAAAATTCAAATTTAAAAATGAAAGCAAAAATTGCAATACAAGGAATTAAAGGATCATTCCATCACCAGGTTTCTCAAGAGTATTACACCAAAAATGTAATCGTTGATGAATGCTTGTCGTTCGAGGCTTTGGTGGATAGTCTTTTGAATAATCAATCGCAGCAAGCGGTGATGGCCATTGAGAATTCTATTGCAGGTTCCATTATTCCAAATTACGCCTTAATCGACAATAATAATTTGCAAATTATTGGCGAACATTATATGGATATTCATCAAAATTTGATGGCGCTAAAAGGGCAAAAAATTGCTACCATTAAAGAAGTGCATTCCCATCCAATGGCATTGTTGCAGTGTATGGAATTCTTAAAAAAGCATCCGCATATTAAGTTAGTAGAAGATAAAGATACTGCCGAAACAGCACGCCGAATCCACGAAAAACAACTCAAAGGAATCGCCGCAATTGCCAGTAAAACAGCTTCCGAAATGTATGATTTGGAAATTCTAGCGCCCGAAATCCAAACCATAAACAACAATATGACACGGTTTGTAATTGTATCAAAAGACGATTCGGAAGCGGAAAAAAGCAACATTAATAAAGCTTCCTTGAAATTTGAATTGGATCACAAAAGAGGAAGTTTGGCTGCCGTTTTAAATGTGATGAGCGATTGCAAATTGAATTTAACCAAAATCCAATCGCTGCCAAAAATTGAAACGCCTTGGAAATATGCCTTTTTTGTGGATGTTACTTTTGAGGAGTATAAAGATTATAAAAAAGCCAAAGCCTTGGTAAGTATTATGGCAGAATATTTTAAAGTTTTAGGAGAATACGAAAATAAGCAACGATGATAACAACGGCGAAAAGATTAGAAAGTGTTGAAGAATATTATTTTTCATCTAAGTTACGGGAAGTACGACAGTTGCTTTCCGAAGGCAAACCTATCATCAATATGGGAATTGGAAGCCCCGATTTGCATCCTTCGAAAGCGGTAATTGAAGCGATTCAAAATGCCATGCAGGATGAAAATGCGCATCAATATCAAAGTTATCAGGGATTGCCCGAATTGCGAAAAGGATTTGCGGATTTCTATGCGACTCATTTTGGAGTCGCGTTGGATTTCAATACTGAAATTTTGCCTTTGATGGGTTCCAAAGAAGGAATCATGCACATTTCATTGGCTTTTTTAAATGAAGGCGATGCTGTTTTAATTCCAAATCCAGGTTATCCAACGTATACTTCGGTGACAAAATTGGTTGGAGCGGAACCTGTTTATTATGATTTGAAAGAAAACAACAATTGGGAACCCGATTTCGAAGCTTTAGAAAAACAAGATTTATCCAAAGTAAAAATCATGTGGGTTTCCTATCCACACATGCCAACGGGAGCAACGGGAAGTTTAAAGTTGTTTGAAAAATTAGTGGCTTTCGCCAAAAAGCATAGCGTTTTAGTAATCAATGACAACCCTTATAGTTTTGTGTTGAATGAAAAACCCATTTCCATTTTGAAAGTAAATGGTGCTAAAGATGTGGCTTTGGAATTAAATTCCTTGTCAAAAACCTACAATATGGCAGGTTGGCGAGTTGGAATGGTTGCTGGAAATTCCAATTTTATCGATGCGATTTTAAAAGTCAAAAGCAATATGGACAGCGGGATGTTTTATGGTATTCAGAAAGGTGCTATTGAAGCGTTGAAACTAGATAAATTATGGTTTGAAGAGCAAAATAAGATTTATCAAAAAAGGAGAGCATTAACTTTTGAATTGGCAAAAAAACTAGATTGCACTTTTGATGAAAATTCGGTGGGATTGTTTGTTTGGGCAAAATTACCAGCAGGAATTAGTGCTTCCGAAAAATTCATTGATGAAATATTATATGAAAAGGATATTTTCATCACGCCAGGGACTATTTTTGGCAGCAACGGAGAAGGTTACATTCGGTTTTCGCTTTGTGTTGCAGTAGAAAAAGTGCAGGAAGCAATTGATAGATTTTAAAATTGACACTATGAAAACATTTATAATTGGGACAGGATTAATTGGAGGTTCAATGGCATTAGACATTAAATCACATTATTCAAATGCCACAGTTTTTGGGATTGATTCAAATGATAAACATTTGTATGAAGCGATGCATTTGGGAGTTATTGATGACAAAGCAACGATGGACGATTTAGGAAATGCCGATATTGTGATTCTTGCCGTGCCTGTTGATATTTCACTCCTAATTTTGCCAACTATTTTGGATAAAATTGGTGATGAAACTTTGGTTTTGGATGTGGGTTCTACCAAATTTCCCATTTGTGAAGCGATTGCTAATCATGCCAAAAGAAGAAATTTCATGGCAACACATCCCATTGCAGGAACCGAGTTTTCGGGACCTTCAGCGGCAATAGTTGGATTGTTTCAGGACAAAACAAATATCATTTGTGAAGTCGAAAAAACAACCTTCAAGCTTCAGGAACGCGCCTTGGAATTGTTTAAAAAGTTGGGCATGCGCATTCGTTATATGGAACCAAAATCACATGATAAGCATATTGCTTATGTGTCGCATTTGTCACACATAAGTTCCTTTATGCTAGGAAAAACAGTAGTAGAAAAAGAAAAAGATGAACGCGATATTTTTGATATGGCGGGTAGTGGATTTGAAAGTACGGTTCGTTTAGCCAAAAGTTCTCCAGCCATGTGGACACCAATTTTCAAACAAAATAAAAAGCATGTTGTCAAAAGTCTAGAAGAATATATTTTGAATTTGACACATTTTAAAAAATTACTGGAAGACGAAAATTATGAAGCCGTTTTCAACGAAATGCAAAATACGAATAGAATAAAAGAGATATTAAAATAGAATTCAGTTTTCGAAACTGACAAACGATATAGATAATAAAAACTATGGAAAATAAAAAAGAAATGAGAACGTGGTTAGAGGATTTCCACTTATCGCACCCGCTAGTAATTGCCGGACCATGTAGCGCCGAAACAGAAGAGCAAGTATTGAAAATCGCTCACGAATTGAAGAATTCGGATGTGAGTATTTTTAGAGCCGGAATTTGGAAACCGAGAACACGTCCAGGAGGATTTGAAGGCGTTGGTGCCATTGGATTAAAATGGTTGCAAAAAGCTAAAGCTGAAACAGGTTTGCTAATGGCAACCGAAGTCGCGAATGCGGCTCACGTGAAATTGGCTTTAGAACACGATATTGATGTGTTGTGGATTGGTGCTCGAACAACGGTTAATCCATTTGCTGTTCAGGAAATTGCCGATGCGTTGCAAAATACGGACAAAATTGTTTTGGTAAAAAACCCCGTAAACCCTGATTTGGCTTTGTGGATTGGTGGTGTGGAGCGATTGTATAATGCCGGAATTAAAAAATTGGGTGTTATTCACAGAGGATTTTCAACCTATGAAAAAACGAAATACAGAAACATTCCCGAGTGGCAAATTGCCATTGAATTACAAAGTCGCTTCCCCGATTTGCCTCTAATTTGCGATCCGTCACACATTACTGGGAAACGTGATATGATTCAGGAAGTTTCCCAACAAGCGTTGGATTTGAACTATGATGGTTTGATAATTGAAACGCATATCGATCCAGATAATGCTTGGAGCGATGCAGCACAACAAGTGACTCCAACGGTTTTGAAACAAATTTTCGAGGATTTGAAAGTCAAAAAAATAACTACCGAAGAAGATGATTACAACACTGAAATGATAAAATTGCGTGCTAATATTGATATAGCCGATTCTAAGTTGTTGGAATTATTAGGCAATCGAATGAAAGTAGCTGAACAAATTGGAGCTTTGAAAAAAGCCAAAAACGTGGCCGTTTTACAAAACAAACGCTGGAATGAAATCCTTGGTAGAATGATTTTGGATGGCGAAGAAAAAGGATTAAGTGAGGAATTTATTCTTAAATTATTCAAAGCAATTCACCAAGAAAGTATTAGCCATCAAGAGAAAATTATCAATGGTTGATTTTCATTAAATTAAATTTTAAACCCGCGATTTTGTCGTGGGTTTTTTTGTATCATTGTGGCAACAATAAAAAAAACAACCTTAAAAAAATTGAAATGAAAAAAACCGTATTTGTTTTTTTCTTTTTTGTTTTGGGTAGCATTTGCTCGAGTGCACAAAACAAAATTGAAAAAATCAACATGACGTATGGTGAGGAATTACCAGACGACAATCAGAAAATTGTAAAAATTATTGGTGAGGCCAATAATAAAATTTATGCTTTAGCGCTTAACAAAGACGATTATTTCTTGAAAGTATTCGAGTCTAAATCGATGAAGCTTGTTTCTTCCAATCCATTAATTATTCCTAAAATCAGCGATAAAGAAGTTGATTTTGAAGAGGTTTTTCTACTTAACGGTAAGCTTTTCGCTATTGGAAGTGTCTATAATAAAAAAGACAAAATTTTTAATTTAATAGCTGTCGAAATTTCTGAAAAGGGAATTTTGAGCAAAACTACGATTCCATTATTCAATTCGGAAGTTGCCAAAAAATCGGAAAGAGGTGGTTTTTATTTCAAACTTTCTCCAGACGAAGGTTCGTTGTTGATTATGCATACATCTCGTTTCCCAAAAGAAGACGCTGTGAAATATGAAGTAAAACTATTTGATGACAAGATGGCAACGCTTTTTTCAAGTGAAGAAAAAGTGAAATTTGACGATAGCAAAAAAGACTATGAGTTTACCATTGCCGATTTTGAATTGAATTTTCAAGACGATGTTTTTTTAGTAATCAACGAAAGTTACCGCGATTCTAAAAAGAAAGAACAAAACGAAAAATTTGAAATTCATGCCTTTAAAAAAGCAAATGCCTATAAAAAAGAGGTGATTGATATTAATATCAAAGGAAAAGAAATTATCAATTGCAAAATGATGTCAACAGCTAAAAACACCTTGCAATTGGTTGGTTTTTACTCCAGTGTTCGTGCCAATGGAAAAGCCAATAAAGAATTGAAAGGAGTTTACAACGCTACAATTAACTTAGCAACAAACACCAATGATAATTTAAAATTCAATGAATTCGATTACGCTACCAAAGTAAAATTATTAGGAGAACGTAGAGCCAAGAAAGGAAAAGATTTACAACCATTGTATAATATTACAACTATCATTGAGAAAAATGATGGAGGTTTAATTGTACTTTCTGAATTGCAATTTTTTTATGTGGGACAAAGTTCTGGAATTGGACCTTTTGCTTTCACTCCGGTAACGTATACCAAAAACGAAATTATTGTTACTTGTCTAAAACCCGACGGTTCCTTGGATTGGAGTAATGTTTTGCCAAAAGAACAGTCGGCAACCGTAACAACGCTTTCTTTTGCCTTTGGTATTGGTGGAGGTAATGGAAATTTTTCTGTAGGAGGTGCCTTGGTAATACCTTTGACGCAAATGGGTAAAGGACCTGAATATTTAGGAGCCATTCCAATTTATAAAAATGGTGTCTTAAATATCATCTTCAATGATAATGTGAAAAATAAAGGAATCACGGATATTGAGGAAATAAAATCGTTAGGGAATTATAATAAAGCTGTTCCATCTCTTTTCATATTTGATAATAAAGGAGGAATAACTAGAAAAGATCCAGAAGAAGCTATCAAAAACGAATTGGTAATTCGCCCCGGAATTTATTACAGAAAAAGCGAAAACGAATTGATTATTTATTCTTCGAGAAAGAAACAAGACAAACTCGGAAGATTATTCTTGGAAGATTAATGAGATAAAGGTTGTGAAATTTTCACAACCTTTTTTTTTGAATATAACTTTAAAGCTATAAACGGTTTCAATTTTTTACCTTTGTCAAAATCTGAATTCAAAAAATGACAGGACTCGTTTATAAATCTACTGGAAGTTGGTACACCGTAAAGACGGAAGACAATCAAGTTTTTGAATGTCGGATCAAAGGAAAGTTCCGCATGAAGGGAATCAAGAGCACCAATCCTATTGCGGTTGGTGATGTGGTAGATTTTGAATTGGATGAAACCTCAGATGCCGTTACAGGAACCATTAATAACATTCACGAACGCAAAAATTACATCGTTAGGAAATCGGTGAATTTGTCTCATCAAATGCACATTATTGCATCCAATATTGATCAGGTTTTTTTGCTGATTACGATAAATAACCCGCCTACTACTACCAATTTTATCGATAGATTTTTAGTTACTGCCGAAGCCTATGGCATAGAAACGATTTTGGTTTTTAATAAAATTGACACTTTTGACGAAGCTACTTCTGACGAGCAATTGTACATGCAACACATTTATCAGGAAATTGGATATCAATGTTTGCGAGTTTCTTCAACAGTTGGAACTGGAGTGGAAGAGCTCAAGGAAATGATGATTGGAAAAGTAAGTATGTTTTCGGGGCATTCTGGTGTTGGAAAATCAACATTGGTTAATGCTATGGAACCGAGTTTGCATCTAAAAACTAAAACTATTTCCGAGCAAAGCAAGCAAGGGCAGCACACCACAACGTTTGCGGAAATGTATGATTTGAGTTTTGGCGCCAAAATTATAGACACACCGGGAATCAAAGGATTTGGAATTGTAGATATGGAACCAGCCGAAATTAGCGGTTATTTTCCTGAGTTTTTCAAATTGAAAGATCAATGTAAATTCAATAATTGTTTGCACAAAGAAGAACCGCATTGTGCCATTAAAAAAGCATTGGAGAATAATGAAATATCATGGTCTCGTTATGAAAGCTATTTGAAAATTCTGGAAGGCGATGAGGAAAATTATCGTACCGATATTTACAATGAGGACAGAATTGCGAGTGATGAAACGAGAAATAAGCAGTAGTTCAGAGAAAATTTATAGTAGATAAATGAAAGTTGTTGTCCAAAGAGTTTCCCACGCATCCGTAACTATTGAAGGAAATAAAGTTGCCGATATCCAAAAAGGATTGTTGGTACTCGTGGGTATTGAAGAAGCCGACAATCAAGAAGATAGTATTTGGCTGACTTCCAAAATAGCGAATCTTCGAATTTTTGACGATGCCAATCATGTCATGAATTTATCGCTTAAAGATGTTGATGGCGAAATGATTATCATTAGTCAATTTACACTTCAGGCTTCCACCAAAAAAGGCAATCGTCCGTCGTATCTCAAAGCGGCAAAACCAGAAATTGCGATTCCGTTGTATGAAAATTTCATTGCTCAAATGGAAATGGAATTAGGCAAAAAAGTACAAACGGGACAATTTGGCGCCGACATGAAAGTGGAGCTGCTAAATGACGGTCCGGTTACCATAATTATAGACACTAAAAACAAAGAATAAGATTGTTAATTGTAAGTTAATTTTATATATTTGGTAAAATTAGCCTTGATGAAACTATCTATTTTGCCATTCTTTCTTTTTTTTATTTCCACATCAATTTTTGGACAAAAATCAGAATATCCCACTTCAACTATTCCTGATAGTTTGAAGCAAAATGCTAATGCGGTTGTGCGATTAAATCAATTGGACATTAACATTACTTCTCAAAAATCGATGACGATTAAATCAACGGTGGTGACAACCGTTTTAAATGAATTGGGTTTACAAAGCTTAGATTTGGTCGAGAGTTATGACAAAAATCGAAGAATAAGTAAAGTTGTAGCAACGGCTTACGATGCTTTTGGCAGAGAGATAAAAGTGTATAGAAGAAAAGATTTCCGAGACAACAGTGTGGCTGATGGAGTTTCTATTTTTAATGATAATCGTATGCTTTATTTAGATTATACACCAACCGCATATCCTTTTACGATTGTTTTTGAAAGTGAAATAGAAACTTCTAATACGGCTTTTATACCATGGTGGAGTCCAAATGAAGAATATTTGGTTAGTACAGAAAATGCCTCGTTAACCATTACATATAAACCAGAATTGAGATTAAAAATAAAAGAGGTTAATTTCTCCAATAAATTTCCTGTTCAAAAGAAACAAACGGCTAATAGCATAACTTATACAGCCGAAAATTTGGTTGCTAAAAAACGAGAAGAGTTAAGCCCAAGTTTTTCCGAAGCATTCCCAACTGTCTATTTTGCTTTAGAAAATTTTCATCTAGAAAATGTTGATGGGAAAGCAACTAACTGGGAAGAATTTGGGAAATGGTATTATAACTCACTTTTATCGGATACTGAAGAAATTCCAGAAGAGACTCAAATAAAAATCAAACAATTGGTTGGTGCTGAAAAAAATCCAATTGAAATTGCTAGAATTATTTACAAATACGTTCAAGATAAAACGCGTTATGTAAGTGTTCAGGTTGGGATTGGTGGATGGAAACCTATGCTTGCAAAAGACGTCGATAAATTAGGGTATGGAGACTGCAAAGCGTTGTCAAATTATACGCGTTGCTTACTTAAATCGGTTGGAGTTAACTCTTATTATACGGTAGTTTATGCTGGAGCGAGTGAAACAAAAGATTTGCAAAATGATTTTGCATCAGTACAAGGGAATCATGCAATTTTGACTTTGCCAACGGATAAGGGAATGATGTGGTTAGAGTGCACCAGCCAAACTCAACCCTTTGGTTTTCAAGGGGACTTTACGGACGATAGAAATGTTTTATTGGTGAAACCCGAAGGCGGAGAAATAGTTAAAACAAAAACATTTACTGAAAATGACAACATAAAAACAACAAAAGGATCCTATCAAATCACGGAAGATGGCGATTTTATTGGTAAAGTAAAAATTGTTTCTAAAGGGTTACAATATGATAACGAATTTGGGAAAGAAAGGATGAACCATGATGACCAAATCAAAAATTTTAAAGAAGAATTTGATAACATCAATAATTTAACGATTAAGAAAATCAACTTCAATAACAACCCAAAAACTATTGAATTCACAGAAGATTTAGAACTAGAGGCTGAGGGCTATGCTCAAAATTCGGGCGGAAAATTAATGTTTGCTTTAAATGCTTTCGACCAAAGTTCGTATGTTCCCAAAAAATATAAAAATCGTGAGTTTCCTTTTCAAATGGAAAGAGGCTTTACCAATGAAGATGAAATAGAAATCACTATTCCGGCGGGCTTTGTAGTTGAAGCAAAACCTAATGGATTAGAACAACAAACAGAGTTTGGTTACTACAAAATTGAATTTAATACCACAAGTCCAAACAAAATACTGTGCAAAAGAAAACTGGTCATCAAAAAAGGATTTTATGATAAATCCAAATATGAAAGTTATAGAAAATTTAGAGAAACCATTGCCAAAATTGATAATTCAAAATTAGTAATTACTAAAGCATAGCATTATGAAAAAATTATTTATCATCGCCATTTTATTAGTTAGTAATTGGAGTTTTTCCCAAAAACATGAATTAGGAAAAGTAACCATTGACGAACTCAAAGAAGAAGTGTGTCCATCGGATACTTCGGCAGTGGCAGCTTATTTGTTTAATGTTGGTAGAACGGATTTTGTATATAATGAAGGTAAAGGATATGGACTAGTAACTGAAATAATTGCAAAAATTAAAATTTATAAAAAGGGAGGATATGATTTAGCAAATAAATCAGTGAGTTTTTCTACTGAAAATGGAGGAACCCATCAAGAGGTGTATTTTTCAAAAGCGGTTACTTATAATCTTGTAAACAATGCTATTGAAAAAACAAAACTCAATAAAGATGGTGAATTTGAAGAAGTTGTAAACAGATATTGGTCAAGAAAAAAAATTACAATGCCCAATGTAAAAGTTGGAAGCATCATTGAATATAAAATAGAAATTAGATCGCCCTATGTTGATGTGCCAGATTGGGATTTTCAAAAAAGTATACCAGTAAACTATTCAGAATATACAACTTATATCCCTGAATATTTTATTTATAATACAAGAAGTAAAGGTTTTTTTACTCCAAAACTTGAAACAGAAGTTACTCAGAGGGCTGTTGCTTCTTATACAATAACAAAAAGCAAATACACGCTTGAAAATGTTCCTGCATTAGTAGATGAATCGTTTGTAAATAATATTGATAATTATAGATCAACAATTTTATATGAATTATCTGGAGAAAGATTTCCAAATAGAGCAACCGAAAATTACGCAACCGATTGGGAATCAGTAGCAAAAAAAATATATGAAAGTGAAGATTTTGGTAATGAATTGAAAAAAACTGGGTATTTTGAAAAAGATTTAGATGTGTTGTTAAATGAAATAACGTCTACAGAAGAAAGAATAGCAACTATTTTCAACTATGTTAAATCAAGAATGAATTGGAATGAGTTTTTAGGTATTTATTGTAATGATGGTGTAAAAAAAGCTTACCAAGACAAAAAAGGAAATGTTGCAGAAATTAATTTGATGCTCACAGCTATGTTGCGTTATGCAGGCATTCAAGCCAATCCAGTTCTTATAAGTACTCGCTTAAATGGGATTTCAATTTTTCCAAGTAGAAGTGCTTTTGATTATGTTCTTGCAGGTGTTGAATTGCAAAATAAAACGGTTTTATTGGATGCTACGAGCAAATATTCCCTTCCTAATATTTTACCAACTAGAGATCTTAACTGGTTTGGTAGAATTATTCGAAAAGATGGTACTTCAGAACAAATAAATTTAATGCCAACCTTCAATTCAAAAGAAGCTATAATCATTATGGGAAATATTGATGATAAAGGAGTAATTTCCGGAAAAATCAGAGACCAATATTTTGATTATAATGCATTCTCCTTTAGAGTAAAAAATAATGGTTTGAAGAAGGAAAGTTACATTGAAAAACTAGAGAAAAGACATCAAGGATTAGAAGTAGGAGAATATGAAGTTCAAAATAGTAATGATTTATCTAAGCCAATTATTGAAAATTATGAATTTACTACAAATAATGCCGTTGAAATAATTGCAGACAAAATGTATTTTTCCCCATTCTTATTTTTTGCAATAACAGAAAATCCGTTTAAACAGGAAAAAAGGGAATACCCAGTAGATTTTAGTTTTCCAACTCAAGATAAATTCAACATAAGTATAAAAATACCCGATGGTTATGCCGTTGAAACTTTGCCTCAATCAAAAGCTGTCGCCATGCCCGATAGTTTAGCTAATTTTAAATATACCATTTCAAATACCGGCAATCAAATTCAATTGCTTTACACGTTAGATATTAATCAGGCTATCATTGGTTCAGAAGATTATGAAATATTAAAAAACTTCTTCAAAGAAGTGGTGAATAAACAAACTGAAAAAATTGTGCTTAAAAAAATATAGATAGGATGAAAAAAATATTCTTGTTAGCTGTAGCAATTATTTTTTCAAATATAATAGTAGCGCAAAGTTTCGAGTTAGATAAAGTAACTAAACTCCAATTAGAAGAAAACCACCACCCAATAGATTCGTCTGCGTCTGCTGCCATTCTTTTAAAAAAAAATAAAACAATCTTTAAATACGATTATAAGGATGGGTTTTCCCTATTAACTGAATTCAGTATAAAAATAAAAATTTATAAAAAAGAAGGTTTCAGTTGGGCCAATTTTGAAATTCCTTATTATGTTGGCTATAAAAATTTAGAAGATGAAATAGTTGTGATCAAAAAGGCCTTTACCTATAACTTAGAAAACGGTAAAATCGTTAAGACAAAGGTAACAGGTGATGGTAAATTTAAAGAAAAAGTGAATGAATTTTGGCAAACTAAAATCATAACTTTTCCAAATGTAAAAGAAGGTTCCATAATAGAATTAAAATATGAGTTGAAATCAAATAATTTATCCGAATTGCCTGTTTTTCAATACCAATATAAAATCCCTGTAGATTATGCCCAATACAATACACTCGTTCCTGGTTTTTATTTGTACAAAGCAATTAAAATGGGACTTACTGATGTAATGCTTACGGATAAATTAGAAAATGCTTCTCAAAATTATTCGGATCAATATGGGCAATCAAAAGATTTTGGATACAAACAAATAAATACAATGTATGAAGTTGCTAATGTCCCAGCTTTCAAAGAAGAGGATTACGTTAATAATATAAATGATTATTTAGGGAAAATCGAATGTGAATTGCAAACTATTCAATTTCCAGATCAAGAGCCAAAACAAATGGCAACAACGTGGGAAGATGTTGCCAAATCAATATATGGTGAAAAAGAATTTGGTGCTGAATTAAATAAATCTAACTATTATTTAAATGACTTAAAAAGAATTATTGAAAAGATTGACTCAAAAGAGGAAAGAATGAAAGTCATTTTTGAGTTTGTTAAGAATAAAATATCATGGAATGAGAAGTATGGTTATTACACAAAAAAAGGAGTTGAAACTGCCTATTTGGAAAATTCGGGCAATGTAGCTGAGATTAACTTGATACTTACATCAATGCTCAAAATGGGAGGTTTAGATGCAAGCCCCGTTTTGTTGAGTGCCAAGGAAAATGGAGTTGCTACGTTTCCCAATAGATCAAAATTTAATTATGTAATAGCAGCAGTTGTAATTGACGAAAAGCAATTTTTATTAGATGCGACCTCTAAATTCGCGTCAATTACTTGTTTGCCAATAAGAGCTTTAAATCAAAAAGGCAGAAAAATAAACAAAGATGGAAGTTGTAGCGAAATAGACTTAATGCCAAAATACAATTCCAATGATATTGTAAATATGAATGTAAAGATTGATGGGCAAGGTGAAATTACAGGGCAGATTAAAGAACAATATAATGATTTTAATGCACTTTTTTTTCGACAAAGATATGCTGGACTTACTGCCGAAAGCCGAATTGAAAAATTAGAAAAAAAATTTCTTGGAGTTGAAATTGATAATTATGAAATTAAAAATGAGAAATTAGTTTATGAACCTGTAATAGAGAGCTATTCAATTAAAGGCAATAATGGAATTGAAATAATTGGAGACAAAATGTTTTTTTCTCCAATGCTTTTTCTTGGTTTGCATGAAAATCCATTCAAGCAAGAAGCCCGCGAGTATCCTGTTGATTTTATCTTTCCAAATCAGGATAAATTTAATATAAGTCTGACCATTCCTGAAGGATATGTTGTAGAAACATTACCAAAACCAAAAGCATTAGCTATGCCAGATAATTTGGGTAGTTTTAAATATCTTATTTCCAATAATGGAAATCAAATACAAATTCAATTCACACAAGATATGAATCAAGCTATTATTGGTTCGGAATATTATGTAGCTTTGAAAAATTTCTTTAAGGAAATTGTAGCTAAACAAACCGAAAAAATAGTACTTAAAAAGAGTTAACATGAACATAAAAAACTCCCAACAAGATGTCGATACTTGGATTAAAGAACACGGCGTTCGTTATTTCAATGAATTGACAAACATGGCTCAACTTACCGAAGAAGTAGGGGAAGTTGCCCGAATCATAGCCCGCCGTTATGGTGAACAATCCGAAAAAGAAAGCGATAAAAATAAAGACCTCGGAGAAGAATTAGCCGATGTGGTTTTTGTAGTTTTGTGTCTTGCTAATCAAACAGGAATCGATTTGCAAGCCGCTTTTGATAAAAAAATGGATTTAAAAACCAATCGTGACCACGACCGTCATCAAAATAACGAGAAATTAAAATAAACAGAACCCTTTGAGGGTTTCAAACCCTCAAAGGGTTAGTACAAAATGAATTTACTTTTACAAGCTACAATAGTTAATCGAAAATCAGAAATCAAAATTTCAGGTTCTAAATCGGAAACCAATCGATTGTTGTTGCTACAAGCCTTGTATCCAAATATCACATTAGAAAACACCTCCAATTCGGATGATTCGGAAGTAATGACAAAAGCATTAAAAAGCAACGATTCACTAATAGATATTCATCACGCAGGAACCGCGATGCGTTTCTTAACAGCCTATTTTGCTATTCAAGAAGGAAGAGAAATTGTTTTAACAGGCTCATCCCGAATGAAAGAACGTCCAATAAAAATTCTGGTTGATGCCTTAAAACAATTGGGCGCAGCAATCAGCTATGAAGAAAATGAAGGTTTTCCGCCAATTAGAATCAAAGGCAAAAAACTAACTCAAAATAAAGTTTCTCTTCCTGCAAATGTAAGTAGCCAATATATTTCGGCATTAATTTTAATTGCGCCAAAATTGGAGAACGGATTAGAACTAACACTCGAAGGTGAAATTACTTCCGTTCCTTATATCAAAATGACCTTGAGTTTGTTAAACGAAATTGGAGTTGAAACTTCGTTTGTTGATAATCAAATAACAATCCTTCACAAATCATCAATCGTTAATCGACAATCGTTAATCGAAAGCGATTGGTCTTCAGCGTCCTATTATTATTCCATCATTGCACTTTCGCCAATAGGAACCGAAATCACTTTGTCAAGCTACAAACAAAATAGCTTGCAAGGCGATTCTGTTTTAGCGGAAATCTATAACAACTTTGGAGTTGAAACAGAGTTCAAAAGCGACAATTCTATTACAATTTCAAAATCAAAAATCAGCAATCAGCAATCGTTAATCTTCAATCTTAATGATTCTCCCGATATTGCCCAAACCATAGCCGTAACGTGTTTCGGATTAGGAATTGCTTGTCATTTAAAGGGATTACATACCTTAAAAATAAAAGAAACGGATAGATTACAGGCGTTAAAAAACGAATTGGAAAAACTCGGAGCAACCGTTTCAATAACGGATGAATGTTTAGCTTTAGCTGCTACAAATGCGATAAAACCGAATGTAAAAATCGCAACCTATCAAGATCACCGAATGGCGATGGCCTTTGCACCATTAGCATTGAAAACAGACATCATAATTGAAGATGCCGAAGTTGTTTCTAAATCCTATCCCAATTTTTGGAACGACTTGAAATCAATCGGTTTTCAAATACAAGAAGATTAAAAACCCTACTGTTTAATTGACTTTGCAACTTTGCAACTTTGTAACTTTGCAACTTTCTGAAAATAAACAGCAAAACACTTGACAACGCCTATCTCACAATAGTATATTTGCAGGCGTTTGAAAATTATCAGAACAAACTCATAACTTATAACTTTTATAGATGAAATTATCTCATTTCAATTTAACTTTTCCAGCCGAATTATTAGCGGAATACCCAGCCGAAAACCGTGATGAATCACGTTTAATGGTGGTAAACAGAAAAACAAAAACTATCGAGCACAAAATGTTTAAAGACATTATCGATTATTTTGATGATGGCGATGTAATGATTTTGAATAATACCAAAGTGTTTCCAGCGAGAATGTTCGGAAACAAAGAAAAAACAGGAGCTAGAATTGAAGTTTTCTTATTAAGAGAATTAAATGCTGAGCAACGTTTATGGGATGTTTTGGTTGATCCAGCGCGTAAAATCAGAATAGGAAACAAATTGTATTTTGGTGATGATGATTCTTTGGTTGCTGAGGTAATTGATAATACAACATCACGTGGAAGAACGTTACGTTTTTTATATGATGGTTCTTATGACGAATTCAGAAGAAAATTGACAGAACTTGGTGAAACGCCAATTCCAAAATATATCAATCGTGAAGTTACCGAAGAAGATGCGGAACGTTACCAAACGATTTATGCTAAAGAAGAAGGTGCTGTAGCGGCTCCAACTGCTGGTTTGCATTTTTCTAAACACCTTTTGAAAAGATTAGAAATTAAAGGAATTGATTTTGCCGAAGTGACGCTTCACGTTGGTTTAGGAACATTCAATCCAGTTGAAGTAGAAGATTTATCCAAACATAAAATGGATTCTGAAGAACTTAAAATTTCTCAAGAAGCTTGCGATATTGTAAACAATGCTAAAGCTAAAAAGAAAAGAATATGTTGCATCGGAACCACTTCAATGCGTGCCATTGAAAGTTCGGTTTCTTCTGCAAGAACGCTAAATCCATTCGAAGGTTGGACCAATAAATTTATTTTTCCTCCTTACGATTTTAGTATTGCAGATTGTATGGTAACCAATTTCCACACACCAAAATCTACTTTATTAATGATGGTTTCGGCATTTTGCGGACATGACTTAATGAAAAAAGCTTACGAAGAAGCAGTAAAAGAAAAATATCGTTTTTACTCTTACGGTGATGCAATGTTGATTCTTTAATCTGAATTTAACTTATATTGAAATCCCAATCTGGTTGTAAAAACGAGATTGGGATTTTTTTTGAATTAACTTGTGGATAAATTTCTTTGCTCTTTATTCTTTGTTCTTTTCTCTTTTCTCTACTTTTACACCACAAACGAATCCAACAATGATTTTTCAGAACACCTTAGAATTTGCACAACAACTTGATGCGCAAGACGAGTTAAAACACTACCGTGAAGAATTTATCTTTCCGCAACATGATGGTAAAAATGTTATCTATTTTACTGGTAATTCATTGGGATTGCAACCTAAAAGAACCAAAAAGTTTGTAGACGAAGTCATGAACGATTGGGCAAACCAAGCGGTGGAAGGACATTTTTATGTTGACAAACCTTGGTGGGATTACCACGAACGATTTGCAAATCCGTTGAGTAAAATTGTCGGAGCAAAACCTTCAGAAGTTACGGTGATGAATACGTTGACAGTGAATTTGCATTTGTTGATGGTGTCGTTTTATCGTCCAACAAAGACGCGATATAAAATCATTTGCGAAGAAAAAGCATTCCCTTCCGATCAATATATGTTTCAAAGTCAGGTGAATTTTCATGGTTACAAACCCGAAGATGCCATCGTTGAAATCAAACGAAGAGAAGGAGAAAATAATATCCGTTTAGAAGATATTTTAGCAAAAATAGAGGAAGTAGGAGATGAGTTGGCTTTGGTTTTATTTGGAGGTGTAAACTATTACACGGGACAAGTATTCGATATGAAAATCATTACCGAAGCTGGACATAAAACGGGTGCAATAGTTGGATTTGATTTGGCGCATGCTGCCGGAAATATCAAATTGGAATTGCACGATTGGAATGTAGATTTTGCCGCTTGGTGTAGTTATAAATATATGAATTCCGGACCAGGAAATGCTTCTGGTTGTTTTGTTCACGAAAAGCATCATTTCAATAATGAATTGCCAAGATTTGCCGGTTGGTGGGGACATAATAAAGAGCGTCGTTTCAAAATGGAACCTTCTTTCGACCCTGTTCATGGTGCCGATGGATGGCAGGTTAGTAATTTACCGATACTATCTCTAGCGCCTTATTTGGCTGCTGTGGAAATGTTTGATGAGGTAGGAATGGATAAATTAATTGCAAAACGAAATCAAATTACGGCGTATTTAGAATTCATTCTTCATGAAATTGATAAAGACATTGACGGAACAGAATTTGAAATCATAACGCCAACGAATCAAGAAGAACGCGCTTGTCAACTTTCGGTTTTTCTTCACGGACAAGGCAGAAGTTTGTTTGACTACTTAATGAAAAATGGTGTAATCACCGATTGGAGAGAACCCAACGTAATCCGATTTGCGCCTGTTCCATTTTACTGCAGTTATGAAGATATGTATCGTTTTGGACAAATTCTAAAACAAGGCATACGCTCTCTTAAATAAAATACATATTATTTTGCTAAAATGACTAAACAAGAAATTATACAAAATTTTGATCCTTCTCAACCGGGACTTGCAGATCAAAGTATTTACGGTTTGCCTTTCTCGGCTGACCAAAGCGAAATCATCATTATTCCTGTTCCATGGGAAGTTACTGTGAGTTATGGTGCTGGAGCATCACAAGGTCCGGAAGCTATTTTGAACGCTTCGTTCCAAGTGGATTTACATCATCAGGAATTTCCAGATTTATGGAAATTGGGAATGTATTTGGATTTGAATGAACAAACCACAAAATGGGCTGAAGATAGCGTCAAATACAAAGCTATGGCGCAAGCTATTATCGAAGCTTTAGAAAGTGGAGAAGTAATTGAAAATATACCCGCTTTAAAATCGGATTTGGATAAAATCAATTTGGTTTGTCAAAATTTAAAAGACGAACTGAAATCGCGTGTTTTACATTGGACAAATAAAGGGAAGAAAGTCGTTTTGCTTGGTGGTGATCACTCAACACCGTTGGGATATTACGAAGCATTAGCCACGCAACATGACAATTTTGGAATATTGCATCTTGATGCACACATGGATATGCGAATTGCCTATGAAGGTTTTACCTATTCGCACGCTTCTATAATGTACAATGCATTGCAAATTCCTCAGATTTCAAAGATTGTACAAGTTGGCATTCGGGATTTCTGCAAACAAGAAGTCGAAACCGTATTAGAGCAAGGAACTCGAGTATTGGTTCATACGGATATGGATTTGAAAGCGGAAAATTTTAAAGGCATCACTTGGGAACAACAATGCGATACGATAATTAATGCTTTGCCACAAAAAGTCACCATTAGTTTTGATATTGATGCTTTGTATTCTTGGTATTGTCCCAATACGGGAACGCCAGTTCCGGGAGGTATTTCTTTTGAACAAGCTGCTTACTTATTGAGCAAACTCGCCGATAGCGGTAAAGAAATCATAGGATTTGATTTGGTGGAAGTAGCGCCAGGCGATGATGATTGGGATGGAAATGTGGGCGCTAGAATGCTATATCATATGTGCGGCGTTTTGGCAAAAAACAACGGAATGGCTGTTGGAGAAAAAATTCAATTCAATAGATAGTAAACATTATCAACAATCACTCTATGTACAAAGAATATCTAGAAACATATAAAACGCTAAATTCAATTAATAAACCTATTTGGAGATATATGGATTTTTGGAAATTTTTAAATTTATTAGAAACTAGCTGCCTATATTTTCCAAATGCTGAAAATTTAGGAGACAAACATGAAGGAAAATTTCCTAAAGAAGTTTACGAAATGATGCTTGAAAATGATGCGGATTTTTACAGTTTCTTGAAAGAACAACTCGAAACCAAGCTGTGCAAAGAAACTCTTATTTCGTCTTGGACATATCATGAAAACGAATCTTTTGCAATGTGGAAAATGTATGCAAAAGATAAAATGGGAGTTGCAATTAAAACTGATTTAGAATCACTTAAAAAATCATTTAACAAAACGGAAAGAACTGTTCATATTGGAGAAGTGACTTATTTTAATAAAGATAATTTCAATTATAGCTTTACAAATTTAAATTATGCTTTTTTAAATAAACACGAATATTATAGATTCGAAAAAGAAATAAGATGCATAACCAACTGTTTGCCTAATGAAGAAGTTGGATGTAAACTAGTTGAAGTTGATTTGAAAGAATTAATAAGGGTAGTATATATTTCTCCAAACGCAAAACCTGAATATATTAAACTGTTAGAAATGCTTAAAATTCAATATCAATTAAATTTCGAAATTGAATTATCGGAAGTTAATGATTCTTGGCTATAAGTAACGTTTGCTAAATGTCTTTTGGCGAGATTGGGTTATGTGTTGTTTATCTATGAAATTAAATATTTTTCAATCATTTTAAAATATACTCGTAATTTTATGGGGGTTACAATAAAAATATCATAAAAATTATCTTCATCAGGCAATTTTTTATAGGGGTTGTTGTAAATTATTTATTTTTGTAAATAATATTATCATTTGCAACCATGAGAAAAATTGTTTTAAGCGTGCTACTAATTGTCATTTTAGTGATTACCTTTTTTTCAAATACCATCTTAACAAACAATCCAGTTTCCGCTGAAGGAGTAAAATTTGACACGGGCGATTCTGCTTGGATGATTGTAGCAACCGCATTGGTATTATTAATGACACCGGGCTTAGGGTTCTTTTATGGCGGAATGGTGGGAAAGAAAAATGTAATTAGCACAATGTTGCAAAGTTTTATGGCAATGGTCATCGTAACCATTTTATGGATAGTTATTGGTTTCGGATTGTCTTTTGGACCTTCAATTGGCGGCTTTATTGGAAATCCAATTCCTAACTTATTTTTTCAAGGTGTTGGAACCAATACAGCTTGGGGTTTGGCACCCACAATTCCTTTGATGTTATTTGCTTTATTTCAGGCAAAATTTGCCATTATAACACCTGCATTAATTACCGGAGCTTTCGCGGAACGTATTCGTTTTTGGGCTTATTTATTATTCATGGTGCTTTTTATATTGGTAATTTATACTCCTTTGGCTCACATGACTTGGCATCCTGATGGCATTTTCTTCAAAATGGGCGTATTGGATTTTGCTGGAGGAACCGTAGTACACATGAGTGCAGGTTGGGCTGCTTTGGCTGGCGCGATGTTTTTAGGAAAAAGAAAATCACAAAAAGTAACGCCTGCCCGTATTACTTATGTATTGTTAGGCACGGGATTGTTATGGTTTGGATGGTTTGGATTTAATTCAGGTTCTGCGATGGGTGCTAATGGTCTTGCGGTTCAAGCATTGGGAACAACAACTGCCGCAGCCGCAGCCGCTTCTATGGCATGGGTGTTTTTTGATAAAATTCTCGGACACAAACTTTCCGCAATGGGTGCTTGTATTGGTGCTGTTGTTGGACTGGTAGCCATAACACCAGCCGCCGGATTTGTTAGTATTCCTCATGCTATTTTCATTGGAATTTTTAGTAGTATCGTTAGTAATTTAGTGGTCAGCATGTTTCCAAAAGGAAAAATAGACGACTCCTTAGATGTTTTTGGTTGCCACGGAGTTGGAGGAATGACAGGCATGTTGCTTACAGGAGTTTTTGCCTCCAAAGAAGTAAATCCAGCAGTAGTAGATCAAGGATTAATTTTTGGCGAAACGACTTTGTTTTTAAATCAACTAATGGCTTTGATTGCGGTTTCAATTTTTGCTTTTTCGATGTCTTATATCCTTTTCTTTCTTGTAAATAAAATTACACCCTTGCGGGTAAGTGAAGAAAAAGAAGTGCTGGGATTGGATATTTCTCAGCACGGCGAATTTTTATAAATAACGAAATAAAGATTAGTTTAGGTTGTTAGTTTGCGAAGCCCAACAGGGTGGTATCTGTTGGGTTTATTAAAAGAAAAGCGAGTAGTAAACTCGCTTTTCTTATTTTTAGGTTATAGTAGCTCTGTTCTTTTTGAAGGGAGAAGTGAGAGGAAAATTAATTATATTTGTTTCACTAACACTACCAAATGAAAATCATAAAAAGAGCGTTTCTTGGAATTGCAATTCTAATCCTATTACTTTCGTTAGCTTTATTTTGTTTCAGCCTCTATCTCAAACCAACTTGTGAAGGAGAACAAACGCTGAATAACATTAAAAAGCCAACCACCGTTTACTTTGACGAATATGGTGTTCCTCATATTTATGCCGATTCTCAGCAGGATGCGATGACTACACTAGGTTATGTTCATGCTCAAGATCGTTTATGGCAAATGGAACTCATGCGTCGCATAGCCCCTGGAAAACTTTCCGAGATATTTGGCTCAGTAATGCTCAAAACTGATAAATTTTTCTCGGGAGTTGGCATAGCAGAAAATACCCAAAAGAACATTGCAAAATTGGATAAAAATTCGGAAGCCTATAAGCTAACAATGGCTTATATAGAGGGTATTAATCAATACATTGAAGAAGGTAAAACACCTTTGGAATATCGATTGCTTGGTCTTGAAAAACAAAAATTTACGCTTACAGATGTGTATAATATTTTTGGATATATGTCTTTTAGCTTTGCCATGGCGCAAAAAACAGATCCATTATTAACGGATATCAGGAATAAATATGGTGATGCCTATCTGAAAGATTTTGGATTGGACGGTTCATTATCTACCACACAATTAAAATCTTTTAAAGGAACAACAACGCATTTCGCCGAAATTTCCAAATCGATATCGGCAGTATTAGACCAAACTCCAATGCCTCAATTCATTGGAAGTAACAGTTGGGTAATTGGTGCCGACAAAACCAAAAATCACAAAGTAATCTTTGCCAACGACCCACACATTGGGTTTTCGCAACCTTGCACTTGGTATGAAGCGCATATCAATACACCCGATTATGAAATTTATGGTTACTATTTGGCAGGAACTCCTTTTCCATTATTGGGTCACAATCATAAGTATGCCTACGGATTAACCATGTTTGAAAACGATGATTTGGATTTGTTTACAGAAGAAGAAAACCCAAACAATACCAATCAATACAAAACTCCTGACGGATATGAAAATTATACTATCCAACAAAAGACTATTAAAGTAAAAGACAGTTCGGATGTTGTTATCAATATAAAAACAACGCGTCATGGTCCAATAATGAGCGGCTTGCTTGATGGCATGGACAAACAAAAGCCAGTTGCTATGTCTTGGATTTATACGCAACAACCCAATCACATTTTGGAAGCGGTTTACCGACTTTCTCATGCTAAGAATCTAGATGATTTTCACAATGGTGTTTCGCTTATTGCTGCGCCAGGGCTAAACATAATGTATGGCGATGCCCAAAACAATATTGCTTGGATAACTTCAGGAAAACTATACAAACAAGAAAAAACGACCAATCCAAACTTCATTCTCAACGGAGCTAATGGTATTGATGATAAGAAAGAATTTCTTCCATTTGCTAAAAATCCATCCGCCATAAATCCGCCATGGGGTTATGTTTATTCGGCCAATAATCAACCAGAAGCTATTGATGGTTATCTCTATCCTGGTTATTATTTGCCAAAAGACAGAGCTAAAAGAATTGACGGTTTGCTTCAACCTAAAAACAATTGGACAAAAGAGGATGTCACTAAAATGATTACCGACAATACATCTTCAACTATCAAAGAAACAGTTGCCAATTTGCTTCCCGCAATAAATATAAAAGATAAAACCAGTAATGAAACCCAAGCCATAACCTTCTTGAAAAATTGGAATGCTGCAAACAATCTGCAGGACATTGCGCCAACAATCTATAATAAATGGTTGTTTTTTTATTTAAAAGATACATTCGAAGATGAGTTGGGCAAAGAAGGTTTTACGATGTTTTTAACCACACATATAATAAAGCAAACCATAGCGGCGCAAAGCAAAAATGAAACTTCTCTATGGTGGGATGATATTGCTACAAAAAACAAAAAAGAAACTCGTTCCGAAATTCTAACGAAATCTTTTCAAGAAGCCATTGCTTCCCTTGAAAAACAACTGGGAGCAGACTGTACTACTTGGACGTGGAATAGAGTTCACATTGCGGAACACCAACATCCAATAGGGAAGGTTGCTGCACTGAAAAAGTATTTCAATGTGGGTCCGTTTGAAATGAGCGGTTCCAATGAAGTAATCAACAATCTCTTTTTCTACTATTCAGATGAAAAAGAATATACTATAAAAGGAGGTCCATCAACGAGAAGAGTTATTGATTTTTCCGATATTGAAAACAGCGTAAGTATTATTCCAACTGGGCAATCTGGAGTCCAATCGAGCAGTCATTATAGTGATCAAGCCGAGCTGTACAACAAGGGTGAATTTAGAAAAATGAAACTCAACAAAGAAGAAATAATTAAAACATCCACTAAGTTAATCTTCAAACCAAAATAGAATCCTTAAATTTGTAACCTCAAAAAGAAAAGTTTTTTCATGCAAACGCCACAAAAAATTGCTGTTATTGGTTCAGGATTAGTAGGTTCGCTTTTGGCAATATATCTCAAGAGAGCAGGGCATTCCGTTCATGTTTACGACAGAAGTCCAGATGTTCGGAAGATAAATTTTTCTGGACGTTCCATTAATTTAGTGATGTCGAATAGAGGCTGGAAAGCGCTTGAAGACATTGGTCTGGATGATGAAATTAGAAAAATTGGAATTCCTGTCGATAAAAGAGCCATTCACATTCCTAATCACGAACTGAATTATCAGAATTATGGCAAAGATGGAGAAGCTATTTTTTCATTGTCAAGAGGAATTCTCAATCGAAAAATGATTGATTTGGCGGAAGAAGCTGGTGTGGAATTTTTCTTCGAGCAAAAAATCTGGGATGTTACCTTAACGGATGCCACTTTGCATATTGGAGAAACCGAAAGAGGCACGTGGCACGAATTGAAATATGACAAAGTAATTGGTGCCGATGGAGCTTTTTCTAGAGTTCGTCACAGAATGCAACGTCAAAGCATGTTCAATTATTCGCAAGAATTTTTGCAATTAGGATATAAAGAATTGCACATTCCGGCTAATGAAGATGGCACGCACAAATTAGATAAAAACTCTTTGCACATTTGGCCCAGAGGTGAATTTATGTTGATGGCTTTAGCCAATATTGACGGAACTTTCACCTGTACCTTGTTCATGCCGCACAAAGGCGAAAACTCTTTTGAAAGTATCAATGACGTTAAAACATTGGAATTGTTTTTTGCCAAAAATTTCCCAGACACCAAAGAAGTTATCCCTGATTTGATTGAAGATTATTTTAAAAACCCAACGAGTTTTTTGGTTACGATGAAATGCTATCCTTGGACATTTGAAGATAAAGTTGCCTTGATTGGCGATGCTTGTCATGCCATTGTTCCTTTTTACGGACACGGAATGAATGCAGGTTTTGAAGACATCACTATTCTGAATGAAATGATGACCAAATATGGTGATGATTGGAAAATGATTTTCTCGGAATATGAAAAATCCAGAAAACCCAATGCCGATGCTATTGCCGAACTTTCCTATCGCAATTTTATGGAAATGAGTTTCAAAACTGCCGATGAAAAATTTCTTTTGCAAAAGAAAATCGAGAAATGGTTTTCCCAAAAACATCCCGATAAATGGTTGCCATTGTACAGCAGAGTTACTTTTAGTCTTCGCCCTTATTCCGAAGCATTAGCGTTGGGGAATCAACAAAATGCTATAATGGAAGAAGTAATGCAAATTCCAAACATCGAAGAAAAATGGAATAGCGAAGAGATTGAAAATAAGATTATTGAGTTGCTGAAAAAGTAAATTATTTTTTAAAAATAAAATAAACCGCCAAAACCAAAAAGCACATTCCTATTAAATGGTTCCATCTTAAAGTTTCGGTTTTAAAAAACAAGAAAGAGAAAATCACAAAAATCACTAGCGTAATTACTTCCTGAATTACTTTTAATTGAAGTAGCGAAAATGGTCCGCCGTTGCCTTCATAACCAATTCGGTTGGCAGGAACCTGAAAGCAATATTCAAATAACGCTAAACCCCAACTGATTAAAACGATAGTTATCAAGCCGGCGTTTTCAAACCATTTCAATTCTTTGAATTTTAAATGACCATACCAAGCCAAGGTCATGAAAACATTGGAGAGAACTAAGAGTCCGATAGTAAGGTAACTTTTCATTTTATTTTTTAAACATTTTCATCAAAATACCAAAAGCACCACGAATAAAACTAGCACTTGTAACTACTTTCACTACTGATTTTCCAATGACACTTGCCGTACTTGGCTCGGAGCTTTTTGTTTCTTTTTCCTCAACTTCCGATGCTTGTTCTACAGCACTTTCTATTTTTTTGGTAAGGATTTCATAAGCACTTTCACGGTCAATGGCTTCCGAATATTTTTTAACCAATTTTGATTTGCCATTGATTTCTGCAATTTCAACATCGGTTAAAATATCCATTCTACTCATTGGTGCACGTAGCATAGTTGCTGCCAATGGCGTTGGAATTCCTTTTTCATTTAAGGCGGTGACCAAAGCTTCTCCAATACCAAGATTGGTAATGATTTCTTCGGTTTTGTAATAATCGGATAATGGATAATTATCGGCTGTTAATTTTATAGCTTGTCTGTCTTTGGCAGTAAAAGCTCTTAAGGCATGCTGAATTTTTAATCCTAATTGTGCCAAAACACTACTCGGAACGTCCATTGGGTTTTGAGTAACAAAGTAAACGCCAATGCCTTTGGAACGAATTAATTTGATGATGGTTTCTATTTGATCTAACAAAGCATCGCTGGCTTCATTGAAAATTAAGTGAGCTTCATCAATAAAAATCACCAATTCGGGTTGTTCGGCATCTCCTTTTTCTGGCATTTGTTGATAGATTTCTGCCAATAAACTCAACATAAACGTGGAGAATAATTTGGGTTTGTCCTGAATGTCTGTAAGACGAATGATGTTGATATATCCTTTTCCATTTTGGTCGAAGCGCATTAAATCGTCTATTTCAAATGACATTTCGCCAAAAAACATATCGCCACCTTGTTGTTCTAATTCAATAATTTTCCGAAGAATAATTCCTGTTGTTGAGGTCGAAATCTTGCCGTAGCTTTCTGTAATCTCCTCTTTCCCTTCTTCGGTAATGTAATTGATGACCTTTTTAATGTCCTTTAAATCCAAAAGAGGCATTTTATTATCATCACAATATTTAAAAATCACCGATACAACGCCGGCTTGAGTGTCATTCAAATCTAGAATTCTGGAAAATAACACAGGACCAAATTCGGAAACAGTAGCACGAAGACGAACGCCATTTTGTTCGGACAACGACATCAATTCTACAGGAAAGCTAGAAACGGAATAGGGAATATTGATTTTCGTATGACGTTCTGTGATAAAAGGTTTTTCTTCACCTTCTTTGGCAACACCAGAAAAATCTCCTTTAATATCCATCATTAAAACCGGAATTCCAAAAGAAGATAATTGTTCCGAAAGCACTTGAATGGTTTTGGTTTTTCCCGTTCCAGTGGCTCCTGCGATTAATCCATGACGATTCAAAGTTTTTAACGGTATTTTTACATGGGCATCAGCAATGGCTTCACCGTCAAGCATGGCGCTACCTAATAAGATGCTTTCTGCTTTAAAAGTATAACCATCGGTAATGTGTTTTATAAAAGCGTCTTGATTTGCCATGTTTATTATATTATGGAGTTATTGGTTTTCGATACTAAAGATGTTGCAATGTAAAACTATTTTGAAAAATATGAAACGTTAATTTTTGAAATACCTTTAATAAAAGGTGTATTTTTATGATTGTTAAATTTAGGAACTTACTTTTATATACTATTATCATTGTTTTGTGCGTTATACTAAAAGATAAAGACTAAAAACAGACTAAAAAAATGTTTTTTTGATGATTCATCAACGATTTTAAAAGTTGAACGAACCTAGTAATTTCAATCAATTTAAATTCATTGTTATTAAAATCAAAAAAAGTTTTTTTATTTCAAGTAAAAAATTAAATTTGCTCCTAATGAATTTTATTTACAACTAAAACTTATAAAAAAATTATTTAAAACTTTTAAAAATTAAGAAAATGGCAAACGTTAAAAAAGAAGGTGGTTCAAGCTTAGGAGGAATGTTCTCTGGAATTGTGATTGTAGCATGTATTTTGGTAGGGGTTCTTGTATGGAACTTTATCATGGGTGCAGGGTCAAATTTTGAAGGTGGTGTAAATACCGGAGCACCGCTAAAAGGAAATTATTTGGCAATGGTTTACAAAGGAGGGCCAATTGTTCCTGTTTTGATGGGATTATTGTTAATGGTGGTTGTTTTCTCATTTGAAAGATATTTTGTGATAACTAAAGCAACTGGTAAGGGGAATTTAGATGCATTTATGAAAAATGTTCAAGCTAGTATCAAAGGAGGTCATATTGATGAAGCTATTTCAGCTTGTGACAAACAACAAGGTTCTGTAGCAAACGCTATCCGTTCAGCATTAGTTAAATACCAAGATGTTAAAAAAGAAGGATTCAATAGTGAAGAAGCTTCTGAAACAATCCACAAAGAAATAGAAGAGGCAACTTCATTAGAAATGCCAATGTTAGAACAACACATGACTATTTTGTCTACTTTAGTTTCTTTAGGAACTTTGGCAGGATTGTTAGGAACAGTAACAGGTATGATTAAAGCGTTTGCTGGATTAGCAGGTGGTGGTGGAGCAGATTCTGCTGAACTTGCAAATGGTATTTCTGAGGCATTGATTAATACTGCAACAGGGATCTCGACTTCAGCATTAGCAATTATCTGTTATAACTTCTTTACTTCAAAAATTGACAGTTTAACTTATGCAATTGATGAGGCAGGTACTACTATCGTTAATACTTACAGACATTTTAGAGGTAGCTTAAAACAATAATTTTGATATTTATTATCAATAAAAATATATAAAACAATGGCAATAAAAATGAAAAAAAAGTCAACATCTACCGACATGACGGCGATGTGTGATGTTGCATTCCTTTTGCTTACGTTCTTTATTTTGACTGCTACTGCTAAAGTTCCTGAAGTGATGCCTGTTGATACACCTGCATCTACTGTACAAACTAAGTTGCCAGAAAAAGATTTGGCTACTTTAACTGTAGGTAATGGAAAAGTATTTTTTGATGTTAAAGGAAAAGATGTTCGTGTTAGAACTCTTGAGTTAATGGCACAAAAATATGGCGTTACGTTTAATGAAGAGGATCAAAACAAGTTTGCTATAATGGAAAGTTTTGGTGTGCCAATTCAGAGCCTTAAGCAGATTCTTGATATGAAACCTTCAGACAGAAAGAATGTTCAGCAGCCAGGAATTCCTAAAGATTCTTTAGATAATCAATTGGCAGAGTGGGTTCAAAATGCCCGTATTGCTAACCTTGAGATGCATGACGGAAAAGAATTAGAACTCGCTATAAAAGGTGATGCTAAAGAAGAGTATCCTGTGATTAAAAGAGTAATGGATATTTTACAAGATCAAAAAATCAATACTTTTAGTTTGGTTACTGGTTTGAGAGGAAAAGAAAAATAATTTTTAAAAAATATACTAAATGGCTGAATTAAATACCGACGCCGGTGGTGGTAAAAAAGGCAGTAAAAAAGTAAGGAGTAAAAAGCAAAACTCAAAAGTAGACTTAACGGCTATGGTGGATTTGGCTTTCTTATTAATTACTTTCTTCATGCTTACCACTACGTTGTCAAAACCACAATCCATGAATTTGGGTTTGCCAGATAAAGAGGATGATCCTACAAAGAACAAAGATGTTAAAGTAGATGAGAATCGTACCATGACTATATTATTGGGAGACAATAATAAATTAGTGCGTTTTGTGGGTTTATTGGCAACTCCTGTTAAGGGTGGTGCACCAAAAGATTTTGCATATGGTAAGGATGGTATCCGAAAAGAATTGTTAAGTAGAAAAGAAGCAGTGCTTCAATACACAGGAGACAAAAACAAAGGTATGATTGTAATTATCAAACCTAGCAAAAAGTCAAATTACCGTAATTTAGTAGATATACTTGATGAAATGGCAATTGTAGGAGTTCCTACTTATGCCATTGTAAATGAGTTTACACCTGAAGAAAGCAAATTGATTGGAGCAGCTGATGCTAAAACTCCTGAAGCGGCAACAACACCTAATCCTTAATCTAATTAAAAAAGAAAAGACATGAAATTAGATTTATTAAAAAGTCAATGGCTGGAAATCGTTTTTGATGGACGAAATAAGTTATACGGTGCTTACGAACTAAGAAAAACGAATGGTAAGACTACTTTGAAGTCGCTTATTATTGGAGGTATTATTTTTACTTTCCTAGTAAGTATCCCTGTATTAGCCAATTTAATTCCGGATGGTTCAGATGATGATACATTGGATCAAAAAATAACGACGGTAAAATTGCCGCCAAAAGAAAAACCAAAAGAAAACCTTCCACCGCCACCGCCACCACCACCAAAAGTGGATCAGGTGAAATTTGTGAAACCGGTTGTAGCTAAAGCGGAAGAAGTAACTGAAGAGCCACCTAAGATTGAAGAAATCAAGGATAAAAAAATTGGTGCGGAAACAATTAAAGGTGATCCGGATGCAGAAGTAACTGTTGAACCAGTTGGAACAGGACAGGTTACAGAAGAAGACAATAATATATACAACTCTGCAGGTATCGAGGTAAAAGCAGATTTCCCAGGAGGAGTTGATAAATTTAGAGCTTTCATTAATAAAAACTATCAAGTCCCTGAAGAAGAAGGTTTAAAAGGGAAAGTTTTTGTTACGTTTGTAGTAGAAAAAGATGGTTCACTTTCTGATATCAAAGTTGTTAGAGATATTGGTTTTGGTACAGGAAAAGAAGCTATACGAGTTATTAAATCTTGTAACATTAAATGGAATCCCGGAGAACAAAATGGGAAGAAAGTTAGAATGTTATTCTCATTACCGATTACCATACAATCAGCAGAATAATGCTTAAAAAAGTTATAGATAATTTCCAGAAGAAATCGCTTAAAGAGCGGTTTCTTCTCGTTATAGGAATGATGTTTTTTTTGATTTATTTAACATTTGGGTTAGTTATTATTTTTTGGAAAGAACTTCCTTTAACGATGCCCTATAATTTTAGAATCGCTTTTGGCGTTATACTTATAGCGTATTCGTTTTTGAGATTTATACGTTTCTTTAATAAAGAAGAAGTTAATCATGAGTAAATTAATCAAAACAATAATTGGGTTCCTTTTAATAGGATTGTTGTTTGTGTTTTCTTGCCAAAAGAAAGACGCTAATAAAGAAACAATGCTAAATGGAAAAGCAACTATATACGTAGACGAATCCCTTGTGCCAATTATTGAAGATGAAGTGGCTGTATTTGAAAATCAATATGATGCTAAATTTCATTTGGTGAGTAAATCGCAGGCGGAAGTTATAAATGACCTTTTAAACGATACCGCCAAGATTGCAATATTGACAAGGCAACTTTCTGAAGATGAATTGAAAGTTTTTGAAACTAAAAAAATTAACCCAAAAATAACAGCCTTTGCAACAGACGCCATTGCGTTTATTAGAAATAAGAAATCCAATGATACTTTAATTGCTGTTAAGGACGTTATAGATTTTATGCAAGGGAAAGAAGTAAAGGCAATAAAAGGTTTGGTTTTTGACAATCCAAATTCAAGTACGGTCAGTTATTTAAATAAAATTTCAGGAATTAAAAAGACCAATCAAAAAAACATTTTTTCATTCAAAACAAACAATGATGTTATAAAATATGTTGCTGAAAATGATGGAATGATTGGCGTTGTTGGGATTAATTGGCTTTTTCAACCTTCTTTAATCATGCAGGAAACAGTTGATAAAGTGAATTTATTAAGTGTAAAAAGTTTAAAATCGAATGAATATATTTATCCAAGTCAAGACAATCTTGCAGCAGGTAAATATCCTTTGGCACGTGATTTGTATCTCGTCAATTGTCAAGGATTTGTAGGTTTAGGAATGGGGTTCGCTTCCTTTCTTACCGAAGATAGAGGACAAAGGATAATATTAAAATCAGGATTAGTCCCGATTAAATTTCCGCCAAGAAAAATAGTTATAAGAAAAGAAATTACAAAAGAAACAAAATAAAAACTCCAAAATGAAAAAGTTTAAAATTTTAGGTTTTGCGTTAGTAGCAACCACATTTGTTACCACAGCACAAGATTTAGATCCTGCTAAAAAAGCAATCGATGCCGAGCAATTTGAAAAAGCAAAATCAATGCTAAAATCAATAATTGCTGCAAAACCATCCAATGGGAAAGCTGCTTTTCTTTTAGGTAATATCTACCTAAAACAAAATGTAGCGGACTCTGCTAAGATTTATTTTGATAAAGGAATTGCCGCAACTGATGGAGGTAAATTCAATACTATTGGTTATGCGCAAATTGATTTAGATAATAAAAATGTAGCCGCAGCTCAAGCTAAGTTAAATTCAATTACAGCGACTTTAAAGAAAAAGGATGTTGAAGAATATGTTTACGCTGCAAAAGCCTATATGAATTCCGATTACCCTGATTATAAAAGCGCAATTGCTCTTTTGTCAAAAGCAGCTGCCGCTAATCCAACAGATGCACAATTACAATTAACATTGGGTGATGCGTTTTATGGAGACAAAATGCAAAATGAAGCTTATATCGCCTACAGAAATGCGTATCAAACGGATAGTTCTTTAATTAGAGCAAAAATGCAATTAGGTGTTTTATTGAAAGGAGCAAAAGCCTATAATGAAGCCGTAAAATCATTAAATGAAGTTGTTGCCATCAACCCAAGTTATGGTCCTGTTTATAGAGAATTGGCAGAAACTTACTATTTGTGGGGAAAAAATGAACCAAGAACTTATACTGAAAACATTCAAAAAGCATTAAGCTTTTATGAAAAATACATGAGTTTAACGGATTATTCATTGTCTTCAAGAATGAGACATGCCGACTTTTTAATCATAGCAAAAGATTATAAAGCATTAGAAGTCGAAGCGAACAAGATGAAAGAATTGGATAATGTCAACCCTAGAATTTTACGTTACCTTGGCTATTCAGCTTATGAAAATGGAAATGTTGATGTAGCTTTAAAATCATTAAAAGATTTTATTGGTAACCCTTCAAACAAAATTATTGCGCGTGATTATGCTTATTACGGTCAAGCCAAAATAAAAAAAGGAACAAGCGCCGATGGGAAAACGGTTGATCCAGTAGTGTTGGCGGAAGCTATCTCAGACATTAAAAAAGCAATTGAAATTGAACCATTAATGGCAAATGAATTGAACGAATTAGGGAAAAAATATTTTTCTCAAAAAATGTTTAGCGTAGCAAGTCAAATTTTTGAAATGGCAATTGCTAATGTAAATTCAGCCAATTTTATTGAAGATAATGTATATTATGGTCTATCAGTTTATACCGAAAACAAAGCGAAAGATGCTGCAACGATGGATAAAGCGGCTTTAGCAAAAGCAGATGCCTCAATGGATACTGTTATTGCTGCTACACCAAATTATCAAGAAGCCTATTTGTACAAAGCAAGAATAAATAATTCTTTGGGAAAAGATGATATTATGGCAGCAACATATCAAAAGTATTTGGATGTTCTAACAGCAAAAGGACCTGAAGAGCTAGCTAAAAATAAAGCAAAAGTTATGGAAGCATATAACAACATGGCATCATTTTATGCTAATACTGATGTGCCAAAAGCAAAAGAGTTGTTAAACAAAACATTAGAACTTGATCCAGCTAATACATATGCTTTAGACGCATTGAAAATTCTAAAATAGTTTAAAAATATAAATTTCTAAAACCGTTTTGTTTAAATAACAAGACGGTTTTTTTATTTGATTATCTTTGCTCCCTAGAATAGAAAAAATGTTATCAAAAGAAAAACAATTAGCAGTAGATAAAGGGGAAATGCTTCCGCTTATGGAAGAGTTTTATACCATACAAGGAGAAGGATTTCACACTGGAACAGCGGCTTATTTTATAAGAATTGGTGGCTGCGATGTGGGTTGTCATTGGTGTGATGTTAAAGAAAGTTGGAATGCCGAGTTGCATCCTCCAACAAGTACTAATATCATTGTTGAAAATGCGGCTAAATATGCGGATACTGTTGTAGTAACTGGTGGCGAACCCTTAACTTGGGATATGACATTGCTTACGCAAAAATTAAAAGATAAAAACCTAAAAGTACATATCGAAACTTCGGGTGCCTATCCTGTCACTGGGACTTGGGATTGGTTTTGCCTTTCGCCAAAGAAAAACAAATTGCCGGTTTCGGATGCGTATGCTATTGCGAATGAATTAAAAGTCATTATTTACAATAAACACGATTTTGTTTTTGCAGAAGAACAAGCTGCCAAAGTAAATAACAATGCGATACTTTTCCTCCAACCCGAATGGAGTAAAAAAGAAGAAATGACACCGCTTATTGTAGATTATGTAATGAACAATCCAAAATGGAGAGTCTCTTTGCAAACGCATAAATATTTGAATATTCCTTAAAACCATTATATGAAATTACCTAAGTTTTTGTTGCTGTTTATCGTATTTCCAATTATGGGCTTTTCACAAATTCAGGGAGAAGACGAAGTGTATTTAAATGGAGATGGAATTGAAGCTAAATTCAATGGAGGCGGACTTGATAAATTCAGTGAGTTTCTTAATAAAAATTTCGACTATTCTAAAGTTACAAAACCCGGAAAGTTAGAAGCAACGTTTACAATTGATGAGCAAGGAAATGTAACTAAAATAAGAATCACTCAAATTTTAGATATAGAGTCAGCAACCGAATTCATAAGAGTTTTGAAATTGTGCCCAAAATGGGAACCTGCAAAACGTGGAGGAAAACCAATTAGTATTGAAATAAAATATCCTATGGTTTTTAAAGAAAGAAAAAAGACATAGTAAAAATCAGAAGTTTCAATCAAATCAAAAATATAAATTAATGATTAGTCATTAATTTTTTTATATTTATAAAAAAATAATTTAACCCAAAAACATGAAAAAACTTATTCTAACTTTCGCAGTACTACTTGTAGCACAAGTAGGATTTTCACAAGATGATGCTTTTAAAAAAGACGTTTTGAAAGTAATTGAAATGAGTGGCGCTGATAACGCTATGAAATCAGCAAAAACTCAAATTTTACAAATGGTTCCCAAAGAAAAGCAAGCTGCATTTATTCTTGAATTTGATGCAACGATGCCTTCTTTGTATGATAAAATAGCGAAGGTTTACATGGAAACTTACACCAAAGAAGACATTAAAGCAATGTTGGTTTATTATGAAAGCCCAGTTGGTAAAAAGATTAAGGAAAAAGCAGGAGATGTATTGGAAAAAACACAGGCTGCTGGAAAAGAATGGGGAGAAGAATTGCAAGGGATGATGATGAAATACATGCAATAAAACATGAAGAATTTCGTGTTCTTACTACTTGCATTTTTTGCAATTCAAATAACTTCGGCACAAGAAAAAACTATTACTGAAGAGAAACTTTCTGAGGATAATTCAATTTATAACACAGCAGGAATTGAAGTAAAACCAGAATATCCCGGAGGTATTGATGCTTTTTATAAACACATATCAAATAATTATAGAGCTCCAAGCGATAAAGCATTTAAAGGAGGAAAGGTGTTTGTAACTTTTGTTATTGAAAAAGACGGAAGTGTGACAGATATAAAAGTGATTCGTGACCCAGGTTTTGGAACAGGAGATGAAGCAATTAGGGTTTTAGAAAAGTGTAAAAAATGGTCGCCAGGTCAGCAAAATGGAAGATTTGTTAGAACCCAATTTGCATTGCCCATTTCATTACCTTCAAATTAACATAAATCCCAAATGAATTTCATTTGGGATTTTTTATTTTTACCAAAAAAACAAATTATTTAGCATGATCAAATCACAATTTCTCCTCGATAATTCCATTACGTTTTTAAATCATGGCTCATTTGGCGCTTGCCCAAAACCTATTTTTGAGGAGTACCAACGCTTTCAATTGGAATTAGAAACCGAACCAGTGGATTTCATTATAAATAAGACCCCCAAGTATTTAAAAGTTGCGAAAGAGAAATTAGCAAAATTCATCGGTTGTGATGCCTCCGATTTCTTTTTTACTTCCAATCCAACTTTTGCTGTAAACACCATCATGCGAAGCATCAATTTGCAAGAAGGAGATGAAATTCTAACAACCAATCATGAATATGGCGCCATGGATAGAACATGGAATTTCTATTGCAAAAAATCGGGAGCCAAATATGTAAAACAAAATATTTCATTGCCCGTTATATCCAAAGAACAAATCTTAGAAGAGTTTTGGAAAGGATACAACGCCAATACCAAAGTGGTTTTTCTGAATCAAATCTCGAGCGTTACGGCATTGATTTTTCCAGTAAAAGAAATTTGCGATAAAGCACAAGAACTTGGATTAATTACAATTATAGACGGAGCACATGTTCCGGGACATATTGATTTAAATATTTCCGAACTCAATCCGGATTTTTACACAGGAACACTTCACAAATGGATGCTTGCCCCAAAAGGAAGCTCCTTCTTATATGTAAAAAAAGAGTTTCAATCCGATTTGGATCCCTTGGTTGTAAGTTGGGGATATGAAAGTGTGGCACCAGGAGAAAGCCAGTTTTTAGACTATCACGAAGCGCAAGGGACAAGAGATATTTCGACATTTTTATGTACGCCAAAGGTGATTGACTTTTTAGAAGAAAACAATTGGAAACAAACATCTATCGATTGTAAAAAAATCGTTTTGGATAATTACCAACGCTTTTGCGATTTGTTAAATACTCAACCTATTTGTCCTATTACGGAAGAATTCCTCGGTCAAATGGCAAGTATTCCCATGGTCACAGAAAAACCAATGGAACTAAAAGAATTGTTGTATGCTAAATATAAAATTCAAATTCCGGTTATGTCTTTGAACGGGAATGTTTATTTAAGATATTCCATCAATGGGTATAATTCGCAAGCGGATTTGGATACACTATACAAAGCTTTGGAAGACATTATCAAAACCACCGATTTGATTCAAGTTTAGCTCCAGTTTTCTCTCTTTTTGAGTTCCGTAATGTGAGCCAAATGGTGATTGCAATGCCAACCGTACATACAAATGAGTTCTCTTAATTTCCATTCCATATTGTGTTCGGGATGAATGTAAGTGCGTTCCAAATCGGTTTCGGATAAATTTTTCATTACAAAAGTCAGGCGATAATGCAAACCTTCAAGAAGCTGTAATGTTGGTTCAATTGGCATGGCTTTATTGTCGATACCTTCTGCCCAAAGACTCTCATCGTAAGCTTTTATCGTCGGATTGCTTTCTGTCAATGTCCATTTGATTCGGATAAAGCAATTCATATGGCTGTCGGCGCAATGATGCACCACTTGCCGGATTGTCCAACCTTCTGGACGATATGGAGTGTCAAGTTGCGCTTGGGATAAATTAGCAACTGCTACTTTCAATCTTTCAGGAAAGGATTCAATGGATTGTATGGCTTTCGCCAAAATATCAGCCGTAATGACTTCGGGTTTTGTGAATTTTCCAATCGGATAACGTAGTTTTTCTAATGCTGAATTGTCCATATCTAAAGTGTTAGTTTTGCTAAATAATCAAAATGCTCTCCTTCCATAATATGCTCACATTGTAATTCATTGGCGTGAGCCGCATTTTGCAAAGTGTTATAATCCATGTACAACCATGGGAAAGGAAGTTCGGTTTCATTTTTATAAGAAACGGTAAAGGTTAATTCGCCATAATAACCGTCAGCTGGAATCATATAACTTCCATCATCATCTTCGTCAAACATATAAATGATATCCGAACTGTCAATTAGAATTTGCCCATTTGGGTTTAATAAACGCTTAAGTTTTTGAAGAAACTGCGGCGTTTTTTCTAAGGTGCCAAAAATCCCAGTGCCATTCATTAATAATAGAATAGTATCGAATTTTTCGTTTTCCAAATCCAAAATATTCTGAATTTTGGAGTTTTTCAATCCGCGAAGTTGACAAGCTTTTATAGCGTTTTCAGAAATATCTATGGAAGTGACATCAAAACCTTTTTCCTGTAAATACAAACTATGACTGCCAGCACCACAACCTACATCGAGAACTTTTCCTTTGGAAAGTTGCAGTGCTTTTTGCTCTATTTTTGGCATTTCATCAAACGGACGAAATAAATAAGCAACAGGCATTTCGTCGGCTTCGGAAATATTGGTTTCGGTAACTAAATCCTCTGGCGAATTATTCGTTTGAAAATCGAGTATGGCTTTTCCGAAAAGATCTTTCATTAGAGTTTATTAGGTTATTCGGTAATTTGGTTATTCGTTTTGTGTAATTTTGTGATGTTGATTTTCGAATAACCGAATTAACAAATCCACAAATGCTCAAGCCATCATTAAACGAAATCCAAAAGTTAGCCAAAGATACGCATATCGAAAACAAAAAGTATTTCGATAAGTTGAAAAAGAAGGCACCCAAGAATTTGGATTATATCATGCAGGATTTGCACGATGCTGAGTTCAAAAAAACGGATTGTTTGGGTTGTGGCAATTGTTGCAAAACAACAGGGCCGCTTTTTACTTTGGCAGATATTGAGCGGATTTCAAAACATTTGAAGCAAAAACCACAGCAGTTTATTGAACAAAATTTGCGTGTAGATGAAGACAATGATTATGTTTTAAAAAGCGTTCCCTGTACTTTTTTGGATGCCGAAAATTACTGCATGATTTATGATGTCCGACCAAAAGCGTGTCGCGAATTTCCCCACACCGACAGAAAAAAGTTTCAACAGATTACAGATTTGACTTTGCAGAATGTAGCTATTTGCCCTGCGGCTTTTAATATTGTGGAAGCCATGAAGAAGAAGTTGCCGCTTTAGATACTATTTATATCGTATTATCGTTATTCTTAAAACAGTAAAATGAAATACATTTATATTTTAATTGGAGTTTACATTGTGGCATTAGCATTGTCAATCTATGGCTATATCATTGATACGGATCCAATAATTGACAGTTTTGCTCATCAAATGTTTGAGGTGTTTATGCTTTCGATAATAGTGTTTGGAATCCTTATATTACCGTTTTATATTCTTTATTCTCTTTTCCTGTTTTTTAAAAAGATTAAAAAAAGAAGACAATTAATAGATTAGGTACTTCTCTCTCATTTCTTTAAAATCATTCAATCCTTTTTCCCATGATTTTCGAATATCAGCTTCCGAGGTTCCACCTTCAATTTGTTGTTGTAGCTTTTTAGTTCCTGCTAATTTGGTAAAGAAAGGCGTAAAGAATTTCGATTTATCACTTGTTTCATTATAGGCTTTAATCAGCCATTTCAATTCTAGTTTTTTGACTGCCGGCGCTTTGCTCAAATCTTCTCCATAACAAAGTAATCCTTTATTCATAGGGTCTTTGGACCCAAAATTCGAAACAGGCGTAAAGCTAAAATCACTTTTTAGTAAAAATGGTGAGCCATAAATTTGGAACTGTTTTTCGGTACCACGACCCGAACTCACATTGGTTCCTTCAAATAAACACAAACTCGCATACAAATTAATAGCTTGATCGTTGGGTAAATTGGGTGATGGTTTTACAGGCAAACTATAAAACATATCGCGTTTGTAGTTCAGACATGGAATAACTTTTAAATTGCATTGAATGCCGTTTTTCAGCCATTTTTCTCCGTTAATCATTTGAGCATATTCGCCAATGGTCATTCCGTGAAGTGTCGGAATTGGATGCATTCCGATGAAACTGGTAAATTCCTTTTCCAATATTGGTCCGTCAACAATAGCTCCATTTGGATTGGGTCTGTCCAAAACAATTAATTGAATATTGTTTTCGGCACAAGCTTCCATGATATAATGTAACGAAGAAATATAAGTATAGAAACGCGCACCAACATCTTGCAAATCAAAAACTAAAACGTCAAGTCCAGTTAGTTGTTCAGGTTTTGGTTTCTTGTTATCGCCATAAAGCGAAATAATTGGCAAACCGGTTTTAGTATCTTTTCCATCAACAACATGTTCGCCAGCATCGGCAGTGCCACGGAAACCGTGCTCAGGAGCAAAGATTTTTTGGAGATTGATTTTTTTTTCTAAAAGGAAATCGACAACATGTGTTTTGTCGGCAAGAATTCCAGTTTGATTCGTAACAATCCCAACTTTTTTATCTTTCAATAAAGGTAAATAGACAGTGAAATTATCTGCACCAGTCTTTATTTCTGCCGTTGTACTTTCAGTAGTAATTTCTTTTTTCTTTTCTCTTTCATCTATTTTCTTAACCGAACTGCCACAAGAAACCATTAGTAAAACCGAGAATAAAACTGTATTTTTGAACACCGAATTTGAAATCATAGCACTTGAATTTAGAATATTTTATAGCAAAACGACTCATTACTGCTAAAGACCATAAAAGTAGTATTTCTGCACCGATAATAAAAATTGCTATCACTGCAATTGCATTAGGAATTATCATGATGATTGTCTCTGTGGCAACTGGCGTTGGATTACAGCAAAAAATACGCCAGAAAGTTGCTGCTTTTAATGGACATATTATCATTTCAAGTTACAATGACAACCAATCGGATGTGAGTACAAAGCCCATATCCATTCATCAAAATTTTTATCCAAAATTTAAAAATGTCGAAGGAATAAATCATGTTCAAGCCGTTGCTAGTAAGGCAGGTATGATTAGAACTGAAACGGCTTTCGAAGGAATTATTTTTAAAGGTGTTGGCAAAGATTATCAATGGGATAACTTAAAAGAATACATTGTTAAAGGCAGATTGCCCATAGTAAATCAAGGATTAAATTCCGAAATTATTATCTCGGAATTTTTAGCGAATAGATTGAATCTTAAAGTTGGCGATAGTTTTAATACTTTTTTCATGAAAGAAGAAACGAATCATTTGCCCAATCTTCGCCGATTTAAAATTGTGGGAATATATAATTCAGGCTTTCAAGAATTTGATGCAACTTATATTATTGGAGATATCCGTCACATTCAAAGAATAAACAAATGGAAGGAAGACCAAATAGGTTCGTTTGAAGTGTTTCTTGATGATTTTGATAAAATTGAAGAAAAAGGTCTGGCTGTATATCAAGAAACATCATCCACGCTCGATTCCCAAACTATCGTAGAAAAGTACAGTTACATATTCGAGTGGTTACACCTTTTCGATTTTAATATTATTGTGATTTTAATAATCATGATTATCGTTTCAACCATCAATATGGTAGTGGCGCTTTTGGTGCTAATATTGGAAAGAACACAAATGATAGGAATCCTAAAATCACTTGGTTCCAACAACTGGTCCATCCGAAAAATATTTCTCTATAATGCTTTTTACCTTATAGTTAGAGGATTGTTTTGGGGTAATTTAATTGGGATTGGCATGCTACTTCTCCAGCAACAATTCGGAATTATAAAACTCAATCCAGAAAGTTATTATGTAAACGAAGCGCCAGTCTATATAAATATAGGATACATTTTGGCATTAAACATTGGGACAATTATAGTTTGCCTCCTCGTTTTGCTAATCCCGTCCTATATGATTACCAAAATTTCACCTTCCAAATCCATCCGATTTGATTAATTTTGGAGCACAACTCTAGCCGTTATTAATTAGCTGAGTTCCCGCTTTCCGCTACAATCTTTTTCTTTTTTAAAGAAAAAGATTGTAGCGGAAAGCGGGGCTATTCTATCAGGATTGTCTTTTTTCATAAAGCTTTTAATTTTTTTCATTTGCAAAAAGCTCCCGTCCAATGGATTAAAAGAAACTTTAAAAAAAGATTGAAAAAGGTTTGTTAAAGGTTTGTATAATTATAAAATGTAGTTATCTTTGCACCCCGCAGAAGGGAATACGTTCATGTTTTTTATTGTAAATAAGGTCATTAGAAATAAAGCGAAAAAATTATTTCAAAAAGGCTTGTTTAATAGAAAAGAATAATTACTTTTGCACCCGCTTTGAATAGGAATGGCCTTTAGGCCGTTCGAAAAAAAAGAAGACACGTTCCTAGACATATTGAATTGACAGCCGTTCCGATAGCGATATCGGAACAAACAAAAAGAGAGTAAGAGAATTGAGAGATTTGAATTAAAGCTAGAATATTCGTCTAAAATACGATGCAGAATTTATTTTCAGCATAACAATATACGATGAAGAGTTTGATCCTGGCTCAGGATGAACGCTAGCGGCAGGCTTAACACATGCAAGTCGAGGGGTAGGGTAGCAATACTTGAGAC